>Ga0265296_1000019_pt1 | contig 429626 bp, 379 predicted proteins | sample MunlanPumphouse1_FD_189073 | JGI IMG/M metagenome (GOLD analysis project Ga0265296, IMG submission 189073) | Groundwater microbial communities from a municipal landfill in Southern Ontario, Canada - Pumphouse #1 | ecosystem: Environmental > Aquatic > Deep subsurface > Groundwater | place...
TTGTCTGACAAGGCAGTGCCGAGCAGCTACGCGCCAAGGGATAAAAGCTGAAAGCATCTAAGCTTGAAACCCGGCCTAAAAAGAGACTCCGTTGAGGACACGGATAAAAGATCCGTTTGATAGGCTTGGGATGTACGCACGAAGGCAACGACGTGTTCAGTCCGCAAGTACTAACGTCCGAACACTAGTGCTCACCACGTTAAACCCAGACGAAATTCTTTGTGCAAACCTTAAATTATATCCTGTCCAATTGGATAGGGTATCATCATACACGGCTGCCAAGGTGGCGGAGCGGCCACGCGGTTGACTGCAGATCAACTACACTCCGGTTCAAATCCGGACCTTGGCTTACGCTGTATTCCTTAAATGGAGTATGGCGTGGAGAAGAATTGTCAGCAATTCTTCACTGCATCTAAAAACAAGCAAACAACATGTGGTGATAGCGGCCATAGCTTTCGGGAAACACCTGGTCTCATTCCGAACCCAGCAGTTAAGCCGGAACACGTAGTATGCTGTACTGAGGTACGCGAGTCCTCGGGAACCATACCAAGCTGCTATCACCTTTCCTTCTTACACGGTATCTTGTTCTTATGAAATTTCACTGGTGAGCGAAGCCTCTCGTTATAATGTCTTCTTTGTCCATCATGGGACAGCACGAGGTTCACGACCTTCATGATATGTTTAAATTTGTGATAGCGGCCATAGCTTTCGGGAAACACCTGGTCTCATTCCGAACCCAGCAGTTAAGCCGGAACACGTAGTATGCTGTACTGAGGTACGCGAGTCCTCGGGAACCATACCAAGCTGCTATCACTTTTCCTTCTTATACGGTAATTCTGTTCTTACGAAAATTTATGAAGAGTGGATACTCTCTTCATGTCATCATATCGGTCATGCGATACCGGCAGGTTCAGGACCTGCGTGATGCTTCCAATCTCCGGCACAGTGCCGGCATAAGGCACCCTCTCAGAAAATGCCCCAACCGGAATCTCCGGTTCCGGATATAATATTGTGCCCGCACTACAATTATTTATTATATTAAAAATACAATAGTCGTGTGAAGCCGAATAACTCGCAGCTGCCGGATGTACTGCTGCACCGCTTCCGGAGCAATTATGGCAAAATATTTCAGGATCGGTTCATTCAATGTCCAGAATCTTTTCCAGCGCGCAAAAGCCCTCAATTTTCAGAACCACAGCACCGTAGACCAAATCCTGGTAAAAATCAATGAGTTCCAGGACCTGCTCGCAAAAACCTTGTATACAGAATCCGACAAGCAGGAGATTGTCAGGATGTATACCGGGGAACTGAGCGGGTACATCGAAGTCCGGGAGAACCGCGGGAAGTTGTTTCTGAGGAAAGGCCAGAAAATCATTGGTGTGAAAGCGAACGGGAAAGGTGATGACTGGGACGGGGAGGTTGCCTTCAGGCCGGACTCGTTTAAGGAACTGACCCGGGAAAATACCGCACAGGTGATCAAGGATATCCACGCGGACATCCTGTGCATTGTCGAGGCGGAAGACCGGCCTACGCTGAAGTCGTTCGATGCCCAGTTACTGGGATCGCGGTATCCTTACGATCTTCTCATCGATGGCAACGACCAGCGGGGAATCGATGTCGGCCTGTACAGCAAGTACCCGTTCGGCACCCTCCGCACGCACATGTTCGATAAAGATGGCAAGACGGTCATTTTCAGTCGTGACTGTCTCGAAGCCGAGGTGTTTCTCCCCGGCCAGCAGTCCCTGCATGTCCTCTGCAACCACTTCAAGAGCCGGGGATATGATGCGGACAATACTGCGGACAAGAAACGCGAGCGCCAGGCAACCGCTGTTGCAAAGATCCTAGAGTCCTATGACCTGGAAAAGGACTGGGTCGTTGTTGCCGGGGATTTCAACGACAACCCGGGGAGCGCCCCGCTGCAACCCCTGCTTGCGGTACCTGGCCTGCACGATGTCCTCGGGCTCCAGTTCAAAGACGACCCGGTGCAACGCTGGACTTATCATTACGACAAGTTCGAACAGATCGATTTCATTCTCGTGTCTGCACCCCTGAAAGACCGTTTCCGCAAAGCCGGTGTTGAGCGCCGGGGGATCTACAATCTCAAGGCCATGACCATGGCAGCCAATGCGAAGGTACCAATCGAAGATGAGTACACCTCGGTAAAAAAATGGGCCGATGCAGCCTCAGACCACGGGGCCGTCTGGGCTGAATTCGAGCTGTGAGATCCAATCCCCGGCCCATCCCTGCTTGGCGGAAATTACCGGGGCGAGTATTCCTCCGGCAGGGGTTTGCCCGGGACCGGATACCGGCACCCTCATGTCTTGGGAAAACCCCTCAACCTACCGGTTCCGTAGGGTGAATGGATCCCCGGAAGATACCCGAAAGAGCAGACCCCCTGAAAGATCCCTGTCAGAGAATACACGGATCGCCGCACACCCTGCTATAGATGGTGACACTCGTCTCCTCGCGATTGGGAAACAGGTCAAAACGGTATGATGTCGAGTTGACTTTCAGGATAAGATTTTTTGGCAGGAACGTTTCAAGAACCTCGTCTATGCCCGCCTTGATCTCTTCAGGGACCGCGCCACCGGTTGTACAATTCCATGCTGCAAGGAGCGGATTGCTGGCTTTGTTGGCATAGATGACACCCCCGCCGATATCGGTCTTCAGTACCGGATTCGGATTAAGGTCCATGAACCGTTCCAGCGACTCAAGACTTTTCTGCGCAATCCTGCTGTCGGTGATATCCCGTCCGATAGCGATGTAACTCACCCGCTCCCCGGGAAGGCTGTCGTGTTTCTGCGTGTTCCATAATATGTAGCGTAGATCCCCGGTTTTTGTGCGTATCCTGGTTTCAAGATTCTCAAAATATATTTTCTTATCGATAATCTCCCGGATCCTCGTGGTAACAAATGCACGATACCAGGTATCCGGATACAGGTGTTTCCAGAGTTCCGGATTGCCAACCGCTTCTGCCGCGGTAAAACCGCTGATCATTTCGGCTCCGTTATTCCAGACCTTCACATTACCCATCTCATCAAGGATCATGAGCCAGATGTGGGCATTCTGGATCAGGCTCATCTGGACCTGGTTAAGCCGGAACAGCTGCTCTTCCAGGTATTTCCGGTCGGTAATATCCCGGTTGCATGCCCGGTGACCCATATACTTCCCGTCGTCGCTGTAGACTGAATCGCAGACATGCTCGATCCACCGTATCGATCCGTCGGGCAGGATGATACGGAATTCGACAACACCGGGTTCTTTTGTCCTGATTACGTCCTGCTGGTGTTTCTGGAAATCGCGGCGGTCATCCGGATGAATGATACGCCAGAGCAGATCCGGATCCTGTGTGAACTCCTCCGGAGTATGGCCCGTTACCCGTTCAACCGATGGAGATACATAAAGATAGTTCTCATCAGGACTCCACCAGAGCTCCCAGTCATAGGTATTGTTGGCAACGATACGGTATTTCAGCTCCGATTCTTTCACCAACTGTTCTGCGTTCTTCTGGCTGGTAATATCCCTGATATATCCCCCGATGTAGGTACGGCCATCCTGGAATTTTACCGGGAATTTATGGGTTTCATAGACATTTTTCTCATGGTATTCCAGGATAATCGTGGCGTGCCCGGTATCGAGTGTTTTATTATCCGAATCCTGGCATTGTTCGGCTAGGTGAACAGGCATCAGGTCAGAATCCGTTTTACCTATGATCAGGTTTTCGGCGGTCCCTAAATACTTCTCCAGTGCCTTATTGATAACGATATACCGGAACTCGTGATCTTTTAAAAAGACCATGTCATCCATGGAATCAATGAAGATGCGATACTGTTGTTCCGAATCCCGGAGCGCACTCTCTGCCTGTACCCGGTGTTTTTCTTCGTCGATGGTTTCAAGGGCAAAGGAGATACCCGATGCAACTTCCTCCAGCAGCTGGATCTCTTCTGCATTGAATAATTCCGGATCAGCAGCGTACACAAGGAATGCGCCAATGATTTTTTCGTGGAACTTCAGCGGGAATGCCCCGAATGCCTCGAAGCCGTACTTTTCAGATCCGGCCCGGAGTACTGATTCCTGCGGGTAATCCTGGATATTCCTGCAGATAAAATGCCTGCCTTCCAGAATTGCCTGGAGCCCGTGGCAGTATTCCTGCTGATCCCCGTTTGCGAAAAAAGGGATCGTCCTGGGAACATCCTCCCCGAACGCCTCCACAGCTATGGGCCGGAGAACCATCTGCTGGTAATCGATCATCCCCACCCATACCGGACGGAATTTTCCGGTAGTTGCTGCGATGCGGCAGACTTCGGAAAGGAGGTCCTCCCGCGTGCGGATCCGCATAATCGCGAGGTTGACCTGGCTGAGCACCGCATAGAGACGGTTGAGTGATACGATCTTCTCTTTTGCATTCCGGTGTTCGACTGCCAGCCGTATTTTATGTTCCAGTTCAACGAACTGGGACGTGGGATCACCCCCTTTCTGGATATAGAAATCTGCTCCATTATTCAGGGCTTCGATCACAACCTCTTCCCGCCCCCGCCCGGTGAAGATGATGAAGGGGAGCGCCGGGTCCAGTTCACGGATTTTTTTCAAAAAGGAGATGCCATCCAGTTCGGGCATCATGAAGTCGGATACGACAACATCGTGGGACCGGGGATTTTTTTTCAGGTTTGCAAGCGCTTCGGTTGCGGATACACCGGTATCAACCCGCATATCCTTTTTTTGTTCAAGGTACAGCCTGGCTATGTCCAACAGTTCCGGTTCATCATCAATATACAGGATCGAGATCACGGGGGGCTCACACCAGTTCAGGTATTTTTATAATACGCAGACTATCATAGATCCGTGACTCACAATATATATATATATCATGTGCTTTATTCGGTCTCGAATTTGCACCTTGAGCCCCGGTCACGATCCCTTATCTCCGCACCGCCCGGGAACCATACCACGCTGCTATCACTTTTCCTTCTTAATCGGTATCCTATTCTTATGAGATTTCAATGAAGAGAGAAGCTTTTCGTTTATTAGATCACGGTATCGATCATTCGATATTGTCAGGTTCGTATCGTGCGTATTGCATCATATCCAGTTCAGTATAGTATCGCTATTCCTTTCCTGAATTACCAAACGATCCCGTTTTCCCTCTGGCAAAAGTGCATTTCATCCTGATTCCAGGAGAACTGCCCGGTTCCGGTAGTACTGGAACAGCTGCTCTGCCCATTCCCGTGCTTTAATATCGGTGCTGAACATATCTGCAGAACTGTCATAGATATTACTGATCTTCTTGTTGAGACCAAGGGAAAGATGTTTGTCAGTGATGGTGAGGCCGAGACTGAGAGGTTCCTCGACAATCCAGATCTTAAAATTCTGGTAAGGTTTGAGCTTCTGGATTTTACTTAAAAACGGTTCCTGTAAAAGCCCCGCTGCTATGCTGCGGCTGACAACCAGTTCAACCGGAATGCCGGCAATGATCCGCTCTGAGAGTACATCGGCAACCGTGGGACTCATGACCGATGAGATGGCATGGATGTATCCGGCCTGCTGCAGGATGGTGATGAAATGGGTATAGATATGGAACATATTGTCAGTAGTGTCAAACTCAACTTCTGAACCGAAGAGTGCCCCGATAGTATGGAGAAATGGCCGGGGGATCCCTTCAATGTCATGGGTAGCCCAGAATTCCCGGTGCTGGGTGAGCTCGCCCATAGTCATCACAAAATCCTCGATCTTGGTGACGAGAATCCTGCCGGAGGGTGTAATGGCGTAACCGTGTTCCCACGGTTCGACGAGAGAGAGACGCTCGAGACTTCGGATCTTCGGGATAATTGCCTGGGATGTGCTCCCGGTCACCTCCCGCAGTACCGCAAGTGGTTTTGGCCCCTGGGCGATTGCAAGTAATATCTGGATTTTCAATCGTGACGAATAGATCGATTGGATCAACTTGTAATTTTTATTGTAAACCTCCAGCGGTTCCATTATGTACCTGATAAGGTGATGGGGGTATATACTACGATCCTTTTTTTTATCCCTGTCTGTCGATAAAAAATAAAATATTTTCCCGTTCTGGCCTTGATGGGTATCAATAATACGGATGAATATATGTGATGATGAATATCCCCCCAGCTAAGACGATGTACTGTCCATCGGAAATACCATCTGCTAAGAAATTTATTAGCGAGGTCTTGTTCAGCAGGTACACACAACCATGCGAATACAGGTTAATGGCTAAGATCAGTAAGGTAGTGAATGGTGGCAGAAAGAAGACACTGAAGACTAATGCCGGTAATCCAAGCCCAAGAATGACCCAGGTAAGATAGGTTCTGGTCCGCTTCTCTCCAAAGATCACGGGAATTGTTCTGACACCAGCACTGGCATCACCGGCCCTGTCCCTGATGTCCGGGATCATGGAAGCCATGAATCCCCAGAGGAAAAATAACAGGAATGTAATCGCGGTTTTGGAATCCGGGATACCCTGGTTGAGGTAGACCGGCAGCAATGACAGAAGGATTGCCCAGGAAAAACCGACAACGATATTCTTTACCGCGGGAATCTCCTTGAGCCTTCGATATCCAAGGGACGCAGGAAGCAAGCGGAAACTGTAAAGGATTCCACAGACAAATGGCGCAACCGTTGCAAGCAGAGGCAGTATTCCATAAAGCCCCGAGAGAACGAGTGCAAGAATCAGGAAGAGGATGCTCGCATAAAACAGGGGGGTCTCATATCTTTTTGTGAAAGCAAACCGGTCCTGCCGGTTAATTGCATCCTCATCTTCATCCGTCTTCCTGTTGAGGTTATAGATCGAGAACGCAACAAAGAACGATATGATCCCTGTCATTGCACTCCAGGGTACCTGCTGGATTATGCAGGATACGTATGCCATGGCAATGCATTCAATAGACAACAGCAACGAACTGAATACAAGGAAATCATAGAAGTCCACAATCCAGTTCACTGCTCTTCCGGTAAACCGGAAGAGTTCGCTCCCTTCCGGTACAACTACGTGGGTAGGTAAAACCATATTAGATATAATCGGGAAAAAGGTAACATTCATTATGTTGACGAATGTTAATCGCAGCGATGAATCTGAAAACCCGTGATAAATATACCCCTCCAATACTAAAAGTTCGAGAAGAGATGATTCCTTATCGTGCCCTTGACATTTCCCTATACCGGTTTCCGTAGTATTACCAAATGGCATCCAATAATGGATTTTTGGATAACAGGAGGGAATAATCCTGCAAATGAACGCGACATTAAAACCTGAGGTTCCATGATTCCAGAAAAAGAGGAGCAGGACCGGACGGAATTTTTTTTCCAGATTATGCTGATTGGGGAACTTTTTACATCATCCCTGCGAAATGACCAGAATAATTTCTTCCGGGAAAATCTTCGGAAATACGGGGTGATACTTAACCAATCAGATTTAATGATCCTTGACAACAGCCGGATCGGGAATTCCACGATTACGATCGCCAGTTATACTCTCGATTATTCGCATAACAGGGAAGCACCTGGAAAAAGGATCTGTGTTGAAGGGACTGTTGCTCTGGAAACCGACGAGTTCGGCAACAAACATATCAGGATCTCCTCAAAAACAGATTTATTCAGGCATAATTATGATTCCACCCATTCTGAATCATCCCCCGACCAGAAAAAAAAAATGATCTGGTCAGATTCCCTCTCAACGAACGTCAAAAATGTATGAGTGTTGGCAAAGCTCCCGGAACAAACCGACCCAAAAAATGAGCAGGATGCGTAGAAACGATACTGTGGATCTATTTTCACTCATAATCATTCCCCTTTGGTAAACTCAGGGCAACAAAAATGCCCGGTCTCACTCCGGACCCGACAGTTAAGCCGGAACACGGAGGATGCTGTACGGAGGTACGTGTGTCCTTGGGAACTATACCACGCAGCTATCACCTTTCCTTCTTACACGGTATCTTGTTCTTATGTACGTTTTATTGGAGAGCGGATGCTCTGGATCAATTTCTGTCATTGTACCATACATCGGGTATCGTCAGGTTCATGATCTGCATGGTAAATAGAAAAAAAGCAAAATTCAGGTTAGTTTCTCGAGGATTTTTTTCACGCCGACCATCTTCGGCCCCTCCTCTTTCTGGATCTCTTTATAGAATTCGCAACCCTGGCAGTTGCTCATCTTGGCTGCAAACGACCCCTGCACCGTTCCCCCACATAAGGTGCCGGTAACTCCCCAGCAGGCACGCCCGGCATTTTTTCCCTCATTGACACCATCTACACGCGTCTCGATTGCTGCCCTGCACACGCCGAGCTCTTTTACTTTTATTCCGCCGGGCTCCCGGCCGCACTTCTTGAATTCCCAGCAGTTCTTCTTTGCCATTATTTATCAAATGTTAATCTGGGGAGCAGAATATATACATATTTTTATACTGTTTTTGGATTTTTCTGCTTGAAAATTAATGACCCGGTTTATAGGACGGAGGATACGTGTCACCCCAGAGGTGTTTCCAGAGATCCGGATTTAGGATCTTTTGATGTAAAATAACTCATAAAAACACAATTCTTAAATTACTCCTGGCTGTATGTTCATACAAAATACCTGTATTATCCGGACTCTGAAAATTACCGATGCCGGATACAATTGTCCGGAGATTACCATGCCCGATAATCTGAATGATTTCTCAACCCCCTGCCCCCGGTGTAAGGCCTTGGTACCTGATGGAAGTAAATTCTGTGAGGTGTGCGGAGCAGCGATGCCGGTGCAAAAAATCTGCCCGAAATGCGGTAAACCGGCAGCGGCTATCATGAAGTTCTGTGATCAGTGTGGTGCCCCACTTAATCAGGTAACGGTTGCCCCGCAAGCTACCGCTGTCATTTCACAACCCCCAGCACCCCCATCAAAACCCTTCGTTTCCGTTGAACCGTCACCCGCTGCTGAACCGGATTTAATCCCGGTTGGGCAGGAAACCGATGCAGAAAAACCGTCATGGTATATACCCCCTGCAGGAAAGAACGCAGCCCCCCCGACATCGCCCCCCACGTCCGGGTCATCCCCGTCATCGGCCGGGAAATTTGTTACGGTTGCCGGACCAAAACCCGTTTCCCCAGCAAAACCTTCTGCCCCTGCCGCGGGTATAATGAGTAACAAGACAGTCACCCTAGCAGCAGTGGTCGGCATTGTTATCCTCATTGTCATTGCCCTGATAGTACTTTCTGTATTGAATGTTGACACGGATCCCTCCAAACCGTTAACCGTTGTTCCCACTTCTCCCCCATCCCCTTTGCCGGCCGTATCCTATACTTCCGGAACAACCCCACAACCCACCGGTTCCCCGTCTTCCCCACCATCGCCTGCGGATGGTGGTGCGGTGTCCATGGTTCCCGGCCCCACCCAGGTTATGCCGGCTGCAACCAATGTACTCATCACTGCCGATAAGGACACCGTTACGGGTGCCATTTCGTTACAGATCGCTGGCGGACCCGGCAAGTCTGTGGTAAAAGAAGTCCGTGGAACGGTCTATCGATCGGATGGCCAGACCAGTACCGGGACACTCAATCCTGCCGGGCCAAGTCAGGAAGTTGTCATTCCCGGATCAAAAGGTACGGATCGCGTTGTCGTGACCGTTGTTCTCTTTTCCGGAGATCAATACGTCGTACTGGACAAACTTATGACTTTCCGTGCGCGAGGGTAACTACAAGGATCAGACCCGTCTGTGCTTCTGGCATTGATTGGGTATGAATAGTTTTGTCATCCGCGTATGGTGATCTGCGCTTAGTCCGGGTATTTGATAGAGGAGTCCCCGGAGAAATACTTAAGGAACCGGACACGGCAGATACGTAAGGGTCTGTCGGGTGATGCAAGCGTATCTGAATAAAAAAAGGATTTTTACCGGGTTATCCCCAGCCATTGAGTTCCATCACTATGTCGCCATCGCCCGAGGGGGACAGGAATTTGACAAACGTCGGGACGCCGGGAGCAGTCCAGTAATAGATTTTCTGTCCCTGGGAAGTTACCATATATTTGGTAGCTGTCGGGTAGGTGCCAGCGCCGACCGATACCGGCTCGATACCCACAAAGGCGAATTTGACGTCGGATTTAACATCCGCGGGATTGTTTTGGGCCGGCTGTCCACTGGTCTGACCGGTCGATGAACAATCGATCGTCATCATCCCCCCGGGTAAATCTTTTCCTTCCATCCGCATGGAGCATTTTCCTGATTTTTCAAATTTTGTGTACAGGGTCATCCCGGATGCTACCGTCTTATATTCGACCCAGTTATAGGATGCGCCGGTCCCAAAGATGTTTGCACCCATGACATCGGTCCCTCCTGCCGGAGCCGCTGTGGTGCCTGCGGGAGTTCCCGATCCAACAGGGGATGCCCCTCCGGTTGCGGGTACTGCTGGTGTGGCCGGACTGGAACCGGTACATCCTGCAATCGAGACTGCAATCACCACAAATATAATTGCTAGTATGCTGATGTGTGAAAATTTCATTGATCTACCTCCCAATTCAACGAATTCCCGGGCACCCCCCCGTATATGGGACTGCATGATGTCGGGTTAAGAATTACTATCCGCCGGAGTATATAAAAAATTCCTTAAAAACAGTGCTCCTTATCCCGATTGGTCCGGTATGTATGATCCTCTCCCGGATGATAAGGATCAAAAACCGTAGCCTCATACTCCCCGCAGGATCCATTGGCCTGTATGGAGAGGAATCGACACCCACGGAAAATCCCGGCAAACCCATTTTCTCCTGGTCTGCCGGGAAATATGCCTGACCCCCAAAAAAAGCTCTCTCTCACTACGGAGCCTTTTTAACATCAGTTTTCCAAAAGTGAAGTAATCATACCGGAGGCATTTAATGAAATACCAGTGTCTGTTGTTAGTTATCCTGGGAATGGCAGCAATCACCTGCTTCTCTGTTGTATCCGCTGAGGAGATTGGCGGCGACCAGGGATGGTACGAAATCCATTGCAATGTATACGGGGCGAATATCTATCTCGATGACAAATTTGTCGGAACCGCACCCCAGGGTGCCCTGACCGTAGCGGTGCCCACGACCGGGACCCCCTATAAGACACTCACGGTCAGGAAATACGGATATGCGACATTTGTCGATACCATCACCCAGATCCCTGTCAAGGGAGAGAGTGTTGACCTGTATGCAACCTTAAACGAACTGCCCACGACAACTGCAGCTACTGTTGGCGGGGATATGGGTTGGTATATTGTCCATTGCAATGTCGAAGGTGCAACCGTACTGCTCGATCAGACGAATAAGGGCGAGATATCACAAGGTGTTGTCTATGTCCCGGTCTATTCGACCGCCACCCCGTACCAGTCTTACACCGTAACAAAGGATGGCTACACTCCCTTTAAGAGAACCATCAGCCGTGTTCCTTTGAAAGGAGAGAGCATAGACCTCTATGCAACCCTCAACCCGCTACCCACGCCCAACGCAACCCCGGCCAGTATTGGCGGGGATATCGGGTGGTACAATGTCCACTCCAATGTTGACGGTGCTACGGTCAAGTTCGACAACGACGACAAGGGTAAAATCGCCAAAGGTACGCTCAGTGTCCAGGTGTATGTTACCGGCACCCCGTACCGGGCATTCACCGTCTATAAAGCGGGATATGTTCCGTTCACCGGATCTATCGCTCAGTACCCGGCAAAAGGACAGACGGTTGACCTGTATGCAACCCTGAATGCAGAACCCGCAACAACGATCCCAACACCTCTTCCCACGACCAAGTCCCCGCTCCCCCTGGCAATCGCCGGAATAGCCCTGGTCATCGGGGGAGCGTGCGCCATGCTGTGTGCAAAAAACCGGAAATAATATTTTTTCTGCCCTTGTCCAGGACCCGATAAAAAAAGATGTGTCAGGGCAGATGCTTTTTTCCTGCACTGAATGCCTTTCCCACACTTTTCCCGCAACTGAAATACTCTGATCGGATGACATCAAATATGAGCGGGTTGATCTTTGAAAGATCCGGTTTTCCCCCCGCATCAAGCATCTTCTCATCGATCTTTACATCAAGAATTTCGCCGATAAACTGCGTATGGGCACCGATTACGACCACCTGTGAGACCCGGCATTCCAGCACCACCGGGCATTCCCCCACGTACGGGGCATTGACCTTTTCTGCTTTAACCGGTGTTAACCCGGTCCGTACGAATTTATCGGTATCTGCCCCCGATGCGATCCCGAATGCATCCGCCCGGCTCATCTGTTCCACGGAAGGGATACTTACGGTAAACTCCTTTTTTGCCATCAGGTTCTTGTAGGTCTGGCGCGAAGGTCGGACCGATACCGCGATGCTCGGGGGATCGGAAGAACAGATGCCACCCCATGCGGCAACCATTGCATCGGGTTTTCCGGCGGTGTCATAGGTCCCGATAAGAAATACCGGGAGCGGGTAGGCAATCGTGCGTGCCCCAAAGGATCGCTTCATGGTGATTTCGTTGCCGTCCGGACGATTAATGTTTTTTGGCCTGAATTCTCCTGCCCGGTATCAGGATTAATCCGCGTTTTTGCGCAGGATCCACCCCCTTACTTTATTTCCCTGTCGCACCAAATCCAGAGATAATGATAGTTGATCCAATCGGGGATCTCTTCTCCGCGCTCAAAGCGGGCATCCCGGACCCCAACAAACTGCCCGCCCGGGCACGAGAGGAGTTCTCCGCTTTGTACGTGGAGTTCCAGGAGATTGAGCAGCCGAAACTGGAACAGGTCGTGATCCGTGACGGACTGAACGGGTTCTGGATCACCGTTCCTGAATCTCTCCCGGAACGCACCGTCCTCTTCTTCCACGGCGGAGGTTTTTCTGTAGGCTCAACCCGCGATCATATCGGCTTTTGTACAAGTCTTGCCCGTGCCTGCCGCTCACAGGTGTTCTCGGTGGACTATCGCCTGGCACCCGAACATGTCTTTCCGGCAGCCGCCGACGATGCCCTTTGTGCCTACCAGTATCTCACTGCTCATGGGATTCTCCCCCACCATATCGTCCCGATCGGCATCTCGGCCGGAGGCACGCTGGTGCTCGATCTCTTAATCTCTGCACGGGATGCAAAGCTGGCACTCCCGCTGGCAGCAGTCTGCCTGTCTCCCCTGACCGATATGCAGTTTTCCGGAGAATCTGTTGAGAGAAACACGGGACTTGACTGGATCACCCCGGCCCGGCTCAACGCCATCCGCACCGTATACCTTGCGGGAAAGGATGTAAAAGATCCGCTCGCATCACCGGTGCATGCCCGGCTGCACCACCTCCCCCGGCTCTATGTCCAGATAGGGACGCACGAGCTCTTACTCTCCGATGTGGCGGCGTTTGTCCAGAAAGCGCGCTGGGCCGGCTCCCCCGTCCAGCTGGAACTCTGGGAAGGGATGTTCCACTGCTGGCAGGTATTCACCCGCGATGTGCCGGAAGCCAAACGGGCACTTGAGCACATCGGATCATTCGTCCAGGACGCCCTGAACCGGTAACCTGCGAAGCAGAACGATACATCTATCTTTTTCCGGCCGCGATTCCTTTTATGAATCCGATGTTGCACCGAATCGCCCTCATCTCGTCTGCCCTTATAGCCCTGCTGCTTCTGGTCACGCCGGCAGCGGCCACATTCACCCTCTCTGCTGTCTCTTATGCACCCAACCCCCCTCTGGTAATCGGTGGGCAGCAGCAGGTAACCGCAGCGTATTACATCGGTCCCTCGGGTTCCACTACGTTTATCAAAGGTCACGAGCTCCAGATGCAGACCGGGCTGGTGAATGCCCGGTGGAACATCCAGGTCTTGCAAAATGGCCGGAATGCCGCACAGCAGAGTGCATCGGGCTCGGCTGCGTTTGTGAACGGGGAGATCCTCTCCTACCCCAACAGCAACGACGTCTCCCTTCAGGTCACCGTAGATGGTGTCGTCCCGCAGCCGCAGAGTGGTCAGGTGATGCTGCTGCAGGCAGAAGAGATCGATACTACCGGCAACGTCGTGCCGGGCAGCGTGATCACGCTCAGCCAGCCGGTGGCGGGACAACCGGTGACTGCGGTCCCGACCGTGCTCCCCACACTCACCCCCCCGGTTATAATACCCTCCCCCCAGCCGACAAAGGCCAGCGGCTTTAATGCGATCCCGGGAATTGCCGCACTGGGAATCCTCTTCATCTGGTTCCGGCGGGATGCCTGAACCCCTGACTGTTTTTACCGGGGGGACTCTTGTTTTAAAAACACGTACCCGGAAAATTTGCTTTGTAGAAATCATTTAGAAAACTCTGACGTTCTCGGGGGCTTTTTCCCCCGCCACTGGGGCACCCCCCCATTGCGATGACAACGTATTACCGGTAACCTTACTCGGGCTATCGCACTGCGCCCGTCCCCCAACGGGGGACTGGTGGCGCAAGAGGGGGGCAATATATTACATGAAAAAAGGTTTTCTACAGAGCAGGAAAATTAAGCTGAATTGCCGGTTTTGCCCCGGCACATTTCCCGGTAGGCGATATATCTGATTGCCAGGATGTGGTTCAGGCAATACGGAAGGCGCTTTTTGGCACATGGATCTCGAACCGTGCCCCTTTCCCCGGCGTTCCGGTCTCGGTGATGGCCATACCGGTGATGGAGAGGATCTCTTTTGAAAGGAACAGGCCAAGGCCCGTGTGTTTCCCGAACCCACGGTCGAAAATGAGACTCTTCTCTTCAGCGGGGACACCGATACCGTCATCTTCTACTGTCATGACTAGACCGTTATTTGTTGCATGGTACTGAAGTGAGATCCTGGAGATCTTTCCCGCGTGGGTGAGCGCATTATCGATGAGATTGTAAAAGACCTTCTCAAAGAGCGGATCTGCGTATACTTCGACGGAACCTGTATCTGCAGTTACCCGCACGTTCCCTGTCTGCAGGAGTCCTGCAGCATGCAGGAACGTATTCCGGACATTCTGCCACTGCGGCGTGGTGATCCCGAGATCCTGGTATTCCTCGGTAAACCGGATCTGGCGGTGGATATTCTCTGCTGCCCGTTCCCCCAGTACAAGGAGGTTTTTTAAAGATTCATCCGGTTCCTGCTCCTTGATCATATCGAGAACATTCAGGAGCGCTACCATCTGGTTGAGGATGTCATGGCGTGTTATACTGGAGAGGAGATTGAGTTTTTTATTGGTAAGTTTCAATGCCTCACCGACCTGTTTCCGGTCGGTGATGTCTTCGATCAAACCATCGTATGCAACCAGTTCTCCTTTCTGGTTGTGCCGCGATACGGGGGTATTCTTCACCCACCGTATCGACCCGTCCTTGCGGATAATGCGATGTTCAAGGGGTGTCCGGTCTTTCCCTGCAAGCACCTCTTCGGCCTGTCTGACGATTGCGGGGCGGTCCTCTTCGACAACCATCCGGAACCACAGGTAGGGGTCGGTAGCAAACTCATCGGAGCGGTACCCGGTAATCGCTTCACATCCGGGACCATGCGTTGTATCAGTTACCCTGCCCCCCTCAATGTGGACGGTATAGATATAATCGGTGACGGCTTCGACGAGCCGCCGGTAACGCTTCTCGCTCTCGTGATACGCCTCCTCTGCCTGGACGCGTGCGATGACATTGCCCATCTGGGAAGTGACTGTTTCAAGGAGGGCCCTGTCCTGTTCCGGTACCGTATCCCTTGTTCGGGAGGCGATGTTGAAACAGGCAATCACCTCATCATTATGGAGGACAGGAATGACGGCAATTGCCCGTATCCCCTCTTTCCTCCCCAAGTTGTCGGGGTCAATCAACGAGGAGTGCTGCGAATATACAGGCTTTTTCCGGTACACGAGGCGAGCCTGGGGGGAGTCCGCTGCGAGATAAGCAATAATTTTTACAAACTCATCGGACAAACCGGCAGAATAGACCAGGTCCATTGAACGGGTTTTTGGATCAACGAGGTAGATGCCCCCGCAGTCCATGCGGGATATCCCGATCGCCGAATTTACGCCAAACGACAGGAGCTCCGGCAGTGTCCGTTTGTTTATCAGGGCGATGGAAAATTCATGTTCAGCCTGCATCTGTAAAAGTCGCAGTTTGCGCTCAGTGACATCGGAGAAGAACCCCACAATACAAAGCCTGCCGTCGATAGTGACCTGGGACGTGGCAATATCCGCGTAAATGACCTCCTTGTCCTTCCGTAAACAGGGAATATCAGTTGCCCGTTGTCTCTCCCCCTGGGAGAGTGCTTCGAACTCGCGGAGGACGAACGCGAGATCCTCTGCCGGATGGATGTCATTCACGTGCATGCCGACAAATTCATCCTCGGAATAGCCGAGCATGGCACATATCGCAGGATTTGCATGCAGGAATTCCCGGGTTCCGCTATCCACGACGATAATTCCTTCAGCTGCTGTTTCGAAGAGCGTATGATAGCGGTTCTCGCTCTCCTCCAGTGCACGCTCGCTGTTTACCCGTTCGGTAATATCGGTGACAAATCCCTCCAGCACTGCAGGTTCTCCTGCCCGCCCTTCCATGCAACTCCCCTGTTCCCAGACCCATTTCTGTTCTCTGTCTGCGGTTAAGATACGGTAAACGAGAGCGAAGCGTCTCTTCTGCGCAATAGCATCAAGGATCTGGTTCCGGACTATCGTGCGGTCTTCAGGATGAATCAGATCGCTGTAAGCAATTTTCGTATTGTTTACCAGCGCTGCTGGTTCATATCCCGTCAGGGGGAGGCTCCCTTCGCTCACGTAATCCATAATCCCGTTGCGATCCCCCCGGCACCGGTACGCCATACCCGGCAGGTTTGCTACCAGATTTATAAGCCTCTGTTCGCTTTCCTGCAAGGCAGACTCCATCCGTTTCTGTTCAGTAGCGTCGAATATGACACCGTCGATAAATTCCGGGACTCCTTCAGGATCGTACACCGGGCGACCCCGTTCATGAAATGTCCGGATCTCTCCATTCTTTGCCCTGAACCGGTATTCGACCCGGAACGGCGAGTGAGTGCTGATGGCCTTTTCAACTGTGGAGATGACCACCTGGCGGTCGTCATCCAGGATATGGAGCTCTATGGAACAGATCTTCCCTGCAGTAAGTTCTTCACAAGTGTACCCGGTCAATACCGGGAGTTCATCGTTGTAAAATTCCATCCGGCCATGTTCCCTGAGAAACACCCGGTAGACGATACCGGGGATGTTCATTGTCAGGGTCTGGTAGACCTGATTGCGTTTCTTTAAGGAAGCTTCTGCCTCTTTTCTCCGCAACTCGTCATTGATCGTGCCAAAGGCAAACGTGATGTCATGCGCCATCTCCTCAAGCAGGCTGACAATGTGGTCATCAAAAAAACCCGGGACCGGTGCATAGAAGGTGATTACCCCGGCGTCTGTGGTATCAAGTGCGAAGGGGAATGCCGCAAGCGCCCGGTACCCGCGCTGCAGTGCAGCCTGTTTTACCGTATCCATCCATGGATCCGTGGCAATGTCATTGCAGATCATGTACTTCTTTGTGCGGAATGCTACACTGCTCGGACCGGACCCCCGGGGCCCTTCGTCCATTGAAATATAGACATCGTGGAGGTACCCGTCGTCATCCCCAAAGGAAGTAACGGGTTCAATGGTGCGGGTCTGAGGATTGGCAATGCCCGCCCATATGAGAGCAAATCCTCCGATCTCCACGGCAATCCGGCAGATCTCTGAAAGGAGTTCTTTTTTGTCCCGTACATGGACGATCGCCTTATTGGTGGCACTCAGGACGGAATACAGCCGGTTGAAGGTTTTTACCCGCGCCTCGTCCCGCCGGTGATCCACAACCGCCCGGATCTTATGGGACAACTCGGTGAAGAGAGGTTTGGGCGCCCCTCCTTTCTGGAGGTAGAAATCAACCCCTTTCTCGTATGCCTCGATGACAATCTCTTCCCTGCCTCGCCCGGTAAAAATGATGAACGGGAGGTGGGGGTACTCTTTCCTGATGACGGTCAGAAACCGGATACCGTCCATACCCGGCATCTGGTAATCAGACACGATTGCATCATAAGCGTTTATCCTGATCTTCTGCAGCCCCTCATCAGCCGACAGGGCGGTGTCTACGGAAATTCCGCCCGACATCTCAAGGTAGGTCTTTCCAATCTCCAGGAGTGTCTCTTCATCATCGACGTAGAGGACGGTTATCATAGATAATCCTTTTAAGGGATTTCCGATTTGCCCGTTCCAGCCAGTACACGAATCCCAGCCGGGCACCAGTTGCGCGATTCTGTGTTTCTGTAATGGTAACCTTTGGGATATATAGAATTACCCGAATACCGGTGCGTCTTTGCGCTCCGGATCTTTTCACCGGTCTAAAAAAATACAGGTAATCCCGGATCATGTCCACTCCCATGTCTTCCGGTTCATTTTGCACAACCTTCTTTTTCCTGCACGTCCCACCTTTCGATCCTATGTTTGAAAGTATTGGCAGAAGTTTCGCGCTCGTAAAGACGAGCTGGGACATTCTCATGGACGACAAAAAGCTTCTCGTGTTCCCGTTACTCTCGGGGATCGTCTCGCTTATTGTCATTCTTACCTTTGCCCTCCCGCTCCTGCTGACCGGCAGTTTCATGAGCAGGAGCAACCTGAGCCCGGTCATGTTTTACGGGCTCCTGTTTGTCTTCTATGCAGCCAGCTATTTTGTGGTGATCTTCTTCAACACGGCATTGATCACCTGTGTCAATGCACGGCTGAACGGGAAGGAAACGACGATCAGTGACGGGCTCTCAAATGCCACGCGGCATATCGGATCGATCCTTGCCTGGTCACTGATCTCTGCAACCGTGGGAATCATTCTTCAGGCGCTTGAGGACAATGTTGGTTTTATCGGCCAGATCGCAGCTGCCCTGATCGGCGGGGCCTGGGGCCTTGTCACCTTCTTTGTCGTCCCGATCCTTATCCTTGAGGACAAAGGCGTTGTCGACTCGGTAAAAGACTCCGTATCCCTGATCAAAAAGACCTGGGGAGAGAGTATCATTGGCGGCGGCTCAATCTTCCTTGTTTTTCTGGTGATGGGGATTATCGCAGCCCTGGGGATCTTTGCGATCTGGATGGTCAGCCAGAGTTTCCTTCTCGCTATCGCGCTGCTGGTTATCGTTGTTGCCATTCTCTTCGTTGTGGCATCGGCTATGCAGGGGATCTTTGTTACTGCGCTCTATACCTACGCACGGACGGGCACCGTTCCCTCGTCGTTCAACAAGGACCTCATCGCGAATGCCTTTGTGCCAAAACAGGGATCGACACAGGGCAATATCTGAACCGGGATACCCGGGTCCCTTTCCTGCATTCTTTTTTAACCATCAGCCACAATGTCTCTGTGATAGTATGAGTATAATGAAGGAAGCCATGCAGGGAAAAAGCGAGAAGAAATGGTGGTACGGCATCGCGGTCATGGTTATGATCTGTGTGTTTTTTGTTGGCATGGATGTGTACTCCAATGGCAGAATAACATGGTCGGTCTGGCCGGTCGGGGCAGTCCTGTTCTTTGGCGTTGGCTTCTCGCTGCTCAACAGGTTTGGCAGGGAGTAATTTTTTTCCGCCCCAATCCATAGCTTTACACCTGTCGCCCACCCACCTTTTTCATGGAAAAAATGAAAGCCTGGTCCGCTCTCGGAGGGACAACGCCCATAGAAAAACTGGGTGCTCTTGGCGTTTTTGAAGGTCGGACTCTCGATGTCCGTTTTCTCGATGAGATCGCCCGTACCTATGGAGTCGTAGTGATCCTTTTTTTTGAAGCAGACCTCGCCCGCACCCGCACCCTTGAATCGGTCCAGGAAGAGTTTGCCCAGACCCCGGAATTCGAGCGACCCTATATTGCCGTCAGCAGTTTCCTCCGGTTTACCCGGGAGAACGATCCCTCGTTTGAACAGACCATGCGCGAATTTCCCCTGATGGTCGAAATCGTAACCGTGGGAGAAACCCGTTCAAAAGGTGGGAAGGCTGCGCCGTATATTTCCGGGCTGATGCCGTTTCTGGACGAATTGGATGTGGATGGCAATCCGCAGTAAATCCCCCCAAAAACCCTTTGATGGGATAACCCCGGAATCCTTGTATAAAACACTATAAATTTTAGGAAAACCAATGCATAAAGACATGAGCCTTCTTCCTAAGAAGCACCTGTTCAGTGCAGTTGATTCCCTTGTGCCGAGCAGGTATATTCTGAAATTCCGCAAATTCGTTTTTTTTGAACCCTTTATTGGAAACGATATCGCAAACCGGGGCAGGTTCTCTCACTACGGCTGTTCAGATCGCAAGGAGTTTGCAAGGATCTTAAAGAAAATCCGGTCTGAAACCGAACTTCTGCTCGAAGACATCGAGGCATACCATATCTATATGGCAGTGAAACGGACGCAGAAAGTACCGGGCGATATTGCGGAAGTCGGTGTGTACAAAGGCGGTTCGGCAAAGATCATCTGTTCGGCAAAGGGCGACAGATCCCTTCACCTCTTTGATACCTTCGAAGGATTGCCCAAAGTAGAAGATATCGACATGGTCTGGCCGTTTTACGAGGGCAAATTTGCTGCCTCCTATGATTCGGTAAAAGCCTACCTCAAAGACAACAGCAATGTGTTCTTCTATAAGGGGTTCTTCCCCGATACATCAGGGCCGGTAACCGATAAGGCCTTCTCGATGGTGAATCTTGACGTTGATACCTACGAGAGCTCCAGGCTGTGCCTTGAGTTCTTCTACTCCCGGATGACCCCGGGAGGCATCATCCTCTCCCATGACTATGTCACTGCGCCCGGCGTGAAAAAGGCATTTGATGACTTTTTTGCCGACAAGAAAGAGCCGGTGCTCGAAACCGCAGGCTCCCAGTGTCTCGTTGTCAAGATATAAAAATAGTTTTTTATCTTTTTTCAATTCATCAGTGCAGCTTTAGTCCTTGACGATCAGGATGCCAAAGATAACCAGCATGAGTCCGATACAGACGGCTACGATCCCGATCAACCCTTTTACGGCGATAATGACCTCGGGCAGAAACGCCCATATGCCATAACCCCCCAGTGCACACAGAACAATTCCGATGATTAACGCAACAATACCTGTCTTATCCATACTACAACCTCAATGATCTCATTTCTGAATCCGACCATATAAGGATACCGGCATTTTATGGTATTGTTTTAATGCACCTTTTGCCGGAGCAGCTTCCACGGATAGGGGAGCGCGATCATCAGGAGGATGGCAGCAGCAATCGGGATGGGGATGGTCCCGAGCGCTGCGGCCAGCGAGTAGTGGTCGGCGATGATGCCATTGACGGCGACTCCCAGACCCCCAAAGCCGATTGCAAGCCCGAGCATGATGCCGGAGGCGAGCCCCACGTTCCCGGGCAGGAGCTCGTGGGACATGGCAACGGCAACGGCAAAGGTGGACCAGAGGAAGAACCCGAAGAGGATCAACCCCATGATCGAAAGAATCCCGCCCGTCAGCATGAAAACGCAGAACGGGGGGATCGAGAGGGCCAGCCCGAAGATCATGAACTCTTTCCTGCCGTACCGGTCCGAGAAATGCCCCCCGGCAACCTGCCCGGCTACACCGGCGAGCAGCATCAGGGTGACTACCATGCTTGCCATAACGAGGTCATACCCCTGCGTGACGAGATACATCGGCAGGAACGTGATGGCGGCAAAGATCGCCCATGCCCGGAGGATGGAAGCGATCATCAGGATGATAAACGGCTTTTTAGACGTGACCGTATGCGGCGTATCTCCCGGTGCGGCTTTTGGCGGGCAGGCTTTTGTGATGCCTCCCGGCAGGATATACTTCAGGGCAAAGGCCATGACGATCGCTGGCAGGACCAGCAGGAGGAGCCCGGGCAGTCCCAGCCACCAGACAAGGGCCCCGGCAAGTACCGGGCCAATCGCGTACCCGAAATTGCCCCCGACCACAAAGTAAGACGTGAGCCGGCCCCGGTTCTCACTGGTGCATAAGCGGCTCACCATGCTGAGCGCTGCCGGGTGGAAACAGGCATGCCCGAGTGCGGCGAGGATGGCAAAGAGCATGATAAGGTAATAGTTATGGGCAATACCCATCAGCGCGACAAATACCGCAGAGATGAGCAGGCTGATACTGATATTGATCGTTAATCCTTTTGTGTCGGAAAGCCAGCCGATCACCGGCTGGGTGAACGAGGAGGTGACATTGTAGGCCGTGATCAGAAGGCCCGCGGTAAAGTACGAGTAACCGTTGTTCAAAATGAGTAAGGGAAGTATCGCAGGGAGCACCGGCATGTAGATGTCGGTGACCATATGGGCAGCGGCAAGTCCGGTGATGGTCTTTGTCGTGCTGCGGGGCGGGGTTATGGTTTCCGTACCAGTCGTAGGATCTCGACCTCAAACTCCAGCACGTCCCGGGTATGGAAGGCAAAGGTGCGCCTGATGGCAAATGCACTGCCGACCTGTTCGGCGACTTCCGCCCGTTTACGGATGAAGGCTTTTACAAATGGGGTGGAACCTGCATTAAATATACTGTAGACCACCGGTGCGGTCCGGATCGCAAGGTCGATGAACGGGCGGTCGGCATGAACCTTCTGCGCCCCGAACGGCGGGTTCATGACAATCGTGTCGCATGCGCCGATCTTCTCTTGCAGGGTTGTATCCAGGATATCTGCCGTGATAAATTCCACCTCTGCCCCGAGGAGAGCGGCGTTCTCCTGTGCCACGACCACGGCATTGGGATCTTTTTCAACCCCTTTTACTGACTTAGCGCCAAGGAGTGAAGCGCCGATCGCCAGCAGTCCGGTACCGCTCCCGAGATCGCAGACGTTCTTCCCCTCAATATCACCTTTCATGAGGGCGTGGTAGAGCATGCGGGCGGCGAGGGGGGCGGGGGTCATGTATTGTTCGAGCGAAGGCCGGGGTTTGGCATACCCTTTCGCCTTCTGGAGTGTCATCTCAAGTTGTTTTAGTTTCATACAATCTCGTCAATGGCATAGTTGTCCCAGGTCCGCACACCGCAGAGTATCTCGAACTCCTGCGGCGAGAGGACGGGTGCGGGAAAGCGTACCTGGTCATCGTAGGCAAGCCGGGGACAGGCCGTGTTCACGTAGCAGGCGAACCCGAGGTTGAGCAGCTCGTCAGGGCTCACCTCCCGCATGGTAACGATCACTGCTTTGGGTGAGAGCACTGATAAGCGTTCTGCGAGTGCCATCCGTGCCTGCCCGCTCTTGGAGCTCACGATGATACCGATGGTTTCTGCACCCCGTGCCTTTTCGATCACCGCGAACCGCCGACGCAGGAGTGCGTCCCCGCTCACCTCCTGGGCAATGCCGGCCAGGGGATCGAGCGCGATCACCCGTACTCCCGTGGACAGCGCAATGCCGATCGGGTGGAAGACCCCGGTGCCGACAAAGAGAATTTCGGGAGCATGGGTGGCCCGGGCTGCCGCAAAGCTGCACCCGAGCACCTGCCCCCGGTTGGGTGCCCGTGTTCCCCCGTCTGCCACCCGCACATCGATCCCCTTCTCCCGAAGGAATGTTTCCATTGCCGGAATAAGGTGGATGTGCTGCACGGTAGTGACGAGTCCCACGGTCTTTTCTTTGAGGAGCGGGAGGGCATGTGCCAGCACAGTGACATCGAACCCGACCGGGTAGGGCTCGAAGATCACATTTTCCCGGTCATCGACCGGGGTATGGCCGATATGCACGAGTACATCAACATGGGCTAATGTATCGAGCGCGAGATCGCAGGCCCCATAGCAGGGATCGCCGCTGACGATCACCGCAAAACCGGCCTGCCGGAGCCCGGCAGCATACTCCGCTGCCCGCCGCTTCAGTCCGGCCGGAAACTGGAGGGCAACGGTATGTGCCCCCCGCTGCTGTAACTGACTGACCAGATCAGAGATATCGTTCAACCACGTGCACCTTTTCGCCGACCTCGATCTTTACGAGTGACTTGTACGGGCGGCCGATATCCGGGTCGCCCCGCTGAATTGCGATGCAGACATCGACCACTTCAGCACCGGCAATCTCGAGAGCCTTTAAGAGCGCTTTCATGGTGCCTCCCGTGCTGACCACATCGTCGATGATCACGACCCGGTCGCCCTTATAGACTCCGTTGAGGTACAGTTCGCCTTTCGAGTAGCCGGTGGTCTGGTGGACCGGGACCTCGTGGGGAAGATTGTACACCCGCTTGCGCATGACAACCATCGGGATGTCGGTCATAATCGAGAGCACCGAACCGATATGGATGCCCATCGCTTCCACGACCACGATCTTGTCGACGTTGTTTAAGTCCATCACCTTGATCATCGCGGTGCAGACATCACGGAGGAGTGCGGGTTCAACGATCGGTACGCCATCGGTGATCGGATGGATGAAATAGTTATACTCTCCCCGCTTCACCATGGGGCAGGTTTCTAATGATTCTACCAGTCTGTCAAGCATGTAATTCACCAATATCTGTTAAAAATGCATCAATGCGTGCACCGTGCACGTGGGGCATGCAGACGATCCGCAGGTGCCCCGGTCTCGTCCACGAGACCTTCCACGGTTTCGGGATATCTTCTTTTGCTGCAATAAAGGTGGCAACATTCACGTCCGGTGTTGCCGCCCGCCCAAAGCCAAATGTTTCCATGCCGGCGATAAGGCGGTGCGTATTCTTCATGCACCCTTTTACCATCGCCCGCATGCCCTCGAACCCGAGGTAATCCAGCACCGCAAGCGCCCCGACAACCGGTGCTCCCGGGCGGGTGCCGGCAAGGGTAAACTCCTGTTTTACGGTAAGGTACGGGGTGTCGATGTTGAGGGAATTGAGCAGGTCCGGTTCCCGGGTGAGCAGGCAGCCGGCGGGAATCGTGCTCATGCCCATCTTGTGCGGATCGACGGCTATCGTGGTGACACCGGGCAGGGAGAAGTCAAACGGGATCGGCTTTTCCATAAACGGGATCACCATACCGCCAAAGGCCGCATCCACGTGGAAGAACACGCTGTGCTGGTACGCGATCTTTGCAAGGGCGGCGATGGGATCGACCATACCATACTCGGTGGTGCCGGCAATCCCGACAAGGGCGATCGTGTTGCTGTCAATCTGCTCTGCGGCAGCATCGGCATCCATCCGCAGTTCATCGGTAAGCGGCACTCCCCGCATCTCAATGCCCAGGATGTCGCAGGATTTCTTGAAAGAGAAATGCGCTGATTCCGGGATTACTGCATTGGGATAGGCGATCTCTTTTTTCTGCACCTTTGCCAGCCGGAGTGCCTGGAGGTTGGATTCGGTGCCCCCGCTGGTGGCATATCCCCCGGCACCCGGGCAGTTATAGAGCACGCCGAATCGTTTGATCAGGAGCTGTTCAAGGGATGCAGTCCCGGGAAACAGTCCCGGGTCGCCAAGGTTTGTCTCCATAAACATACAGTGTGCCCGCACCGCAACCGGGTGGGGGAGCGTGCACATGGAGCTCAGGATGTAATCGTGATCCAGGTCCTCCCGTTTTTTTTGGGAGAAAAAAGAGAAGAGTTCTTCTTCAGGACAACCCTTATTCAGCATCTTTTGATCTCGCGGCTTCGAGGATAATGCGCTTTTCCGTGCGGGCAACCGCCTCGCGGATCTTGGCGATGGCATCGATGTTGGCCGAGATGCTCGTGATCCCGTGTTCGACCAACCATGTTGCCATCTTCGGGTCAGAGCCGGCCTGGCCGCAGATTGAGCATTCAATGTTGTAAGCCCGGCATGTCTGGATCGCGTTATGGATCAGGTGCAGGACGGCCGGGTGCTGCGGCTCGTACATATCCGCCACATTCTCGTTGTTGCGGTCGATGGCGAGCGTGTACTGAACAAGGTCGTTGGTGCCGAACGAGGCGAATTTGATCCCGCACCGGCAGAACTCCTCGATCATGATCGCACTCGACGGGATCTCGATCATGATGCCGAGCGTGACGTTCTCGACATCGACACCGCAGGCCCGCATCATCTCCTTTGCTGCAAGGAACTGCTTGGGGTGGGAGACCATCGGGAACATGATACCGAGGTGCTCGTATCCCTCTTTCCAGAGGCGCTTGAACGCTTCGACCTGCATCCGGAACTGGTCCGGGCTCTGGAGATCGCGCCGGATGCCTCTCCAGCCGAGCATCGGGTTGTGCTCGAGGGGCTCGGTCTCGCCGCCCTGCATATTCCGGAACTCGTCGGTCGGGGCATCGAGTGTCCGCACCCAGACGGTTTTTCCCGGGAAGGCATCGAGGACAATCTTGATGCCGTCGTGGAGTTCCCTGACAAACTCATCTTCCTTGTTGTTGGCAATAAACCAGCCCGGCGTCTTGTTCAGGCCGAGGATAAGGTGCTCGATCCGGAGGAGGCCGACACCATCAGCACCGGTTGCCGCTGCCCGGGCTGCCGCTTCGGGAATAGAGACGTTGACCTTGACGCTGGTTGCGGTGATGAGCGAGGAGGCCGGGGCAACCAGCCGCTGGGGAGCGGCTCCCTGTACCGGGGCTGCTGCCTGCGGGAGCAATCCTTCGTAGATAAGCCCCATCTCGCCATCGACCGTGATCAGCTGGCCGTTCCTGAGCACGTTGGTGGCATTCTTGGTGCCCACAATTGCCGGCGTGCCGAGTTCACGGCTCACGATAGCTGCGTGGCAGGTCATGCCGCCTTCATCAGTGATGATCGCTGCGACCTTGCGCATGGCCGGCACCATGTCCGGGTTGGTCATCTTCGTGACAAGGATGTCACCTTCACGGACCGAACCCGTGTCTTTTACATCCCGGATAACGACGACTTTTCCTGAAGCGATACCGGGTGCTGCACCCTGACCTTTTAAGATGATCTTTGCTTCCGATTTCTGTCCGGTCATGCTCTTGTTCTCCTTTTTTGCTCCGATGGTGGTGATCGGCCGGGACTGGAGGATGTAGATGGTCCCTTTCACTATGCCCCATTCAACGTCCTGCGGTATCCCGTAATGGTTCTCGGCGATCTTGCCGTACATGCCCAGCTTGGCAACTTCTGCATCCGAGAGCACCTGTGCGTCCTGCCGGGCCGGGGAAACATCCACCAGTTTTGTCCCGTGATTCCCGTCGGCGATGATCTCGACTTTCTTGTTCGAGATGAGCGTGTCAATGACCTTCTCGGTCCGCTGATCAAAAACGTATTTGTCGGGAGAAACCGATCCGGAGACCACTGCTTCGCCCAGTCCCCACGAGCCTTCTATAATAGTATTGGGCTCACCGGTGATCGGGTGGGAGGTGAACATAACTCCCGCCTTTTCGGAATGGACGAGCTGCTGGATGACAACGGCGATATTGACCGAGTGGTCATCGAATCCCTGCTTTGCCCGGTAATAGATCGCCCGTGCCCCGTAGAGCGATGCCCAGCACTTCTGGATGGAGTCGAGAAGGTTTGCCTCCCCCTTGATATTGAGAAACGTCTCCTGCTGGCCGGCAAAACTGGCGTCCGGGAGATCCTCTGCAGTTGCGCTCGAGCGCACGGCCACGATGAGATCGTCGCCAGACATCTTCTTGTATGCCTTTTTGATCTCCTCGCTGATGATTGCCGGCATCTTTGCCTTCATCACCAGTTCTTTTGCATGGTCGGCAGCCTTTTCGAGCGCTGCGTTGTCCTCCACATCGAGCTTATCGAACGATGAAAAAATCTTTTCTTCAAGATTGGTCTCTACTAAAAACCTGCGGAAGGCCTGGGCGGTGACCACGAAGGCTCTCGGTACCGGAAGGCCGATAGAGGCCATTTCCCCAAGAGACGCTCCCTTACCCCCGACAGAAATAATATCTTCCTTCCTGATCTCCTCTAACCAGAGAATATTAGGGACATTTTTCATGCTCGCACCACTTATGATGTCGACTTCACTCGTATAATAATTATCATCGCGTTACCCTGCCGGAGGGGTGGTTATGGGGGTTGCTTATTGATTGACGGTTTGGATTAGTTTCCTGAACCGGTTGCTCCATTGTCCGATTCCCCCTCGTTGTAAATAATGAGGGTGACTCCCTCTCTCCCCCAGAGGGGGAGGCAGCCCAAGGGGAGCCCCCCTTGACCCCCTTTGATTTTCAAGTTTTATGCTGGGAGAGGATCCTGCTTTTCCTTACTCCAGCCACGGTTTAAGCGATTACGATAATAAAACCACCTTGCCCCGCTGTGCCTCGGAGAGGCCCTGAGACGGGGGAGCCTCACAAAAATTTTCTGATATTTTTATGCCGTATTTCACTTGCTTGGAACAGCATGGCGCAATCTTTCTCCATATATTGCCTGAGCGCCAGCCGGCCCGCAAAGAATAACCCTGATTAAGTATGGCGGCGATATTCTATGGGTTTTTATGGCAAACGCAAAGGTGCTCGTCAGTGATCCGCTGGCGGAAGAAGGGCTTGTTATCCTGCGGGCGGCAGTCGATGTGGACGTTAAGACTGAGCTCAAGGAAGAAGAGCTCATCAAGATCATCGGGGACTACGATGCCCTGCTCGTGCGGAGCAGCACGGATGTCAATGCAAAGGTGATCGAGGCAGGCAAAAAGCTGAAGTTCATCGGGCGTGCCGGTGTCGGCGTGGACAATATCGATATGGATGCAGCGACCCGCAAGGGAATTATCGTTGCCAATGCGCCGGAGGGAAATACCCTTGCCGCAACCGAGCACACCATGGCCATGATGCAGTCCCTTGCCCGCAATATCCCGCAGGCGAACGCGAGCCTCAGGAAGAAAGAGTGGAAGCGCAGCAAGTTCATGGGCGTGGAACTGAACGAAAAGACCCTCGGTATTGTCGGGTTCGGGCGCATCGGGCGTGAAGTGGCAAAGCGGGCAAACGCGATGGATATGAAATGCGTTGCCTACGATCCCTTCATCACCAAGGAACGGGCGGCCCAGCTCGGCGTCGAGATGATGTCGATGGCCGACCTCTTCAAGGTCGCGGATGTCATCACGGTCCACACCCCCCTGATCGCCGAGACGAAGCACGTCATCAACGAAAAGAGCATCGCGACGATGAAAGACGGCGTGCGGATCATCAACTGCGCCCGTGGCGGTATCATCGATGAGAAGGCGCTCTACGATGCGGTCAAGAGCGGCAAGGTGGCCGGGGCAGCCCTCGATGTATTCGAGACCGAGCCCCCGACCGAATCCCCGCTCCTCACCCTCGACCAGATCATCGTGACCCCCCATCTCGGGGCAAGCACGGTCGAGGCGCAGGTCAATGTCGCAGTCTCGGTTGCAAAGCAGTGCATTGAAGTCCTGAAGGGCGGGGCTGCGAAATACGTGGTCAACGCCCCGATGGTCCCGCCCGAGCATGCGGAAGTGCTTGCACCCTTTGCCCAGCTCGCCGAGAAGATGGGACGCTTCGTTACCCAGATCGCGGGCGGCAGGCTCTCCTCCGTGGAACTCATCTACGGCGGCGAACTCTCGGCCTATGCCGGCAGCATGAAGTACGTTACCCGCCTTGCCCTCAAGGGGCTTCTCGACCCGGTGCTCCAGCAGCCGGTCAATATCGTGAACGCGGATTTCATAGCAAAGGAACGCGGCATCGCCGTCAGCGAGACCGTCACGCAGGAGTCCAGCGGGTTCAAGAACCTTATCACCATCCGGATCAAGACCGACAAGGGTGAAGAGACGGTCAGCGGGACGGTCTTTTTTAAGGGCCGCAGCCGCATTGTCGCAGTCGGTGGCTACACGATGGACATGATCCCCGAAGGCTACGTGATCGTGTCACGCCACCTGGACAAGCCGGGCGTTATCGGGCGGGCATCCACCATCCTCGGGAAGAACAACATCAACATTGCCGGCATGCAGGTCGGCCGGGTCCAGCCCGGCGAGCATGCGATCATGGTCCTGAACGTGGACAGCGATGTTCCCGACAGCGTGATGGAAGAGATACGCGGGATGCCGGGGATCTTTACCGCAACGTTTGCCAAGATATCGAGCGGGAAGATTTAAGGATTCTTTTTTTTAGTGCGGGCCGGGATAAGCGGCTTCTCAAAAATTCAAAGGGGGATATAGTAATCCAGAGTGCGATTGTGTCTCGAAGATGCATCGACTGTTAACGTTCTGGCGGATGAACTGAGATAGCTATCCAAAGGAATATCACTGTACCGGAGCAAAAACTGCAATATCCAAAAAGGTGGGGGGCAACAGTGAAGAAAGGGAACAATGGTATGATGGAGAGCCGAACCTTTTCACCGGACTTTACCTACACCCACCGGATGGTGAGAAGGCTTTCGGATATCGCTGCTGCCCGCGAGGTGATCCTTCATGCACACCTGATCCCGAAATGGGAGGTGTCGATCCGCAGGGAACAACTGGTCCGGGCTGCACATGCATCCACAGCGATAGAGGGGAACCCGCTCTCCCTTGAGGAAGTGAGCCGGCTTTCCGAGGGCAGGGAGGTTATGGCTGCCCGCAGGGCAAAAAACGAGGTGCTCAACTACCTCCGGGTGCTGGAACACATTGACCGGTACCAGAAGGACGGTATGATCTCAGAAGAGAACCTCCTTTCCCTGCACCGCGACGTCACCCTTGATACGCTGGATGACCCGGCAACGGAGGGGGCGTTCCGGAAGGTGCAGGTTGTTGTCGGAAACCGCCTCACCAGAGAGGTGGTGTATTCCCCACCCCCCCCAAAAGAGGTTGTCCCGCAGATGAACGCGCTTACCGGTTGGCTGAATTCCGATGCAGCGCACCAGATGCATCCGGTACTGGTTGCCGGGATCGCGCATTACGAACTCGTGCGGATTCACCCGTTTGTGGACGGGAACGGGCGAACGGCCCGGGCGCTCGCTACCCTTGTTCTCGCAATGCGGGAGTTCGATATCAAGCGGTTCTTTACCTTGGATGATTTCTACGACAGCGACCGGCCTGCCTACTACAATGTGCTCAAAGCGGTGAACCTGACCTATCCGGACTGCACGGTATGGCTGGAGTACTTTACGGAAGGGGTGGAGATCTCCCTACACCGTGTGAAGGAGCGGGTGTTGCTGCTCTCGTCTGATGAGCACCGGAAGGTATCCGGGGGGCAGGTGGCTCTTTCCGAGCGGCAGATGAAGATTATCGAGTTCATCCATGCCCACGGTTCGGTGAAGAGCGGGGATCTGATGCGTCTGTATGGCATTTCCCGGCAGGCAGCAGGCAAGGAGCTCGGGCAGATGATTGAGCAGAACCTGATCAGGATCGAAGGAAAGGGGCGTTCTACGCGGTACGTGATGGCCTGAGCAGGTTGTCGATTAGGTTGTCGATTAGGTTGTCGATTAGGTTGTCGATTAGGTTGTCGATTAGGTTGTCGATTAGGTTGTCGATTATCGGAAAGTTGGGCGTGCTTCTACCATCCTCGGGAAGAACAACATCAACATTGCCGGCATGCAGGTCGGCCGGGTCCAGCCCGGCGAGCATGCCATCATGGTGCTGAACGTGGACAGCGATGTTCCCGACAGCGTGATGGAAGAGATACGCGGGATGCCGGGGATCTTCACCGCAACGTTTGCCAAGATATCGAGCGGGAAGATTTAGGATACTCTTTTTTTGCGGACCGGGTACGCGGCTCCTTGTGTCACATTGTATGTGATGGCGTGAGCAGGTTGTCGATTAGGTTGTCGATTAGGTTGTCGATTAGGTTGTCGATTACCGGATTATCCGAAGGACCGTGACGCAAGTGAACGTAAACAAGAACGAGTGAAAATGACTGAAGGATTTTGTCTCTACAACCTTGTTTGATTGGTTCAAAAATGAACCATGTGGAGCAAAACCTGACCAATGAAATTTCCGACAGTGTGATAGAAGAGATACGCGGGATGCCGGCATCTTCACCGTACGTTTGCCAAGATACCGGGCGAGAACATTTAGGGGTAATCTTTTTTTTAATACAAAGTTAATTTTCAAAAATTTAGAGAAGCACTTTAAATTTTATGATTCTCTTCCGTTTCTATCTGATTGCCAGGTTCCTTTTGTCTTACTTTAAGCGACTCTAAATAAATGAAACGTTTTCGCAAATTCTCATATCTTTCAATCGATTGTAATATTGTCGGATTTGAGACAATTTTAGATAAATCCTTCATTTCTTTAAATATCTCTATATATTCAGGATTTGTAAAAAGTTTTCTAAAATCTTCGTCTTCTAAAAGCGTATCCATATCCTTTTGATTAAATACCGGCACATATGCGCCAAAAATTGTTTGTTGCCTATTTTGATTTCTCAAATTTCGAACTTCTTTGATTGCATCATTGCTGACTTTTTCTTTGAGGAATTTTTGATAAGCTTTCATAAAATTTTCAGAATTATACATATAAATTCGGTTTTTTGTGGCTGATGCAAATTCCTTAATTAAATCTGGATGGGGTAAAATAATTTCTTGTGTTGGTTTTTGATAATCGTGAATTAGCCACCAGTCATTTTTTTCATCATCGTTTACAAAAATCACGGATTTATTTTTTAATTCAGCGAATTCTAATATTTGGGCCCACGAAACAAAATCAGCATATTGTTTCTCAGTACCTTTTTGTTGATCCGAAAATCCAGGAGGTATTTTTTGTTCATATCTTTTCTTTCCGAGTTCGTACAGTTCTTTTAATTTATTGGGAGAATATTCCTCACCAACATTTTCTTCAAATAATTTGTCAATTTCTTCACCAATAATGTCTCTTTTCGTTAAATCAGGATATTTATTTTCGCAATTTTTTAAATAAGAATCCAAATCTGAAAATGCCTCCTCAATTTTTCTTTTTAATTCATTTTTGTTGATAAACGGATGATACTCAACACTTTTTTCTTTTTCGATTTCCGTGATTGATTTATTTTTTATTTCATCGATCTTTTCTTGAATTCTTAGATATTTTTCTCTCTGCTCACGAATAATATGAGGACGACGAGACTGATACTCTTTACCGACTTGATATGGAATCCAAATTCTGTTTGAAATTTTTTTAAGTATTGATAAAAATTCATCCCTCGATTTCACAGAGTATTGATAAAAATTTAATATTACGCTAGTATCAAAAATGAAAATACAATTTTCCCATAATTCTTCTAACTCTTTATCAGTTGGCTTATAATATTCTGGGAATTTTTTTTTCATTAATCTATACATTTCATTGAACATAATAAGCATATTGAAATATTTTTCGAATAAGCTCCTAACACACCTTCAGGAAATGCAATATCGACCTAGCCATCATGCAGGTCGGTCGAATCAATTCCGTTGACCAAGACCCTAATGGTGTTGAATGTAGACAGGTAGGTTACGGCAATAGTGTGATTGAGGAGATTCGCGAGATGATGGGGATCTTCACTACTACGTTTGCCAAGATATCGAGCGAAAAGATTTAGGCAATTCTTTTTTTTTTTAAATATACTATTTACTGTCAAAAAATAGTAAAAATTATTGTTTTGATTCTTTTTTGGGAATGGCATTTTGATGTTTCAAATATTCTAAAAATCCTAAAGTCAACAGATTGATTTCTAATATCGTAATAAAAAGTAGAATAGTCGCTATTGAAAAAAAGATATTAATTAATAAAGTGGATGTTGAATTTAACCAAATTAAAAAAAATGCATACACATCAGTGAAAAGAGATATAGATATTAGAAATAGAGGTTGTTTCAATCGTTCAATAATGACTTTATCTTGTTTGATGGCTATTACTGCAAATAATATTGCCATTAATGCTGTCGAAATGACAATATATTGTGTACAAAGACTTTCGATGCCTCCGGATTTTAAACCGTACGCCCAAAAAGGCCATACTAATGCTATAATAATGCCACCGATTAAAAAAAATTTGAGCTGTTGTGCCGGGTTTTTTGGAATGCACATAATCTTACATGGGTAGATAGCCAGATTAAAATTTGTGCTCCATTTCCCCGCTGCGGATCAGGGACCTGCCATGCCCTTTAACCGCCCTGCCCAGCGAGGCCCCGCTGAGGCGGCCGAGCGACCCCCGCAGGGGTGGGCTTACTCGTTTTTTCAAATGCCTATCAGGAAAACCTTCAAAAAATTGGGGGGGAGGTACCCTGTCCAAACTTGGAGAGGGGGATACCGGCCCCACCCACCCCCTCTCCAAAACCCGAGAGGGGGTATACAGCCCACCCTACCCCCACTCTTACGAAAGACAGGCCCCCACCCCCCTCCGGCTGCACGGACCCGGCCACGGTTTCCGATGGAGTCACGACTGAACTTCCCTTTCCTCACGCACAACAAAAGGGTGGGACCCCCCCACTCAAAAGTTCGAGAGGGGGTACCCTACCCCCCTGTCCAAAAAGTGAGTGGGGGTATACCCACCCCCTCTCCAAAAAACGAGGGGGGGATACCAGCCCTCCCTACCCCCACTCCAAAATTTGAGAGGGGGTCCCCCCTCCCCCCCCTGTCATATGAAAATCCTTCCCCTTTGTCGCATGAACCGGAGCGGTGGTTCATGTAGAGTCACGACGGAGAGGGCATCGCTCTGCTGGGTATCCGGGAGGGGGGATACCCCCTCTCTTGGCCCGGACAGGGTACCACCCCCTCCCCCTCTCCACAAAATGAGTGGGGGTATCCCACCCCCCTGTCTAAAATATGAGGGGGGATACCTGCCCCACCCACCCCCACTCTTGGAAAAGACAGGGTACCTCCCCCATGAAAACCTTTACAGAAAAGCCGGTATATTTCCGGATACTCGAATCATCTTGGCAACATCGATGACTCCCGGGAAAAGGTTAATCATGTCAGGATTATTCTATCTCATTTATGCAATCGGCGAGCCTTGTTTGCATCATCGTTTTTTGCTCAATGCTCATAGCAGGGTGCATCCAGCTGCCTGGAATGCATATTATCAGTAACACACCCGATCCCATCATCGGCCAGTGGATTGGAGGTGAACCGCCGGCATCGGACCGGCACATAATCCTGTATGAAAATCAGACGTTTTTTTCCACGAATTTTTTTATCAACCGTAAGGAAACAACTGACACCGGCAACTGGACAAAAAAAGAACCCGGTCGCTATTCATTGCAATCCGTTACCGGTGAAAGAACCGATTGGATGTACGATTCATTTGATGATTCATTTTACCCAGGTGGATTACCCCAGATGAAATACCACCGTTATAAAGGGTAAAACGGAAAGAATTGATCGTTTGGCTGATGGGGGTTGAGACCCCCATACCCCCGGTAATGATGAACCCCCCACCCCCGACAGGGCGCCCCCGCGGCGGTTCAGGAACGGTTCTCTCATTAAACCGATCTGCCCAGCGAGGCCCCGCGAAGGGGTGGCTTGGCTCCTGATTGTGTAACAAATAATAGGATGTTTTTGATAGGTTCGAGCGTGAACCCAATTGGTTCATGTCCATTTCAGCAGAGCTAAAAATAATTCAAAGTATCTTTTTTCCTGCCGCCGGTCCGGGCATGCATTCATAGACCTCGGTGATCTTCATGATCAGGAGTGATTTTGCCGGAAGGCCGGGTTTCTTCTCTTGCACCATCTTTTTCATCCTGTCGTAATCAGCCCCGCTTGTTTTTACCTCAACCGTGCCCTTGACCTGACAGCACTTCCTGCTGTCGGAATCGTACAGGTACACTGCAATGTGCGGGTTCTCCTTGACATTTGCAAGCGTTTTTAACATGAAATTGTCTGCAAGCCAGACCGTATCATCGTTGACCAGTATGACAAACGCGATGGGAGTGACATTCGGAATCCCTTTTTTTGACGCTGTGGCAATGGGGAAGAGCTTGATTTTGGCAAATAATTCCTTTATTTCTCCGGTAAGTGCAACCATCTCTATCATCTCACAGTACGGGCATAACCCGCCATATACTGTCTTATATTATTCAGACTCTTATGCATTGTGCTCATTGCTCATTATTCCTCATAATAATGCTCAGCGTCCACCCGGTCCTGAATCTTCATCCCGCTATACCCGCCCTTTTCGCTCCTGTCGTCACCACCCGCTCCCTGAACGGCATACATCCCTATACATTCATATAAACGCAGGATGCATCCTCATTCAACAGTTATCGAGTCATCAGGGGATACATACAGATGGAAAGTACACAGAACGAAAATTTCTGTATCGAGGCAGGTTTCCTTGACAATGCTCTTGTCATGATCGCTGTACTCGATGAAAAGGGCCGGGTCGTTTCATGGAATCATGCGGCAGAAACCATCACCGGCTATTCACGTGAGGAAGTGTTCGGCAGCAACGCGGTCTGGAAAAATCTCTATCCTGACAGGGATTATCGTAAAAGTGTTACGCAGAAAATTGCGAATATCCTTAAAACAAAAAACTCTTTTGAAAATCTTGAAACCTCCATTCTTACGCGGTCAGGAAAGACCCATATCATTCTCTGGAATACCAAAAAGATCGACGCAGGGGGTCTTTCAAGGGCCATTGCCGTCGGCATGGATATTACGGCTGAGCGGGAGGCCAGTGCATTCCGTGAGAATATCATTGACAATGCCTTTGTACTCATCACGGTTATCGATCCGGACGGGAAAATCCAGGTCTGGAACAAGGCAGCAGAGATGATAACCGGCTATTCCCCCGATGAGGTAATCGGACATCGTGATATCTGGAAAAAACTCTATCCCGATGCTGAATATCGCCGGAGCATAACGCAGAAGATATCCAGAATTATTTCCGAACACAATCATTTTGAAAACCTTGAGACGATAATACGCACGAAAAACGGCGACCCGCGGATCATATCCTGGAACACCCGGCAGATTGGGGCCGGCGGGATATACCACGAGATCGCTATCGCGAGGGACATCACCGAGCAGCGCAAGGCTGAGGATGCTTTGGTTGCCTATATGACCGAGATGACCATGCGACTGAAACAGCCGGTCGGGATCATCAGTACTACCCTCCTGGAATCCGCAGATCTCATAAAACAGGGGATGCTCACCCAGCAGGAAATTATCCTGATGCTCGAAGGTCAGGCCCGTAACGCCACCCAGATCGAGGCAAATATCCGTCAGTTCCAGTCCGCGATTGTTGAGAAGAACCGATCGATTCCCGAAGCATACCGGAAATTCCTGGAACGGTGATGGAGTGCCGGATATTATCGACCCTGAGGAACTCGAACAGAAAAAGATCTTTTTGATCCTTGCATCGCCCGGAACAATCCGCCAGCGCAATATTGAGATTATCAAGGAAGTATCGACCTTGGGCTATCATACGGTTGTCATTACCACGAATTTTCCCTATAGTATCCTGACAAAATTGTATGCCCAGAACGGGATCCCATCCACCCGTGTCTCATTTATCGATGCAGTTACCCGCAACTCGATCGGGAATGTTGAGAATATCCCCGGGGTTGTACGGTACATCAATAATCCGGCGAATCTTACTGACATGGGCATCGCGGTTACTGAAGTTCTCAAAGATCATTCGGGGAAGAAAATCTGCATTATGTACGATTCTGTCAGTACCATGCTGATCTACCTTTCATCGGCAAATATTTCGAAATTTATCCATTTTGTTACCAATAAACTCCGGCTTATGGATATTTCCGGTGTATTCCTTGCCGTGGAGAAGGGACTTGATCCGATGCTGATGACGCAACTCACCACCTTTGTTGATAATGTTGTTGACATGGGCTGATCATAAGGGCTCGTAATTACTCCCGGCACGGTTGCGATCACCTCCTACCGCGTTTTTGCATCAGGTGTTCCTTCACATGCTGCATAGCCGGGCTGTGCAGGAAAAATTTATTGCTTCAGCACCGGTATTAGTCCCTTATAGGGAGGATCGTATGCAGACCATGATCGGCACGGTAACCCACTATTACCCGAGAATCGGGGTTGCAGCAGTAGTGTTAAAGGATCATCTCGCCCGCGGAGACCGCATCCACATCCACGGGCCACACGAGGACTTCGACCAGTCCGTCACATCGATGGAACTGGAACACATACCTATCACGGAAGCGGACGCGGGACAGGATATCGGCATCAAGGTGATCGAGCGGGTCCACGTCGGGGATGTGGTGTGCCGCGAGAGCTGATTTTTATTCTTTTCTTTTATCGTTTCAGGAACGTATTTGTATAACCTCAGTCTTCTGTAGAATGCAGAGCACTTCAGGAATACTATCATGATCTCAGTCCTCTACGTGGATGACGAAACGGGACTTCTGGAACTCGGCAGGGACTTCCTTGAAATGACCGGGGACTTCAAGGTAGATCTACAGGAGTCTGCAGTTGCCGCGCTGGAGCACCTGGCGACCCACACGTATGATGCCATCATTGCCGACTACCAGATGCCGGTGATGGATGGCCTCGAATTCCTGCGACAGGTCCGTCTCCATTACGGGCAGGTGCCGTTCATCCTCTTCACGGGGAGAGGACGCGAGGAAGTCGTAATTCTTGCACTCAACGATGGTGCGGACTATTACCTCCAGAAAGGCGGGGAGCCGCAATCCCAGTTCGCCGAGCTGGCACATAAGATCCGGCTTGCCGTCCACAGGAGGCAGGCAGACCTTGCCCTTGAAGAGAGCGAGCGCAGGTACCGCGATGTTGTTGAGACCCAGACGGAATTCATCAGCCGGTTCAAACCCGACGGAACCCATGTATTTGTCAATGAAGCATACTGCAGGTATTTTAAAAAACCGCGTGACGAGATAGTCGGGCACCGTTTTATCCCGGAGATTCCTGCCGATGATCGTGCCCGTATTGGACGCCATCTTGCCTCTCTTACAAAAGATCATCCCACCGCTGATATTGAGCACAGGATCGTCATGGCCGATGGCACCATTCACTGGCACTGGTGGAGCGACCATGCCATCTTTGACGAATCCGGCCGGCTGGTCGAATACCAGTCGGTAGGGAAAGATATCACCGACCGGAAACGGGCGGAAGAGGCCCTCAGAGAGCGGGAGCACCGCCTCGAGACGCTGGGCATGAGTATCCCCGGTGCAATCTACCAGTTTGTGCTGACTCCTGATGGGAAATACCACTTCCTGTACGTGTGCGGAAGATGGAAGGAATTATTCGGGGTTGCTCCGGAAGATGCTGCGGTGTCTTCAGAATCGACATTTGCAGCAATATTACCCGAGGACGTACCAGAAGTCAACCGCACGATAGCCCTGTCTGCCTCCACAAGGGAACTCTGGCATTGCGAATTCAGGACGCGTGTCAACGGAAAAATCCGATGGGTTCTTGGACGATCATTACCGGAACAACCCCGTCGCGATGGCAGCATCCTGTGGAACGGCGTCCTGATCGATATCACCGGCCGGAAACTGGCAGAAGAGGAACTGAAAAAATCCGAGAACCTGTACCGGGCAATCTTCGACAACACCGGTGCTGCCACCATTATCATTGCGCCTGACACCACCATCCTGCTGGCAAATGCCGGCTGGGAGAAACTGACCGGGGTACCACGGGCTGATCAGGAGAAAAAACTCAGCTGGACGGTCTTTATCGACAAGGATGATGTAGAGCGGATGAAACAGTACCATTACGCCCGGCGGAAGGACACCTCTCTTGCACCGACGGTATACGAGTGCCGGGTTATCGATGCGAAAAAGACAGTTCATAACTGCTTTGTCCACGTCGACATGATCACGGGAACAAAAAACAGCGTGGCATCCCTTGTGGACATTACCGAACGGCGGAAAGCCGAGGATGAACTGCGGGCAGCATACGAGCAGCTGACCGCAGCGGAAGAAGAACTGCAGGCCCAGTTTGACGAACTGAAATTCAACCAGCAGAAGATACGGGAGAGCGAGGAGAAGTACCGGTCGATCATCGAGAACCTGCAGGACGCCTTTTACCGGACAGACCTGAAGGGCAACCTTATCCTTGTCAGCCCGTCATTTGCATTGGAACTGGGGTACGATTCGGTTGACGAGGTGCTTGGGAAAAATGTTGCTGATGATTTCTACTTCAACCCCGCGGATCGCGACCTCTTCCTTAAAAAACTCGCTGAAACCGGAGAACTGGATGAGTACCGGGTCCTCATAAAGAAGCGGGATGGATCCCCGATGGCAATATCGGTTGCGAGCCACATCTATCATGACGAGATGAATAATCCTGCCGGAGTCGAAGGGATGATCCATATACTCAAAGAGAACGGGGAGGCAGCGGAACCCGACAAAAAATAAAAGCCCAGGAAAAAAACCAAATCCGCATCAGGTAACAAAAAGAAATCTTCCTGAAGAAAGAGTTTACCGGCAGCGGAATATACTTTTCATTCCTGCCGGCATACCCGGAACTGAACAGGATTCCTCTCTCTCTTTTGATGACAACGGTACCCCTACCGTTTCTGTGCCACCATCTCGATCTCGACTTTTGCCCCTTTGGGCAACTCAGCGACCTGCACGGTAGCCCGTGCCGGGTACCCTCCGGTGAAGTATGACCCGTAGATCCCGTTAACCGTGTTCCAGTCGCTCATGTTCACCAGGTATATCCTTGTCTGGACCACGTCGCCAAACCCGAGGCCGGATTCCTGTAAGACCGCATGGAGGTTCTCCATTGCCCGGGTTGTCTGCTCATCAGCAGTACCGGAGAGATTGCCGGTTGCAGGATCGATACCGATCTGGCCTGACAGGAACAGAAAATCGCCGGACAGGACTGCCTGGCTGTACGGCCCGATGGGTTTGGGTGCGTTTTCGGTAAAGACGACCCGTTTTTCCGGGTGAATGGGTTGGGGTGCGAGTATTGCGTAGATCACGCAGCCGGCCAGAAGGCCGCAGATAAACACCAGCACAAGAATGATCTTATTCGTTTCTGCCATCCGTATCCCTTCTGAATAATCTCAGTAATGGGAGTGGCTGATTACACGATAAGCGTTCGGAAATGTATTTTAAAAAAACAAGGTGTGTGGTCGCATGCTCCGGGCGGAGAAGGGTAATGAACTCACAGCCTTCGTGGGCTTGCCCTACGAGAAAGACCGGGCCTTGTTTACTCCACTAAAAAATTACTGGTTCCCATTCTCTGCTATGGGTTTTACTTCTGACAGGCGATCCGGTACACCCCTTTTGGCACCGTGATCTCGAACCGGGCCCCGTTGCCCTGCTCGCCATTCTCCGTAATGGTGATGCCGGTGATAGCGAGGATCTCGCGTGAGAGGAACAGGCCAAAGCCGGTATGTTTGCCAAAACCCTTCTGGAACAGTCTCTTTTTGTCCTCTTCAGCGATACCCACACCATTATCGCCATAGGTGAGGATGAGCCCGCTTTCCGATTCCCTGACAGAGTAATCCATGCGGGTCACGTGTTCGCCATGACGAAGAGAATTTTCCATCAGGTTGTAAAAGACCTTCTCTAAAAGGGGATCAGCAAAAACCTCCACACGATCAACAGCAACAGTGATCGCTACACCCGGAGGATTCAGCTGGCTGGCTGCAGAGCTGATTGCGTCCGACAGGATCTGCCATTTCGATGCCTGTCCCCCGATGTCCTGGTAGTTCCGGGCAAACTCAATCTGGTGCTGGATGGTTTCAGCGGCTTGTTCTTCTTTATGAATATACGTGAGAATAACAGGATCTTGTATCGTTTCTTTGGATAGTTCAAGGTATGTCCGCAATCCCATGAGCTGGTTGAGAATATCATGCCGCGTGATAGTATTGAGCATAGTAAGTTTTTTGTTCGCCTGTCGGAGCGCTTCTTCTGTCTTCCTGCGCTCGGTGATGTTGAGAACAAATCCCCGTAATCCCTTATGCTTACCGTTAACGATAATCGGCGCCGCTAATGCCAGAGCCCAGAAAGTACTGCCATCTTTCCTCAAAGCCCGGTATTCCAGGTACTTGTTGGGGCTGCCCTGGATCTTCTCCTGCACCCTTGTCTGGACATTCGTACGATCTTCCGGTGAAACCAGGTTGAAGATGTTCATACCATTTGAATAATCTTCTTCGGTATAACCGAATTCTTCAAGGCCATGTTTATTCACATACATAACATAACCCCGGGCATCTGACTCGAAGATCGTTTCGGGAAATACTTCGGCAAGCTGCCTGAACCGGTCCCTGCTCTCCCTGAGCTCTGATTCAGCCCGCTTACGCTCGGTATTGTCAAGGGTGACCGTGAACAGACGGGGGGTGCCGGCAACGTCAATGGAAAATGCGGATAACGATCCGTCCATCATGTCCCGGTTCTTCCGGTATATCTTCACCTCAACATTGCTCACGTTCCCGGTCTCTTTAATCTTGCTGATGATGGCATTTCGCTGGGCTGGATCAACATACAATCCCAGGTCCGAAACCGTTTTCCCGATCACCTCTTCACGGGAATAGCCAAGCGTTGAGAGGAAACTTGTGTTGACATCAAGAAACCTGCCCTCTTCGAACGTGGATATTGTCGTGAGTGCCGGATTTGAATAGAATGTCTCAGAAAATTTCTCCTCGGATATTTTAAGACGAAGCTTCTCTTCATCACTGCGTCGTTGGAAAAAAGCAGATGCCAAAACAAGAAGAATGATAAAGAATGTTGCAATAAGCATGGGCAGGCTGAATCTGAAAATCGCCATTTTCCATGTATGCGCATCGACGTCCATGCCAAAGATCGCTATCACCTGGCCGGTTGCTGGATCGGTGACCGGAATAAATCCGCCTACCCAGGTTCCCCAGCGGTCCGTATACGGCCCTTCGCTTGCCTTCTCACCGTTCGAAAATAACGTTTTGAGAACCGCCGGTGCTTCGGTGTATACCTGCCCCGGAGGAGAATAGTCCTCAGATTCCGGGGATTCAGAGTCTGCATAGAGGATGATTGTCCCGTCCTGCTGCTGCCCCATCAGGTAGGCAAACCGTATTTCAGGATCGGCTTCCCGAATTTTTTCGAGCTGTGCTTTGAGTGCCCGGTATTCCGGCGATGTGATATCAGCAGCGGTCCCGCTCAGTGATACAACCTCAGAGGGAGAGATCGCGGATTGTGCAATGCTGGCTTTGAGGAGCAGATCATTGCGCAGGGAGCGGTCTTCCTCCTGTGCAGACCAAACAGTAAGGAGTATCCCGACAATGAGGATGCATAGTGCGAGGACCTGCCACGCCTTGATATCCCGTTTCAAAAGTACCCTGCCTGTCATAAGCAAACCGGTCTCTCATTCGCCCGGGTATAGTATGCGTTCTCTCCAGCAGTCATGAAGTCTCATGCCCGTTCCTGTCAGGTGCCACGCTCCTTTGGGCATCGTCCATCCCAAACGGTGTTCTTTCCGTGGCTCGCCCGTTACAGGGATCGTAATGCCGGTAATTGTTAAGGATCTCCTGCGAAGAGGCTGATCCCCCCGGGAAAGTTCCCGGACCCGGGAGCGATGCACTGCTCTTTCTCTGCGACAAAGAACCCCATAGCCAATAATCCTCGTGGACAATGATATAATGATCCCCGGATTTTCCGGCCGCGAACAATTATGGTTGTTGGAATGTGCCACAATTAATCTTCGGTTTTTATTTTTACAGGGTTTATGCCTGCGCTTGATATTTTTTGGGTCGTCATTGATTCATGGGGGTAAGACCCGCTTTCAAAAGTTTGTATGTGATGTTCCCCCGCTTCAGCGCCTCACCGAGGCACGGCAGGGCAAGACTGTTTCAACATTTCAGTCACTAAAACCGCCGCGGGAGCATCACTTTTTGGTGCGGCAATGGTCATCCTATTTTGGAGCATGGGATAGGGGGTTGCGGGGTCTATACCCTGAACCCGAATACCCTCATTTCAGGCTCATTTTGCCAATCGGAGAAAGGTCAATTTTTGGGCAGGTGAATTGGTGTCCACGCACGTTTAAAATACCTTAAATTTCAGGTATTTTGCGAAAATAACCGATTATAAAAGGATTTTACCGTGCAATTTAGCGGTCTTGCAATGCCCTCTTTTTCGGGCCGCTGGGTCAGCCTGTTATTTCGGTTTTCGGCCATCCGGAATACCGTGGCGGGCGTTTGCTTTCTTCATGACGGTGAAAATTCCGTTCCTGCCGGAACACCGTATCGAAAGGGGGGTTTCATACATACATCAGGGTCGCGTGAGATCGATTGAGATACGTGCATCCTTCCCGAACCCCGGTCTTAGCAGGTCTCCGTCGTGGGGAACCGTGATCGCAAGGACACGTTGGAGCCGGAGAGGTTATTTAATTGCACAAAATTGCGAATTACAGATCCTGTTTTTTGAACAGCGCTCATTTCGGGAGATTCAAGCCAAAATACGGCACATAATCGCCTGAAAATAAACCCTAATGGTACCTTTTGGATGGCCGATCATTGCCCTGATGGGTGGTAGGAGGGTCGAGATGAAAAGAAGGCCTGTTTTGGACTTGGTGATTGAGGAACCCCTCGTCAGTCACTGTCGTGAGTTTACGATTACGATATGGGTGAGATAGCGGGTCATCAGCCAACCCACACCTGTGCGATCGGCCGGGTTCCCTTACTCAGCAGGTCTCCGTCGTAGGGAACAATGATCGCGGGGACACTTTGAAGCGGGAGAGGTTATTTAATTGCACAAAATTGCGAATTATAGATCCTGTTTTTTGAACAGCGCTCATTTCGGGGGATTCAAGCCAAAACACGGCACATAATCGCCTGAAAATAAACCCTAATGGTACCTTTTGGATGGCCGATCATTGCCCTGATGGGTGGTAGGAGGGTCGAGATGAAAAGAAGGGCTGTTTTGGGCTGGTGATTGAGGAACGTCTTCGTAGGTCACTGTCGTAAATTTTACCATTTTGTGGTAGGTGAGGGGGGTGGTACCCCCGATCCCCCTGCCATTTTTTAGAGTGGGGTATGACCTATTCTATCAAGATGGCATTCGCTGTTCAAAAAAAATTTCAAACAATGAACAAGAAAAGTAAAAAAAAATTACTCGGCCTTAACGGCCTTGATCGCATCGATCTTGATGTACCTGCGTTTCAGGTTGTGCTTGCTGCCAATTACGGCTAAGGTGCGTTCCTGTGCCTGCTTTGCATTGGGGGCCGCGATAATCTTTGTGTACGGGGCCCAGTCTTCGCCCATTAAAAAGGTTCCTTTAACCTCAAACTTCTGATTCTCCATCAATATCACTCCAGAAATCCAAATACGTCTTCAATCCTGCCAAGCTCAAACCCGCTCGTCGCATTCCCGACAAGGTAACCGGTGTCGTTCGCCATGAGACCGGTACCGATAAGACCGCTGCCCATATTGATCGACCCGGTGCCGACCGGCACGTTTGCAACCGCTTCGATCTGCTTGATCTGGGCATCGGTTGCCCTTGGGTGCACAATGACGCCCTTGTTCGTGGCAACGCCCGCCATACCGACGGTCTTTACCCCGCCAAGAACAAGGTGGATCACTTCAACACCAAGGAAATCGCCGATCTCTTTTACCAGGCCTTCGGGCATGTCCGGGTGGACTGCAGCGAAGGTATCGTTGGCCATGATCACGTTGCCCGCGGCATTCATTGTCTCATTGAGCAGGAACACCTTGCGGTGCTTTGCCAGCTTCTCGATCTCCTCTTCCGTTGCCAGTCCCGAGACGACAACGCCCCGGCTGTTACCGGCAACCAAGGAGCCGATGATCTCGCTACCCTGGATCGTGGTCTCAATGACCTCAACCTGGAGCGCTTCCTTTACTGCATGCCTGAATTCCGGTGTGGAATCCGGCGGGATTATTGCGATATTTCCTACCACCCGGGCAAAAACCCCGATGTTCGGATCGCCTGCAAACGTGATCGTCCTTTCCATCTATGATTCCGGTGCAAGTTCAGCCTGAACCTGCCCGTCCTCCATTTTCATGGCGCGGATACGGATCTTTGACGGTGGCTTCTCTGCGCCCCGGTACCACACCTTCTCATTGATGCCCTGGTCAATCTTGACATCCTCGCTCTTCATGTGCTTGGCGAGATACTTCTTGATATCCTTCATTGCGCCGTTGCACCGCTTCCAGCGCGGCATCCGCTTTGCATTGCGCAGCGGGATGATATACACGTGTTCCTTCATTATTTCAGCCATGGCTCACACCTTCAGCTGGCTCTTGCGCCAGTTTCTTCTCTTCGGGTGCGCAACAACACCGCGTTTGGTCCTAACCATTACCCACTGGGGCACACGGCGGTTCTGGTCGCATGCCTTGGCCAACCGGATCTTCCTGCCTTTGCTTACTTTGCTCATTTTACTCACCTGATATTATGCCTTTCTCCCGATGACCAGCGACTGGTCATGGTGTGCCGGGAAGAGGGGGGCGGGATCAAGTCCGCGTGCGCGGAACGCCTCCCTTATCTCGGCCTCGTAATCACCGTTCCGGATGGTCCCGGTCTCCCCGTATTCCACGATGAGAAACCGGTCCACCAGACGATCGACTTCCGCCTTGACAAAGCCCAACAGGGGTCGCACATACGAACACCCGGTCCGGTTTCCAAGGCTTTGCACCTCAGCACGGGTCAGCATCGGGACACGGTCATTGAACCGTGTGCCGTCACCGACGACTTTATACTCCCTGCTGAGGGTTTCGACCGCGATATGGTGGATACGGTTGATCGCGTCATTCGGGTACCCGCATGACACAACCTGGTCCACCATCTCGTCTTTCAGTCCTTCACGAAACACACGTTTTATCAGGGGAAACCCCAGAGCCTGTGCCGCAGCCTCCAACGATGGGATCTGGCGGAGTGGGTCGAGCACGAACGTATTGAGTTCGACCTCATAATACGTACCCAGCATTATTGCTGCAAGGGAACTGTCCTTTCCGCCGCTGTAGAGCACGCCGGCTTTCATCGTCGTGTGATCGAGTAATCACGTCTCGCTGGCGCAAGCTGCCTGAGCAGTTCTTTGAGCTGCGCATCCGTGATCTTGTTCTTGAGTCTCCCGCTCTGGGCGAGAGATACCAGCTGCTGTTCCACCGAAGCAACAAACTCCGGCTTGGTCAGCTTGATGGTGTTTAATCGTTCCCGGGCATCCGGCTCGAGAACCTGCATGAGGAGCATCTGTATCTGAGACTTTGCCCGCTCCTGGCGTTCAAGGTCTTCCTGCATTGCCTGCTGATCGCCAGCCTGCTGCTGCATTTGTGCCATTCGCCGTTTGCGAAGTTCACTCAGTTCGTCGTCTCCCATGATCAAACCTCACTTGGGGGCTTCAGATTTATCTGCTTTCTTGGCTTTGGGTGCTTTCTTCTCGGTCTTGGCACCGTCTGCGCCTTCTGAAGCCTTGTCGCCACCCTTTGCCTTCCCCTTCTTGGCATCTGCCTTCTTGGGTTCTTCGACAACTGGCACGACACGCTTTGGTACCGGTGCCGGCGGGGTAATCTTTACCTCGTGGGACAGGTTGTCCATGAATGACATGCCTGCTGGCGATACTTTACGGCCGGTCTTGTCGTGGATGATCAACCCTGCTGCTTCCAGCTGCTGGAGAGATTTTCTCAGGATTGATCCACTGCCCTTGCGGAATGCATTCGGGCGTGATCCACGGTTCTTTTTGCCACCGTAAAAGCTTCGCATCCTCTCGACGCCCAGGGGGCCGTCGACATAGACGCGTCTCAACACTGCTGCTGCCCGGGTGAACCACCAGTCGGGATCTTCAGGCGGCATTTCTTTGTGTACCCCGGTCTTTGCAAAGGCAGCCCATGCCGGCGGGACAATTTCCTTCCGCTTCTTGAGCTCCTCAGCGACCCTTCGGATAATATGGTCGGCGGGGACATCGTATACTGTTGTCATCTAGAGACCTCACTGTTGAATTTTTCAATAACAGTCTTTACTTATTTGTGAGTAAGGTTTTTATATATTTCGAGAAGCGAAAAGTCGCTTTGATCGAAGAAAAACAGATTTATTTTTTTATGGTCATTTTTTTATCTGCAAGCACCATCGTCCGTCCCCGGGTTTCCACCAGTTTCGCATGCGCCTGCAGGGCAATGGCTTCCGGATCGACTTCTACGGACTGGAGCCATTTTACCTTGATCATCTTTCTGGTCTTGAGCTGGGAAACGATCTCTTCGATCATCGTTTCGGTACAGCCCTGTTTGCCAATCCATACGGTTGGCTTGAGATCCTGCATCAGTTTATTCGCTTCTTCCGACATGAGGTTTCACCACACGATAGCGTGTATGTTTATTGCAGGCGCCACAGGTGACCACGACATTGCCGCGGTGCACCCGCACCCGCATATTGTTTCCCGGTACGAGGTAGGTATAGCAGTGATGGCAGAACTGGCGGCGCAATTCCTGCGGGATCCGGATCCGCTGGCGCATGGCAATTCTGCGCGCGAGCTCCACATAACGGTTGCTTAAGTCCGGAAACTCTGCAAATGCGAGCCGTGCCTGTTCAAACAGGACAACAATACGCTCCCGTGCAATCTGCTTGGTCACGGGTGTTTTGGATCGCTCTTTCATTGCCTCGTCACCGGCTCCCGGTTGTGCATACTATTCGCTTGACAGATAAAAAACTCGCGGTGAACATAGCGACCCCAGAATCCGATCTGGCTTTATGAATCAGTCACCCCGATCTTCAAAGAATCCGGACCTTCCGCCCGTCAATCACAAGCCGGTCCTCGCAGAAGAGCCGGATCGCTTCCGGGAACGTGACGTGCTCGTGCTCTAAGATCCGTTCCGCCAGTGCATCCTCATCGTCCGTTTCCAGCACCGGCACGCATTTCTGGAGAATGATGGGGCCCCCGTCAAGGCTCTCGTCAACGAAATGCACGGTACAGCCTGCCACTTTTACCCCATGCAGGACCGCCTGCCGCTGGGCATGGAGACCCGTAAAACTGGGCAGGAGGGCCGGATGGATATTGATCATCCTTCCCGGAAACGCTCTTACTATAGATGAGCCGAGAATACGCATGTAACCGGCAAGTACAAAGAGATCCGCACCTGTCTCCTGCATGGAGGCGAGAAGGGAGCGCTCGTAGACTTCCCGCGAGGGAAACGTGGCGTAATCGATGATCCTGCACGGGATACCGGCTTTCTGCGCCCTTTCTATGGCATAGGCTTTCGGGTTATCCGTAATCAATGCCACGCATTCAGCAGGGATCGTCCCTTTTTTTATCGCATCGATGATCGCCTGGAAATTTGAACCCCTGCCCGATGCAACCACTGCAATGCGTTTCATTTTTTCCTCGTAGGCGATACTTGTACACCCGGATTATTCGTTACGCTTTGCATCCTGGGGTTCAGGATGGACCACGATCTTCACTTTCACGATCCTGCGCCCGTGCATCTGCATGACTACGAGCGTGACACCATTGCCGATCGCAATATCCACCTTCTCGCCGGGATGTTTGGGGAGATGCCCGAGCCGGTCAATGATGAGTCCCCCGATCGTCTCGTAGGTCTCATCGGTCGGGAGCGTAAGGTGCATTCGCTCGTTAATATCCTCAACCCACGTCTGGGCATCGACTACATAAACCCCCGGTGCAAGTTCCTGCACTTCGGGCTCTTCTTTGTCATACTCATCCATGATATCGCCGACGAGTTCTTCTAATATATCCTCAACCGTAACGATCCCGACAAAACTGCTGTACTCATCGATGACAACTGCCATCTGCACCCGGTGCACCTGCAGTTCCTTTAACAGGTCATCGATTTTCTGGGTTTCGGGCACAAACATCGGGTCGTACATCACTTCTTTTATTGCCGAGTCCTTGCGCCGGGAGACCATCGCGGAAAAGACATCCTTGACATTTAAGATACCAGTGATATTGTCGATCTGCTCGTGGAACACGGGAATACGCGAGAACCCGGTCTCGTTGAAGATCCTGATCGCCTCTTCAAAGCTGACCGTATCTTCCATGAGAATGACATTGACCCGGGGCGTCATGATCTCCCGGGCGGTGGTATCCGCAAATTCGAGCACCGAGTAGAGCATGTCCTGCTCGCCCTGCTCGATCGTGCCCTCTTCCTTGCCCACATCGATCCATTCCTTGATCTCCTCTTCCGTGACTACCGGTTCTGCAAATTCTTTTCCGATACCCAGTTTCGGGCTGACCCGTTCGACAACCCAGATGATCGGGGTAAAGAGACGGGAGAGGAAGAGGATGACCGGTGCCACCATCAGGGCAAAGGAATCTGACGCGTGTGCAGCATAGATCTTGGGGCCGATCTCGCCAAAGACGAGCAGCACGATGACGACAAACCCGGTGGCAATCCCCACCCCAAGGTCCCCAAACATCTGGATCGCAATTGCTGTTGCTAGTGAAGCGGCTGCAACATTGACAATATTGTTCCCGATAAGGATGGTGATAAGCAGGTGTTCCGGGGATTCCTTGAGGGCAGCTACTGCCTGTGAACCGGGTTTTCCTTCATTGACAAGCGTCCGCACTTTTGCCCGGTGGATCGAGATAAGCGCAACTTCCGAACTGGAAAAAAAAGCGGACAGGAGGATGCAGATAATAAAGAGCAGGATCTCCAAAGCGTCCTGGATCATTGTACTTCACATCGTGCTGGTGCACGCATATTTTTCCTGTTCATAAACGAAATTTCACTACTATATTCGGGGGTGAATTTAATAAAACCAGCGCCTATTTCATGCATTCTTTCATAAATGCGCAATCCCGGGCAAGTACCGCGATCTTTTCTTCTGCGGAGAGCGGGCTGTTAAAATTCAGGTCCTCGATCTCAAGGGTAAGGCAGCCATCGAACCGGTGATCTTTTAAGCACTCCATGACCTGTGCCATGGATGCATACCGGTCGAGTGAGAAATGCGCCTTGCCGTGATCGAACCGGCTGATATGCACATTGATGAGACGGTCATGGCAGAGTTCGATATACCGGAGCGCCTCTGCTTCAGACCGGGAAAAAGCATGCGCCACATCGAGCGTGAAAAACAGCCAGGGTTCATCGTCAAGGAGCTCCCGTACACGCTCCGGGGTACAGAGCAGCGAGTTGACGATCGGCTCCATATTTTCCATGCCGATTTTCGTATGACTTTCCGCCGCTGCCTCGCGCAATACAGAGATATAATGATCAAAGCGGACAAAATCCGCATCACTCGGGGGACGCTTTGCGGTGCGCCGGCCGGGATGGACCGTAAGTACGGGAGCACCGAGTTGTTCGGCAATCCGTAAGGAACGGACTGCATACTCTATGGATATGTCCGCTACCTCCGGATTGATGGAACAGGGATTTAAATCAAGGATCGGGGAGTGCACGGTCAGCACCGGGAGCCCGGGGTGAGCGTTCCTGCACGCGATCACCTCATCCACCGGAAGGTCGCGGAGCCAGAAATGGGGTGTCTCTAACCAGAACTCCATCGCGTTCAGACCCGTGCGGGAGACAAAAGAAAAAATTTCGGGAGTCGTGTACTCGTGAAAGAACATGCTTGCAACGGAGAACGAAACCATGGTAGTACTAATTCATATGCGGTTTTTGCCTAATAGTTGTTGATGGACTGGTTCAACAAGCCCGATGAATCCCCCGGTGGAAAAACCGCACCCCTCATGGTGTCGGAGCTCTCGGCCATCATCGAAGACCTCCTCGACGATGCCCGCCTGCAGGGTGTCTGGGTAAAAGGCGAAGTGACCAACTATACGCATCATTCACGGGGTCACCGCTACTTTTCCCTTTCAGAAAAAGGTGGCGGCAGTACCGCGGCGGTCATCAAATGTGTGATGTGGCGCTCCGATGCTGAGCGCCTGCAGTTCTCCCCAGCAGAGGGCATGGAAGTGATCGTATCCGGAACGGTCCGCCTGTACGCACCGCATGGTTCGTACCAGCTCCAGGTAAAAGAGTTAAAGAAGGCCGGTCTGGGCGAGAAGTACCTGCTCGTGGAACAATGGAAGCGGGAGCTGGCCGCAGAGGGGTGCTTTGCCTCGGAAAAGAAACGCCCCCTCCCGGCATTTCCGGAAAAAATCGGGATTGTCACCTCAGAGACGGGAGCCGTTATTCATGATATCAGGACGGTGATTACCCGGCGCTTCCCGGCAGAGATCATCATCTCACCGACCGCGGTTCAGGGAGAAGAAGCGCATCGCGAGATTGCGCAGGCAATCCGGCGTCTCAGCGGGCGTGTGGATGTCGTGATTGTTGCACGGGGTGGCGGGAGCTTTGAAGATCTCTTTGCCTTCAATCACCCGGATGTCGTGCGGGCAATCGCTGCCTGCCCGGTCCCGGTTGTCAGTGCGATCGGCCACGAAGTGGATGTGACCTTAGCCGATCTCGCCGCAGACCTGCGTGCACCCACCCCTTCAGCAGCAGCTGAACTGGTGGTACCTGACCGTGCGGTCCTCCTCCTGCAGCTGCATGAGCTCAAATCCCTGATGATCGCAACCGTACAGGGAAGAATCGCGTGGGCCCGGGAGGAACTTATCGGCATGCGCGACCGGTTGCGCCCCCAGCGGTTTTTGCACCGGATCGAAGAGCGCAAAACAACCACTGCGGATCTTGCGGACCGGCTTGACAGGGCCTGCATGACACGCATTGAGCGCGAACGCCTGCTCCTTGCCGGGACAAAAACTGCGCTTGAAAGCAGGAGCCCGCTCGCTGTCCTTGCCCGGGGATATTGCGTGGCAGAGAAGAATGGCGCAATCGTAAAACGTGTTGACGGGATCGCACAGAACGACCGGATGAAAATCCGGTTTTATGACGGAAACACCGATGTAATCGTGGAGCGTGTGGACCATGAAAGAAACCTATGAGACAAAAACGGAACAGCTGAGACAGATCATTGAAAAGATTGAAGACGGAAAGACCGGTCTTGATGAGAGCATGCGGCTCTATGAACAGGGTGCGGTACTGGTAAAGCAGTGCGAGACCATGCTTGCCGAAGCAGAAGTACGGATCACGACCCTCAGCCGGGACGCGTAGCCGTCAGGGTTACGATCATTGTTTTTTCCGCGATCAGGTTTTTGATCAACGCATCCGGCAATGTGGCAGCGACCCGGTCCGAATGGATACCGATCGTCCGCCCGCACACAAAACCGCTCCTGCGCCAGACCATGTCGGTCGGGTGCGTCAGGGTGAACTGGGATGAACCCCGGGAATGGATCTCCACTTCACTTTCCCCGCACGCAAGCCGGGTCAGCAGACGCGCATCATCGTGCGAGAGCACTTTTTTAAATTCAGATGAGAGCCCGGCACAACCTTTGTCTGCGGCAATCCCGATGATACAGTTGCCCGTGCTCGTCAGGTGCGACTCCGCGGTTACTTCAAAGGTTGTCGGGTGGTTGCCGGATACCAGCGGGTGACCACGGCAATGAATTATTTCCTGTGCCTCCATGCTTTATCATGTGAGGGTTTCCATTCATATTCAATGTTTATTACCGCCCATTGCCCGGAGTGCGGGGATGAGACCGAACACGAAGTAGTAGCCGAATCCCGCGATAAGCTGGTCCGGTGCACTACCTGCGGTCACCACCAGCGGATTCCAAAAGAGCGTGAGCCGCAATCCCTGCTCATCAAAACGATCATCTCCCGTGAAGGAACCTCGATTGTCGGGGCCATCGAACTCGCAGAAGATGACGAATGCAGCGTAGAAGAACACCTTGTCGCGGAATGCGGGGATGATGCATTCGGCGTCCAGGTCGCCTCCATTGAATTGGCCGGGGACAAGCGGGTGCAGCGGGCCAAGGCAAAGGATATCCTTACCCTCTGGACACGGGCCATCGAGCAGGTGGTAGTCAAGATCTCCATCCACGATGGCAGGAAGACCATTCCGGTGTATCTGCCCTGCGAGGGGGAACAGGAATTTACCGTAGGTGAGAAGTACGTGGTTTCGGGAAAGAGGTTCCAGATCTCCCACCTCAAACTCCGGGACGGACCCCTGATGCGAAAGGAAGGCTGGAAGACCGTAGCGCACCGGATCAAGCGTATCTACGGTGTCCGGTCGTAATTTTTTTTATCCCCTATTTTTTGTTCCTGATATATCCCATCTTTCATGGGATTGCCCGTTTGCTTCGCAGCGCAATGCATTTTTTCTCATGAAGTATAAAAAAAGAGAACCGCTCCGGGATCTGTCGTTTCGTGGGGGAGGTGGGTATCCCCCGGCTTTCCCATTCACTTACCTGATACGTTACCGGTATTTTTTCAGGGCCGCTTCGAGCTGCTCTGTATGGACAACTCCTTCAAACTGCTCTTTGACCACGTCATTGATCAGGATCACGATAGTCGGTGTCACTTTTAACCCGTATTGTTTGATCATCTGGGGGTTTTTCACCGCATCTATCTCTTCGATTTTGACGGCCAGGTTTTTTTCCACTTCCCGGTTGATCGGGGTCTGCTCCATACACCCCATGCATCCCGGCTGGTAAAAACAGATCACACGCACTGCCATGAACAGGAATGAACAGTAGTGATAAAAAAGAGTATGGGTATGAATCAGTTGTTGCCGTTAATCGATACTACCTTGATGTCAACAGTGGGGTACCCGAAATCCACGACGGCACCCTCTGACGTTTTCTGTGACACTTCTCCAACCCGCAGATATGTCTGGGTGGACTGGTTTGTGGCCATTGCTTCCGGATTATCAGACACTCCCATTGCAATGATATTGCCGACATTGATATCGGTCATGTTCACGCCATTGCGCTTGAGCATTTCCGGGGACCAGAGCTGGGTCATTGACGCAGATGAAGGAATGGGAATCCGTTTCAGCTCGTTTGCCTTCATACCGACGATACCAGAACTCATCGCATCATATTCTGGAGCAAAAAGAGCAAACTGGTTGGCCCAGCCCGTGCTGGTTGAGTATACCTGCACCGGGAAGAGCTGATGTGTCAGGGACTGGTTGGCTGTTACGGAGAGCTGCTTGGAAAAAAGCATGGATCTTCCCTGAGCCACTGCCTGTTTAAAGAGCGTCTGGTCCGTCGTAAGGATGGGATTTCCCCCGGCATCGTAAAGGGTGTAATCGATCACGGCTACATCCCCGGGCTTAACAACCGTAAATGCGCTGATCCAGCCGGAGCCCATGCCGGAAACTATCATAAGTACAACAAAAAGTACACAGGCGCCAACCACGACAAACTTTTTCCACTGTGCTACTGTTTTTTCTTTCTGTTTCTTTTCGCCCATTGTTTTGAATCCTCCTTATTAAATCATAGTCCAACCGTCATAAACTATTCCGCAGGTTACCTGAGTACGCACAAAAATAATGGAAAAATACCCTGACTGAACAGACCCCATCGTTTCTTGAGACCGGGAGATTGGCAAAGGATGGAATTTACAAGACCCGGCGATATTAATCGTTAACTTCGTTGTGGTAGGAGACAGATGGAAGGCGGGGGGGTTGTTACATTGCCAGAAGATGTTTTTTAAAAAGATACTAAAAAGCCATGTAAAAAAATTCCCGAGGGCATGCTATAAAATACAATCATGCAGGGGAGATCCCGGAGTGAGATCCAATACCGGCAACACTCCCCATTTTGTCCGATGTCTTTTAGTACTCTCTTATCAGAAGCTGTACTGATGGACAAGAAGAAGGTCAAGGATTATATGACGTATGATGTCGTCAGTATTGATCTTCATAGCACAGCAAAAGACGTCACCGAGAAGATCCAGAAAACAAACCATGACGGATTTCCGGTTGTTGACGGTGATGTGGTGGTGGGTTATATTTCAGCCCGCGATCTCCTGTTTATCCAGCCCGGATCCTCCGTTGAGCAGGTGATGTCCGGGAACCTCATCGTTGCTGACCCGGACATGGATATCAACGATGCAGCACGGGTGATCTTCAGGTCCGGCATCCAGAAGCTGCCGGTAGTTGATGAGAAAAACCACTTGCTGGGCATCATCTCCAACTCGGATGTGATACGCTCCCAGATCGAGCATGTATCCCCGGAAAAAGTGTTTAATTTTATCTCAACGCTTAAAAAACTCTACGGGGTGGATCCCGCCTTGGATCGCGGAACGGTGCCGGTAACAGATCTCCTGCCCACCCAGTCAAAAATTTATGAAGATGAGCTGGAAGGGAGAATGTATGAGATCAAAAAAGGCCTTGCCGAACCGATTATCGTTGTAAGACGCCCGGGCAGGATCATCCTTGTCGATGGCCATCACCGGGCGATTGCAGCAAAGCGCCTCGGGATTACTGCACTGGATGCCTATATCATCGAGATAAAAGAGGATATCGAGCTCGGCATGGAACGGACTGCGGCTGCGATGAATTTAAAGACGCTGGACGATGTGCAGGTGCTCGATTACGCCCGCCACCCGCTGGTTGCAATCACCCACCGGCTGGTCCGGAGAGTGTAATTTTTTTGCTCATCGCTGTTTTGAAAATGTAACGCATGTATGGGGCAGAATATTAAGATGGGGGTTGAAATCCCCATACCCCCAGATACGATAAATTCCGCCGACCTCAAAGGGCGCCCCGCGGCGGTTCAATGACAAAAATAATAAAACCTCATTGTCCCGGCGTACCTCAGAGAGGCCTTGATGCGGGGGAATATCACAAACAAATTTCAGTAACATATCTTACCACCACCAAACAGCGAAGAACCTTTTTTTATGCTCTGTAAAATTATTTAGAAAACTCTGACGCTCTTTGGGGCTTCGCCCCCGCCACTGCGGCACCCCCCATTGCGATGACGACGTATTACCTGTAACCTTACCCGGGCTATCGCGCTGCGCCCGTCCCCCAACAGGGGACTGGTGGCGCAAGAGGGGGGCAATATATTATGTAAATAAAGGTTTTCTACAATGTAATTTTTTAAAATCAAAACGTATAGTCCGGGTAATGTAAAAGCGGGTGGAGTTACCGGACCAAAAATTTTCAGATTGACCGATTTTAATTATTATGACCCGTCATACCGCAGGTCAAATTTCTCATTGAGCACATGCTCTTTTACAATCATCCCGTCCGGTACAACTACTTCGGGCCAGAGGCGTGTCTTGGAATGGACAACCACATGATCCCGCAGCACCACGCGGGGGCCGATCACGGTGTCGTTTTCAATACTGCAGTGTTCCCCGATGTGCGTGTCATTATCGATGATACTTCCCGAGATCGTGCTGTTCGCCCCGACAATGACCCGGTTATACAGCGATGATGAGAAGATCTTGGAATTATTCCGGATAATACACTTATCTCCCATGCTCGTATACGGGCCGATCAGGACATTATCCCCGATGGTAGTTCCCGGGCCGATAGAAACCGGACCGATCACCTTGGTATTCTTCCCCAGTGTGATCGAATCGCCGAGCTGGACGGGACCCTGCACCTGTGCTCCGTGCATCGACAGATTACCGATAATGTCGGTGAACGTGAGATCCTGCAGTTTCCAGCGTTCGGCCTGGCGAAGCGAGTGCGGGCTTCCCACGTCTGTCCAGTTCCCGCGTGCGAGCCAGCCTTTGATCACGTATCCCTGATCCATCAGTGAGGGGAAGAGATCACGGGCGAAATCATACCGGGTTCCCGCAGGGATATGATCAAAAATCTCCGGACTGCATACATACATACCGGTACTGGCAAGATTTGAGAAGATCTCACCGGGAGCCGGTTTTTCCTTGAACCTTTTTATCTCGTAGCTCACATCGATCTCAGCGATACCATACTCACTTGGATCGTCAATCGAGATCAAGCCAATCGATGTTGTAGCCTTCTGCTTCTGGTGCGAACGGTAAAACTCGAGCACGTTTAAGTCCGTAACATGGTCGCCACCGACGACAAGAAAATCCTGTCCATCGAGATACTTCTGGGCATTTTTTACACTCCCGGCAGTTCCCAGCTTGGACTCCTCGTGGACGTACGTGATCTCAACCCCGAAGAGCGAACCATCACCGAGTGCTTCTTCAATAGCACTCCCCATATAGCCAAGGGTAAGGACAACCTCCCGAAAGCCCAGGTTTGACAGGTGTGAGACGAGATGATGAATTGATGGGCGGTTAACAATCGGAATACAGGGTTTTGGCCGTTCAAACGTGAGCGGGCGGAGCCGGGTGCCCTCGCCCCCGCACATAATACACACCTTCATAGCGCAGTTTTTAGCGCTGGAGCATTTTAAAGATAGTGATGAAGGCTTTGGGTTTCAACTGGACGAATGCTCCTGATGACAATGGAAAAAATTGCGAATCGTCATGGAGGCTCTATGTCCATCATGCTTCCGCTTCCGCCGCATGGGCATTCCAACAGAGATAAGAGATTAAGCGAACAATGGAAAATTGGATTTCTTTTAAAAATTCTTTTCTTCAATATAATGATGGGGGTTGAAACCCCCATACCCTCGTATATGATGAACTCCGCCGCCCCCGAAGGGGCGCCCCCGCGGCGGATCAGTGACAAAAAATATTGAAACCTCCTTGCCCCGCCCTGAGTCGGAGAGGTCCTGAGGTGAGGGCCCCTCACAATATCATGAATTTTGTTGCATCGACTGTGAACCCGATAGATTCATGCAAGTTTCTACAAGGCCTGAACATACCCCCTATCTATTATCTTAAATTCCCAGCAGACACAATGCGTAGTAACAGAGCTATCATACCATGACCGATGAGGAATACCGGATTCTTCCCGTACAAAAAGGAAAGGTGCAGTGCCTTGCTGAAAAGAAAGAACCCATAGAAAATTGCGGTTTCTGCATCCATTCCCGGGAATTTAAGGTTCAGGAACGGTTCATCAAATCCCCGGCACTTGCCTATTGTACAAAATGCAGGATAACTGAAAAAGTTGATTTTACCAGGGCTGAAGCCGTGAAATGTGCAGACCGGCAAGGCGGCGGTTTTCACAGCATCACCAATCTCATCAGCTGATCCTTTTTTTGCCGGTTACATAGTCAGCATTGCCTGAACCGCATCCATATCGACATGCTTTTCGAACAGGTCGGCCAGCACTTCATAGGGATCCTCACTACAGGGTGGAATCGGTTCAAAGGGTATTTTCTTCTTTTTGGCAAGATATGCAAGAAGTGCATTTGCCGCAGACGGGTTCTGGAAAAGCCCGTGCAGGTAGGTGCCAAAGACCAGGCCGTCCCCACTCACCCGGCCATCCCCGTGCAATGCTTCCGCATCGCCACCGGGCTCGGTGACTCCCATATGGATCTCGTAGCCGGTGATATCACCCATTGCTGAAAGGATCGGGGGTACTGAACATGCTGTACGTTTCACCTGCGTCGTGGTCTTGTCATAGGACGAGAAGTGGGTGATCCCGTCCAGCAACCCAAGCCCTTCATAGGTTCCTGCAGCTGATTCAAACCCTGCATCGATGATCTGCCGGCCCAGCATCTGGTACCCTCCGCAGATCCCGATCACGGGCACCTTCCGCTTCCGGGCATTCCTGATCTCACGATCTGTACCGGTCTGGAAAAGTACTGCAAGGTCTTCGATCGTATTCTTGGTACCCGGAATAATGATACAATCATACCCGTCAAGCGGGGTGCCCGGCGCTACGTAATCAACCGCTGCATGCTGTTCGAGCAGCTCAAAATCAGTGAAATTTGAGATCCGGGGGAGCCGGATTACGGCTATCCGTATCCCATTCGTCCCGGCTTTTTTATCGCCGATCGAGAGTGAATCCTCGCTGGGCAGGGGCAGGCTGAAGTACGGGACAACGCCGAGCACCGGTACTCCGGTCAACTCTTCGATCTTTTGTATTCCCGGCGCAAATATGGCAGGGTCTCCCCGGAACTTGTTGATAATGATACCTTTTACCAGCGGTTTGAGTTCTTCGGGCAGGAGCATAAGTGTGCCGCAGACCTGAGCAAACACGCCGCCCCGTTCGATATCTGCCACAAGGATAATAGGGACGCGAAGTTTTTTTGCAAGCAGGGTATTTGCGATATCCCGATCATAGAGATTGAGCTCCGCCGCACCACCCGCCCCTTCGATCACCACCTCCCCATACGTGGATTTCAGCCGATGGTAGGATTCAAGCGCTTTTTTGAGTAACCGGGGAGTCTCCTTATAGTACTCCGTGATCGCAACATCCTTGTACGGGCGCCCGTTGAGCACCACCTGCGATACGCAGTCGCCTTTTGGTTTGAGAAGCACCGGGTTCATATCCGTATGGGGGGATTGCCGGGCTGCAATTGCCTGCATAGCCTGTGCCATACCAATCTCACCCCCGTCCGGAGTAACATACGAGTTGAGACTCATGTTCTGGGATTTGAATGGGGCTACGGTAAACCCCCGCCGTACCAGGCAGCGGCAGATCGCAGCAACGGTTACGCTCTTTCCCACATGGGACGCAGATCCCATCACAAACAACGACATTTCCTTACGTGTACTTTGCATACGCAGGTCATAAAAATCCATGCTTTTCCGGGCGATGGGAGATCGTAACTGGTTGAAATTGCTCAGTTTTCTTAAAAAAATACTGATTTTAAGGCTGCGCATTCTTTCGGCAATGCCAAGTAATAAATAACCATAAACGTAAATTTAGGTGTAATGATTGGTGGGATTTGCCCGACGTGTGGACTACCTAAGGAGCTATGCATCTGCGAGGAGGTAGCAAAGGAACAGCAAAGGATCAATGTCAAGGTGAACAAACGGCGCTATGGAAAAGAAGTGACCGTTATCGAAGGACTTGATCCAACTGATATCGATCTTGAAGATCTTTCAAAATACATGAAAGGAAAACTGGCCTGCGGTGGAACGGTCAAAGGAAACTCCATCGAACTTCAGGGAAACCACCGTGACCGGGTCAAAGAGCTGCTCTCATTAAAAGGGTACAGCACGGAAAATATTTCCTGATTTTTTCTTTTTTTATATACTCAGTGCATTTTCTTACTGCTATTGTCCCGAGCGGACCGTTTTTATATCCCGTTTTATTCCCGGGATTGTGGTGCAGCCGGTAATCCGGTCACCGGCGGATCCGGAAAAAAAGTTCAGATGAAGAACCGGAAGGTAACCCATGCTACCAGCAGCATGATCGCAGAGTATTTCAGACCGGATATAAACCGTGCCTCCCCCATCTGGCCGGCTACCAGCCCCGAGAAGAATCCCTGGAGCATGGCAGCGTGCGAGAAGAGTCGCTTGTAGACGAAGATATCAATAAACCCCCCGAATCCCTTTGCCCCGGAAGAAACAGCGGTTGCCCCGGCGGTTGCCATCGTCGAAAGGAACGAGGTGACCAGGATCGCAATCACAAACAGGAACACTGCAAACGAAACGAGCACGATAACAACGTAGATCAGCATGTTGTTACTGCGTTCCTGCTGGAGGTTGACCACTTCATAGGTATCCTTTGCCGCTGCACGCAGTACTTCACTTACGTCACCTCCGGCCTTGCTTGCCTTTGCGATCAGGTCAACACTCCGGTCTGCAAGGGGGGTTCCCAGGTTTTTACCGAACCGGTACAGTGCCTCGACAAAACCAATGCCCCAGGACATCTCATTGTCAAGTTTACGGATATGGGGTGTCAGGGTGCCATACTCTGCTGCAGCTACGAGGTGCACCGCATTGGGCAGCGTCATACCGGAATCGTTCATACCGGCAAGATCCCGAAAAAAGTTCGGGAGAGCATTTTCCAGGCTTGAGACCCGCCATTGTTCCTTAAGATCGAGAAGGGCAAGGGGAACAATAGCGATGAGCACGGCAAAAACGGCAAAATCATCGATAACTGTGGAATTGAAGAGTACCTTAATCCCGTAGGTCTTCACACTGAACCAGAATCCGCCAATGAAGACGATCAAACCCAGGGGTATACAGACGATCAGGATGTTGACCGGATTCTCGGTGAGTACTCGAAGCGGATGTCTGAGGAATCTTCCGAATCCCTCCCGTGTCTGGCGTTCATGCTCCAGTTTCTTAGTGATTTCCTGGAACTCCGCCTCAACAGAACCCAGATCAGCGGATTTTACCAGGGGAGGGGCATCCGTGCCACGGTTAAAGAGATTTTTAAACCGGTTCCTGATACCCGTATCCGCACTCGCGTCAGGGGGTGTGACGGACGGCGGGATGCCGGCGCCCCGGTGAATGATATTGTCGATCCGATCCTTGATCCCCATTTCAGGTCTCCGGTGTCATGGTACTGATCATAACCACAAACGCGACACTCCCCAGAGGGATCATAATATAGACGACAGCATACAGGAACATCGGCCTGTTATCCCCGGAAAGTACCGACATGATCGATTGCAGGATGATCAAAAAGAGCGTGCCGGCGACCATTGCCGTAACATACGATTCTGCGATCAGCCCGAGTGTATCCAAAAACAGTTTCTGCGTCTGCCGGTTCTCGAGCGCATACTGGTCGGCCTTAGTGCGAAAATAATCCGTCAGGTTTCCCCCGCTTGAGATGCTGGCCATTGCTCCCTGCAAGAACTCCTTCATCCGTTTACTGGGTGTTGTAGATGAGACCAGCCGGAGCGCATCGATGAGATCCCGCCCGAAAATATCGATCTCCCGGGCAACATACCGCGCCTCAACAGAACTCTGCCCATAGATAGGGCTGTCACCCAGCAGCCGGAATACCTCGGCAGGTGTGATCCCGGCAGTGGACATTGAAGTGACATAATTGATTGCATAGGGCAGAGTGGCATCAATATTCCTTCGCCGGTTTCCTGCCTCAATGCCGGGATAAATGATGAACGCAATGTACGTAAATCCCCCGAACATCAGCAGGGAGAAGATCGTAACGAAAATCGTTCCGAGAACAAGGATGTGGGGGGACAGCACAGCCAGCGGGCCGGCCATTAACCCCTTGTATTTGATCAGGTTGGGAAGTTTTAACAGCCAGGTAAAGAGGCCGATCACTCCGGCAGCGCAGATCCCGACGATAACTGAGCTGACAACGGCCGTGGAAAGATATGCCTCAAACGAAGTCTTGAACCGGGCTGATATGAGATCGTTTCTCAGCTGTGCGTACTCCTCCCGTTTGCGCTTCATCCGGCTGCCGAGCAGGTTGAAGCAGAACCTCTCAAAACTATTCATAGAGATCCTTCCTCACTCTCTCGATAATCTCTTCAGGATCCCGGTGATAGGAGATGAGGATCTTTGCAACATCCTTGTAGTGGCGTATCTTTTTGATTCTCATCCATTCGAGCACTTCCTGGCGGCGCTTGAGCTCATCGCGCATCCTTGTCTCACTCCAGCCTTTAGCCTCCATGATCTCTTCGAGGAGATAGGATTTACCGGAGTAGGTGTGCTCATCGGTTGCCGAACGCCACTTGAATACCTCGTTTGTTATCATCTCGTTGGTTCTCGGATCGATATCGAGAATCTCAACAATCTGCTTGTTCCGCCGGATTCGTTTTCCTCCAACCCGCGCCTGTACCTGGATACAGATGAAGTCAAGGGCTGAGAGCATGTTTCGCGGGACATCCATGGGAGGGTTTTCGATACGGTGCACGACACTGGCAACAGAGTCCGCGTGTATGGTGGAATACGTGACATGCCCCGTGCTCATCGCCTGGAAAAGTGTCTGGCTTTCCTTGCCACGAACTTCCCCGACAATGATATATTCAGGACGCTGTCGCATCGCAGCCCGCAGCAGTTCATACATGTTGATCTCCCCCCGGCCTGCTGTATCAAACGAATCGCGGGTAACACTGGGGATCCAGTTCGGGTGGGGGAGTTTTACTTCACGGGTGTCTTCCAGGGAGACAATCTTTGACATGGGGGGAATGAACAGGGAAATGGCGTTAAGGGCCGTAGTCTTTCCTGATGCAGTTCCCCCGGCAAAGATTGCAGATTTGCCGTTCTCGACGCACAGCCAGATATACGCGATCGCGAGTGGCGAGAAGGTGCGCCATTCGATGAGATCTGTGGGAGTGATGGGTTCATCCTTGAACTTACGGATGGTGAACGTTGAACCATGGGCGGTCACTTCCTGCCCCAGGGTCATCTGGATACGGGAACCATCCTGCATGGTCGCATCAAGGATCGGTTCTGCAATCGATATGTACTTGCCAGCCCGCTGGGCAAGCTTGGTAACGAAAGAATCGAGTTCATCGGCGTTGGAATAGGAAAGCGTTGTCTTCATCGACTCATAGCTGGCATGGAACGCAAACAGGGGGACATTGACACCATCGCACGAAATATCCTCGATATATTTGTCGTGCATGATGGGATCGATCAGGCCATCGCCGAGGAAATCCTTGTACATGTTATAGTGGATCTTCTCGCGCTGTTCAGGTGCAAGTTTGATACCAAAGTCCCTGATAATATCATCTGCCGAGACCCGGAGTCTGCGTCGTGCTTCGTCTTTGGAGATGTCTTTGGTATTGATATCGAGCGTATCGAAAAGACGCTCTTTCAGTTCAACCAATAACGCCTTTTCTGCACCGGTCAGGATCGGTTCGAGCACATGGTAGGTGTACTCATGGGTTGAGTGATCGTACGTGATCCGGATATAAGCATAGGGTTCGTTGACCGGATACATATCCATCTCTTCAATACCGGGTTCTGGCTGGAATGAGAGGTCGACGAGGGACCCGTGTTTTTTGGGATCATACGCCTCCTGCTCGGATATGATCGCTTTGAATAAGGAGGAGATACTGAACTTTTTGGATTCAGCTTTGAGTTTTTCCTCGCCAATCCCAATCTCCCCGTCTATATCGAGATCTTTAAAACTGACTTTTGAGAACTCCCGTTTCCAGATCTCGGCAAACTCCTGCGGCAGGGTACCGGTTCCGGTCTTGTCGAATGCATTGATGCCCCCGTGCAGACTGAGATCTTCAACCCTGAACGTGGTGCCTTTGGGAAGGATAAGACCCGAGAGATCCGTTATCTGGTCAACGGAGATGATCTTTTCGTCATAGTCTGTTTCCGTTTCGGCGGTCTGATCGGCAGCGGGGGTCACCGTTCCGGCAGGTCTTTTCCGGAGGGTTCTCCTCGGATCCTCATCAATAATCTCAACTATGGGCTCTTCTGTCACAGCAGGCGGGGCTGCAGCCGCTGCTTTTATCAGAGGACCCTCCATCTCCTCTTCAATAATCTCAATGGGTTCTATATTCCTTTCCGTTTCAGGAACCGGAGATGTTGCGTCCTTTTTTTGGGGTGGAAGATCCTCGAACAGGTCTTCAATATTGAAAATTGGCTTCTCACCGGACTGATCCGGAACAGGTTGGTCAGGAAGAGGGACTGTTCCAGCAGGTGTCTCTTTTTTTGCCATCTGCAGTTTTTTTAACAGTTCTGAAAAGTCACCCGCTTCTGCTGATTCCTTCTCCGCTGCAGGAGATCCGGAAGGGAGCCCCGTACCGTTTTGTCTGGGACGCACCTCCTTTTTCTTGATCCCGCCAATCAGCTTTAAAAGGGTGTTGGTATCTTCGAGGGCTTCGTCAGTATCCTTGCTCAATCCAGACATCCCCTTGGCTGATTGGCTATCCGATCGGGTTGCATATATCAGGCTGGAAGATAATTTTGCCTATGAGTATATCTACTCTGTGGATGGCAGGATAACCCGATTCCGACAAAAATACGTTGAATAGACAAGATCTTATGCGTTTTTTTGCCAACCGGGATCATCTGTGACCCGGTCCGGATGTTTTTCGTTTAACCATGATAAGCCCGGGCTGAGCCTCTTTTCCCTGGGATTCGGTATCCCCGCTTTTACTATGCAGAAATACGTTTTCTCTTCTTAGCAAGAATAAGTTCATGACCTGCTACGGTAATGAGCAAGTAGAAACTATTTACCCGAAAGAAATTACATAAGAGCATAATGCGACTCCCGAGGGGAACTTTCTTAACAATCAAAAAAAGTGAACCGATCAGTTCCATCATCGACGAATTTGTAGGTACGAAGTTTTCCGGGATCTGCGACTTCTCATCCGGGCTGGTGAACGGAACTCTGGTTTTCAGATCCGGTACCTGCATCCTTGCCCGGATCCTGGATACATCCGGCGATGAGGCGTGGGATGAACTGCAGAAGATGAGCCATCAGGAAGCAGATGCTGCCCTTTCGAGCCTGGATGAGACACAGGTTCAGCTGGCTCTCGAATTCAACGAGGAATGCCGGATAATTAAAGCCGTTATAACCGCTCCTTCAGCAGCGACCCCCCCGCTCCCGGACCCCCTGCAGGAACCAAAAAATCCCGCTGAACTTAAAGACACCCCTCCCGAAACCAGCAGTTTTGAAAAGGATATTGATACCTTTAACATGCTCGACATCGACGATGTGACGGAAAAAATCCGCAATGACTGCAAGACCATGATCAAACAGCTGCATCTCGAGCACCTGATGGAGCGATGACAACCAGAGAAATAGGGATATCATGCACCTTTCCCTGACCGGTTCAGGTTTTTTTTCCAATAGTGCTCATCGTTAATGCCATTGTTGCGATCATCACCGTATTATTCTTCCAGAAAAAACAGACCTGTTCAGGATTATCCGGCAAAGACTCCTCTCCGTCATGAAATCGGATATTCGATCATTGCAGCGACAAAAAATGTCTTAGACCGGGGGATATAATAAAAAGGGGAAATCCCGGGAAATCTTATATAAACGAAACAGAACTATCTATCACCATAAGGTGTTCGATGGTAAAGGTTTACACGATCGCTTCGGGAAAAGGAGGTACGGGAAAGACAACCGTTTCTGTCAATCTCGGTACTATGCTTGCCCAGCTCGGTAAAGAAACCTACCTCATGGATGCCGATATCGGAATGGCAAATGTTGGTCTTCTCCTTGGCCTGCAGGATGTCCCGTTCACCCTGCATGAAGTTCTTGCGGGTAAATGCACGGTCAACGATGCGATATACGAAGGCCCTGCCGGACTCCGGGTAATCCCGTGCGGGATCTCACTCCAGGGATTCCAGCAGGCTGACCCGGACAAGATACGCGATGTCATGGGTGAGATTGTAAAGCACTGCGATTTCCTGTTGATTGATGCCCCTGCCGGTATCAGCAGGGATGGGATTGTTCCCCTTGCAGTTGCCGATGAAGTGATCCTTGTCGTTACCCCTGAACTCTCCGCTATTGTCGATGCACTCAAAACCAAAATCCTGACCGAAGTTGTTGGCGGACACGTAATTGGTTCGATCATCAACCGGGTCGATCAGGATAAGGTTGATATCATCACCAAAAAGATGGAAAAAGTTCTTGGCGTCAAAGTGCTCGGTGTTATTCCCGAAGATCCCAATATGCGCCGGGCTTCTTCAGCTAAGGTCCCGATTGTAATCAAGTTCCCCACCTCACCTGCTTCCCTGGCAATCAAACGCATAGCATCTGATCTGGCTGGTATAGCCTACAAAGAAGAATCAGTTACTATAAGGAAAGAAGGGTTCATTGACCGGTTCACCAAAGCCCTGTTTAAAAAGAAACCAGGGGGATGAATTTTATATTTTATCATATCTTTTTTTAATCAAAGCACGGTAATTATTTTCTCCGCTTTTTAGTTCCTGCAAGGAACTACCCGCCCAAAAATCCACAATATTCAGGCATCAAAAAAAGAATCACGCTCTTTTTGCTGCCATTTTTATCTCGCCAGGTGTCTTTTCCCTGATATGGATCAGGACACCCAGCAGATCATTATTGTCGTCCTTGACCGGCCGGGCATTGATACTTGCCTTCCGGCGTTTACCGGACCGGGTGACAACTGCAGCATTAAAATCATGCATAACCACCAGCATCTGCTTGACCACTTCCGGTATGGGATCGTCGAGCTGCTCATCCGTCTGATCGTTGATGAACATCATCACATCCCGCCAGTGGGTCATGAGGATCTTGTCGTCGGGAAGATCCAAAAAGCGCCCGGCATAGGGATTGAAAAAGATGATTCTTCCCTTTGTATCGGTCATAATGATAATATCGAGAAGCTCCATGATCTTTGTTGGGAGACCGATGGGATAATTGTCCCGGCTTTTCTCTTTTAAGCTGTGATTATAGAGGGCAAGCTGGACGTTTGAGGTGAGTTCGCGATCCGTAAATGGTTTTAAGAGATACCCGTACGGCTGTGCATACTTGGCCCGTTCAAGAAGATTGTCATCGCACAGTGCGGTAAGAAAGATGATCGGGAAGTGAAAGAGCTGGAATATATACCGGGCTGCGGTCACTCCGTCCATCTGCCCTTTGAGGTTGATATCCATGAGAATGAGATCCGGTTCGAGTTCCGCAGCTTTCCGGATGGCTTCTTCGCCACAACCTGTCTTTCCGGCAGTTGTGTACCCTTTCTTTTCAAGCATCATGGTGATAAGATTGGCTATGATCTCATCATCCTCTACAATAAGAATCCGGGGAATTTTCGCCATGATCGTGAAAATATGGGGGAGATTATTATAGGTTATTCATTTCAGGGGTTTAAAAATTTACTCTGGTTTGTGGGTAATGGTAAAAACACAATCGTCATGGCTTTTTGACCGGCATTTGATCTGGCATCCCGGTACCCGGATGCCGAATGAACCTTCCACAACCCTCCTTTCTGAGCGCCTGGAAGTCTTCGCGTCAGATATAAGGACTAATATGTTAGTCGTCAATCTATGGTTTCGTTTTTTATTCTGCTCAGTATTTTCCATCAATGGCAGTAAAAAAAAGAAGAAATAAGGATTATTTACAACTGCAGGATCTTCTGCGGGCTGGACTCTTCAAATTGAACCTGGAAGGTGGTGAGCTGCTGGGACCGGTCCTGCACGATAACATCGTACGTTCCATGCATCAGCTTAAAGCCAACGCTGCCATCATGGGTGGTGATGTCACTTCCGACAATTTTGCCTTCTTTTCGTATGGATACCCGGACCCCGTTCTGGGGTTCATTATTCCGGTGGATAGCAAGGGTGAACACACCCAGCCCGGCACTTTTTTTGCCGAACTCCGGTAGTTCATTACGGCTCCCCTTTTTCAGGTGAGCCTTTTCAAAGATGCGGCATCCGGCAACCACCGCTTCGACCAGTTCCGGATTAACGTCATACAGCGTAAACGCTTCAACATCGGTAATCAGCATCACGGCATTGTCCCCGTAGAGCGTTCCTTTGTCATCGATAAAAATCGCGCCTTCGGGTTCCCCGGCAAGGATGGCAAAATATTGCAGTTTCTCGTTCTCTGTTGATAGCGCGATACCATTAATACTCCCCTTTTCTGCAAAGCGGATCAGTTCAGGGAGCGGGAATGTTCCTAATGGCTGAGATTTTGTAAGGATTGAATCAATCATGTCCTGGATTTTCATAAAAAAAACCATGCCAGTGAATGTGCACTGACGATAACCGGGAGTTCCGGATCTGTCGCTGCCTTCGTATGGCAGATATTCGCAATCCGGATATTATATAGTTGCGTAAAATTACCCCCTTTCTCCCAGCGCCATACATAAGTGCTCTGAAAAAAAAGCATGTACAGGATTTATGGAACTCTTGTACCCGATGGTTATCTCGGCGGTTGCGGTTCTTGCCACCCTGATCTATGCCTCGTATCTCGATCTCAAGGACCGGCGGGTGCCGTTTAAGACCTGGTATCCCATGCTGATCGTCGGAATTCCCGCCTCGGTCTGGCTCCTGTATATAAAAACGGGAAATTTCAGTCTCATTGCAGGATACTTAACCCTGATCGTGAGTTTCTTTTACGCCAATTATCTCGATAGTCATGAGCCCGGTGAAAAGTTCAGGTTCGAATACCTGGCAGTCACTCTTGCCCTGCCCGCACTGGCATGGCTGGTATTACCCGCACCATTCACCCTGACCCTTGTCCCCTGGTACGCGATGTTTGCCGGGATTTTTGCATATATCTCCTACGTGACCTGGAAACAGAAACCGGTTGGAAAGATCAAACCAAAACGCAAGGTTCACGAGGCAAATGTTGAAGAAGCGCTTGCCCGCTGGTACTTTATCCTTATCGTCATCATCCTTGCAATCACGTCCGTACAGCTGCTCTTTAACGGTAGCTGGGGGGCTCCCGCTCTTTTTGTCCTGCTCCCGGCAGTCTTCTGCGGGGTGTTCTATACCTTTGGCAGGATGCATCTCTTCGGGGGAGCGGATGCATGGGCGCTCATATTCATCGCATTCTGCGTCCCGACCTTCCCGTTCACGCCGCTGCTGGGAAATTCCCCCCTGGGATTTCTGGCGTTTTCGGTGCTGATCAATGCCCTGCTGCTTAACCTCGTTGCACCGCTTGGGATCTTCGCGGTCAATATTATACGGGGGAACCGTGCCCCGCTCATGTACATGTTCTTTGGGTTCCCCGTAAAGGGTGAGAATATCCAGCAGGAATGGGGTTTTGTGATGGAGGATTTTACGGAGACGAAAGGGACGGTCAGCCGGAAATTCATCGGCTTTTTTGATTCCTTAAGGAGAATGTATGCCGCCGAAGGCCGGGTCTACACGAAGGACCTCCGGGAACATCCCGAAGAGTTCACCGCTGAACTGGCAATCTATAAAAAAGCCGGTACGGTCTGGATCTCCTATGCAGTCCCCTTCATCATCCCGATAACCGCCGGGCTCATTACGGCGATCGTCTTTGGTGATTTCCTGTTGGCAATCATGAGAGTATTTGTTGGAGCTTGATATCCATGCTGAACCTGAAATTTGTTGATGGATTGATCCCGGTCATTGTACAGGACAAGAAGAACCGGGAAGTACTGATGATGGCGTATGCCAACGACGAGGCAGTACGGCTCACGCAGGAGACCGGCTATGCCCATTATTACAGCCGGAGCCGGAAAAAACTCTGGAAAAAAGGCGAAGAGAGCGGGCACTTCCAGAAAGTGGAGCGGGTCTTAACGGACTGCGATGAGGACTGCCTGATCTATGAAGTGGTGCAGACCGGTGCAGCCTGCCATACCGGGTATGCCTCCTGTTTTTACCGGACACTGGACGGAACGGTTGTCGGGACGAAAGTTTTTGACCCGGAAACGGTGTACGGCAAGAAATAATCACTCTCTTTTTAAAACGTTCATCCTTTCATCCAGAGACCCGCTTTTTTTTATAATTGGACTTTGTTGAAACGGGCATGAACCATTAAGTTCAACCCCCAATCCCTGAAAATCGTAGTTATGATTCTCCCCTGCCTCAGGGCCTCTGCGAGGCACGGCGGAGCAAGGAGGTTTTTAGTATTTTTCGGCTCTGTTGAAATCCTTGAGGGAAAGAAGGAGTCGCTCTTGGGGGCTCCAGCACATCGTGCTTTCGCCCCCGCCGCTCGGGTATCCCCCAAAATTGCGATAACCCGCAGAAGGTTGATGAGAATTTTTTAAAAATGGGGTCAAGGGGATACTCTCCTTGGGCTGCCCCCCCCTCTGGGGGAGAGAGGGGGTCATCCTCATATCAGCCGCTGAGAATAGGCAAGCAAAGGGAAAAAGAGGATTTCAACAGAGCCTATTTTTCAGTCATTAATCCGCCGTGGGAGTGCCCCGTCGGGGGCGGCGGAGTTTATCGCATACGGGGGTATGGGGGTCTCAACCCCCATCCTACTTCATGAAAGGGATAATTTTCATGAGAGAGATCCAACAAAGAGGCAGGCAATCGCTTTTGGGGGCTCCAGCATCTCCTTGCCTTCGGGATTACAGGGTATGCTAAAAAAAAAGAATTAATGGAATTTAAGCACTGGCGCTGTCATAGACCTGGCAAAGGTAGCGTGCTTCAAAGAGCATGAGAGGAGCCATGAAAACGATCTTTATGATAATTCCAAGCACCGGGATCATTCCGATGACCGAGAGGATGATCTCAATGACAATCACGACAACCATCACGACGATCATGGCAATGATATATGCGCCCCAGCCGATCTTGCCAATCGTTGCAAGGATCTCTCCGAAATTGAATGCTTCTCCCATGCTGCCGGAACGGGCAAACCGGATGATACCGATGGTTGCCAGGAGACCGGTAATGATGGCAACAATGGCAAAGATAATCAGGCCAAAGATCATCCCGCCAAGCCCGGCAAGTACCTCAGCCGGGTTCTGGCTGACCATGGCAAATATTCCCGCTCCAACGGTTACGAACAGGATGATAAGTGCGGGAATTGCCCAGATCAGGGAGACGATCAGGTACTTGATACCGTCAATGAAGAGCGTACCCCATTCAGTGACTTCCGGTGCGGGCTTCTCACCGCGGAAGACTTTCAACGTATATCCGAGCAGCGGGAGGCAGAGAAGAATCGTTGCAATAACGAGTAATAACCACTGCATCCACTTTCCAACAATTGCATCCTTTGCATATGCAAAAGAGTCACCAAGCATCTCTCCAAAATCCATTCAAATCACCATTTTAAAGGAAATTAATAGTTTCAGACATTCGTTTAGCGGTGCTTTTATTAAAAATAATGGGTAATTTTCCCGTTTTTGCAGAAATTATAACTCTGACAATCCCCTTGAGGCACTATGGGTTGGATCCGATGTTGTTCCGGGCATTTCCTGGAAAATGAAAAAATTTCTGCATTTTATTCATATCCTTTGAATTCATCGAGTAAAAACCTGGAGTTCCGCAGGCATGCGATGGAGTGGAATATCTGATCTCACGGATCTCTACACTCTCCGGCAAGCGGATCTATGATGACTGTAGAAACGCCTGGAATATGCCATACCGGGGTGCATCCGCACGAATAAAGGAAGATATGGTGCAGGTCCCTGACGATATGAGATCCCAGGACTTTTACATATCGTCGATCTGAATGATGAGATCGAAGTAGCGAATCCCGGTACAAAACTGCCGTAAGTGAACCGGCCTTTTTTTAGATATTGATGGTAAGTGTATGCAGAACTATTAATCATCCAGCAAACCACCTTTTTCTCAAGAGTGGAGTGTTTCTGGTGGACGATACCTGGGAGATCACGATGCCCCCCCTGCGGCCGTACGAAATGCCGGTTTTTCCGGCAACCGCACTGGATATCGAACCGGAACCCGATGCATTTGCAGTCCCCGAAGAAAAAATGACCCGGGATGAGATTGGCTTTGTGGCACTGCCGGTTGTTATGCCGCCTTTGCGCCCGGATGAATATCCGGATTCTACGGTTTTTACGCTCGATGCAGTGGCTGACCCGGCACTTGATGAACCCTCGTGGGGGATGGGCATAAAAGCACCCGACATCGTGATTCGTTCTGGAAAACTGCTGCGCCCGTGGGATGAGGAACCTGCGGAGAAGAAGTGAAATTTCAGCGGGTTCTTTACCGCTTTTTTAATGCTTTTTTTATCCGGGACCCTGTTGCCGGCAGGGTACCCGTTCAGTCATCGTTCCCGTCAACGGATTCCTCTTCATCATCCTTCTTTACTTCCGGGAGGGTCTCTTTTGCCAGTACCCCATAGAGTAAAACGATGAGCGGGAGAACCAGGGCATAGAAAATTACCGGTCTATTGACTGCCTGTGCGATGATAAAAAGGGCCAGTGCAATGGATAGACCAATATAGGCAAGTCGCATGTTATCAGCTCAGGGTTTGTGGGGGGATTTTGTTATTTCTTTCTTTTTTTAATAACCCGGATAACTCTTATGGCACGGTTGAGAGGTAAAACGAGTTGAACGGTCAACGAACGGGTGTGAAAAATGTTATTTGATCACTCCCGGTTCGATAAACCAGGCAACATGATAATCCGGTACCATGCTGATTTCGTCGGATGTCTTTTCCATGAAGTACACGTCCAGTACTGCACCTTTGGATAAGGTGGCAAACGACTCATCCGAGCGAATGACAATGTAATCCCGGGCCGCTTCTGCAATACCCGGTACAATCTTGCCGCTCCGGGCTCCGCTTCCCTGGTGGGATATTCCTATTCCCCCAAAGGAATTCCCGTACATGTTGGTAAGTTTACTGAACCAGACGAACTGTCGGGGTGCAGTTCCATTATTTTTTGCAAGTATATAGATGGTAATGGTCTGGTTGTTTGCTCCTTCGGCCGGATCGATTTCAATGCCGTAAATAGATACTTCCATTGTATTGTTACCCGTTCCCAGGGTTAACATTCCATCCATGGGTAACACCTTGTCTGTCAATATCTTCCCGGGAAACGTCGGGACGGGTGTGGCTGCCACGGATGGAGTTGTAGTTGATGGGGTTGTTGTACAACCGGCAACAAGCAGTACACAAATGGTAATGGCAAGGATTGCAATGTTTTTCATAATCTCACCCTCTTATGGATCTTAATTGTGCTCATAAGGTAAAACCCCCCGGTAAAAAATCTTTGTGATAATACGTTTTTACTCATCATTCCCTGACCCGCAGGGAATTGCCGGAACCTTATTTCAGGTTTTTTGTTTTCAGCGCTTCGATCAGGCAGAAAAATGCAGCGGCTTCGACCGGGTCTTTGAAGTGAACCAATTCAGCATCGGTCCGCTTCTCTAAGCAATCCGTGAGCATTTTCCCGTATTCCTGTTCATAGATCTTCAGCGCCCGCGTGGTCTTCTTCCACCGCAGGATGACTTCATCCAGCTGCATCTTTCGCATAGTTCACCGGTATCCAGATGGCCGGCACAGGTAGATGAGGAGGGGGGTTTGCGGGAGGTGAAAGTGAATGGCAGGGACGTTATTGGTTGCTTATGGCGTGGAACTTCCGTATGATCATGGGGGATATGAGGGATACCCGGAATGTACCGGCAGCAGGAATCTGTCACGGGCTTCCTGACGGGGAAGAATGAGAGAGTACCTTTAACATCTGCTCAACAGTATATTCACATCAATGAACGCAAACGGCATCGTTCCGGTATGTATAATACTGGTATGTGGTCTGGTATTCTGTGCCGGGTGCATGTCCTCCCGATCCCCGGATAGTACCATTGTTGCCACTCTGCCGACAACCCTGACAGAAACCCCGGTTGCCCCCCTAGCCACAACCGCTCCCCCTGCGAGTCTGGTCTTAACCCCCGCGGGTGCTGCATCCCCTACTCCCGGCGAACGTCCAACCCTTCCAGTCGCGACAACAACGTGGATACAGGAACCGTCTGTCGAAGAAAAAGCGACAGACCCCCAGATCCTTGTTCTTGCTTTTGTCAGGAATTATTTCAAGTCTGACCTTCCTGACTGTGGTATGAAGGCGTCGTTCCCGCAGGTCGCAAATGAAGCGGGGTACGGGATCCTGCAGCCGGTTCCCCGGCTTACCCTGCTCTCCGAGGGCCAGGTATTGGCATTCCTGGAAGCGAATGCTAAACCGAATGTCGTAGTCGACGGGATAACTCCCTCTGTCGATCAGGTTATCGATCCCTACATGCTGGGCGGTTCCCGGTGCGCCGGTGTGCCCATATCCCCGACATGGAATATTATCCTGATTAATGCAACCCTCATGCCCCGGAATGCCCGGCCGGCTGACTACGATATCGGTATCAATGTCAGGTCCCAGGGCAGGGTGGTTGAACAACTGAGACTGAACCAGACCCTGATCATTGACCAGCCGGTCATTTTTGCATGGTTTGTCCCGATGAAAACTGAAGAGATGGCCCTCTTCGACAGCATTGAGCTGGTGTTTCACAAAAAGAAATAACCTGTTTTACTGCTCTTTCCGGATTATGCATTCCCGACCGGAACCTGCAGAAAAACCTGGTGGCCGGGTCGATCGGATCTGATTTCTTTTATGCAAACCGGGTTCCGGCAGCTGCAGGGATTTTCTGCTGTGGAGGTAACCGGAGATCCCTGCAAAAGGAGAGGATTTTTGGGGGGAAGGACGCTTTGCCTGTCCTTATATTATCGTTTCGTACCTGTGGGATGATTCTATACCGTTGGGCATAAGCCGAGGGTTTTTACGCATTCCCCACTGGGACACCGGACAAATTCCTCCGGACACGTTACGCCCGAAGATGAATCAATAAAGACCCTCACCTTTCCAAGATCCCGCGGTAGCGCCGGGTCTGCTTTTGTCACGAATCCGGCCAGTGTGTCACCCTGATAATTGTTAAGAGCCGTTGCGGTGTAAATCAGCTGGCGTACCGAAGAATTATACCGGGGTGCCGAGAGATTCACGATCAGGGTATCTTCCGACTCTTTTGCACCCGGCCGGGAGATGGCTGCATCGGGCGCGACCGACCAGTCAAACCCGGTAATGTAGTAATCCATGTGCGTGAACCCGGCAGTCCGGTCAGCCCGGTCGGAGAGATAAATCGTGTAAGGCACGACACTGTCAAGCGTGAGGGTATATGTCCCGTTTCCGGCAGGTCCAAACGATCCCGATGAGGATTCCTGGACGTAGAGGAAGTGTGGGGATATATTTGTCCCCATGCCGGCGGGGGTTGAGGGGACAGATTTTGTCTCCTCTATAGCTGCCGGGCAGGTTGCGGGAGCATTTGATGTGCATCCGGCAATACATGCCCCGATCACGACGAGGGCAAGAAGGGCAAAGAGGGGAAGCGGTTGTTTCATCACATGATCTTTGTGAGATAGTGGATGTAAAACATTCCGGGTGCCGGGGGATTGCACCCGGATGACAAAATTTTATGACAGAATGCGGAATTTTATTATATTTTTAACAGGTCTATTCCTGTATGCAGGAACCCGGATGCTGTGAAAATTATCCAGCCATAATTGTCATCGGATCAAATCTTTTGTCACTCCTGATCTATGTTATTGGTGCGATTATCCTGTACAGGTTCAGTCTCGTCTGGGTCATCGGTTATGTACTTTTCATTCTCCTCCTTGAATTCCGGCTGTTACACGGACATTGCGTGGACTGTTATTATTACGGCAAGACCTGTGCTTTTGGGAAAGGCCGGTTGAGCTCCCGGTTTTTTCAAAGGGGCAACCCGGAGAAATTCAACCGGATGAAGATCACCTGGAAAGATATTGTCCCGGATTTTCTGGTGTTTATTGTCCCCGTTCTTGCAGGCATACTGCTCCTGATACAGGAGTTTACCTGGACGGTTCTCATTCTCATCATAGCCCTGTTCACCTTAGGTTTCTTCGGCAATGCTCTTGTCAGAGGAAAACTGGCCTGCAGGTATTGCAAGCAGAGGGAGATCGGGTGTCCGGCCGAGCAATTGTTCGGTAAAACAAACGATACGTAGATATTTGCCCGGCTATCCCGCTCGCACGACCCGGGCCGGGAGCATGCGGGTTGAGACCGTTGCGGTGTAACTCTATCCTTACTTTTTACACGTTCGCCCCTGCTTGCGGTCCGTGTCACCGGCTTCCTTAAAAAAAAACGGCTTTCCCAGCCGGGCCTGCTGACTGCTTATGATTTCAGCTTAAGGCTTCAGATCCACTTCTTTTTCCTGAAGTAGGTGAGCATTCCCAGTACCATGATTGCCATCACAATCAGTACCGAATAATAGCCGAATTCCCACTCAATTTCGGGCATATTCTTAAAATTCATGCCGTATAAACCGACAACGAAGGTGAGCGGGATGAAGATGGTCGCAATCAGCGTGAGCACCTTCATGATCTCGTTCATTTTATAACTCAGGCCTGAAAGGTAGATGTCGATCATCCCGGATACCATGTCACGGAAGGTCTCCAGCGTATCGATCACCTGGATCGTGTGGTCATAAACATCGCGCAGGTAGATCCTGGTCGGTTCCTGAATGAGCGTTGATTCGGACCGCTCAAGGTTATTGATCATCTCGCGGAGCGGCCAGACTGATTTCCTGAGAAATATCATATCCTTTTTGAGCCGGTTGATCTTATGGATGGAGTCCTGTGTCGGGCTGGCAACCAGTTCCTCCTCGAGGTCCTCGACCTGTTCCTCGAGTTTCTCCATAACCCCAAAATAATTGTCTACAATGCCATCGATAAGCGCGTAGGCAAGGTAATCCGGGCCGAATTTCCTTATCCTGCCATCTTTGCGGATTCTTTCACGCACGGGATCAAAAACATCCCCGATATCTTCCTGGAACGAGATGAGGAAGTTGTGCCCGATGACCATACTGATGTGCTCAATCTTGATGACTTTCGTGGTGTCGAGATAAGTGAGCATCTTTAAGTTCAGGTAAATATACTGGTCCATCTCCTCCATCTTCGGACGCTGCCCGGTATTGAAGATATCTTCAAGGATGAGCGGGTGGATGGTGAAGCATTTCCCGAGGTCTTCGATAAGTTTTGGGTTTCCCAGGCCGTCGACATTGATCCATGTCACCGTTTCGGTGTCCCGGAACAGGAAACAATCGCTGATCTTGTCGACCGTTTTTTCCTGGAAATGGGTGGCATCGTAATCAATAACGGTGATCAGGACCGGCTGGTTAGAGGGTTCGCCATTTACAGGAATAGCTCCGGGAGGGCGTTTTGAGAATGGATGGCGGTGGTGTGACATGAGAGGTCCGGGGAGTATAGTGAGATTGGATGAAGGGGTGCATAAGAATATCGTTGATACCGGCATGATGCCGGGGTTCGCGGGATCGTGGGGGGACGTCGGCCGGGGGGCTGTGGCGGAGTGGGCGGGAGGAACGGTACCGACTGAGGAGAGGGAGTGACCCATAAACCAATCGTGAATTACCCGTGAACGAAGAGGATACTATTTTTCCGCCAACCCGTAGAGGGATATTTTCAAGAGATGATTATTACTGAAGGAAAACGAACACAGTCTAAAATATTTATTAATACATCATCGCTTACTCTAACATAGGAGCATCAATGACATCCAGCCGGCAGGATATCCTCTCATCATTAAAAAACCTCAAACAGGAAGTCGCAGCAGAATATTCTGTAAAAACGATCGGTGTGTTCGGATCAGTTGCCCGGAACGAGCAGACCGAGCAGAGCGATGTCGATCTTCTGGTGGAATTTTCAAAGCCGGTCGGTTTTGTTACGTTCATGCGCCTTGAACATTTTCTTTCCGATCGGCTGGGAAAACGAGTAGACCTGGTAACGCCGGATACGCTGAAAGCGGTGATACGCCAGGATGTTCTTTCCGAGGTCATCTATGTCTAAACGAGAAGTAAAACTCTATCTTTCGGATATTGATGATGCGATCTCGGCAATCCAGTCCTATACCGGGGGGATAACGTACGAGCAGCTGGCCAGCGATCGGAAAACCCGGGAAGCAATCATCCTCAATTTTGTGGTGATTGGAGAAGCTATCAAGAAAATTCCGCAGGAGATTCTCGATCATCACCCGGATGTCCCGTGGAAAGAGTTCGCCGGGATGCGGGACAAGATGGTCCACGGTTATTTCCAGATCAGTACCACTATCGTGTGGGAAACAAGCCGGCACGATCTCGGCCCTCTCGCTGCTACCGTGAAAGAACTGCTGCGGGAATATGCATAGCGAGATCTGGGAATACACGATTCTGATCCACAAGGCTGATGAAGGCGGGTTCCGGGCAGAAGTGCCGGCACTTTCAGGCTGCTTCTCGCAGGGGGAGACCCTCGAAGAGACAATTGCGAACACCAAGGAGGCAATTGAACTCCCTATCTCCTGCCTGCGGGAAGACGGGGAAGAGATCCCGGTTGATAACGAATTTATCATAAGCCGCGTACGAGTCGAGACCGTCGCGGTGTAACTCTATCATTATTTTTTACAAGTCCGTCCCTCCTTTATCACCAGAAGAAAGCATAATGTCCTTTTTATGCAAATGGGGGACCCTCCCCTCTTTTTTTTGACCAGGGGGTCCCCCATTTAGCTAAGAGGGGAGGGTCACCTCAAACTATTTTTAAGAAGAGGGGTGGTCCGGTACCTCCCCTCTTTTTTTGGAGGGGAGGGTTACCCATCAGCACCCAAGGGGACCCTTCCCCCTCCGGCTGTTTGGACGAAAAACCGCTCTCCGCCGTGACTCCACGCGAAACCGTACCGGCGTTCATGCAAAAAGAGGGGGGTAGGGTCCCCATTTTGCCTAAAAGGGGAGGGTGGGTTCAAAATATTTTTAGGAAGAGGGGTGGTAGGCACCCTCTCCTCTTTTTTTGGAGGGGAGGGTTCCCCATTTAGCTAAGTGGGGAGGGTCACCCACCGGGCACAGGGGAGGGGCGGGTTGTGGGTGAGAATTGCGGAGAGGGCGCTGGCACACTGAGGGGGCACCCCCACACGTAAATTCCCGATAGTTATTGAATTCCGACTGGAGTGACCCGTTTTTTATCGGTGCGGTCGAAATCTGTATCGAAGCTGACGAGTACCAGATCAAATTTTTCCGCGACAATATACTGGTAAGCATCATCGAAATCGAGCCCGAATGCAGATGCGACCTGTTCAACCCGCTCGATATCCTCAGTGGTCAGGGAGAGGATAGTGATTCCTCCCTCGCCAAAGAGATCACGTACGAATACTGAGAAGAGATGTGCTGCCTTTTTCTGGTAGAGGATGATTCCGATCGAATGGAATGCGAGATCGCTGATGCGAAGATCTCCGGGGGCCTGGGTATTGAGCAGTACCTGAACAGAAGCGGCTTCTTCCTGATCGAGCAGCAGTTCGAGAAAAATATTGGTAGCCAGAAGGTACACGTTAGTCCCGCCACTCATGAGCCTTATGCTGGAGCTCCACAGAGGTTGTGCTGGATTTAAGATGGGAGAGCCCCCCGGCCCATGCCAGGCTGAACTTCTTTGCCGCAGGTTTTTTCTTCCTGCGGGCGAGTTCTTCAATATAGTGGATCGCTTCCTGCCGTAGGTCTGCGGGGAGATCGTCGATCATCCGGTGCACCGTTTCTGAAGTAGTCATGCAGGTTTCCTTCTTTGTTCTCTTAATAATTGGTATTCCCTGTGCAATAATATATAGTTCTTCTCAAGCATCCAGTGTCCCGGGCAGGCCGGCGATGGGGGGTGATGCGGGCACATGAGGGGCTCCCACCCCCCTTTCGAAACAACCAGCCACAGGATACCCTTTCCGTCATAACTCCATGCGAATCCGAGCCCGCGTGCATGCAACCGGAGGGGGGGTGGGCCCCTGTCTTTCGTACGAAGGAGGGGTGGGGGTCCCGCCCTTGTGGTTTGGAGAGGGTCCCATCCCTCACGCTGAGGGAGGGGTATCCACCCCCCTCCGGGTTTTAGTGCCGGGCGGGCCGTTCGGTCGTGGCTCCACAGGAAGTTGTGGGTGCAAGGGTGGAGGGCAACTTCACTTACAAGGGGTACAAATGAAATTAGAACTATTAGCAGGGGCGAGTGACTGTATCCATGGGTTCTTAAAAATAGAGAATAAAAAAAATTCAAAAACAATTAGAAATTCAAATCGTCAAATATATTGAGGTTTAAATTAAAAATAACACTATCTCAGTTTGTTTTCGTAGAAAAAATGGATTGTAATTCTTATGAAACCAAGAATTTTTATTAGTCATTGCGAAAGAAATTTCGGGCCTACTGATTATGCAATCAGAATCATAGACGCGCTTGGGTGTATCCCGGTTATTGCAGAAAAACAACCAAAACTTTCAAGAAATGTTGGAAGTTTAGTTAAAAGTTCGATGGATTCATGTGAGGCGGTTATTGTGATTGCAACTCCCGATGACGATAGCCCTACCGGAAAAACGCCATCTCAAGCGGTGTCTATTGAAATCGGGATGATTAAAAAGACAAAAAAATTTGAAAACAGATGTATCATAATCAAAGAGATTAGCGTTAAATTCGGGTCCATGGTTCAAGAAGTTTATTACCCTTTTTCTATGGATGATTTTAGTCCAATCGCAGAAGCAATTCTTATTGAACTAGGCAGCATGGGCTTGTTCAAGAACCATTATGAGCTCAGAGGTAGTGAATTACAGATACAAGAGTTAATGGAAACATTGTCAAAACTCCGTGATTTATTCCAAAGTGATCTATTGAAGGATGAGAGTTTAAAAGAAATTATAGAAGAACTATCTAAGCAAATGATCGATGTTGTAAAAAGGGGGTGCGAAAATGGACAGTAGAAATGCACGCATTCAATATCTTACCAATAAGGCCCAGATGGGTGTAATTACTCCTTTCGAACAAAACGAGTTGGCTCAATTACTTGGAAAAAACCAACAGAACTACAAAGGTTCAGAAGGACTTGCACTACTTATCGGGTTAGGTCTTGCAGTAGTAGCTGGAGCACTAATTGCTGAGCTGTTGTGTGGCGGAAGGGATTGATTTTTTCCTTTTTTGTGGGTATCCAAATTTTTTTCTAATCTGACTTTTTTTATATTTTGAGGCCATTTACATTCGTACGTGGAAAGTAGAAGTCATACTTTAATTAGTAAATGACATGATTAATCGAACTTTCATTATATAATCCCCATATCCCCGCCCTCACCCTTCGAACCCCTTATAAACCTGTCAGTAATATATCTATCGTATCAACGATCTTTTGGTCGTTGATCCAGAATAACCTGCACCGGCGGCTTGCAAGGCGTCCGTGCAGGTGGCGGGAAACATGCGAGCGCTCGCAGAGGGATTCCCGTACAAATCCAACAGAATAGCATAGCATACGAACACCATACCATAGAAGACCATACGAGGATATTATATGATTTTAGTTCCAGATACCAGCGTCCTCATCGACGGGCGCATAACCTCAATGATAAAAGCCGGTGAATACAAGGGTGCAACAATAATCGTCCCGGAAGCAGTGATTGCAGAACTCGAAGCCCAGGCAAATAACGGACGCGAAATAGGTTTCTCGGGCCTGAACGAACTGCAGCAACTGTGCAAAATGGCCGAAGAAAAAACCATAGAACTCCAGTTCTCCGGTATCCGCCCGACACTCGAACAGGTCAAGCTTGCCAGTGGCGGCGAGATCGATTCGATGATACGGGGTATCGCGTGCGAAAACAAGGCCCGGTTCATAACCAGCGATTTCGTGCAGGCAGAAGTGGCACGGGCAAAAGGGCTCGATGTCATTTACCTAAAGCCGCAGGTCGGCGACTACGGGCCGCTCGGCATCGACCAGTTCTTTGACGAACACACGATCGCCGTGTACTTGAAAGAACGGATCGCCCCTACCGCAAAGAAGGGCACGATCAGCGACATGAAACTCGTGAAGATCCGTGACCAGCCGACCTCCGAGTACGAACTCCGTGCCATGGCACAGGAGATCCTCGAGCGGGCCAAGCGTGACCCCGACGGCTTCATCGAAGTCGAGAAGCGGGGCATCACCGTGGTGCAGATCGGTTCCATGCGGATCGCGATCGCCCGCCGCCCGTTCTCAGACGGCATGGAGATCACCGCAGTCCGCCCGATCGTGGACGTGACCTTAAAGGATTACTCCAAATCCGATGTGATCACGAAAAGGATCACCAGTGAAAAACGCGGGCTCATCATCGCCGGTTCACCCGGCTCGGGAAAGACCACGCTCGCCCAGAGCGTTGCGACATTCCTGTCAGACTCCGGCTACGTGGTCAAGACCATGGAGGCGCCCCGCGAACTCCAGGTACCGGACCAGATCACCCAGTATACCGCGCTTGACGGCAGCATGGCCAACACCGCTGACGTGCTCCTGCTCGTCCGGCCGGACTTCGTGATCTTCGACGAACTGCGGAAGAACGAGGACTTCAATGTCTTTGGCGACATGCGGCTCGCGGGCTTAGGCATGGTCGGCGTCATCCACGCAAACGGCGTGCGGGATGCCATCCAGCGTTTCTCCAACCGGGTTGACTTCTCGGTGCTCTCGCAGGTGGTCAACACGATCATCTTTGTCAAACAGGGAGTCATTTCCAGGGTCTACGATGTCGATTTCACCATCAAGGTGCCCAACGGGATGGCAGGCGACGTGCACATGCGCCCGGTGACCACCGTGACCGACAACGAAACCGGCCAGCTCGTGCTCGATGTCTTCCGGTACGATGGCGAGACCATCGTCATGCCGGTCATGGCAGGTGTACCAGCCCCCGCAGCAATCATGGCAATGCCGGTAAAAACCCTGCAGGTGCAGCATATCGGCCAGCCGGTCATGCCGGCACCGCAGCTCACCCGTACCCCCGTACCGGTAGCACCGGAACCGGTGAAGAAAGAGAATGACGAACACCCCGGCTGGAGACTCACGGAAAAGGATGTCCAGCGCGAGATCGGGCGCTACACTGAGGGCTTTATCGACGTCCAGATGATCAGCGATACCAAGGCAGTGGTATATATCGACGACAAGGACGTCCCGGCAGCAATCGGAAAGGGCGGCAAGAACATCTCGGCAATCGTCAACAAGATCGGCATCGGTATCGACATCAAGCCCCGCTCCGAGTTCGACCGGCAGCAGATGCAGGGCCAGCCGCAGAGAGCTGAAGAGGAGATGAACCTTGGCGGCGGCGTGAAGATCCAGACCGACAAGAAGCAGCTGACGATCATTGCTCCTGAACAGAGCGGCAAGATTGTTGACGTGTTTGCCGGAAAGGAATACCTCTTCACCGCAACCGTGAATGAACAGGGTGAGATCCACCTTGCCAAGAACTCAAGCATTGCCCAGGAGATGATCCGGCGCTACCAGAATAGCGAGATCATCAAGCTGCGGCCGGTATAATTCTTTTTTTTAAAAAAAGGTGATGATGTGAGCGAATTTGATCTGGGCAGATTTGAAGAAGAAGCGCACGAGCGGTGGATACACGCATTTGAGTCCAACCCGTCGAATCTGGAAAAGTTCTACATAAACGTCGCATTCCCGTACCCGAGCGGCGCCATGCACGTAGGCCACGGGCGGACGTACATCGTGCCGGATGTCATCGCACGGTTCTGGCGAATGAAAGGCCGGCAGGTACTCTTCCCGATGGGATTCCATGTCACGGGAGCCCCGGTAGTCGGCATCTCGAAACGGATCGCAAACAAGGACCCAAAAACGATCCACCTCTACCGCGATCTCTACCGGGTACCGCAGAACGTGCTCGATGAGTTCACCGATCCGCTGGTCATCGTCAAGCACTTTGCGTCAGAGTACCAGCGGGTGATGACCGCGTGCGGCCTCTCGATCGACTGGCGGCGCCGGTTCATCACGGTAGACCCGAGCTACAGCAAGTTCATCGAATGGCAGTGGAAGCACCTCTACGGGGCCGGTCACGTGCTCAAGGGGGTCCACCCGGTCCGCTTCTGCACGGTTGACGACAATCCCGTGGGCGACCACGACCTGCTCGAAGGGGACAAGGCCGAAGTCATAAAATTCACGCTGGTCATGTTCCGGTTCGGCGACGCGTTCATCCCAACCGCAACCCTCCGCCCTGAGACCATCCACGGCGTTACCAACCTCTGGGCGAACCCGACAGTCACCTATGTCAGGGTGCTCGTTGACGGCAAGGCCTGGATCGTCTCTAAAGAGGCAGCAGAGAAACTCGCCCTCCAGGACCACACGGTTGAGATCAGGGAAGAGATCGCCGGAAAAGATCTGGTCGACAAGAACGTTTCCCACCCGCTCTGCGGCGAAGTACCGATCCTCCCTGCGGATTTTGTTGACCCGGACATGGCAAGCGGTCTCGTCATGAGCGTGCCCGCCCATGCACCGTTCGACTACATCGCCCTCCGCGACCTCCAGCAGGCCGGTAAATATACGACCCTCAAACCCATACCGCTGATAAAGGTTGAGGGTTACGGGGAGATCCCGGCCAAGGATGCCGTCGAGAAGGCCGGCATAAGGAACCAGATGGACAACCGGATGGACGCCCTCACGCAGGAGATCTACTCTGCGGAATTCTCAAAAGGGAAACTATTTGAAAAATACGGCGGAAAACCGGTCCGCGTGGCCCGTGACGATGTCGCTCTCCTCATGACCGAGAAGTACGATTCGGTTGTCATGTACGAGTTCGACCAGCGGCCGGTCATCTGCCGGTGCGGTAACCGCGTGAAGGTCAAGATCCTGCACGACCAGTGGTTCTTAAAGTACAGCGACCCGGAGTGGAAACAGCAGGTCTCCGATCACTTAAAGGACATGGCGCTCGTGCCCCCCGAGGTCCGGGTCGAGTTTGACCGCACGGTTGGCTGGCTCAAGGACTGGGCCTGCACCCGCCGCGTGGGGCTCGGCACCCGTTTCCCGTGGGACACCACCCAGTTAATCGAACCCCTCTCGGACTCCACCGTCTACATGGCGTACTACACGATCGCCCACAGGATTCGCGAGATCGATTCCAAACTGCTCACCCCCGAAGTATTCGACTACATCTTCCTCGGCAAGAAATCCGAAGACCTGCCAGAGATAAAGAAACTCGATGCCATGCGAAAAGAGTTCCTCTACTGGTACCCGTACGACTTCCGGTTCTCGGCAAAGGATCTTATCTCGAACCACCTCACCTTCCAGATCTTCCATCACGTCACGGTCTTTGAAGGCCAGAAGGACAAGTTCCCGAAAGGCATGGTTGTCTTTGGCATGGGTCTCTTAAACGGCGCCAAGATGTCCTCTTCGAAAGGCAACGTCTTCCTGCTCGAGGATGCTGTGCAGGAGTTCGGGGCGGACACCGTGCGCATGTTCTTAATGGGCAGCGCCGAGCCGTGGCAGGACTTTGACTGGAGAAACGAACTCGTCATCTCGACCAGGAAGCAGATCGAGCGGTTCTATGCAACCATCATGGAGATGAAGGATGCCGGCGGAGAACCGCACGATATCGACAAGTGGCTCGTCAGTCGGCTCCAGGTGCATATCGAGCGGACCACCGAGGCGCTCAATAACTTCCAGACCCGGCAGGCCCTCCAGGAAGCCTGGTTTGGCATCGAGACCGACCTGAAGTGGTACCGCCGGAGGCTGCCCGAGAACTGCGATGGCAGCCGGGAACTCCACACGCTCTGCTCCGTCTGGGTGCGGCTCCTTTCGCCGTTCATCCCGTTTACGGGGGAGCACCTGTGGAAGGAACTGGCCGGAGAAGGACTCGTCTCGTTTGCCCCGTGGCCGGTTGCAGACCAGAAACTCGTCAGCCCCCGGGTCGAACTTTCGGAGGAACTGCTCTCCCGCACGGTAGAGGACATCGAATCGATCATGAAGCTGATCCAGTTTACCCCAAAGGCGGTCACGATCGCCCTTGCACCGGAGTGGAAGCATGATATCTTCCGGACAATTGCACAATCCTCGGACAGGAACACCGTGATCAAGGAGATCATGAAGAACGATGCCATGAAGAAGCGGGGCAAAGAGGCGACCGATGCCGCAAAACAGTGCACCACGCTCATCCACCGGCTCCCCCCGCAGGTTGTTGCCCCGCTGGCACAGGACCCGATCAACGAGCGTGCGGTCTTTGAAGCAGCACAGGTGTTCCTCGAACACGAATTTGGGGTACCCGTGCATATCACCGATGCCGAAGACGGCGTGCACGTAAAAGCAGCAACCGCCCTGCCGTTCAAGCCGGCGATTATTATTGAATAATCTCTCTTTTTTGGCTCTGTTGAAACTCTCTTTGATACAAGCGGTTGCTCTTGGGGGCTCCAGCACAAAGTGCCTCCGCCCCCGCCGCTCGGGTATCCCCCAATTGCGATATTCCCTCAGACGGTTGAAGAAGAACTCCGATAAAGGGGGGTCAAGGAGTGCTCCCCTTGGGCTGCTTCCCCCTCTGGGGGAGAGAGGGGGTTACAATCCTAACTGCCACAGAGGACCCAATGAATGAAGGAAATGAGGATTTCAACAGAGTCTCTTTTTTCTTATTTTGTTCAGAAGGGGCCCTCTGGTGGAATCAAAGGTGGCAGTGCCTGGACAAAACAGTGCACCCAGGAGTAAACATTCCAGGCAGGTTCTTAAAACACAGGTACTTAACGTGCGGGTACCGGGAACGATACAATAACTGAAGATTATTTATTGCCCTGAAACAATCACCCATATACCAAAAACCCGGGAGCTATACCCCTCTTGAGCTTCTTTAATAAATTTCTGCATCGCGATGAACAAAAAAGCGAGCCGCAGGCCACGCATCCCGACAAGTATGCCCCCCCTCAGGCACCGGGGGAATCAACCGGCGCTGCAGAGAATGATCCCCGGAGGGGAATTTTCTGGATACGGCGTGGACAGAACCAGTGGTCGGTCGGAGACTGCGATAAAGCTCTCGAGAGTTTCAACAAGGGACTGGAGATCGAACCCGATCATGCGGAACTGCTGGTCTACCGGGGTCTGGCCCTGGGAAACCTGGGACGATACCGTGAGGCAATCGCCGCATTCGGGATGGCACTGACCCGGGATCCCGGCAATAGTAATGCCGCCATCAACCGGGGAATTGCACTTGGGGCAGCGGGGGATTATGAGGACGCACTCGTTGTTTTTGACCGGGCAATCAGCGCAGATCCCAAAAATTCCCTTGCCTGGTACAACAAAGGTCTCGCTCTCCTGGCCTTGGGAAAAGAGGGGGAAGCAGCCGCAGCATATGAAAATGCATTCGCGATCACTCCTGACCTTCCGGTAATTCCCCATAACATCCTTACCCTGCTGAACAAAAGTGCAATCCTTGAAAAAACCGGGAGATATGATGATGCACTGGTCCCGCTCAACCAGGTGCTATCCATCAACCCGCGTTGTATCGAGGGCCTGATCAGGAAGGGGAGGTTATTTAGAAAACTGGGACGGTATCTGGTAGCTATCGATGTATTTGAACATACAGTAAAAGATTTCCCGGAAAATCCTGAGTTAATTGAGGAAATCAGGATAACTCTTATTGAATGGGGAATGCGTGAAGGGGCGATATGGCCATTTGAGAGAGCGATAACCCTCAATCCGACCAACCCGGATGCCTGGTGCGAGAAGGGAAATATGCTGGTACGACAGGGGAAATTCAATGATGCACTTGTTGCGTTTAATACCATAGAACAGATCGATCCGGAAAATATTCCGGTGCTCACAAGTCTGGCTGATCTGTACCGGAAAATGGGGTCGGGTGAACAGGCAGTCAAGACTTACGACAGGATCCTCGACTTGGATCCAACCAATGCCCTGTGTTGGTACAACCGGGGAAGTATCCTGCAGGCTCGCGGGAATACCGCTGAAGCTATTGCCTCCTACCGCCGTGTGCTTTCCCTTGGGATGGAGGATCCAGAGGTCTATTACGCGATGGGCATTGTCCTCATGGACCATAATGAATATCCTGAAGCGTGTGAGGCATTCACCCGATGCCTTGAAAAAAACCCGAAGAATGCCCAGGCATGGTACAATAAGGGAGTCGTCCTCCAGAACCTCGAAAGGAGCGAAGAGGCCTTTCAGGCCTACGAGCATGCGGTAGCAGAAGATGCCCGTAACCTGTCTTCCTGGTATAACCGGGGAACAATCCTTGAAACGATGGAAAAATTCGAAGAAGCGCTGGCCTCGTACAGCCAGGCCATTTCCTTAAACCCGGATCATGAGAAGGCCCTCTATCGCAAGGGAGTCATTCTTGATCATCTTGGCAGGGATGCTGAAGCCATCCATCTCTTTGATCATGCACTGGATATCAACCCTCGGGACAAAGACACCCTGTATGCAAAAGGTATGGCGCTGGAAAAAGTCGGGAAAGAATCAGAATCCCTCTTGTGCTATAACCAGGCGCTTGCTCTTGACAATAAAAACGTCCGGGTTCTGATGCGCAAAGCAGTGATTCTTGAGAAGCTGGGGAAGGAGTATGAAGCTTACGAGTGTTATACCCGGGCAATGGAGATCAACCCCGGGCTTTTGGAGGCGCAGGAAGAATTGGGCTCTCTCAATCCATGGATCGAGATTATTTGCAGGAGTATACAAAAAAATCCCAATGGCTGGTATGTCATTGACCTGCTGGTCAGAAATACCGGGAAATCATTTGCTTATAATATCACCCTGAGCGTCAAAGGGTGTGAAAGTTCCCGGATTCCAAAGCCCTTCATGGTCCCTCATGGTGAAGAGAAAGATGTAATCCTCCAGATCCGTGCAGACCCTGCATGCACGGATCCCATTGAGGTTCAGGCGGTGTATCACAACAAACTGACCCGGGAGTTTGATGAGGTTATCCAGATCTCGTTATCAGAAGAGGGGACCGCAGAAAAACCCTGAAAAAACAATAGTCTGTCTCACACTTTTATTCCCTCCACAAGCCAGATATCCTCACACCAATTACCATCCTGTAGGAAATATCATGTCATCAGGAACCCGGATTTTTCTTGCGATCACGGCACTTCTCATCATCTGTATCTCAGTCCCGGCCACTGCGATCACTGCGGCAAGTATCGGCACCACATGGAAAGAACGCATACCTGGTGAGGGGGCATCTTACAGCGGCGTGATGTTCTCCTCAAACGGTTCGCGGGTCTTTGCCGGGGGCAGCCAGATGTACGTCCGGAGCTGGGACGGGAAGCTGCACTGGGGGGGACATCCGGGGAGTATCGCGACGATGAGTGCAGATGGCAACTATGTGGTCTATGGTTTGGGAAAGACAGTGGTAATGCTCGATAAAGACGGGGTGGAGAATTGGTCCCGGACTATGGAAGGCCCGGTTCGGGCGGTGGCGATCTCTGCAAACGGCACGTTCATTGTCGCTGCTGATGAACGGGGAAATATCAATTCATGGTATAATGACGGGTATAATTTCGCGCGGAACCAGACCTCGCTGGTAAAACAGCTCGCTATCTCGCCACAAGGCACGCTGGTGGTTGCTACAACCGATACGGGTCTGAAGTACCTGACACCGGCCCTTGATCCTGTCTGGTCGGATATAAAAAATGGCAGTATTGATACTGATATTCTCTTCTCCAGCGATGGCTCCACCATCATTACTTCAGGAGGAAAACGAGTCTCTTCGCACACGAACACCGGCAACCTCAACTGGATGTACGACATCACCCAGGATGCGATCATCAGCACGGCCTGTTCCTATGACTGTTCCGTTATTGTGATTGGCAGCCAGGACAAAAACGTCCGGGCCATGGACCGGTACGGCAAGGTCCACTGGACATATCCTGCAGGAGCATGGGTCAATGCAGTTGCGGTTTCGCAGGATGCTCATGTGATTGTTGCGGCAGGAATAGACCGGAACCTGTATGTACTGGACCACGGCGGAAAACTCCTGACACAAAAGAAGATGGACTCCATCATCCATCCCCGGGCGCTCGCCGTGAGCGCTGACGGTACGCGCATTGCTATTGCGGATGAGTATGCCCTCTACGGGTTAACACTCGCGGTCGATTCGGATGAGATCGAGCTGGTAACCCTGATACCGAGATCTTCGGCACAATACTCAAATACCCCGACACCGGTGCCCACAACCGAAACCCCCGTTATTACCGCGCCGGTCACATCGCTTCCCGTCACACCCGTACCGGTAACCACAACACCCAAATCACCTCTCGATCCGGTGACTGCGGTCCTTGCATTCGCTGCCGGGTTGTCACTGATGTATAGGGGAACAAAACCCTGATCTTTTTCATTTTTCAACAATTCCTTAGAAAGATAATTGTAAAGGAACACTTAATTTGAATTCATGAATTTATTATCTACTTTTGTTTCTACTATCAGTGCTTTAATTATTGCTTTAATTATTTTGTATCTTGACAGAAAATTAACATCAATTGACCATTTTAATTATGGGATTAAAGGATTAGAATATGAGATACAAGCGAACGTTCAAATGCTCTTAGAACTTGAACCCATAATTAAAAACTGGTTAGAAAATTTAAATAATACTACTGAAAATGCGGCGATCACAGTTTACGCTCCTATTAAATTGCTTCAAAATTCATATGATTTTTGTCGTGTTCAAGGTATATTAGTTGATATACCATTAGAAAAACAGAAAAAAATAGATGAAATTTACAAAATATCGACTTATATAAATGAATTTTTAAAAAGAGATTTTGAACATTGTGTTTTGTCATCATGTAATATTGAAGCAATAAAAATTAATAAAAAAATGTATTCTGAAAAATTACTCCAATTAATTGAGATACAAAAAACAATTAGTTGTGAAATTGATTTTAAACCACATTTAAAAAGATTTTTTTAAAAGGATGACCGGGAGGATCAGAACAGTTTGATCCGAACCGCACCGGTGCTGAAGTACCCAACCGGCATGTGCACCCGGTTTTGGTAGGCGGTCTTCAGAATCGTGATGAAACGATCATCCTCGCCGATATAAAACTCAAATTTCCCGTCGGCTGACTGGACGGTCATGATGAACTCGTGATAGTCCATCGAGCCTTTTCGGGTTGCTTTGTCGTTCATTTCGATCGCAGAGATCCGCATATTATCTATCGCCCGGTTCCCTTTTGTCTCAGCAAGTGCGCTATCGGGAGGCATGGTCTCATACTTCTGACAGTACTGGAAAGCAACGGCCATCTGGTGTGCCATCTGCCCTAAAAATCCCTTGCCTTCTGTCCTGGCTTTTTCCGCTGCTTCCTTGTAAGCGGCATTGAGCATGTCTGCCGTGAGCTGGGCAATGATCATGCGGCGATCCGTGATCACCAGCGCATAGGTATCCCAGCTCGCCCCCAGCATCTTCATCTTCCGGGCATTGCCGATCACGCCAATAATCTGTTCTCCCGACGGCGGCATTGCGGGGGCTGCACCGGCATCGGGGGCCGGTTGTGCTACCGTGGCGGCGCGAAAGGATGCGCCAACAGGCGCTCCACACCCCCCGCAGAATTTTATTGAGTCACTGATGGGAGCTCCGCACACGCTGCAGGTTTTCTGGACAGGTTGTGATTGTGCCGGTGCAGGAACGCGGGCTGCTACAACCGGGGCACCGCATATACCGCAGAATTTCTCTGTGCCGGCAATAGGACTGCCGCACGATGCACAGACATAGGAACCGGGAGCTGCTGGTGCAGCAGGTTGAACCGGGGGGCGTACCGGTGCTGCTGCCGGTGGCGGATTATCCCGCACAATGGCAAGGCATTTGCTGCAGTACTTGTCGCCGGGTTTGATGATGTTCCCGCAGGTATTGCAGCTCCGGGCTCCGAAGGGTGGCTCCATGACCGGTGCCGGTGACGGGACCGGGAAACCTGCGGGGGCGGGAGTGGCTGCCCTGGCTGCTGCCTGAGGCGGGCTGTCCCGTACAATCACGAGACATTTGCTGCAGTACTTGTCACCGGGTTTGATCACGTTGCCACAGGCAGTGCAGGTCCGGACATCTGGTGTTTGTCCCATTGCCGGGGCTGCCGGTGCCAGGGGAGCAGGAGGAACTTGTGGAGCAGGGGGAACTGCCTGCCCTGCGCGTGTCCCGCAGATGCCGCAGAACTTCTCTGACGGGGAGAGCGGGCTGCCGCACGAACTGCAGAGCAACGGCGCAACCGGTGGTTCCACCCTTTCCGGCGGAAGAGGGACCGGGGATGGCTGCGGGGGCTCCCGGGGGATAATGACGGGTGCAGGAGCAGGCATGGGTTCAGGTACCGGTCTGGTTACCTGTGCCGGTGCAGGCACAGGGGTAGTCGTGGTATCTTCCAGCTGGGACGCCCCACAGTTCCGGCAGAATTTTGCGTTCGGGGCTACGGCTTTTCCACATTCAGGACAGAACGGCATACTGATCAGTACAGAGTGGTTGAACGTGGTACATAAAGAGTATTTCATTTTTCCCGGAAAAATCCCGGCCGTATAAGCAAAGTGCCGGGAACAACAAGAAAATCAGATATGAGCGGTGGCAGCAGAGGGGGCATATTTCTTTACCATTGCAAGAACCCCCGGGAAATTTTCTTCGGTACAATAGAGAACTACCGGGCTGATGAGGTATTTTGAGCGAAATACAATACTCCGCACCCTGCGGTATACCGATACGTACCGCACCTCATTCCATGCGAGCATATTGTTCTCCTGTGACATCGCAAGGAGTCCTGCACCGCTTCCCGACATGGAGCCCAGTACGGCAGAACCTCCGGTTGATACCCGGTTCAGGGTCCGGGTGGTCCTTCCTGCGCTGTGGGCAACACCTTCATTGCTGATGAAAAACTCCGTTTCAAGACCGCCGCCCGTAACGATCTGGAGCACGAGCATGATGATGAGGAACAGCACGGAAAGCCCGGCACCGATGATGAGCATCAGGACGAGCAGGTCCCACTCCCCTCCGGCGACAAGGGAGAGGAAACTTCCCATCACCATCCCAATGCCGAGCGGAATGAAAAGGCACTGCAGAACAAGATAGGGATTTGTGATGAGCGGGATCTTCCGTTTCCAGGAAACAAGCTCTTTGGGCTTAAGTTCCTGTCCCGCCGGAACGGCGGTACCTGAAAAACCGGGAGGTGAAACAATGACCCCGCCGCAGGATGTACAGAAGTTATTTCCTTCAGGTACATCCTTACCGCACGCGTCACAGGTAACCATGGGTATTTTTAACCCTATTCAGAACCCTTTGCCCGTTTCACACGTTCCTTGGTGGAGAACCCGGTGACGGCATCGAGATATTTCCTGAAGCGCTTGTTCGTGTCGATGATCACTTCATCGCTCACACTCATGTCCGATTCGGTATCGATAATGACCGATTTTCCACCGGCTCCCGCGGTCACATCGAGTCGCTTGAGCGCCCCGAATGTTATCCGGTGTCCTTTGGCAGTCTTTTCCGGCTCCAGGCCGAAACAGGTCTTGAATTCAGTAACGATCCGGGTCTCGAGATCTTTTGTCAACCCGCGTTTGATTGGATACTCCTGCATACTATTTTTTAGGTAGTGCGTGTATGTTAATCTAATGACGAAAGACGCCCATGAGTCTCAAACTGAGATCGTTTCACGTCTCGATACTATTCGTAATGACCTGATTGAGATGATCCCGAAAAAAGACATCAATGTCATATCAAAACCGCTTCCCCCTGGCAGTACTTCGGTGCTGATTGGCTTTCCGGGGAGCGGGCTTGTCGGTACCATCGCACTGCAGTATATGGTCGATCAGCTGGAGTTTGAGCAGATTGGCACGATGACTTCGAAATTTTTTCCTCCGCTGGCGATGATGAACAGAGGGGTGATCAACGACCCGGTCAGGATTTATATAAAAAATGATATCGCAGCCATTGTCGCGGACATCCCGATCCATCCCATGATCTGCTACGAGACCTCACGCGACATTATCGACTGGCTCGAACAGTTTAACCCTAAAGAGGTGCTCACGATCGCCGGTATCATAACGAACGAACCGGAGAAACGGGTATTTGGGGTTGCCACAACCCAGGACGCACTCAAGCGGATCGAGGAACACACCCTGTTACTGCCGATCGGGAGTATATCGGGCGTAGCATCCAGCCTGCTGACGGAATGTAAAGCCCGTGGTATTCCCGGGTACGGTCTTTTGGGAGAGACTGTGAATGCGCCTGATCCCCGGGCAGCGGCTGCGACCATTGAGGTGCTCAATAAGATGTACAATCTCAGCCTCGATATGCAGCCACTCATCGACCAGGCAGTGGAGATCGAGCAGAGTATGCAAAAAATCTCTGAAGAAGTACAGCAGTCCGCAGAACAATCGCCGAAAAAAGATCTTATCATGTACGGGTGACTGCGATGAGATGTGCTGCATTAACCGGAATTTCGCCGGAAATTATCAGGGAACTCAAAGGCGGAAGGCCCCGCACCATCGAGCTGCAGAGCGCTCATAATATCGTGACCATAGCCGATGTCGAGCCCGGCCCGGAAACCCATATGTTCATGACCTCGATCGACCTCGCAGACTTAGGCCCGGGCGATGCCGGGATCTGCGTCTATGTGCTCTCGACTGCGATCTCAATGAAACGGATCGTCGAGTTCAACCACGGGATGTATTTCGAGGAGCGGGAGCGCATGTCTGCCCGTGTGCAGGTCAAGTTCTGCGCTTCATCGGTGATCAAAGAAGTATTCCACGAAGGGCTCTGCCGGCCTACCGAAGTCGAAGTGCTCAAGTCATCCTGCTATCATGCGGGATAACTATACCATTCCACATTTTTAATTAAAAAAAAGAGTTTACCATTTCCTGAGTACGATAAGACCTACGCCAACCGCACCAAGAATCGCGAGGGTGCTGACAGGCGAAGCCGGTGTTGTCGTGGCGCTTGGCCATGGCGTGGGGGCTTTTGCCGTGGACTTGACCGTTGTTTTCACCGTTGTCACGGTTGTTTTGGGAGCCGTTGTCGTGACCGTGGTCTCTTCTGGAGTCAGAACAAGCGATGCGGTTACATAAGAGATATTTCCGGGAGTTACTATGACATTCTCTGAATAGTCCTTGTAGCCGGCGCTTCGTACCATCACGGTGTGGGTACCGGGAGTGACGTTGTAGAGTGTTATCGGGGTATAATCCTTAAAGACACTATCCAGGTACACCTTGGAGATGGAGGGGGTGGATTTGACATTGATGCTGCCGTTGGCGGTTGATGCTATCGCAGTGACTGTGAAGCTCAGGCCGCAGACGGCATCCGTACCGGAGTTGATCACACAGACCTGGTACGTGCCGGGTACCCGGTTTGTAAGGTTAAATGTTCCAACAATATTTGTCGTTGTGGCAGAGGTAACCGATCCATACAAGTCATTGTACAGGGATCGTCGCAGGATTATCTGGGGAGTGACAACAAAGCCGGTTCCTGATAGAGACGAGATGGAAACGGTAGAATTGGTCTGTGCACTGCTTGGGGTGATGCTGGATAAGGTTACCGCAGCAACAGAGTCCTTAACCTCAAAACCATTCGTAAGGGTGGCAGATTGTCCGTCAGGATTGGTCACGATAACATTCCAGTATCCTGCCTGTTTGCTGGTGATATCGAAGGTGCATGCGATGCTCGTTGCCGATGTATAGGTAACACCCGTTGCAGTGATATTAGTCTGCCCGCTTTTCATCAGAACAACACCCGGTGCAGAGCTGGTTGAGAATCCTGTTCCGGTAATACTGGTAATGCTGACTGTAGAGGAGTTGTACCCGCTGGCAGGAGAGATGCTGGTGATGGTGGGTGCTGTAATAACTGCCGTCAAAGTCTGGGAAACGGTACTAGTTGCGTTATCAGTGACAGTAACCGTCTGCGAATTATCCTGATATCCGGTTTTTTGCAACAATATCGTGTGCGATCCGGCAGGGATATTTTCAATGGTCGCCGGAGTAGTACTGCCGGTATTGGTCCCGTTCAGAAGAATTGTTGCCCCGGTTGGGGCGGAATTTACGGTAATATTTCCGACCGCGGAGACTACAGATGGAAGCAGCAGCAGGAGCAACAACGCACAAATCACAAGAAAGTTTTTTTTCATGTCAGACTTCCCGATCGTTCAAACGAATAAAAATACTTGGGTATCATCATCTGATAAATTTTATTAAATTACTTTTCTAACAACCACCTGTGCCCAGCGATTGTCTGACTCACTTATTCACCGTTCATGAAACCTGATTAAAAAGGGGAACAACAATCTCATTAAAAATAATTGAGAGCGAAGAATCTCGTTTTGTCCGTGCGAAACAATGCGCCGCATGAAACACATTAATTATCCTGTAGAACGTAGTTATCAGGCACCAAGAGGGCTTGTGGCTTAGCTTGGACATAGCGCCGGGCTTCTAACCCGGATGTCGGGGGTTCAAATCCCTCCAAGCCCGTTCTTTTTCTTAAACGTACACCTACCTGTAGAATCACCACAACGACAGGTAAAATCAAAAAAAGAATTATAGGTGAGACTGTTCGTCAGCTGCTGATGGCTGTTCATCCATCTCTTTCTGGAGGATCTGCACATCAGCGATATCGTGCTGGCGCTGTGCGAGCTTTTTTGCCTTGAAGATGTTCTTTCCGTCCTTTCCAATCGCAATGCCCCGGTCCTCGTCCCTGACTTCGACCTGAACCGTCTGCTCGCCGGGCTCCCCGTCAAAGAGCAGGGAGGTGACCTGGGCAGGCAGGAAACAGTTCTTGATGAACTGTTCGACATTGCTGTTGTACTCAACGACTTCGATCTTCTTGCCCATCACTTCGGAAGCCTTCTTGATCGAGGCTCCCTTCTTGCCGATCGCAAGCCCCATATCGCCGGGGTTGATGACAAAGATGAGGCGGGCATTGCGCTCATCCATCACGCAGTCGCGGCTTCCCGCGCCAGTCAGACTCTCGAACTGAGAGATCAGACGCATACAGTCTTCAGTAAGTTTTACTTCGACCATATCATGCCCTCTTAAGGGACAGGATATCTGATTCGCCCGGGCTGATGATCGCTAGCGTGCTGACCATGAATGGTTTTCCGCAGGCTTTTCCGAGCGCCATGCTGGACCCTTCATAGGTATGGATGAAGAGATTTTCTGTAGCGGTAATTTTTGACTTGAAGGCTGCCGGGCAGTTGCCTGCAATGACGATCATCTGGGCTTTGCCCTCTTTTACGCATTTTTCGGTGTTGTTCTGGCCAAGAATTACATTTCCGGTTTTGATAGCTCTTCTGAGTGAAGCATTAAAATCCATATACAATTCCTCGTGTTAAAGTTTAATTGTCGTGTTGTCTGACTGCGATAAGTTTTACATCGCCGGTACCGAGCTGGATTGGCTGACCGACAATGACATTTTCGGTAACGCCGCTCAGTTCGTCTACTTCATTTGCAACGGCTGCATCAAGCAGGTGATTGACCGTCACTTCGAATGCTGCACGCGAGAGAACGCTCTCTTTCTCGCCAGCAATTCCATGGCGCCCGATCTGTTTGACTTCGCCTTCCATGCACATCATATCTGCAACAAGCATCAGATGACGGACATCAACTAAGATACCCTGCTCATTGAGCGTGGATACCGCTTCATGGATGACTGCTTCTCTGGCTGCTTCGATGCCGAGCACGTTAGCACATTCACTGATGTTATTGGTACGGGTACGCGTGGTGTCCACACCAGCTACATCAAATACGTCTTTAAGGTTGGAGCCTTCAGTATAAAGTATATACTCCCCTCCCTCCTTTCTGACGACGACCCGCATAATATCATCAATGCCCTGCACAATCACGTTCCTGACGTGTTCTGCGAGCTGGAAGAGATTCTGGTAACTCTCCTTGTCTTTTGGGGAGAAGATGATCGTGGCTTTATCCTCATCGATCTCGTGGTCGAAGTCACGGTAGTGCCGGCGGTCACGGATCTTCTTGGGGCCGACTTCCATAATCTCACCCGGTGAGATTTTGCGCTTGTCGCAGACCTTGGTGTTCAGGTGCACGATCACGTGCATGTTCTCCATGTCGGTCGTGATATCCCCGAACTCATGAAGGGGTGCTGCCTCGATCTGCCAGCTGACTTCACGGGCACGGTCACGGTCGTTACGGTAATCTTCCTCGAGATAGACCGTCATGGTCGGGGTGCTGGGCTCTTTTCGGGCATCCATGATCTCGATGAGACGCGGCAGACCTAAGGTAACGTTGATCTCAGCGACACCTGCGTAGTGGAATGTACGCATCGTCATCTGTGTACCGGGCTCGCCGATGGACTGGGCGGCAATCACACCTACTGCCTCACAGGGCTCGATACGTGTGGAGAGATACTCCTTGATGACCCGTTCAAGGATCTGCTTGAACTGGGTATCGGTGATCTCCTTATCTTCAAGGAACTTGCGGATCTGGTCTTTTGTCTTGACCGGGAGGTCAGCGGCCTCAACTTTTTTCTCGAATTTCTCTGCAAGCGCCATCAGACTTCCTCCTTTAAGATACTCTCGACAATACCCTTGACATCGACCGGGTCGCCAAAGGCGCTCTTGGTCGGGTCAGTGCCGTCTTCGCCATACTCGAACTGGATGATCCTGCCACCGGTTGTCCGCACGCTGCCGTCATATGCTACCTTGAGGTCCTGCAGTGCATTGATCAACCTGCGCTGGAGGTACCCGCTCTGGGATGTACGAACGGCCGTGTCGACGAGACCTTCACGGCCACCGATTGCGTGGAAGAAGAACTCGGTCGGGTTTAACCCGCCCTTGTAGCTGTGCTGGATGAACCCGTGTGCATCCGAACCCTGCTCTCCTTTCCTGAAGTGCGGGAGCGTGCGGTCATCATAACCACGGATAATACGCTCACCACGAACGGACTGCTGGCCGATACAACCCGCCATCTGGGTCAGGTTGAGCATCGAACCACGGGCACCGGAGACGGCCATCAGCACTGCGCTGTTACCCAGACCAAGGTGCTGGCCTGCAATCTGACCCGTCAGGTCACGGGCTTTTCCGAGCACCTGCATGATCTGCATCTCGAGCGTTTCTTCAACAGTACGCCCGGGCATAGGTTCGAGCTGGCCGTCTTCGTAGATCTTGATACGGCGGTCAACATCGAGTGCTGCGTTCTTGAGAATCTCTTCGATCTGGCCGTACTCGGTCTTGGACAGGTCTTCATCATCGATACCGAACGAGAAACCATCGAACATGATCGAACGGATGGAGAGCTTGGTCATGTCATCGATGAAATCGGTTGCCCGGCTCATCCCCTGCTGGCGGATGATACGGTTGACGATCTGGCCGTCGAATGCACCGACTGCCTTCTTGTCGATGGTACCTGACTCAAGGATTCCGTCAAAGATCCGGACATATGCATCCCGTTCGCAGAGTTCCTTTTTACAGATCTCACAGTTCTGGCAGGAACTTGCCTGGAAAACCATGTTGAGGCTGTCGGGAAGAATAGTGGAAAATACCTGTTTGTTACTCCAGTATTCTATCTTGTTCTCTACTTTGCCCGGTGCCGGCATGCGTTCAATATGGGAATACCGGAGCAGGTAGAGAGCTTCTTCTTTGGTGAACCAGCGGGTGTCATGCGTGAGCATGAAGATACCCGAGACGTGGTCGTGGATTCCACCGATGATGGGGCCGCCGAAACGCGGTGATAAGATGTTTTCCTGCACAGAGATGAGGATGGTGGCTTCCGCACGCGCTTCTTCTGTCTGGGGCACGTGCATGTTCATTTCATCACCATCAAAGTCAGCGTTATACGGAGGACAGACGGCCGGGTTGAGCCGGAATGTCTTGCCTTCCATGACCTTGACCCGGTGCGCCATGATACTCATACGGTGCAGTGAGGGCTGACGGTTGAAGAGCACAACATCGCCATCCCTGAGCTGCCGTTCAACGGTCCAGCCCGGTTCGATCATGTCGGCGACCGTATCGAGGTTGCCTTCAGCGAGCCGGAGACGCCGGGCGTCCGGGCGGATGACATAGTTGGCACCACAGGGGGCATTGACATTCGGGCGGACAGGCCCGGTCCGGGCAACCTGCTTGAGTTCCTCGATATTGTGGATGGTTACGCGCACGGGAATCGTCATCTCGTTTGCTACTGCCCGGGGAACCCCGACCTGCCGTACTGACAGGTTCGGGTCCGGAGAGATAACCGTACGGGATGAGAAGTTCACACGCTTACCGGAGAGGGATCCACGGAAACGGCCGTCTTTACCCTTGAGACGCTGTGACAGCGTCTTTAACGGGCGACCGCTGCGGTGGCGTGCCGGCGGGCAGCCTGCCACTTCATTGTCCATGTACGTGGTAACGTGATACTGGAGCAGTTCCCAGAGATCCTCAATGATCAGCTGGGGGGCGCCCGCATCCTGGTTCTCCTTGAACCGCTGGTTGATACGGATGATATCCACCAGCTTGTGGGTCAGGTCATCTTCCGAACGCTGTCCGTTCTCCAGGATAATTGACGGGCGCATCGTGACCGGTGGAACCGGCAGCACGGTTAAGATCGTCCATTCAGGACGGGCCACATCAGGGTTGATACCCAGCGGGATTAAGTCCTCGTTGGGGATCTTTTCCATGCGGGATCGTATGTCAGCAGGAGTGAGCTTGTGCTCAACCTTCTTTCCTTCCTCAATGACCACTTCAGAAAATGTTGTCGGTTTCTCGAAGTTGATCTTGAGCTGCTGGTCACCGCAGTGGGGGCAGATGCGCTCCTTTTTCACATCCTTTTCTGAGAGCAGGTCGCCGGTCTGGTCTTCTTCCGTCCCGACTACCTTCTCGATCTCTTCAGGGCTTAACAGCACGCGACCGCAGGAGCGGCAGGTCACACGCAGGAGTTTTCTTATCAACCGGGTATATCCGACATGGATGACCGGTTTTGCAAGCTCAATGTGCCCGAAATGCCCGGGACATTCGCTGGCCTTCTGGTCGCAGGTCTTGCACCGGAGACCGGGATCAATGACCCCTAAGTTTAAGTCCATCAGTCCCTGGGGGTAGGGGAACCCGTCGTCATCATAGGTGTCTGCCCAGATGATCTTCCGCACGCTCATCTCGCGGATCTCTTTGGGGGATAACAGACCGAACTCAATCTGTCCGATTCGTTTTGGGGATGGCATCTTACACCACGTCCTGTAATTTCAACCTGGGTGCAATTCCCATACTCTTCATCTCGTCAAGCAGGAGCTTGAACGCGTAACTCATCTCGACCGAGTAGATATCGGTCTCGTTGCCGCAGGCAAGACACCGGGTCATGTTGCGCTTGCGGTCAAGCATCGCAACCATACCGCAGTGTGCGCAGACATATTCCATGACCTTGTCCGACTCATCGAGCAGACGCTCTTTCAGTGCCATTGCAGCACCGTGTCCGATCATGACATCTCGTTCCATCTCACCGAACCGGAGACCGCCTTCACGGGCACGGCCTTCTGTCGGCTGGCGGGTGAGCACCTGCACCGGTCCACGGGAACGGGCGTGCATCTTGGACGATACCATGTGGTAGAGTTTCTGGTAGTAGATCACACCGATGTAGACATCGGCCTTGAACATCTTGCCGGTGATACCGTCATACATGACCTCGCGGCCATTGTGAGAGAACCCGAGCGCCTTTAAGGATGCACGGATATTTGCCTCGCTCTCGCCACCGAATGCGGTGCCGTTGATACGTCGTCCTTCCAGCGACCCGACTTTCCCGCCAATCATCTCAAGCATGTGACCGACGGTCATACGACTGGGGATGGCGTGGGGGTTGATCACAAGGTCAGGGCAGAGACCGCTCTCGGTGAACGGCATATCTTCCTGTGGCGTGATCAGACCGATAACTCCTTTCTGTCCGTGCCGGGATGCGAACTTGTCACCGACTTCCGGTACACGGAGATCTCTCGTGCGCACCTTGACCAGCCGGGAGCTGTTCTCGCCCTCGGTGATGATCACGGTGTCGACAATGCCGTGCTCGTTGCTGCGCATGGTAACGGATGTGTCGCGGCGCTTTTCGACGGCGATCAATTCACCGGTTGGTTCTTCAAGGAACCGGGGCGGGGAAGTCTTGCCGATCAGGACATCCTTTTCAGCCACAACGGTCTCGGGGTTGATAACGCCATCTTCATCGAGATTCTTGTAGGATTCGGCACCATGGGCACCGGCGACTTCTTCTTCAGGGACTTCAATGCGGTCGATCTGTCCGCCGGGATACCTGCGCTCTTCTCCCTCATACGTACGGAAGAAGTGGGAGCGTCCGAGACCCCGCTCGATAGAGGCTTTGTTGAAGATGAGTGCATCTTCAATATTGTAGCCTTCGTAGGAGAGGATTGCAACGACAAAGTTCTGTCCGGCAGGGCGGTCATCCGAGCCGATCAGTTCTGAGGTCTGCGTGTGGGTGAGCGGTTTTTGCACGTAGTGGAGCAGGTGCCCGCGGGTGTCGGGGCGGAGCTTCATATTGGCGCAACCGAAACCGAGTGCCTGCTTGACCATTCCTGCGCCCATGGTGACACGCGGACTGGCATTGTGCTCCGGGAACGGGACATGCGCAGCACCGATACCCAGGATCAGGGAGGGGTCGATCTCAAGGTGGGTGTGAGCGGGCGTGATCTTATCAAAGTTCATCGCGATGAGGAGATCCTCTTCCTCCTCGGCATCGAGAAACTCTATCATGCCGCGCTGGACGAACCAGGACATATCGATCTCTTTTTTGGCCAGTTTCTGGAGATCGGCATCGCTGATGAGCGGTTCACCGTTCTTTAAGACAATGAGCGGGCGGCGGGCGCGGCCCCGGTCGGTAAGAATGACGACATCGCCGTTATATTCCTTATGCGAGACATTGACCTCAGAAGCGATCGCGCCCTGGCGGCGCATGGCCCGGATACCGGTGACCAGTGCTTTGGGGTCATCCACGAGTCCGACAAGTGCACCGTCTACAAATACGCGTGATTTCTTCATCGTGACTCACCCTTGATCTGTTCCACGCCAAGGTTGTGGAGGATCTGCATGATCTCTTCTTCGTTGTCCACACCTTTGCTGATCTCAACCATCTGGGCGAAGTTCTTGACAAGCCCACAATTCGGCCCTTCAGGAGTTTCGCTCGGGCAGATCCGGCCCCACTGGGTCGGGTGCAGGTCTCGTGCCTCGAAGTGAGGCTGTGAACGCGAGAGCGGGGAGATCACACGGCGCAGGTGCGAGAGCACGGCCATGTGATCGATGCGGTCGAGGAGTTGTGAAACCCCGGTCCTTCCGCCTACCCAGTTACCGGTAGCAAGCGGGTGGAGCAGGCGTTCGGTCAGCACATCGGCACGCACGGCCGTCCCAATCGAGAGATCGCGGTGCCGCATGCTGGCGCGTTCGAGCTGGTACTTGATGTCCCGGGTCAGCCGGTTTAAGGAGATACGGAAGAGATCTTCCATTAAGTCTCCGGCAAGTTTCAGCCGCTTGTTCGAGTAGTGGTCCTTGTCATCGATCCTGCGCTTGTTCAGCACGAGGTCAAAACAAGCCTCTGCCATCCTTCCGAGGAAGTGGGCCTTTGCAAGCCGGACCGAGAGGACTGCTTCCTGGTATCCCTCGTCGCCTTCCTTTAAGGTGGCTGGCATGGAGTAGTTGAGGTGGGGCAGGAGATAGTTGTCCAGCACGAACTCAGCCCGCTTGCGCTGGTAATCCCGGGTCTGGTTGGGTGCCAGTTTCTTACCTACGTACATGACTCCGCCGTCAACCGAGTCGCACTCGCTCTCTTCGAGGTTCTGCATCATGAACGTCAGGATGTCTTCATCGGTCGAGACCGCATTGACCACTTCCTGGTCGTTGATCATGCCCAGTGCACGCATCAGGTCGACGAATTTCAGGTGGCCGGCAACTGAAGGGAACGAGACTTCAAGCAGGTTCTTCTTGTTGCGTTCAACAACCACGAGGGCACGGTATCCCCTGAACTGCGAGAACACCTTTGCCACATAAATGCGCTCGCTGTATCGCTCGGTGAACTCGGTCATGATCTTGTTGGACGCAAGGTCTTCCAAGGTCATGAGCACGCGTTCGGTACCGTTAACAATGAAATATCCGCCGGGATCGAATGCATCCTCGCCATGGGCGACGCGCTGGGCATCGTCCATACCATAGAGGTTGCAGGATGTCGAGCCGATCATGACGGGAAGCTGACCGATCGTAGTGACGATCGCTTCCTGCCGGTCCTCTCCATGCACGAGGGTTAAACCCAGCTGGATGGGGGCGGCGTATGTCAGGTTGCGCAGCCGGGCTTCGCAGGGGTACAGTTCACTCTGCGAACCATCCGCTTCCCGGACGAGCGGCTTTTTAACCGTAATCTCGCCCAGTTCCACCCAGACGGCCTCATTGTTCTTGCCACGGTTCTCGATATCCGTCTCAATGATCCGCTGTTCGTTTACCACTTTCTGGAGATTGTGCTTTAGGAAATAATTATAGGAGTCAAGCTGGTGGCGCGCAACATGCTCCCGTGAAAAATATGCCCTCGATAAAATACTTCTGTCAATCAGACTTAATCCCCCCCGGAATTATTTCTTGGGTCTCTTTACCACGAGACGGTACGATTCAGCTCTACCTGCGGTATGGCTCTCACGGATAATTCGTATCACATCATCGGCTTCTGCGCCGATCGTCTTGACTGCTGGATCGTCATGGAAAATTTTTGGTAAATGGTCGGTAGTGATGTTGAATTTGGTGAAGAGCTCAGATACCTCTTCTTCACTCATGATTTGATGGTCTGGCACCATCGCGTGCCTCAACACATTCAGTTTGGTGCTCAATGAAAAACCCCCTCCCGGATAAACATATTTCCTCTCAGATGCATCACCGCAAAAAACCCACGATTGCTCGTGGCAACGGGCCCGGAGGGATTTGAACCCCCGACCACCTGGTTAAAAGCCAGGCGCTCTACCGAACTGAGCTACGAACCCACTTTGGAATAAGATGTACAGCATTATAACAATGTGAGAAAACTATATAAATATTACCCACGTTCCCTTCGATTCATTGGAAGACTTCAGTCCCCTTTTGCAAACGTCTCGCTGATCTCTTTTAAGCGGCGTTCGTCTGCCTTGATTTTCTCATCCAGTTTGTTGATCGACTGCAGATCATCTTCAGGGACAGCATGCCCGGGAATATTCATGCCGCTTGCATTTTTCAATACTTCAAGAAGATTTCGGTCAACTTCTATACTCTTCCGGAGCGCGGAATACTCATCAACCATTTCGACATTCATTCCGGCTTCCTTTGCCTCCGTAGAATCCTGTTTGACGCTGCGGCGGCGTTCAAAGATCCGTTTTATCGAATCGAGAAGCTGAGCAGGATTGACCGGTTTTGAGACAAAATCCTCAATATTAAGGCTGTGTTCCTGTGCTTCTTCGGGGCTGATCTTTTTTGCCGAGAACATGAGGACCGGAAGACCGCTGGTTTCCGGATTGGCCTTGATCTTCCCTAACGTTTCCCACCCGTCCATCGGTTCCATCATGATGTCGAGCAGGATGAGATCGGGTTTATTGGTTGAGAGAATGGATATAGCTTCGTCCCCGCCATGGGCTGCAATCGGTTTGAAACCTTTCCTTTTTAAAAGGGCAACCAGGCCATCTACAATATAGGGGCTGTCATCTACAATGAGAATTGAATCATCCACGATAATAGTCCCTCATACGCACTCATTAAACAGCGGGTCGATAGTCATTGCAGGTGATGCCAGTGATCCGGATGCAGAGCAATATGCTCTTTTATAGTATTCATAGGTTGATGTAATAAATCGGAGAATCTGTTATTTGTTTGCCGATGTTCCCGAGAGTTCGCCTTTTATCTGCTGGAGCCGGTTCTCCTGGAATTTTATGTTCATTTCCATGCTTTTGATTGCACGGGATATCTCATCGCTGACACGGACTTTTGAATCATTGAAGTTGTAGGTGGTTTCAAGGATTTTCATCAGGCGCCTGTTCACATCGATGCTCTTGCTCAGCCGGGCATATTCGGTGATTATCTCCGCATCGAAACCGGATTCTTTTGCCATGTCCATATCCGATTTTATGGACTGCCTGCGGTTGAGTACATGTTCGATGGCATCGTAGAGTTCGCGATGAGTGATGGGTTTTAAGACATAATCTTCTATGTAAATCCCATATTCCTGGGCTTCTACGGGAGTCAGCTGTTTTGCCGTGAGCATGAGGACCGGGATCTCTTTGGTCGAGGGATTTTCCTTGACCTTTTCAAGGGTCTCCCACCCGTCCATCGGTTCCATCATGATATCGAGCAGGATGAGATCGGGGGTAACTGTCTTTAATATCTCCAGGCACTCCTCACCCCCGTATGCAGCAACCGTGCGGTATCCCCCGCGCTCCAGCATGGTGACGAAGACATCGACAATAAATGGGCTGTCGTCGACTACAAGTATCGTAAACATTTACATAACCTCCCCGATCTTTTTAGCGATCGTATGCATCTCTGTATGCACTCTGTCAGCATCAGTTTTATCTCTGACTATTGCGGTGATAATAAAATTTTCCCCGGCACCCATGACGATAACTGAGGTGTCCTGTGCCCGTATTGTCACCGACTCCATGGCTTTCATCTTAATCAGACTCCCGACAGATTCGGCAGATGCGAGTATGGTTGCAGACAACGCACCAAACCACGGTTCATTCATATTCTGGTCAAAAAATTTTCCTGCTATGATCCCATCACGAGAAACAAGGGCACATGCTGAAACCCCCTCAATCGCCTGAATCTTATCAATAAATGCAGAGATCTTCTGTTTCAACATGAACCGGCTCCTGTTGCACTACCCTATCTAATTGATAATACCTGATAGAAGCATATATACATATTGCTTTTTATTATGCATCGATACAGCAGTTGCCGGTAAGTAATCAGCATTTCCCTGAAGTTATTCTTTTTATATCAGAGAATTCTGTGAATCTTTCTCCAATCAGTCCGTTTTTCGCTGTTTTCATCGAAATCAACAATATATAAATACGATTTTTTCCATATGGTGGAAAGAAGAAATCCGATGATCCGTGCATATACCATTACTTCGGGAAAAGGCGGCGTGGGCAAGACCACTCTCACGGTAAATCTCGGTATATCGCTCGCACTTCTGGGCCGTGAGACCTATATTCTCGATGCCGATATCGGCATGGCAAACCTGGCACTGATCCTCGGCATGGAGGATGTGCCGGTCACCCTGCATGAAGTGCTTGCCGGAAAAGCAGATATTGACGATGCAATTTATGAAGGCCCCGGGGGAGTGAAAATTGTGCCCAGCGGGATCTCACTCCAGGGATTCCAGCAGGCCGATCCTGATAAACTCCGTGACGTGATGCACCGGCTGGTTGACAAATGCGAATATCTCCTGATCGATGCCCCGAGCGGGATATCGAAAGAAGGTGTGGTGCCACTCTCGGTTGCCGATGAAGTCATTCTCGTCGTCAACCCGGAACTTGCTTCAATGGCCGATGCCTTAAAGACCAAAATTCTCTGCGAGGTGATGGGGGGTCGCGTCTACGGTGCGATCCTGAACCGGGCCGGGCTCGAACATACCGAGCTCCGTTCGCACAGCGTAGAGGATGTCCTGGGTGTCCGCGTGATCGATGTTGTTCCCGAAGATGCAAATGTCAGGAGAGCCGCTGCCTACAAAAAGCCCTGTGTCGTAAAATATCCCCGGACAGATGCTTCAAGAGCATTCAGGAGAATTGCTGCAGAGATCTCGGGCGTTGAGTACGAAGATTCCTTCGGAGAAAAAAAGGCAGAGGGCTTTGTTGACCGGCTCGCCCGGTCGGTATTCCGGTGATCCTGAACAGGGAGCGACAATGACCTACGAAGGATACTTGCTGGTGTTGTTTGGGGTTGTTATTGTAATCCAGCAGTTTATCATGTATCTCATGAACGTGCGCATCCGGCAATTATTGAGCGAGGTAAACACCGTGGATGGAAAGATCCGGATAACGGATACGGAACTTGAAAACCTTATCACAAGAGTCGAGGAGTTCAAGAGAGGCAATATATAAAAAAACCTGACTTCCTCATTTACCCTACAACAAGCTACATAAGGAATCTCATCCTACACTATGAGAACGGGGCCATAGGGTAGCCTGGCCATCCTAGGAGACTGGGGGTCTTCTGACCTGAGTTCAAATCTCAGTGGCCCCATTTATTGTTGTTTTTCAGGCGTTGTCATGAAAATTACCGGCACCTGTACCGATTGTCTCATATCCCGCGTGCGGCTGGAGTGCACATTGTGCAATGCCACGGAAGCAAAGACTGCTGAGGCGGTTGCCGAATGCTCTGCTCTTTTAGAAGATATCCGCAATGCACCGTTAAGTCATCCGCAGATCGCAAGCCGGATCCATCGGAGGGCATATGAAATCCTGGGCACTTCCGATCCGTTTGCCAGGCTCAAAAGACAGGGTAACAATCAGGCAATAGAAGTCTGTAAAAAAGTGCAGGGTAACCTGGTGACATTCCGGGACCATGTGCTTGCCGCGGTTATCGGCAACACCTTTGATTATGGTGTAAAGGGGCATACCGTTGCCGAAGATTTTTCAGTTTTTTTCGGGCGCGAGTTTGAAAAAGGCCTGACAATTGATGACACAGACGCAATTTTTCCTCTCTGCACCCGCGTGGTGTACTTAAGCGATAACTGTGGCGAGATTGTACTCGACCGGCTGCTCATCAAGTACTTAAAAACCCACGGCGCTCATGTGACGCTCGCGGTCAAGGATGCACCTGCCCTCAACGATGCCACCTTACAGGATGCGTGGGACTTACATCTTGATTTCATCGTTGACTGTCTCACGACAACCGGCGGGGGAGCGGAGATCGGCATCTGCATGGAGAACATTCCCGATGATTTGCGAAACGCGATCAAGCGCTGTACCATAATCATTGCAAAAGGCATGGCCAACTTCGAGTCTCTATCGGAAATGGAGAACCTGCCCCCGGTTGCTTACTTAATGGCAGCAAAGTGCGGGCCCGTTGCACACGAGGCCGGCGGAGTTCCGGTTGGCTCGAAGATTGCCCTGCTGCGGAAGTGACCGGATCAAGGATACAGATATCTTATTCTTTTTTGTTAATCTGCCATCAGAACAGATCGAGATCATAGATTGCTTGAAACCGGGCAGAATCCGGGATCGCTACTGAGTACCTGTTTTCATAGCCATTTTTTGGTCAGACCCTGCCTGGAAAATTTCGAGCAGGGTACGTGGGTGTTAGTAAACCTGCCAACAGTTGGATAATTATCCAACTGTTGGATAGTTATCTGACAGCAAATTATTTTCTCCGGCGTGAAGGTCCGGGCTGTGAAGTCAAGGGTCGATTGAAAAAAAATGAGCGGGGGGTAAGGGGGTGATTGAAATTTTTTTGCCGGAAATTGATTGCAGTTTTTTGTGCGAGACCAATTCGGGTTTTTTATGTAAAGATAATCCGGCCTTTTTGCTTGCATACCTGCGCCTAGGAGTAAATTCCATCCCCATTCCCTGTTTTATATCCATTCTCCGTTTATACTACCCCATACCATTTTATCTGCACACTCCGATCACTGATCATGGTACTTCCTGATCCGGGGTTATCCTTTGGATGGCTGCTTATAATTGCCGGGGCCTTGCTGCTTCTCGTTGAAGTGCACAGCCCGGGTTTTTTTGCGACTGTACCTGCTACAGTACTGATCTTTTTGGGAATATTGCAAATCATGGGTGTGGATATATCCAATCCCTGGGCGGGGGGCATCATCGGTATTGTTACTGCCCTTTGCGCTGCCGGTTTCACGGTCTGGATGTACGGGAAAATTACTCCGGATGAAAGCCCGACGACCATCAGCCGGGACTCGTTGATCGGCATGGAGGGTCAGGTGCAGAAATCCGTGGATGCCACCAGCATCTCCGGCAAAGTCGTGATTGGCAGTACGGAATGGAGTGCACGCTCAACCGGCTCAACAATCCCGGCCGGAAAACGGGTAAAAGTGGTAGATTCTCAAGGAGTACATATCGTAGTTGAAGAGGTAGTATAACATGGATTTTATAGGAACACTCGTAGTCATATTCTTAATTCTCGTCATAGTCATCATTTTTGCAAAAGGTGTGGTTATTGTCCAGCCCTATGAACAGGGACTCCAAGTCCGTCTCGGCCAGTATGTCGGGCGGATGAATCCCGGTTTCCGCTGGATAGTACCGTTTGTCAGCGATGTGATCAAACTCGACCTCCGCACGCAAGTCATGGAAGTGCCGTCGCAGGAAGTGATCACCAAGGATAATTCGCCCACCAACGTAGACGCGATTGTCTATGTACGGGTGATCGACCCGGAGAAGGCGTACTTCGAGGTCGCCAATTACCGGATGGCAACCGTTGTGCTCGCCCAGACCAGTTTAAGGGGCATCATCGGCGATATGGAGCTCGATGAAGTGCTCTACAATCGTGACGTGATCAACACGAAACTCCGCGACATTCTCGACCGCGAGACCGACCAGTGGGGTGTCAAGGTCGAACGGGTGGAGATAAAGGAAGTCGATCCGGTTGCGGCGGTCAAAAACGCAATGACCGAGCAGACGGCTGCAGAACGTGCCCGGCGTGCAGCAATCCTGAGGGCCGATGGTGATAAACGTTCTGCGATCCTCAAGGCAGAAGGTCTCCGGCAGTCCATGATCCTTGAAGCAGAGGGGGAACGTCAGAGCAAGGTGCTGCGTGCAGAAGGAGAACGACTCTCACGCATTCTCCAGGCGCAGGGAGAGGCACAGGGACTTCGTATCCTTTCCGTGGGTGCCGCACCGCTCGACAACCGGGCCATGACGGTGCTCACGTTAAACGCGCTCAAGAACATGGCAGACGGCCAGGCGACCAAGATCATCTTCCCGTTCGAGCTCTCGCAGTTGATCCGCCAGGGAGCAAAATTCCTCGGCGCAACTGATGAGACGGCAGAAGTTGTCGCAGGACGCCCGGTGATGGACGAGACTATCCTTGGCGATATGCCACAGCGCGAAGAGGTAAACGCAATCTTAAAAGAGATCAAGGATGCAGTCCCGAAAGTCTCTGTCGATGAATTGAAAGATACCAGTAAACGCAAACTTGCCGTCGATGCTGATGCAGAAGCACCTGTCATTCCGCCGGCGGCATAACGGTATCACATTCACACTCTTTTTTCTATCATCTGTCCAAAATGAATACTATAAACTGGCGTAAAAATAAGGGCTGATACGCTCTTAACCCCAAATACGATAAACGTCGCCGCCCCTGATGGGATGCCCCCGCAGCGATTCGGATGCAGTTTTCCTGATCCACAGCGATCTAAAAAAAACCCGGCTTTATTGACCCCAAAAAGAGAAACAAGCTGCTGCTCCTGGCGGTTCCATCACAGCGAGTTCCCTCGTCTGCCGCCAGGGCATCTCCACTATTGTGATGAACCTCAGAAGGTTGATGAAATACCCCGAAATATTCGGGGGAGTGGGGACTCCCTCATTACATCCGTAAAATTTGCGAACACCGGGAAAAGAGGTTATCCACAGAGCCAAAATCTCTTATCCGGCAAGGACTGATACGAGGTGTTCGAGCGATTCTGTCTTACGGGAAATCCTGCATGTTTCCTGCCGCTTACATATGAAGAATATACGGCAGCGCAATCAGCGATACGAGAACGACCAGCATGACATAGGATACTGCACCGGTAATATACCCGGAATATTTCAGGAGTCCGCGCCTGTCGAGAAGCCGGTCAACGCCTTCTTTGAAGATATAGCCCCCATCCAGCGGCACCATCGGAATTGCATTGAATATCCCGACATTGATATTGATCCAGCCGCACCAGAAGAGCAGGTGAATGACTCCCCAGAATCCTTCGAAAGGTACCTTATAGTAGGTGGTGTCCGGGGTCTCGAATGCCAGTATGCGGAGGAACTGGATACTGGTGTCGTTTGCAAAAGGAATAACGAGGAACTGGAAGAACCCGATGGGAGAGAGCATTCCTTCGACCGTCGACTTGACCGTTTCACCGTCATAGTACTGGACGCCCATAAATCCACTTGCAGGGCCGGCATACTCCGGAGGCCATGCGGCAAGGGTGAGGGGGTAATCTTTGACAATACTGTCCTTCTCAACGGTGAGGGTGATTGTTTCTCCGGGCTTTGTCGTGTTTAAGAGATTTGAGATATCGGCCCGGCTCGCGACAGGTACTCCATTGATGGCTGTCACCAGGGAACCGGGGGGTATCCCCGCCTTTTCTGCAGGATAGTCCTTGTAGATCCCGTGGATGGCAGGGGTGGCGAGGGGCGTTACAAGACCCATGCAGAGGATGAGCAGCACAAAACAGGAAAAGCCGACAACAAGATTATTGGTGATACCGGCCCCGAACATCCGGATTTTAGGCATACCCTTGCACTTTTCCAGTTCTTCTTCATCAGGCTCGACAAAAAAACCGATGGGGATGACTGCAATAAGTGCCCCCATGCTCCTCACTTTAATATTCTCGACCCGGCAAAGGATCGCATGCCCGAATTCGTGGACTGCGATGGTGATAATAAATGCAAGCCAGACCGCAAATGTGGACGGTACATACTCATTGATGCCCGGTAACAGCAGGATGTTCTGCGGTTTGTAGATGCCGGTAGGCTCCGGCTGGATCATCAGCGTGTAGCGCACCGAGATAAAGAGCATGACTGTGATAAATACGGAGACGATGATGACGGCAATAACCCCGGCGGACCCATAGATCCTGAAAAACGTCCGAAATGCGGCAAATTTGTCGAAAAAACCGACACGGTTCGTCCGGATGGCCATGATCGGACCGTAAAAGACGATGTGCTCCTCCCAGAGTTTATTCCGGTGGATGACAAAGGCTATCGCTGCATAAACGGCAACCAGAAGAATGAGAATAAGGAGCCAGTCCATTCCAGTACTATGGCATTGCAGGGAAGATAAAGTATTCAGCCGGGGCAAATCCGGCCCTGTCAGGACAATCCGTTAAAAATCTCCCAGAGATCTCTGGGTCTTTTTTGCAAGGATCGCGCTCACCGTCTTCCAGCTTTTCCGGGCGATGGGAGGTGGGACGCGGTGCTCATCGATATAGGCATTCAGCCACCGGATAGTGACCGGATCCGAAGGATATCCGCTCCCGATCTCGCCATATTTTTTTGCAAGCGTGGTTATTGCCCGGTCACGGGTCACTTTTGCGATGATGCTCGCCGCAGACACTACCGGAAACTTTTCGTCTGCATGGTGCTCTGATACGATCTCGCAGGGATTGTCCAGGTGGTTTTTCACCATTTCAGCGTACCGGAATGTGTTCACGTCGCAGGCATCCACATAAGCGCAGGCAGGGGAGAGTCTGGCAATCACCTGGGCATGCGCCCGGGCAACAGCCGCATTGAGGGTCATGTCCTGCCGCACCAAATCAATATCCTGCGCGTCAAGCTTAACGATCGCAACCCGGCATTTTTTTTTAATTATCGTATACAGGCGCTCGCGCTCTTTTGCAGACAGCAGTTTTGAATCTTTCATTCCCAGGTCAGCAAGAACCTCTTCAGAGGTTATTCCTACCGCTGCAACCACCATGGGGCCCAGTACCGAACCCTTACCCGCCTCATCCACCCCGCAGATCACAGGAATGGGTTGTTGCGCAAAATATTTCAATGGCGATGATGGTAACCGGTAATCATGTACATCATCATCGTAGGGCTCGGAGGAATCGGGAGAAACCTTGCAAAGCAGGCGATCGAGCACGCCCATAACGTTGTCGTGATCGATCAGGATGAAGCCCGCTGCAGTGAGATCCTCGAGCATTACGATGTACTTGCAGTCACGGGAAACGCAACCGATAAGACCATTTTGGAAGAAGCAGGAATTGACCGGGCAGATGCCCTGATCGCCACCACGAGTGATGATTCGGTCAACCTGATGACCTGCTGGCTGGCAAAAAAATTCAGGGTGCCGAATGTGGTTGCGATTGTCAACCAGCCCTCGCATTCGGACTTTTTCAAAGAAGTTGGCGTCCGGATCAGCGAGAACCCGGATGAGCTCGTTGCCTCACGCCTGTATTACTGGACCCAGAACCCCCAGCTCCAGCAGCTCGCCTCGATTCCGGGCGGCACCATATTTGAGATCGTTGCGGAGCAGGGTGCCCCCATCGTGGATCACGAGATCCGCGAACTCAAGGTCAAGGACTTTGTCTTTATTGCGATCCGCAGGGCCGGAGGGGTCTTGATCATCCCAAGCGGCAACGTCAAGATCCAGCCCGGCGATATCTTTACCGTTTTTACCAAAAAAGAAGCAGAGGACGACTGCCTGCGCCTGCTCAACAAACAACTGAAAAAATCAACGGAGTGATGCTGCGAGCGCGCCCAGCTCGAGCATCAGTTTCGGGTTTACTTTAATAATTTCTTTTATCAGGCTGATGGTGGAGAACTCCTTTAAGTTCATTTTCGCGACCGAGTGGATGATCTCGTTGAGTTTTTCATCCGGTTGCTTGATTAAGTATTCCTTGATATTGTAATTGCGCTCGATCGCTTTTCCCATCTTCGATGCACGCCAGGTCCTGTCGTAGACCATGAGCGCTTTTTTCGAGGTGTCGCCTTTGCTGATGCAATCTGCGGCAACTTCTGCGGCAAGCTTGCCGGTATACATGGCATTGTAGATGCCGCCACCGGTCAGGGGATCGACAACCCGGGCTGCATCACCGGCGATAAGGAAATTATCGGCTACCGTGCAGGCGAGCGGGCGGCAGACGGATACGCCACCGGGGATATATTCGATGGTCTTTCCGTTCGGGAAGGTCTTTTTTACGAACTTATCGAGGTAATCCTTTGCCCGGTGTCCTTCGCCGCTCTTCTTGCCGGAGATCCCGATGCCGACATTTGCCGTACGGTGGCCTTTCGGGAAGATCCAGAGATAGCCTTCCGGTGCGACATCGTTGCCAAGGTAAAAGATCGTGGAGTGCTCATCGATGTCGACATCGGCCATCACATACTGGACCGAACTCATGATCTCCCTCATCGGGACCGTGGTATCGATACCGCACCACTTCGAGAACTTTGATTCCACGCCATCGGCTGCGATCACGACATCGGCTCTCACATTTGTGACTTTCCCGCAGTACTCGATCTTTGCCCCTTTGAGTACCCCGTTTTCCATGATCGGGGCGGCTGCACGGGACTTTACTGCTACATCCGCGCCTGCCTCTGCCGCCTTCCAGACCAGCTCACGGTCAAAGAACTTACGGTCAAGGACATAGCCGACCTTGCCGCCGGCCATCTCAGACTCGAGTTTCATTAAAAATCCATCGGGAGCAACGATACCGGCACCATGCATCTCGGCAGAGATCCAGCGTGGATCCGCGTCCATAAACTCAAGAAGGGCTTCCCGGCCTATGCCTTCGGCACAGCGTACCGGGGCACCGATTGCCGGCCGTTTTTCAACGATACAGGCAGACAACCCTTTCTCCGCCGCAGTCTTTCCGGCAAGAGCGCCTGCCGGACCGCCGCCAATGATGAGGATGTCGTACTTATTTTTCATTCACAACCTCCAGGGCACCCAGGGGGCAGACTTTGGCACAGATTCCACAACTCGTGCAGTTATTCTCTACGGAAAGGTAGGCATCGATCAGTTCAAGTGCGCCTTCGGGGCAGACTGATACACAGCATCCGCAGTATCCACAAATATCCCGATGTACTTTGAGCATTAGGGATTATGTTGGCTTTTTCCTTCATTAATAGTTACGATGGATGGATAGGGAATCGGGATGATGGGACGCCAAAATAACAGGAATTTCTTACAGAGAAGGAGCGATATACTCCTTTTCTCATAATGACAGGGGTGCCGATATTGTAACGTGCCCCGTAAGCGGTTTTTGTTACTTGCATCTTCGCGGGTGATTCGTGGATAATGGATTGTTTAAAAAACCGTTATTTCCCGAGCGAGAACGTGCCGTACTTCCCGCCACCGCCCGGGTGCAGGGTTACGGTCCCGCTGCGGAGGGCTGATACCGCATCGGCAACCTTCGGGTGGATGGTGCGGATCTCTGCAACCGGGGCATCGAGAAGCACCGCGATCTCGTTTTCGAACGTGGCTATGAACGAGGCATAGATGGCCTTGCACTTCTTCGTGTTAGGCGACGATGATCCTTCCATTGTCTGGATGATCTGGGCGAGTGGGAGGACATGGATGTAGGGCGGGCGGGGCCGGGCCTCGCCGCCATGCGCCAGTTCCTTTGCCCGGTCGGATACGCCTTTTTTTATGATCCCGCCATCGGCCGGGCAGCGCCATGAATATCCGATGGCCTGCTCCGGTAAATACTGGGTAAAGCACCGGGTACACGCCGTGCGATTGTATTTTCCTTCCTCCGGGAAGAACCCGGCGTTCATCTCGATTGCGCCACTCCTGATGCTCGCCAGCACGTCTTTTGCGGTCCGGTTGCCGAGCCGGATCCGGTTGAATTCCCGTCCAAGCTTGTCCGGGTAGGGGCTGTGGGCATCGGAGTTGGTGAGGAACGGGACATCGTACAGGTCCCCGATCGCCGCACCATAGGAGCTGTCCGCAGAGAGACCGAGTTCGAGGAAGTCGATCTTCTCGTTCCCGTAGCAGGCCGGGACGCTGTCGAAATAAGCGAACAACGCAGTCCACGGGGTGAAAGCGTGGGCAGGGCCAACCAAGGCGCCGACCTCGTGGGCAAGTGCGGCAATCTCCTCCCCGCTCAGGTAGACATGGGGCCGGCCGCTCGTCTCGAAACTCTTGCATTTCCCGGCCAGCAGATCGCGGAGCTGGCTGAACTGGGCGAGGTCTTCTGCCAGGATCAGGTGGTGGACACGTTTCTGGTCCTCGATCTCGCTCTGGGGGACGATCACGATCCCGGCCTCGTTCTCCAGGTACGGTTCCCAGCCCTTCTGCCATGCCGGCTGGAGTGCATCGCCGGTGCCGAGCACGTGGATGCCCTTGGTTACGCACCCCGCGAGCAGCTGCTCCGGCTGCATGAAGCGCGAGACGGCTATCGAAAACGGGGAATGGATATGGAGGTCGGCATTGACAGGCATTGGTATGGTTATTGTTGCTTGTTTTGGAATATAATATTCATGAACATACGGTCGCAGGAACTGATTGTGGTAAAAAATGGGCTCTGTTGAAATCATTTAGAAAACTCTCACGCTCTCGGGGGCTTCGCCCCAGCCACCTGGGCACCCCCCCATTGCGATGACAATGTATTACCTGAACCTTGCTTGGGCTATCGCACTGCGCCCGTCCCCCAACGGGAACAGGTGGCGCAAGAGGGGGGCAATATATTACGTGAAAAAAGGTTTTCTACAATGCATTTTCTACAATGCAAAAAAAATGGACTGATGACAGGCATACCTGTTGAGTGTGCTATCATCCCCTCTTACTCCATATTGGTAAGCCGTCTTTTCAGCTCCCCGATATCCTCTTTTTTAGCTTCCATCAGGGCAGAGATAACCGCATCGGAAAAGATCAGGGCGAGTGTCTCAAAGAGCGTCCCCAAGGGAGCAAATGCCGATGCAATCGACCGGTATTGTCCGGTCATCTGCCGGATTTCATACGAGGACTGATCGCTGTGGTAATACCCGGTGAGATCGCCGAGGTTGACAACGCAGTCTGCGATCCTGCTGATCTTTGATTCGGGCGATGCGGTGATGAGACAGATGGTCCCCCCGAGCTCTTTTACTGTTGCACAAAATGTTGCCATGGATACCGTTTCACCGGAACCGGAAAAGACAACCATCGTATCTCCCGGCACGAGTGCCGGAGTGACGGTCTCGCCAACTACGTACACCTCATAGCCAAGATGAAGCAGCCGCATGGCAAACGCCCGGGCGATGAGTCCTGAGCGGCCGGCTCCGGCCACATAGATCCTCTTTGCCTTTAACAGGTGGAGAAAAAATGCGGAGGTCTCTGTATTGTCCAGCATTGCGGCGGTCTTTTTGATCGACTCTGCCATATGCTCCATGAATACCGGGATATCTGAAAATTCATCGGTCATTGTCTTACAGGGTTATTTTGTACCAGTCGATATGAGCGTATCGGAAAGCTACGCGATCAGGACATTTACTGGGGGACGATACAAGAAAACAAGCCCGCAGCTGAAGGGTAATAATTACGTCCCGTCATTGCCATTATCTGGACAATGATACGGATCACAGCAGTTGCACGCGGGGAGGTGCAGGGTGTGGGATACCGGTATTTTGTCACGGGCTGTGCACGGGCAGCGGGTGTGAACGGGTATGTGAAGAATATGCCGGACGGCTCGGTGTTCATGGTAGCAGAAGGTGAACGTGCAGCACTGGATGCGTTTGTCCTGATGGTGAAGGCAGAGGGGGATGCAGTTATCCGCGTGGATACACTTGCGGTGACTATGGGGGAAGCAAGCGGGGAGTTTGCGGGCTTTGGGGTGAAGTGGTAGGGGGCCAGGTTATACAGGGTGTAAGGGGGGGATCGGGCATGGTTACGGGAATATGGGGGGGTCACACGGGTACATCTGGCTCGACCGGAGCCGGCCCGGACCGCTGGATACGAACCCACATTTCCGGCTGATTAACGGCAGGGAGACGGTTCCAATGGATTGGATTGTGAAATATTTGTGTGGGGAAATCACCGGTTACCTATCCGACATCCCCGATAGTTGGTCTCTCCAGCCATTTCCAGAGCGGCATGTACCGGATCGTCCCCGTCATCCCGAACCATTCGGCCTCTTCGGTCTTCTCCTCCTGTTCTGAAAGAATGAGGAGATTATTGCATCGCAGCTCACGTGATGCTTTAAGGAGCGCACGTATCTCGCGGGATCGTATCCGCTCGTCATGCAGTCCGGCACAGACCTGGATGAGCGCCGTGATCCGGTCCTGTTGCTGCACGACAAAATCCACTTCCTCCTGCTGGGCATTCTTCCAGTACCAGACCGACACTTCGTTCTGCTGCTGCAGTCTCCACAGCTCGATGGCAACGAGGTTCTCGTACATCTTCCCGCGGTTCTCAGAGATCCGGAATGCCTTTGCTGCAACAAACCCGGTGTCCGTGCAGTAGATCTTCTTGTTTGCCGCAACCTGTTCCCGAACCTTGAAGGAGAACCGGGGAAGAGAAAAGAAGAGGAAGGCTTCCTCAAGATAACCGAGATATTTCCGGACGGTCATCGGGCTTTTGCTCCGGGTGACCCGGGCGAGTGAGGTATAGGAATATTCGGATGCGACATTGGACAGGAGATACATCGCAAGATTTTCGATACCCTGCACCGAGCGGATGCGGAACCGCCTGACGATATCCTTGTACACGATGGAATCGAACAGGGTGACAAGGTAATCGCGTGGAGGGAATTTTTTTACCAGCGGTTCGGGAAAGCCGCCACCCTGTGTGTACTGGTACAAGGCCGATACTTTCTCCTGCGTGGTAAGTTCATGCGGGGAGAGGCTGAGGTACTCGCGAAAGGAAAATGGCAGGATGGTTGTCTGGAGATAACGCCCGGTGAGATGCGTGGCAAGTTCGGAGCTGAGCAGGTGCGAGTTGCTTCCGGTGATAATGAGATCATAGCCCTGCCGGGCCAGCCGGTTGACGAAGAGCTCCCATTTCGGGAGATTCTGGATCTCGTCAAGGAGCAGCGCTTTCGGATTCCCGTACACGGAGTCGACTGCTGCAAGGATCTCGTCATAGTCCGTCAGCCCGGCCATCCTCTCGTCATCGAAGTTTACGTACCCGAAATTCCGGCTGTGGGAGAGATGGTGCATGGAAAAGAATGATTTTCCCGCCCGGCGGGGACCGATGATCACCTTGATGAGGGTGGTGTCTGACCCGGTTATCGCCGCAGCCCTCTCAATATAGGGTTCACCAAGGGTTCGTTTCAGGTCCCGCTGCTGGACAAGAATGATGTCCCGTACGGTCATAATTTGCACATCTTAATCAGTATAATGGATTAAAATAGATAAAATTATCCATTATGCGTTCCGAAAAAGTGATAAAATTTAGGGATGAACCCTCATCGGGAACGCTGATGGAAACTGCGAATAATGCATTTTGGAGGGCCGATTATCCAAAAAACAAGTTTGATTTTTCCATGGAAATGCCATAAAAAACAGCTGCGTAAAATTACGTGATTATTCGCATATGGGTGGAGGATCTCCCCTGGATCTATGTTCAGCCATATCTATGAGACCCGTTGAAGCATTTTGGAAGCCGGTTTTCACGTCGGAAATTCTGCTAGGGTTGGTCACATGTGGGTGGGAGGTCAGGCGGTGTAGTCTTTGTCCCAGTATAGTATAGTTTATTCCGGAAGTTGATACGGTCGTAGTGTGGTTATGTCCGGTTTTTTTTGGGTATCCTTATCAGGTCTATCGTGAACTCATGGCCTCGCATTCTCCGACAGAGAACCTGCGTTACCGGGTGCCTGGCCGCTGCATCCACTACAATTTTCCGACGTGAAGATCAGGATCCGGGGGTTTCCGCGCCTCGTCCGGGAACTCATGGCACCCCCTCAAACGCTGACAGAATGCGGATACGGGCGTCTTTTTGCTGGGTGAATTTTTGCGGGGGGGGTCGCGTGGGTACAAATTGCAAAGTGGGGGCGGCGAATTTCCCCCAATTACCGGAGGAAATAAGAAAATAGTTGAGAGAAAATGCTAACGATATATGATATCCCTGATTAAACTGCTGATCTCATCTTCATCATTGCCTGCCATGGCAAGGAGGACGTTATACGTTTCTTCAATTTTTTCTGGGGAGAACGCATCGATTATTTTTTTATTATCCTTCAACAGGAGACACAAGGCAGTCAGATCTTCAAGAGTCCCGTTCTGACTTTTCTTTAACGACTCACCAAGTTGCAAATACTCAATAATGTTCCGGCCTGAAAAGATTACAAATTTGTTTTTCCGGATGAGTTCCTCGCGATCACGGATAAATGAATGCGATATTCCTGTTTTGTCAGACAGGGGGAAATTCGGAGATATGGAATAATAGAACCACGGCCCGTCCTTCATGGTAAACAGGATTGTAAAAGTCCCGATTTCCCTGCCGAATGATGCACAACAGAAAACCATCATCCCACGTTGGGCATAATACCGTATAGGTATCCGGGGATTTTTCGTTATCAGCGAATCCGCAGCAGTCAGGATTTTTTCAATTTGTCCCATTGATGATCACGGTTTTTCCAGAGATAAGTTCTTTGAGATTGTTAATAAATTCAGTCTTGAATGGAGTTATTGATTTTTGTAACATATTCTTTAACCCGTGCGAATGTTCTCCCGCGTAATTGCCCGACGGATTTCCGGAAGATTATCCCTGATCCCGATGCATAAATGATACAGTTTACCAAAAAAATCTGTTTTACTCATGATCGCATCCCACCCTGCTTGATATTTTGTTGAGGAATCAAAGGTTCCGGGTTCAGGAAGGGGGAATTTTTCGAGACGTTCTCCTTCCAATCCCGCCCCTTGCAAATCCAAGATTGGAACTGTATCTTCCGACATAGAAAAAATTTTGCCTGAATTGTTAATGAACCATCCTCCGATACCCGTATGAAGAGCATTTTTACTAAAAAAGATAGTGAATGAAGGAGAAGCGAGTTTGATAATTATCCAGCTCTCCCATTCATTAACCGTTATTGAGTCGAGATCAAACTCCCCGGTCTCTGTCAATGGTTGGACTGCAGATTTGATCTGTTCCAGTAAACCCGGCTGGTCATTTGAGATCATGGTATAATGCTCAATAAGGATGGGTTTTTATTAATCACAATACTTTCTCCATATACCAGATTGTATATTCTTTTCCCTGATGAATTTCGATATGCGGATCCACATCGTATGTCCATCCCTTACTGATCAGATAATCAAGCTCATCTTTGTACGCTGATGGTCCCTGTTCAACCGTAGGATTCGAACATAATTTTATTTTTCCGTTATTTCTGGCAAGATCAAGGAATTCCTGGTCTGTTGCCCACCGCATATCTATGGGCATGCCCTCTTTAGTGAGGTAGGTATTTGCTCCCATTGCATCGCCAACTTTTTCAAACGAATTTTCATTATTTTCAATCCATTTCCCGAGCACTGCAGTATCTTTGCTTGCGGAGAAATGATGAGCTTCATCGATCCAAACATTTCCATTATATTTTAGAATTTTTTCTGCACGTAAGACAATTTCCAAATCTTTTCCGGATGTCGCAATCGCCGAAATCTCGGAATCGGACTTCCCCATCGCCCTCAATTCAGCGATAATTTCCGCTTCACGTCCAGCAAACCCATTGCCCACAATCGCACTTTTCAGAACACTTGGCGAAGAGTCTGGCAGTACGCGAAGTAGGGTTTTTGAAACCTCGCCAATCTTCCCCGGATACTTCGTCGCCAGTTTCCGGAGCGTGTTGCCGGTCTTGGTCGCATCCCCGACAGCCGGTGCAAACGCAACCGCGTTCAGTGCAGTGCCGGTGCCATCGCCTTGGTAAATAGTCTCTGCAATATCCCGGACATCGCCGACTGCGAAATATCCCGACGCCATCCAGCCGGTGAAATATGGGAAGGATGACGCGACATTGTCACCGACCAGCCAGTTTGCCGTGCCGTCTTTGATGCCGGTCTCGCCGAAGGTCCCGCCCATCTTGCAATAGGTCTTCAGGTGGATGTTGTCGGTATGGAGATTGATCGTTTGTTTAGCGATCAGTTCCGGTGCGAGTTCCGCTGGAGCGGTCCACGGATCAGTACCATATAGAACTGTCTCGATGTAATCGCTGGCCCCGTCGCCATCGGTGTCGGTTTTGGGGCGTCGCCGGTGATCTTCCAGTAGGACTGGCCGTACTTGTCAGTTATAAGGATGCCGGCTTTCAGAATCCTTATTGGCTATCGAAACCACGATAAAACCGGATGACCGGTTAAATTTTCTTTTGAAGCGATGAGGATTTACGAGAGACTGAAGCAATACCTGCTCCCCCCAATAGACAGACATAAGACCAGCAAGTGAGAAACATCATTCAACTATTCCGACACAAAAACCGGGAGGGATACGTTATTCCGGCAACTTCGCGGCAAAAGAAGAAGACCCCGCTCCAGAGAATTGTTGAGATCATCACGCGTACTGCCGATCCCGATCGCATCATCCTTTTTGGTTCCCGGGCCCGGCGGGATAACAAAAAAAAGAGCGACTTTGATATCTGTGTGATCAAACACGGGGTTACCCGGCGGCGCGATCTCGCGATGCAGCTCTATCGCGATCTGTACGGGGTCGGCGCAGCAGTAGATGTTATCGTAGAGACCCCCGAGGTGTATGAAGAACTCAGGGATAATCCCTTCCTCATTTACCATGATATTGCCCGGCAGGGGAAAGTGATCTATGAAAAACCGGTCGCTTGCTGAACAATGGCTTGGCCGGGCAAAGAGCAACCTGAGCCGGGCAGCGACAGGCAAGACCGGCCCTGATGTCCTGTATGAAGACCTCTGTTTTGACTGCCAGCAGGCCGGCGAGAAATCGCTCAAGGCGCTGATGGTTCTCAATAATCTCGTCCCTTCACCAACGCATTCCCTTTCCATTCTCGTCGAGACGCTGGAAAAGCGTAAGGTTGTCATCCCGGATGATGTGAAAGCGGCTGTCGCACTTTCCTACTATGCGGTGACAACGCGGTATCCCGGCCATTATGAACCAATCGAAGAAGAAGAATACCTCCAGGCTCTTGCAATGGCTCGAAGGGTAGTTGCATGGGTTGAAAGCCGGTTTTAGGCGACTGGATACGTTACGCTCCCGGTGTTCCTTATAATAATCTGATTCAATTAAGTTAGCTCGCCGGGGTTTTCATAAAACCTTTTTTTCTTGCGGTTTTTCCCATGTTTGAATCAAGGGGGGTCGGGCATGATTTTTCAGGAATCCGGGTACGCCACCCCGCTCAGGCAGGGAACGGCAATGATGCAAAACCTCATCCCCTCCGGCAACCAGAACACCCAATATGGTGATCTCATGACACAAGCCGGTATGGCTCAGGTAGGGGATGCTGCACGGAATTTCTCGTTAAAAGACCAGAACGACAAGACATTCGATCTCTATGAACAGGCAGGTAAACGCGTACTTCTCTCGTTCCACCCGCTCGCGTGGACGGAATTCTGCGCTGCACAGATGAAATCGCTGGAGGAGAACCGGGACGTCCTCCTCGCCAGAAACTGCGTGCCGGTCGGCATCAGTGTCGATTCCGTGCCCTGCAAAAAGGCGTGGGCAAAGAGCTTAGCAATACAGAATACCCCGCTGCTCTGCGATTTCTGGCCGCATGGTGCCATTGCCCAGAAGTACGGGCTCTTCCGGGACGAGAACGGCTTTTCCGAGCGGGCGAACGTGATCGTTGATGAAAAACAGAAGGTAATTTTCGTTAAGGTTTACCCGCTGCATTCCGTGCCGGATATCCAGGAGATCATTGCATTCTTACAAAAGTAATGCGAGATAACTGGGAGTACTGAGAGAGAAAAGGGATTTTTTTTAATTATTTCTATCTACTTTCTCTACAATATTTTTCACTCTTTTTTTTACAGATGGATGAGTTAATGCAGATAACCATGAATGTGGCATTTGCTCCAAGGTTTTCTCTAAAATTTTTGAGGGTTTTGAAATATTATATTTATCTCGAAGCACTATTGATGCAAATTTATCACTTTCATATTCGTCCATCAAAACGAACAACCAACCTGAAAAGAGTGTCAGAATAATAGAACCTATGAGTTTCAAGTGTTGATCTAAGTTGGTAAAAAAAATTGATAAAATCACAATAAAGAGAAGAGTTAAAAAAAGAAGTGTTCGATATTGTAATCTAATATGTCCTTCTTCATGGAGAAGGCTGATTCTTATAAAATTTTCATCTAACACATTCATTTTAGGATTGTAATGAATTGTACAAAGACCTGCATGAAAGTAATCCCATTTTTCAGAGGCTTCAATTTTATGCGAACCGGCGATACCATCGATTTTCACTAACTCATTGAAAATTCGTTCACATGAACCCTCACTGGATTTCATATGCTTATAATAAAAAATAGATGATATAAAATTAATCGATCATATATTTGTTTTCACAAAAATAGAATCAAATAAGATTAGTAAGAACGTGGGATCGCATCCCTCACCCGATATAACTTAGCTCTTCATCTTTCTGCATCTTCTCGCCTTCAACAAGACCCTCGATGACCTTCTCCATCTCGGTAGCCCGGTCATTGAGTTTTGTGGGGTCGACAGGGACATCGATCAGTTTCGAGAGCACGCCCAGCACGTTTGCCGCACTCATCGGGTCAACGAGATACCCGCTCGTCTCGCCCATCAGGCAGACTGCATCGATACCCCGCTGGGCAGAGAGCCCGAGCATAAGGCCGGCAGCCCCGATAATCCCGCCTCCGGGTTCATCCCGGTTGAACGTGACACCGGCTTCTTCAAGTTCCGGGCGGAGTTCCGCACGGTTGACAGCACCCAGGACCCGGGGCTCGTTCACGAGATGCCCGACCCCAAAACCCCCGAGCGTGTAGATGCGTTTTACCTTGAGCGTTTCAGCAATATCGCAGTACTGGTCGGCAAGGATATAGTGCCCTTCGTTTGACGTGCTCTGGTGATCGCCTACGAGAAAGATAATGTCATGGCCTTCAGATGCATACAGGAAAAGCTCGTTTCTCGCCAGCCGGGCAAGGCCATTTTCGTCAAGAAGCACCTGCGGGGGAAAATAGATCGAGTGAATCTCACCGATCTTCTCGGCCTTGAGCATGTGGATCATGTACTCGGCCACCAGCTTGCCAACCTGACCTATGCCGGGCAGGCCTTCGATAAGGATTGGTTCGACCGGGTGCTTGTCCTTGAAACTCTCAAGATAACTGACCGTGATGTCCTCAATCATGTTTTGCCAGCCTACGGTACTTGCCGTACTTGTCTTCAGGTGAATAACGGGCAGGATGCGCCACAACCGTTGGCTTGCCGCAGGCTGGACAGGTTAAAGAAAGGGTATAGATTTGATCCGCTGGGCAACGCCGGATTCGACCACTCATTGACTCTTCCCGGATTTCGGTTTCTTGATGAGTTTGCCTTCGCCGCCTGCTTTCTCGACGACGACAATCGCAGCATTAGCTGCTTTCTCGATCGCTTTTTCCGCTTTTTTATAGTCCGGAGCAGTTACCTTGATCCGGTAAAGCGGTGCGCCGAGATAAAGAAGTTCGATATCAACACCGGCAATTTTAGGCTCTGCACTTTTTAATGCCTTCTTGATCACCGAGATACCGTCAGAGACCGAACAGGTAAGTTGCAGGTGCCCGGTGACTTCTACCCGGGGCACCTTGACATTCTCCTTAGCCACATGCAGGAGAGCCTCGGAAACCTTCTTTGAAAATCCGAGTTTCTTTACGGTTGTCTCAGGGTCAATTACGAGATCTTCAAAGACCGGATAGAATGACCCGTATTTACCGAAGATCTCATCTTCGATTGTTTTGGCATCTTCACCGGACTGTTCCGCGGCAAACCCAAGCCATTTCTGCGCTTTGGACTCGTTCTTCCACTCGCGGATCTTCTCGCGCCGCTGGTGTTCGTTGACGTCTTTTAAGGAGAGGTCAATGTGACCACGGCTCCGGTCAACATTGAGGACCTTGCAGACGATCTTCTGGCCCTCACGGATGTGGTCACGGATATACTTGATCCAGCCTGTTGCAATTTCAGAGATGGGGATGAGCCCCGGGCGGCCACCATACTCATCCAGCGATACAAACGCTACAAAGTCCTTTACGTTTACTACTGTGCAAACGACAAGTTCTGCTTCCTGGGGCCACTCTCTGTCCTGCATGGGTAGTATCACTTGAGCTCTGAGACGATCTCAGCCTTGATGCTCGCCTTGCCCCCCGATGGGGTTGCAAGGTCGTGCCCGCAGACAACACACTTGACTACCGTGCTTGACTTTTCAAAGACGGTCTGCTCGTTCTCACAGTCAGGACACTTTACCTTGTAAAATTTACTCCGGTTCTCCCGAATCACGCGTACCATTATTGCTCACTCCGTCAGCTCAAACTTTGCGACACGGTAACCCTTGCGCAGGTGTGCCTTTCCACAGGTGACACAGCGGTACCGGACGTTGATCTTCTTCGTCGGCTTGTCGCCGCCGGGCACCTTGGAGAATTTACCCATGTTGCCTACTTTACCCCTGCGTGCTTTCTGGCGGTCGATCCAGTGGAGGCCGGTTGTTTTGCCTTTCTTTACCTTCTCAACCTCATGAATCTGGTGATTCCGGCAGAAAGGGCAATAGGTGTTGAATTTCGCTGGCATTTTCATAAAATTTTCACCGATAAGTTGGATATAGAATACCAATATTATTTGCTAAGATTGATATTTAAGACTATGTTGCGTTCACTTAAGACCGCAGCATTCCGCTCGGGAAGCGTCACTATATCTCCTTTTGAAAGAGTATAAATCCTCCCATCCACTCCCATGAACGATTCCATATTTTCGAGTGCGCGGACTAATACACAGGGGTGTGTATGGGGCAGGTGTGCCTTGTGCTGGGCCGCAACGAGAACTGCGGGAGCACCCGTATCTTCAGATACGGGTTCCGGCTCACCGCTTTCATCGACATCATCTTCCGCAGTCACGGGGACCGGGGGAACATTATACAAAAGAGTGCCCTGGCACTGTTCGATCGCTGCGGTGATCTGGTCAAACATCTCCCGCTCGGCAGGAATGGTGCGTTTCACTTCCTCGCGATCATAATAATTGCCCTCGGCATGCATGATCGTCAGGGCAAGGATCTTGCGGGAACGAATCGCAAAGAGATCATGAAGCGTCTCTTTTATCGCCAGGGTTTCTTCGATTAAGGAACGGGCTTCATCTGACAGGGGATCGTCAAGCTTGTATACCTTAGCCATGAGCGATGAGAGCTCTTCATGCCCGCGCTCAAAAATATCCGGGGCGGTTGCTGTCAGCCTTCCCGTCTCCCGCTCTGAAAGCAGGATACTGCGCAGATCATCAAGCGTCATTAAGGTACCTCAGGCAATCTCTGCCATGCCGCGACAGCAGAGGAATACGGCGACTGCTTCCGGTACTGTAATGATGCCTTTTTGGAGCTCATAAGCACTTCCGAGCATCGGCATCTTAAGCGCAAACCGGCAGTCCACCTTAATATCCCGGGTCCCGAAGACCACAGCGTCAGTAAGCGGGTCGAATGTATGCAGCTCGCGGAGCTCGAGCGGCTGCACCCGCATACCACTCCCGCCATGCAGGGATGTGGGCAGGCGGATCAGCCGTTTTGTGTCCGTAGTAACCGGTTCATCAGCAAGGGCTGCACGGGCGAGCACTCGTTTTTTGAACTCGCCTTCCTGCTGGGCGACGACAACGGACAGGACACGGTTTGTTTTTAAGATACTGGCCGAGGGATGACGTGCGATCTCGGCAAGGATCTCCTCCCGCTTTTTTAAAAACGTGATCGCGGACTCTTTCCCGATCCCTTCCATGCCGGTGAGATGTGCCATCGCTTCCGGCTCGGGCAGGGATCCGATCCACTGGAGGTACTCCGTAAGTGCAGCCCGGTACCGGTTCGGCCAGCCCGGCACTTGTGTATTCTTTCCCGTCAGCATTACCGCCGGGTCGATCCCGATTCCACAGACATAATCGATCAGTTCCCGGCGCTCTGCGCTACCCCAGTTACGGAACGCGAGATCCCGGACATGGACATGGTATCCCCGGCCTCCGGAAAAGACCAGCTCGATGGTCCTGGGATCCATGCCGAATTCATCGAGAAGGATGGCGAGGAGTTTTTCGGTCTCCTCTTTTACCCGGGCAAGCATCAGGTCATACGCCCCCCGCACGATATGATCCGCATCGAGATCGAAGATCAGGTCTGCCCCGCACCAGCCTTTGTCCGCCATGGTGCCGGCATCCGGTGTCTCGTAATAGGCAGTCGAGTAATAGGTGTGCTGTGGCACAACATTTTTGAGATATTCGAACAGTTCATCCCGGCCGGAAAATCCCACGTGCCGTCGCATGCGCATCTCGGATGCACCGGGATTGAAGAGTACAAATCCCCATTCGCGCTGCTCGAGTGCCGGTGGTGCAACAAGCACGGTTTTCCGGTAGTACTCAGTAAACCGCTGCCGTACAAATGCAGTTGTTGCCGGGTTCATGGCAGCTCCTTAACCATATAGGGCCCTGCACGCTCATAGCCCTGCCGCCGGTAATAGGGGCGCACCCCCATACCGCTCATAATCGCAAGCCGGGAGTATCCACCCGTTATCGCAGTCTCTTCTGCTAGGGCAAGCAGGGCCCGCCCGTAATTCCGGTGCTGCCACTCCTCGGAATCTGCATCCCTGCCAACCGGTACAAGGCTGCCGTAGACATGGAGTTCCCGCATAAGGGCGGCATTCTCCAGTTCGGGACGGTAAACCTTCGAGGGGAAGCGGAGACGGGTAAACCCGATCAGGGAATCTCCGGATACTGCTGAGATGAAATGCTCGGTCCCGCCGCAGCACTCGTACTTTTTCACCCGCATGTCGGATTCAACGATCGAAGGGAGCCGGCCGATCTCGCGGCAGCGGATACAGCGGCATTTCCTGCCGGTGGCTTTCAGCCGGTTCTGGGCCAGCTGCCGGAAGTTGGAATGCCGGGAGCCGGCAACGATCAGCTTGGCGGGAATATCCCGCTGGATCCGCTGGAGCCGGACGAATTCGGGGATGAGGGTTTTTGCATATGCGATGAGCTCGATCAACTCATTCTCCTTGTAGGGCGAATAGATCCCCCGCTCCCAGTGCTCCTCGATCTCGGAGCCCGGGGTGACGAGCGTGGGGTAAATCTTGAGAAAGTCCGGCTTGAACCGGGGATCGGAAAAGATCGTCTCGAACATCAGTTTATCGGATTCGAGCGTTGAGCCGGGCAGGTTGGGCATCATGTGGAACCCGACTTTGAGCCCGGCATCGCGGAGCAGCGTATTGGCCTCTACCGTATCGGCTACCGTGCAGCCGCGCCGGTTATAGGTAAGGATCGCATCGTCCACATGCTGGACACCCAGTTCCACTTTCGTGACACCCAGGCTCAGCATCCGGTCGATGTGCTCACGCCTGCACCAGTCCGGACGGGTCTCGAACGTGATCGCAACACAGCGGATTGCAGACCGCTCGTTATCATTCTCAACAGACACGACATCGGGGGGGACGGGTGCCGGAGTGCCCCCGGGATACGTATTCATCGACTCGATGCAGCGGGCGACAAACTGTTCCTGGTATTCCGCGGGGCGGGCAGTCATGGTCCCGCCCATGACGATCAGTTCCACCTTGTCCACGCGATGCCCGAGCAGCTCGAACTGTTCGAGCCGGGCATGCACCTGCATGAACGGATCATAGTTATGCTCCCGGGCCCGGAGAGCAGCCGGTTCTTCCCCGGTATAACTCTGGGGGGACTGGTAGGGATGTTCCGGCCCCCCGGGGCAGGGGAGGCATTTGCCGTGCGGACAGGGTGCTGGCGAGGTCATCACCGCAACCGGTGCAACTCCCGAAAGGGTGCGGGTGGGTTTGACCAGCAGGATCTTCCGCAGGATCTTTTTCTCCTCCGGTCCGGCAGCTGCAAGAATGGCAGAGTTTTTCGGCACCGCGGAGAGCCGGTACTTCTTGCAGACGTCAATCTTTACCGCAACAATCGCTTCATCACCGGGCGGTAGGGTGAGGATACGGGAGATCATCTCCCGGAATGCCAGCGCCTCATCCATAACGATTAATGTTCTGCCGCAACTTTTTGCGATGCAGTCTCTGAAGAATAGTTCACCACAGGCAGCGGTTTGCCGTGGATATGGGAAACAATCTCATCCCCGAGCGTGAGGAGAGCGTCTTTGTGGGCTTTTTTGTCTTTATGAATATGAACAGGAGAGATTTCCAGCGAGGCATAACGTTCTGTCCCGATCTCCTCGTTGGTGATGCCTTCGTAATACTTCTTGATGTGAATCATAAGCATATGTAAATGTAGCAACTCTTCTTTTTGCACACTATCACCTTCTCCAGAAAGATACTCTTTTGTGGACAACACATATAGCTTTTTGATGACATTTATATCTGGAAACATGCGGCACGTAGGATCGTTAATTGCGCTCGCAATGGGGGACGCGTTGGGTGCGCCTTTTGAGGGATCTCTGCAATCTGAAGCGTGGGTGACAGATATGCGTCCCGGTGGGCGTAATTTCCGAAAAAAGGGTGCGATCACCGACGACACCTTACAGGCCATGGCTGTTGCAGAATCGCTCGCTGCATGCAGGGGATTCAACCAAAAAGACCTTATATCTCGGTTATTTTCCGGGTACGAAAAACGCCCGGAATGGTACGGTCCCACATCATCATTATTCTTTGATCTGGTCAAAACCGGGACCCTGCCGCACCATGCTGCATGGCTCGTGCACCAGCGACGTGGCGGCAGCCGGACGAACGGCAGCGTGATGCGGGGGTTCCCGCTCGGGATCTTCTATCCCGCTCCTGAAGTATATGCGATGAGCATGGCCTGCTCGCGGCTCACCCACTTTGACCCGGTTGCCGGCCACTGCTCCGCGTTTCTTAATGTGATGGTCAGCGACATGGTGCGGGGGATGTCCCGGTCGCGGGCATTCCGGCATGCACGATCGCTCTGCACGGACCCGGAAGTGCATGCAATGCTTGGCTCTTTTGATGAGCATAAGCCGGACCCTTCCTTAGATAGCGTGTTGTGCTCGCATGCGGCCCTGCATTGTTTCATGCATGCAAAGACGCTGGAGCAGGCGATCCTGTCTGCGATCAATCTTGGCGGGGATGCAGATACGGTTGGTGCGTGTTGTGGTGCACTGGCGGGAGCGTACTGGGGGATGGATGCGATCCCAAAACGGTGGTGTGCTGATTTGGAGGGGTATGAGGGGCTGGTGCGGCTGGCGGAGCGGGTGTGGCTGAATGCTGAGAGTACGTGAATTGCTCTGGCAGGTTGCGGTCCGGTTTTTTCATTGAAGTCTGGTTTTAATTTTTCAATCAGGGTTTGATGAAATAAAAAAGATCAAAGTCTGGTTTAAATTTTAAAATCAAAGTGTGATTAAAATTTTGAAATCAAAGTCCGGTTGAAATTTTTTGAGCAGGGTCTGGTTGAAAAAATAAAATCAAAGTCTGGTTGTTTTTTTTCAATCAAGATCCGATTGTTCCGGAAATTATTTTCAACCGCGATCGCGTACGTGATTGAAATTTTTCAAGCATAGTCTGGTTGATCCGGCTGAGTATCCTGATGAGCTGTTTGGGTGAGATGCCGGAGCGGGTTCACGTCGGATGGGCGCGAGATTTTTACTCTTTACTGGTTAAATGAGCATGAAACGGATCGCGTTTGGAAATTTTCAAGCAGAGTTTGATTGATCTCTGAACAGTTTTCAAGCAGGGGTTGGGGGGTCGATTGAAATTTTTTAAGCAAGCTTTGATTTATTTCTTTTAAGCAAAGTCTGGTTGAAAATTTAAAATCAAAGTGTGATTGAAATTTTATAAGCAAGGTCTGGTTAAAATTTTAAAATCAAAGTCTGCCTGAAAATTTCAAATCAAAGCTCAGTTGATTTGAACCAATTTCCCAAAACCATTTTTTATTAAATCGGCATGGACTCTTCAAGTTGATATCAGACCCGTTTATATAAACCGATTAACGATGGTTCCCCGCCTCAGGGCCTCTCCGAGGCACAGCGGGGCAATGAGGGGTTCAGAGATTTTCCGTCATTGATCCGCCGCGGGGGCGCCCCGTCGGGGGCGGCGGCGTTCATCGCAATTGTAGAATGAGGTTCATTCGTCATCTTATCGGAAAAGACCATTTCTATTTAAGGATGATTGTTTTTTAAAGAGATTTAAAGTAAACATCGACAAACTTTGTCTTTTTGTGTTATCATCTGAAAAAAACACATTATGATTTTTTTAAATAACACACAATTAATTGTTAATTATTTACACAAAATAATTTGATTTAAGTTCAAATTTCCATAACAGTACTTTAAAACACATTGTCTGATTCTTGTTTTTCCCACGCATTAACATATATCATCACAATCAGCACAACTTTCATTTCTCAAATCTTGTATCGTTTCTATCCAATCCGAAACACCTTCAAGATACTTGGTTACCCACATGGCATTTTCGTAAAAATGATTCATATCAACAGTATATTTTTCAGCAATTTGTGGATATCTGTAGGCAAATGATTTAGGGTCTTTTTGATAAATCTCGTTAATATAAAATTTAACACGTTTGAAATTAGCTAGATTTGTACGGTTACATTCAAAATTATCTGGTTCTGGTTCCATGGAGCTTAACCATTCCATTAACAATTTGTCGCAATAATCCCAAAGCTTCTTAATATCGTGACCGTATTTTTTTTTTAATTTTTCTTCATCGATAATCTTTGAATGTAGTTCTAATTCTAGAGTAATAATCAATTCCTTCAACTTAATTTCCAAGTATTGACGAAATACATATAATATAGGATAACAACGATCTGACGTGCAAACACCAGTCTTCGCTTCTTTTAACAATACATCAATAGCCCATTTCCATCCAAATGATAAAAATCTCCAAGGTGGAATATCATCAAAATCATTTAAGCCACGACTTTTTTTGGATAAAGCAGTTCCTCTAAACAAAGAAGTTGCCTTTGGAGTCAAAGTGGAATTAGGGTTCATATAAAACAAAATAATAATTATTCACTATTTAGAACTATTCGAAGGCATGGTATTTGAAAACTCCATCTACATTTCGCCGTTGTTTGATACACTACTTGAACTTCTCTACTGGTTTACTGTGACTTATTCTATATGAGCCTGGGGGCCTTTATGAGCATCAGACGTTCCATTCAGAATTAGTCTACAGTAGCCTTGAGGTGTGAGCCATTCGGGCTCGACATCACTCCAGCACGCTTCGTGGCGGGATTAAGTTACAGACTGTCCGCAAATTTAGGATAGAACGATATAGCCTACGTGGCGGGCGATTATGATAACGCCCTTCAAGAGGCGACACAGTCAGCCTCTTGTGCGGGAGGTCGGTTGATGCGACCGCATGAAAGAAACGCGGTTCATCGCCGTTGAACCTATGAACTTTTATAAAAAACAAAGTGAAACATTGACTTTCTTTAAAAACCATCACGCCGGCCTTATCTCGACCAGCTTCAGCGCACGGCCCTTGTCGCAGATGTTGGGAGCATTTCCCAGCACATCAACGACAACATACTTCTCGCCGTCCGTAACACCATCCGGCCGGCAGAGCGGATAACTCCGGCAATCGGACTTGTTGCAGGAAAGCTCGGTTTTTATCTTGGAGTTGACGATCGCCATATCGGCATTGATAAGCGCAGTGATCGGCGCTTCCATCACCTCGACTGCTGTAGCACCGTTCAGGTGAACCGGACAATCATGGTGCGTGGACCTGACCGTGACGATACGGTACTTCCGTCCCTTCTGGAGGTTGTGGCACGCTTTTTTCACCTTGCAGGTATCGCACTCCGCAATTTCACCCTCATAGATGAACTCGACATTCGGTTTTGCGAGCACCGTTCCCACCAGCGTAACCTTTGTTTTTGTTTCTGACAATGCCACTCACTCCTTGTAGAGCATCTGCACGAGTTTTTCCGCGGATTCCCGTGTGAGGCCCATATCGAATATTGTAAAGCGCTCGGGACGGATAGTCTTTGCCATCAGTAATGCTTCGACGGCAACGGCATCATCGATCCCGAGATCTGCCGGAGTTGTCGGGGCCCCGATCATCTTTAACGATGCCCGGATACCGCGCCAGTCCCCGCCGTGCAGGTACATCGAGATGATGGTGCCAATCCCGCAGCTCTCGCCATGCAGCGCCTTGCCCGGTGCAAGCTTGTCGAGCGCATGGGAGAACTTGTGCTCCCCGCCGCTTGCCGGGCGCGATGAACCGGCAATGCTCATCGCAACCCCGCTCGACACGAGCGCTTTGATGACAATCCATGCGGACTGCTCCTGGTGCGGTTTGATAAGGTGCGCATCCTTAACAAGGATCTCGGCTGTCATCTTCGAGAGCGTGACGGCATATTCGCTCATCGGTTCGCCTTTCACCCGGTGGGCGAGCTCCCAGTCAAGGATTGCTGTATAATTCGAGATCACATCCGCACACCCGGCCGCGAGAAGCCGGTGCGGGGCGGACGCGATGATACCCGTATCTGCAATGATTGCCATGGGGGGCTGCGCTTCCAGCGAGGCATGCCCCTCCACCGTAGGCACCGATGCGCGTGCAGAGGCGATACCGTCATGGGATGCGGCTGTCGGGATGCTGATAAACGGCCGATCGAGATTGTACGATACGATCTTTGCGGTATCGATCACCCGCCCGCCCCCGACTCCGATGAGGAAATCCGCATCCGCAGCAGCGATCTCTGCCTCTTTTATAACCGCAATATTGATCTCTTCTGCAAGAAAGGGGGTAACGTCGTAATCCTTATCAAGGATCATCTTAACCCGCCCGCCGGCCAGATTCATCGTGCCTTTACCCGAGATGAGAAAAGCGGAGTTTCCCAGTTTGAGATCCTCGCAGACCGCGGGGAGCTGCCCGAGCACATCATGGCCGATCACGACATCCCGGGGAAGCTGCATCCACTTGGACTTGTCAAAAACTTTGGGTTTGAGTAATTTTATTGCATCGGCGCTCATTCTAGATCATGGATGATTAGTGATTTCATATACAAATACTACATCGATCCCATCCGGATGGGACAACCCTATAATGTTGTTGATACGCTCACCTATGCCATTATTCTTGTTCTCGGGATTTATCTGCTCTATCGCTGGATGTCACAATCAACCTGGCTTTCCGATATAGGCTTTGAGATTAATGCATCTTTCATCCTTGCCACTCTTCCCTATGTCGTGCTGGGGGGTGTCCTGCGGGTCGTTCAGGACACGGGTATGTTAACGGGGGATTTCCAGTTCCTTCTCGTGACTCCCCTGATCTATTTCGTGCTCTTTTTTTTCACGATAGCGATGCTGTTCCTCTCACGGTACCTCACCCTCCAGGGACTGACAAAAAGTTTCCTCACGTTTTACGTGTTTGCCGGGATCATGGCAGTGTTTATAGTCTCGCTCGTGCTGCTGGCATGGGGAATCAATCACACCCATATTGACCTCTTCGTCCTTGCCATCATCCCCCTGATGGCACTCACCGCCACGGTGCTGGTATGGGCGTTTATGCGCTACGTGTTATCGTGGAAGTACGTAACCGATCCGCTCTACATCACCCTTCTCTTCGGCCAGTTGCTTGACGCAAGCGCGACAAGTTATGGCATTGACCTGCACCCCTCGGTCCAGTATATCGAACAGCACGTAGTCGGCTCCGGTCTCATAAACCTGACCGGGACCGCGTTTGTGATGTTTCCCTTAAAACTGGTTGTCCTGTTCCCGGCAATTTACATTATGCAGCTCTACCGGAAGGAGGCGAACCCGGCCTTCTGGCATCTCGTACTGCTTGCCATGATCGTTGTTGGTTTTGCACCGGGAATCCGTGACATGGTACGGATGGTCCTGTATGTCTAACTCGCCGCTCACCAATGCGATCATCATCACCTTTCTCCTTTTTTGTGCCACACTCACGGTAGGATGGGTAGGCACCCTGCAGAACCCTGAAGTTGGCGAAAATCTCATGAACCTCTTTGAAAAGGAAGTTGCCGGCCAGTTCATCGGAAACAATTCGTTTGAGATCTGCCTCAAGCTCTTTATCAACAACTTTGAGGCCTGTATCCTGCTTTTTTTGGGAGGGGTATCCTTTGGCATCCTCACGATATTCATCATGAGCTTAAACGGGATTGTGATAGGCGCAATCATGCAGATCATCCACGAGGATCATTCATGGATATTCCTTGCCGCAGCACTCCTCCCGCATGGTATCTTTGAGATCCCGGCCTTCATCATTTCAGGAGCTCTTGGGATCCTGCTCGCCCAGGCGCTCATAGCAGAATACTATGGCGGGGGGGATACCGCGGGCGAGGCACAGAAACTGGCCCGCATTTTTCTCCTGTATGTGTTGCCGCTCGTGGTAGTCGCCGCATGTGTCGAGGCTTTTATTACGCCGGTAATCATACAATTAGTAGCTTAAAACAGGATCAGCATCATGGACGACGACACCGGCACCCTGCCGCAAAAAGGGGACTTTTCTGCATGGTATAACGATATTCTATGGCGGGCCGAAATTATGGATGTCCGCTACCCGGTCAAGGGACTCTATGTCTGGTACCCGTACGGGTTTGCGATCCGCAAGCATGTGTACGCACAGCTGCGCAACCTGCTCGACCGGGATCATGAAGAGACCCTCTTTCCCCTGCTCATTCCGGAACAGGAGTTCATGAAAGAGGCCGAGCATATCAAGGGATTTGAAGACGAGGTCTACTGGGTTACCCACGGGGGCACGACACCGCTCGAGGTCAAGCTCGCGCTCCGTCCGACCAGCGAGACTGCCATCTACCCGATGTATGCCCTCTGGCTCCGATCACATGCCGATCTCCCGATGAAATACTACCAGATCGTCAACACGTTCCGGTACGAGACCAAGCAGACCCGCCCGCTGATCCGTCTCCGCGAGATCACCTCGTTTATGGAGTCGCACACCGTGCATGCGACGTGGGACGAGGCAGAAGCGCAGGTAGAATACGAGCTCGGGCTTACCTGCGAGTTCTACGATGGCCTCTGCATCCCGATCATCATCTCAAAACGCCCCGACTGGGACAAGTTCCCCGGCGCGGACTACACAATGGCAGTCGACGCGATCATGCCCAATGGCAAGACCCTCCAGATCGGCACCGTCCATCATCTCGGCGAGCACTTCTCAAAGACATTCTCGATCACCTTCGAAGACAAGAACGGCGAGCAGAAATTTGGCAGCCAGACCTGCTACGGCATCTCGGAGCGCAGCATAGCCGCCCTCATCAGCATGCATGGCGATGACAAGGGGCTCATCCTCCCCCCCGTTGCTGCACCGGTACAGGCAGTCATCGTCCCGATCACCATCGGAAAACGCCATGAGGACGTGCTCGCAGCAGCAGAAAAACTGAAAAACGATCTGATCGCTGCCGGTTTCCGGGTAAAGATCGATACCCGGGACATGCGCCCCGGTGCGAAATATTACTGGTGGGAGCTCCGTGGTGTCCCGCTCCGGCTTGAGCTCGGGCCGAGAGATCTCGATGCCGGCAAGGTCATGGCAGTGAAACGGACCGGCGAGAAGACCCAGATCGAGCTTGCTACCGTGAATGAAGGCGTGACCCGCGTGCTGGGTGAGATAACCCAAGCCATCCGGTCACGTGCCGAGGAGCACACGAAATCCCATCTCTGCACCGTTGCCTCAATGGATGCACTGGACGCAGCGCTCAACGAGGGAAAAGTGGCAGTTGTGTCGTGGTGCCAGAACAAGGGATGCGGCGATGTTATTGAAGAGAAGACCAGCGCAAGTATTCTCGGAACCAATGTCCGGTCGCAATACGTCTCCGCAACGGAAGGCGCCTGCATTGTCTGCGGCAAGCCGGGCAAGGCAACGCTGGTTGGCAGGACGTATTAATTTTTTTTGCTCGTTGCTTCGTCGGTGTAAAACTTTTGCTCTGTCGAAATCATTTAGAAAACTCTGACGCTACTATGGATATCTCATATCCATGGGTCCCTGTGGCTCGACTGTCATGAATACTCTCGGGGGCAATATATTACGTGAAAAAAGGTTTCTGCAATGCAAATTTTTTTTAATTCATTTTATTTAGATCTATACCCATCATAATTTCGGAAGGGATAATTTTAACCAGGTTTCACAGATCTCTGCGTCAAAACGAAAGAGATAATGCCAGTACCAGTCACAATTCGTTAAGGAATAAAAGTACTATGGCAATATATGAGCCGATCAGCAAGGTCAACCTTGAGCGTATCACCAATGGCATCTTTGCATTCACGATGACCCTGCTTGCACGAAATATCCTGATGCCGGATCCAGGTGCCATTACCGATATGCTGACATTTGGAAATTTTTTTGGTAAATCGATCCTGACTGTCATCGATTTTGTGGGAATATTTATCCTTCTCGCAATGTTCTGGATGCTGTTCTTCCAGATGTTCCACCGCATGAAGACCTATGATTATCATTTTCTCCATGTCCACATGCTGGCACTGATGGCCATCGTCATGCTCCCGTTCACCTCTGCATTCACCGGTTTGAGCCAGAATTTTCCCTTTGCCGATTTTTTCTTCCAGGCTAATTACCTGATGCTTGGGGTGATTCTCGCATATTTATGGTATTACGCGAGATCGAGACCGGAACTGTTAGACCCCGGGCTTACAGACCGTGATGCTCAGTTTCTTTTCCATAAGTGCTTAGTTCCGCCGGCTGTTGCAGGGATAGGGATCATCATGGTATTTTCCGGGGCCCGGTACCTGGATCTCCTGTATTTCCTCCCGTTCATTGTCATAGCTATATTTTTCAGGAATCCGCCGGTGGAACCTGCAGGCTGAACAGCTGCTCATTGTTACTGCAAAAAACGCGGCCATCTCTTCTGGTATTCAGAGCTTGCCAACCGGTTGTCTTTTTTTACCTGTTGCAGAATATATACTAACAGTATTTCATACGAGGCACCCGCAGTGAGCACCCGTCCCGATGACCCCGATGCAACGTATCTTCCGGCACGTTACCGGCAGCAGATGAATGCAAAGAAGCAACGCCGTATTTATAAAAAACTGGTGGCTGTTGGCATAGTGTTTGTCGTTTTGATCGCCGCCTGTCTCCTGCTCAGCGGAATGCTCTCGGGCCCTTCATCCCCGACCCCAATAAAAAGCCCGGTTACTCCCACGCCTGTTATAACGGGACAAACCCCGGCACCTGTAGTGGACGTAACCGTTGCTGTTACACCGGGTTATGCTATGGGGGCGGGAATTTCCGTTCTCCGCTCACCGGATATGCTCCTTCTGGACAACGCGGTATCATTCCTCCGGCTCGACTATCCTGCCGAAACCTACCGGCTGATCAGTGCAAATCTCACGGACCGGTATGCCGGTCACCTGCTCTACGAGTTCGCGATCCAGCCTGCGGATTTATCGCAGGCAACCGGTGTCATGGTTTTTGAAGATGCGGTGAGTGGTGATCCCTACACCCCCGGTCAGGAAAATGCCCGTATCCCCCCAGCGAAAGCACAGGATCTCGCAAGAAAAGCCTTCCCCGCAATCCAGCCTGACTCCGTCAGGGTGCGGTATATTGCCAGCACTGATTCTGGCAGGACCTGGAATTTTGCGCTGGTAAAAAAGTCAACTCCCCTCGTGACTGGTTCTCTGGATGCCGAAACAGGGCAGATATCATCGTTTACCCTGGCAATCCAGAATCTGGGGAGGCCGGCAGAACCCGTACTCGATATATCGACCGCACAGAAAAATGCGGATCGCTATATCTCCAACCAGAACGGCCCGGTTGCGATCAACATGAGCGAAAGCCGGTATTCCTCCTTAGGTTCCCCCTCGGATCCCATTGCCGGCCAGTACCTCTTTACCTACAACCGGATCGTAAACGCAATTCCCTGCGATATTGAAGGGTTTTTCGTCGGTATCGATGCTGTGAACGGTGAAATTACGGCTTACGAACGGCACTGGAACGCTCCGGACATTGCCTTTTCCACAATGTCTGAACAGCTTGTACTGAAACGTGAAGCCACCTTTGCAGTTCTCAAACAGGCAAAAGAAACGTACCCGGAATCGGTGAACGGACTCCGTATCATATCAGCAGAAATCCGGTGGAAGGACCCGCAGTATTCCGAAATTACGCCCCGGCCCGGCACTATCCCCCTTGCTTGGAAAGTTACGTTTGATGATGATGTCATCCGGGCGAACCGTTCTGCACAACCTGCAGTCGCATGGGTGGATGTTCAAATGGGTAGCATTCTGGATTTCCAGTACCAGCATTAAAAAACATGCCGGTATTCCTCCTGTTTTAGAGAAGGTACAACCCCAACAGGAATGAGGCTGCGTTCATGATGAACGAACAGACCAACGCACGCTTCAGCTCCAGCCCCAGAACCCGGTTGAGGATGGCTGCTTCCACGAGGAAGACCAGCGTCTCCCCGATCAGTATGTAATATGCCGCGTCCACGTACGGTGGCAGGATAAACCAGAGATAGGGGAGGGTGAGGGCAGTGCAGAGCGCCCCGACACCTGTGATCCTTGCCAGTGGTAAGGTCTTATCCCGGAAGACGAAGCGGATGAGCGCTATAAGGATGGAGATTTCGATGACCCAAGTCGTGACGAGCGCCAGTAAAAAGTAGGTCTCATACAGCATGTCAGCACTTGGCTCCGAAGAAGTTCAGGATGCTACAGTAGAGCGAGGTAACCGGACTATGGGATACGGCATTCATCGTCGTCGGAACTGACGTTACTTCTATAGGAGTCACATTATCTGATGGGATACTGAACCGGAGTTCGCAAAAATGATAGACAATGTCCCCATTAGGATCTCGTATCAGATCAGTCTCGTTAAGTTTAATTCTGTGAGCTTGCTGACATGCTTTACCTCTTGAAGAGACTGCATCCCAACACCGATCATATTCAGGTGTAAAAGCCGGGTCGGTGTGTGATTTATTTTCATCCAGTTTCATGAGGAACTGATCACATTCTTCATACCGGAACTTGCAGGAGTCGTAACCCGGTAATGTCTGATAGTAATATTTCCTATCAACATCATCGTATTGCGGTTTGTATTGACAGTTCGGCAATGGGGACCGGGAAAAATTTTTGATACTGAAGGGTTTTTTTACATAAATCCCTTCCAGATCACAATAGGAGATATTTACATAAAATGAGGATGGGACATACTGATAAACGACGCAGCCATATTCAGGACATGTAGCGGAAAATGTTGAGACCATTTCGAGGTCATTTGAGGAATCCGTCTTTTCAGTTGTATTCTTTGTCCAAGGAAGCTGAGTATACCGCCCGTAACAATTCATTGAAAATGTTACTGTTCCATTGACGGGTATATTAGTCTGGTCGATATAGACTTTGGTCATTGCCATAGGTTCCAGCGGATTTCCAAGAGCCGGGGAAAGGAGAACTGCCGTTGCACATAGGCTGATTAATAAAAATAAACTGGATTTTCTCATCACTCGCACCTCCCGCCAAGGAACTGTACGATGCTGCAGTAGAGGGAGGCGACGGGACTTGTCGGAGTGTAAAGGGGAACGGTTGATGAAGGAGTAATTTCAGGAGTGTGGGATTGTGAGGGAGTCACTGTTTGGGTGATGTAGGGGGTGAGCGATGGATATTGTTTTTGCCGGGTCAGGTTTGGGGTTTCAGCGGGAGTCTCGATATAGGAGGGAATCGTAAATCGGGACTCACAATAGCGTGAAGGCGTGTAATTGTATTTTGTGAACATCATTGAGGAGGGATCGACCGGTGAAAGATAGTGCTCACAAGTCTCCTTTTCTTTATCAAAGGGAGCGATGCATTGTATATATGCATCCGCATCATCATAATTGACATCTTCATCTCCCACGATCGTATACCCCCCGCATTCACGAGATGTATTCAGACCGCATGTATAGGCATAAGTGTACTGACGGCACTGGTCTTTTAAGGGTTGAATTCTTTTCATACAGTCTTGATATTCCGGGGTGAATTTGTAATAGGTGTAATTGGAGAGGTCCCTCTTGCGGACATCGTACTGATACAATGGATCAATACAATACATTGCCGGGATATTCGAAAAATTCCTGAAGACAAACGGTTGTCCCATTGTCCGACCTTCTAAATCGCAAGCATTCGTATTAAATTTCACATAATTCGTCAGATCTTCGACAGGACATCCATAATAAAGACAGGTCCCGGAAAATGACAGGGTCTTCTCCCTGAGCGTGTTACCATCTGTCGGACCTGAGGGTTGATCAATCTGAACCGCAGTTGGGAGAAAATGATAGCAGGTGACAGTGAATGTTACCGATTGATTATAGGGCATTCCGTCTTTTTCAAAGAAAAAACGTGACACTGTTGGTTTTATTATCATGTTGGCATACGCGGGGCATGTCAAGAATAATATCAATAGGACGAGAATGAGGAAATGCCAATACCCGCCACATTTCATACAAAGCGTAAAAGTCAATTCAATAAATTACTTGCCATTTGATTTTATAAAAAAAGAAAAAGTGCGTTCAGCACTTGTCGCAGACGTACTCAACTGCGATTGCTGCCTTGCGCATGTCGCCTTTGATCTGTTTCTTCCCGCCTTTAAAGAAGAGTTTTTTACAGCTTGCACAATATTTGGGCCGGATCCGGTCCCACCGGCTCATGGGAATCTCAAGGGTAAAGGCGGTCCTGTTCCAGTCTTCCGGGGGCTTCTCCGCGTTCTGCTCGTAGACTGCGACAAACTCCATGATCTGGTGGGGTGGCACTCCTAAGTCAACGAATTTTTTGAAGACAAAGTAGTTGAAGATCAGCCACGAGAGATCCGAGCGATCGAGGATGCCTTCATACTCCCCGAATGCCTCATCGAATTCCTCTAACGAGCAGCCGCAGAGCGGGCATTTGCCCCCTACGAGTTCGTCAAGGAAAACCTCTTCCTGGCACCCCGGACAGGTCGTGTGCGGGGATTGCATGCGTGATGTCATTGCTATTCTCCCAAGGTAAAATTATTGATATTCTTATGCACTGGGAACTAAAACCGTTGCTACAGATTAGTAGTGTAACTAGTGTTTCGCGGGTGTGCACATATAGGTATCACCAGTGCATGTGCACCCCGATAAGAGTGTTGTGGTCGGGGAAAAAATCACTCAGCGGTGAGGTCTTCGCGCTCCATGATCAGGGTGCCATAGACCACTTTTTCGAGCACCTGCGCAACATACTTGATGTGCATGGCTTTTTCCAGGTCCTCATTCCGGTGAATATCTGAGTACAGCTGGAGCCGTATTAAGGAGAACCGGAAGCGGTCGAGTGTATCATCGTCCATGTTCATCGCTTCCCGGTAGACCGGTTCGATCAGGTCGGGAAATGCCAGCGGGTTCTCCAGGCAGGCGATGATCCCCGTGTAGATCGGAAGTGGCTTTTCCTTCCCGGTAAGAATCCGCAGGTAGTCCATCGTTTATCCCTCGACAACGCCGATGAGCGATTCCATTACTTTATCAACGGCAGTCCATGTCGGGCTGTCGCTGCTGCCACGCCTGATGATAAACGGTCGCCCCTCATCGCCTGCCTTGCGCATCTCGATATCGATCGGTATTGCCCCAAGGAACGGCACCCTGAGTTCTTCGGCAATCTTTTTGCCGCCACCCTTGCCGAAGAGATCGATCTCCTCACCGCAGTGGGGGCAGAGCATGCCGCTCATATTCTCGATAATCCCGATGACCGGAAGCCCCAGTTTCTCGATAAATTTCGCTGATTTTCTTGCATCCATCGTGGCGACATCCTGAGGGGTTGTCACAATGACTGCTCCCCGGACGTTCGGTGCAAGCTGGGCGATCGTGAGCGCTTCGTCACCGGTGCCTGGCGGGAGATCGACGACCAGGTAGTCAAGCGGCCCCCAGTTCACTTCACCCAGGAACTGCTGGATTGCCGCCATCTTCATCGGCCCGCGCCAGATGATCGGGGTGCTTGTATCGGGTAACAGGAACGCCATTGAAAGAACAGATAACATGCCGGTGACACGAACCGGCTCTATTTTATCGTCCATCATCGCAAGTTTGTGATCTTCGATGCCCAGCATCTTGGGGACATTGGGGCCATGCATATCGAGATCGAGAAGACCCACTTTCTTACCATGGTTTGAGAGGGCATATGCAAGATTAACCGAAACGGTGGATTTTCCCACGCCCCCTTTACCGCTCAGCACCATGATGACGTGTTTGACATCAATTGCAGCTTTTGGCGGGAGGCCGGCCATTGTCTTCTTTGTCGATGAGCAGCTGGATGCAGTCGCGCAGCTGGAGCACTCGCTTTTGCACTCCTCGTCCGCATTTTTTGATTGGGTATTGTTCTTTGCCATGATATCCCTTGAATAAATTCTGATGGTGTACTCGTACCAGTTGTCACCCTTAGACAATAAAGATGTGGAAATTACCCATGACTCCTGTGACAGAACAAGGCATTCCCCCGGGCACGGCAGGAAAAAAACTGCATCTTTTTATAACCCGCCCGCTCACCGATCTGTAATGACATACGGCCAGAAATTCTGTACTGAGTGCGGTGAACCCCTGGTACCAGATACCCGGTTCTGTGGTCACTGCGGCAGCCCGGTTGCCGGGATGGTCCCGACAAACTCTCCTGCTGCCAGCCCTGCGCCAGCCCCGCAGCAACCTCCCGTATTGCAGGGAGCCGCCATTCCTGACGGCCCGGAGCAAATTATCGGCATCGTTCCGTTCCTGGAGCAGGGCCTCATCTCGGTGATCCACTATACCCTGCTTGTCACCCCACAACGCCTCATCTTCTGCACGTGGAACCCGGACAACGATGAGGCAATGTCCGATGCCGATGACGAGATGACGCTGGAGTCCTGCAACATTGAAGAGACACCCGACGAGATCGCCCATTTCCAGGCTAAGGACTGGGCAGTCGGGCCGTGGCAGCGGTACCTGTCCATGCCCATCGATGCCATCACTGCCAATGCTCCAGGTTCCATCCTCCTCCCGATATCCGGTATTGCAGGAGTGGATATCACCTGCGAGACCCGAAACTCCACACAAGACACTCTCTTGATAGACGCGGGAGGTCGCCGGCACACGTTTGACCTGATGTACTCCCAGGGTCCGTTTCTCTTCCGTCTCCTTAAGCCTCTACTCGGGGAGAGGGTCCGCATGACAGATCCTCTCGAATAGCAACGCGGCCTCGACCGGCAGCGACCCGCCCGGAGTACCGTTCGCAATCCAGCCCTGCGCAGCAGCAGGACACAACGGGCATTATTTTTTGCACTTTCGTTCATTATCCGGTGAAAAGAGTATCCACAAAGGATATCGAAATTCTGCTTAATGGTGGGTAACTGGATTTGTTTTTTTCCCTTCAGGGAGTATTTCCCATGAAAACAGACATGATGCTGGTGTGCCACAAGCATACAAGATGAAAATTGCCGGGGGTATTTTCATATTAAATTATCCCCTTCAGGAATTATAATGGGGGTTGAAACCCCCATACCCCCAGATACGATAAACTCCGCCGCCCCGAAGGGCGCCCCGCGGCGGTTCAATGACAAAAAATACTAAAACCTCATTGCCCCGCCGTGCCTCGGTGAGGCCCTGAGGCGGGGGAGAATCATAAAAACGATTTTCATGGTTTGGGTGTGAACTTAATTGTTCATGTCCGTTTCTCCAAATTACCCTATCATCCCATCCCTCAAACAATGCACGCCATTTCCCCAGATACAGCAAGTCCTGCACAGGTTTCAACCCATCGACAATTTGTACCATCACGTACGTCAGGATTATTACATCCCGGCACAGATAGACGTGCAGGATGAAAAAACGGGATATGGTGCGGTCCCTGGACAAGGGGCTTGATTCTGCCATCCGGACGATGGCAGGGAAACATGAATCTCTTCTCTCCCCCCTTGCAGCTACCAGCGCCGATGCAATCCGCCGTCACAACCGGACGGCTGAAGATATCCGCTCCCCCTACTCCCGTGATGGCGATCGCATCATCCATACAAGGGCATATTCGAGATATATTGACAAAACACAGGTCTTTTACCTGGTTGAAAACGATCACATCACCCACCGTCTCATACATGTCCAGCTCGTCTCAAAAATTGCCCGGACGATCGGGCGCTGCCTGCGTCTCAACGAAGATCTCATTGAGGCCATCGCGCTCGGGCATGACATCGGTCATATTCCGTACGGCCACTTTGGCGAGACCTGTCTTTCAGCGCTCTGCGAGCAGTACAATATCGGGAAATTTTTCCACAACGTGCAGAGCGTGCAGTTCCTTGATCGTATCGAGGATTGTGATCTGAGCATGCAGGTGCTGGATGGCATTCTCTGCCACAATGGCGAGGCAGATGATCTCCATATCACCCCCGTTCCCTGCGTGAGCTGGGCAGCGTTTGACAAGAAAGTGCAGGACAATGCCGATGGGATCCGAAGCGGGGCATCCATGACCCTTGAAGGCTGCGTGGTCAAGTTTGCTGATACGATTGCCTATATCGGGCGGGATATCCAGGATGCACGGGAGATTGGACTGATCAATGCTTCTGTACCCTTACCGGAAGAAAGTACTGACGTTTTGGGGAGTTCCAACCGCGAGATCATCAATACGCTGATCTATGACCTGCTGGAGAACAGCGACAGTGAAAACAGCGGATACATCGCATACAGCCGCGAGGTCGAAAAAGCCCTGATCGGGCTCCGCCAGTTCAGCCGGACACACATCTACAATAATGAAAAACTTACTGCCGAACGGCCGAAAATAGAACGGATGTATGCGACCCTGTTTCAAACCTATCTGGATGACCTGGAATCAGGGCGGAAGGACACAAAAATTGTTACCGATTTCATAAAAACCGGCTGGACCAGTCCACGGTACCTGGAGACTGCAACGGATGCCGAACTCGTGCGCGACTTTATTGCGGGTATGACCGATCGTTACTTTGCAAAACGGTTTGAAGAATGTGTTATTCCCCGAAGGATAGATGAAAAGTTTTCCTGATATAAGATTTTAATTCAATCGTACTTGCTCTTGGGTTCTGCCCAGCCGGTAAACCCGCAATAAATACATCCGGCACCCTCGCAATGCTGACATGGCCGCTTGGGGGCAGTGACCAGCACGGTACCGGTTTTATTGCAGACTGTGCATCCGAATCCCTCACACGACGCACACTGTGCAGGTTCATAGTATTTTTGGCCTTCACTCATACAATCACCTTAAAAAATGCATAGTATAACCAGATAAAATCCATTCATGCATTCACTCTTCATCCTCGTCAAGATAACGGGAAAGAGCATCGAGCAGGTCTGCCGCTGACTGGTACCGGTCAGCGGGATGTTTTTCCAGGCATTTGAGAATAATCTTTTCAACCGCTGCGGCATCGGCAGTGTACTCTGAAGGGGCGATTGGCTTCTCACGCAGGATCGCATTTCCCACTTCGACAATACTTTCGCCGCCAAACGGGATGGAGCCGGTGACCATTTCGTAAAAGACCACCCCCAACTGGTAGATATCGGTCCGTTCATCAGTCCGGCCGAACTCCGAAGGAGAGACCTGTTCCGGGGCGGCATACGAGAGCGAGAATCCGGCAATGCTGGATTTTTTTACATCTGCCGCAAGCACCTTGCTCATTCCCCAGTCCGTGATCTTCGGTACACAATCATCATCTACGAGAATGTTGTGCGGCTTGATGTCGCGGTGGATAAACCCGTGTTCGTGGGCATACCTCATGCCTTCAGTGATTCCCCTGATGATATGCACTGCTTTCCAGACGGGCAGCGGCTTTTTGAGTTCCTCTAATGAGCCGGGCACGAACTCCATCTCCACGTAGGGCACGGGCAGGATATTTACCCCGAATACTTCAACAATATTCGCATGGCGCAATGTTTCCCATGCCTTGATCTCGTTTAAGAACGATCTTCCCGTCATCTCGTCGAAACTGATCGGGATCTTGACTGCCACTTTCAGCCCGTCCGTCTTTCGGACCGCGGAAAAAACCCACGCGATGCCCCCCCTGCCGACAAACGTGATATCCGTATATTTGTTCTCCAGTTCCCGGGGGAAGTAGTATTTCTGGTCGGAAGTAGCCGGGTAATGCATTTCAGGTCCGGTCTCTTCTGGAACGGATGTTGTCATGACCGGTGTGGTTATGGGAGAACGGGACCTGCGCGAGATTATGGTTGCCTTTGCCGGGAGGGCTGCCGGTTCATGGGGGGGATCTTTTGGTACGTGTGCTTTTTGTTTTTTGTACACGAGATAGATCGCGCCAGCAAGAACGGCAAGGAAAAAAATCCCCAGTGCCAGTGTAGTGGTTCCCCCAGGAATCCTCCTTAAAAGATCGGTTACCGGTGTCGGGGGTGGGGTAATGGCAGTTGCAACCGGGACCACAGGTGTCGTCTTAACCGGTAACGGGGTCAGAGCATGGGTATTGACCGGAACCGGCATGATCCCCTTGTAATACTCTTTTGGATCCATGAGGGGGAATGCATCGATGATATCCTGGGACGACTCCTGAATCCCTTTCAGGGTTCCCCCGGCAGCTATTACATACGGGGAGTCCCCAATCCCATCCCCATTCTCATCCCTGCCGTGGTAATTGCTCCAGTAGTTCCCCATCCGGCCCTCCTCTCTCTTTCCGAGATAGGTATACGTCACCGGAGTTGTTGTGCTCCAGATCGTCGTAGTACTCTTTGATAGCACATTCTGGGTATTGATAAATGTGTTAAATGAGATCTGGTTGGAGAGGGAACGTTCATCAAGACTGATGCCATGGGTATTTGCGCTGATCGTATTATCTTCAATCAGGTTATCGTTCGAACTCTCAAGTACAATGCCGGTAAGCTGGTTGTTGATGATACTATTTCTCGAGATGGTGTTTTTCCGGGCTGATACCAGTGTTATCCCCTGCGCATTGTTCTTTATGACATTATTCCTGATCGTATTCAGGTCAGAAGAGATCCGGATACCATTTAATGCGTTACTGTTCCTGATGACAAACCCTTCGACAGTGCATCCCTCAGAGAGGATCTCCACCGCATTGCCATTATCCCTAGGATCAATAACCGGCGCACCATTGCCGCTGTCGATGCCAACAAGGAAAATCTTCTTGTCGAGACGGACACTTTCCGCATAGGTCCCGCTCTCAACCGTGATGGTATCGCCAAAAGAAGCCCAGTCAATTGCCTCCTGTATGCTGACAAATTCGGCACCAGACGGTGCAACGGTATGTCCGGCAGCCGTTGCCGTAGCGATACACGCTGTACAGAGGACAAGAAAAAATACGACAATCAGCTGGGTTGCGGGGAAAATACGGGTCATAAGCTTGTTAAACGGATTACCTGCAGATTATCAGACAAGTCTACTATTCTTCTTTTTTCCATTGTTATAAAAAAACCGTTACTGTCGGGATCATGCACCGGGAGGGATGATCAGGACCAGTTTTACCCCGGAAATTCCTTTCGCAAGCTCAACTAAGTCCCCGTCACGGACCGGGACGAGTGCATGGCTTTCGAGTTTCTTATTGTTCAGCTGGGTTCCGCCGGTACTGCCGCAGTCCTCGATATACCATATACCCTTCTTACGATGAAATTGTCCATGGGGTTTTGATACCCGGGTAACCGCGGTATAATCATCCGCAAGGACGATGTCCTTTCCGGGATCGAAAGAAGTCTTGTTATCAGGATCGATCCTGCCAATTGCAATGGTATCTGATTTTAATATGAACACCTTGCCATCATCGGGCCCGCCAAGGATGATGGCAGCGGGGCAGTTGCCGAGCACTTCTTTGGAGATGGTGCCTTTCACCACCTCAAGCCTGCGGGAGATCTCTCCTCCTACGATCTGTACCCGGGTATTGGAGAACAACCCCAGATTCCGGATTATCGCTTCGAGCCCCCCCGGGACAACAGAATACTCCCAGACGGGATGAATGCCTTTGGATGTCGGGGCGCCCAGACCAGCCTCCTTTTTTATCACCCCGATGCTCAGAAGCTTATCCAGATGTTTTTTGGTATTTTCGTAACTGGTCTCGATCTCGTTTGAAATTGCACGGGCATCATGGGGTTTTTTCTCTAAAAATTTTACAATCCTGAGCCGTGCACTGCTCGACAGGACATCCAGGTAATCGGAGAGTTCCTCCAGAGAATCAGACTCTTCATGAACAATTATTGTCGGGGACTTGTCCGCAGGGTTCATAGCGTTCCACCAGGTGCTCTCTCTTTTCTTTCATAACCATTAGGTAACCGGAAGATAAGGGTATGGCGGTTTAAATTCTCTCCCCCGCATCTCTCCTTACGGTTCATAGCAATAACCCGGAGGTTAGATACTTGAACCGTTACAATTTGGGGAATATATAAGCTCAACCCCAGACATCATGATCAGGTGATACACGACACTCATTCGGCGTGTCACCGACCCATGCAGAATAAAAGAAGGAGATCTAAATGGACACCGGCAAAATTTTTCTTGGAATCGCGCTCATCGCATTTTCAGCAGTATTGGTGATTCACCCTGCCAGTGCTGCCGGGTGTGATATACCCGGCCCGGTTGAAAGCGGGAATATTCACCTTGCTGAAAGTGGGAGCGCTGCCGGTTCATTGCAGGACACGGATTATACCGCACATTTCGAAATGCCTGCCATGTACTGGAATCCCACGGAAAATTTGCCATAACGTATCCGCAAAAGTCCTCTTCGCAATGCCACACATCCGTACGAACGATGAATGCCCCATGCACATCCCCATACCCCGTCCCGGGGCTACCCGTCGACGGTCCGTGCTCCAATGACTAAACGGGGTCGAGTCAGGCCACCTGTCATCCCGGAGATCCTTAAAAGGAGTCCTCACCTTTTCAGGAATCATACATGAACAGCCATTCAATATTCCTTTTTTAAAAACCCTGAAGTAAGGGGTTGCACGGATGAACAATTACCAGAAAAAAGGATTATCTTATCCCAATGAGTTCTATCTCAGTTCTTTTTCATCACACCAAAGTAACAGAGTGCCCCGCAGATACCAACTGCAACTACCGGCAGAATTCCTGATGACGGGGACTGGGGCGTTTGTGTCGGGTAAGGTGTCGGGACCGTTACCTTTGGCGTGGGTTTCTTGGTTGGTGTGACCGGTGCAGGGGTTGATGTGGGGGTGGTATCCGCGGGAGTCTCTGATACCCCTGGCATCGCAGAAGGGACTTTGAGACGCACATTATCGATATATCCCTGTGCATAGATATTCATCTGGCCATAATCGCCTTTTGACCCGAGGTATATCCGGTTCAGATCCCTTAAATTCTCGTTACCCTGAATAAAATAGCTCCAGATGTCGTTTCCGGACTGTAATTCTCTCACTTTCATTGTCAGGATTTCGGTATTGTCTTCATAGTTGATTGTCACATGGTAGGTTTTGTTGACGTCGTATTTTGCCGTGGGGCCTTTGTAGGCATCCGTCCCCATCTCCGCAGCCTCGTGCTGACTGTTGATCTCCACCAGCTTGTTTCCGGTCGTCACTACGTGAAGCCACATGATCTTTCCGTATTTGGCATTGGTAAACATCGCGATGACATTGGGACCCTTCGACGGGTCCATCTCCGCACCGGACAATCCCATTCGGAAGGTCGCACCCTCATCAATTCTGTTCAGTATGACATCATACTCCAGGGTGAAGGACCCCGATTCGAATACGACGGGGATATAGGAGTAACTCCCTGTACTGGGTTCAATGGAGAAGTGGTACATCCCCATGGTTGGATCCCAGTAATTGGTGGACGGGTTGTTGGTTTTCCAGCCGGGATCGGAAGCGAATGAGGTCTGGTAGATGGTAGTCTGTTCATCACTGCTCTCAGCCAGGATCGGCTGCACAACAAGAAGACAGCAAGCAGCTATGATGAGGGTTAACACGATTTTTTTGGTATTCATTATCATTCTCCATGGAAGTTGTTTCCTTCGTGAGAGTAAAACCGCATGACCTGATGACGGTCCTTATCGGTGTATTATCTCTCATGCCAGCCGGGAAAAGCTGGCGGAAACATATTACATATACGTATGCAGCCCCCCGTTTCTTAAAAATAACTGATTCGGCAGTTCCTATCGGGATATATTTATTTCCCGATTCGCGCAATATTAGAGAGCATACCAAGTGCGCGATAATAGTCTAGCGGTAGGACAGGAGCTTCCCAAGCTTCTAGCCCGGGTTCGATTCCCGGTTATCGCATAGGTCAAAAATGGAGACAGAACCCGAACGCCTGGCCATGAGGATCATCGCGGAGAACCGCAGGGGGGTCTTACGCGACATTGCAACCGTTGTTGCCGCCCATGACGCAAATATCGTGATGATCAGCCAGGAAGTGTTCGAATCCGGACCCTACACGGGTATGGCTGAACTCTATTTTGAATATGATTCCACTGATGCCGATGACCACGACCTGCTCCTGGAAGATCTCAATGCCATCACTTCTGTCAGGGATGTGAAAGCCTACAAGCCGTTCGGTCATATTTTCGGCTCGCGGGTGATCATTATCGGAGGCGGTGCACAGGTGGCTCAGGTTGCAATGGGTGCCGTGAACGAGGCTGACCGGCATAATATCCGGGGCGAACGGATATCCGTAGATACCATACCGCTTGTCGGGGAGCGGACCCTTGCGCTCGCGGTAGATGCGGTTGCCCGCCTGCCCCGTGCGTCTATCCTCGTGCTTGCCGGTTCGATCATGGGTGGCGACATCTCAAAAGCAGTGGACCGGGTCCGTGAGGCAGGGATCCCGGTCATCGCACTCAAGATGGTCGGCACGGTGCCGGAACACGCAGATCTCGTGGTTACGGACCCGATCCAGGCGGGTGTTTTTGCCGTGATGCACATCAGCAGCAAAGCGGTTTTTGATATCAACCGCGTCCGTGGACGGGAGTTTTAATGGATATTATCGAAAAAGCGGTTTCTGTCCTCATGCATGACGGCCTTGTGGTCTATCCGACAGAGACAGTCTACGGGCTCGGTGCCGATGCATTCTCTGATGAAGCGATTTATCGTCTCTACGAGGCAAAACACCGCCCGCATGGCATGCCGGTATCGATCGCAGTCTCAGATTTTGATATGCTCGCTACGGTGGCTCATGTTGAACCGTGGATGGAGACGTTTATCCAGACGTTCCTGCCGGGCCCGGTAACGGTAGTGCTGGCTTCCCGGAACTGTGTTCCTGATGTCCTGACAGGAGGGACGGGAATGATTGGCATCCGTATCCCGGCACACCCGCTCGCCCAGCAGCTGATCGAACGGTTCGATTCCCCCATCACCGCAACGAGCGCAAACCTTCACGGTGCAAAAGATCCGCAGGTTCCTGAGGAGTGTACGGTGCCCTATGAGCTGCTTATCGATGGCGGAAAACTGCCCGGCACCCCCAGCACGGTAGTTGACCTTCCTAAACGCACGATCCTCCGCGCAGGTGCCGGGGTTGACACGATCGCCCGGTTCCTCGTAACCCTGTGAGACTGCCTGCATGAAGCCCATCCGGTTACGCGATTTTATTGAAGACAAGGATGGCTGGATTTATGCGGTCTCTACGTATGACAATGCAGAAAAGATCGGCTGCGTGCTCCGGTATGTCCCGGATGCTGACGGCGAGCGCCTGCATGCTTCCGGCACCCGGTATAAAAAATACGATTTTGAAGACGCGTATGCGTTCATTGCCCGGCACAAACCGCAGTATGCCGATCTCCTCCAGCGCATCCCCTACAGCGATGTAAAGCGGGTGTGGAAGCCGGATGAGGAACTGCCGCAGATCGCCCGCCGGCATCCCCGGGTGCAGAAACTTGTCGCACTCTTCGGGCTTCCTGCCGGGACCGTCGGTTGCACGGGCTCGCTTCTCTGCGGGCTGGAAAACGGGGCCTCCGATATCGACATGGTGGTATACGGGCGTCACTGGTTTACCGCACAGGCGCTGGTCCGGCAGGGAATCCTTGACGGAAAAGTCGAAGGACTCTCGGCAGAGATGTGGAAAAAGGTCTACGACAAGCGCAAACCGGAGATCCCGTATGACCAGTTTGTACTCCACGAACAGCGCAAGTGGAACCGGGGCCAGATCGAAGGGACGTACTTTGATATCCTGTACACCCGGTCATACGATGAACTGAAGAGCGCTCATCTCGGGAAAGGCACGGTGATCGGCAAGCAGACAATCGAAGCGAAAGTGACCGATGCTTCCCTCTCGTTTGACAACCCGGCCATCTATGAGATTGAGCATGAATCGGTGAGTCAGGTGCTCTCGTTCACGCATACCTACAGCGGGCAGGCCCTTTCAGGAGAGATCATTGAAGCGTGCGGTGTCCTGGAGCAGCACGGCAATGAGCGATGGCTGGTTGTCGGGACGACCCGTGAAGCCCGGGGCGAGTATATCGTGTCGAAGACGCTGCTGGGGCAGTGACGGTTTTTTGAGAATAATTGGGGGCTCAGTCGAAATTCATTTTCACGTATTCTTTGCATCGCATAGGCTCGCCTCTGAATCATGAACTACAACTGAAATGATTGAAATCAACGAGTCTCCCCCGCCTCAGGGCCTCTCCGAGGCACGGCGGGGCAAGGAGGTTTTTGCATTCATTTTTTTTGTATTCTTGTTAAGCCACTGATCCGCCGCGGGGGCGCCCCTTCGGGGGCGGCGGAGTAATCGTATTTTGGGGGTATGGGGGTCTTAACCCCCATCAAATCAGAGGAGAATCAGTCAAACAGGCCCCCCATACTCCATCACGCCTCCACTGCATCCTGACGGCTGGATACTGGTGAATACTGCTGTCCCTTGCAGTGCCAGACCTCGACACTGTCCTCGTACTGGTCCGGGAAGCACTCAGAGGATGGGACGAACCGGAATTTCCGGAGGATATGCTGCATGATGGGCCGGGGCATCACTACGCTGACATCGTACCCCTCGTTCAGCCACCTCCGTATGAGGCTTTGGGTATTGCCCTCGTTCTTCTCCCGCGAGATAACATAGTGGAGGCAGAGCCGGTTCTCCTCCCGCAGTTCCAGCCAGCCGGAGAAGAGGTGTTCGGTAAATCCCAGTGCATCGCCTTCGGGGGTTCCGGTCTCGATTCGCTTTGATGTCATGAGTAACACTTCCGTTTGCGATCCAGACCATTACAAAAAAAAGCATAAAAGGCGGGGGCATGTGAACCGTGAAAGTGAACGGGCTATCTTACTTCACACCGCAACCCGACAGGTTTTAGCAGGATCGTGACAAAATCCTCCTCCATGGCGGTGAAAAATCCCTTCAGGACAACGCTGATTGCGCCATGCGGTATGAACTGTGCGATCTGCATGGCGTATCTCCGGGAGAAGAACCATTGCAGCGGGTGTTATGCTCCTGACCGGAAGTGCAACCAGCGCTGCACCATCTTTGCCTGTGAAAAAGTAAGGGACAAATTCTGTTCCCCTCGCTGTGGTGAATATCCATGCAAGCGGCTCAGTCAGCTCGACAAGCGCTACCGGACGAAGTACGGCATGAGCATGATCGAAAACCTTGAAGCGATAAAGACGCACGGCATCCGCGAGTTCGTGAAAACCGAGCGGGAACGCTGGACCTGCCCGGCTTGTGGTGGCACGATTAATGTGCACCGCGGGAAATGTTCGGTGTGCGGGAAAGAGCGGGAGTAACCGGATTCACGCAATACACCCGGCTGCCCGGGCAACCGGAGGGGGGGTAGGGTCCCCTCTTTGCCTAAGTGGGGAGGGTCACCTCAAAATATTTTCAAGTGGAAGGGGGGTAGGCACCCTCTCCTCTTTTTTTGGAGGGGAGGGTCACCTTTGATCAAAATGGGGAACCCCCCCTCTCTCGCTGATCAACCGGAAAAATGCTCTCCGGCATGATTCCACGCGAAGATATGGTTGCGTTTATGCAGAAAAAGGGGGGTAGGGTCCCTTCTTTGCCTAAGTGGAGAGGGTCCCCTCAAAATATTTTCAAGTGGAGGGGTGGTCGGGTACCTCCCCTCTTTTTTTGGAGGGGAGGGTCACCTTTGATCAAAATGGGAGACCCTCCCCCCATCAGATTTGGGGGTGGGTGCCTGTCTTTCGTAAGAGTGGGGGAGGGGGGTCCCCCTTGTTCGAATCTGGATGGTGGGAGCGTTCAGATTTTTAGAAATCTGGAAAGAGACCGACTGAGAATTGTTGAGACGCAGCAATGCTATGCAGAAGAAAAGGGATTGATAGAAAAACGACATAGAGATAAAAAATGTGATTTTTTTCTTTTTCTCATATAGAAGGACATATTATTAAACAAAAGGGAAATAGTGTCATATAATGGCCATGTTCTGCGAAAAATGCGGTGCAATAATCGAAGATCCCACGAGTAAATTTTGTGAAAAATGTGGTACACCTAATTATCATCCAATATTAAATCCTACGGTAAATTCTCCGAATCTCACAAAAGTAAATCAATCTGAATCTGAAATTGAAAAATCAGGAAATTCAAATAATAATTTCACCTTTATAATTATTGGAATTCTCGTAGTTATCATAATTATTGGTTTTGCAATATTTTCAGGGCGTTCTCCACAGACTAATGGATGCGATCCCGGATTAATTTTAGGCGATGATTCAAAATGTCATCAACCCTGTGGAAGTACCACAACCTACTGTACTGGGGATAGCGTTTGTTTAGATGGTCAGTGTAAGAGATGCGATCCTGGATTAATTTTAGGCGATGATTCAAAATGTCATCAACCCTGTGGAAGTACCACAACATACTGTACTGGAGATAGCGTTTGTTTAAACGGTCAGTGTAAGAGATGTAATCCCGGATATTACATTGGAACCGATTACCTCTGTCACAAATATTAGAAGAAAATATTTTAAAAAACCTGAAAACTCACGTCTGATCCCTTAATCTACTTTTTTCAGAACAGTGTGATATTATCTTTGTGGGGTTTAAAATTTACGAGATAAATGAAAAAGAAAAGAAACTATATTCAGTTCCAGCCAAAAACACTCTTGATTTTTGAAAGGATTTGATTAAGTAAATCATTCTGCGATTCAATTTTTTTGTTTTGTTCGGCAATAAGCCGGTTTTGTTCATCTATTTTCTTGTTTTGCTCATTGAGAAGTTCCTCAACAGACTTTGTGGGAATTGTGGAAATTATCACTGTTTGAATGGGGGTTGCCGTTGGTGTGACTGTTCGGGTAATTGTGATTATTGGTGTTGCAGTGGGTGTTATTGTAGCTGATAATAACGGCGATTTTGTTATTGTGATTGTTTGGGTCGTTGTGGTCGGTGGGATCTGAACGCCTGTTATGATTACAGTATTCCCAAATTGGGAATCGTTCCGGAAAATGGTTCCATCTATTCTCAACCTAGCATTGACTGAATAGTTTCCGCTCGCAAGCCCGGTTGTATCGAAAATCTTGTACTGAGTTGTCTTATCCTCCATAATGGTGACTTGTTGTGTGGCAATCTGTTGGACTGTTGGTGAATACAATTCGACAAAGAATATAGTACCTACCGGCAAATCAGAATCGATAGAGCATTTTATAGGTGTCCCTGCGATCACACGATCTGTGCAATCGACATAGAGCCCATAACCGGACACGGACGTAACAAGAGAGATTAAACATAAAATAAAAAGTATGCTTCTTGGCATATTCCAATCATTGAGAAATTGTCTGATAAACGTTCTGATTTTAACTACGGGAAATATTACAAAAAAATCAAGACCCGCACATGAGCTCACGCGCCGCTCTTTAGTGACGTGATATCAGAAGTGATGGGTGGCAAAATGAAGGATATCTATAATCCCTGATCGATGTGCGAAGGTCAAGATTCGAGTCAATAAAACATACTCTCGACCATGTCCACCTTCCAGATATCTTACTGTTCGAAATCCCGCCCATCAACAAATCCTTCAGATCATCGAACAAGGGTAATATTTCCTCGAACAATCCCCTACTTCATACTCATTATCTGCCTCACCGTCAGCAGCCATTGCAGTTCGCCACTCACCGGGTCAAACCGTGCATTCCGGATCTTCGCAAGCCCGCCTTTGCCAAAAGCGATCCGGGCATCGCCTCCCCCCGTGATCATATAACCGGTGAACGAACCTAAGAGGGGTTCATGCCCGATGATAAGCAGCGACTCCTCTTCGGGCCGGCCCGTTACGCGCGATTCCAGCGCTTCAATACTGGAACCCGGTGTCAGCTCCTCCCACTGCGTGAGAATCCCGCGCTTGCCGAGTGCTTTAGCTACGATCTGTGCGCTTTCGATTGCCCGGGCATACGGGCTTGTTGCTATGCAGCCGAATACGACATCGCGGGATGCAAGAAACTCCGCAACACCGAGAATTTCAGTGCGGCCCTCACCGGTAAGCGCCCTGGCTTCGTCACCATGGACAGAGGGTGCACGTTTCTCCGCCCGGCCATGTCTCAGAATATATATATCCACGTTGATGAGAAGGAAGCCAAAGGGCAAAAAGGTTCTTGTCCCTAGAGCAACTCGGACAACCGCTTCCCGACACTGCTCTCGCACCGTTCCTTGTATTTGCACCGGTTGCAGGGTGCGTTCAGCGGGTGCTGGGGCATCTCACCGTTCCGGATAGATTTGATCTTGTGCATGGCGGCAATCACCTGCCGCCGGTCCCGGGGCTGGACCTCGTGGTAGCGTGACACCCCGTCCGGGATATATTCCACAGACCCGCCTTTCACTTCTGATCCGGTCATCTCTTCGAGACAGAACGCGATACCGGCAATCCGGAGCCGGTCTGCGGAATAGGTCCCGAACGGCATCGCTCCTGCAGCCCGGACGATCGAGAAGGTTCCGTCAGCAGCAATGCGGTCGATCATGCCGACAATCCCATGCTTATCCGAAACCACCTTCACATCGGTCTGGACCGCAGGTTTCCATTCGCTTTTATTGCAGGCGGTAATGCAGAGTGCCAGGAACTCCTTAAGGGTCGGGTCGAGTGCCGGGGAAACGGCGATGATCTCCTGCCAGATTGCCTCCGCATCGAGGGGTGTTCCCAGATGATACGAGAGCTGTTTGCAGACCGCGTACCGGTCTGATTCGGCGACCGGCTCGTTCCGTTCGTAATAAAACCGGACCGGACACGCGTGCACCCGCACCAGTTCCGAGACCGTTACATGCTGCCTCTGCTCTGCCAGGATGATTCCTCTGGTTAACGTAGGGAACCGGGTGGATTAACCTTTTTGAAATCTTTTTGTCCACCAAATAACATCCCTTTTGAGAAGGTTCCGGCAGGAATTGCATTTGAAACCAATGTTTGATAGCCGCTGAGGGCATATCTGGTAAGCATGACAGGACAGGAAATTTCAGTCAATATCCCGCAGACGCTCGATCCGGTATACAGCAATATGATCCAGATTGCCTACAAGGAAGATGAATTCACGTTTCTCTTCCTTCACCAGCTCCCCCAGGTGAACCAGGCCCGGGCAAAGGCGATCGTCTCGATCACCCCGACCCATGCCAAGAACCTGCTCGCCGTACTCACCAAAACCATGGCAGATTACGAAGGAAAGTTCGGCACCATCGCTCCCAAAGAACAACAGGGGCCACAGAGCGTCACGACATTGAGCGGGTATTCCTGAACCATACCATCAAACACATCTTTTATTAGCGTAACGGTCGACATTATGAGATACTGCGCCGCCGTGGCTTAGCGGCATAGCGGCTGATTCGTAATCAGCAGGTCGAGGGTTCAATTCCCTCCGGCGGCTTAAAACAAAAATCTCTTCATTTCTTCGTTCTTTTCTAAAAATAAGTTAAATTTGAACTCAGATTGATGTAATTGATTGTAATATATTAATAATTTAGATGATAATGGTATAATCGCAAATTGAGACTATTTTTCAAATTTAACGATATTACAAGCGATTTTGAGAAGGTGCGGCTTTTAACTTCCGGGAAGATTCACGACGTAAAATTCCACTAGAATCAAACACAATCAACTAGCAAGATTAATTAATTTTTCAGCGCTCTAGACTAGCATGTCAGACTTTCATTATGTCAAGTTTGAGTATGGCGAGGCGTCGATCCGGAAAGCCATGGAGCGTGATCAACTGACTGATGAAGATACTGCATTAATCCGGGAATTTGTCGATGAGTTGTTTTCTCTTCGTGGTATTTCGTTAAGCAGGAGAAACAAACTGATTTACGGCCTTGTATTCTGGAGAAAATTTTTACCGGCTTTTCGAGAGACAACATATGCAAATCTGACTCATGCCATATCACAGGTCAGAGTTGCAAAAAATCGGAGAGGGGGAAAATACAAACAAAACACTCTGCATGATCACATTGTCCTGATTAAACGGTTTTTCAGATGGCTGGTTGAGAAAAAAATCGCCCATCCTTCAATTACTCCTGAAGGACTTACGAGAATTAAGCAACCTTCAGTCAAGCGGGTCACGAAATCTCCCGACGAGCTCCTGACAATGAAGGAGATCCGATTATTGATAAAAAACGCCGGGACTCCCTTGTATCGCGCGGTCATCTGTATGCTGTATGAAGGGGGTTTTCGGGCAAAGGAAATCGGCACTCTGACATGGAATCAAGTCACTATTGATCAATATGGCCTGGCTATTCGGACTGACGTGAAAACCGATATCACGCGGTATGTCCGGCTTGTTACGAGTAAAAAACACCTCGTTGCCTGGAAACGAGTCTATCCCGGAAAAGCATCTGGGAACAATTTTGTATTTGTGGATTCAGAGGGAAATCCTCTGTCCCACTATCATATGCTGCGCCAGATACGGATCATTGGCAGAAATGCCGGCATTAAGAGAAAGATCACCCTTCATATTTTTCGGCACACACGGATCACCCATCTCGTTAAGAAGGGAATCAAAGAGGATGTCATCAAACTGATGATGTGGGGGAATCTGAAGACCGACATGTTTCAGACTTATGCCCATTTATCCCCAAAGGATATTGACGAGATCGTGATTAAGATGCAAGGGGTAGACATCAAGCCTTTGCCAAAGGAACGGCCACTTGCACCCAGACTTTGCAAACATTGTGGGGAGATTAATTCTCCGACGTTCAACTATTGCGGGAAATGCGGGAGAGAGTTATAATAAAAAATGGATTTTCGGTTCCAGATAAGGAATCCGGTTCGAATTCGTATACCCCCTAGTGAATTAATGGGATTTTATAGAAAATCTTTTTAACGATTCAGGAATGGGCTTCCCCTTTTTTATGTAGTATTGTTGAAGGCTAGATACAAGTTCTAATGTATTATTTTGAATTGCTTCGAGCTCAATATCAGATATCTGAATTTCATCTTCTCGTATCTGAAATTCAATTTCTTTTACGTCAGTCTTAATCGGTGTGAGGCTATTTTCTATCGATAAAAGAAGATCGTAAATATGTTGTTCATTAAACAAATCAGGACAATACCTGATTAATTGACTGGCAATCTCTAGCGCATGGGATAAACCGGGCTCTTTTCTGAGAACAATTGAATAAACAAAATCTGAAATTATTTTTTCATCCATCACCGGCACTTTTCCATTATGTGCCAATAATGCGTAATTGTACATCCCATCGATTGATTTTTTAGTGAGTTCCGGATTTGATGAAAACAATCCAATGCGAAGCCGGTTAATTATTTTGAGGGATTCGTCTGGTCTAACCAATAATGTCCCAGGTATTGATGAATTAATGCATAGATCATATTTAGAAAAATCATCTAATGTTTTTAGTATTCGCACTACTTCATTTTGATCGGTGATACGATCTAATTTGAATATAATAATTTGTTCAAATAGCAACAAGAGGTCATTGAATTGTTCACGCAAATGAGGATAGAAGTAACCATTTCTTTCTTTAGTATCTGAAAGCCAGTTTTTTTGCTCTTCCCAAATTTTACTGATATTATTAAATAATATTAGAATTTCAGATTCAGACCATTCGATATCATTTTGATCTCCATCATCGTTCCCAATTTGCAGACGTTTAGATGAATAAAGCCACTCATAAATGAAATGTGTTAATTGCCCACCACCACCTTTCATCGTATAATGCATTTTTCCATCTTGACCAATTTTTCCCGAAATTGCTTGGGGGATCGGTTGAGAGATAAGCCAATTCCGGTATTTGTTCTTAACATCTCCAGAGCTTAGTTCAGGTAGTCCAAGAAGGACAAAATTCAGATAGCCAATATTAATTGGCAAATGTGAATTGGGATCAGTTTTTTGCCATAATGCTTCTTTAAAGGCTTCAATTTCAGCATCATTTAACCCTTTAATTTTGAATAATCGTATGAGTCTCAATAGAGACCGTCTTCTTGCATCGGGGGAACCGATTCTGGAAACTTGAATTAAGTTCGAAATTGCAGAATCCCACGAACGCCGGTCATATCCATCAGGAATTTTAAAATTACTCTCAAAATAAATATATTCAAATGGTTCAGGAAAATGCTCTAAAATAGGCACCGTAAACTGGTTTACAGTCGGAATTGGCAGGTTCAGAAGAGTGTCCATTCTCTCTAATAATTTATTGTGGGATACGGGATAGGTGATTCTTTTAAATAAATTACCAATTCCTTCATAAAAGTTAAATTTTGGTGTATTTTTTTGCGCCTCATAAATTTTTATTGTAATATCCAATAAATCCCCCAAACGATCATCGGACAATCGAATGCTGAGTCGAGATAACAATTCCATTTGGATTTTTATTTGTCTGAATGAGAAGGTATTGTCAAAATTCCGATTATGTCCATTTTGATAATAGGATATTAAGGACTGTCTCAATGATGTTATTGCAAGAGTGTAATAACTATCAAATAGTTTTTCATCTATTCGTAAAATCGATAAACGCTGGAACTTGTTATTAATTACCTTCTCGTTATCAGACCTTAGAATTACAGTTATTGCCCAAACAGGATCATATATCTCGATCCATTCTGCAGCATATGTGATTTCTTCATTAAATCTAAAAACTCTTCCAGAAATGATAGGCAGTCCAACATTTTCAATCATTTTTAAAAATGCAAAGGCCGGTAAAATTTTTACAATATCCGGTTCCGAACCCATGTGATGTGTCGTAGTTATAATTCCTGGATCAAAAGCATGCTTTTTTTCAAACGCAGGCTGTTTTCGAGGTTTCGGGACACTCACACTAGCTCTAAATTTTTCTAGTTCAATCCAAGGATCGCAATTATATCTGGCAAGCTGTTCCCATCTTCCTCTATAATCGCCACTTCCCTTTTGTTGAATGTGGTAATTCCTATTGATCGATTGGAGAAGAAATAAACACCAACCTTCCAATGAAAGAAGGTAAAAATCATCACGATTCGAATGAAGATGGAGACGAATTGTTTTAAGCGCATGTTCAGCGAGAGTATTAGCATTTTCAAGTTCACCCAATTCAGAATAGAGACCTGCCTTTTTCATTTGATATTCAGGATGATCATCATCAATTGACCAGGAGGTTAATTGTTTTTTTAGATTTTCCTGATCAAGTTGGAACATGAAAAACATGCATTTCTCATAATGCCATTTATTCTTCCAAATAGAGCTAAGGACATTGATTTTTTCCAGCAAATCAATCCAAATTTGAAATTTTTCCAAATTGTTACTTTCACGATAGTGTCGGGTTAAAAAATATGCCAAATCGACCCATTGCGAACTTATTACATTCCAGTCATAACTCTGATATTCTTCTTTTTCCTGATTGATAATTGATTCATTTATTGTAATTAAATTTGAAAACGGATTCACTTTCTTTATTTCAGATTCGATGCAATCTGCAACATTACTAAATAACGGACAAAGGCAAATCTCAAATCTCCAAACTAATTCGAAGAGAAGATGAATGTTAGTCGGAAATTTGAACGAATTTATATTGTCTAATATAGGTTTGATCGAAACAGATGTATTTTCCCAGATATCAGTTCTATTCTTTTTTGGAGCGACTATCCATCCAGAGTAAGTTTCTCTTTCGATCGTCCATATTTTTAGATTGTTTTCGATATCCGTCTTGAGTGTACTGCTACTACTATGGGTCAAATGGCGATACAGAAGATTCGCAGATTTTGAAAGATTTGGGGGAAGCGGATATAAGGGGGGTGCAAGAGGATTTTTTATTGGTGATACCTCGTGAGAAGTCTGTTCGGGCCAATTTAATTTGTTATTTGGTTTGGCTATCGTTAAACACTTTAAAAACCATTCTATTGCTGTTTTACGACGATTATTATCATCACTAAATTTGTCTCTCGGAAATAATGGGCCCAAATCTACAATTTTTATTTTTTTCTTTTCAAAATCTGCTCGTTCAGTTTCATTTAAATCTAAAATACCGCATAAATAAATCGGGGGGGAGTGACTCTTTAAATTTTTATTAACCCAGTCTTTCCATTTTATGAAGTTTTTATCATTTCCTCCAAAACCTATGAGACAAAATACATTTTCAAGGATTGATTGTTGAACAAGATTCTGAAATGCTGCAAATTCATTTTCATAATTATCATAATCCTCCTTCGTGATAACAAACGAATTGCATGGAATGTCTCCGTGTAATTTCACAATTCTTGGCTTCGATTTTAAAGGGATCTGCGTTACTGTCTTGATTATATCGTATTTTTTATAGTATATTTTGGGTAAGGTACGTTCTAACAACGTATCGTAATTTGTTGTAAAAATATCAGACCATGGGAGAGAAAGTAATAATTCATGAATTTCACCGGGTAAATATTTTTCATCAGGAATTGACTTTATCAATACACTATACAATTCACCCTTTCCAAACTTATCTGAATACTCGCTTGCGTATTCATCAAAGTTATTCCCGAACTGAAGGATATCTTCTGGGGTCTTTTTAGAAATATCATAATCTGGATGTAATTTTGAATAGAGAATTTCACCCAAATCAGAGGCTAATGGGAAGTTCGGAATTTGGGAGGAAAATTTTTCTGCATTTCGACTGAATCCCGCACCTATCATTACTGCAGCTCGACCATATTCAGTATCTTTAAACAAATTTTCTCGAATATGTTCAAGATTCGCCCTATCTCGAAATTCCAATACTTGAGTCATCATTTTCCCGATTATATAGACATTAAAACATGGATGATAAATGATTTTCCCGATTATTCATTCAAATTACTCATTGTACCATATTGACTAATGGATTGATCCCAATATCAAACCAATGTAGAGATATGTCATCTAATATTTTGAATGAAAATTTTCTTAAAACGGTTTTTATGTGAACATTAATAGAATTCGAGTGCGCGAGGTACGATTATTAATCGATCAACTAATACATCCAGACATTCGTCAATTTCTTCACAGAACCAACCAATAAAACAAAATGCGAATATCGTACTGTTTCCTTCAATTGTTAACAATAATGCAGGCATTGTCGTTTGTAAAATTAGTAGTAAGTCTTTGGGTTGAACCAAAAACGCGACCCCCACCGTTGCGAAAAAAAATATTAGAAAGAAAAAAAACGCGAGAATCGATGACAAAACAAAACGAACAATTCTTTTAATCCAGATATTTAATGGAGATAATTTTTCTTTTCCTTTAAAAACGACTATCTCGTTATCATGAATGGTAATTACCTCATTTTTCAAAATTGTAATGTAGCCTTTTTTTGTCAATATTTTAAAATAATTAGCATCGAAACTCGGTAAAAAGAAAATATTTGATAGATGTTTGGATGAAAAAGAAAATTGTTTTGAATAAAGCCGATGATTAAGAGTAATATTTGAAGTGTTATCACATAAACTAACCAATCTACAAAATCCACTGAAAAGTGTAAAGATCATTATTTCGATAAAAATTATCGAGAGTAAATTTAATCCTGTTAGAATCCCAACGACCGGGATAAGACAGATTAATACAAACACATTGTAAGAAAGAAAATTATGAACATACACAATACATCGAGCAAAATTATCAATCGGTTGCCAAATTACTTCTTTTGAATTTTTAATTTCCAAGAAGTCAACAATCGCCATACGATTATCATAATTTTCTTCTATTGCATCAAATATGAGCATGAAAAAATAGGCAATTACAGCCATAAACAGAAAAAGAACAAATAAGCCGATGATTTCGAAATATTTTTCAGATGGAAATTTTCCTTGAAAGAAGGAAGTAAAAACAATTGCTATGAGTAAAATGATAATGCCCATACCACCTAGAAACCCATAGAGCAATTTTTTATTCTCAGTTTTTGATAGAGTACCCTCCTTTATTGAATAAAACAAGTAAGCAAATACACCAAATGAACCTAATAATGCAATGATTGGAGAAATCAAATTAAAACTGGAATTATTAAAAAAGGAGTTGTTTACGGTGGTATTTACTTGATCTTGAGAAACATTAACTTGTGTATTAATAAAAAAATCCTGTGTTGTTGAGATATTTGTTTTATTGAAAAATGATGAAACGACACTTATTGTTGGATTAAAACTGATGAACAACGCCATGACATAACAAATTACTAAGAAAACAGCAATCCCGATCAATAATAAAACAAAAAACGATATAGGAGATTTTTTAACGTTTTCTTGAAAATCGATCATTAACCAATCTTCGAAGTTGATTGATAATTAATGCTTTTATGAAGAAGATGTTCACAAATACAGAGAACTATGAAGGATGTTCATGCGCGACTCGGAACGGATTCAGGTAATAATAGATAAGTTGAAGGAAATATGGCTGCACAATCCCGATCAGAGATTCGGCCAACTCACATACAACCTATTTTCTCAAATTCCCAATACTCGGAAAAAAGGACAGACAGAACTTGATATGTTTCATGTTGAGGATGATACTTTTGAAAATTACTTAGACCCCATAATTGAAAAACAGGCAAAATAGTGTCAATTAGACAAAAAAAGAGTCTAGTGTATAGAGAGGTTTATATCGTCAATAACGTAATTTGAAGTTCATAGAGTGAGGTATTGTGATGAAACAACTCAAAACGCTAGGTGATGAGGTTGAGTTTGGATATGAATGGACTGCTGATGATCGGATAAAAATTAGATACGGAGAAAAAAGTTCTATTCATTTTAATGGTATACTCTACGACGAGTTAATTCAAAAATTTAAAGGAAAAACAATCAGAATCCATAATCATCCCGATGATGATAACATACATGATTGGATATACAGGAAAGGAGTGAAAACAAGAATCGCGCAATACATAGCCCCCATTTTGTGTTGGGAAAAACATGCAAAAAAAAGTCCCGAGCCAGGGCGAATAACCTTTTTATGAAATTTAACAGACAAAATAGTGCCTGTTCGAAAGTAAAGGAAATATTTTTAAAGACCTTATAATGACAATAGCGAGATTTTCCAGTCTGCTATTTAAATAAAGTAGACTATTTCACGATTTTTCCTAAAAGAATTGAACTCTGGGCTACAATTCCCTCCGGCGGCTTTGCATGTAGGGGGGGATACAATTCTCCCCTCTTTTTTCATTAGTTACGTAATCGGGAACAAAGAGTTCTGCCGGGACTAAAAAAAAAAAGAGACGTTTTCCCGGTCATGGGATTATTTATCGCTTCGTTCCGAGATATCCCGCACCGTACTCATGACAGCAGACATGCCGAAGTACTCGGTGATCCGGCTGCTGACCTCAACCGGTACTGTCGTCCCGTCCTTTTTTTTCTGCACGGTCTCAAACAGAATATGCCCCCGGGACTGGAACTTCTGTACAATTTCGGGTGTCAGGAGTTTCTCGGGATGGGTATCGATATCCTGCAGGCGCATCTTCATGAACTCCTTTACCGAATACCCCAGGAGGCGTGAAGCGATAGTATTTGTCTCAAATATCCTTCCGTCGATATCATGGAGGAAGATCGCATCGCTCGCCCCGTCAAAGAGCGTCCGGTAACGAAGTTCTGACTCAATGAGTTCATCTTTGATCCGCTTGCCTTCAGTGATATCTACTACCGAGCAGATGACCAGTCCGTCTTTGGTCATGGATGCCGTGGCCAGGACCCAGATGACCGTCCTGTCTTTTTTGCGCAGGGCGATCTCCATATTCGAGATTTTTTCATCCTGCAGTAATTTTTTTGAGAATTTTGCTTCCTGCGCGCTATCGAACCAAAGGGAAGAGAAGGGCTGGTTTTTGAGCTCTTCAAGGGTATAGCCAAGGATCTCTGCCGACTGCACGTTTATCGCGCGGATCTTCTGGAGTTCCATATCATACGTGAACATCCCTGCCTGGGAATTTTCAAAGATTTCCCGGTATTTCTTTTCCTGCAAAAGCTGTCCGGAAAAGGCTGATATGACAACACCTACCGATACGAAAATGTAAAAAAATGCACTGCTCGCCGCATAGAGACGGATATCCACCGGGCCATACAGGTAGATAAGGCCCAAGAATACCCAGCCAAGAACTATGGTGAAATACACTGCATAGCGGGGATACAGGTATGCAAGAAGCACGATTGGCAGGATATAGAAATAGGGAAAAATATCAAAATAGCCGTTTTTTATACAGAAGATCGATATCAGGACGATTATTATGGTGATGAGGAAGGTAACCGAAAGCCACAGGGTTTTTTGCGGGGATATTGTTTTCATGGGTACTTCATCTCAGGTATACTGATACAAGGTTGAACTTTGCTCGACTGGTATATTATATGTTATTATCCTGCCCGGCTTTTTAATGCCCACGGTACTTTTCGATCAGGTGGAGATTATTTTTTTGTCACTCCATTCAAACCTTGAGATATTGGCCCTGATTACGGGAATATTAATAGAATTCAGTGCAACGGTTACCTGTGGAATGGAATGAAAATGTCCAGCATGTCCGGATGCAGGACCTGTTAAAAACTGCACTTTACCTCTTCATCGGCATCGTCATTATTCCGGTTGCCATCGGGTTACATTACCAGATCTCCCTGTGGCACATGCTCGGTCTGGTGGGATCTGTACTCATTCTCCAGCCGATGGCAGTAGTTGTCGGGGTGGGGCTGGGGATTCCTCCCATTCCCATCATGCTGATCATGATCTCCTTTGGAATTTCGACGATCTTCGGACTGTTCACCATCTGTGACACATTTGCCGAGCGATCCGCGTGGCTCCGTAAACACCTTGACTCCGTCCAGACGATTGCCAAAAAATCCTCGTTGTTCCAGCGATACGGGTTATTTACCCTTATCCCGTTCATCTGGATACCCGGTATCGGGCTCTACGGGTGTGTGCTTCTTGCCTGGCTGTTTCATTGGCGGGGGGCAAAAGGTGTGGGCGTGATTATGGCAGGGTGGATCCTTTCAACGCTGCTCGTGTTGGGGGCATCGGTGGGAATTTTAAGCAGCATTCATTAGTTTAGAAATGTCTGAAAATCTTCGTTATTGCAGCAAAAGTACGGACATATTAACCCGTTATGTAAGTTCAACCGGACGTTGCGGTTGCTCTGCACTGCAATGCCAACTCCTATGCGTCTTTTGCCCTGAGTACCAGCCATTGATTGTCACCCGCTTTTTTGAACCGGATCAGCACATATTTGCCGGAAATGATCCTGCCCTGCAAGAGAACTTCGATTCGTTCATTGTTCCAGATCAATGTTTCATACATCCCGGTATCCTTTATTGTTACTTTGCCGGCACCATACTGCCCTTCCGGGATAGTACCCTGGAAAGCAACGTAATCCAGAGGATGATCTTCCACCTGAATTGCCAGTCGTCGTTCACCGGGTTTTTCCGGCAGCCCTTTGGGCACAGCCCAGCTCTTCAGCACCCCGTCCCGCTCAAGCCGGAAATCGAAATGGTGATGGCTCGCGAAATGCTCGTGAAGGACAAAACGCAACTGTTGATGATCGCTCATTTTCGTCTTCCTGCTTTACTCCGGGTGATCAGGGTTTTAAGATCCCGGGCGGCCGCTGTAATATCCGCAGCCCCGACAACAGCAGAGATTACTGCAACACCGTCTGCTCCTGCCACTATGACCTCCCCCACATTTTCCCGGGTTATCCCCCCGATGGCAATAACGGGAACTGACACCTGCCGCCGGATATCCCGCAACATACCAAGCCCGTGTCCGGGACCGGCATCCTGTTTGGATCCGGTGGAAAACGTAGGACTGAGCGCCACGTAATCAGCTCCCTGCAGCACAGCCTTGATTGCCTCGCCAGCAGTACTGACCGACACGCCGATGATGAACCCGGGGGGGGCGATCTGCCGGGCAACATCGGTACGCATATCCCCCTGCCCGAGATGCACGCCATCCGCACCGCAGGCGATTGCCACGTCAAGACGATCGTTTACGATGAAGAGTGTTGAAGTCCTGCGGGCAATCCCGCGAAGGGTTCTCCCTGTCCGTAAGAGCTCGCTGCTGCTGCAGGATTTGTCCCGGAGCTGGATGACATCGGCTCCCCCGGCAACTGCACGCTCTGCAATCTCTGCATGGGTCCGCCCCAGCCCGATATTCTCATCGGTGATTACGTACAGCTCATAGTTCATAGACAGACTTTCAAACGGATCTGATCTTTGCTTCAGACTGGAGTGCTGCGGGTTTAAGTCCTGAGAGTTCATCGAAGAGGGCAACCTTGAACGAGTACGGCCCCCGTGCCCCGGCTGCTGCCCGCTCCCCGGCAATGCCGAATGCGGCGAGTGCTGCTGCTGCGGCTAAGACGGGGTCTTTGGATTCCGCAGCAAATGCTCCTGTCACCGAAGCCGCCATGCATCCGGTACCCGATATACCGCCCATCATCGGGTGACCGTTCTCTACGAGCAGGACACGTTTGCCATCGGTTACGATGTCACTGGCCCCGCTAACAACCACGGTGATGCCGGCAGACTGGGCAAAATCCTTTGCAATCGCGACAGGATCCCCGGCAAGTCCTGCAGAATCCACGCCCCGCACCTTACCTTCTGCGCCGGCAAGTATGCCGATCTCCCCGGCATTTCCCTTGAGAATTGTTATCTCCAGTTCGCTGAGCAGGCGCCGGGCGGTATCTGTCCGGAAACGGGTTGCCCCTGCCCCGACCGGATCGAGGATGATGGGGATCTTCCTCTCATTTGCCTTCCTGCCGGCCGCGAGCATTGATTCGACCTGGAGCTTGTTGAGCGTCCCGATGTTGAGCACGAGTGCATTGACAATGCCGGTCATCTCAGCTACTTCCTCGATTGCATCTGCCATGATCGGTGCACCGCCGGCACAGATCGTGATATTTGCGCAGTCATTGACCGTGACGTAGTTGGTGATATGGTGGACAAGCGGGCGGTTCTTCCGCACGCGGGCAAACAGGTCTGATAGTTGAGCAGGTATCATCATAGTCTCCAGATAGTTGGGGTAGTATTCGGATAATTGTATTACACAAATATTTGCCGCAGGACTATTAAACCGTGACAGCACGGGAGTTAAAATTAAAAAAAAAGTAATATGCCTATCGCGTGAGTTCCTCTAACGTTGCGATGAGCATATCGATCTCTTCTGCGGTATTGTACAGCGCAAGGCTTGCCCTGACCGTCCCGTCAGGAAGGCCAAGTGCATCCATCAGTGGCTGGCAGCAGTGATGACCGGATCGGACGAGAATGTCTGCTGCTTCGTCCAGCTGCTGGGCAACCTCGTGCGGGTGAAACCCGTCCACGGTAAACGAGACAACGCCGATGCGTGCTTCAGGATGCTCCGGAGCATAGACCCGGATCTTCTTGTTCTGGGAAAGTCCGTTGATCAGCCTCGTGGTAAGTATCTCTTCGTGGCGCCGGATATTTTCCATGCCTAACGTTTCAAGATACCCGGCTGCTACGCCAAGCCCGATCCCACCGGCAATATTGGGGGTACCGGCTTCGTATTTCTGGTAACCTTCAGCGGCCGTAAAACCGGTGCCGGTGACAGTTTCAACCATCCCCCCGCCAAGAATGAAGGGTTCGAGGTCCGGCTCTTTCATCCAGAGGACGCCTGTTCCGGTCGGACCGCACATCTTGTGCCCGGAGAACGCGAAATAATCGCAGCCGAGTTTGGAGACATCCACCGGCAGGTGCGGAACGGTCTGGGCCCCATCCACGAGCAACTTTACCCCATGATCGTGGCAGATCTTCGCGATCTCTTTGACCGGTGTGATGACTCCCAGGACATTGGAGGCATGGGTAACGGCAACAAGGCGGGTTGCCGGCGTGATGATCTTCTCCAGTGCATCGGGATCGAGCGAGTAATCCGCACCAAGACCGATTATATCGACTTCAACACCCCGCGATTTCAGCGCCCGCCATGGCAGCAGGTTGGAGTGATGCTCAAGAATGGTGGTGATGACGCGGTTCCCGGGAGACCAGGCTAGTCCGTGGGCGACCATGTTGATCGATTCAGTGGTATTTTTGGTAAATACGCAGGTACCGTTCTTCCCGCCAATGAACCCGGCCACCTTCTCGTGGGCATGCCAGTAGCGCTGGCTGGCGATCTGGGTGAGGCGGTGCACACCCCGGCCGACATTCGCCCGGTAGTTGTGCTCGAACTCCACCATTGCTTCGATCACCGGTTCGGGTGAAAAACTCGTGGCTGCATTATCGAGATAGATGAGATCGCCAAGAATCGGAAAATCCTTCCTGATATCCGCTACGGAATATCCTTCAACCATTTGTAGGTCCATTGATGGCTCCATTATTTTTTCTTCCCGGTCTTTCATCTCTTCCTTTATTTCATCTGCCTTTTTGACTTCCTTTGATTCGGCTGTCACCGGTGGAGGTGCCCGGGGTGGCCCGGTTCGCAGCGTGTGATCTTCGTTGAACGGCACTCCTTTCAGATTACAGAGTTCCCGCATCTTTGGCGGGAGGGCACGCCACCGCCAGAGTCCCCAGGTGCAGAATACTTCCGGCAATCCCTTCTTTGCCGCCCAGCGTTTGAGGAACTCGTCCCAGCGCTTTGCATACTCCGGCTGGAGCACGCGGAGTTCCTCGTACTCGCTCTCGAGCATCGCGGGGCAGAGATAACACCCGATACGTTCGAGCCCCTTGTCATAGAGCGGGTTGGTCGCCACCTTCTGCCACCAGAGGTAGAGAAAGACTTCCAGCGCCCTCCAGTGACGGATAGGCGAGAGATTGAGCTGGAGCGGGTTGGCCGGGTTCTGGCTGGTCTCGTCGAGCCCCGCCCGGTTCCATGACTCGTACCAGCGGTTGCCCTGCACCGTGACGCAGGGGCCGACATCCGCGAGATAGAGTTTGAGCGGGTGGAGTTTCTGGAGTTTGCAGCACCAGCGGTTGTCCTTGCCCGGCGGCCCTGCTTTTTCTGCTGCCTGCCAGAAATCGCCGGCTTTCCGGATAATATCTACTCCCTGCGATTCGACAAATGCGATCGTCTCGGGAAATTCAAGACCGGTATCGATAAAGAATGCCTTAGTCACCCCGGCTTTCCGGGCGATATGGAGTACTGCAGTGCTGTCCTTTCCCCCGGAGAACGATACATTTGCGGTCGGGCGATCCGAAATGTGCTGCTTGATGGCACGGATCGCGTGGCGCTCAAGGTTTTTTAAGTGGAACTTGTTCTTCTCGATTGCCACATCCCAGCCGGGATTTTTCGGGGTGCGGGGCGTAACGCTGATGAGCTCCTTGACCTTGATGGACCCTTCCTTTACCATGCCGGTGCCGAACCGGTTTTTGTACTTGACAATAACGGTTCCGTCTGGAACGGGAATTTTGAGGGCGATCCGTTTGCCGCCAACCCGCCCCTGCTCCTGCCGGACATTCGTGTGGGTGTCGAGATCCACAATACCCTGCGTGGCATAAGGGAGGATGAACGGGAGTGCTTCGGGCGAAAGGTCCAGGCTGAATTTCCGTGACACAGGATCGAAGGTGAGCCAGCCGAGCCGCTCTCCGTGCATGATCACGAGATCCGCCCGGTCAACGCCTCCGGTCTTGTTAAAGAGGAGAATTTTTGCGAGCGGGACATTGCCAAACCGCTCCTGCACGAGTTTTTTGACCAGTGCCATGTCAGCGGCAAGGGCAGGGCGGACATCGTAGGGCTGGAGAAGTTCGATCTTCCGGCCCTCGGCCCCGCATGCACAGCTCTTTGCCACCAGCGGCACGTTGCACTGATCACACCAGAAAAGGACCTTTTTTACCGGCGGCTCGTGCATCATACACACTGATTGCGCGGGAAGGGAGATAAGAGAAGCGATTGGGGAGGGGGATCGTTTAATGCCTTTTTAGGGATAGTATACTGGACTGTTTTGCATTCAATTATTTTCCGACTCTTAAGAAACAGTTCTCCTGTCAATTTATTCATGCTCTATGAAACTATGAGGGTGACCCCCTCTCTCCCCCCGTGGGGGAGGCAGCCCAAGGGGAGCATCCCCTTGACCCCCTTCATTTTCAGGAATGCATCAACCTCTTGAAGGATGTTGCACTATCTGGTCGGTTGCTTTTCAAAACGTCTTTATGTAAATTGAATGAGACTGACCGGACCCTGAACCGCCGCGGGGGCGCCCCGTCGGGGGCGGCGGTGTCTATCGTAAGCGGGGGTATGGGGGCATCAGCCCCCATCATGAACCCTAAATATTTTCCCAGATTTGCAAAGAACAATAGTTTTTCAGAACAATTCTTTCGATAAATTAACCAGACACATGCCGGACAAGACAGTTTTGTAACATTCCCCACACCTTAAGTACTACCAGATCCCACGTAATTTTTAATATACGTATGAGCCCCCCCGCTGCGAATTCCGATGAACAGGAAGATGCACTGCAGCATCTTAAAAGCCGGGGCTATTGTTCTTCTGAACAGTGCGTTATCCGGATCGAACATCTCACCAAAACGTTCCAGGATAAACAGCGAACGGTAACAGCCGTGGATGATGTCACTTTTGATGTCAAACGCGGCGAGATCTTCGGCCTGCTCGGGCCCAACGGTGCCGGAAAAAGCACCCTGATACGCATCCTCACCACCCTGCTCAAACCCACCTCGGGTACAGCATTTGTTGATGTGTATGAGATCACCAGAGATCCAGAAAAGATCCGGGGCATCATCGGGGTCTGTCCCCAGAACAGCACGCTGGATAATGAGCTCACCGCGTACGACAATTTAGAGTTCTATGGAAAGTTAGAGGATGTCGATGACCGCATCCTGCCGGATCGCATCTGGGAACTTCTGGCCATGGTCGGGCTTACTGACCGGGCCCACATGAAAGTGCAGACTTTCTCGGGCGGGATGAAGAGGAAGCTTGAGATCGTGCGGGCGTTCATCCACCGCCCCCTGATCCTGTTTCTTGACGAACCGACCATCGGTCTTGATCCTGAGTCCCGGCGCGAGGTCTGGCAGCAGATCGAACACCTGAACGCAGAGAACACCACCATCATCTTAACCACACATTACATGGACGAGGCAGAGAAACTCTGTGGCAGGATTGCGTTTGTGGACCGGGGCCGGCTCATATCGTTAGATACCATGGATAACCTGCGCCTGCTGCTTCCTGCCGGCGATCTTATCGAAATTGGGTTTGATCGGCTGGATGACCGGATCATTTCTGCAATCAGAGCACATGATCTTGTCATTTCTGCTGACGTAAAAGAGCAGAGGCTCCATATCACCGCAAAAAACGGAAACACCATCCTGCCGGCCATTCTTGCGATCTTTGATCGCTATGCAGTAACCATAACCGCAATCTCTATCCGGTCCCCTTCCCTTGAAGACGTCTTCATCTACCTGACCGGTAAAAACCTGAGCGACGGCGGGGGAAGCGATGGCGCACAGGGTGGGGGCGGTGTGCCGGCTCCTGACAGAAGGAGGCCTTCATGATCAAAGGTGCCGTTGCGATTTTCAAGCGGGATTTCAAGAAATTTCTTGGCAACCCGTTCGTGATCATCTTTACCCTGTTAATGCCGATCATGTATCTCGTGATCTTCGGCAACGCGATGGGAGGGTCGATCAGCCACATATCGATCGCCGTCGTGCAGGAGGAGCCCTACGTTCATGAACCCCCCCTGTTCACCGCGTTTGTCAATGATCTGAAACATACGGCGCAGAAGGACAATCCCCCCACCTTCGATGTCGCAGTATACACCGATGAACTGAAAGCCAAACGGGCATTGCAGGGCGGGGTAGTGAGCGGGGTCCTGATCTTACCCTCTCCGCACTTTATCGATCGCCCGATACGGCTCTACGTGGACAGTTCCGATTCGGTGACCCCAGCCGTGATCATATCCGGCGTGAATGCAGCGCTCGTACAATCAGGGTCCCATAATCAGGTCGAAATAAACAAAATTTATGGCGATATCAAATACATCCAGTTCTTTGGTGTCGGCGTCATTGTGATGGCGATCTTCATGACCACGATGATGGGCGGTGGCATCGCCCTAATCAAGGATCGTGAGATGGGCATTATCGAGGGGTATTTTGTAACCCCCGTGAAGCGTTCGAGCATCATCATGGGCATGATCGCAAGCGGCACGGTAAGGGCATTTCTCTCAGGATTCGTCATCTTTATCGTCGATCTCCTGATCACCGGGATCATAATCCAGACCCCGGAAAATTTTTTTATGGTCCTGCTGGTGTTGTTCATCACCAGTATCGGGATCACCAGCTTCATGGTCTCGATGGCATCCCGGTTCTCCAACCAGCAGGAGTATGCCTCCATGTCGGCATTTTTCAACCTGATCCTCTTCATGACCAGCGGTGCATTTTACCCGGTCATCGGTATGCCGGACTGGTTGCGCTGGATCACGATCATCAACCCGGAATATTATGCAGTGCATGCACTCCGGAGCCTCATCCTGCGGGGTCAGGGGATCGACGTAATCGGAACGGATCTCATTGCCCTGTGTATCTTCTCGGTTGCAGCGATGATACTGGGTATCGCCACGTACCGGCGCACGCTGGAATAATGCGAACGAGGGGTTTCCTTGTTGCCGGATAGTCATTTCTGCCCCATGCAACCCCCGTTTTGATAAATGTTTTCACAACGTTCAGATAGTGTTGCAGGGCAAAAGTTCTGATGAATATTGTAGAAAACAAAAATTATCAGGACGAGGCTTGGGTATCCGTGAAACGGTAATCCCCTTCCGGCACGTTAATCTCGAACCGGACGCCTTTGCCGGGTGTACCTGTTTCCGCTATGGATAGCCCGGTAATACTGAGCACTTCCCGGGTAAAAAAGAGACCAAGACCGGTATGTTTCCCAAACCCTCGTTCAAACAGGTGTGGACGGGCTTCCGCATCAATTCCAACCCCATTATCGATATAAGTGATGATGAGTCCGCCATCCTTTCTCTCACAACAGACCGTGATTTCCGATACGGTTCTGCCATAGCGAAGGGTGTTGTCCATTAAGTTATAGAACCCCCTCCCGAGCAGAGGATCGGCAAAGATCTCCAGATTGTCTGATTCCACCTTCAGACAAACACCTGAGAGATCCAGTCCTGTTGCAGCGTTCATTACCGTTTTGCCGAGGTCCTGCCAAACCGGTGCGTTCACCCCCATATCCTCATACTCTTTGGTGAACAGGATCTGCTGGTTGATCATATCGATCACCTTCCGTTCTTTTTCGATCATCAGCTGGAATTTTGGATCCTGCACAAATCGTGACGATAACTCCACGTACCCGCTCAACGCCGTCAGCTGGTTTACCACGTCGTGGCGGGTAAGTCCTGACAGCAGGTTGAGTTTCCGGTTTGCGATCTTTAACGCTTTTTTAGCTCTGCGTATCGATTCCTGCTGCTCCTCGAGTTCACGGTTTCGGGCCACCAGCAATTCCTCGGTTGACTTCAGCTCTTCAAACGCAGCAGCCATCTGTTCGTTAGCCGTATTCAGCTCCTGGTTCTTCAGCTCGAGTTCCTGCCGGGCAATTTTCCGTGCCGTGATATCGGTGAGCATGGCAAACGAGCCCTGGAACATGCCCCTGGCATCAAGAAGAGGGGTTGCCGAGACCTGGCACCAGAGAGTCGTTCCGTCCTTTTTACAGAACTTCCGCTCATATACCGAACGATTGCCGGCACGACGGAGCCGTTTCTTTTCAGCATGATCCGGCATCTCTTCGGGATGCATGAAATCCTCAACGGGTCTTCCGAGAATTTCGTCCGGGGAATACCCGAGCATATCAGCAAGACGGGAGTTGACAAAGGTCGCTCTCAGCCCGTGATCCATTGACCAGATGCCTTCGTTTGCTGTCTCCACGATCTGCCGGTAACCCTCCTCGCTCGTTTGCAGTGCTTTCTCCCGTGCTGCCAGATCTTCAAGATTGCTGCGCAGCTCCTCTTCGATCGCGGTAATCTGCTCGTAGGCTGTCCGCAGTTCGTTTTCTTTCTGTCGACGTTCGGTGATATCTTCAAATACCGTGCCAAATGTTCCTTTTTTGGGAGAATACACCGAGATGGCAAGATGTTTTTTCATCCGGGGATACCAGATCTCGAAGTGGCGTGGGGTTCCGGTGCGGGCGACTTCGGCAAAAAGGGCAAGCGCCCGGGGTTCATCACCCCCAAACACTTCCCTGCTCATTTTGCCTGTTGCCGTATCGCGGGGGATGTTAAAGATCTTCTCAAACGCGGGATTCACCTGCCGGATCCGGTATTCCACCGGCATGCCGTTTCCGTCATACACCAGCTCGTTAACGGCATGTCCTTCAACCATGGCAGAGAAGAGAGCCCGGTAATTGGCATCACTCTCGGCCACCAGCCGCTCCCGCGATGCCAGTTCCTCAAAATTGTTGCGCAGCTCCTCTTCCATTGCTGCGATCTGTTCATAGGATGCCTGAAGATCGATCATCCGGTTTTTATGTGCGGTGATATCCCGGATTGATTCGATTGCACCGATTACCTTTCCCCGGGTATCAACAAGGGGGGATGCGGTAAACCAGATATGAGCGCCTTTTCCTGAATAGAGTCCGGGTACAAAAACCTCAGAAAAAAGAGTCGTTCCCTCTTTTTCAATCGTCGTGTAATGAGAGGCTATCGATTCATCCTTGGAAAGGATCAGATCGATCAGTATCGGGCGGCGTTTACCGTAAATCGGGATTGAGTACTCATAATCACCCTTGCCGACCATTGCATCGGCTGAAATGCCGGTCAGTGTCTCCATAGCCCGGTTCCAGGCGATCACCCTTCCGTCACTATTAATTACAAACGTGGCATCCGGCAGGAAACTGATGATGTTTGTCATACGCTGGGCAGATTCACGCAGTTCCTGTTCCCGTGACGTCAGTTCCTCAAAATTATTGCGCAGCTCCTCTTCAACTGCCGAAATCTGCTCGTAGGCTGCCCGCAGTTCGTCTTCTTTCTGCCTGCGGTCGGTGATATCTTCAAATACCGTGGCAAATGTTCCTCTTTTGGGAGAATACACCGAGATCGAGAAATGTTTTTTCATCAGGGGATACCAGATCTCGAAGTGGCGTGGAATCCCGGTGCAGGCAACTTCGGCATACAAAGCAAAGGCCCCGGGCTCATCCCTCTCAAAAATCTCCCGGCTTGTCCTGCCAATTGCAGTATTGGTGGGAATTGCGAAGATCTTCTCAAACGCAGGATTCACCTGCAGGATCCGGTATTCCACCGGCATACCGTTTCCGTCATACACCAGCTCGTTGACCGCATGTCCTTCAACCATGGCAGAGAAGAGAGCCCGGTAATTGGCATCACTTTCGGCCACCAGCCGCTCCCGTGCTGCAAGTTCCTCAAAATTGTTGCGCAGCTCCTCTTCCATTGCTGCGATCTGTTCATAGGATGCCTGAAGCTCGTTCTGGCGGTTTTTTCTTGCCGTTATATCCCGGATAGATTCAATCGCCCCGATAACATTCCCCTGGGTGTCGATGAGTGGAGATGCAGTAAACCAGAGATGTGCACCTCTTCCGGAATTGAGTCCTGGTGCAAAAACCTCCGAGATAAGGTTAGTACCGTCTGCATCGATCGTGGTGTAGCGGGAGAATATCGTCTCATCCCGGGAAAGGATCAGATCGATTAATATGGGGCGGCGTTCACCGTAGATCGGGAGTGAGTATTCATAATCCCCCTTGCCGATCATTGCACCTGCTGAAATGCCGGTCATCTTCTCCATTGCCTGGTTCCAGGCAATCACCCTGCCATCAGTATTTATTGCAAATGTGGCATCGGGCAGAAAACTGATGATATTTGTCATAAGCTGGGCAGATTCACGCAGTGCGCACTCTACCTGTTTGCGCTCATGGACATCCCGCATTATCGCGAGGAGGAGATTCCGGCCCTTTACGTCCAGGCGGGAGAGACTGATTTCGACATCGAATTCCCTCCCATCGAGCCGTCGGTGGCGCCAGTCAAATAACCGGGGTGTTCCCCCGATCACTACCTGCATAAGTTCACGGCTTTTTTCTATAGATGAGATGCCATCGGGCTGGGTAGCCGGAGAAAGATCACAGGGGTGGGAGCCGATCAACTGTTCACGGGAACAGCCAAAATACTCCAGTGCCTTTGTATTACAATCAATATACACGCCCTGTTCCATCATGAAGATAGCATCGCTTGCTCCTTCAAAAAGGGTGCGGTACTGCTCTTCAGATTCATTGATCCGCCGCTCTGACTGTTTCTGGTGAACCGCCTGCTTGATCTTGTGTTCCAGCTCGGCAAACTGCGGTACCGGATTACCCCCTTTCTGGAGATAAAAATCAGCGCCAAGGTTGAGCGCCTCGATCACCACTTCCTCGCGTCCCCTGCCGGTGAAAAGAATAAACGGGAGATCGCTATACCTTGTACGGATGTATTTGAGAAACTCGATGCCATTTGTTACCGGCATCTGGTAATCAGAAACGATCGCATCATAGTGGTGTTTCGCCAATTGTTCCCTCGCATCAGCGGCAGTATGGCAGATCTCAACCGTGATCGAGCCACTCTGTTCGAGAAAGGTCTTTCCTATGTCAAGAAGAGCCGGTTCATCATCAACATAAAGAACGGAGATCAATATTTGCCACCAGGTACCCTAAAAGACAAAATATAAAAAGATAGTAAATTTTTTTATATACATCTGCAATAGTATTTAAATTTACACCATATATATCCAGCGATACGACGGATATCTCTCTAATTTTTACGTAATTTTGAATTTTTTTTGATGATTAAGTGTGTATTATTTTCAAATTTCTATCTTGAAACCCTTTTTTTGGATTCTGATTATGCAATATATTTATACGCAATGAAACCATGAGGAAAAAGATAGAGATGGTACTATGGTAAAATTAACCGCAGAGATGAAGGACGCGTTTGCAAAGATGAAGGTCTTCCCGGTTGCAACGGCAACCAAAGACGGCACACCCAATGTGATCCCGCTGGGAATAGCCGAGCTCGTAAGTGACGATACCGTCTGGTTCGTGGACAATTTCATGAACAAGACGCTCTCTAATATCCGGATGAATCCCAAGATCGCCTTCTTTGTATGGGGGCCGGAGATCAAAGGATGCTTCCAGTGCAAGGGGGTGGCTGCGATTAAGACGAGCGGCCCGGAATATGATCAGATGAAGGCAAAGCTCAACATCAAGAACCCGGCACTGCCTGCCCGGTCACTTGTCATCGTGAAGATAACCGAAGTTTTCGAATGCAAACCCGGCCCGACTGCCGGTGCAAAAATTCTTTGATCTTTTTTACTATGAAAATGGCTTTCCCATTTTCATGTACCCCTATGCTTGTGGCGATCGGAATCATCTGGTTTTTATGAACAGAATCGATCCTCATGGATCTTTCCACCGTGTGCACTTACACTGGGAATGGAGTGATATTTTCCCGGAAACACCTTTACCGGTGCCTGATACGGACAAGGAGCCGTCTGCGGATACCGGCGTGTCGCGATAAAAAAGAGGGATTAGGCCGTTTCTTACTTCGTACCGGGTTTCGAACCCGGTGCCGCAGCTACGATTTTTAATGCTTCAGTGATCTCCGGAAGCAGCTCGGCCGGTATGCCGATGACCAGTTCGCCATCTTCAATGCCGGAGAACTTACGGGATCCGTCACAGCCCAGCGAGAAGTTCACGTGGCCGGTGAGATAGGTCTGCGCACATGCATCGGAACAGACCGACTGGATACCGGCAAATTCCGACTGGATCCGTCCCCCCAGCCGGAACATCGTGCTCTGCGCAAGTTTCAGCATTGCCCAGGGACTCGCAACAATCACTACGACCTGGGGATCGAACGGGGTCTTTTCGAGCGGGGCATACATCGTGGCGTACGTATCCCCGGTATGCAGGTGTGCAACCCGGTCAATGGTCCGCTTGCAGGACGCAGAGCTCTCGAATTTTCCGAGCTTATAATAGAAATCACCATTCTTCAGGCTCTCGGTGATCTCCCGGAGACCCAGTGCCCATGCACCGCCATTGCATTCGTGTTTTTCAGAAGTCGAGTAGAAGATCCGCCCTTCTTTTCGTGCAAGGCCGATCATTGAGCAGTGACGGATCGTTTTGTCAAATGCTTCCATGCCTGCCGGGATCTCTTCCTTTTTGGTTGCAAACCGGAATGCAACCGGTGAACCGCTGAGCTTGAGATACTTCTTAAGCGTCTCGGATGCCTCTGCGTAGTTTATTGCAATTTTCATATCTGCTGCCATAAGATTTCACCTCATAATCCCCGTATAGGGGGTTTGTGTACATCTAGACCATGTGACGGGAATTATTTAAAGATAGTGACCGTGCAAAAAATAGGTGGATAAGTGGCATCGGGGCCGGGAACCCGTATACTGAAGGATTGTGGAATGACGCTACCCTTATCCCTCCCCTCCCACAAACAGATACGAAGGTTACATCATGGAATATGGCAATTTACTGGACGATGCGCTTCACTATACAAAAAAGGGCATCTTTTCGAATGTGAACCGCTGGATAAAACTGTTTGTGGCGATCATCTGCCTTGGCATCCCGATGAACGGGTACATCATGCGGATCTACCGGGGGGCATCCCCGGCACCGGAAGTGGACCAGTGGGGCACCCTGTTTGTTGACGGCATCAAGCTGATGATTGTCGGGATTATCTATGCGATTCCCATGATGATCCTCTGGGCATTCATCTACGGGGGCATGCTGCTTACGGTGGTGCAGGGGAACCTGAGCACAGCCGCGATGGAGAACTGGTCTCCCAACCTGGGACTCATACTCGTTATGTATGCCATCGAGATCGTCATCGCGATCATCATGCCGGTGGCAGCAATACGATTTGCACGCACAGGAAGTTTTTCCGAAGCTTTCAACTTCAGTGCAATCCTTGAAACCATCAAAAAGATCGGGTGGATCAACTATATCATCGCCCTGATCCTTGTCTCCCTTGTCGTTGCCATCCCGATCTGTATCATTATCTTCGGTCTCATCCTTATCGGCGGGATCAGCATGTTCATGCTGGGTGGCAGCAACATTGCCCTACTCGGACTAATTTTAGCAGGAATCCTCATTATCCTCATCTTCGCCCCCCTGTTTACGGTCTTCCAGGCACGTTACATGACAAGGGTTTACGATAGTGCGGCAATTGAGGCATAATTTTTTGGATTCCCGTAACAGGAATCTTGTTCTTAAGGTTCTGTCCGGAATATTCCCGGTCCTGTGGACCGGAATTTCTTTAAAAAAAATTGCATTGTAGAAAACTTTTTTTGACGTAATATATTGCCCCCCTCTTGCGCCACCAGTCCCCCGTTGGGGGACGGGCGCAGTGCGATAGTCCGGGTAAGATTACCGGTAATACGTCGTCATCGCAATGGGAGCGAAGCTGCCGAGAGCGTCAGGGTCTTTAGATGATTTATCCTGAAAATCGTACTCATTAATAAGATGGGGGTTGAAACCCCCATACCCCCTGTCGCGATGAACATCGCCGCCCCCGACGGGGCGCCCCCGCGGCGATTAAGTGACTAAAAATACTAAAACCTCATTGCCCCTCCGTGCCTAAAGAGAGGCCCTGAGGCGGGGAGAATTATAAAAACGATTTTCATGCTTCGGGTGCGAACGTCTGTCCATTCCCATTTCTACAGGGCAAAAAAATGTATTTGCTTCTCGTTAAAAGTGAATATACCGGCAAATTATCAGACCGGAATGGGTATGCCGGTGGCTTCCAGGTTACTTTCAATCTCCCGTATGGTCTCAAGTTTTGCTTTTGTAGACGGCCCTTTTGGTACAGCTTTGCAACCCGATGCCGCTGATGTTGACTCCGTAAATGTCCCGATCTGCCGGGCGAGCTGGATCACATCTTCCTTGTCAAAGCCGATGAGCGGGCGGTAGATCGGGATCTCAGCTGCATCGGTGAGCACGACAAGGTTATCAAGCGTCTGGCTTGCCACCTGGCCGATGGATTCACCGGTCACGATCCCTTTTGCCCCCACCCGGTTTGCATAAGCAGTTGCAACCCGGTACATACGGCGCTTGCAGAAGATACAGGTGTACTTCTCGAGATGCCTGCTGATGAGCTCTGTTTTTGCATTTGCAAGATACGAATCGGCAATCACGGTCAGTTCGATGCCGGGCTGGTACTGGGCCAGCTGTTCGACAACGCGCCGGGCACGGGCGATCGTGGTCTCATCGAGGAACGAGTCGAGTGCAACAAAGAGCGGGATGATCCGGCACCCCCGCTTCATCATCATCCACGCGGCAACGGGCGAGTCGATTCCCCCGGACACGAGAGCGACAAGGGTGCCTTCGACCCCGAGCGGGAGTCCCCCTACGGCTTTTGTTACATTATCGTACAGATAGGCCTCGTTTGCCCGGATCTCGATATGGATCTCTTTATCCGGATTGGCAAGGTTCACTTTCAGGTGCGGGAATTCATTCCGGAGCAGGTAGCCGTACTCGATCGCCTTGTCGTTGGAGCTGAAGGTATGGGTGCCTACCCGCTTCATCTTGATGGCAAACGTCTTTGCCGTGCCTATCCCATGCCGGCGACAGTAATCCGGTAGACTGGACTCGATCTCGTCAAGTTTTATGTGTTCCACTTCGGAAAACGATACGATCCCGAAGATCTTTTTCAGCAACTCGGGTTTCACATCGCCATCCAGCCAGATGCGTCCCCGCTCGTTCCGTACATGGATGCCCGGCATCACTTCGCGGATATTTGCGATGAGCACATTCTCCCACTGCCGGCGAACCGGATCGGATTTTAAAAATAGTTCAGAATAGCGCACAAGCCATTGTTTTTTCATGAAACTGGTTCACCGGTTATTTTTTCTTTCTCGCGGTTTTGCGGACGCGATCTGCTTCATCGGTATCTTCGATCCGCAGGAGATAGGTCCCGTGGCAGGGTTTGGTATAGGGAAAGACAATTTTTCCCCCGTCAAGCCCGAGCGCGATCGGCGGGAGGCCGATAATGTACTCATCGAAAAGCTTGTAGCCGGGATCGACATACCAGACTTCGGAGAAATTCTTCTCAACATATTCCCTGCATTCCTTGAATGAAGCCCCGAGCGGGAGGAGCATCTCGTACTTCAGGTTCTCGATACAGCCCATCCGAACACCTCGTTGACCTTTGCCTTCAGCTGCACCGGGTTGTGCACTGCCTTTTCCACGATCTTCTCGCACGGGAACTCTATCGATGCCGCGAGCGGTCCGGGATCCTTGCCAAAGATGATCACCACAAGCCGGCTCTGTGGCAGGAGGTGGCGCATCGTTGCCGCGTATGCAATCGCTGCGTCGTTGTGCGCACAGACCACGCAGAGATCCGCGGCCCGGTGCTTCTCAACGATCTCTTCGATACACTTCTCGAGCACCATCATCGGCCCGATATAGTGCTTCTCCGGGTCGGAGACCCTGAGCAGGTTCAGCACCGAAGGATTGCCGGTGATGAGGAGATCCGATCCGTGCGTGCGAAGCTGGTGGGCTATATACAGGGCGATCGCCTGTTGCGCCGGCGCTTCCGGACAGCCGAGCAGGAGCAGCGCTTTGTTGGGTATTGTAACAGGTTCAGTCATTTTTTCACTCCGGTTCCGGAACAGGTGCCCGTGCATTCAGCGGACTGCGGGCAGACATGCACGGCATCCGCTTCCTTGAACGGGTGATGGCAGTACGGGCAGGTGAAGTCGCATTCTGTACCCTCGTACGGGCAGATCGTCATCGAGAGATCCGCGAGCGGGTGGCCCTTGCCCCGGATCTCAAATTCCTTATACCAGCCGAACGGTGCCCGCTTCACTTCGACCGATTCTGCATAAAGTGCGTCTTCGAGTCCGGTAAGGATCGCAAGGGCCACCTGCGGGGAGCCGAGCGTGCTTGTCAGGTGGGCATACGGGTAGATCAGGACCCGGTTCACGCCGAGTATCGAAAGCCGCTTCCGGACATTCTTTACCGCACTCGCGATCACATTTCCGGGATTTTTTTCGTCCAGTTTCTCTATGCAGCAGAAGAGGACAACGCATTCCTCCATCCGGTCCTCACGGGAGGTGACGGATTCTGCCATCTTCGTCTTCTGCGTGGCATGGTACCACATGGAGGTGGCATGGATGGAGAGGATCCTCACGGGTTTCCTCTCCCGACAAGGGTGCTGATCGCATCGCTCGTGATAAGGCCGATGAGGTGCTGGTCGGCATCCACCACCGGCAGGGCTGAAATAGAGTGCTCCTCCATTTTCTTTGCAGCAGATTCGATCGGTTCATCCGGCGTGGTAGTATGCACGTCCTTTGACATGATCTCATCGAGCCAGAGGAAATTTTTCGCAACGGCTTTTGCGATATCCCACGATGTGACGATGCCGACGAGATGGCCGTCACCCGATAATACCGGCAGGTGATTGACCTCAAGGTTGATCATCCGTCGTGCGGTGACTGCCGTTGTCGCCCCTTCCTCAATCGTCGGGACATTGCGGAACATCACATCGCCGACAATGGTCCTTGAAAGGAATTGCGAGATCAGGTAATTGACCTGGCCGGATTCCAGTAAAAATCCGTCGTGACCATAGTTGGACCGGATCTCGCTGTACCGGACCTCCCGTTCATTGGCGGTCAGGGCCGAGACGATCTCCTGCGACTGGTAGGGGGGATAGAGCCAGTCGGAAGATACCGAGATCACGAGGAATCCCGCCTTTGCTTCCGCCAGCCCTTTTACGAGCGAGCCGTCTTTTGTCAGGTCGAAGTAATCGATCGCTTTGGTGATGTAGAGATACGAGTTCGCATCGAACCGCTGGGTGAACGTGTCTCCCTGGTGATGGAGATAACTCTCAACGGCAAAATCGGTGGAGAAGTCAAACCCGATCCGGTCTTTGGACTGGAGCGAGCGCCCGAACTTTGCATGCATCGATTCGTCAGAGAGATAGGTGATGTGGCCGACCATCCGCGCAAGGGCGAGCCCCTTGACCGGGCCCGGCGCATCATACGATCTCGTATCGTAATAATTCCCGCCATTCCATTCCGGATCCGAGATGATCGCTTTCCTTCCTACTTCATTGAAGGCAATCTGTTGTGGGGTGGAGTAGCCTGTCGCTGCGATAATGATCGCCTTTTTCATCATGTCTGGGTAACTGACCGTCCACTGGAGAGCCTGCATACCGCCCATCGATCCACCGGCAACCGCGTAGAGCTGCGGGATTTTGAGATGGTCGATGAGCAGTTTCTGGGCATTGACCATGTCACTGATGGTGATGACGGGAAATTTTGCCCCGTACGGCTTTCCCGTTTGCGGATTAATCGATGATGGCCCGGTCGATCCCTTGCACCCGCCGATCACGTTCGAGCAGATGATGAAATACCGGTCGGTGTCAAAGGCCTTGCCCGGCCCGACAATGGCATCCCACCAACCCGGTTTATCTTCGCCCTCATGGAGTCCTGCAATATGGGCATCGCCCGACAGGGCATGACAGATCAGTATGGCATTGTTGTGCTCACGGTTCAGTTTGCCGTACGTCTCGTACACAATGGTAAGGGACGGAAGAATATCCCCGCTCTCCAGTATGAGCGGGGAGGAATGGTGATAATGGTGTGTTGTTACCGTACCTACAGACCCTTTGATCATCTCCACGCACCATCCCGTAATGCGGAAAGCTCCGCAAGGATGTCTTGGATATTTTCAAAGGATCTGACAGCAACAGGATTCATTATACCCCGGCAAGAGCCTGTTCCAGATCCGCGATGATATCCTCAATATCTTCGGTACCTATTGAGAGCCGGACTGCATCGGGAGTTACCCCGGTCTTTTTCTGCTCCTCAACCGTCAGCTGCTGGTGGGTTGTGGACGCCGGGTGGATCACGAGGCTTTTCGAGTCCCCTATGTTGGCGAGGTTGGAAAAGAGCCTGAGGCTGTCGATGAACTTTCTCGACGCCGTCTCTCCCCCTTTTATGCCGACACCGACAAGGGGGCCGTATCCGCCGGTGAGATATTTCTTCGTGAGCTCATGGCTGGGATTATCGGGGAGTCCCGGGTAGTTCACCCATGCCACTTTCGGGTGCACTTTCAGGAACCGGGCTACGGCAAGCGCATTTTCCGAGTGACGGGGAACCCGCAGGTGAAGCGTTTCAAGACCGATCAGGAAGAGCCAGGCATTGAATGGGCTGAGCACGGCTCCGGTGTCTCTCATGAGTGAGACACGGATTTTAAAGACAAACGCGACATTGCCAAGGCCCGGGAAATTCCCGAATGCCTCCCAGTATTTCAGGCCGTGATAGCTCGGGTCAGGCTCAGTGAACTCGGGAAATTTGCCATTATTCCAGGCAAACTTTCCGGAGTCGACAATAACACCTCCGAGCGAGTTCCCGTGGCCGCCGATATACTTGGTTGCCGAGTGGACAACGATATCCGCACCGTAGTCGATGGGGCGGACGAGGCCAACACCGGTAGTGTTGTCAACGATGAACGGAATGCCGGCTTCATGGGCTATCCTGGCAATCTTCTCGAAATCCGGGACATCCAGTTTCGGGTTGCCTACGGTCTCTGCATAGATTGCCTTGGTCTTACCGGTGATCGCTTTCCTGAACTCTTCGGGTTTTGAGGAGTCCACGAAGATGACATGCCGCCCGAACTTCGGGAGGGTATAGTGGAAGAACTCGTACGTGCCGCCGTACAGGTTGTCGGCCGAGACAATTTCGTCTCCGGGAAGGGTGATGTTCAGGATCGCGTACGTGATGGCAGCGGCTCCCGATGCGGTGGCTAATGCACCGGTCCCGCCTTCGATTGCGGCGATCCGCTTCTCGAAGACATCGGTAGTCGGGTTCATGAGCCGGGTGTAGATGTTCCCGATCTCTCTCAAGCCGAAGAGATTTGCTGCGTGCTCGGTGTTCTTAAACACGTACGATGTGGTCTGGTAGAGCGGTACAACCCGGGATCCGGTTGTCGGATCGGGCACCTGCCCTGCATGGAGGGCGGTTGTTCCAAGGCGGAATTTCTTTTCTGTCATGGGGGGTTCCTCTTTATGGATTTATTTCAGGGGATGGTTATCATGGAAATTTTTCTCTCCTTTGAGGGAGAGGGATGGTAACATTCAGGTCTTTGCCGGAGCCGTTTTTTGTCTCTTTTCAATCAGGATGCACGCACGATCTTCTTATGATACGGGCAGGCCGTATTTTTCTGCAACTTCGAAGAAAGCATCGGCGAGGTAACGTACCTTCTTATCGGAAAGGCCGTAGGTGTTCAGCTTCCAGGTCCGGGTTGCGCCGGCAAACTCGCCAACAATTCCCCGGGACGAGAGTTCATCGCTAAGGTAGAACCCGCGACGCTTGTGAGTCTGTGCAACGGTATCGAAGCTGCCGGTGGTGTCGACCTTCGTCAACGTGTGTTTGCGCGGGTATTCCGAGAGCACCCTGCTGCCGCCGATCTTCAGGATGCGGTCGATGAAGAAATTCGATCGCTTCACTTCCTCGTTCCACTTCAGGGTCCGGGCTTTGACCGTGGGAAATGATGCCATCATCGAGAGCAGCGTCCCGCCCATCAGCGTGCACCCGAGCATCTCGACTTCCTTGATCCCGAACTTCCTTTTCGTCAGGTCGCCAACCATCGCGGTTGTCCGGAGCGCCTTTGGCGCCCATTCCTCAGTCATCGCCAGTACTCCGGACGGCGCGACCGAGGCCATACTCTTGTGTCCGGAGCCGACGACAAAGTCTGCCCCGATCTTCTTCCCATCGACCGGCATCACGCCGACCGTGTAGGCCCCGTTGTACAGGAGCGGGATATCGTACTGGTGGGAGACTTTTGCAATCGCGGCAATATCGTGCTCGTTTGCAAACTGGTAATCGAAGTGATCGATCATCGTGAGCACCGGAAGTTTCCCGGTCTCTGCTTTGACCTCTTCGATCTTCTGTGCCGTGGCTTCTGCGGTCACGATGTTCTGTGCATTCAGCGGCACTTCCCGGACAACGCCGCCGGCATTTTCAACCGCGAGGAACTCGGTGTAGTGGGCGAGGGCTGATACGATCACCGTATCGCCTTTTCCGACCAGCGTACCGGCTACTGCCTGGAACCCGCGCCGTGCTCCCGGCACAACCCGGGCGAGATCCATGTTGACGAACTTTGCGAGATCGTCATGGAAATCGGCAATGCCCGGCTTTGAAATCTTGTCGAGCCGGAACGGTTTCCGGCAGGCGTCACACGTGGAGTACCCGTCCCCGTACGAGATGAGGGCCTTCCTTGCCTCGGTTGTCAGTCTCCCGGCGGCCTGGATCGGCTGGATATTGATCGATTCCTCTTCGCGGGTCCGGACATCGATGGTGCCGGCGATTTTGGTCACCTTAGGTGCGCCGGTCCCAGCTTCGAGATCCGCAACAATGGCTTTGAGGTCGGCGATCCGCTGCCGGAACACCGCGTCCTCTTCTGCATCCAGACCGATTGGTAAGGATTCGCGGAAGATCCCCCGGATCTCTTCTAACGCAAAGAGCGCTTCGAATGTTTTCTGGATTCTGATACTCATGGTTTTCCACCAAGCCAGTGCCCGGAATTGAACCGGGATATGCTGATCTGCAGTCAGCTGCGTAACCACTCCGCCACGCTGGCATTTTTTCAAAGATTCGCTGTGAGTTTTTTTCATCAGGATTTTTGCATCCTTAAGAAAAGCCAGAGCCCGGAATCGAACCGGGTTATGCTGATCTGCAGTCAGCTGCGTAGCCTGTCCGCCACTCTGGCATGGGGTGTTCACGATTGTGAACTTCCTCATAATAATAACAATTGTGAATATTTATAGATTTTGGCTTCGGCTGAGTTTTAAGAAATCCTTGGGGATCGCAGAAGACTTCATCCCGAATACGCCCGTAAAATGCTCCATTTGCCAATCCGGGCAAGGCGATTTTTGGCGGAGTGGAATTGGTGTCCACGCTTACGAAAAATACTGTTTTATTCGGAGTTTTTGGGGAAATAACCCTACAAAATGGTTTTTACCCCTGCAATTTAGCGGGCTTCCGGCAGCACCTTTTTTCGCTGGATAGGTAGCACGGTCAGAACGAAAAGAAGGGTGTTTTCGCCAATTCAATTTTTCATCACCTCTCCGGAAAAAACGACCCTCATATTCGCATTCCGGCAGGGTTTCTAAGGTCCAATGGGCTAAACCAGGTGGCGAAAAAAGCCTCGATTTAAGGGCCTTTGGGGGCCATTATATGAGGGCGTTTCCTCCCGTTTTTCGGCAATCCGGTCGAATATCGGGCATATTTCCCCCAGGGCCGGAAACGGACGGTTTTACGGGTTTTTCCGGTATTGACCGGCATATAGGGAAGAGAAAAGGAGCCCCAATTGGACTTATTTTACCTCAGGGTCCCTTAACCTGCATACTTGCTTTTTAGTATAGTATCACCTTTCACCCTTCTCTGCAATACTCCCCGGCACAGTGCATGCAGACAAAATTCACCGTCCTGTTCGTGTGCGGTGCCCGGAACCTTGGCGAGGTGCTTCGCCGCATCAATGAAGGAGCGGCCATGATCCGAACGAAAGGCGAGACCGGCACCGGCAACGTGGTCGAGGCAGTGCGCCACATGCGGGCGATCCAGGGAGGTATCCGGACGATCCGGAAACTCGAACCGCAGGAGCTTGTCGCGTATACCCGCGAGATCGAAGCCCCGGTCGAGTTTGCCGCATCATTCAGCTAACTGTGCGGTTAGCTCGATAGACTACGGACTGGTTCCCGGATCATGTAGCATCAATGAAATGCATGGACAACAAAATGCGGTGGATTTAACGCGGTACGGATCCTCTCATCCATCTCGCAACACTGTCAGGAAGTACCTCTGATGTTTGGCCGTGGCGGGGAAATGACCGGAAATTCGCCGATATCCAACAGATTATGTAGATGGACGTTGCATGGCTCATCATCGATTCCTGTAAGGGAACTCAAACGATGGGAAAGATCCGATGAAAAAAACCAGCAGGATGTGAACCATGGCAAAAGACCCGGTCTGTGGCATGGAAGTGGACGAAGAGACCTCGATAAAACGGGTGATCGGCGGCAGGACGTATTATTTCTGCATGGAAAGTTGTGCACTGGCCTTTGAGGACCCGGAAAAAGAGCTCAAGAGTATGAAGACCCGGGTTGCCGTTGCCGTGTCGGCAGTTGCGGTGCTTGCCCTGCTCCGTGTTGTGGCAACGCTTTCTCTCGCCGCTGGGGCCACGCTCGTCACTTGGGCACCGATCCCTGAGCTCCCGTACTTCACGTGGGGATACTGGCTCTTCCTGCTGACCACCCCGGTCCAGATCATCGGTGGCTGGGGCTTTTACAAGGGAGCGTATTCGGCGCTCAAGTCCCACCGGGCGAACATGGATGTCCTCATCGCAATAGGCACGACCACCGCGTATCTCTTCAGCGTATTTGTCCTGTTCTTCCCTACGGTGCTCCCGGTCAAGACCAACGACGTATACTTCGAAGTCGCAGCCGTCATTATCGCATTCGTCCTGCTGGGGAAATTCATGGAAGACTACATGCGGCAGAGCACGTCTGCGGCAGTCCGGGCCCTCATGGATCTCCGGCCCGGCACGGCACGCGTGATCCGGAAAGGTGTTGAGGAGGAGATTCCGGCCGAGATGCTCATGGTGGATGAGATCGTCGTCGTCCGGCCTGGGGAAAAGATACCGACCGATGGTGTGGTGATTGAAGGGCAGTCCGCAGTGGACGAAAAGATGATCACCGGCGAAAGCATCCCGATAGAGAAGAAACCCGGCGACCCGGTGATCGGGGCAACGATGAACAAGATGGGGATGCTGAAGTTCAGGACCACCAAGGTCGGGCACGATACAACCCTGATGCAGATCGTCCACATGGTGGAGGAGGCACAGGCATCCAGTGCTCCGATCCAGCGGCTCGCGGACCAGGTAGCAGAGTATTTTGTCCCGGTGGTGATCGCAGTCGCGATTCTTACCTTCTTTACCTGGGCGGTAATCCTCGGGAACTTTACCGCAGGACTGCTCGCATTCGTCGCGGTCCTTATCATCTCCTGCCCGTGTGCGCTCGGGATTGCCACGCCAACAGCCCTCATGGTCGGCGTGGGAAAAGGTGCAGAGGCCGGCATCCTGATCCGGGGCGGGGAATACCTTGAGCGGGCGGAGAAACTCACCACCGTGGTATTTGACAAGACCGGCACGCTGACAAAAGGCGAACCTTCGGTCACCGATATCATCGCGGAGAACCCCAACGAAGTACTGCGGTTTGCTGCCATTGCCGAGCAGGGCTCAGAACACCCGCTTGGTGAAGCGATCGTGCGGGGAGCAAAGGAGCGCGGCCTCGAAGTCACCAGTGCCGAATCCTTCGAAGCGGTACCGGGTCACGGGATCAAAGTGACTGTCGGGGGAAAGACTGTTCTTGTCGGCAACCGCAGGCTGATAGAAGTAAACAGCATCTCTGTCGCACAGTACGAGCAGCAGATCCAGGCACTCGAAGTACAGGGCAAGACCGCAATGCTTGTGGCCGTGAACGGTACCATCAGCGGGATCATCGCGGTCGCCGATACGTTAAAGGAGAATGCTGTTGAGGCCGTGAAGGAACTCAAGGCCATTGGCGTAGAGACAATCATGCTGACCGGGGATAACGAGCGGACTGCCCATGCCATTGCCGCACAGGTAGGCATCGAAAAAGTGATCGCAAATGTCCTGCCCGGTGAGAAAGCCGATGTGATCAAAAAACTGCAGGCAGAGAAGAAGGTGGTCGCCATGGTCGGGGATGGGATCAACGATGCACCAGCGCTTGCCCAGTCCGATATCGGGATTGCACTCGGCAGCGGGTCGGACGTGGCAAAAGAGACCGGCGGGATTGTGCTGATTCGGGACGACCTCCGCGATGTGGTAAAGGGTATCAAGCTCTCGAAGGCGACCATGCGTAAGATCAAACAGAATCTATTCTGGGCGCTTGCCTACAACACGCTCGCGATCCCGGTCGCAGCAGTCGGGCTCCTGAACCCGATCATTGCAGCAGCGGCAATGGCGTTATCATCACTGACCGTTGTCGGGAATGCTGCGTTGCTGAAACGTTATAAGTTTGAGGAAGAGAAAAAAGCGTAATTTTTTATTGGCGAAAATCAGGGACGGGCGGACTGCAGACTGCATCGTGTGTCTCATTCAGCTTTGCCGAGTTCGCAACCGATCCACGACCGGTTTTTCTTGATGCAGATTACCGGTATAACAGGAAAAAATAGACACCTGCAATGATACAGATCATCAGCAGTCCCCAGATAATCGAAGAGGTCAGTCCGCTCACCAGCAAAATGCCGATACTCAAAAGAATTGTCCCTATGGTAAGGACACGTTCATTTTTTACCGTCACAATATTTCACCGTCCCCTTTTCCCTTGTCCAATGATTATCAGTAGTACCGCTATTTGATCATATCCGCCCGGATAAGGGATTTTATCTCTCCTCTCCTCCATTATCAGTGACAACTACCATCTTTCTTTTTATTGTCCTCGTCGTCTCCGGTTCCCGTTCCGGCTTCCTTACCAGATTCCTTTTGTTGCTCTTCCCCATGCGATCCTCCGCAGCTTCCCCCACTCCGTCCCCCGTGACTGCCGTGTCCCATGCCGCACATGACAAGGTGCAATCCGATGAAAATCACAAGGAAGATGATCGTTGAATATGCTGCAAGATGTGCCTTATGTTCAATGATAAAGTATGCTGCAATTACTATCAGTAATCCAATCAGGATGTATCCGTAGATGCCAAGCCTCCTGAACCATGCACCTATGCCGCTCATGTCTCCACCGCAGCAACCCATTATAACCAACCCTCCCGGATTATCTCATTGTTTTTCATGCTGTTTTATCTCCTTGTGCAATGTAATTGCAGATGTATGCGAGTGCCCGTGGTTTTATGTTCCTGCTTCATCGTATCATATCTCCCATTCCGCCAGAAAATCTCCCCGTAAAAATTATAGGGCGATTTTATCTTTCTGGAGTTGTTTTACGAGCCAGATGATCAGGAGTATTCCGGCAATCAGCCAGACCACGAAGAACAGGACTACCAGAATCACTCCGAGTGACATGAACCCGGTGTTCATCATGCCGGCCGCACCGGTTGTTCCATACCCTCCCATCATGCCCTGGTAGCCACTCCCGCCCAGCCCGGTGCCGCCCATCATCCGGGTCATCATCATGTTCGAGGCGCCGGGATACTTGTTCATGATATCGATCATGCGGCCCTGGTCCGTTGCACTGAGACTGCCGGCCATCATCTTCGTAACGAGCCCCTGCATCTCATCGTGCATGGGACCCCCCATCGCATTGATCTCGACAGACTCCATCATCTGTACACCCCCGGCACCCATCATTCCCGGCCAATACCCGGAAGTCCCATTTCCCGCTGCAAGTTGTCGGCAATTGTCCATCATATCATTGTCGACTGCTGCAACCATCCCAACAATTCCAAGGCAGATGAGGGCCATCAGGATACTCACAACAATAGCCCGTTGCATTAAACCGCCGTTCTGTTTCATGTTAATACCCCTTTGCTCCGGCCGTTTTCCGTACCAACTGATGTAATGTGCCGGGATTTGCCAAAGTAATCGTTACTATGCTGAGGTCTATATAAAGGTATTCTCGCAAACTCATCTCTGCATTATTCGACCGGGAGATCCTCCCCTCTCCAAAATTCGAGAGGGGGACCCCCCACCCCCCCATACCAACTGCGGCACAGACCCCTGCCCATCACAGCGCGGAACGCCCCACAACCCCCCAGTACACAAAAAAATCCCGCCAAATCACCCAGATCCTTTTCCCCCAGAACCAGCCCCCGATTGCAAAACAAAACCGTCCGGAACAATCCCGGAACAAATCATGACTGCACGGACGGACAGGAAACTCTCGGATTTTCACGACCCTTATGCCCCTGCACATGCAACATAGATGCAAACGGCAAGCGCCGGATTTGGAGAAAACGAACATGAAAACCAGCAAGATAGTATTCACGGGTCTTCTCGTGCTCGGCCTGCTCTGCCTCAACGGCATTGCAGCAGCACAGGATGACACATCGGCAACCAATGTTTCAGATACTGTACTGGCCGATGACATCCAGCCCTATGACGGGCCGATCGGTGCAGGCAGCCCCCTGTACGGATTAAAGATCACCCTGGAGGACCTTGATGAATCCTTCACCTCAAACCAGAGCGAACGGGTGGACAAGCAGGTAGGCCACGCACGGCTCCGCATTGCAGAAGTGCGCCGGGCGCTCGAACTGAACCAGTCCGATTCAGTCCGGCAGGCCCTCGATCTCTACTGGCAGAAGATGAACCTCACCCAGTCCACCATCGCCCCGTTCGGGTCCAATGCCACCGGGCTCCTCCATGCACAGGAACAGATAGCAAAACACCAGTTCGTACTGGAAAACCTCCTGTTCAGCCACCCGAACAACACGGGTCTCCAGCGGGCGTACAGCAACAGCCTCCAGCTGCAGGAGAAGTTTGCAGAAAAGACTGCGGTAAAGTTCGGCCGTACTACTGACAAGAACAATAAGACCATACTCAGGGCAATCGGGCTCGAGCAGAAAGAGATGGAGCGTAACGGGAAACCGACCATGACCACGCAGCCAAACGAAACCCACACCCAGCCATCGGTGACAGACAAACAGGAACAGCAGACTGAACAGGAAAAGAACCAGAACAAGAAACCGGTATCGGACACTATCGCACCAGCCACAACCCAGCCGACCCAGACCGTAACCGTGACCAGGGAGCAGCAGGGCCACCAATCCGATGATAAGCAGGCCGGCAACAGTGGTAATAACGGCAACAGCGGCAATGCGGATACCAAGGGAAAAGGCAATTCCCCGAACAAGTAATACGATACAGGAAGGAAAACGGAGCATGACCCGGCATCCACCGGGTTATGCATTTTTTAATACCCGGATGTGATAGTATTCCTCAGGCACGTGGCCCCATGAGATCGGTAACCGAAAAGCGCCTTCTTTTACTGGCAATACTGCTGGTGTGCGTTTTACCGGCAGGCACCGTAGCAGCCCCGGTCCCTTCATACACCACAACATACACGATCACGGTCCAGGAAGACGGCTCTGCCCTCTGGCAGCTGGAGTACCGCACGCTCCTTGCATCCGATGACGACCTGCTGGCGTTCGATAACTATACCCGCGACCTGCCGACCGTCTACCTGCCGCAGGTAAGGGACCTGATGCAGCATTCCGCAGTCCAGGCCTCGGTCGCCGCCTCCCGTCCCATGACCATCAGCAACGTAACCGGCAACGCCCTTGTCCAGAGTTCCCCCACGGGCAGGTACGGGATCGTCATCTATTCGTTCAGCTGGTCGGGATTTGCCAAACCTGACGGCGGCAGTCTCGTGATCGGCGATGCTTTTTCCGGGGGGATGTACCTTGAAAAAGATAATACCCTCATCATCCGGTTCCCCTATGGCTGGACCGTCTCGCGGGTGGAACCGGCGCCCGACCAGCAGCGCGAGGATCTTGTCTGGTATGGTTTGCGATCCTTCAGTCCCGGTGAACCCCGGGTCGTACTCGAAAAACCTGCATTCCCGCTCATCCCGCTGATCGCCGGGATTATTGTCATCGCCGTCTTTGCAGGCTTTATTTTATACCGGGCAACAAAACGCGAGGCCGGGCAGTACATACGTGAAGGCCGGGACGAGCAGGCAGAGCAGGAGGAACCGGCAGCGCCCCTGTCCGCAGCGGATGAGGCCGGCCTTGAAGAGAGGATCACCCGGCTGCTCGAAGCCGGCGGGGGAGAGCAGTACCAGTCGGAGATTGTAAAAACCCTTGATCTGCCCAAATCAACGGTGAGCTCCGCTCTCAACAACCTCCACCGGAAAGGGATCATCCAGAAGGTAAAAAAAGGGCGGGAGAATCTCATCCGGCTCGTGCAGGGCCGGACATAAAATCCCTGCACCCCATACCCCTTACCCGTACCAAATACTTTCATGTACGGCGTGTCCCGGAAACAGCAAATGAAAGAGGCTCTTTGGGGAAACCGATCGCAGGGACCAGGGACACTCCTAATCGCAATATTGGACCACAACGGGCGGGCATGTGCAGATGTTTCAGGCATTGTTTATCGCAAACCTGATACCTTATTTTCCCGGGCGCCAACCGTATAGGGTATGAAGCCTGCAACGCCCGGTACCCCTCCGTCATCACGGAACAATACCATGGCACAGTTTTTTTCCACTCATCCGTCCCGGGCGGATAATTTCTCGGAATCGGTGATCCGGGAGATGACCCGGCTGTCCCTGAAGCATAACGCGATCAACCTTGCGCAGGGTTTTCCGGATTTTCCCTGCCCGGCTGAACTGAAGATTGCGGCATGCAAAGCGGTCAATGAGGACTACAACCAGTACGCGATCACGTGGGGGGCACAAGACCTCCGCGAGGCACTGGCTGCCCGGGTGAAACAATTCAACGGGATGGAGTTTGACCCGCAGGCAGGGATCACGGTCACCTGCGGCTCGACCGAGGCGATGATGGCATCGATGCTCGCCATCATCCAGCCCGGCGATGAGGTGATCGTGCCTGAACCGTTCTACGAGAATTACGGGCCGGACGCACAGATCTCGGGTGCGGTGCCGCGGTATGTCCAGCTTAAGGATGATTTCTCCATCGATGAAGAGGCCTGGAAATCCGCGTTCACTAATAAAACCCGGGCGATCATCCTCAACACTCCCAACAACCCGACCGGCAAAGTTTTTTCCCAACAGGAACTTGCGTTCATTGCGGACCTCTGTATCGACCACAACGTGATCGCAATTACGGATGAGATTTATGAGCATATTCTCTATGATGGCAGGAAACACGTCTCGATCGGGTCGCTGGATGGAATGCACGACCGTACTATCACCATCGGGAGTTTCTCCAAGACCTACAGCGTCACCGGGTGGCGTGTCGGGTACGCACTTGCAGGTAAGGAGATCACGGAACGCCTCCGCAAGATCCATGATTTTTTAACCGTAGGTGCACCCGCCCCGCTCCAGCATGCCTGCGTGGCAGCGCTCCGGCTGCCGGAATCCTATTACCATGAGCTTGCGCAGGAATATGACCGGAAACGGAAGATCCTCTTTGCCGGGCTCAGGAAAGCCGGGTTCGCCTGCAATCTGCCGGAAGGTGCCTACTACATCTTCACCGATATTGCCGGGTTTGGCATGAAAGATACAGAGTTTGCCCGCTATCTCGTGGAAAAGGCCGGGGTTGCGGCGGTACCGGGAAGCTCGTTTTACCACGAGGGGGGAGAGACGAAACTCCGGTTCACCTTCTCGAAAAAGGACGAGACGCTGGTCGAGGCATGCCGGCGGCTGGAAACGCTGGGGATTGGGTAGGTTGTGCGGTAAAAATAAGCTTTGAGTTAACATTGTTTTTTTAGCATCAGACCAAAAATTTTTTGACGGTGGGGACCGTGCCTGTTCCCCCGGATCACTATTGATTTTTGCGATGATAACGTATTACCGGTAACCTTACCCGGGCTATCGCACTGCACCCGTCCCCCAACGGGGGACTGGTGGCGCAAGAGGGAGGTAATAGAGTACGTGAAAAAAGGTTTTCTCCAATGCAGATTTTCTCTAAAACCTCCCATTCACCGGGGATTTTTCAACGCTGCCGAGAACCGGTCTCGGATCTCGTGGGGGGTGAGGGGGATATTCTTTACCGCGGCATTGCCGGGTTTCAGGAGTACATGGACGAAGTTCGGGCCCTTTTTGAGTTCCCCGATAACCGCTGCCAGTTCCGCTTCCGACTGGGCTTTTGCGGTGTACCGGAAACCCGCTGCGATGGCGAGCAGCTCGATGTCCGTGTCCCGGTATGCCGGGGTGAGCTGGTTGCCGGTGCTGCCGAACGCACCATTATCGAGACAGAAGATCGTGAGGTTCTCCGGCTGCCGGGCACCGATAACGGGCAGGATGCCGGTCCCAAGGATACTCCCGTCGCCGTCAATCACCCAGACATCGCGCTCTGAGCCGGCAGCAAGCCCGAGCCCCAGCGGCGAAGCCTGCGTGTAACTGCCGAGCATGTAGAAGTTCAGGGGCCGGTCGCGGGCGGCATAGAGTTCCTTGCCGGGCACCCCGATATTCGAGACAACGGCCTGCTCCTTAAGATGTCGGGCAATGACGCGGATGGCATCGAACCGGGTCATCACCGGTTCCCTGATGATCCGTTCATAGGAGACCACGACCTGCCGTACGCGGGACGGGGGCAGGCACTCCTCACGGCAGGACCCTGTCCCTTCCCATGCTTTGGGGAGCACGAGGGCCACATGGGGTCGCGAATGCACAAATGCGTCCTCAATCACATCGCCGATCTTCCCGAACTCTTCGTTTGTATGGACGATTGTGTAGGGAATCCCGGTCGCGTCAAGGATCTTGGGGATCGCGGCATTGAACGGCACCTGTGCTGGTATCACCTCGTCCTGCACCCCGCGCCAGCTCGCGATGATGGGAAGCGGGAGATCGTAGGTCTTTGTCAGGGACATGATCGCGTTGAGGGAATTGCCCAGCCCCGAACTCTGGATGACCATTGCCGGCCGCTGGCCGGCAAGGGCGAGGCCGGCACAGACACCGATCCCGTCTTCTTCCCTTGTAAGGCAGACATGATCGAAGCGATCGGGCAGCATGAAACAGAGGTCTTTTGCCTTGTCGCACGGGATCGACGCGATACAGTTGATACCGTGCTCTTTCAGGATATCGATAACGAGGTCTTCATACATGGTTTACCATCTCCGCCAGTTCTTTTGCCACCTGCCCTGCCGGAGAGCCGGCCGGGACACAGAATGCCGGGCGTACCGGGACAAGAGCATAATCTTTCCGCACCCGTTCATATCCTCCGCCGGTGATATTCAGGAGCACGGTCCTGCTCTTATCGATAGTGCCGCTCTCACACGCCCGGATGAGCGAGGCTGTGCATACCGCAGCAGCGGGGTCGAGGTCGATTTCTTCAAGTTCCGTAAACAGGGTCCCGGCCGCACGGGCTTTTTCATTGGATACCGCGTACATCCTGCCATCTGTGGCCGCCATGGCATCGAATACCCCGCCGGGTATGGCATAGGGGGGTTCGCGGTTGGTCAGAACGTCCGAATAGACCCGGGATATGGCTGTTTGTGCATCCGGCATATCCGTCTCCGCTGCCAGATCTCTCCGATGGTCATTCCAGGCTGAAACCATCGGGATGAACGGGAGGTTCTGGCTGAGGTGGAGAGACGGGAGCGCTGCGCCGAAACGCCCGTCAGCCCGGAGGCGGACCGCAGCTTCCCACGCAGCAATCCCCCCGGTGCCGCTGCCGATAGCCTGGAAGTAGTAGTCCGGCATGCGGCCGATCGTGACGGCTGCATCGAGCATGACCGTTCCCATACCATCCCGCCGCGCAACATTCCGCGCCCCGCCTTCGTCGATGAAACCGGGGAGGGAGCACACCTCGCGGCTGAAGCGGATGGCATCGGTGTAGTCCCCCCGGACTGCAATCACGCAGGCCTTCTCGGCCGGTATTGTTGTCCAGAGCCGTGAGATGGCCTTCTCGGGTACCACGACCACGACGGGCACCCCGGTCAGGGCAGAGACCTGGAGGAATGCACGAGCGGTATTGCCGGCGGATGCAATGACAAGGGTTTTGGTCGTGTTCTCTTGTACCCGGACCATGGTCGGAAGGGCTTCGAGCTCCTTGAACGAGCAGGTGGAAATTGTCCCTCCCCGCTCCGGCCAGTAGCCGTTGAAACCGATATACAGGTGGGGAAGGTCCAGCTCGCGTGCCAGCGCTTCGCTCTGATAACAGACCGGGCCCGCATCTATCGGAAGCGTGCCGTGAATCGGAAGCCAGCTGCTGAAACGGAAGATGCCGGGAGCCCTGGTTAAATTCAACTGCTTTTCAGCATAATCGGCCCGCAGGAGGGAGGGGTGGCCCCGGGGGCAGGCTGTAGTATAGTGCTCCGGCACCTCCTCGCCGCAGAGGACACAGCGGAGGGTATAGTTACTCACCAGAGGTCCTCCACCTTGCCGGTCAGGCTGAATTTACGGTCAAGGATCAGATCTTTGAGGTGACCGCAGAGACGCAGTGCCCGGGCACGGTCCGACTGGCGGAGCGTGATGGGGACCGTTGTTGTGCCCACGGTTATCGCCCCGAGGTTTCCGGAGAATGCGCCTCCGGGGCATTCACGGGTGCAGGTGCCGCAGTTCACGCAGAGTAAGGGGTCAATTCCTTCCTGGGGCGTGATTGCACCCGTAGGACAGATCTGCGCTGCCGTGCAGGAATCGCACTGCACGCAGGCGCCGGGTGAGAATGCGATGACGGGATCCGTACCGTCCCAGACATCTGCGTAACTGGCAGTGGCAAAGGGAACCCGGTCCCGTACATCGGCAACAGGAAGCGGTATGCGGTCGTTGGTGATGCGGAGGCCGGTAAGGATCTCATCGTCAAGCACAGGGATGGGAATGGCAACCGAGGTGTTGCACTCGGGACCCAACGCGGTCACAAAACCGCCCATCATCTCCGGGATCATAGCATGCATATCCCCGTATGCTGCAATGTTGGGTTTTTCCCGGCTGCTCCGGGTGCCCGGGCCCATGACGTAACCGGTCCCCCCGTTGAGAAGAATCCTTGTCCCGGTACCGATCACGTTCAGGCCCGGATCGTTCTGGAGCGGGTTGATATCCCCGCACCCGCTCACTGAAGCCTCGCGGAAGGGGCCGGTAAGTTCCTTTACAGAAAAGATGGTCCGCACGGGATCAGGCTGGGTATTGACGACGGCAAGGTAATTTTTAAAAGCGCTCCGCGTGGTGATCAGGCGGGCATGGCCCATATCGGCCAGCGTCACAGTGCGGGAGAACCGTTTGTGCGACGATTCCACTACGACTGCCACCTCCTTTCCTGCAACGATGTCGCGGAAGAGGTGTCCCCCGCCATACGTGGCACTTGCCCGGGCAGTCCCGTATACCACGAGATCGACAGACCCGAGCCCCTCGTTCGGGCAAGGCCCCGGTATTGCCGGCACGCCGTTCAGCCAGACCTTTTCCGCGTGGCGGAAGGTGCCGGGGGCAGTTACCGGCAGGTGCAGGACAGCAAGCGTGCCGGACATCACGCCGAATGTCCCGGTAGTCACCACGTCGACATCGGCCGCGGTGACCTTTTCGCCCTCCGCGATGCGGTGTTTCAGTTCCGCAGCAGTACAGACGACAGCATTGCCCTCGGCAATTTTCCTGTTTATCCCGTCGATGGTCTTCATCCCGTACTCCTAGAGGATCCTGATATCCTCAACTCTTACCTGCAGGCCCGTGGATTTCTCGAGCACCATGTTCACAACGCCGGTATGGGCGACCTGCATCATGCAGAACGAGGGGAGGAAGAACTGCCGGAACCCGAACTCCGGGCGTCGTTTCACCACCTCAGCCATCCCCTCGAACCCGATGACATGATATGCCTGCACGTCTTTTCCTCCACCGAGTCGTGCCTCATGAGGTCCGACCGTGTGGCAGGTGAGGACACCGGTCACCGGGTTTGCCTCCAGCACGCGGAGCACATGCTGCACCGGGCAGCCCTGCCCCATAGGCCGGCCGATCACGATATCCCCCGCAACAATATTCCATCGTTCAACCAGATCGGCCCGGAACGGGAGGATGATCTTCCGCGCAGACGGCTCCCCGGCAAGCGGGCCGATAATGAAATCATAAGCCCTCCCGCACACATCGGTTCCTGTACGGGCAGGTGCATCAAGGGCAACGGTTGGCGTGGATGTACCATGAAACGGGCAGTCCGCCGGGGACTTTGTTCCCTTACCTACCATCAGCAGAAAATCCCCGCAACATTTCGCACCGCATGCACCGCAGTCCTTCCCGGGAGGCTGCCAGTTGTCCATAGCCTAGTCACCCCGGAATATATCGTCTGCCCCGTCCAGTTTCCGGACAACCCCGAAATGGTTCTGCCAACCGATCTCCCGTTTACCTACGCAGATGGTGCAGACCCCGAGCGGGGGGATACCCCGAAGCATGATGGTATTTGCATCCCCGATATCGGCAAGCGCATCGATAGACCGCATAAGGTACCGGAGCCCGGTCCCCTGTATCGCGTTTGTCTCGATGATATCGATGGCCGGTGCCACTTCCTTGGTCTTCTCGCGGAACACCTCCTTTTCTGACTGGGAGACAAGGTCCGTTTTTGTGATCACCGCAACATCGGCAAGAGAGATCATGGGCCCCATCTTTAACGGAGAGTTCATACCACTGACTGCTGAGAGGACCACAATCCCGAGGGACTGTGTAACATACGGCGAACAGCGAAGGCAGAGCCCGGCACTTTCAACAATAAAAATATCCGTGCCCAGTCCTTCAGCCCACGCGAGGGCATCTTTCAAGACCATAATTCCCGTGTGATCCGGGCAGAGGTCCCCGGAATAGATCTTGCGGGCGGGGATATGGAACTCGTCCCGGAGTTCTTCGTCTTCAAACGCCCTGACAACATCAATTTTTAAAAAAGCACATTTTTTCCTGTCAATGAAGTGCCGGACGATCTGGCGGGTCACTGCGGTCTTTCCTGCACTCGGGGGTCCTGCAATGATGATAAGTTTCATACCGTAAACCCCTTTTCGGTGAGGAGTTCCCCGGCGCGGATCCGCTCCCGGAACCGGCACAGCGTGAGATCCATGCGGGCTACCATCTCCCGGATATGCATCTCCCGGCCATCCGGCTGGAGTATCTTCTCGACACCGCCGTGGCGCATGACCAGTCGCCGGTCGGATAACAGGGACACAAGCGGGTCGTGGGTGACAAAGATCACCGATTTCTGGTGTTCTTTTAAGACCTCGATCACCTTTTCCCGGAAAATTCCTGCATTTTCCACTTCGTCAAGGAGGATAAGAGGTGCATTACTGATCAGGACCGCGTCGGCCACCATGAGCGAGCGGGTCTGGCCGCCGGAGAGTGCCGTGATCCGGCAGCCTGGCTGTATCTGCTCCCCGGTGAACTGGTTGGCCAGATCGATGGTCCCGGTAACAATTGCCGATCCGCTCATCTTCCGTGCCCGGACATGCATGGCAAGAAACGCCTCTACGGTCATGTCCGCGAGGCACTTGGTATTCTGGGTGATCAGGGCAATGGGTTTTTTTGAGGGGTCACGCACGTACTCTTCGGCTGGGATTTCCCCGTTAACCAGTACCGTTCTTCCGGTCGCGGTATCATTGCAGGCAAATACCTCGATGTCGTTGATGAAGGCGGTTTTTCCCGAACCCGTAGGTCCGACTATGGATATGGTGTCCCCGGGGCGGATCACAATGCGGTCAAACGATTCCGGGTTCCCATGCTTATCATGGCCGGGAAGGATGGTGATCTCGCTGATGGTGCCGGGACTCATAATTACCAGATCGAACCCTGGTAGGATATAAGTTTGCATTATACTCAAAAATTTTTACCATTAAAGGATATATTTTAATTTTGATTAATACTATGATAGTATAATGTTCTTAAAAAGGGTATTTGAAACGGACTTCCGGACTGCGCTTGAGGAGGAGCTCGCCCGCAGGAACATGACCATTAAGGAGCTCGCGGAAAAGGCAGGAATCCCCGCGGCTACGCTGTACAAGATCACCTCCGGTGAAGGAGATGTGCGCCTGTCGACGGTGAAAAAGATCGTCCAGGTGCTCGAACCGAAGCTGCCGGTCTTCATTGCCGTGATTGCAGCAAAATTTCTTCTTGACGAGATAGAGGGGCAGGAGATTGCCATAAAAGGCCAGACCTATTTCATACGGGGATATACCGCAAATTCCATCGAGGAATGCATCATTGCCGCAGTTATGTCTGAAAAAGACGGGGCCGCCGGGATCATCTGTGCGCCAATCCTGGCATCAATGATCGAAAAGATTGTGGATGTGCCGGTGGCCATCATGAAACCCAAGGCAGGGACCGTGCTTGATGCGCTGGATGTTATTGCGCGGAGGATCTGACCCGCATCACGGTAATCGATGGCAGAACAAGATTGATAAAAGCAAAATCCGGGGCGGGTTAGCGGGGTTTCCCGCTCCCGTGCCCGTGCTCGCCCGGCACCCACCGCCCCCCGTCCTTTGTCAGTTCCTTCTTCCAGATGGGAACCCCTTTCTTGATCTCTTCGATGATATAGCGGGAGCCGGCATATGCCTCGGGGCGGTGCCCGGCACTCACCACGATGATCAGGATATTCTCGCCAACCTTGAGCCTTCCGATCCGGTGGATGATATCGACATGCAGGAGCCTGAACTGCCGGGTTGCATCATGAGCGATCTTCTCCAGTTCCTTAACCGCAATTTCCTCATAGGCTTCGAGTTCCATCTCCGTGATCTCATCGTCACGGACAACGCCATCGAAGACGACGACTGCACCCGTACCGGGCTTTTTTGCAGCAGTGATGAGAGCCCCGATATCGACATCGTCAGTCTGAATCGCGATCATGGTCTACCTCCTTTATCCCCCCGCAACCGGCGGGAAGACCGCGATCTCATCGCCGTCTGCGATCGCCGTCTTTGCCGCATCCGCAATATCGATCCGTTTGCCGTTCTTCATTAAGATGACAAACTCGTGAAAGGCGCCGTTCTCATCAAAGATGGCTGCATATCCTGCAGGATTTTTCCGGGCTATGGTCGTGATCAGGGAAGTGAACATCGTCCCCGGGGGTATATCTGTTACAATATCAGTCCCGAGCAGTTCGCGGAAACGTGCAAAAAATCGGATCTTAACGGTCATTTTTTCTTCCTCGCTGTTTTTGTTGTTGTCATGCCACTGCACGCTTCGCAGGCGGGATTGCGTTCAACGCAGAGCTCTTCCGCATGCGCTTCCATCCCGTCCCAGATGAAGAGCCGGTTTGTCAGCAGTTTCCCGCTGCCGGTCAGGTATTTGATCACTTCATTTGCCTGGATCGTACCAATGATACCCGGTGTCACGCCGACAACCGGGAATACTTCTTTAGGGGGGGCTTTGGGGAAGATACATTTCAGGCAGGGAGTAGTGCCGGGAATGATCGTGGTTGCCTGTCCATAGAACCCACGGATACCCCCATGGAAGAGCGGGATTGCCTTTGCTATCGCGACATCGTTGAGCAGGTACCGTGTCGGGTAATTGTCCATCGCATCCACAATCCCGTCCGCGTTCCCGATCAATTTTGCCGCGTTCGATTCCTCGATCTTCGCATCGATCGCGTTGACCGTGATATCCGGATTAAGTTCCCGCAGCTTCTCTTCAGCCGATGCAGTCTTCTTCCTCCCGATGTCACGGCCGAAATGGAGAATCTGGCGGTTCAGGTTCGACTGGTCAACCACGTCCATGTCGACGATGGTGATCGTTCCCACGCCGGCAACAGCGAGGTAGATGGAGACCGGTGAGCCCAGTCCCCCGGCACCGGCAATAAAGATATGTGCCTTTTTCAGCCGCTCCTGGCCTTCCTCTCCAAAGAGGATCATCTGCCGCTTGTATCGTTCGAGTTCCCGTTGTGAAAACATAGCTCACCTGACGACTTCTTGTTCCCGTGTGACCGTCTGCCCTTAGTGCTGGCAGGTCATATCTTCGTGTTCATGCGGGTGGGGATTCTTCTCCACCCACGGTTCAAGCCCCTTTTTGACGCGGTAATCGTTGATGGCCTTGTGAATTCCTTCCTCTGCGAGCACCGAGCAGTGCATCTTTATCGGGGGCAGTCCATCCAGCGCCTCGGCTACCGCCTTATTCGAGAGCTCCCATGCATCTTCGAGCGTCTTTCCCCGGACGAGTTCCGTTGCCATGCTGCTCGATGCGATCGCCGCGCCGCAACCGAACGTCTTGAACTTTGCGTCGGTGACAATGTTGTTCTCGATCTTTAAGAAGATCTTCATGATATCACCGCAGACCGGGTTGCCGACCTCTCCGACACCATCGGGGTTTTCGATCTCGCCCACATTACGCGGGTTCTTGAAATGATCCATCACCGTGTCACTGTACATTGCAGCCACCTTCCTTTCCGCTCTTTAAGTATAACGGGGACATGTCCCGCAGTTTTGTAACCACTTTCGGAAGCACTTTGAGCACGAAATCTACATCCGTATCCGTATTTGCATCGCCGAGCGTGAGCCGGAGCGAGCCGTGCGATATCTCAACCGGGAGACCGGTTGCGAGCAGCACATGCGACGGTTCGAGTGAACCCGAGGTGCAGGCACTCCCGGTGGAGGCGCAGATGCCCTCATCGTCCAGCCACAGGAGCATGGACTCGCCCTCGATAAACTCAAAACTCACGTTGAAGTTCCCTGCAAGCCGTTTTTCCGGGTGACCGTTGAGCCGGGTATGGGGTATGGTGGCAAGAACGCCCCTGATGAGCCGGTCCCGCATTGCGCGGATCTTTGCAGCATGTCCCGGGATATCTGCAGTTGCCATCTCGATTGCTTTTCCCAGGCCGACAATGCCGGCAATATTTTCCGTACCCGCACGGCGCCTCCGCTCCTGGCCGCCGCCGTGGATCAGGTTGTCGATCCGGACACCTTTTTTGATGTAGAGCGCCCCGGTCCCTTTGGGCCCGTAGAACTTGTGGGCGGAGAGAGAGAGCAGGTCGATGTTCTGCGCCTTTACGTCAATCGGTACGCTGCCGATTGCCTGGACCGCATCGGTATGAAAGTACACCTTGTGTTTGCGGGCAATCGCGCCGAGTTCGGCGATCGGTTCGATCGTCCCGATTTCGTTGTTCGCGTACATGATCGAGATCAGGATCGTCTTTTCCGTGATCGCTTTTTCGAGCACTGCCGGATCCACCAGCCCGTACTGGTCGACGGGGAGGTAGGTGACTTCAAAACCTTCCTTTTCGAGATACTGGCAGGTGTGCAGCACTGCGTGGTGCTCTATCTGCGTGGTGATGATATGGTTGCCCCGCTTACGGTTCGCAAACGCCACTCCCTTGATCGCCCAGTTATCCGACTCGCTCCCGCCCGAGGTAAAATAAATCTCGTCCGGATCCGCGCCCAGCGCCTTTGCCGTCTGCGCCCGTGCGGCATCGACCGCTTTTTTTGATTCGCGGGCAATGCCGTAGATGGATGACGGGTTGCCGAAATGTTCCGTGAAGTAGGGGATCATTTCCTTTACCACCTCCGGCTTTACAAACGTGGTTGCGGAATGATCCATGTAGATTGTGCGTTGGGCTCCCATGGCTTTTCTCGTACCTGATTATGTTTACCGATAGTGAGATTATTCTTTCCCACTCATACCTGCCGGAAAACCACGCTCTTTGTTCGGGCGAACCGAAAAAGTCCCCGGATTCCAAAGATATTTGTGGTTTCCCGGCTTAATTCACAATTGTGAATACAATATATTATGTGACAATTGTGATAACTTAAACGTTGTGATACCATGGAAGCACCCTGTCAGAAAATAGTGTGGGATGTCCTGCCGGCGATCCGGGCGGCAATCGCCGTGGAGCTCGTCAAGTGCGGGGTCTCCCAGGTAGAAGCGGCGCGAATGCTCGAGATTGCACCGTCCGCAGTCTCCCAGTACCTCTCCGGTAAACGCGGGTACCGGATCGAATTCGAAGACGACGTGAAAAAATCCATCGCCTTACTGGCGCAGGACCTGGTTGACAAAAAAGAGGTCAGGGTTATCGAACGGATCTGCGCGATCTGCCGCCAGCTGCGTGAAGGCGAGGGCGGATGTGCCGAGCCGGCTCCTGAACGGTGCGGTTCATAATTTTTTAATCCGTATCCTATTCGATTGTGTATGGCAATTCCGGTGCATCCATGAATACCCATGAAAAGACGCAGGCGCTTAAGAAAATAATCGCATCCAGGAGATCGATGCTCATATCCTATTCCGGGGGTGTGGACAGCGCCCTGCTGGCAGTGCTTGCAACTGAGCAGCTGGGCAGCAATGCCCGGTGTATCATGCTCGACAGCCCGGTGGTCCCGCGTACCGCGATTGAAGAGGCACGACAGATTGCGCAGGATTATCATCTGGCGCTGGAGATCCTTCCCGTTCACGTCATGGGTGATGAACGGTTTGTGAAAAATCCTGCTGAGCGGTGCTACTGGTGCAAGAAAAATTCAGCCGAAATGCTAAAACGGCGAAAAGAGGAACTACACTTTGCCTGCATTGCCGATGGTATCAATCTCTCCGATACGGGTGAACACCGGCCCGGGCTTTTAGCAAGCACGGAAGAAGGGATCTCCCATCCGTTCTTAGATGCCGGGATCACCAAGGCAGACATACGGGAGATTGCACGTGCTTATGGCTTATCGTTCTGGAACAAGCCGTCAGCCGCCTGCCTCTCCTCCCGCATTCCCTATGGCGATGAGATCACTGCTGAAAAACTGGCCATGATCGAAAAGGCAGAAGCATTCCTGCACACCAGTGGTTTTTCCCAGTGCCGGGTCAGGATGCACGGGGGTATTGCCCGGATCGAGATCGTGAACGACGATCTCCAAAAACTGCTGGCAATACAGGAAAAACTTGCAAAAACCTTCAAAGCGATCGGGTTTGCCTATGTCACGCTCGATCTCGAAGGCTACCGTTCCGGCAGCATGGACGAAGTATTAACAACCGGGTAACACCAGGATAAGGACAGCAATGACCGCACACAAAGATGGAGAGAGTAAAGGGGAGGCAATGTTCAGGCACGTGCCCTGCATAAAGGTGGATGGGGAAAAAGCGGGATCTGCCACCCACGAAGTGATCGAAGAGATCCCGTATGCCCTTTTTATCAATGGCAGGCACGCGATGACCGCCATGATGAGCCCCGTGCAGCTGGAGGATTTTGTCACCGGGTATCTCTTTACGGAACAGATCATCAGGGGAATAGACGAGATCGAATCGATCAGGATCGAGAAGAACCGCCTCAGCGTCATCACAAAGAACCTCTTCAAGGTGCTGGGCCCAAAAAAGACGATCCTCTCCGGCTGCGGCGGCAGTGCATCGTTCATCGATACCGCAAAACTGCCCTCCATCAAATCCGACTTTTCCATCCCTTCAACCATCATCAGCGGAACAATACGGGGAATTCTTGATTCCGAGTTGCACGATAAAACCGGTGGCATCCACGTTGTAGGACTTGCGTCTGCCGATGGCGTGATTGCCCGCTCGGAAGATATCGGGCGGCATAATGCGCTCGACCGGGTGATCGGGTATGGCCTGAGAAACAACGTGGATCTCTCCCGGACCTATGCGATCTGTTCCGGGCGTATCTCCTCAGAGATGGTCCGTAAATGCCTGATCGCAAATATCCCGATCGTAATCTCCCGGGGGGCCACAACTACCCTTGCGATCGAGATCGCCGCAAAGACCGGCCTGTGCGTTGTCGGTTTTGTCCGCAGTACAAAGATGGTAATCTACACGCACTCCGAGCGCGTGCAGGGCATGCCGTCACTTTCCCAGTGATTGCCGCAGGCTGCACACCTGGCAGAGTTCCCCGCTGCAGGGATCCCCGCACTGCCGGCAGCGTTTCAGGGGTTCGGACATGGCACTCCGGCCCACCTGTTTTTCTATCGCCCGTTTGCTTTTTATCAGGTTACGCATGGTGCCGGGATGTTTCTGTTCAAGGGCAGAGAGCATGGATCGCACCTCTAATCTCAGGGCATAGCGGGTATACGGGCACTCGGGAAGGAAGGGAAAGAGGTCCTGCACGAACAGGTACGCAGCAATCTCTTTTTCTGCAATATCGGCAAGGGGTTTGATCCGGGGAATAAAGCAGTCAGAAGAGTCCGCATCGCTGGTGCGGACCAGGCGGGGCAGGTCACCCCGGAGCGTGTTCATCAGGACTGACTGGGCTTCGTCATCGAGATTATGGCCGGTGGCAATCCTGGCTGCACCTGCCTTATACGCCGCAACCGAGAGTGCTTTCCTGCGCAGGATCCCGCAGACAGAGCATGCCTGCGTCTCGCGCCCGACCAAAAGGGCATCGAGATCATCGCCGATAAGATCCTTAAATGAGACGCACACATGTTCCGTGCCGGTTTTTCTGGTCAGGTCCTCTGCCGCCCGGATCGTGTCATCGCGGTAGCCTGCAATCCCTTCGTCCACGGTGATGGCAACAAGCCTCACATCCTCCCATGCCGGGAGGAGTCGGGAAAGGATCACAAGGAGTGCGGTGCTGTCCTTGCCGCCGCTCAGCGCAACGGCGATCCGGTCATGCGGTTTAATGAGTTCTCGCTCACGGATCGTTTGTGCTACCCGTTCCTCTACCTCAGCAATGAGATGAGCTGCGCAGAGATGTCGCTCCGGGTCGTGTAAGAGAATGACCGGCGGTTCTCCGCAGAGCGAGCACCGTTCCGTTCCTGCCGGTACGCGTTCGCCCTGTGCCATTCATCCCCCGTGCGCTATGCGGATGATCCGGATCTCGTCGTTGCCACCCGCTTCTGCATCCTCGGGAACCAGTGTCCCGTTCCGCGATACGATCACCTCGGCCGGGTGGATGCCGAGCTGGTCCAGGATCCGGCTGATACGGACCGGATCGCCGGGCATCTGCTGTATTGTTCTGTCAGGAAGGATGATTTTCATCAGAGAGCAGGGAATAGTTGGGCGTGCCCGTTCATAAATTTCCCCACACGCCAGCTTTTTGAGACCCGGGATCGCATGTATACAAAACAGGAGCGTTCAATTACGTGCCGGCCACTTCACTAATGGATGAGATTCACTCCCTGAAAAAAGAGCGGGATGCCATCATCCTTGTCCATAACTACCAGTTGCCGGAAGTGCAGGACATCGCCGATCTCTGCGGGGATTCGCTTGAACTCTCGCGGGCTGCGGCCACCATGGAAGGCGAGGTGATCGTTTTCTGCGGCGTGGATTTCATGGCCGAGACCGCGGCCATTCTCTCGCCGGACAAGACCGTTTTGCTTCCCGCTCCCGATGCCTGCTGCCCGATGGCGCAGATGATCTCGGCAGAAGAGCTGCGGTTCGCAAAAGCCCGCAACCCGGACGCTGCCGTGGTCTGCTACGTCAATACCACTGCAGAAGTCAAGGCTGAGAGCGACATCTGCTGCACTTCTTCAAATGCCGTAAAAGTGGTCAACTCGGTAGAGCAGGATCGCGTGATCTTCGTGCCCGACCGGAACCTCGGGCGTTATGCAGCCCGGTTCACAAAAAAGGAAGTCCTGCCCTGGGAAGGATTCTGTATCGTGCACGACCAGATCACCCCGGCGCAGGTCGCGACAGCCCGAAAGGCGCACCCGGGTGCGGTGCTGCTTGTTCACCCGGAATGTCGCCCCGAAATAATCGATCTTGCGGATCACGTGGCAAGCACCTCCGGTATCATCCACCATGTCTGCACATCTCCCTCACAGGAATTTATTATCGGAACAGAAGTCGGCATCCTGCACCGGCTCGCAAAGGAGTGCCCGGAGAAACGGTGCTACCCGCTCTCGCAGGCATCTGTCTGCCGGAACATGAAAAAGACCGATCTTGAAAAAGTGCGGGACGCGTTACAGGCCCTCCGCCCCCGCATTACAGTTCCGGAAGAGATTGCGGTGCGTGCCCGCGGGGCGATCGAGCGGATGCTCGCCCTCTGATTTTTTTAAGGAATAAAAATCCCGATCCGCACGCGGGGTCACTCACGACATCAGGTTGGATACTCTTTTTCTCTCACCAGATCCCCTCGTATAAACCGCACTCCTTTTTGTAGTCGAGCTCCTAACATACAGATAGTCATTCTCCCACTTCACCGCAGGACACTCATGTTCAACCCGTTTGACGCGCTCGCTTCCCTCATCGTCACCCGCCCGAAACATCTGGCAGTCATTTTCTGCCTGCTGCTTATCATAGCGCTCTACGGCATGACCATGATCACCATGGCTACGGGTACGGATACCTACCTCGACAAGGACACCCGGCGCGGGATGCTTCTCGACAAATACACCAAGACGTTCCAGTCCGACAGTGTGCTGATCCTCATTGAGTCTGACGATGTGATGAGCCCGGATGTGCTCGCTTATATCGACCGCCTCCAGCGGGATATTTCACAGGAGCGCTATGTCACTGGAGCCTCCGGCATCTCCGATTTGGTCAAGGACCGGAATGGTGGCATGCTTCCCACCAGCAAGGCCGATATCTCCCGGCTTGAAGAAGAGGTGCCCCCAGAGATTCTCACCCTTTACGTCCCCTCCCGGACCATGACCATCTCTGTCGTTACCGTTGACCAGGGACTTAAGGATGCCCAGGCATTCACGCTTGTGGATAACATCAATAAGAGGGTAAGTCTTTCCGACCGTCCTCCCGGGGTGAGCGTGGTTGTCTCGGGCAACCAGGCCTACAACAAAGAAACGTCTGATGAAATGAGCACGTCCATGGGGGAACTCATCCTTGTTGCCATGATCCTCATGGTGATCGCTGTAGGCCTGCTTTTCGGGCACGTCCGGTACCGCCTTCTCTCGGTCTTCATCGTGGGGACCGGTCTCATCCTGACCTTCGGGGTTATTGGGTTTTCGGGCATGCAGATCACGATGGTGACCATCGGTGCTTTCCCGGTCATGATAGGGATCGGGATCGATTACGCGATCCAGTTCCATTCGCGATTTGATGAAGAGATTCGAAAATCACCCATTGCTGAAGCGGTTACCACAACCATTACCAAAGCCGGGCCATCCGTGCTGTATGCAATGATTGCCACTGCTATGGGTTTTCTCGCCCTGTCCATCTCGCCGCTCCCCATGATCCGCAGTTTCGGCCTGACCTGCGTGATCGGGATCATCTGCTGTTACCTTGCGGCGATCGTGGTTGTGCCGGTTTTTGCCCTCCTGGTAAATTACCGTCCTGTAACAGAGCAGGTACAGAAAAAATCCGATACCGCAAAATCGAATATCGACCGGTATAATGAGCTCGTGGGCAGGGTCGTGAAAACGGTATCCCGGAATGCGGTTCCGGTCCTGATCATCTGCATCCTGTTTGCTGTCATCGGGTTCCAGCTGGACAACGAGATCATTGTCAACACCGATGAGAAGACCTTTGTCCCTGCTGATATGCCGGCAAAGGTGAACCTTGACAAGATCAGGCGCACGATGGGCGAGACCTCCAGCGTCCCCGTGCTGGTGCAGGGAAGCGATCTTCTCTCCCCGGATTCTGTCCGCTGGATGTATGAGTTCCAGCAGTACGAAGAGACGCACAATCCCAAGATCACGAGCTCAACGAGCATTGCAACCTACCTTGTCCAGTACAATGACGGGGTTCTGCCGCAGACGGCCCCTGAGATCGATGCCGTTATGAAAAAGATTCCCCCGCAGATCCGTGACCGGTACGTGAGCTGGAACACCGAGGCTGTTATCGAGTTCACCTTCATTGCCATGCCCAATGATATCGCCATGTCAACGATCGAGCAGATGAAAAAAGATCTCGCATGGAAGGCACCTCCTCCGGGCATCCACGCATCCTTCACAGGCATGTGGGAGATGTTTACCAACCTGATCCGCGAGATCCGGGATGGGAAGACATTCATGACCATCCTTGGTTTTGGGATGATCTTTGGCTTCCTCTACATCATCTACCGGAAATTTGCCAAAGCGGCAACCCCGTTGGTCCCAATCATCATGATCGTAGGCTGGAATGGCCTCATCATGTACATGCTTGCCATCGATTATACCCCGCTCACCGCAACACTTGGCTCGATGTCGGTCGGTGTCGCTTCGGAATACACGATCCTGATCATGGAGCGGTACTATGAAGAACGGCAGAACGGCCTCGCGCTGCTGCCGGCAATCCAGTATAGTATTGAGAAGATCGGCACCGCGATTACCGTCTCGGGCATGACCACGGTCTTTGGGTTTGCCGCTCTCATGGTCTCTGCCTTTGGCATCATCAGCAATTTCGGCACGGTAACCGTCATCTCGGTCTTTTTTGCCCTTGCCGGTGCGATCATCGTGATGCCCGCGATCCTGGTACTGGTGGGATCGATGGAAGGCGGATCAACGGGCCCGAAGGAAAACCCGGATACCTGAAAAGAGGATTTTTAGGAACATTAATCGGTTGTCCTGCCTGAACCTGACAATCACCGGTAATCTCATTTTTTGGTTCTTCGCGATTTTTAAATGGGTAACGTAAGTATCAGGTAGATTACAAAGATGGGGGCTGATGCCCCCATACCCCAAAATGTGATGAACGCCGCCGCCCCCGACGGGGCGCCTCCTCATTGTGATGACGACGTATTACTTGTAACCTTACCCGGGCTATCGCACTGCGCCCGTCCCCCAATGGGGGACTGGTGGCGCAAGAGGGGGGCAATATATTCGTAAAATGGGTTTTCTCCAGAGCCAAAAGTTAAAACCTCCTTTCCCCGCCGTGCCTAAAGAGAGGCCCTGAGGCGGGGGAACATCACAAACAAATTTTTAGTAACATATTCTACCCACATGAAATAGCGAAGAACCTATTTTTTCTGTTCGGGCACGTTTTTCTGTGCCATGATTTTATTGTACATCTCGTCACCAACGCATTCCTTGGCATGTGTGCACCACTGAATGCAGGATTCGATGTCGTTATAGACCACAAAACCGCAGCTGCATTTCACGGAGATGTCGTTTGAGAACAGTTCCACTTCCTCTCCGCACCGGGGACACTTTTTGATTGCAAGCGTGGGGGTGCGCAGGTTCGCCGCACCCGGGCAATGATCCAACAGCATACCAGTAATTCACCGTTCTCCTTTATGGAAGTACGGGCAGGAAGTCATGCATGCGGTGCAGGGGTCGCCCGGGTGGCTCGTGAATTCCGGACACAGGGTATGCCACGAAATCATCGTTCCCCCTGCATGGAAGAATGATGCAGGGTCTTCTGCGGATATTCCGGATGATTCATTATCCGGCATACGTTGGGGTACGTTTACCCGGTGAGCCCAAAAAGAGGGTGGATCAGCCGCTCGTCATCGGCTGAAGGGGAATTCACGAGCGGGGAGACCGGATGCATGGCCATCTTTTCTGCAGGGTACGGTATGAGCATATCCTTAAGGTGTCCCGTGTCCAGTTGTTCGCCGGAAAGCCACTCCTCCTCGTGATCCTGCGAAACAATAACCGGCATCCGGTTGTGCACCGTTGCCATTAAGGTATTGGGCTCTGTCGTGATGATCGTGTACGTGGCAAGGTCCGTTCCTGCAGGATCGTGCCACTCATCGTACAGCCCGGCAAAAGCAAAGAGTGGCTGGTCGTTTACCTGGATATAGAACGGGAGCTTTCTTGCCCCCTCGTGCTTCCACTCAAAAAAGCCGCTGGCCGGCACGAGACAGCGCTTCGTTTTTAACAGGGTGGCAAACATGAGTTTTTCCGCAAGGGACTCTGCCCGGGCATTGATGATCGGGTGCGCCGCCTTGAAGCTCCTTGTCCAGTGCGGTACAAGGCCCCACTGCATCTGCTTAAGTTCCCTGCCGGAAACCCCCTGCACGATCACCGGCTGCCGGGTACCGGGCGCGATATTGAACTTCGAGCGGGCACCGAGCATCGGGTTGAAGATGCGGAAGCGGTTGCCGAGATCATCAATGCAGATGAGGGAATACCTGCCGCACATTACATTCCACTTCTTGTCCACCCGCTCATCAATCTTACGATGCCTTCCAAAACACTTTCACCCCCCGCGAGCCTGAGCCTTATCCCGCCCGGTGCAGCAGGGATCCGGTGCTATGCTGATCGAGCTCTCCAAAGGGATCACCCTGCACCCGGGCAGTTTCACGGCGGTAATTGCACCGGAAAAAAAGATCCTCGCTGCGCTCAACAGCAACGCCGATCTCCAGCGTTTTCTCTTCCTCTACATCTGCGGCAACTACTCGCGCATCCTCTCGGGCATTGGCCGCACATCGAACAATTTCGAAGTCCGGCGACCGTTTACCGCAGACCAGCTCTTAACGGTCATCCACGAGGCGAGCCACACGATTGTCTTTGTCGAGCATGACCCCACGCTCTTTGACGGGGCAGAGCGCCTGCTCGGCCCGATCGCATCAGCGCTCAGGCAGGCCGGCAGGGAAGCCATGGTGATCCTGTGGGCGCCGGCCAGCGACCGGTCCTTTGCCGCACTGATCCGGCAGGCGGACCGGATCATTGAGATTCTGCCCGAGGGCCCGGCCCCGGACCGTTTTGGTTTTGCAAGCCAGCGCTCCTGCCGGAAGGGTGGTGTGGTGCAAAAAGCCCAGAAGACGCTGGAGGTGTAGGAGACGGGCAGGAGTTTTGCGAGCGTCCGGCAGGGGGTAAAGGGCCCGATAGATCGCTGGGCCCGGGCCACGCGGGCGCTCAGGAAAGATGATCAGCCGTATGGCGAGAGGGTGGTAGCGCTGGCCCGGCTGCATGCAAGCGAGGCATTCTATGGCTGCGATGATCCGCTGGAGGCTGCGGTCTTCTCGGTGCTCATGGGAATACTCAGGCAACAGGAAGTGCAGCAAACACCGTCATGCGCTGACCCGGATACGGGAGCGCGGGGAGAAAAACGCGATGTGGATCCTTGACTCAGCGTTCCGGAGCGGGGGCGTGGACCTGTGGCACAAGGAGGGAACGGTGCAGAAGTGCCATCACGATTATGATCCGCCGTTTTATCTCCAGCTTAAGGACCCGGACTTACATCATGAAATGATCGAAGCCTTAGAGGAGCACTACCGTGCGGAGCCCTGCACGTTTACCACTATCTTTGGCAACTGCGAGGGGTACAGGGTTTTTGCCGGCAGGCGGGTGGCAGAGGCGATCGAGCAGCAGACACAGTTTGCTGCGCAGCTCTTCAACGTGGACGTGCGACGCGACCAGCGCTTCATGGCCGAGCGGGGAATTGTTCCCTGCTGTGCCGACCCGGAGGCCCGGTTCTTCCCCGTGTTCGGGCACGGCCTGAACAGCATGGAGATCCGGATCCATGATGACCCGGCCCGTGATCGGACCTGCTCGGATATTGAGATCATCTGCGGGCGCACCGAGCGGCTGCACGGGCCGGAGCGGGATGTGCTTGCCGATCTCTTCGGGCTCGTTGCTGCATCTGACCCGGACCTGATCCTGATGACCGATGCCGATCGCTGGATCTCAAAACTACAGGTACGGGCCGGGGTACTGGGCCTTACAATGCCGTTTTCCCGGAACGGGAAGTATCGCACCATGGACTCGCGCTCCTACTGGAGCTATGGCAGGGTCGAGCACAAGGAAGCAGCACTCATACCATACGGCAGGATCCTGATCGATACCGAACAGTCGTTTGTATACCGCGAGGGAGGGCTTGCCGGGGTGCTCATGGCCTCCCGGCTCACGGGACTCTCGCCCAGCCTTGCGTCCCGGTTCACCCCGGGCACGCTCATCTCCAGCTACGAGACCTATGAAGCGGTGCGAAGGGGAATTGTTGTGCCGTTCAGGAAGAGCGATGCTGAAGTCCTGCGGAAATTCTCCCAGCTCCGGACTGCGGACCGGGGCGGGATGATGTTCCAGCCGGAGCCCGGCATCTTTGCCGGGGTGGACGAGATCGATTTCACCTCCATGTACCCCTCCATCATCGTTAAGGCAAACCTGTCACCGGAGACCATCGGCCAGCCGGAACAGCAGCGCCGGGGTTTTCTCCCCACGGCCCTTGAACCCCTGCTTGACCTGCGGATACGGACAAAGCAGCTGAAAAAGACCGACCCGTCCCTGGCCGGCATCGATGCGATCCTCAAGTGGATGCTGGTCACCTGCTTCGGCTACACGGGCTACAAGAACGCAAAGTTCGGCAGGATCGAGGTGCACGAGGGGATCACCGGGCGATCGCGCGATATCCTCCTGCGCACCAAGGATATTGCCGAAGCGATGGGCTTTTGCGTCCTCCACGGGATTGTGGACTGCCTCTGGGTGCAGGGTGCGCCGGTTGCAGCACTGCAGGAGCGGGTCAACCGCGAGACCGGGTTGTCAACCGAAGTCGAACATTTCACCTGGTTAGTCTTCCTGCCGCTTAATGACGGACTGGGGGCCTACAACCGCTACTATGGCAGGCTTTCTGATGGCAGCGTGAAGGTGCGGGGCATTGCCGCACGCCGGCATGACACCCCGGAATATATACGGACAATGCAGGGCGACATGCTCGCTGTCATGGGGAAGGCGGCAACGATTGCGGAACTCACCGGAGTATGGGATCAGGTGAACGCGATATACCACAACGCGGTTCAGCAGCTCCCGTCTGCCCCCGCACAGGATATGGCCATCAGCCGGAGAATCAGCCGGCTCACGTATGCCCACCGCTGCATTGAAGGCGCTGCGGTGAATGCATACCGGGAATGCGGGGTGCCTGTCGCGCCGGGCATGAAGATCCGGTATGTGGTGCGGGATGCACGCACGTACCGGGTGGACCCTGCATGGAACGCAGAACGCTTTGATATCCCGTACTACCGGGAACTGCTGGAGCGGGCGTGGGCCGAGATTACCTATGCGTTTAAAAGCGGGGGAGGGATCAGCAACGAACGGCAGGGAATTCCTGCGGGACGGGTGCAACGGCCGATCTGTGCTGAACAGCGGAGTAATGAGTGACACAAAAGATGTAATAGGGTCTATCACCAAGTAACCGGCAACTATGACCGATAAGCAGCTCATCTCCACCATAAAATACGTGGCCGGCACCAAACCGGTCTTTTTACTCTCGGAGATCGTGCCGTACCTTGAAAAAAAACACCCGGTTGAAAAACTACTGACCCTCATCACCCCCCTGTTGGACGAACTGAACCTTGTGGCAAAAAAGACGGGAGCAGACTATGAGATCTCACGGAAGGTTCCGGCAGAGGAGTATACCCTGAACCCGGCAGAGCAGGAGAGGCAGGATGCGTTTTTTGCAACCCGCCGCCTTCCCCCGGCACTCGAAGCAGCGATCGAGCAGTACATTCCCAAAAAAGTGGGAAAGGAGCTGACCGACCCGATAATTCTCGAGCGGCTCCGCAGGGCAATTGTTGCCCAGAAGTCGGATTACTGGAAGCCGACGCACCAGCGATCGCTGCAGTACACCAAGGCATACCATGTGCTGGGCTATCTCGCGTACCATTTTCCGGTCTACTATGTACAGACCCAGCACATCCTCGCCATGCTCGCTTGTGACGGGCTGCTGAAGAACTCAATGACCGTGCTGGATGCCGGTACCGGCCCAGGGGTCGTGCCCCTTGCGATTGCAGATTTCTATTCCCGGCTGGATGGTGCTACGGCAACGGTGTACTCGGTAGAACGTTCGGAAGAGCACATCGAGGCGTTCATGTACCTGCGGGAGCAGTGCACGCAGAAAGGGGGCAATGTCAGTATCAAGCCCCCGATAAAGGCGGATCTCACCACCCTTGATCCGGCAAAAATCCCGCAGCAGATCGACCTGATGATCTTTTCCAATGTGCTCAACGAGATCAGCGATGTGTCGCTTGACCGGCGGGCGGATCTCGTGATGAAACTGGCCGGGAGGCTTGCACCGGATGGCACGATCCTCATTATTGAGCCTGCCGAAGAGACCAACTCTGCCCAGTTGCGGCTGCTCTCGCTTGCGTTAAAGAAACGGGGATTGACGATTCACAGCCCCTGCACATTTATCTGGGGGACGAACTGCACGCCGGACCGGTGCTGGAGTTTTGCCACCAGCCGGAACATCCAGCCCACCCGGATGATGGGGATACTTGCATCCGGTGAAGAGCCGTTCCGGTATCTCAACATCGATATCAAGTACACGTACGTGGTGCTCAGGAAGGACGGAAAAGCCCGGAACTCTTACCGGGTGCCCACTGGTTCCCGGGTCCTGCGGTTGTCCCAGATCCGCCGCCACGTGGAGAAACGGATCAATCTCATTGCAGCCAAGATGTCAGGGAACCTGGGGGATGGCAAGACGATGGTGTTCAAGCTCTGCGATGGCACGGCAGATACACCGGTATATGCGGTGGTGCCCGCGTACCATGTGACACCGGAGAATGAGGCGATCGTCTCGGCACCGTACGGGACAATCCTCGAACTAGAGAGCGTGCTCGTCCGGCACAACCCGAAGCATGATGCGTACAATGTACTGGTGAGCCGGAATACCGGGATCCATAAACCCGGCGCCGCAAATGAATAGCGGACTATGCGTATCCGGGCGGGATTTTTTACACACGACTGCGTACGGTTGGATCGTGTTCCCCTATGCTGAATGGACGGACTCTCCGGGGGGTCCCCCGCATACCCGCCCGGTTGCCACAACTACCAAAAAACTATTTAAAACCGGTGTAGATGTATCTTAAATCCGAATTGGTTTTTATAGTTCAGATTTATAGTTAAATGTAGTGCCATGGATGACCTCAACCTGAACAGCGATGAAGCGATACTTCAGAAGACGCAGACGATTATTATCAATGGCGTCAGGCACGAAGCCGTACTTACCAGCAGACGCCTCATCGTTGTTGCAAGTGAAACGGGCCGCATCCATGAAGAGATCCCGTATGCCGATATTGGTCTGGCAGAATCCGGCGTAAATAAATTACGGGAGCCCATTATCACGCTCACGATAACCTCTCCCGGTGGAGAGCACCGGACACTGGAACTCATCTTTGTCCGCTCGACCGGCTATCAGAATATTGTTGAACTCGAGAGATGCATCGCAGTCCTCAAAGATCAGAATATCCCGGTTGAGGGCATGAGCCCGCTGGCAATTCGTGTTCAATTAAGCAGGATAGATCGGAAAAACGCGGGGATGCTGGTTGTTGAAGAACAGGCCAACCGCCCGGCAGTACCGGAATGGACCATTATTGGCCCATCACGTAATAACAAACAATCCCTTGAAGATGATGAGCCCCGTGAGCTATCCCCCCTTACGACCATCACCGCGCTATTCATTATTCTTGTTGTTTTTATCATTGGCGTGGCCCTCATGGCACAAACGCTGCATGAGCCCCCCCAAACCCTCCTGAAGAACACGACCTCCTCAGCGGTAACGAGTGTGAGCCCCAGCCCCACAAGTCCCTCCCCGACTCCGACACCCGAACCTCAGGTTACCCCAGCCCCGGTTGAGTTACTTCCCCAGAGCAATATTCCTGCCAACGGAGTCTGGGTACAGATGCAGTATCCCGGTAATTTCTCCGGGACCATCAGTACCGGTGGGACAATAATCGAGGCAAGTGGGTCCGGGACAAAGTTCTACCAGTTGTCAGTTACTGACCCCTCCACAATATTCGGATCAATTTCGAAACTGGACGGATCTGCAGATAAAATGGAAGTCAACATCTACAAAGACGGGACGCTGATCTCACGGAGGAGTACCAAGTCCCCCTTTGGGGTGATCGATCTGGTTTCGACCCGGCCAGAAGATATCACGAATGCTGCGGCAACGACTGTTGTGGCAATTACTCCTGTCCCGATTCCGAACATCCGGGCCCCTGAAGATTTCCTTCCCCAGATCAGTATTCCCCCCGGCGGTGTATGGGTTCGGGTATATTATCCCGGGTATTATTCCGGATCGATCGGGGGACGGGGACTCTTTACACCGATAGAGGGTACCGGGGACCAGTTATATGAGATACCGGCAAATGTTGGTATCGTTGAGGGGTCAATCGAGAAGGCAGACGCATCCAATGGAAAAATGGTAGCTGAAGTCTATAAAGACGGGACATTAATCTCGCGGCTGGAAACAAAGAAACCAAAGGGTTTGATCGACCTGCATGTTCCCTTGTAGACTGGACGCACCACCCGGACTGCCTCCCCCGCTGGGGGAGAGTGGGGGCTGATATCCTTACATGGGGATTGCGGTTATCTTTACGTCATCGACATAGAGAAGGTCATTGTTGTTATTGCCGGTGATGCGGAATCGCAGCTGGAAGTTGGCATTGTTGCCGGCACTTGCGGGAAGTGTCGCGGAGGTGACAATGGTGAGTGTTGTTGGACTCGCGGTGGGTCCGGTGATCTGTGAAAGGGTATTCCAGTTCGCTCCGCCATCCGTTGAATACTCCGCCAGGACGGTCTCCGAGATGCTGTCTAGACTTTGGGCTGTCCAGGCAAATTGCACAACAATGGATTCATAATTCGCTGTTGTGGTGGGCCGGTACATACTGTTGGTGTTTCTGAGTCGCATGCTCCAGGTCTGGTTCTTCGGGACAATGCCATTCTGGCGGGAGGCACCGTTAAGTACCCACCCGGTTGATCCGGATTCAAAGCCTTCGTAGTATATTTGTGCCCGTGAATTCCGGGCAAACATTGCTGAGATCGTCTTGTTGGTGGTCACGGGCGGGAAGAGATACTTCGTTACCGCTCCCACTGAAGTGCCGTTAACCAGGACATCTTCGACATGATAGCTGGTATCCGGTGTTATGGTGTAGGCCGGCATGGCTCCATAGGTGACGGTCATTACTCCAGCCGGAGTGATCGTTCCATTTGCTCCGGCACTCGCCGTTATCGTGTACGTGTTGATCGCAAACGATGCCGAGATCGTGTGGTCGGCCTCCACATTTGTGAAGAAATAATTGGAGAGGGTTCCCTGTGACACGCTGTCAACAAAAACATCTGCAATATGATAGCCAGGTGACGGGGTTATGGTGAAGCTCTGATCGGATCCATCAGATGCGATCACTGAGCCCGACGGACTGATCGATCCACCGGCTCCTGCTGATGCGACGATAGTATGGGTAATAATGGGGGGCGTCGTGGTAACCGTGGCCGGTAGTGCAGAGGTTTCGAAACTGGCAGAGTATAATACAGCGGATGTACCTGAGCTGTCATAAATAACTTTTATCGATGAGATCGGAACGGTACCGGGAACCTCATATTCCAGGGATTCTCCGACAGACCATGTTGTCCAGGAAGGATCGTTATTCTTGGAAAAATCCTGTCGTGCATCATTGACAAGAATATACATATCCGGGTGCGACAGGATATCCCCGCCGTTATGGTGAATATCTATTACCCGCCCGTTGATGGATGTAGTGACGCTCAAGGTAGGGAGTTTCTGGGACGGGGGCTGGGAGAACAGCAGGATCCCTGCAAAGGCAAAAACCATAACAATAACCCCGATAAGGATAATCGCACCGACAATTTCAGACGCGGGCTGTTCAGAATCCGGTGGATGGGTCATGTGGCATTACCCGTGGGTACGTGAATTATGCAGATGATCCCCTACACTCTTTCTCGATAGAGTTGTTGCAGCACCGGGTTATTATTCTCCTGGATCACGGGTCCGGGTCTGGCTGAAAGTTATCCGCTGCTTTCACAGCCAGGCCGTCATAAGCATTGGCGCGTTCTCTTCTCAACTCAGGGTCAATGTATCGAACTGCATGGTAAACATCGTTGTGCCCCATGTCGGGTCCTGCCCGCCTGATATCATGACCGTTACACTATTTGCAGGGTTGAATGACTGTGTAATGGTAAATGCCTGGCCGTTGCCCGGGGGTGTCTGGGTGGCATTGGCATAAAATATCCTCTCACCATTCACCTCGACGGCCATCCATCGTGCGCGAGGTAGCTTAGAGGAACTGAGCAGACCGTTGAAGGTAAGGGTATTCCACCGGGTACCGGATGGAGCGGTAAAGGTCTTCCAGACACTGGATTCTGTTTGAACCCTGTCGTAAGTAACACTTGATCCCTGTACGCCGAAGCCGTTTTCCATGAACGGGCCATATTCCGAACAGGATCCGGTCTCCTTTCTCGTCGTTCCTTTACATAAAGCAGCATGTTGCCAGTCCCCCCAGCCGTCAGCAGACCAGTTCCACTTCAGGGGGGGCGAAATTTCGTTTGTTACGGTGAACACGCCGATCTTTGACCCGTACTGTTCGTTAACGTTCTTCAAAAAAACATCCCACTGCCCGGCCGACATGGACGATGCAGTGAGCGGGAACGTGCACTTGATCAGGGTTGGTGAGACTACCGCCACATCGGTTGCGCTGACATCGCGTTCACCCTGTTTTGCCAGCCAGATGGACGGTGACGGGCCATAGGAAAAATCCTTACCCTCAATGGTTACCGGTACCAGTGTCCCTAAACCGCCTGAGGGCGGGGTGATGACAGAAATTATTGAGGGAGGAGCCGGTGTTATATTCACGGGAGGGCTCTCCTTTTGCGGGGGTGTCGAAAAAGCACCCATCGCAATGACCGCAAGGACAAGGCCAATAATCGCAATACCTATGAGTGCCCCAACAATCTTCAGCAACCTTTCTTTATTGGGGGGTAGGGGGGTCATACGATACTCCTTCGCGATTGAATTGTTTTGGGAATTTTTTAAGACATTTCCCGCACGGGTGTATGTTCTCATCTGGTCAATAACCGAGGGGAGAGATCCAGCAGGGTTGTTGGCTGTTTTGTGCTCTTATCCAGATATACAATCGATGGTCGGATTAGTAAATAAATTAAGCGATAGTATGAGAGGGTCAACAGGGATTGCCGCCGGGCAGTATCCATGAACGGCTTACGACAGAACGAGCCGCTCCCGGCTCTTTGATGTGGCTAAGTCCTGGTTGTTATCTGAATCAATAGAGAGAATATCTCTGCTATCCACCGGTGCAACACAACCCCTGTTTCCTGGTACCGTCTGGATATTCCTGACGGAATATATGATTGGTGCATCGTGATCTCTCTGAACGAATAACAATCCATTCCTGACAGGACAAAAAATACCCCCGTGAATAATCTCACCAAGGAATATGGGGTTACATCAAAAAATAAAAAAGAGGGATATTCCCTCATGTACCAGCTGTCGCGTTCCCGAGTGAACTATCGGGTTTGACAGCCGGTGCCTTTGTTTTCATCAAGCATTGCGATGGTCTTTTCTCAGCTCAGGGTCAATGAATTGAACTGCGTTGTATACACGAATGTAGTCTTTTTCAATACCGTTCCCTTACTTATTATGGTGACAATTACCTCATTCGCCCTGTCGAATGGCTTCGTAATGGTGAATTCCTGCTGACCGTTGAGCGTAGGGTCTGTTGCGGCTGTTGTTTCAGGATACACGTCCAAACTATTCACTTTAATGTTCAACGATCTTCCGCCATCATTATCAGAGGAACTGAGCAGACCGTTGAAGGTCAAAGTACTCCACTGGGAACCCGCTGGGGCGGTAAAGGTTTTCGAGACCGTGGATGTCACCACTTTATTTCTTGTGCCCGCAGGAAGTGACACGCCGTATATACCATTGCCACTAACAATATCCGGGCCGATTACCGAATACGACTCCGTTCCCGAATATGAAGATGAATACGTCCAGCCATCCCAGCCATCAGTAGTCCAGTCCCAGATGAAACCTTCAGGAAGTCCCGATATTACCGTGAACTGGCCGAGATATGCCGTGGTTTGCCCGTCCTGGCTCCTGACATGGAGATCCCACACCCCAGCCTCAGCTGTTACGGGAATATTGAGTAAGAAGTCCAAACTGGTCGTACCGTAGATATGCACATCTGATGCCATAATATCACTTTGCCCATCTTTTGACAGCCATATGATCGGGTTGGTCCCAAAGCCAAAGTTCTGGCCCGTAACATTTACTACATGGATTATGGTTCCGTTAATGCCGCTGTTTGGTTCGATGGAACTTACCAATGGAGCAGGGTTTGTCAGAGTGAATAAAGCAGATTGTGACCCGGACTGCCCGTCCGAATTCTTTACCCCGACATCCCATTTCCCGGGTAATGTGTTACTGTAGGGGGCGAGCTGAATTGTACAGGTGATCTGATTGGGGTTGACCACGAAGACATTGGTCGCATTAATATTCTTTTCTCCCGTTTTTGCTAGCCAGACTTCCGGTGTCGTACCTTCAACAAAGTTCGTGCCAGCAAGGTCAGTTATCGTTACTAATTCACCCGCAACTCCTGTGGCTGGAGTAATGCTGGATACGGTCGGACCTCCGATATAGGTATATGTCCCGGTTGCAGCGCCGGTAAGGGTGGTGACGACAACGTTAACGGCTCCCGCTGCATGAGCCGGTGTGGTCGCAGTGATCGTAGTATCGCTGTCTGCCGAGAAAGCGGTAGCCGGTATCCCGTCAAAGGTTACTGTGGTTGCGCCGTTAAGGTTCGTACCGGAGATCGTTACAACGGTATCGCCACTCGCAGGGCCACGTGCCGGTGAGATGCCGGTCACGGTTGGGGGAATTACATAGGTATATGTCCCGGTTGCAGTGCCGTTGGGAGTGGTGACGACAACGCTAACGGCTCCCGCTGCATGAGCCGGTGAGGTCGCGGAGATTGAAGTCTCGTTGATTGCCGAGGAAGCGGTAGCCGGTGTCCCGTCAAATGTTACTGCATTTGTACCGATAAGGTTCGTTCCGGTGATCGTTACAACGGTACCGCCGCTCACCGGTCCACTTGCCGGTGAGATGTCAGTCACGGTCGGGAGAGTTATATAGGTATATGTCCCTGTTGCAGCGCCGTTGGGTGTGGTGACATTAACGTTAACGGCTCCCGCTGCATGAGCCGGTGAGGTCGCGGAGATTGAAGTCTCGTTGATAACCGAGAATGTGCTAGCCGGTGTCCCGTCAAAGGTTACTGCGGTTGCGCCGTTAAGGCTCGTACCGGTGATCGTTACAACGGTACCCCCGATATCAGGTCCACTTACCGGTGAGATGCTGGTTATCGTTGGGACAACAATATACGTGAACTGATCAGCTGGGGAAGTAGCGCTGGAGCCACCTGTGAGGGTGATGACCGTTACATGAACGGTACCGGCCTGATTGGCGGGAGAAGTGATGCTGATGCTTGTATCCGAGTTTACGATCGGGTTGGTGCCTTCATAGTCTCCGAATATGACATTTGTTGCACCAGTAAACCCGGTACCGGTGATCGTTACAACGGTACCACCGCTCACCGGTCCACTTGCCGGTGAGATTCCGGTCACGATCGGGGCTGTCGGGGTTTGCGTCTGCCCTTTCCCGGCAGCATATTTCAGATCCTTGTTCGACTGGTCGTAGTAGCTGATCCCCGGAGCCCCCTGCGAGTCCAGTACAAGGGATGTAAAGCTCCCGACTTTTCCGGAACTGTCCACCGTCTCAGTAACCCAGATGGAATTTGTACTATTCCATGAAGCAAATTTCAGATCCCTGTGAGATGCATCGTAATAGCTGATACGCGGGTTACCGTTCGCATCCAGTGCAAGGGATGCATATTCACCCACTCTCTTGGAACTGTCGACCGTGGTAATGTTCCACTGGTTTCCGTCCCAGGCAGCATACAGCAGGTTCTTGTCCGACTGGTCATAGTAGCTGATACATGGCTTGCCACTGCTGTCAAGGGCGAGGGAGGAAAATTTCCCAACATTCCTGGAACGGTCATCAATCCTGTTATGATCGCCATCCCAGTGATATTTGTTCTGTCCTTCCCCTTTCTTCAAACCGTCAACCGTTTCGATGACCCACTTGCTTCCGTCCCAGGCAGCATACTTCAGGTTCTTGTTCGTCTCGTCATAGTAGCTGATGCTTGGCTTATTGCTGCTGTCAAGGGCCAGTGAGGAATACTCTCCAACCTTTACGGAACGGGTATCAACCCTGTCGCGATCGTTATCCCAGTTCTTCCGTCCTTTCTCAGCCAGGGATCCGTCAACTGTCGTTAGGATCCACTTGCTTCCATCCCAGGATGCATATTTCAGGTCACCCTTTGACTCGTCATAGTAGCTGATGCGTGGCTTGCCGGTGTTGTCAAAGGCAAGGGAAGTATATTGTCCAACCTTTACGGAACGGTCATCAATCCGGTTGTGATCTCCATCCCAGTTCTTCCAGTTATGTCCTTTTACAGCCTTGGATCCGTCAACCGTTTCGATGACCCATTTTGTCCCGTCCCATGCAGCATACAGCAGGTTCTTGTTCGACTCGTCATAGTAGCTGATGCGTGGCTTACCGTTATTGTCGAAGGCAAGGGAGGAATACTTGCCCACCTTCTGGGTTCCGTGGAAACAGGAAAGATATTCAGGGGTTTGAGTACTGTCATGACTCCGGTCCCAGAAGAACCATTTGTTTTTGCTCTCACGCTTGGAACAGTCTACAGTGGTGATATTCCACCTGGTCCCGTCCCAGGAGGCATACTTCAGATCCCCATACGTCTGATCATAGTAGCTGATCGCAGGATTGCCCGCTGCATCCAGGGCAACGGATGAATATTGTCCAACATGCTTGTAACTGTCCACGGTCTGAAACGACCATGGTCCGAATTCACTTGCTGACACGCCACCAATCAGCAACAATCCTGCCAGGATCAGGATACTAACAGGAATCCATCTCATTTGTTTACGGTTTGTGTTCATTCTTTCCTCCCACCGCATGTATACGTTGTTTGATTCTTACGCTAAGGTAATTCAATAAAATTTACAGCAATAGATAAAATCGATATTTGATGTTATTGATAATGAACATTCCTTTTTTACCTTAACTTTGCTCATCGATATAAAATGAGATGGGAGTTGGGGTGTTGCCGGGCTTAAGCGGTAAAAGAGATTCGGGCTTACGTAGTTGAGAGATTATAAAACTGGCATTCATTAACCCTGGATATTGATGTACATTTTGACTTTTCACCCTCTTGACAAAAATGTTTTCTGACACCGGGAAAATTTTTCCGGATTTTTTTCAGCAGTAAATTTTTTCCTTTAGCGATGGCTGCCGCAACTTTTTCACTCTGCGAGCAGTTTATTCGGTGTGTTTTCCAAAAAAATCCCCTTTTTTCTAATCCTTCGCACGCGTTTGCCGTTCACTTCATTTCCCCCATCTTGCCCCCTCCCTGAAAATTGTCCAAAACCATAACCAGTCCCGAGTTCACAGCACCCCGAATCCGGGCATTTTCCAGCCCCCGATTCCCAGATTCATCCATTTCGGGCTCCGTTTTGGGGTAAATGACCCCCTGTTCGATCGAAAACTCCTGGAGTATTTGCCCTTACATGGGATCCATTAAAGTGTCTGACTCTCCGAAATCCGGATATTGGAGATTGATACTGATGCCCGGGAGATGAGGTATTTGGGGTTCAATCCGGGTCCCGATTGCCGTTTTTGGATCAGAAAACCATGGACCCAAGTGCAAAGTGTCAACATCTTTAGAAAATATCGATTAAAACGATTATTTTCGAAAAATAAGCGATTTAAACAGAATAAAATCTGTTTAATTAGCGGGCTTTTAATGGCATCTGATTTTGACATATATTTGAGGAGGTTTTTCAGCAGAAATGGTCTGCAAATGCCCTTGGTGACCTTATATTGCGATCACGTCGGAGAAAAATGGCTTTTTGCAGGGTTTGTCGGTTATTTTTTTAAGTTTGGATAGATTTGTTTTGTGGGGGGCTTATCCAGATTTTTAAAAATTTTCGGCTCTGTTGAAATCCTCTTTTTCCCATTGCTTGTCTATTCTCTGCGGCTGATATGGCGATGACCCCCTCTCTCCCAGAGGGGGATGCAGCCCAAGGGGAGCATCCCCTTGACCCCCTTTTTAAAAAAAAAATTCTCATCAACCTTATGAGGGTTATCGCAATATTGGGGGATGCCCGAGCGGCGGGAGAGAATCATAAAAACGATTTTCATGGTTTGGGTGTGAACTTAATCGTTCATGCCCGATTCAACAGAGCCATATTTTCTGAAAATTTTTCTCACGCTTAAAAAAACAATTCCGGATTTTTTCTTGTTGGTGAAATTTTCCGGAATTCTTTTTCCGGAAGTAAATAATTTTTCATCCAGCGATGACTGATACATCACATTCTCAAACAACACTCTCAAGCAAAGAGAGCCTTGAGCTGCATCATCCGCGGATCACTACGAAACTCGCTGAACGTGACGTGGAGGTACAATCCGGCACATGATGCGGGTTTGCGTGACCGGTGACAGAGGCTGTCATGATCCCGAATGTAGTGCATGGGACCGAGAACAAAAAAAGCGAAACCTGAATCTCTGGCTCTATCACAAACCGGAATATCCAGCCGATACAGATAAGCGGAACGCATGCAGCGTGCGATAAGCTCCTCTCCAAAAAAATGGAAGCATTGAGTTGTAGCTGACGTCTTCTCTTGTGCTATCCGCTTACTACCCGGCCACAATCAGGGATTAATAGTACCTGATGACGACGACACCGGAGCCGCCACTGCCCCCACGAACAGTTGTCGCCCCGCTGCCTCCACCGCCACCTCCGGTATTTACCGTACCAGCGTTGACTGCAGCAGTACCAACAGCACCAGCGCCACCGCCACCTGCACCGCCAGCGCCCGCGGTTCCCTGAGCGACACCGCCACCGCCGCCTCCGGCAACTACTCCGCTTACGCCAAAATCAGTTCCGAATGTTGCGGAATAGTCCCTGCCTGCGCCCCCGGCTCCACCAACAAGATTGGTAGCAGTAACACCCGCAGATAAATTGCCGCCGCCACCGCCGCCCTCATAAGGAGTTGTCCCCCCGCCACCCGTTCCACCAATATTTCCTTGACCTGCTGTTCCCGCTCCGCCAGCCCTGTTTCTGGCACCACCCCCGCCGGAACCCCCTGCAGCTCCGGTAGCGACTGTCGAAGTGCCACTGCTGGTACCTCCTCCACCCCCGCCGGTTGCGGTAATAGTTGCAAATACCGAGTTGCCCCCGTTTGAAGCACGGGCGGTTGTTCCACCCGCTCCACCGGCACCAATCGTTACGGTCTTGGCACCGGTTAATCCGGTTGTTAACGTGCCCATCCGGACTCCCCCGGCGCCACCGCCACCACCAAGTCCGCCTCCACCACCGCCGCCTGCTACGACAAGGTAGTCAATTCCAACCATACCAGTGGGCCCGGTCCAGGAAGTTGATGCGATGAATTTCCGGATGATGAAGAAGTTATAGGTAGTCGTGGCTGTGCCATTGGGTGTCGTAAGGGTGACCGTTACCGTTCCCGTACCCGCCGGAGCGGTCATATTGATCACAGTGGCGGTGTTAGCGTTGATGGTTGCTGCGCTGCTTCCAAACGTTACTCCGTTCGCCCCGCCTGAGTTCGCACCGACCAGGTTCGTACCGGTGATGTTTACCCGCGTGCCACTGGCTCGTATGCCATATTGCGGTGAGATGCCGGTGATCGTCGGGGCTCCCACATAGGTGTATAGGTTCGGCCCGATTGCAGTGCCGTTGGGTGTAGTGACGTTAACATAAACAGCTCCGAGTGCATGGGCGGGTGTGATCGCGGAGATCGCCGTCGCGTTGATAACGGAAATCCCGGTTGCTGCTGTACCGCCAAAGAGGGCTGCATTTGCTCCGAGTAAGTTCGTACCGATAATCGTTACCGTTCGACCGCCCCCTACCGGGCCGGTCGATGGTGCGACGCTGGTGACCGTCGGGGGAGCCACATAGGTAAATACGTTCGTCCCGATAGCAGTGCCATTGGGTGTTGTGACGTTAACGTAAACGGCTCCGGCTGTATGGGCAGGCGTGATCGCTGAGACCGCCGTCGCGTTGATAACAGAAACTCCGGTAGCCGATGAGCCGCCAAAGAGGGCTGAACTCGCTCCAATTAAGTTCGTACCGATGATCGTTACTGTATTGCTACCACTTGTCGAGCCGGCTGCCGGTGCGACACTGGTGACCGTCGGAGGCGCGATTACGGTGACTATCATGTAGGCTGTGTCGCTTCCGCCGATATTGGTTGCGGTATGGCTCACGTTGTAGGTGCCCGGGTTGGTAAACGTATGAGTCGCATCCATGGTGGTTTCATCCGGCTGTCCATCATTGAAGTGCCAGAGATAGGATGTCGGGTCATTGCTTGACATGTCCCAGAATTCAACCGTAAGCGGGGCAAGGCCAATGTTGTCAGTATTGTTGTAGATACCAGCAACCGGTGGCGCCACGGTCGCGTTGATGTAATTGGTACGGAGGAGATAGCTGCTGCTAAAGGAATTTGCCACCGTAAGGTTCACGGAGTAGAGGCCCACCGGATCATACGTGTGACCCGGGTTCTGGTTTGTCGAGGTGTTCACCATGGCGAAATCGCCAAAGTTCCAGTGCCAGCTGGAAGGCGAACCTGTTGAACTGTCAGTGAAGAATACGGTCAGCGATACCGGCCCGGATGTCGGCGACCCGGTAAAGTTGGCAACTGCGGGAATATACGTAAAGATATACCCTTCTTTTACCGAAACATTGGTTCCGCCTGCATTTGTCGCTTCCAGCCGCACTGAATAATTTCCTCCAAGCGCATAGGTATTGGTGGGATTCTGGAGGCTCGAATACTGCCCATCGCCAAAGTTCCAGAGCCATGATGTCGGCGAGTTCGTTGATAAATCGGTAAAGGAAACATTGAGGGGAATCCCTCCGGTCAGGGGGGTGCCGGTGAAATTCGCGACCGGTGGATCGATCATGAACCTTCCGACAATGGTCTTGTTAGCCGTCACCGGCGGGAAGGTATAACTGTTGTTTCCTGTAGGCGCGACCGCGAAACCATTCACGGTGATGTTATACAGGTGATAATTGAGTGCCGGTGTAAAGTTGAAGGTCGGCGTGGCTCCATAATCTACCGTCTGGACGGTGTCTGGGCTGATTACGCCGTTTCCACCGGTTATGGAGGGGGTGATCGTGTACTGGTTGATGGCAAACGTGGCATTGATAGTGTGATTCGCTACCACATTCGTGAACTGATATGTTGTTACTGCTCCCACAGTCACGTTGTTGACAAGGACATCAGCTACGTGATACCCGGTGATCGGGGTGATATTATACGTCTGGTTTGATCCATAGTTCACGAGCGTCAGCCCGGCCGGTGTGACATTGCCGTTTGCTCCACTGGTCGCGGTGATCGTGTACTGGTTGATCGCAAACGTGGCATTGATAGTGTGATTCGCTACCACATTCGTAAATGTGTAATTCGGTATGATACCCTGAGACACACTGTCAACACGAACATCTGCGATATGGTATCCGGTATCGGCACTTATCGTGAAGTCCTGGTTGTTCCCGGCTACAACGCTCACCGCACCGGAGGGTGAGATTGAACCCCCGGGCGGAGTTGCTGTTGCATTGATCGTGTAATACACGACGGGATTTACCGTGATGTAATTCGTCTTTACTGTGAGATTAGTGCCAGCGGTATTGGTCGCAGTCAGGCTCACCGAATAGGTACCTGGTATCTGGTAGATGAAGGTGGGATCCTGGGAATTTGACCAGTTCCCATCCCCAAAATCCCAGTGCCATGTATCCGGGAAATTAGCTGATGCATCGGTGAATGACACGGTGAGAGGGACCGTACCTGATAATGGTGTACCCGAGAAGTCTGCAACCGGAGGTGAGGACGCCAGTATGGTGAATCCATTGTTAAGGGTGCCGGAAGGCCCGCCGGGATTGGTGACAACAACATCCCATACCCCCGTTGACCCGGAAAGGTCGATGTTACAGGTGATTTTGGTTTCAGATACGACAACCACATTCGACGCGGTGATGTCCGCGTATCCAGACCGGCTTAATCTTACCGTTGCCCCACTGAAAAAATTAGACCCGGCAAGGTTCGTAATCGATACCACGGTTCCGGCATTCCCCGTGTTCGGGGTTATTGCTGTCACAACCGGGGCAGGGATGAGAGATCCAATCAGTGACTGCTCCCCGGTCTGAGCGATCAGCTGGGAAACACCGCCACCTTTGTACACAATCTGGACCAGTGCGTCAGAAGAACCGCAACCGGTGCAGATGAGCGACTGGCCAACCGACCAGGTACTCCAGTCATCCGTTCCCTCTACTTTGAACGAGTCGGTTCGATCAACACCGTCGACGAGGATCTCAATATCCGCCTTATTGAACAAGTCCCCCCCGCCATGGTGAATATCTATTGCCTGCGCATTGCTCGAAATGATGGTATTTAATGCAGGGATCTTCTGGGGCTGGGGCTGGGAGAGTACCATGAGCCCGACAATGGCAAACGCTGCAACGATGACACTGATAAGGACAATAGCACCAATGACGTCAGAGATAGCCCGTTCAGAATCTGGCGGATGGTTCATGCAGATCAACCGGTGAATACATGAATGGTATCACGATTCACAAATACTCTTGTAATGCTATGTGGCAGTATCTGTTTATTATACTAATGGATGGAGCATATATCGGGGTATTGGCATGATTTATTGCAAGGGTAAAAAAGGTTCTTCACTGTTTCGTGGGCATCCTCAGCGATGCAGGGATCATTGATGAGGAAAATTCCCCGGGAAACCGTAAAGAAAAGATCTACCGTATTACTGAATCCGGGGAAACTGATTTCCGGTTCTTTTTTTGATCCTGCCACCAACACTCTTGTCAAAACCATACCGGAGAGTAACTGAGCATAACCCGGGTATCGCATTTTTGATGCGCATTTTCTTGGCAGACCCTGCTCAAAAAATTTCAATCGCGATCATGTGGTGTAAGTTGATGAGGCGATTATCGGATAATTATCCTACAATCGGTATGTACAACCTACAAAATTTTTGTTTCTCCGGCGTGACTGTCCGTACAATGAAGTCAAGGGTTGCTTGAAAAAAAATGAGCAGGGGGTGAGGGGGTGATTGAAAATTTTTTGCCGGAGATCGATTGCAGTGCGTTTTTTTGTGTGAAACCGCTCCGGTTTTTACGCTACGCGCTTCCAGCATATGATCCAAATCTGTTTATAATCAGATTTTAAGAATCGTTGAAATGGTGAATATAAAGGGGGATTCCCCACATCAGTGCCTCTTTTTTAGCGGTTAGAGTATGTCCAGGTGCTCAGGATATTCCCGGATCAAACCTCACGGCGCTCTCTTCTTCCCGATCACGTACAGCAACCCGACCAGTGCAATCCCGGCCACCGCGACGATTGGTGAAACTGGGGCATGAGTTTTAGTCGGGTGTCGGTTTGGTTGATGTCGGCTTCGTTGTAACTGTAGTTGTTGCGGTTGTTGTCGGGATGGTCGTCGGGGGAGGGTTGAATACGGAGATATATTTCTCTTTGATTGAAATATTGGCACCATCCCCGTTGGTGACATTCAGCGAGACCGTGTAGTTCCCTGCGGAGGTGTAGGTGTGGACCGGATGTTGTACCGTGGCATTGGTCCCGTCACCGAATGTCCAGAGCCAGCTTGCCGGTGCATTGGTGGATGTGTCGTTGAACGTGACGCTCAGCGGCCTGATTCCGGATATCGGCGTTGCAATGAAGTTGGCGACGGGGGGTATGGGTACAACAGACCCCCTTTTTATAATCTGTTCATCATAGATCGTACCCATTCAAAACAGTGATGAGCCAAAAAGAGGGTGATCAGAGACCGGCTCCCGTCAGGAGGCTCCCGTCTTTATAGACACTATCTGACCAGCCAATAACAAATACCGGGGTTGTCCCTCCGCCTCCCCAGCTCACGAGAAACATACCATTGGCAACGGGTCTGAAATTGGCAAACGTCACATTTGATGAGCTCTGACCGGCGATATTGAATGTATTGTTAATAATAAAGGAGGTTTCAGAACTACCCGTCGATCGCCCTATGATGAGCATGGTAGAATCCAGGTCTTTATATTCAGAGATATAGGTGTGACAAAGCCTCGAACCGGTAATTTTTGTTGTGGTACCATTTGAAGCATGTGTGATGTCAATTCCAATCTCTGAAAGCCCCCCTCCCGCCATTTCCCAAATCTGGGGAGCCATTCCAAAGAGGACAAAATCGTCTGGACCTGCGTTACTTCGGAAATAAATTCCAACCTTGTCATCTGTTTGCAATGCTGCTCTTGTTGTTGGAGAACAATCACTGTCCCCCCACACAATGGTCGAATTCGCTTCAGCAACGGTGAAATTGAAATGATATGTGGCTGAGTTTAACTTTCCGATTAAACCACTGTCACTGGCGATATTATTTTTCTCGAAATTCATCATTTGCACGGTACTGTTCGTTACATACCGGTCTACAATAATCTCCGGAGGGATCTCAAAACGGCAGTCCCAGTTCCTCACCGCTGAACAGTCAAGGTACGGAAGCTGGTCTGCGCTGACATTTTCGGAGCTCACGATATTTGCTGAGGCCTCATCGAGCAGAATCGCTCCCGTGCTGCCGGTACCTCCACTCGCAGCGGTGTTGTTATATATGAGCTGGACACTCTGCGGAATTGATGAGATGGGAACGATCAGGTTCTTTCCCAGTGACCACTCGTTCCCGCCGCCGGCAACTGTATACGAAGCCGGTACGCCATCGAGCAGCACGCTGAATTCACCTACTGTCAGGGTATCGCCCCCGTTATGATAGAGGTATAATGTTGTTTTCGTACTGTTGACACCGGTCATAAAATTCAGGCTGGGTATTTTCTGAGGGACCGGCTGGGAAAATACGGAGATTGCGATAATGCTGACCAATACGGCTACAAGCGAGACGAGCAGGATAGCCCCAACTGTTTCTGATACTCCGGAGCTGATATCCATTTTTTGTCTTTTACTTCTGTCAGTTCGCATAGATTTCCCTCATTTTTATGGATGCCATCACATCACTCCGGATGCGATATTATTGAGCGCTACATAAAATTCCGCACGCTGGACATACAGGGACACATCTTTCCATTGGGGATCCGGGTTCGAACCGGTAATATTTATAAAAACCGTTGTTCTTTTCGAACCTGAGTTCCATGCACTCCCGGTTTTGTATGCGGACGAGTCGAGCTGTTCACGGAGGGCAATATCCCTGAAAATGTTCAGCCACGCCGCAGCTGTTGCATTATCTGCACTGCTGAACGAGAGATTAACCCACGTATTGGCGATATACGGATCCGTTGAGATATTGTATTTGGGACGGATTCTCTGGCGGGTATCCACCCGGGCCGGACCGTTGCCGCTCAGGCTCCCTCCCCCGACAACCTGGACGGGTGCGATATTGACAACAACGGACTTGTTGGCGGAATTGGTAAACGAGATCAGGGGCGAGATCCGGTTTGTGATGCCGTCATCCTGCGCGAGGAATACCCCGCCGAGCTGGTAGGAATACTTCTGCTGGATCCAGTATTTGTTATTCGAGCGGTATTCAAAAGAAGTAATATTGAGGGGGAATTCTCCTTTATCACCTGCTGAATTATCATAACTGCTGCTGTTTATGTCAAAAGTATCCCCGGTTGTGTTGATCAATATGGTCGCGGATGATGAAACCGGTTGGAGCATATAGAGAAAAAACCCCCCTGCCTGTGTGTTGCCGCCTCCGGTACCAAGATTAAAGGACGTGGATGTCATAACCGGGCTCAGGTTGTTGACCAGCATCGATGTCCGGATGTTGTCCAGCGTGAACTTATAGTCCGTGAACTGTTCGTTGATGCGGTTCATCTGGGCGATCTCATCCTCCCTGCCGTTGATCGGAACAACATAGACCATATACAAAGAGAGTACAGCAACAACGAGCGCCAGGAGCAGAACAAAACCGATTACTTCTGATAATGCCACATCATCGCTTGTATTTTTCATATCCAGTAGCATTTTGTTGTGAAAGACTTTATTTATAGTTACCGGGTTGGATATCAGCACCTGAAAGGACAGTTCCCGATCCGTAATCTCACTAACGGAATGGACGGGAAGTCAAACGGGAGACATACGGGGAGAACCGGTGAAGTCCTGCCCGGGAAAAAGACGATTTTATCGTTGCATAGGGTCATGTAACTTCTGATGCAACCGTATTGAAGACCACATCAAATTCCGCACGCTGGACGTAGAGCGAGGCATGTGAACCCGGGTTTGAAGGTTCAATTTTTATAAAAACGGTTGTCCTTTTTGAACCGGGATTCCACTCACTACTGATAATGTAGTCCGATGATCTGATTTTTTCGCTGGCGACAAGACTCTTAAATAGGTTCAGCCACATCGCAGCAGTTGCGTTATTTGAAGTAGTTATCGAAAGATTCACCCATTGGTTGTTGCGATATGTGGCTGATGAGATATTATAATTCGGAAGTATTTTCTGGCGGGTATCAATCCGTACCAGTGTGTTGCTGGTGTAACTTCCATTTCCTCTGACCTGGACAGGGACTACGTGGACAACGATGCTCTTATTGTCAGCATTGGTGATCGAAATGAGAGGAGAAATGCGGTTTATCGTGCCCTCATCCTGTGAAAGGAAAACACCCCCGAGCTGGTAGGAATACTGCTGCTGGATCCAGTAATAATTATCTGAGCTGTAATCAAGGGCAGTGATATTGAGGGGAAATTCTCCTATGGTATCATGAGATGCATGGTAATTGCTGCTGTCGATGTCGAAGGTATCTGCGGAAGTATTGATCGATATTTTTGCAGATGATGCGACCGGTTTGAACAAAGGAAATGAAAGAGTGCCCTGTTGTGAATTTCCCCCATTACCCAGGATCATGGTCGCAGACGAGATCACCGGAGTGACGTTCAACACAGGGCTCGGGCTATTGGTATTAATGAGGCGGGAAGTCCAGAGTGCGTCTAACGTAAGTTTGTAATCCGTGAATTGTTCCTCCACATAGTTCATCTGGTCGATCTCTTCCCCCCTTCCGTTGATCGGAACTACGTAGACCGTATACAAAGAGAGTGCAGCAATAATGACTGCCAGGAGCAAAACAAAACCGATTACTTCTGATAATGCCACGTCATTGCTGCGATTTTTCATATTCAGTAGCATTTTGTTGTGAAAGACTTTATTTATAGTTGCTGTGAGGGGTATCTTCGAAGAATGGGTTGCAGTCCGGTCTGATGGGAGAGATGCGGTGTTCTTTTTCTTTTTCACCCAATTTCCAATTTTTATACACTGCACAGAAGGGTTTTCATCTCCGCCCGCCAAAAAAATAGGGATACATTCATTCCATACCGGGGAATATTTTGAAAAATGCCATGACACTTTCCAAAGGCTGTGTTCTCTGTCACCAGGGTGCAAAGATGGTGCTCTTTGTTACGGGACGGTGCCACCGCACATGCTGGTACTGCCCGCTCTCTGCCGAGCGGAAGGGGACCGATACCATCTACGCAAACGAGCTTCCCGTGGATATACCCGCCCAGATCATCGACGTGGCCGAGAGCATGAGTGCGCTGGGCACCGGTATCACCGGCGGTGAGCCGCTGCTTGTTCTTGACAAGGTGACCGCGTATTGCCGGTTGCTGAAAGAACATTTTGGTCCGGAACACCAGATTCACCTGTACACCGCGAAGGCTCCTACGGATGCAGAACTGGCAGAGATGCAGGGGCTTGTCGATGAGATCCGGCTCCATCCCCCGCACGAATGCTGGGAGAAGATCCTTGATTCGGATTTTATCCGGTCAGCAAAGCGGGCCAGAGAGATGGGGTTTGACATCGGCATCGAGATTCCGGCATTACCCGGGCTCGAATACCTCATCCCTGCCCTGCCCAGTCTTGACTTCCTCAACATCAATGAACTGGAATGGGGGGAGTCAAACGCGTACCACATGCGGGAACGGGGGTACGAACTCGCCGATGAACTGCACAATGCAATTGACGGGGCAAAGGGCTGGGCAGAAGAACTCTGCCGGCATGACAAGGTGCACTGGTGCTCATCCGCGTTCAAGGACTCCGTGCAGCTGCGGGAACGGTTAAAAAGGATCGCTCATAATACCGCCCGTCCTTTTGATGAGATCACCGAAGACGGGACGATCGTGTATGGTGTCATAAAACCCTCTGAAACGGATAAAAGTGCCTGTCTTTTGCTCTGCAAAGACAAGTGCGAACCGGACAGCTACGAGGATTTTAGTGACCGGATCGAGATGGCATGGTGGCTGCTCACAAAATTTGCTGATGAGATGAAAGGAGAGAAGTATGTCATCGAGCGATACCCCAACAACGGCATGGTAGTCGAGGTGACCCCCTTATGATCCTCCGCACCCTGATCGATCCCCTGTACGAGCGCTACCTCCGCATGCAATGCCGGCATATGCCCAACCATATCGCTATCATCCAGGATGGCAACCGGCGGTACGCAAAACTGCTGGGGGTTGATACGGCAAGCGGGCACCGGGCCGGTGCAGACCGGACTGAAGAGATGCTGGACTGGGCACACGAACTCGGTATCAGCCATATCACCCTGTACACTTTCTCAACGGAGAACTTCTCAAGAAAACCTGAAGAGGTCAGCCATCTCTTTGCCCTGTTCAAAGAAAAATTTGTGAGCGTGCTTTCCGATGAACGGGTAAAAAAATATAAGATCCGTGTCCAGATGGTTGGGGACCGGTCCCTGCTTCCCGATGATCTGCGGGCCGCAATAGATGCCGCGGAAGCGGCTACAAAAGCCCACACCGGTTTCGTTCTCAACATCGCGCTTGCCTACGGGGGAAGAAATGAGATCGTCCTTGCCGCCCGGGAGATCCTTGCCGAAGTAGAGAATAACGGGATCAACCCGGATTCCATCGATGTCCATATGGTAGAGCAGCACCTTCACGCCGGAAAAGGGATTCCCCCGGTAGATCTCATCATCAGGACCGGGAATGAATGCCGAACCTCAAACTTCCTGCCATGGCTGGCAAACGGTCATGAATCTGCGGTGTATTTCTGTGCCCCGTTCTGGCCCCTGTTCCGGATGATCGATCTTTTGCGCGCCATCCGCATCTATGACCAGCGGATCTCGGCAAAGAATGGATCCGGCTATCTCTCATAAAAACCAGATCGCGTACTATATTTCCCTGTGCAGACAGATCAACCAAGTGACAGGTCATGACGGGAAAAAAAGAGACTGAGATCACGTGGCGTCATTCGTCTGTTGTTGTACGGGCAGATATCTTTTCAAAGGCGCACGAACAGGGAATTGATATCTCGGATGTGTGCAACCATGCACTCGCGGATCTGCTGGGGATCGACTACCGCCATCAGCACCTGGACAACGTGCCGGTAACCCGACCCGTCATCATCGCGAAAAATAATCCTCCCCCTGAAGAAAAAGGGCATATTACCGGGGCTCCTTCAGCAGCTCATACCCCGGTCATTAATGCCGACGACCCCTCCGCTATCGCAACGGTCAGGAACGCACAACGACAGCCCAAAGCAAAACCCGCCCCCAGGGAACCGGTCAGTGCCCCCTCTTCATTACCGGCGCCAGAGAAAACCGTCCCGTCCCCGTCTGCCGGAACCGCTCCCGCAGGAAAAGCAAAAAAACCGGCAGGGGCCAGGGCGCACAAAGAAGACGGGTTGAAACAATTTGTCACAACAAAGATCGCCCGGAGCGACATGCCTGATGCTGTGGTTTCCAAAGATGATATGTACCAGGCATTTACCCGATTCTGTCGGGAGCACAAATTCGCACCCGTGCCGGATCGCAAGTCATTCACGATTGCCCTGAAAAATAAATTCGCCTTTTTTGATAAGACGGTAAACGGTATACCCAGCTGGGTGAATGTCCGGTTACAATAATCTTTTTCGGGTCGTTGCGATTTTGTATGGGTAACGCATGAATTGAGTGGATTAAAATAATGATGGCAGATGCCCTACACTCCAAAACAGGATAAATGCCGCCGCACCTAAAAGGGACGCCTTTGCGGAGGTTTTAGTGATTAAAAGTTGTTCTCTGGAGAAAACCCATTTTTATGTAATATGTTGCCCCCCCTCTTGCGCCACCAGTCCCCCGTTGGGGGACGGGCGCAGTGTGATAGCCAAGGTTACAGGTAATACGTCGTCATCGCAACGAAGGGGTGCCCTAGTGGTGGGAGTGATGTCCCCGAGAGCGTCAGAGTTTTTATAAATGATTTCTCCAGAGCCAAAAGTTGAAACCTTCTTGCCCCGTCGTCTCTCGGAGAGGGCCTGATATGGGGAGACGTCACAAACGATTTTTTTGGTTATGTATCTTACCCGGATAAAACAACAACGAACCGGCTTCACTTCCCAAAACGACGCATCCGCGACTGGTAATCCCGCAGGATACGCAGGAAGTCCACTTTCCGGAAATATTTCCAGTTCACATCGGAAAAGAAGAGCTCGGAGTAAACCGATTGCCAGATGAGGAAATCGGTGAGATGATCCCCGCCGCTCTTGATCACCACATCGGGTGTATATTTGAATGTCAGGTAGGATTCAAGGAGTTTCTCGTCCACATCTTCCGGCGGGATGTGAGCCTCAGCCATCCTTCTGATACAGGCGGTGATCTCTTCCCTGCCGCTCTTCCCTATTGCCACTACCACATCCATACCCTCCCCGATAACTTCTTCATTGTCACCTACGTGGAGGATAAGCCGGGCGATGGTACCGATCTTCCTGATCTCCGATAAACATTTTTTCATATCCTCCGGAGACGGAGTTGCAATATGGAACGTAAGGCCACGAATCCCCGGTTGAACGGATGCATTGTGTTTTACCACAAACGCAGAGATCTCGTTACACCATGCAGTAGCCCGGTAGAGTTTATCCGGGGTATCTGCCATATCCTGCCTGCTGATCATGAAGCACACATGCTCCGGCAGGATGGTAATCTGCCGTTTGAGCATGTATTCATAAAGCCAGTATATCATGTCCTGCCTATAATTGTAGGTCAAAGGTAAAGAGACTTGAGGATTGCGGTTTGGCAGACTTGAGGTGTACCAGAGCTTCCTTTACCCAAATCAATAAAGTCGGATGGCACAGACATATGAGAAGAGATTATCATGCAGCCCTCCCTGCGGGAAGATTACCTGGAAGCAGTCCAGCTCTTCTCGGAAAAAAATACCCGCTTTCCCCTTACTGAAGAGCTTGCCACAGCACTTTCAAAGCCGGTGTCTGTTGTGAGTTCTGACATGGCAGAGCTGGTATCCCATGGCGATGTGATCGTGGCTGCTGACGGAGTTATCTCCCTGACCGGACAGGGAAAACAGACCGGGACCTGTGTCATGAAAAAACATGAGACCCTCCAGTGTTTTTTATCCGAAATTCTCGGCATGGACTCATCCCTGGCATCCGATGAAGCATGCACGCTCGAACATACGGTGTCGGATGAGACGATCGACCGGCTGGGAAAGCTGATCATAATCCATGATCATCCCCGGCATCATGGAAAAGGGAAAAATATAAAACCGGCGGGAGACGGGATATGCAATGTTGAGACGGATGGATTCTGCCAGTCTCCCAGCATCTCTGAATTCTCTGAGGGTGAAGAAGTCATCATCCAGTGTATCCATGGCAGGGCATGTGCCCAGCGCCTTCTCGATCTCGGTCTTGTGCCCGGAGAGCGTGCCATAATCCGGAGAAAGTTATCCAACGGCGCCGTCGTCATGCAGGTAAAAGGGTGCGATGTCGCGGTGAGCCCGGAGATTGCCTCGGCAATCGGTGTGGAGCGCTCACCATGAAAATTGCCCTCCTGGGAAATCCCGGAGTGGGAAAATCCCTCATCTTCAACCAGCTCACCGGTCTAGGCGTTGAAGTGAACCGGTACCCGGGCTCATCGGTGGCGCTGGAATGCGGCAATGTCTGCTACAAGCAGGAGAAGACCGAGATTGTAGACCTGCCGGGTATCTACTCCCTTGATGGCAACTCGGAAGAAGAGACGCTGGTGCGCACGTTCTTAACCAGTGGCGGGGCGGATGTGATTGTCGCCGTTCTCGATGCCACAAAACTTGAGAGAAACCTCTACCTTTTTGTGCAGGCCGCGGAGTTCTCCCCGAAGATGATCGCAGTCGTCAACATGACCGATGCCGCAGAACGGCAGGGTATGCACATCGATGCCGGTATCCTTTCTTCACATCTCGGAGTTCCGGTAATCCTTACTGCGGCATCGGAAGGAAAGAATATTGACCGGATTCTTCCGGTGGCACTGGGACAGGCAACCACCGCACAGGTTCACGTACCGTACGACCATCATATTGAAGCTGCCTTAAAAAGCCTGGAAAAGACGATCGGGACTCCCATGCCCACAAACCTGCTTGCCCTGCAGGGTTCCGGGAATGATCCGGTGCTGCTCGATGCTGCGGGGGCAATCGCACAGGAGATCGGGATGCGCCACCGGATGTCCGTTGGGCAAATCATAGCAACCAACCGGCATAACTTTGCCCGGGACATTGCGACAGCCGCAGTCCACACAAGTGCGCAGAAGAAACCGTATGATCTCGACAGCTTGCTCACCCGGACAATTCCCGGCATCCCCATCCTCTGTACCATTCTCTTCCTGCTGCTCCTCTCCGTTTTTTTGATCGGCTCATGGATGGAGGGGATCATCGTTGCGGCATTCACAACCTCAATCATTACCCCGTTTACTGCACTCGCATTGCCACCCCTGTGGAACCAGATCGGATTTTCCCTCCTGGTTGCTCTTCAGGCAGGTTTTGGGATCGCATTTCCCTTTGTCTTTACCTTCTATATCGGACTCTCCCTTCTCGAGGATACCGGGTATATGACCCGGGCTGCTTTCCTTGCAGACCGGGCCATGCACCGGATCGGGCTTCACGGGGAGGCAATTATTCCCATGGTGATCGGTTTCGGGTGCACGGTGCCTGCGATCATGAGCCTGCGCCTGCTCAAGACCCGCAGGGAACAGACGATCGCAGCGTTCCTTGTCACCATGATCCCCTGCTCCGCCCGGACCGTGGTTATTGCCGGGATCGTTGCGGCTTTTGTGGGCATCATCTGGGCATTCTCCATCTACCTGATCGTCTTTGTCCTCCTCATTCTCACCGCCGTCGTGCTCAGCCGGATCACCCCCGGAGAGCAGTTCGGCATGATCGTCGAGATGTCAACGCTCAGGAGACCGCAGGCTCACCTCGTGCTGGCAAAATCCTGGATCCGGATCAAAGAGTTCCTCTTCATTGCCATGCCGGTCCTGATCGTCACCAGCATCCTTCTTGGTCTCTTCCAGTATCTCGGGCTGACCGAATTGTTCGAGCAGATGGTTGCTCCTGTTACCGTCACCCTGCTCGGATTGCCCGGCTACGCATCTACGGCACTCCTGTTCGGTGTGTTCAGGAAGGAACTGGCCTTCGAAACGCTTGCCGTGCTTGCCGGTACGGCAGATCTCGGTTCGGTGATGACCAGTGTCCAGCTGTACACGTTTGCGATCGTGAGCGTGCTCTTTGTTCCCTGTGTATCTACCATTGCGGTCCTGTACCGGCAATTGGGAGCCAGAATTGCCATAATTACTTCAATTTACACGGTTTTTCTCGGCCTTTTTATAGGAGTTATTATAAACCTTCTCATGAAATGATCAAATCATAAATGTACTCTTATAAGACAGGCATCGAGCAGATCGATAAGTTGTCCGGCGGATTTGAAGCTGGGGCCAATATTCTCATCCTTGCACCCCCAATGAGCTACGCCGATCAGCTTGCTTATGCCCTGACAAAACCCGCTGTCGGTGAATATGCCATAACCCTCTCCACCAACGAACGGGCAGCCGAAGTGGTGGATTTTTTTAAGGTCGCAGGATCGGACAAGCGGTTTATCGGGGTTATAGATGCCATCACCAAGAGTTCAACCCCAAGCATAGTCGATACCCCAAGACTCATGTTTGTCTCAAGCCCTACCGATCTCACAGGAATAGGGATTAAATTTTCCAATATGATCGAGACCATTTTTGAAGGCGATTTCTCCGATGGTGAGGCAGGTCTCTTCCCGCCCCCGATCCGGTTCTGCGTGAATTCCATCTCCACCCTGCTCATGTACCGCAAGCTTGAGGTGTTGTACCAGTTCCTCCATGTCCTCACCGCCAAAATAAAAAAGATCGACGGTGTGGGCATCTATATCTTAAACAGCGAGTCATTCGATGACAAGACGCTGTCCTTAATCAAGCAGCTGATGAACTGCGTTATTGAGATCAAGATCGAGCAGAACATCAGCTACCTGCGTATCATGGGAATACGGGGAATCAACCCGGACTGGCAGAAGTTTTCCGTCAATAAAGGGCAGGTGACCATACTCCTATGATACCTACGGGAATTAATGGTCTTGATGACATGCTGGGCGATGGTATACCAGAAGGCAGCAAAATGGTGTACAGCATGGAGGCCGGCGTCAACGGACAGCTCTTCATGCTATCAACGCTGGCCAGTGCTCTTGCAAAAAAACTCTCATGCCTGGTTATCCTTCCCTATACAACTGTTGATTCGTTCCGGCGTGATGCAATGGCCACGCGGTCAGGATCAATCGATCTCTGCTCAAAAAATCTTACCTATATCGATGCGATTGACCGGGAGAGGATCCAGAAGAGTACCCGGTCAGCAGATACGGCACAAAAAGAGTGGAGAGCGAAGGTCGCAAAGATCTGCCGGGATAAGCAGGTAGATGTCATATTTGTCTATATTGATCTTCTCTGTGAGGACTTTGGGATCGAGCAGGCACTCGATATTTTTGAGGAGGAAAACGACGAACCGAAGCGGACCTTGATCGTTGAATATCTCAACCTTGAGGGAGAAACGCAACTCGACCGGTTCATCCATGACTTCGCTTTTGATGTCGTGATTTCCATAAAGTCTTCATTCCCCCCCATGGCGTCGTTCGATTATTTTACGCTTGTTCATACCTCCTGGTCACCCCTGCCTGCGCGTTCCGTTCCCTTTATCATTACAGAAGGCCGCATTGCCCCATATATCCCGCGGATCGTGGTTACAGGACCCGCAAAAGCCGGGAAATCCACCTTTATCACTACGGCATCCCATGACGGGTTATCAGTAGACCGGTTTGGACTGGATAATGATTCGACAACCGTAGCAATGGATTTTGGATTACTCGACTGGAAGGGCTTTTATATCACGCTCTACGGGACACCCGGACAACCACGGTTCGATCTGATGATTCCGGGGATGTTCAAACATGCGATGGGAGTTATCCTGATCGTGGACGCAACCAAACCCGAGTCCCTTCCCCGGGCAAAACAGATGATCGGTCTGATAACAGAGCGTAATATGCCGATGATTATCGCGGCAAATAAAAAAGATCTCCCCTCCCGGCTGAGCGAGGCAGAGATCCGCACCGCACTGGAGATACGAAAGGATATCCGGGTCGTCTTTCTCTCAGCAAAAAAGAAAGCGGAAGTTAAGCGTATGCTTCGATCCTTTGTAGATTTCATTACGCAATTTCCGTACTGAGGTGTGAATAAATGCTGCTGTTGCGGAATTCCGGTCGTAAGGTGTACCCATGCTGACGTTTGTCGGGCTGGGCCTCTATGATAAGACCGATATATCGGAAAAAGGACTTGCCTGCATCCGGCATGCCGACCATATTTATCTTGAATGCTACACCTCCCGGCTCATGGGCACAACGATAGAAGAACTAGGGGACTATTACGAAAAACCCGTTCACCCCCTCTACCGGGAAGACGTGGAACAGCACCCGGAATCGATGCTCGATAAGGCAGAAAACAGCCACGTCGTATTTCTCTGTGCGGGAGACCCGATGGTCTCTACTACCCACGCGGATCTCCGTATGCGTGCTGCAGAACGGGGGATCCGGACCGCAATCGTGCATGCGGCATCCATTGCAAGCGCAGTCTGCGGGGTGTCCGGGCTCCAGAACTACCGGTTCGGCAAGTCCTGCTCGGTGCCCTTCCCCCAGAAGAACTGGTCGCCGACTACACCGATCGACGTAATCGCACAGAACCTCTCCCTGCGGTTGCATACCCTTGTCTATCTTGATATCCAGAACGAGCGGTATATGACCGTGCCGGAAGCAGTTGTCCTCCTGGAAGAGATGGCCGTTAAAAAAGGGTGCCAGATCCCGTTATACGTCGGCATTGCCCGGGCGGGTTCTGATGAGCCGGTCATTATTGCCGGTCCGGCAGAGAAGGTCCATGCCGGTGATTTCGGTCCCCCGCTCCACATCCTCATTGTCCCGGCTGAACTGCATGAGATGGAGCGCCAATACCTGGAGATGTTTGCCGGCCTATGAAGATCACAGAATGCCGGGATGCACTCGCTGCTGCTCTTTCCCACACCCGGAGTACAGCATGCCAGCACACGCCCCTTGAGCGCGACGCCCTTTCCATCGTAGAAATGGCGCAGGCTTACGAGAAAGACGGATCTACATTTTACAGAGCAGGAGATCTTGCCAATGCGCTTGCAGCATTCTGGTATGGGGCCGGCTGGCTGCACTTCGGCATTTCATCCGGTCTCCTGATCTGTGACCGTCAGAATCCCTTCTGCCCGTTTACCGGACCACGGGAGAAACTGCCCCTGGTGCTTGCAGAAAAACTGGAGGAGAAGACCCATCGCTACGAACGGCTGCTGAACACTGCCCGGTTATCGGTGGAATGTGCAGGTGAGCCGGCAACGATCAGCTATGATTTTGCCGGGAAAGTTCTGTTCATTGTCCTGCTGTACGCTGAACAGGGTGCCCGGTACCGTCAGGCAGGAGCATATGAAGATGCACTTGCCTGCTTCAGTTACGGGCATGGGTGGCTGGATGCGGGAGTTACATGCGGATACTTCCGTATCCTGGCAAACCGGGATATTTTCACGGTATAAGGGGGCGAACCTGCCCTTGGGGATCGCGTTAACCTTTCCCTATTTAAGATCAAGCGTTTATACTATGCATCATAACCTGTCTAGATAACAACCAGTAACTCCAATCATCGCCGGTTGTTGAGGGGTTTTTATGGAGAAGTCGCAGGTCAAATGGCTTTATATTTCGGTGGGATTCTCGCTAGCCATCCTGCTCATCATCCTGTACTTCACCATCAATGAAAATACCCTCACGTATCTCCAGCAGGTCAATCCCTGGTTCTTACTCCTTGCTTTTATGACGCATCTCTTAACGATGTGTTTCTGGGCATTGCGAGTCCAGAAGATGACCGGGTCCCTGGGATACCGGATAGGGTTTTTTTACAGCCTGAATCTCGTTTTTGCAAACCTGCTCGCTGCTTCAGTCACCCCGGCACAGGCAGGTGGAGAACCGGTCCGGATTCACGAGCTCTATAAAGCAAATGTCCCTCTTGGCGATGCGACAGCGATCGTCATCATGGAACGGGTGCTCGATGGGATCGTCCTTGCCATGCTTGCCGCGTTTGCCATGATCGTCCTGACCGATCAATGGAAGAGCCTCGGCGCAGTTTCCGAGATCATGGTTTTTATCACCTGGATCTTTGTCATCGGCTGTCTCTTCCTGTTTTACCTTGCCATCAGAAGACCCGATGTCGTAAAAAAGGTGGTCAGCCGGTGTGCCGGTTTCTTTACAAAAACCTGGGAGAGTAAACGGGTAGAAGAACTGCTTGTCCGTGCCGATAAGGAGATCGATAATTTTCAGGCTGCGGTGATCAAGTTCGTCAGGAGCGCCAAAGGCGGGCTTGCCTGGGGCATGCTCTTTACCCTGCTCTACTGGGTATCCGAGATTGTGACAGCCTCCCTGATCCTTATGGGGCTCGGCCAGCCGCCCCTGTTTTTGGAATCCTTTGTTATCCAGCTTATCCTGTGCATCCTGATGATGATGCCCTTAACTCCGGGAAGTTCCGGTATCGCGGAGGTGGGGGCAACCTCCATGTATGCCCTGTTCATCCCGGCATCGATTGTGGGTATCTTTGTCGTGATATGGCGGATCGTGATGTACTACTTCAATATCGCCCTGGGCATCATATCCAGTCTTATTATTGTCCGCCGTGAAGCTCACCGGCGCGAGTGAGCAGAACCCCGGGTCACCTTAACTCTTATCATAGATCACGGCAATCTCTCTGCACGGACATGACGCAGGTGAAATGCGAGGTCAAAGGTGTCTTTGTCGCGATGAGCAATGCCGCTACCGTTCCTCTCGTCGTACTATCAGATGGCAATGATCGGATCTTACCGATTTTCATCGGGATCTGGGAGGCGGTCTCCATCAACAGCGCACAGATAAAAGAAGTGCTGCCACGACCGTTTACCCATGATCTCTTCATCGATCTCTGTGACAAATTCGCAATCACGCTGCGGTACCTGCAGATCGACAGTATCGATGATGGCGTGTATTATGCCCAGCTGGTATTGAGTGCAGGACAGCAGGATGAATACCTTGACTGCCGCCCGAGCGATGGTATTGCGCTTGCACTTCGGGGCGATATCCCCATCTTTGTAGAAGAGTGTGTGCTCGAATCCGCAGGGCAGAAATCCGAAGAACTTCCGGATATGGTGGATCTTTCCACGTTTATGCAGAAATAAAAAGTTATTTGCGCCGGTGTTCGAGCTCTTTCATCACTTCGTTCAGGTCGATTCCTGCTGCCCGGAGTGCAACGAGAATATGGAACAGGAGATCTGCCGTCTCTTCCACCGTGCGTTCGTTCACGCCGTTCTTGATTGCAAGGATGAACTCGGTGGACTCCTCACCCACTTTCTCTAAAACCTTGTCGATGCCTTTGGGATCGGTCAGCAGGCTGGTGGTGTAGGATCCCGGTTTGGGATTGTCTGCCCGCTCGCAGATCACCGCCCATATCTCTGCTATGACCCGGGGATCTACCGTGCGGCTCATGTCGTCTCCGGGGTGAGAAGCACTTCACCGACTTCAATCCCAAAAAACCTGCGGCAGAGGGTGCGCGCCTTCTCAATATTGCAGCCGGCCTTCCCGATCGCAATTCCAAGGTCACTTCGCTGCCTGACAAAGACATTGACCGGGCCGTTCTCCGGCCCGTGTTCGATCCCCACCACTTCAGCGGGTTTGAAGATATTTGCAATGAATGCCTCAACGGTATCGGCATACTCGACCATCTCGATCCGTTTGCCGAGCACGTTCTGCAGGCGTTTTATATTGTCCCCCTTTTTACCTATTGCAAGGCCCATGTCCCCCGGGCGGATGACATAGATGACCCGGTCGAACCGGTCATCAATCACGCAGTCGTTTGCCGTGGATTTCGTTAATATTCTCAACTCTTCGATGTACCGTCGCTCTTTAAAGCCAATATTGCGTTCCATGGTAAAATCAATCCTATTGTATCTTCAGATTTTGGGATATTCGAAATTTTTTGCCGTGCAGGTATTTTCCGGATCCCCCGGATGATGCGTGTGTTGCCTTAAGTTATCATCACACGCTGCTTATGTAAAAAAGTTTTGAAGAGTTCTTCAAAAAAAAATGAGATTGCCGGTCTTTTGAGGCTGTACAAAAACCCTGACAGGGATCTTCATACAAAGGATTAGCGGATCAGGTAAGTGATGGATACCTGTGCGCTGACCGTGATATCCCCTGGCTGGATCGGGGTGGGTACTGCCGATTTCATCATTGCATTACCTGCATCGTACTGGTAATTTTCATAACGGACGGGAAAATACCCTCCACTGATGTCGGCCCTCTGCACACCGGTAATATTAGTGCCCATTGCTGCTGCAACCGTATCCGCATCTGCCCGTGCCCGTGCAACTGCCTCTTTCAAGGCCTCGGTGCGGAGAACCTGTGACTGTTCATCCGAAAGGAGAAACTGGATGGAGCTTGCCTGGTTGATGCCGTTTGCAACTGCAACATCAATGACTTCGCCGGTCCTGCTTACATCATGGAGGGTGACGGTCAGGGTATTGGTGACCCGGTAGGTGCGGACCTTCTGGTCGAACAGGGACTTGGCAGTATCTTCGTACACCGGGTAAATGTTATATCCGGTGGTCTTGAGTGCGTCCCGGGGAATGCCTGTGGCAACGAGCGCGTCAATTACTTTTGCCATCCTTATGGCATTGTCCTGTTGCGCAACCTTCACATCGGGATTTTCCGTTTCAACTGAGAACGTAACCTGCGCACGATCAGGAGTGCCGATTACATTACCGGTACCGGATGCCTGGATCACGTTATCATTACTCGAGTCGGTAACAGCAGCAGCAATCCCGACACATGTTATCGCCAAAATGACGAGGGTGAGTATTAAGAGCGACTTTCTTTCGGTCATAATTTATCGCATGATCTTAACCGGAAAGAAGGTTAATGATTACTTTGACTGCGAAAAAAACCGCAGTAATGGCTCAAAAGATTCGCGGGCGGAGAGATCCCAAAAATGGTCAGTCCCCACCAGCCTTTTACTTTGAGCGGCAGTCTCCCCCAAACTACAATATAATTGACAGCAAATAGTACCCCGATTCAGCATGGGAGCAACTATCGTAGAGAAAATTTTTTCTCGAAAATGTGGCAGCGATATACGAGCCGGTGAAGTGGTCATGGCCCCGATTGACGGGGCGATGATTCACGATATTACCGGACCGCTTGCTATCCAGAAGTTCTACGAGATGGGTGGATCCAAAGTTTTTGACCCGGAACACGTCATTATGCTCTTTGACCACCAGATTCCCGCAGATTCCATTCCCGCGGCAGAGAACCATGTTTACATGCGAAAATTTGCCGCAGAGCAGGGTATTTTCAACTATGACATCAATGAGGGTGTCTGTCACCAGGTAGTGCTCGAGAAAGGCAGAGCAGCGCCGGGTGAGATCGTGGTCGGGGCTGATTCGCATACCTGCATGTATGGAGCAGCCGGAGCATTTGCTACCGGTATCGGTTCAACCGATATGGGTTTTGTCCTGAAATACGGAGCCCTGTACTTCAAGGTACCCGAGACCATTCGTGCCGAAGTATCGGGGAAGTTTCCCAAGCGGGTCGGGGCAAAAGACCTGATCCTTTCCATTGCCGCAGATATCGGGGCAGACGGGGCAACCTACCAGGCAATTGAGTTTGCCGGAAAAACCATTTCGAAACTTGATATGCCGGGCCGGATGACGCTGTGCAACATGGCTATTGAGATGGGCGGAAAAGCCGGCATTGTCGAGCCGGACAAAATCACCTGGGAATACATGAAGGGGCGGCGCAAGATGAAGTCGTTCAAGCTTGAGAGCGATGAGGATGCAAAATACGCAAGCAAACGTATCTACAATGTTTCGGACATGGAACCGCAGGTTGCCGTCCCCCACAATGTGGATACCGGGGTGCCGGTGAGCAAGGTTGCCGGAACGCACGTAGATCAGGTTTTTATCGGTTCCTGCACGAACGGGCGGTTTGAGGATCTGGAGGAAGCAGCAGAAGTGCTGGGCAAGAAAAAGTTCAACCGGAACATCAGAGTAATCATCATCCCGGCATCCCGGGACGAATACTTAAAGACCTTAAAGGCCGGGCTTATCGGGAAGTTCGTAAAGGCCGGAGCACTCGTAGAAGCTCCGTGCTGCGGCCCCTGCATGGGCGGGGCATTCGGGCTCTTAGCACCCGGCGAAGTATCGCTGTCAACCTCGAACCGGAACTTTAAGGGCCGGCAGGGAAGCACCGAGGGCAAGGTATACCTCTGTTCCCCGGCAACCGCTGCGGCAAGTGCGATCACGGGTGTTATCACCGACCCAAGGGAGGTGTGATCACATGACCGTAAAAAAATCCGTACCGGCAAAAAAAGTCGTCATAAACCCGCCGCCGTCAGCAAAAAACATGCGTGTCTGGAAATTCGGCGACGATATCGATACCGATGCTATCATACCGGGCCGGTTCCTGACCATCTATGATCCTAAGGAACTCGCAAAACACGCCTTTGAAGGCACCCGGGACGAGTATGCAAAGAAAGTAAAAGCGGGAGATATCGTCGTCGGAGGTCGTAACTTCGGCTGCGGCTCTTCCCGCGAACACGCCCCGCTCGCCCTCATTGGCGGAGGGGTAAAAGTGGTAGTAGCCCAGTCGTTTGCCCGGATATTCTTCAGGAATTCCGTGAATGTCGGGGTGCTTCCCGTAGTCTGCAAGGATGCAGACAAGATCGCCGACGGGGCAAAGATCACCCTGGATATCAAGAAGGGATTCATCGAAGCAGACGGTAAGCAGTTTAAAACCGAGCCGGTGCCGGAGTTCATGCAGGGGATTATCGATGCCGGCGGGCTAGTGGAATACGCGAAGAATCTCAGGGAGGTACCGGTATGTACAAGATAGCCGCAATCGGCGGAGATGGGATCGGCCCGGAGATCGTGGCCGAGGGAAAGAAGGTATTAGAAGCAGCAGGAGAGCGGTTCAACTTCGATATCCAGTGGGCGGATTTCGATATCGGGGCGGACCGGTACATCAATTCAGGAAAACTTGTCACTGAAGATGAACTGAAGGAACTCTCGAAGTTCAAGGCGATCTATTTCGGTGCAATCGGCGATGAGCGGGTCAAACCGGGTATCCTTGAAAAAGGCATTCTGCTGGCGCTGCGCTTCCACTTCGACATGTACGTCAACCTCCGCCCCATCAAACTCTTAAACGGTGTCGAGACCCCGCTGGCCGGCAAGACTCCTGCGGATATTGATTTTGTCGTGGTCCGGGAGAACACCGAAGATTTCTACGTAGGGATCGGTTCCCGGTTCAAGAAACACGAGAAGAAGGAGCTTAACGTAATCCGCGATATGTACAGCGTGAAATTCGGTCTCGACGTGGAGAGCGATGCAGAGGAGATCGCTTATCAGATTGGGGTCATCACCCGCGAGGGTTCACGCCGGGTCCAGACCTATGCCTTTGACCTTGCCATGCGGCGGGAGAAGAAACTCACTTCCGTGGACAAGGCAAACGTGCTCTCAGATGTGTACGGCCTCTGGCGGGATGTGTTTACCGAGACGGCAAAGAAGTATCCCGATGTCAAGACGGATTTCAACTTTGTCGATGCTGTCACCATGTGGTTTGTCAAGAACCCCGAGTGGTTCGATGTCGTCGTCACGCCCAACATGTTTGGCGATATCATCACCGATCTCGGTGCGATGATCCAGGGTGGCCTGGGCTTAGCCCCCGGCGGCAACATCAACCCGAAGGGCACCTCGATGTTCGAGCCGATCCACGGTTCGGCCCCCAAGTACAAGGGCATGAGTGTTGCAAACCCGATCGCCACCATCTGGGCAGGATCGTTGCTGCTCGATCATATTGGCGAGCACAAGGCAGCAGCAGCAGTTGTCTCTGCTATCGAGAAGAGCATCAAAGACGGTGTGGTGACCAAGGATATGGGCGGCTCGGCACGGACGACCAAAGCCGGGTCGTATATTGCCGAGTGTGTGAAGAAAGGGAAATAAATCTTTTTTTTATCCGGATTCCGGTGCCATAAGAAACGCCCCGGTACCGATTGCCCAGATAATGAGCGGGTAAGCGATCATCCGTTCCATGCCCCCGGCGCCAAGACCGAGGTAGCACTTCGCGCCGAGCAGCACCGTGGCAACGAGGGTGATAATACCGAGGGCCGGTGAGATCCATGACCATGGCGTGGTAAATATCCGGTATGCAGATATCGCACACAACCCGCCGCAGATAAAGACCGTGATCGCACTGATCACATGCGGGATGACTACGGTTTCAGGAAAGATCCCAACACCCGCGGCCCCGACGCCGGTCAGGGCCAGCAGGACAAGAAACCCGCGGTTGATTCTTCCTGTATGGAGCAGATATGCCGCTGCAATGAGCAGGAGACCGAAACCGAAGATTGCGGAGTTGAAGATCGGTGCAGTAGATCCAACCCCGAGATCGCTGATCATCTGCGTTACCTTGTAACCGGGATAGAGCGCTTCGGAAACAATGATCCCCATCAGGAACCACGCAGTCCCGATGAATATGAGTACGCCCGCCCGGGTTCTGCTTGTGTACGTCATGGAAGATACGCCCTGATTGTGTGAGATCGATTTTTTTTAAGGATAAGGGTTGTGAATACGGGGTCTGAGCGGTATCCCCCCACCGTTTACAAATGGAAATGGGGAGAGGAGGATCGGGAAATAAAAATGAAGGAAGATCCATCTGTGAAAATATCTTTACACCGTTTTCATGCTGATATGGGCCGGGGTTAGATAAACCGGAACAGGGGATCCTTTCCGAGAACCGTAATACAACAGGGATACTTATTTTCATGCCAAAATATAAAAGATCAGAAAGAATGCTGAAATCGTGTCCCCGGTGTGGGTCATCAGTACAGGATAAGATGCAGTTCTGCACTAACTGCGGAGCTGCATTAAATACTAATGGCACGCCGGAAATCATGCCCGTAAAACCTGAGCCGGACCCGGTAAAAAAAGCCGGCCTGCAAAGACAGTACCTGCTTATTGCAGCAGTATTCATAATTTTCCTTGTTGGAGGGGTGGGGTATCTCTTCACCCAAAACTCCCTTTTTGTCCAGTCCGATCCCGTGGGGGCGGGAGTGTACCTGGATTCAGAATTCCGGGGAATAACCCCGTGTGTAATGCACAACCTGCTCCCGGGAGAGTATCATCTGGAACTCCGTCGCGAGGGATATCCCCCGTGGAAAAAGAATATTAGTGTCACCGTGGGCCAGGCAGGAACCATCAGTGCTGACTTATCTGATAATCTCATCCCGGAGGTAACGGTTGCGTGCTTTTCGGCAGAGATGATACAAAATACTACGGGACCGGCGACCTGTATATACAAAAAAGGAGAAGCGGTTTTACTCTCCGGTACAGCAGTAAGGCCCCATCCAAACGATAATCCCAATGTAACGATCTCTGTCTATTCGGAGGGAACCGCAGCACCGATTAAAACTCAATTTGCTGGTATCCGCCCGGATAACACCTATAATCATACCGTAAACAGCACCATGTTACCGAGCGGAAATTACCATCTGGTTGCATCACTTCCCTCGGGTCAGAACTCAACAGTTGCATTTATCATCGAAAGCCAGGAAGACACCAATATCCGTATTTTACAACAGATTGTAGAAGATTACCACAAAATCCACACCTATACCCTTGAGGATTACTTCGTCTGCGCAGATATGGCGCAGGATGTCTGGAATATCGTTGACACACAAGGTATGCGGGCATTACTGGTTGCGGGAAATATCCAGAACCCGGATGCAGACTGGAAAGATTATAATCATGTATGGGTTATCGTAGAAGCAGCCCCGAAGCAATGGGTTGCTTTAGAGACAACGGGTGGTTTTCTCGTTTATAAAAAAGACAATCCCGGTTACTATCGCGGCATCTTCTTTGAGAACCCCAAAGACTTAAAAACTAATATGGATTTGAGACGTGATGCTAACAACGAGATTGACCGGTTTGCAACGATTGTCAGCCAGTACAATACGAAAGTAAGCGCATACAATACTGAACTGGACTATTACCGTTCCCTCACCGATTCCTATAATCAAAAATATGCTGGTCAGAACCTGACCTATGCAGAATATCAGGAGTCATTGGGTGCAAAAAACACTCTTGATTCCGAAGAACTGAAATTAGTTCAGTTAAAAGCCGAACTTGAACAACTCACTGTCACCTACAATAATGAAAAACAGATCATGGACCGAATTACCGCCCAGATGAACGCGCTTTCGGCAAAAGGCGCGAATCTCATGACCTCCTGATGTATTGTCCTCCCCATTTTTTTTAAAAACGATTTATGAAACCCTTTTTAACCCTTCATCCCCCCATTCCTGTTCAGCAGGTGTCAGGCACATGGTCAGGGCTCTCACGATAGAAGGATGCATCATCGGGCTTTTTGTAATCGCAAACGGGATCTACGTCGTCGCGTTCCCACCTCTTAACGATGAACCGCAGGGATATGCCATCATCGCTATTGGGATCTTTATCATCCTTGCCACACTCCACCTCAACCGGATTAAGGGTGATGATGGCGCGTGCCTTCCTCCGCGATGAGGGGTGAGGGAAAAGGGGTCTGCTTTATGGTGTAACGGGGAGATCTAGTTAAAAAAACAGGTTCAGGTAATCTACACCATTGACTGTTCCAATAACCTTGTGGTTATTGAAGCAGTCCGGCATAAGGATGAATATTAAATCCCGGGTTCTGTTGCAACACTCCCGACATCGCAAGAAGGTGTTCTGTTGCACTTTGGATCTTCTGGTCAATAATGGATGACATGTGAATTTGTGTATCAGACAATTCCAGGACAGCTGTTTTATTGCGTAATAATAATAGTATTCCTGTTTAGGATATCCGGATGAAAAAACATTTTATCTTTCTTGTATTGGTTTTGATTATTTCCCTCTATTCAACGGGATGTATGGCCCCTCAAAACAGTGGTTCGGTTATGCAGAATCCTCAGATCCCCTCAGTCCCTCCAAATGATTCTCAGATTATAACCAATACAAGCGGATCGGGTGTTCCACTAACTCAGATTACAGCCCTGCCTGTGAATCTGACCGATAAAAACGAACAGATAAAAACATTTGCGGAAAGTATACGGAAAATCAAAAAAACAGGTATCCACAACATTCCCATTATAGATGTAGAGTTCCACTGGGACAAGGACATGGATATTGGAAAGATTATCGATAATATGGACAGGAACGGTGTTGCATTAACCTGGCTCGGTCCCAATGAACAACAGGGGAGTGAAGAATCCTTAAGGCTTAACAAATTATATCCCGACAAATTTGTTCCAACCACCGTTCATGGCGACGGTCCACTGTGGCATGGCAGCGACATGAACTTTCTTGATAAACTGAATAGAGAAGTACGTTCAGGTGATTATTTTGCCATGGGTGAGTTTGAGGCACGTCATTACCCCTCAAGTACGAATAACCGGGATGTGCATATGCCCCTGGACTCAAATACTTTCGAGCTCGTTTTCAAAGCCTCAAATGATACCGGTGTTCCCTTCTTAATCCATCATGAAGCGGAAGATGCAATGCTTCCTGAGCTGGAGAAGACGCTCACAAAATATCCAAAGGCCAAAGTCGTCTGGTGCCATTTTGGCCGGAACAGGAATCCCGTTACCTGGAGCAAATTCACGACACCGGATGCTGCAAGGGAGCTTTTGATTAAATATCCGAACCTGTATTTTGATATCGTGCAATCACAACCCGGCTCAAAATACCAGACAGGGTATGTGGATGCAATCATGTATGATACTACACAATCCCCGTCCACCCTTAAACCCGAATGGAAAAAAGTAATCGAGGAGTTCCCCGACCGCTTTGTTCTGGGATCTGATATCAACGGCGGGCGGTTTGGAAGTTATGACCAGGTCCTGAATACATTCCGCCAAATCATTCTTCCTGCAATGCCAAACGACGTTGCTGAGAAAATTGCTTATAAAAACGCATGGAATCTGATGACCGGGGAGGATTGGAAGGATTAATTTTTTCATTATAAGGTGGTTGCATGACCGCGACAAAAAAAATCCCATGGTTGTATGGATGAATTTTTATTGACCTCCGGCAATTCACAGGCAATCCTCAATTTTTCAATAAAATGGACGGTCACTCTCCAAATCCCCTCTCCGCACCCAAGGAGGGAGGGGACCCCCGTCTGCATCACCCCATTTGACCTATTTCGGATTACGGGGATGTCCAGTAAAATCATCCTCCTCTTCCACATCCGGTTTTCGTGAGAAGAGGGACTGGAAAAAGCTACGCTGTTTTTTCGGGCGGGATACCGGAGACACAGAATGATCGTTGAGGCGTTTTTTTGATACCGCGAGATCCGGGATCAGGATCTCGGCCTCAGCCAACCCCTCTTCAACCAGCGCTTTTTCGGTAACATCGGTTACGCATCCCGCTATCGAAACCGTCTTTCCGTTCTTTACCAGCGGGATCTCGTTGACTTCGAGCTGGATTATGTGACCGTCAAGCGAGCTCATCTCCAACCGGTAGATAGGTTCGCGCCGGCCGGATGCGATCGCCTTTAAGGTCCGTTCAAGCCCGGAGGCATTCATCGGATTCTCGGTGAGATAATCCGTCCAGGTGCGTTTTCCTTCCTTTGGATGACACCCGAGAAGAGCACGCAAACGTGGGCTGACAAACATCATCGTATGATCAGGAGTATGGGTGTAATACATCTGCTTCCCGCTCTCGATAGCGAGCATCAGTTCCTCATCCTTCTTTTTCAGCGCTTTCTGTTCGCTCTTGATCCGCGTGATGTCATGGCCGGTAGCTACAATCGATTCAACCGTATTGGCACCTTTCAGTACCGACTTTGCCGACCAGCTGAAGCACCGCATTCCCTTTGGGGTCTGGATCCACTGCTCTACCATGCAGGCAAATGGCGGGCGGAAGAGCCTGGTCATCCGGGTGGCAATGACATCGGAATACCGCTCATCAGTAACCGGCATGAACACGCTGCCGGTAAGTGCCTCTTTTGGTTTTCCCACGGCTTCACAGTAAGCGGTGTTCACAAAGAGAAGACGGCCTTCCGGGTTGAACTTAACTACCAGGTCCTGCTGGCACTCTACCAGATCCCGGTATATCGTATCCGAAATATCCATGCTCATGATCCTAGCTCCCTGTGCCAATTCACGTCAGAACAACCGGATAAAAAGGAGTGTTCTTCTTCACACAGATCATCTGTCGCAGAACTATTAATGTTGTACGATTTCGCTGGAAAAAAGAGGTTCGATCTCGGACTTCCAGCAATTACGATACGGAAATCCTGTTCCGTTGTGGAATCCACCCTATACAACGGCACCGATCTGCTGCTGTCCATAAACGCCCCGGCGGGCGCTGATGGCGGGTTGTGCGGGTATCTTTACAATAGTTGCCAAGCGATCTTTTCCGTATATTACCCCACGGAGGGTGTTTAGCGAGACCGTGAAGCTGCCGGCCTCAAATAACTCGATGTTCAACGCTTTTCCTGAAACCGAGACCTGAGCAAGTCCCTTTACCGCTCCAAGGTAATACTGCCATTCGTGGGTGAGTTCCTCCAGCTGCACAAAAACATGACCGGAGACTGCCTTGGAGAGATCAGACCTCCGTATAGCATACCGTCTCCCAAGGATATGGAGTTCGATCACTGCATGCACATTTCCTTCACTGTCATATGCACTGTACCCGGTCCGCTGGAGATATCCTGCTTTTTCCATCATACCCGACCACCTTTCTGTCGTAGTATGGCGTTGCAATGCCGGCTATATAACCCGTCACCGTGCGCAGGGTGAAAGTGAATAATTCCTGTAATCCGGGAGAGAGAGTCTGCCAAACCCTGATAAAAAAGCAATCCGGAGCGAAAATTCGCATACCGGAAAAAGGCGATCAGGACCGGCCGCTTTTTTTGTCCATGCAGGTGTTGATGACCTGCTCCACGAGAGAAAGGGTCCCATTTATTCCCGCAATGGGGGTGGGGGCAAGCCGGACCGTTCCCCGCAGTGGCGGTGTGATGCCGGTAAAAGCCCGGGCATCGCAGACTGAACGCTCAAAAGAGGACCCCATTACCAGATCCGGATTATGCTGTCCGATCAGGGATCTCACTTCATCAAGCCCGGTAACCTGTCCTACCGGGTACTTCGATTCGCCCGGAACATTACGTGACCCGATACATCGTATCTCCGCATCCAGGTACCGTTCGAGGGTTCCTGCAGTATGCAGTGCATAAGAAAAACCGGCAAAAATTGCTACAGAGGGCGGATCGAACCGGAGCAGGTACTTGTCACATGCCCTGACCAGACGCTCCTCCTGTTGTTCAACCTCTGAAAAGACCCGGTCCACATCAGCGTCCTCGAACACTTCTCCTAATTTTCCAAATGTTGTCTCGATCGCCCGGAACCCGAGCGTCCCCCCACAATACTCACCAATGCCGCTTGCAAAATCGTCATTCGTGCCGATCGTATATGGAGATGCATGCTGCACTTTTTCAAGCCGGTCATGGGAAAATACCGTGCCAGCAGGTATTTTGGCCATACTCAGCAATCGCCCGACCTCCTGCACATTGCCCGCAGAGAAGGGATCGAACAGGCAGGCACCATCAATATTTACTCCATGGGCACTGGTATCAACACGAGGTGCCAGTATCGAGAGGGCATTTTTGTATCCTGCCTCCACATCACCGGAAAAACCCGGGCTGTCTACAAGAATAACATCGTGCTTTTCGAGCATGGACCGGATATCCTCCCCAAGGATTGCCGGAACACAGGTAGTGATCACTGCGATACGTTTGCCCTTTCCGGACAATCCCCCGATCACTTCATTGAGCCGGTCCTCGGAGCCAAAGATGATCTCGTGTTCGAGGATGAATGTCCCGTGCAGGGGAGCGTGGAGGAGCGTGGTTGGATAGTAGTAGCAGCCGCTCGATCCATGGATCACGACGGTCATCCCTTCGTATCCGGCAAGGCAGGCAGCCGCCCCGGTCATTGCACAGGGCCAGAGGGGATTGGTGCATTCAGGCATGAAGCTGGCGCCTCCAGCGGTGGAGCATCCGCCGCACACCGGTAGTTCCCACCGGGGTACCAGGACCGAGTGAAACGCCGTTCGTGCCCGGTTGTTTCAGGTGGATATGTAATGCCTCTGCCACTTCATAAAAAGATTTCACGCCATCCGGATCACTCATAGCCGGATCAAACGATGCAGCCATACCCTTGAGATCAGAAAAACCGGCAAGGGTATCTGTCTGTAACAGAAGTTCTTTTTCCACGGCCGGATGGCTGGTTATGCCAAAAATTTCAGCAACGGCTTCCAAAAACGAGAGCGTGCCGGAGAGTCCGACCGGAAATGTCGGGATAAAAGGAGTGCCAAATCGCTGCTCCAGGTAATCTCCCACCGACAGGAGCGCAGGTTCCCGCAGGATATTGAGCCGGGCAGCACCCAGCGTCCCGATATCCTCAAACGCGATATCATGCACGAACCGCAGGTTCACCGGAATACCGAGCATTCCTAAGAGCCGGGTTATTTCTGCATAGTTTTCTTCAACCTCGTATTCGAGATTTTTTTCACCAATGATATTCACCCAGTCATTCACGGGGCAGGGTGCAGCGGTACCGGCGATTGCACAGAGGGCATTAGCCACCCCGTTCTGGAACGTACCCCCAAGGAAACCGGCAGTTGGCACAATGATCACGGGTATGCCATACTCCCTGCTGCAGATTGCGGCTACATCATCACCTATGGTATCAATAATGCAGGTAGAGAGCACGAATATGGCATCGATGTCACGTTCTGCCACAGTATCAAGGGTGCGAAGCAGTGCCCCCTCCCCCCCAAACACAATATCACTCTCGCTTAAGGCAGTAGAAACCAGTGCCGGCAGGGTGACGATATCATTGTCAAGCCCGGTAGCGTGCAACAGGGAGAAGTTATGATGGGTGCACCCTTTTGGCCCATGGACAAGACTTGCGGTATTGCGGATATGGGTCGTCACCGAGAGGGCCCCGGTGAGGGTGCAGCCACCGAATCTAGATGTATGAATAGGCAAGGGATTCAAGCTCATCAATCTCTAACGGGGTTGGGATAGTAAAATGGGTATTCTCCATAACCCGTTTGCCTAGGGTGCGATAACATTCAGCCTGCGCAGATGCGGGTTCGTACTCGATGACTGTCTTCCGGTTGAGTTCGGCCAGCTGCACAACCCGGTCACGCGGGATAAACTGGATAAGCGAGCTGTTCACCCGCTTTGCAAACTCCGCAACCAGTTCCTCTTCATTCGGCTGGTTCTTGGCATTACAGATCACCCCGGCCAGCCGGCAGGTGCTTTTTGTTCTCGAAGAAAGGCGCTGGATCGCCTTGCAGATGTTGTTTGCTGCATAGAGTGACATCAGTTCGCCGGAGGTTACAAGGTAGACATCCTGTGCATACCCCTCGCGCATCGGCATGGCAAATCCTCCGCAGACAACATCGCCGAGCACATCATACACAATAACGTCGCCTTTTAAAGCCCCGAACTTCTCGAGCAGCTGAAACGTGGCAATGATTCCCCGCCCGGCACACCCGACACCGGGTTCCGGCCCTCCCGCCTCGACACAGCGGACACCATTGAACCCGGTAAACTCGACTTCCGATAACGTAATCGGCGCTTCGCCCCGGACCCGGACCAGATCCATGACCGTGGGGATAAACTGGCCGTGCATTAGCATCCGGGTACTGTCCCGCTTGGGATCGCATCCGATCTGCAGGATATCAAGCCCCATACCGGAGAGCGCAGCGGAGAGATTGGCCGAGGTGGTGGATTTGCCGATACCCCCCTTGCCATACAGGGCGATCTGTTTCATCACCATACTATGGAGTGGCAATTTATATTAGATCTCCTGATGTTAAGAAAAGTAAAGTTGTGTTACAGGGATCATTGGCAGGTTTGCCCGGTTATTCCCGTCTGCCAAAGAGAGCCATAATCAGCATCACTACGGGAATAACCTCAAGCCGGCCCACCCACATCACGCAGATAAAGATCCATTTTGAGATGATGGGCATATCATGGGATACATACCCGGAACCCAGACCGCAGGTAGAGAATGCAGAGACGACATCAAGTACGATTTCGGTCAGTGAAAATGTAGTGAGATGGAACTGGATAACGGCAAGGGCCGCGACAAAAATGACGGTAACCGAAAGGATGATGATGAGCATGTTCTTTGCAACTTCCAGCTCTGCTGTTGCCTTCGGGATCACCCGCCCTTCAAGCCGGAATGGCATGAGTACCTTGCCACTGACAAAGAGGCGACGGAACCACCAGAGCAGGGCACGGACGGCAAGTATGACCCGGTGTAATTTAATCCCCCCGGCAGTACTGCCACTCGCACCCCCGATAAATACCAGCATGGCAAGAAAGAGGATCGTTACGCTGGCCCAGGTATGGATATTTACAATAGAAAACCCTGACGTGGAAACAGCAGATACGGTCATGAACAGGCCCTGGTGCAGGGCCGGCAGGTATGCAAGGTTGTTAAAATAGACCAGATCGTAGGTAAGGACCGCGGTTCCCAAAGCTACAAAGACAAAGAAGAGTTTGACCTGTTCATCGCCAAAGAGGCTCCAGCGACGGTTCTCTGCTATGAGGTAATAGAGTTTGAACGGAAGGGCCCCGGCGATCATGATCGGGAGGAGGATAAGCTCGAGCAGGACGCTGTGATAATACAGGATTCCTCCCGGGTGCAGGGTAAATCCACCGGTTGATATTGCGGCCAGAGCAAGATTTACCGATTCCCATAACGAGAGACCGGTAAACAGGATGAGACCCAGCGCAAAGAAGGTAAGAATCCCGTAGATTTTCCAGAGCGCCCTGCCGGTAGATACGACTCCCTGCATCAGCGGTTCATCCCTGCTTTCCGTGCGGAATATCTTTGACCGGGAAAGCCCGGTGCTGCTGGCCATGGCAATGGCAAATGCAATAATCCCTATGCCGCTGATCCACTGCATATAGGATCGCCAGAAGAGGAGTGTATGAGGTGCGGTCTCCAGTGACTGCATCATGGAAAAAGCCGTCCCGGTCCAGCCTGCCATCCCTTCAAAGAGAGCATCGGTAAATCCCATATGCAGTCCGAGCATGAACGGCAGACCACTTACCATTGCACTGGTAAACCAGAAGAGGGCAACCGAGCAGAGGGCAGTTGAAAGTCTCACGCCCCGCTGGGTGCGTGGCAGTCTTCTTATGAGCATGCCGATGATAAAAAATGTAATCGGCACGGCAAGCATGGGCAGGAGCATATTCCACTCGGAGAAAAGAACCGCTACAATGAGCGGAACACAGGTTACCGGGGCAACATAGACAAAAATGTCCCCGAGATCTGCAATAATCGTGGAAAGATGCTCAAACCGGTGCATCGCTAAAGAATTGCCACTGAGGCTCTATTAGTGTTTGCCTGTCGTCAGCATGTAAAAAAGAGTGGAGAACTAGAGTTTGTTTGTCCAAAGCCCGTGCACATTGCAGTATGCACGTACCTTGGCATTCGTATCGGCAGTACAGAACTCTGCTTCAGGCTTGTCACCGGGTTTTAATCCAACTACGGAGAGATTTTTTCCTGAGGTCACTTCGATCCATTCAATATAGTGTTTTTCTTCCATAGGATGGGGGACCGAACCTACCTTTACACTTACGCCTTTTGCAGATTTCTCAATGACCGGCACATGTTTCTCCTTTCCGGTGTCATCAGTTTTTTCCTTCTGCAACTCCATGGGTTTGTCACAGCACACGAGGGTTCCTCCGGAAGCATGAACAACCATGGTAATATTTCCGCAAACACCGCACTTGTAGATTTCAAGTTTTCTTGTCATACAAATAACTCCCTATACAATCATGATCTCGCGGTGCTTCTTTAAGATATCGTCTGCGAGCCGGTCCAGCTGCTTTAACGTCGCTTCATCCGGCTGTCCTTTCACGATAACCGGTTCAAGGACTTCCACTTTGACGTGGTCGAGCATCTTAACAACCGTCTCGGCAGTTTTGCCGCCCCAGCCGTACGATCCGATCACCGAGGCAAACCGGACTTTGGGCTTGAGCATGTTGGCTAAGTACGTAGCATACACAATTTGGGGGTGAGGACCAAACAGGACCGTAGGTGTCCCCACAACAACAGTGGCCGTATCCACCAGGGCAAGCGCCAGATCCCCGATATCTGTAACAGTCAGGTTGAACGGTTTTACCGTAATACCACGTGCGATCAGGGCATTAGTCAGGTGCTCTACCATCTTTTCAGTACTGCCATGCATCGACACATACGGGATTACAACTTCGTTTTTCACCGAATCGGAAATCCAGTCAGCATAGGCATCGAGAATGAACTGCGGGGATTGGTGAACAGGACCGTGGCTGGGTGCGATCATTTTGAGCGGGAGTGCCTTAATTGTTGTCAGGTAGCCCCTGATGCTGTTCCGGAATGGCATCATGATCTCGGCATAATACCGTTTTGCCAACCGGTAGCACTCAGCTTCATCGGTCACATACAGGTCAGACGTGGCCAAATGGAATCCGAAGAGATCGCAGGAAAAAAGGATCTGGTCTTCCTTAAGGTACGTTACCTGGGTCTCGGGCCAGTGTGTCCACGGGGTCAGATGGAATTCGAGCGTCCGGTCACCCAGTGACAGGGTCTCGTTGTCCTTGATGATCCTGAACCGGTTTTCCGGAAGCTGGAGCAGGGCAATGAGCAGTTCTTTGCATTTCTCATTGGTCACCACTACCGCATTCGGGTAGAATTCGAGGATCATCGGCAGGGTGCCGGAATGATCCTGCTCGGCATGGTTGATAACCACGTAATCAATGCTTTCAACGCCGAGTTTGAGCAGGTTTGACACCAGCTCAAATTCCTTGCCGGGATCGACCGTATCGATAAGAGCGGTTTTCCCGCTTCCCCTGATAAGGTAAGCATTATAGCTCGTTCCGTTTGGGAGCGGGATCAGGGCATCGAAGAGACGGCGGTCAAAATCCAGAGCTCCCACCCAGAAGATCCCCTGTGCAATTTCACGTGAAACCATAACAATCAGTTACAACTCCGGTTAAAAAATCTCTTTGCGGCTCCGCAGACAGGACATTGCCAGTCTTCTGCCAGAGTAGCAAAATCCCTGCCCGTGGGGATATTCTGCAACGGTTCTCCCTTTTCAGGATTGTATTCATGCCCGCAGATGGCACACACGTATTTTTCTGTCAAAATCAAAACCTCCGATGGTTTTAGTTGTTACGTAACTAGTGTGGAGATTTGAAATAATCATTTCGATAGCGTACAACAGCTATAGCCGGGTTCATACCTCATGGTGGGGTATGTCAGGAATGCTATCAGCAAGATGATACCGCTCAACAAAAAATTTGAAAGAACGGTTTTTCAGAACCGCCGTTTCCAGCGAGAAGGATTTGAGGATCTCAAACATGAAATCAATGCGTGAGTCAAAGTGCTGTGGCATGAGCTGGTTGAATTCCTCTTTGAACATTTCATCAGTTGCCAGACGTTCCTCAACACCGATATCCCGGGCCGAAATGGCAGACAGCCCGGCATAATACCAGCTCTCGATCTCTTTGATCACGATGACAATACTGTGGCCGGATATATTGTCGAAATGATAATAGAGAATCTGTTTTTTGTCCCGGACCGAGCGTTCGGTATCGATATCGGCAACAAAGATATAGTCATTGTTCATCTGCCGGACACTTTTCAAAAAATTGTTCACCTTCACCCGCTTGATACAGGCATAGGGAATGATCTCGATGGATTCATACCGGGTGACGAAAAGGGGTTTTATAATCCGGCCAAAGAACCTGACGTCATCCTCGCCTTCGACCAGGATAAAAAGCCGTTTTTTCATGCTCACAATCCCAGCAGGTTCTGGACATAGAGCTCTTCAATCCCGATCTCATTTTCCAGAAACGTCCGGACTTCTTCTTTATCCGCAGGGCGCGATATGACCGAGAACCCCTCGCTGTCTCTCGATATGAGCAGGATATCTTCAAGACTGACATGCTTGACTACTTCCGTGCTGTGAGTGGTGATCATCAGCTGCTTTCGTTCTGATGACTCCTTCATCATTGCCATGACCCGGGCGACTAAAAACGGGTGGATATGGCTTACCGGCTCTTCAATGACGATGAATGGTTTGTCCTCGAAATAGAGCGCGATGATCAGGGCAAAGATCGTAATCGTCCCATCTGACATGGAGGAGGCAGGAAGATCATGGTTTTTGGCATATCGTTCGCGGAGCGTGAGGATTAGGGAAACATCCATGAACTTCTGCACGGAGAAATCCTCCACAAAAGGCATCGTGTCCCGGAGCAGGTTTGAGAATTTCCGCTTCTTTTCGGGGTCTTCGATAATGGTTTTTACGACGACGGCAAGGTTGCTGGCATCCTCCTCAAGATCCCGTTTTCCGGTGATTAATGCTCCCCGTTTCGGGAGTTTTGGATCAATATCGTACACCGCGATCCGGTCAAAGAATTTCTCCACGTGCGGAAGTGGATATGCATACGAATTCTCCAGGAGAAGGGTGTTTTTTGGCAGATGTACCCCGCGGAAAAAGACCGGAATGATATCGTTTTCAGACAGGGGGCATCCCTCGGGGATGTTGACGGCAAACGTTACATCCCCCTTTTCGCTGGTTACTTGTATCCCGCCGTGTCCCAGGGTATTTTTTTTCGTTATGCCCGTTCCCTTTCGTTCGCAGGAAAAGACCTCGCACCCGATCACGAGCCGGTCTTGTATAATCGCAAATCCATCCCCTTTTTCTTCAAAACGGATCGCAAACTCGTAGGAGGATTCGCAAGACTGGATCCCCAGAAGTGTATTGCCGCCGGCCTTACGATCGATAATATCCATCTTCTGGTCCGGGGTATAGACAACCCGTACCACAAGATCCCGTCCATGCCCGATCTTTGCATTCCGTAGGTATTCCAGGCCCCCCTGCATGGCGATTGCATTCGCCAGACCGTGGCGTGCAATATCGCGGAGGAACTTGAAAATACTGATGAAATTGGATTTTCCTGCTGCATTTGACCCTATTACCACATTGAAGCGGGACAGATCAACATCGAGTTCGGAAAAACTCTTGAAATTTTCCACATGAACCTGTTGTATGGGCATGAATACTCCGTAAGTTCTCGTCACCCTGCAACAAAAAGAAGGTATTGGTCCTGAGCCGGGACATTGAATGGCAGGAACGGATCTCCTGGTTCTATTGACCCCCCCTGCTACAGGTTCAGTATCGTGATCGCATGACAACAGGACCGGATTTCATGGGCGAATCATTCGTATGTATATGGAGGGATCATTTTCCCTTCTGGTTAAACCGGAGAGTGTCTATCCAGGAAAAGATTCCATGCCTGCTCCGCTCAGGAAATACTCCTTCTGCAACGGATTTAACCTCTTCCACGGAATAAAAAGCGGAGGGATTGAACTGTTTGATGATGCTGATCACATGGGCAAGATCCTGCCGCTTGATGATGGTAAAGACCATTTTCACCCTACCTGTCCCACCTTCCCCATCAACACTGGTGACGCCATAATTATGCGTCCTGAGAAATCTCATAAGGTCTGCCGGATCCTCTTTGGTTATGATACGGACACTGGTGAGGCCCAGGGAGAGTCTCTCTTCGATTGCCATGCCGACAATGGTCCCGGTGGCAAACCCGGCCCCGTAAGCGATATAGCAGACAACGTTTGTCAGGTTATTCATTACCTGGCCAATGGCTACAAGCCAGATGATCACTTCGAAAAAGCCGATGATTGCGGGAAGGTACTTGATCCCTTTCGACATGGTGATGACACGGATCGTATCAAGGCTCATGTCGCAGACACGGGCGCAGAAAATCATGAACGGCAGCAGCACAAGGGCAAACAGGGGAGACGTGAGGAAGGCTTCGACCATGATTATCCATTTTTTACCGTTCACTGGTGTTAATAGTTTGTGGTATGTGGAGGAAAAACCGTCGTAGTACCCTGAATCAAATCAGAAATAAAAATAATGAATCGGGTCTCTTAAATTTTTAAGACCAAAGGATATTAAAAAGATTTGAGATCAGGAACTGGAAAGTGTTTGATTCTCAACCGTGAATTTTCCGGTCAGGGTACCTGACTGCTGACCATCGATATTTAACACTTTTACATCCCAGAGACCGGATTTGGCACCGTTGGAGGTCTTGAGATCAAGAACACAGGTGATCTTCAGGGTATCGAGAGACGTTGGAGTGACACAGGGAAGTTCGGTTGTTCCCTGAATAAAAGTCACTTTTACCCCCTCTTTGAAATTCTGGCCATTAATGGCTATGGCAAGCTGGGTTGTATTCAGTTCAGAGTGTGTTGGGGAAACACTCGTCAGAATGGGGGGTTGAGCACCAATAGAAAATGCGCCGGTCTTGGTCCCCGACATTCCTCCAGGGTTGGTGACCATGACATTCCAGCTACCTTCGTCCGCGCCATTGAGATTGAAGGTCCCGCCAATTGAAGTTGCAGAGGAGACCGATACGCCCGTTGCTGTAATTGACGGGTATCCTGCCCGCGTCAGTTTTGCCGTTGCACCGCTCTCGAAATTCGTACCGGTAATTGTTACGCCGACAACTGCATCCTTGGCACCGCTCGCGGGAGATACATTGCTCACCGTGGGAGTACTGCCGGAGAGGGTTGTTGGAACCGTCGTAGGAATGGTTGTCGTAACAATCTGTATAGACGAGACGGTCACATGGGATAATTTTACCGGATAGACTTTTTCGACAAGGACCCTCTCAACTTTTTCAGTCTTGTTGTTGATGAAGTGTCCCCATGACCCGTCAGTGTTTTTATAGATCCAGGCCCGGGTGTACATATCGGTTGTCACATCGTATTTGGTAATAACATATAATGTCTGATCCGTCGATGAGGCAGATTTGGCAATAATATCTCCTGCAACAAACTTTGCTTCTGGCAATGCTGTCGTGGGTACGGTAGTAGTCGTTCCAGCAGATGACTGATCGGAGCACCCGGCAACCAGTACCATAAAACCAAGAATAGCACAGATCAAAAGTCCGTCCCTGAGTCTTTTCTCCATAGTGGTAACTTTCGATGCATATGCGTATAATATTTTTTATCCCTGTTCCGGCTGAAGGTCGGGTTATTTTACCGGCAGCATGACCGTTTTGAAATTCCGGGAAAAATACCGGTGTATTCCGATGAGAGTGATGACTGCTAAAAGTGCAGAACCATAGACTGCGATCATCGCACTCTGCGTGCCGGATATCCCGATACGGTCTGCCATAACAAATGTCAGTCCAAACGCAACAAAGATGCTTGCTGCATAGACATCCCTGACCGCAAAGAAGAAGACTGCTGTTGCAAGTCCGAGCACCAGGAATCCCGCCAGCGCCGATTGCAGGTGAACTGACGGGCTGTGGGCAAAGGACGTGATGCAGAAAAGCCATGCAGTGACCAGGCTGCCGGCAGCGATCGATATGATAGTCCCCCCGCTCCGCACAAATGCCTGTACATGGGTTCCCAGAAGCACCCAGCAGACCATCACCGATGCAATTGCTGTCGGCAGCAGAAGCAGGAACGTGAAGGCGAATGCGGATCGATCCGTCCCAAACGGTGAAAAGAGTATTACCATCGTATATCCGAAAAAGGATGTCAGGGAACATGCAAACAGGGTTCGCCGCAATTCCCGAAATCCGATCTGGAACATGTTGATCGCACCCGTGACGAATGATTCACGCAGGCAGTATACCGGTATAATCATTCCCGTAATGATGCATGCAAAAACCGTGTATATGACAATTCCTGCCGGGTTTTGTGCCAGGAACAGGCGGGCATCCCCTTCGAGAAGGGCTGTTACAATCATCCAGATCGCATAGATAGCAATGGGGATCACGAGCAGCCGGATCACCATTGAACGGGATTCAGGTCTGTCGGTTGGCCCGGATACTCTGCGAAGGGATGGTCGTTCGTCAGTCATGCGTAATTGTGCTCTTAACAGGGTTGGATCACTATTCACATGTATATTCCGGTTTCATTGCACTATCCGTATATGATTGATACCCATTCTGAGGGGATCCCGATTATGTCCGGGCTTCAAGCAGCTCCCGTATGGCACGCTCACGCTCTTCTTCTCTAACTGAAACGGGACTCATCCGCTCTTCAAATGTTGGAAGGGCCCGCTCATAAAAAATGCCAAGGGCGATCCGGGCATCGCTGTTGTAGTCCCATTCGCGGGCAAGGGCACACGCAGCCTCAAAATCCGGCGTACCTGTGGCAGGCAGATCATACACATGGGAATCATAATAGTCTGTTGCCGGGAAGAATGTGGCACAGATCTGGAGCACATCAATGAATGAAAAACCCTTGTGTGCAATACCTGCGCGGATCAGCCCCTTTAACGCATCCATCTTCCGGGTGTATCCCCGGGCAATGAAGCTTGCACCGCTCGCGAGCATGAGCTCAACCGGGTTGATGGGATATTCCGCTGTACCGGAAGGGGTTGATTTTCCCTTAAATCCAAGCGGGGATGTGGGGGTGTACTGCCCGGTAGTAAGTCCATAGACCCGGTTATTGTGCACAATTACGGTTATATCGATATTGCGCTTTGCTGCAAAGATCAGGTGGTCAAGTCCCTCGGCGTACGCATCCCCGTCACCCACACAACAGATCACCGTAAGGGCAGGATTGGCAAGTTTTATACCTGTAGCTGCCGGAATTGCCCTCCCGTGAAGAGAATAGAAACTGTTGATATTGAGATAATCGGCAATCTTTGCATGACAACCGATACCGGATACGAGAACAACATCATCGAGAGATTTTCCTTCCTTTTCCCTGTCTGACAGCAGGTTTTTTAACGTGTGCTGGAGGGAAAAATTTCCGCAGCCCGGGCACCATGTGTTCTGGGCATCGGTGATGAGTGTCCGGGTCATCAGATACCCGCCTCCTTTACCCGGGAGACCAGCTCTTCTACGGTAAACGGCCTGCCATCATACCGCAGGATCTTCTCATCCGTAATAATCCCGTGCCGCTCTGCAAGAGCTGCAAGCTGGGCGGTTGCATTCTCTTCCACGGCGATCAACCGTTTCACTCCCCGAAGCGCTTTTTGGATCTGATCGACCGGGAACGGGGCAAGCACAATGGGGCGTACGACCCGGAGGCCGAGTTCTGCAGCTGCTTCTTCACAGATTCCTTTGGTGGATCCCCAGCAAAGCAATGCAGTTGATGCAGCGGGAGTGCCCGATTGGATCACACCGTCGTAGCCCTGCATCAGATAGATTAAGGTCTCCCACTTTTTCAGTCGCTTATTTGTTATCTGATCGGTGATCCCTGCATCTTCGGCAGTGATTCCCGCTTCGTCATGCATATAACCGTTCACCTTCACCACTGCATCTTTTGTTCCGGGAAATGCCATGGGAGAGATGCCGGATTCAGTATTCCCATAGCGGTGATAGGGGGTCTTGCCATCCCCTAAGGATACTATCGGACCTGACAGATTTTGCAATGCACCCGGATCAAGGCTGTACGTGCCTTCCGAAAGCGTCTTGTCGGCAAGTATGAATGCCGGGATTTGGCATTTCCATGCAATATCCATTGCGCGTTCAGACCAGTGCAGGGCTTCCTCTGCATCCCCCGGGGCAACGATCAGGCGGGGAAACTCCCCGTGCCCGGCATGAAGGACAAACTGGAGATCGGATTGTCCGGTATAGGTAGGGAGTCCGGTTGAGGGGCCGGTTCGCTGTGAAACAACGATCACAACAGGAATTTCTGCCATCCCGGCAAGGGAAAGTCCTTCCGTCATCAGGCAGAATCCCCCGCCGGAAGTGCCGATGGCAGACTTTTTGCCTGCATAGGCAAACCCGAGCGCCATGAGGATAACCGCAATCTCGTTTTCGGGATGCACAACCATAATCCCAAACCGCTCTTTCTGCTCGGCAAGAAAATGGAGAATACTGGAAGATGGTGTCATCGGGTACGAAACATAGGCATCCAGCCCACCCCGCACCAAGCCCAGTCCGATCGCTTCATTTCCCGATACCAGGGACTGCGGCAGGTTTTCACCTTTTTTTATGGGATGGACAGGTTCGAACATGTCGAATGCTTTTTTTGCCACGGCAAGGTTCAGGTCCGCGCCTTTCGGAATATGCCTGCGGAACACGGCATCCACGACCTGCCAGTCGATCCCTGCCACTCTGGCAAATCCGCCGATGAGTGCGGAGTTTCCCATGATTCCGGGAGCGTTTTCTTCTGCAAGGATTGCCTTGACCGGAATACCCTGACCCCCGTTTTTTACTACATCCTTATTGGAGATGAAGGCCGTTTTATCCGTGAATTTTTCTTTTTGCCGCACAATGGTCTCCTGATCGAGCGCCAGTACAAAATCAACCCGGTTGCGACAGGCACCTGCATGCTGTTCCCGGCCCCGTATAATGGCGAAATTGTGCCCGCCCCGGATCAGGGAAGGGTAATCAAAATAGATATAAATGCGATAGCCAAGATGGTTCAGCAGCTGTGCGATCATTGCACTGGCACTATTGATGCCCTCTCCTGCCTTTCCCCCGATAAGGACAGACACCTCGTTCATTTGGATCCCCACATGATCTGATACTGCCAGAGCTGCTAAATAATTTGGCATGTATGCACCCGGCAATAGTGGTACTACGACAGCGCTTGGACCTTTAATAAAATTAAAAGAGGATAACGACGGGTATGTGCGGCGGGCAGTAAAGGAAGCAATTGAGAAAATTCATACAAAAACAGTAAAAACTGCTGAAATGCAATAATTCTCCCTTATTTTCTGATCAACTGCTCAAGGACATTTTTCAGGTCATTGATCTTATAGGGTTTCGTGAGTTTTCCTGAAAAACCATAACTGGCAAAATCCAGCACTGCAGGATCATTGGAATATCCGGTGGACACTACGGCTTTTACCTCCGGATCAAATGCCTTTAACTGCGCGATGGTCTCTTTTCCGCCCATCCCTTCAGGAACGGAGAGATCGAGTATAACCAGGTCAAAGGGAACGCCGGCATTCTTCTCTTTTGTGTAGAGCTCGATTGCTGCCTGCCCTTCCTGGGCAAACATGACTTCATAACCAAGGAACTTAAGGACTTCCTGAGTGACATCAAGGATGATCTGCTCATCATCCATCAGGAGTACTTTTCCCTTGCTTGTCATGGTTAACCTGTCTGTTAACCTAATAGTTAATACCAATATATTATATACTCTGTCGTGTCCGGATAACAGATTTCTATTTTTTTAATGCCCGCAGTCTTGCAGCCTCGTCCTTGTCTTCAACTCGGAGGAGAAACGTGCCATGGCAGGGCTTGGTGTAAGGAAAGATCACAAAATCACCTTCAAGCCCGATGGCAATCGGAGGCAACCCTATGACGTGGACATCGAAGACCTTGAATCCGGGTAAGACATCCCGGAACTCGGTATAGTTTTTTTTGATGAAATCACGGGACTCCTTAAAGGTCGCATCCCGGAGCACGATCTCGTAATTCATTGATTCTACGCAGCCCATGGTGCCACCTCATCAAGCGCTTTTTTCAAGGGAAGGGGGTTATGCACGGCTTTTGCTGCAATAGGGGTGCAGGGAAAGTCCATCTGTTTTACCAGTTCTTCATAATGTTCGCCGTAGATGATGGTGAAAATCTTTGCCTTTGAGATCGCACTCATTGTCCCGGCATAGGTGACCCCGGCATCATTATGGATAAAGACAAAACACCGGTCAAAGTCCCGCTTTTTTTCAGTGATCATGACAACCGCCCGGTCAAGATCCATGACCTCGCCGAGGTAATGCCGGTCGGGATCTGCAACCACAAGAAGCGTGTTTGCTGCCTTATTGCCGGCAACGGTGGGCACTATACCCGCCTTTTTGAGCCGGTTGATCAGGTATAATGCTATACTTGTCTGTACCGGCACCTGCGGGCAGCCGAGCACGAGAAGCGCGGTTGCCGGTTGTGTTGTTGATTCCCCCGTCACGCTTAGACCATTCCCTGCTGATTGGTACAGTTCCATTATTCACAACAGGCAATAATCTTGCGCATCGGGTATTCACTCATGAGGAAACACCGGAATACTGCGTATCCGCTCCGGGTGCGTGTATATCGTCAATCGCTCTCCACGACTGAAACAGACCAGGGTTATTCCCGCTGCATCAGCGGTAGCAATCCCCTTATCGGTAGAAGCGGCCCGGGAAATTATTATGGGAATTCCTGCATTTGCACTTTTCCTGACCATCCCTGCAGGTTGTCGCCCCGTACAACCAATGACACAGCGGGAGAGATTTATTCCGTTCAAGAGAGCATGTCCGATGATTTTGTCAACGGTATTATGCCGGCCCACATCGCTGCTTTTGACAATACACGTACCATTACAGAAAAGAACTGAACAATGAACCCCGCCGGTTTTTCGCCAGAGTTCAGTCTCGATCTCTTTGGTGACAGCGATGATTTCCTGACAGGATATCCGGATATCTGAGACAATATGAGCAGATTTTAAAGAGAACTCAAATCCTCCGGATGAACCCACCGCTCTTTTAGCCAGGTTCACTTCGCAGCCGGCATCTGAATACACTAAAATACGATCGCCATCGACAATCACCTTATCGACATACGGACTGATCCCTTCGCTTACCACAAAACCGGCTCCCAGTTCCCTGAGCTGGTCCCGGCTCGCAATTACTTCTGTTATGGGATGATCATTCAAGAGAATCTGAAACCGGTCCTCCACAACAACAGGATCATCAATCTCGTGTATCTCATTACCATTTACCTGGATGGCATGATGGTGATTCATCATGATTCACACGTTTCCTGATGTACCCAGTCAAGATATGGCATATGACCGGCAATGACCGGTACCGCGATGATCTCGGGCACTTCGTAGCTGTGCAACTGCCTTATAGCGGCGATAACATCTGTTTTCATTGATTCCCGGGTCTTTGCGATGAGCAGGTGTTCCGGTTCCGAGCAGAATTCCCCGTTCCACCGGTAATAAGAATGCACGGGAACGACATTGACACAGGCAACCAGCCTGCGCTCTATAAGTGCCCGGGCCATGGCTTCTGATTCTGCAGCGGGTATCGTGCAGAAAATGACAACGATTTCTGGTGATTCCATGAGATCTCCGTTAAAATGCCGGCTGGTCAAGGCGTTCCCATTTTACCTTCCTTTCCCGGGTAAACGGTGACGTCCGGCACCTCATATTCCCTTTTTTTCTCCCTTTCGCTCTATTTTTACTGTTCGGTATTAAGGGTATGCCCGTTCACCCGCGGGAAGGTGCGGGAGAATGTGCTTTTAGAGTTAATTACTATACGTCAGACTGCCAAAATTAGGTACTTATGTACGCATCACGCATGAGCAATCTCCCGCCGTATCTTTTTGCACGGATCGACGAGATGAAAGCCGAACAGCAGAAAAAAGGTGTAGACATCATCGACCTCGGTGTAGGAGATCCGGATCTCGCTACCCCGCCCCATATCGTAGCCTCACTCTGCGAGGCCGCAAAGAACCCGGAGAACCACCACTACCCGTCATACGTGGGTATGCCCGCGTACCGGAGCGCTGTTGCCGACTGGTACAAGCAGCGGTTCGGCGTTACGCTTGATGCCGGGAAAGAAGTTGTTGCCCTGATGGGTTCCAAGGACGGTATTGCCCATATTGCCGAGGCGTTTGTCAACCCCGGCGACTATGTGCTTGCCCCGAGTCCTGGTTACCCGGTGTACCGGACCGGGACCCTCTTTGCCGAGGGACGGGTGCACGAGATGCCCCTCATAAGGAAGAACAACTTTGTTCCCGTGCTTGCGGATATCCCAAAAGCAGTAGCCAAAGCAGCAAAGATCATCTACATCAATTATCCCAACAACCCGACCGCAGCAATAGCCCCGGACGGGTTTTACCGCGAGGTTGTGGACTTTGCTGCCGATAACAATATCGTCGTCGTCTCGGACAATGCGTACTCCGAGATCGCATTCGATGGGTACCGGGCTCCTTCGTTCCTTGAGACAAAGGGTGCCATGGATGTGGGTATCGAGATGCACTCGCTCTCGAAGACCTACAACATGACCGGCTGGCGGATCGGCATGGCAGTCGGTAATGCAGAGATCCTTGCCGGGCTCGGCCGGGTCAAGACCAACGTGGACTCCGGGGTCTTCAACGCGGTGCAGCACGCGGCAATCACCGCACTGCGCGGATCGCAGGACTGCGTGAAAGAAGCCTGCGCCATCTACCAGGAACGCCGCGATGTGCTGATCGCCGGCCTGCGGGGTCTCGGGTTCGATGTGCCCTCACCCAAGGCAACCTTCTATGTCTGGGTCCCGGTCAACGACTGCATGGCATTTTCGGCAAAACTGCTCAATGAAGCCGGCATCGTTGCAACCCCCGGCGTAGGCTTTGGCGCCAGCGGCGAAGGCTATGTGCGGTTTGCCATCACCCGCCCGGTAACACGGATCAACGAGGCAATCGAACGCATGCGGAGGCTGAACCTGTGAAACTCGCTCACCATCTCACGGTCCAGAACGGTCACCTGAAGATCAACGGGCAGGACTGCGTTGCCCTTGCAGAGCAGTACGGAACGCCGCTGTACGTCACCAGCGAGGACCGGGTTATCGAGCAGTTCGAAAGCTACAGGAAAGCTTTCGGTGCCCGCTACCCGAAGGTCCAGGTGCTCTTTGCAGCAAAAGCCAACGGCAACCTCGCGATAATGCGGGCACTTGCAAAACTCGGGGCGGGAGCAGATATCTTCTCATCCGGAGAACTCCATCTCGCGCTCGAAGCTGGTATGGCACCGGAAAAACTGCTCTTCAATGGCAGTTCCAAGACCCCGGCTGACCTGAAACTTGCGGTTGAAAAAGGCGTGAAAGTCTCGGTGGATTCTCTCGACGAACTCCACCAGCTCGATGCCGCGGCACGTGCCGCAGGAAAGACCGTTAAGATCGCGTTCCGGGTCAACCCGGCGCTCGAAGTCCCCACCCACCCGAAGATCGCCACCGGCCTTGCCACGAGCAAGTTCGGCATCCCCCACAAGGAGATTCCCGCGGCATACCGGGAAGCCATGGCATGCAAAAACATTCAGCCCGTGGGGATTCACTGCCATATCGGCTCACAGATCCTCGATATCGAACCCTTTGTCCGCGCTGCTGAAGTGATGGTGCGGATCGCAAAGGAGCTCACCAACATGGGGGTGAAACTCGAGTTCATCGATCTCGGCGGAGGTCTCGGAATTCCGTACCACCACGATACCGATCTGTCACCGTCCCCGGAAGACTATGCTGCAAAAGTCATTCCCGTCTTCAAAGCCGGCGTAGAAGCCTGCGGTATCACCCCGGAACTCTGGATCGAGCCCGGCCGCTCGCTTGTTGCCGATTCCACGATCCTGCTCACCCGGGTCAATTCGACAAAATCGGCACACAAGCGGTTTGCCAACGTTGATGCTGGTTTCAACCTGCTCATCCGGCCTGCAATGTATGACGCGTATCACGAGGTCATTGTCGCCAACAAGGCCGATGCCCCCCTTATCATGGAATACACCGTCACCGGCCCTATTTGCGAGACCGGGGATATCCTTGCGCCCGACCGCAAACTCCCGGAACTTGCAGCCGGTGACATCATCGCGGTGCTCGATGCCGGTGCCTATGGGTTTGCGATGTCGTCACAGTACAACAGCCGCCCGCGTTGCCCCGAGGTATTGATCAAGGGGGAGCAGGCGGGACTCATGCGCAGGGGCGAAACGGTTGCAGATATCACCGCCACTATGGAACGTCCGTCCTGGCAGCGGTAGGCGGAGATATTCGTGGTCCTCTTTCACTACGCGCTGGTCGATGACCTGATCACGACAGAGGAGTTCGAACGGCGCGTAGATGCAAAGATCGAGGAATGCGGCGACCTGGTCGATGAACCGACTGCCGCCATGCTGGTGATCGGCGAACTGGGCCGGCAGCATGTGAAGATCAAGGGGCTGTCAGGAAAGTCCAGCCTCTTCTCTTTTTTCGGAAAAGTCATTGACAAAACAGAACCCAAGGAGTTTGACCGGGCTGATGGTGAGAAGGGCTGGGTAGCCACCCTGCTCCTGGGTGACGAGACGGGAACCACTCGGGTGGTGCTCTGGGACGAAAAGGCGGGAGCGGCAATTGATGTGGCGATTGGCGATGTGCTGGAGATCATCGGTCGTCACCCGGGAAAGAACACAAAAGAGATCTATGCCCTTGCCCTGCGCCAGGCAAGCTGCGAGATCTCCTGCACCCTGCCGGCACAGGGGACGGGTGCAGGCAGCCTCTCCAATGAACCGGTGGATCTCGATGCAATCGTGATCTGCATCAACGAGCCCCGCTCGTTCACCCGCCGGGACGGGACTACCAGCGAGATGGTGGAAGCGGTGATCGGGGATGACAAGGGTTCGGCCCGGCTTGTTGCATGGGCTCCGGAACTGCTGTGCGATATCGCTCCCGGCACAACGGTGCATATCAGCGGCGCAAAACCCAACCATAAGAGCGAGGGACGGGATTACAGCCTGGATGAGACAAGCACAGTCATGGTAACAGATACAGTAGTTTCCGTGCCGTTCACACCGCTTGGCTCTGTGAGCGACCAGGGTATTTTCTCTGTCAAGGGACAGGTGAAACAGATGCAGCAGCCCCGTTCCTTCACCACAAAGAACGGCACTGCTTCATGGGTAAGAAATATCGTCGTGAGTGACGAAGGCGAGGAACTCAAACTGGTTCTCTGGGGGGATTTCGCTCTCGTGCCATTAAAGATGGGTGACCGGGTGGAGGCCTACCATGCAACCGCCAAAGCCGGGCGGTTCGGGGGTATTGAACTGGGCGTGGGACGGGGCAGCGCATTCCGGGTGCCGGATGAAGCGGCACAGCCCATTATTTTTTCCGGCACTATCATTCATGGGCAGGGCTGCATATTCATCGATAATGGGACAGATCGCTACCTGATTGAGGGCAGTTTTCCGCACGGTACAGAACTCAGGGTATCAGGACTTCTCAAAGGGAGCCGGATTATTCCGGAGCAGGCAGAGTCGGTGGTTCTCACCCCTGATGAAATAATGGTGCATCTCCAGCGATTCAACGAGAGTCTCAAAGAATAAATCACACTTTCACACCACGCACTCCGCGGGGTTATATGCGAGTTTATAAAATCTTGTTGTGCCATAGGAGTTGTAAAGAAATGGCTGAAGGACCATTAAACATTGAAGATTTACCGGGCGTCGGCCCGAGCACCGCAGACAAGCTCCGCGAAGCTGGTTACCTCTCGGTGGAAAGTATCGCAACCGCATCGCCGGCTGAACTCTCTGAAGTCTCGGAGATCTCCGAGTCAACCGCAAAAAAGATCATCAAGGCAGCCCGTGAAGCTGCAGATATCGGCGGTTTCAAGACCGGAAAAGACATTTTCGAACAGCGAAAGGATATCAAAAAACTGTCCTTCCGGGTCCCGGAACTTGACGCCCTGCTGGGCGGGGGTATGGAGACTCAGGCCATCACCGAGATGTACGGTGAGTTTGGTTCCGGTAAGAGTCAGATCGTTCACCAGATGGCCGTCAACGTGCAGCTTCCCACAGAACTGGGCGGGCTGGACGGGAGCGCCATCTACATCGATACGGAGAATACCTTCCGACCCGAGCGTATCGAACAGATGGTGAACGGTCTTGGTCTGGATAATATCCCGGATGTTGATGAATTTTTAAAAAATATCCATATTGCCCGGGCCCACACATCCGACCACCAGATGCTCCTTGTCGAGAACTCCCGCGATCTTGCGGCTGAACTCAAGGACAGCGATAAACCGGTAAAACTCTTCATCATCGACTCGCTCACTGCCCATTTCCGGGCAGAATATGCCGGCAGGGGCACCCTTGCCGCCCGCCAGCAGAAACTGAACCGGCATATGCATGAACTCTTCAAGCTCATCGATGAGCACAACGGCGTCGGGCTCGTTACCAACCAGGTCATGTCCAACCCGGCAGTCTTCTTCGGTGACCCGACAAAACCCATCGGAGGTAACATTGTCGGGCACACGGCTACCTTCCGTCTCTACCTGCGCAAGAGCAAAGGCGGCAAACGTATTGCACGTCTCGTGGACAGTCCCAACCTTCCCGAGGGAGAAGCACCGTTCATTGTTGAAGAGGCAGGTCTCAAGTCGTGTTAAAAGCAGTCCTGACAGATATTGACGGGACGATCACCGATTCGTCCCGCCGGATCAATACCGGCGCAGTCGATACTATCAGGTCTCTTGTGGATGACGGCATCGAAGTGGTACTGGCGAGCGGGAATACCTCCTGCTTCATGGATGCTATCTGCAAAATGATCGGTACCCACGGGACCTTCATCGCCGAGAACGGGGGTGTCTTCCGGGTCGGGTTCACCGGCACCCCCCGCATTCAGGGGAACCAGGGGGTATGCCATACTGCACTGGAAGTATTACAGGCGCATTACCGCACGAAGGGAATCGAACTGGATCTCTACAGCCCCTCCTATCGTTATGCCGATCTGGCATTTGGCCGTACCGTACCTGTCGATGAAGTGAAAATGCTCTTAAAAGAATACCCGGTAAATGTGCTCGATACCGGGTATGCGATCCACCTGCAGTCTCCCGGCGTGGATAAGGGAACTGCCCTTATTGCACTGGCACAGGAGATGCACCTGTCACCATCTGATTTTCTTGCCGTCGGGGATTCGCTCAATGATATCCAGATGCTGGCTACTGCCGGCATAGGTGCAACCGTTGCAAATGGCCATAAGGATATCAAGGCAGCGGCACAGTATGTTGCAGAAAAAGGATATGGAGACGGATTTGTAGAAGTGATTGAAAAATATGAGTCCTACCTTCGCGCCGCAAAACGGTCGACAACAATATAGTCCTTGATATCCTTGACCGCTTCAAACGAAATCTTCAGGATTTTATCATCTTCCATGTCATAATTTGCAGTGTCAAAGGTCTGGTCAGGGTGGACGAGCATCTCGACAACCTGCCCGGAATCAAAGTCGACCCTGATGTTTTTGAGGGTGCCAATAAGCTTACCATCGTTGCTCATAATCTTCTTGCGCGAAAGGGTGCGGGCAAATACACGAGTCATAAAAAAATTGACGACGTATAAATATTTAAACTGTTCTAAAAGAACGGGAAAAAAAGAGTTATTTTTTAGATTAATCACCTGATTATGGTCATTTGAACATATCAGCAGCCATTCTGATGTCCGATCCACGCATGGTTTTTCTGCCTGCGTGGTCTGACATCTTCTTTGCCTCTTTTGCAAGGAAGGTCCCGTATTCTTCCATCAGCTCTGCCAGCGTTTCGCAGGCGTCAGCACTGACACGCTCGGCACCGGTCTTTTTTATAATTCGTTCAACTGCAGCCTGGGATAATTCAGTCATGGATACTTCTCCACCCATACAATTTCATTCAAAATATCTAAATATATTGTATTTAGAGCGTGGGAAATACCCTGATAATATCAGACTGGGTGATAATGCCAACAGGAGTCCCGTTCTCAACAACGATCAAACGCCCGATCTCCCGTTCCTTGAACCTGCGGATTACATCAAAAAGCCGGGTATCTGCAGGGGCTTCCACGACATCAGATGTCATCACCTCAGTCACTTTTGTAGTAAGGGGCAGATTCTTTTCAATGGATTTTGCGAGATCACTCATGGTGATAATTCCCGCCAGCTTCCCGTCTTTAAGTATCGGGGCACCGTGAATATGTTCGTGATTAAAAAGAACCAGAGCATCATGGAGCGTGTCGGTGCAGGTCAGGGTTTTTAACGGACAACTCATGTAGGTGCTGATCGGTTTCTTGGGAAGTGAGATGATTTCTGAAGTAGCAATGAGTAGAGATTGTTTGGACTCGTCTTTCCCGAATACCTCCCCCCGGATCAGGAGCTTGTTGACCGGTGTCGGACCGACCGTGACCTGATCACCGATCTCAAAGAGTTTTGCGCTCCCGACAAGTTTGATCACCGCATGGCAGACATCAGGATGGCAGAGGGTGTTAAACGCGATCTCGTGGACATTTGCCCCATTGACTACAACCCCGTTTTTACTGATCGCGACATCATAATCGCCTTCTTCGGATACCTTCAGGTTGAGTTCCCGGTAGGCAAGACCTGTGGGAATGTACCCCCCTTTTGGGCCGGGTACGCCATCCACCAGTCCGATTGCTTTTAATGCCTGCATCTGGTTGCGCACAGTCCCCGGGTTGCGCTGGATGAGGTCAGCGATCTCTTCGCCTTTAATGGAGTGGGAATGCCGGTGATAGAGAGTGATTAACGTAATAAGAATATCTTTTTGGATCAGGGACAGGTCCATAACGATATACCGTATGACGGTCCATAAATATATAGGTAGGCGATTTATGGAATTTGAAACAATGCCGACGGTGCCAACTGCGGACGAGATCCTCGACCGGAGTTTCCGCCGTGCAGCTAAAAAGATGAAGGAGAAGACCAACAAGGAGCGCGCGAACGAAGAGTTCGTCCGGGCTGTTGGTGCAGCGGTTCACGATCGCCTTGTCTATATCATACGGGGATTTCCCGAATTTGATAAACTCCCCCCGTTTTACCGGGAACTGGCTGATATCCTCTACGGGATTGAAAAAATAAAAATGTCCCTTGGTGCTGTTGGCTGGGCAGCCAAGCATACCAAGATGGTGGGAAACCAGCTGGCAGTGCAGTCCCGCAAGGCTGCCGATACCCTCATTGTGCGTAAGCGGGCGGTAGCCCGGCTCGCGTCCATGGTGCACCAGATTGACAAGGACCTGCTCTTCTTAAATGAAGTAAGAAATGTCCTGCGCCACCTTCCCCATGTCGAGGAAGGATATACTATCGTTATTGCAGGATACCCCAATGTCGGGAAATCCTCGTTTATCAAGCGGGTCTCATCAGCTGCCCCGGAAGTGGCAGCGTACCCGTTCACCACGAAAGGGGTTATTGTCGGTCACCGGGATCTCCCGCGGGAACGGATCCAGTTCGTGGATACACCGGGCATTCTTGATCGCCCGGCAGACGAACGCAACCAGATCGAGCGCCAGGCACTCTCTGCGATGATGAATGTCGCAGATATTGTTCTTTTCATTCTCGATCCATCGGAGCACTGTGGCTATCCCATGGATGTCCAGCTCCACCTGCGCGATGAAGTCAAAGGCATGGTGGATGTGCCCATGATTGTCGTGGCCAATAAGTCCGACCTTGTTGGTGGGGAAGGTTACCTGACGATGTCAACCAAGACCGGAGACGGTGTCGAGGCAGTTCTCGCAGAGATCCTGACACACAAGCCGGAACCGGTGGAAAAGAAGAGAACGGTTACGGATATCCGGTCTCCTATCCGGCATGAAGCCGAAGAGACCGAGATGGAAGAAGATTTCGACAATGGGACGGTCAAAAAACCCAAACGAAAACGGCTGCACCGGAAGCCCCGTACCGATCGTGCGGGAATAAATCCCGAGACCGTCTGATTCCTCTTTTTATATACCTTTAAGAAAGGGTGTAAACAAATTGAGTTCACCCAGTAATTCCTGAAAAAGCATCAATAATAACAATTGTGAGGAGACCCCGCCTCAGGGCCTGCTATGGATATCTCATATCCACGAGTCCCTGTGGTTCGACTGCCATGAATACTCTCCGAGGTACGGTGGGGGAATGAGTGTCATTATTATGGTCGTTAAAACCGCCGCGGGGGCGTCCCTTCGGGGGCGGCAGCGTTCATCATAAAGAAATTTGATAGGTAGTTACAATTCTTCACAACCATGTCATAGCGGCCAACCCCGCGACAAAACCGAGAATAGTCCCCCCATTCAATGGCGGGAGTCCGGCCTGGGGTTTTCCGGACATGACAAAATACAAAAGCACGCAGAGACCGGCCAGCGAACCGATGATTGCGCCGAGCGCGGGAAGATTGATGATTCCACCCAGTCTTGCTCCTTTAATGAATACATTGGCTGATACTACGAGTATGGAGGGCATAATCAGGTCGCCCATGCCGATGATGAACGCGGACCTCTCCCCGCCATCGCCGAGTTTCCCGATACCTTCCCTGATGAACGAGTAGTCCCGGCGCTTGGGGATAACAAAGAGGATCGGGGTCTTGAGATCGATCACTCCTTCGGCAAGGGTGATCATGTGTTTGGTCTTGTACACCGAGATCGCATCGTACACCGCGAGCAGGATGAGCAGGATGACAACCGGAAGCACATCTAAGGATACCCCGAAGATTGAGGCGACCCCGGCGCCTATCAGGATGCCGAGCGCATCGATCACGTACCATTCCGGGTATTTGTACAGGAGCGCTGTTGCGAGTATCGAGAGGACCAGCACAAGGATATTGGCAATGTCTGAAACCCCTATTGCCGCATAGACAAGGGCGGCAAAAATATACGCAAATGTCAAAAACAGCGAGAGCCCGATGACTGCTGCGATCACTTTCTTCATATCGAATTTGATCAGGAGCAGCAGGAATGCGGTAAAGACCAGCAGGATTGCGATAAAGATGACCGGGTTTTCAAGGGAGGTGGGATCTTCAAATGCAACGATCCCTGATGCCTGCACCGGCAGGGAGATCAGCAATGCGCCGATCTCCACGGCAAGGAGCAGGAGCGGCATTGCAAGAAGGGGGATGAGATTTTTTGTGTCCATGCGAACTCCGAAACTGTTGTTCGATTAATTACTGTGCTCTCATCACCTAAAAGCTTAGATATCCGTGATCTGCTGTCGATTTCCCGTTCACGTTCGTAATGGTAGGATCCCCCCGCTCTCATCCCCTGGTGCTGGCCTGACCCTGGGATTGCCGTTGCCGCATGTCTCGTGATGCTCGTGCAGGAGCGGGCTGTTTATCTCCATTTTTGTCAAGGTCTCTAACCTTGAAAACCCCATGTTCCCCTGCAAACGGATGCTCCGCACCAATCCCGAAACAATCTCTATGTGCGTGCGGGAAAAATGACCCGGCAGTCTCTTATCCTGACAAACCCGGCGCCGAATATGCTAAACGTGCGTACAAATAACGTATGTACTATCAGGTGAACAGGGATGGGCGTTGCACTTCGGGATATTCTGGCAGAGTATAAGACACCGGTCACGTTAGAGACCATTCCCGGTATTGCGGCTATCGATGCGAACAACACCCTCTACCAGTTCTTAACCATCATACGGCAGCCGGACGGGACTCCCCTGATGGACGGGCGCGGGCGGGTCACCTCACACCTCTCCGGCATTCTGTTCCGTATTGCAAATTTCATGGACAAGGGGATCAAGCCGGTCTTTGTCTTTGACGGAAAACCCGGAGAACTCAAGCAGTCTACTGTTGACCAGCGCCGCAAGATCCGCGATACCGCGGGGGAACGCTGGAAGGAAGCGGTCGAACGCGGGGATGAGGCAGAGGCGTACAAGCAGGCGCGATCGGCAACCCGGGTGGATGCCGCTATCATTGCGTCTTCCAAGGAACTGCTCGGCCTGCTGGGCATCCCGTTCGTGCAGGCACCGGGTGAGGGCGAAGCGCAGGCATCCTACATGGTGGCTAAAGGTGATGCCCGGTACGTGGTGTCGCAGGATTATGATACGCTGCTGTTCGGTGCCCCTACCCTTGTACGGAATCTCACCGTAAGTGGCAAGCGCAAGATCCGGGGCAGGCTGATCACCGTCAGCCCGGAGCGGCTGGTCCTCTCTGAAGTGCTCAACGGCCTGCACCTCACCCGCGAGCAGCTGATCGAGATCAGCATCCTTATCGGTACGGATTTCAACCCGGGCGTTGACGGGGTTGGCGCAAAGACCGGCCTCAAGATCGTGCAGAAGGGAGAGTTTGTTCAGAAACTCAAAGAGAAGCAGCCGGACTTCGATCCAGCCCCGGTGATGGACCTCTTTCTGCACCCCCCGGTGACGGATGATTATTCGCTTGCCTGGGGGCACCCCGACACAGCGGGAATAAAAAAGATGCTCTGCGATGGCTATGAATTCTCGGAAGAGCGGGTGAACCGTGCGCTTGAGAACTTCACGGTAAAGGCCGGGCAGAAGACGCTGGAGAGCTGGTTTTAGCCATTTTTAATGGTGTCTGAAATAAGGTTGGCAGGGGATTGCTCACGCCGTTTCATGCCCGACAAGCTGGTACTCCCGGACCTGCCCGTTGCTGTCGAAAATCGCCCGGGTGTACCAGTGCAGGTTCCGCGCTGCTCCATCCGGAAGAATCACCCGGCAGGTGATCGAGGCCGACGGGTTTTCTGGAGACAAGCTCGCAAGATGCTGGAAAAACCGCTCTGCATCGTCAGGATGAACCGGAGGGGTAAACCGGAATCCGATCGTGTCTTTTGCGTCACGGTTGAAAAACCGGAGGAATGCAGTATTTGCCGATACGCAGATCCAGTCCGGGCCTGTACGGTACACGAGTTCTGCCGGGTCCTCGACCATTGCCGCAAAGCGCTGCTCGCTCTCCCGCAGGGCTTCTTCTGCATGAACGCGATCGGTGATGTCGATCATCACCCCGACAAACCCGGCTACACTTCCGTCGCTGTTATTGAATGTGGCTTTCCTGAATATGACCTCCCGCAGATGATGATCGGCACAGGGAAATTTTGCCTGGTATACCTGGATTCCTCTCCGGTTCATCAACTGGGAATCCCGCTCTCCGGTCATAACCGCAATATCGGAGGAGAAGAGATCCGCATCGGTCTTTCCAGCCATTTCCTGTTTTGGAATGCCGGTATACTCTTCGAAGGCTTTGTTGCAGCCAAGGTACACTCCTTTCGAATTTTTATAATACACCGGTGCGGGTATAGTATCGATCAGCTGCTGGAGAAATTCCAGCTGCTGCTGTAAGGAGATGGTGCGGGTGGTTACACACTCTTTGAGTTCTTTATTGAGTTTCTTTAAGTATTCCTCGCTCTCCCGGAGCTTTTTATCAACCACAAACTTGTAACGGGTCATTTCGATGACTGACAGGAGTTCCCGTTCATCATAGGGCTTGATAAGATACCCATACGGTTCGGTAAGTTTTGCCCGGTCAAGCAGTACCTTGTCAGCGTATGCCGTGAGATAGATGAGCGGGATATCACAGACCTTGTGAAGTTCTTCTGCGGTCTGGATACCGTCTAATTTCCCCATAAGATGGATGTCCATGATCACGAGATCGGGTTTGGTCTCCGGTACTTTTACCATCGCGTTCTCACCCGATCGGGTTGTTCCGGCAATGCTGTAACCCAGGCTCTTTAAGGTCTCAGCAATATCGCTTGCAACAATCACTTCGTCTTCAACAATGAAAATCCGGAAATCCGTCATGATCCCTTCCTGTTTTCGGCCGTGGGTAAGGTGCTGCACACTGCATCTCCTGAATCTCACCGGAAACCGGAATATGACCGATAGACTTTTTTTGGTTATGCAGTGAAGTTGGTTGCTTTCCTGATCCAGGTATGCAGCAGGTAATATTCAGATATGGTGTATACAATAAAAACATATTTCCCATAACGGTCCGACCGGATTCTTCCCTGCCATACGTTCTTACGGTAAATCTCCTTACTCAACCCACCCGTTCAGTACGATCCTGCCCACGAACGGGTTATTGGACAGGTTGCTCATGATCCCTTTGATGATACAGAATGTCCCGTCACTCTTCTCGAATTTCAGGCGGATCGTTTTTGCCATGCCGGGATGCACGAGGATTTCGGAGAGAACCTGTTTTGCCTGCTGCCAGTCGTTTAAGCTGATGTGATCGAAAAATGATTTTTTCAGGTTCTCGTGTGGCAGGTAACCAATAGCGTGTCTGAATGACGGGCTTGTCTGGGCGAAGGTTCCGTCGGGGTTCAGCATGACCACAATTTCAGAAGCATCCTCGATGAGCAACCGGAAATACTCTGCATTGTTCTTCACCTGCTCTTCTGCCTGTTTTCGTGCCGTTATATTCCGGATACTGACAGCATACTTTTCCAGGACCGCCTTTTTGTTATAGACCGGGTAGACTGTCACGTCATACCAGATGCCGTTGAACTGGTCCTCAAAGTTCAGGCGTCTTTCCCCCCGCACGATCAGCTGCCAGCAGGCCATCTTCGGCGTGAGTAATTTTTGTCCAACCAGAGCATAGGCACTGGTGCCAATCAGCTCATCGGGAGACATCCCGGCATACTCGGCAAACGCCTCGTTGACTACCAGGAATTTCCCGTCTGCGCTGAGCAGGTACAGGAAATCCTGCGTTGCGTTCACCATCACCCGGGTCGTTTCTTCACTGTCCCGCAACCGGCGTTCCAACCGGTGTTTGTAGATTGCCATCTCGATCGAGGAATGAAGCCCGCGTTCATCATAGGGTTTGATGACGTACCCGTACGGTTCGGTAATCTTTGCCCGGTCAAGCAGCGTTTTGTCTGCATACGCGGTGAGGTAGATGACCGGGATATCGTACAGGGAATGGATTTGACCTGCTGCTTCAATGCCATCCATTGCACCGGCAAGATGGATATCCATGAGCACCAGGTCCGGCCGGGTATCAGCCAGTTTTTCAAGGGCTGTCTCCCCGGATTTAACCATACCGGCCACAGAATAGCCAAGGCTGATTAACGTCTCCTTGATGTCATTTGCTACAATTGTTTCATCTTCGACAATGAGGATTGACGACATCGTGGTCCCAGGAGTATCAGTGGTACCCCAATGCCGCCCCGAGCAGGTTTGTCGTTATGCGCAATGCCTCGATCTCGTCTGCCGAACGGGTTCTCTCCGCGAGATCGAAAAACCCTATGAAACCCCAGAGATTGTCATGGATGAAAATGGGAAGGATAATCCCGCACTTCACGCCAAGCAACACGAACAGCTGTTTTTCTTCTTCAGGAAGAACGGACATGGTTGCCACTATGACTTCGCCTTTCATGAGCTGGTCATGCCAGCGGGAGAGCCCGAGAGCCTTGTAGGTGAACTGTTTCAGTTCCGGTTTGTAGAGTGAGCATTGGTAGGCGGGGCATCCCCATTCATAGATCATGCTGACCGTTTCTAAACCCGCGGGATCGGTGTTTTCCCGGAAGATCCCGATTGCCCCTGCATCCAGCGCAAGGCCGATGGGTTCGAGGATATCCCGGATATCTGCGGTAGCAAAATCGCGGGGCAGGCGGGTCGTATCGCGGGAGATACGGAGGAGCCATTCGACAGCGGAACTCACGGCAAAGAGAACCGCGTCCCGTTTCTTGATCTCGTGCTCGATCTGGTGCTTGTAGAGTGCCATCTCGATAACCGAGTTGAGTTCCCGCTCGTCATAGGGTTTGATGACGTACCCGTACGGTTCGGTCACCTTGGCCCGGTCGAGCAGCGCCTTATCTGCATATGCAGTGAGGTAAATGACCGGGATATCGTAGAGTACGTGGATTTTTCCCGCGGTTTCGACCCCGTCCATCTGGGTGGCGAGGTGGATATCCATGAGAACGAGATCAGGCCGGAGTTCTTTTACCTTTTCAAGCGCGATCTCTCCGGATTTCGCAATGCCTAAAACAGCGTATCCCAGGCTTTTCAAGGTCTCCTTGATATCGTTGGCTACAATGGCCTCATCTTCCACAATGAATATGGCCGGTTTTTCCATCATGAACCCCTTGTGTAATCGTTCTTCTGATTATCCTGATAACAGTTCCGATATATTATGCGTATTTCTCCTGTCCGGATCGGTCAACATCCCTCATCTTTCCTCCGGCAGGTGGTTGTGCATGTGCGTCTTTAACCGGTCCAGGCATTCCGGCTCACTCCCGGTTAAAAGAGTCTTTTATCAATGCATATCCCGGTGCGCGGCGCAGATTTGACGGATAGCGGGAACATCCTCGACAAGCCGTGTGATGTCCATCATGTACGTCCTTCATCTTCTCCCGATCTCCGGTTCTGGCATTTCATCGGGAACCTCCCGGTAGTGACGGATGAGGAAACGCCGTACTTTTTCGGACTCAACCCAGCCACGATCGAGATGGTCAACAAGGGTGTTAATCAGCTCGATCTGTTCCAGGATCTGCTTCCGGTTCTGGGAACAGTCAAGGTGTACATATCCCAGTATTGCCTGGAGCGGGTTTCTGATCTGGTCGTTTAAGATCTGGAACCGCTCCATATTCAGCTCGAGCTGGGTTATTCCTTCCTTCTTAAGGTGCTCCTCTATTTTCTTATGGTCGGTAATATCGTGATACTGGATAAAAATACGGGGATTTTCGCCCGCCATTCCATCAATAAGCATAAGGGAGATCTCAAACCACTCATCTCCTGTCTTTTCCTCAAAACGGACAGGCCGGCCGGAACTGAGGAGCTCTTTTATCCTGGATTCTAACGAGGTAAACATGCCCTTCCGGTCAAACCGGACAGGTGATTCATCCACGTTCAGGATTGAATTTTCTTTCAGCCGATGCGCCATGGCATCGTTGAAGGCGATGATCTGCTGGTTGCGATCCAGAAGCATGACTGCGTCGGGAATGGCATTGGCGAGGATTCGGATCGTGCGTTCATTCTCGTGTGCCCGCTCCTCCATCCGGTATTTGTAGAGTGCCATCTCAATGGCTGAATGCAGCTCGCGATCATCAAAGGGTTTGAGGATATAACCATACGGCTCGGTGACTTTTGCCCGCCCGAGGGTGATATCATCCACATGGGCCGTGAGAAAAATGACCGGTATGTGATATAGAGTCCGGATCTGCTCTGCCGTATCGATACCGTCAAGGGTGCCGGCAAGGTGGATATCCATGAGCACCAGATCGGGATGGATTCCTTTTAAGATTTCCAGGGCAGATTCACCCGATTGGGTAACCCCGGCTATTGAATACCCCTGATCTTTTAACGTCTGGCGGATATCCTCAGCTTCGATGAGCTCATCTTCGACAATGAAGATGGATGCCTGTTCCATGGATTGACTCCTTGTTATTTAGTCAATGAATGACGATACATCCAGATAATTGTTGCTCCATACTTAAGACAAAACCTGCCCTGTGACGTTAAGGATGTGCATGCAGTGGTATCGTACTGCCTGATCTCCTGCTTCATGCAGCCGGTGATTCCGGTATACCCCTGTTTTTATCTCTGCCCGTCACCCGGTTTTGCTGGCAGGGTTCTTCTGTATTTCAATAATAAAAGTCGTTCCCTCCCCGGTGCCGAGATCGATGGTGCCGTTCAGCTGATCGACAAGGCTGTTCACCAGCCGGAGACCAAGGGATTCTGTGTTCTTCCAGTCAAGCCCGGCGGGCATGCCGACCCCGTTGTCGTTATAGACAAAGCGGAGCCTGTTTCCCTCCAGCAGGAGACATTCGATGGATATCGCTCCTTTCCTTCCCTCCGGGAAAGCATGTTTGAGTGAGTTGGATACCAGTTCGTTCATCATAAGCCCGACAGGAATTACCGTATCGATATCCGCCATGATGTCCCCCATGGCCACCGTGATGGCGATCTGGTGCTGCGGGATGTTGTAGAACGAGAGGATTTGTTTTGTTAAATAGGCCAGGTATTCTCTGAGGTTGATCTCCGCAATATTGGGGGAGCGGTAAATCCTCTCGTGGACAAGGGCCATTGCCCGCACCCGGCTCTGGCTGTCCTTGATCGATTCCAGCACGTTGGGATCGGTGATGTACCGGGACTGGAGATTTAAGAGGCTGGCAATAATCTGGAGATTGTTCTTGACCCGGTGGTGGATCTCGCGGAGCAGGAGTTCTTTTTCCCCTAATGAGCGGGTGATCTCCTGCTCTGCCCGCATCCGTGCTGCTATCTCGGCATTCAGCTGCCCGTTGGCTTTGCTCAGGGCTTCTGTCCGTTCGGCAACCCGTTTTTCCAGTTCTTCGTTTGCATGCCGTATCGCCTCTTCAGCCTTTTTCAGAGAGAAAATATCCGTAAGTACGTTGAGACTGGCAGGTTTGCCTTCGTATTTGATCATAGCACCGTTGACAAGAACGGGGTGGTAGGTCCCGTCCCGTGCTGCGATCTTCATCTCGTAGGGGGGGAACTCCTCCCCTGCCATCCGCTGTGCTATTGCCTGCCGTACGGTGTCATGGTATTCCGGGGCTATGAACATGAGTGCCGGTTTGCCGATGAGCATCGCCACATCGTACCCCATGTGTGAAGCTGCTGCCGGGTTGACATAGAGCAGGATACCGTCGCGGTGGACGATGACATAATCCGGGAGCTGATCGATGAGGGTGCGGTACCGCTCCTCACTTTCCAGGAGTTCGGTACGGGACTCGGCAAGCCGGGAAAACACGGGATCGATCTCCAGCGCGAGCCGGGCGAGCTCGTCTTCACGGTTGCTGCTGTTTGCTCCCTGGTGGTTCCCGGTCTCCTTGTTCTTCCGCACCGTACTGATGATGGCATTGAGACGGGAGAGAACGATCCGGTCTATGAACAGCAGGACAAACAGGATGATGAAAACTCCTGCTCCCAGCAGGCTCATGAGAAAGATAAAAATCGTATCCCGTCCGGCGTGGTAGAGCGTGCGGTGTTCGGTAACCTTTACATAAAATCCTTCAGGATTCTGCAGGTCGTTCACATGGATATATCCGGAAATGGTATCATAGGTTTCTGGTACAACTGCCACCGGTGAAGACGAAGTGATGAGGGATACCACACCGGCAAGCGATGGGTTTCTTTTAATTTCCTGTGACGGAATGATGGTGACCGAATATCCCGCCCGGGTAGTAAGATCTGCTAAGTAGTGGCGGTCAATCCTGCGCACGATCTGCAGGCTTCCTGAGGCCGGCCCTTCAAAAGTATCATTGAGAACCGAGTGGGTTGAGATGATGAAAAGGCCATCCGGGCTGTCGAAGACCCCGTGGATTCCCTCCGTGGAATTCATAATACCCTCCGCGATATTCCGGTTCCGGATATCGTTCACGAGGGATACCGGCACCGCCTCGAACATATGTGAACCGGAATTATACCCCCTCTCAAAAACGAGCTGATTTGTACTGTTGAATACCAGCACATAGTCGACATCGAACCGGGTGAAATAATCCTCTACCATGTTCTGGTCGATCCAGCCCGGGTTCTGGCCCTGTGCAAACCGGTAGGTTTCCGACCATACCGCATAATCGCGGGTGATCGAATCGGTATGTTTCAGATCGCTCTCAAAGGAGCTGACCGTACTCTCCAGGGCCCGGTGGACTTCCTGTCTTTCCAGCTGGCGGTAACTCTGTTCCATGGAAAGGTACGAAAAAACAGCAACGAGAGTAAAGGTGACGATCAGCGCAATGCCGATTCCCAGGAGCAGTTTACTTCTCAGGTTCATTGGAACACACAGAAATCCGGCTTACCCGTGACTAGTAGTGCCTCTTTTTATTTGAACTTAATTATATCCCTCATATACTTTTATATCCCCCCGTGTGCGGAATACTGCCTATGAAAGAGATCCCCCTGAGACGGATAGCGCGAAATTTGTGATCAGGTCCTGTGACTGCATTTCCCTGCTGTATATCCTGTCTGCTGCTATCCACTGCCGGCCCTCAGAGGATTGCAGTGGTGATGGGGGCTGCACCCCTTCATGAGGGAGCAGGATCCTGCTTCTGCTGGATTGTTATAATAAACGTTGTTCCCTCCCCTGTGCTGCCTTCGATGGTACCGTTCAGTTGATCGACAAGGCTGTTCACCAGCCGGAGGCCAAGGGTTTCTGAGGTCTTCCAGTCAAACCCGGCGGGCATGCCGATCCCGTTGTCACTGTAGACAAAACGGAGCCTGTTCCCTTCCTGCGGGGTACATTCGATGGATATTGTACCTTTTCTCCCCTCGGGAAAAGCATGTTTAAGCGAGTTGGATACCAGTTCATTCAGGATAAGCCCCACCGGAATGATGGTATCGATATCTGACAGGATATCATCCATGGTCACCATGATCCCGATCTGGTGCTGCGGGATGTTGTAGAACTGTAATATCTGTTTTGTTAAGAAGGTCAGGTACTCTTTGAGATTAATCTCTGCAATATTGTGGGAACGGTAAATCCGCTCGTGAACCAAAGCCATTGCCCGCACCCGGCTCTGGCTGTCTTTTATCGAGTCCAGCACGTTGGGATCGGTGATGGTCCGGGACTGGAGATTTAAGAGGCTTGCAATGATCTGGAGATTGTTCTTCACCCGGTGGTGGATCTCCCGGAGCAGGAGTTCTTTTTCTTCTAAGGAACGGGTGATCTCCTGCTCGGCTTTCGTTCGCGCCGCGATCTCGGTTGTCAGCTGTTCATTTGCCTTTACCAGGTCTTCGGTCCGCTCTGTCACCCGCTTCTCGAGATCCTCCTTTGCATCCCGTATTGTCTCTTCAGCCTGCTTTAAGGTAGTGATATCCGTAAGCACGTTAAGATCCGCCGGCCTGCCTCTGTAAATAATCATTGAACCATTGACAAGGACCGTACGGTAGGTTCCGTCCTGTGCAGCAATCTTCAACTCATACGAGGGAAGTTCCTTGCCTGCCATCCGCAGGGAAACAGCCTGCCGCATGGTATCGTGATACTCCGGGGCTATGAAGGGGAGGATCGGTTTGCCGGTGAGCGAGTCCGCATCATATCCCATCCGGGCTGCTGCTGCAGGATTGACGTAGAGCAGGATGCCATCGCGGTGGACGATCACGTAATCCGGGAGCTTGTCGACGAGGGTACGGTACCGCTCCTCGCTCTCTTTGAGTGACTGCTGGGCATGGGTAAACACCGTGATATCTTCCAGTGTTTCAACCGCACCGATAACCGTGCCGTCATTATCAATGATAGAAGCAGCAATGGTATGCAGCCATTTCCCGTCTTTCCCCACCCGGGGATAAAAATCGGTCACCTCGTAGGCGCCTTCAACAAGTTCCGATTTTTTATACTTGTCACGGTAGAGCCGGGGGATCCTTTCCGTTGCCCCGTCCACTAACAGGTCGGAAAGACAGGGGCGCTCCTTTTCGTAGAACGCCATCCATTGCCGGGTTGTCCCGACGATATCGCGTGCCCTGATCCCGCTGGTCTCTTCAAGCGCTTTATTCCAGGAGATCACGCGATGATTCCGGTCGATAACGAATTTCGGTATCGGGGAACTCTGGAGAATGACGTTTAAGGTGGCTTCATTCTGCCGGAGTGCTTCTTCAGCCTTCTTCCTTTCCGTGATATCGTGAATGATCGAGTAAAAAAGGGGTTTTCCCTGTACCGTGATCGGGCCTGAATAGATCTCCACGTAGCGTTTTTCTCCGTCAGCCCGGTAATGGGAGGAGAAAAAATACTTCTCTTTCTGACCTTTTGCCTGTTTGAGGTTTCGGACAACCGTATCTTTCGGCAGCCGGTTGAGATCATAGATCCCCATGGCGGTCAGCTGATCGCGGGAATACCCGTAATACTGCACTGCCGCTCCGTTTGCATCGATGATCCTGCCAGTGTCCGGGTCGATGAGAAGCGAGACCGAGTAGTTGTTGGTAAAGAGGGCGCTGTACCGTGATTCGCTCTCCTTTAACTCCTGTTCAGCCAGCCTGCGATCCGTGATATCGTGAATGATCGAGTAAAAGTGTGGTTTTCCCTGTACTGTGATCGGGCCTGAATAGATCTCGACGTAGCGTTTTTCTCCGTCAGCCCGGTAATGGGAGGAGAAGAAATGCTTCTTTTTCTGACCTTTAGCCCGTATGAGGTTTTTGATTACCGTATCTTTCGGTAACCGGTTGAGATCATAGATCCCCATGGCGATCAGCTGATCGCGGGAATACCCGTAATACTGCACTGCCGCGTCATTTGCATCGATGATCCTGCCGGTGTCCGGGTCAATGAGAAGCGAGACCGAGTAGTTGTTGGTAAAGAGGGCGCTGTACCGCTCCTCGCTCTCCTTAAGATCCTGCCGGGCCATCACCAGCCGGGTGATATCTTCGAGAGTTTCTACCGCACCGATCAGGTTACCCCCGCTGTCGATTATGGGAGCAGCCATAAAATGGAGCCATTTCCCCCCCAATCCCAGGTGGGGGAAGAAATCAGTGACCTCAATAGCTCCCTCGACAATCTCTGATTTTTTCCATTTATCGGCGTACATCTCCGAAATCTTTTCAGGAGTGTTGTCAAGCAGCAGGTCGGCCAGGCAGGCGCGTTCTGCCGGGTAAAACGCTTTCCAGTGCAGGTTTGTCCCCAGCATTTCCCCTGCCGCAATACCGGTGGTACTTTCCAGGGCCTTGTTCCACGAGATTACCTGATGGCGATCGTCAATGACAAACATCGGGATCGGGGATGCCCGTATGATCGCATTCAGCTGCGTCTCGCTCTTCATGAGTGCCAGTTCTACCTGTTTACGGGCAGTAATATCCTGGATCAGGCCATCATATGCGATCAGGTTTCCGGCTTCGTCATAGCGGGGCACCAGGGTATTCATCACCCAGCGGACTTCCCCGTCTTTATGCACAATACGGTGTTCTATAGCTCCTGCCTCTTTCCCGGCAAGGATTTTTTCTGCCTGTGTGGTTACTGTTGCACGGTCTTCCTCAACCACCATGCGGAGCCATAAACCGGGGTCCCTGCTGAAATCCCGGGTGGAGTAACCGGTAACTGATTTGCAGCCCGGCCCGTGCAGGGTCTTGACAGCACGCCCGGCTTTAACCCGGACCGTAAAGACATAGTCGGTGACCGCTTCGAAAAGATGCCGGTACCGCTCCTCGCTCTGGCGGAGCGCTTCTTCTGCCTTTTTGTGCAGGGTGATGTCGCGTGCAGCGGCAAAGACTCCTTTGATTTTTCCCTGCTCGTCCCGGTAGACTGCTGCGTTATAGAGCACGGGTATGACATGTCCGTCTGTATGACGGATCTCCAGCGGGTAGTTTCGGACATGACCTTCGCGAAATACCTGTTCATATCCTTCGCTGGCTTTCTGCGGATTGGTAAAGTACCGGGAAAAGTCAGTACCGATGAGAGCCTCCCTTGATAATCCCGTGATCCGCTCGGTTGCCGTATTAACATCGGTGACTTTTCCCTCCGGGCTGATCGTGACGAGCGGGTCTGGGCTTGCTTCCAGCAGGCTGCGATTGTATGCACTGGCAACCCGGAGGGCCTCTTCCGCTGCCTTCTGGTCAGTGATGTCGATACTAATCCCGATCACGCGGGAAACTTCCCCTGCGTCATCATAGAATGCCTTCCCCTGTACAGACATCCACCGTATCTCACCGGAACTGTGCAGGATCCGGAACTGAGGGGTAAAGGGTGCATGACAGGCGATCGCGGCGTCCCGGTCAGATTCAACCGTATCAATATCATCCGGATGAACACGTTGTCGCCAGTCATCGTACGTCCGTATTGTTCCGGGACTCAGGCCATAATGGGCCTCAAGTTCGGGTGACCTGTGCAGATCTCCTGTTTTGACGATCCAGTCCCACATGCCGATGTTTCCGCTGGTCTGCGCAAGCCTCAGTCGCTCCTCGCTCTCTCGCAGCGCTCCCTCTATCCGCTTCCGTTCGGTGATGTCAGTAACCCCGGCGATTGCACCGAGATACTCCCCATCCTTTCCGGTTATCGGGCTGGTTTTTAGACGGGCAAAGATCGGGGTCCCGTCCTTTTTTAAGAATTCAAACTCATGTTGTTCCTTGATCCCTCTCTTCCTGCGTTTAATATTTACCTCGCAAATCTGCCTTCTCTCATCATCCATGAATTCACAGAGATTGCGGCCTTTCATCTCTTCGGCTGTATATCCGAGGATCTCTGCCATCTTCGGGTTTACATACGTAGTGAGTGCATCCTTGTCAATGACCCAGATACCTTCGTTGAGCGTTTCGACGAGCAGCCGGTATTTCTCCTCACTTTCCCAAAGTGCATCCTGTACCTTTTCCCTCTTGGTAATATCCCTGGCAATGGAGAGCGCAACCGTTCTTTTCCCTAACGGAAATATATGGGTGCTGACTTCAACCGGATAGGTACTCCGGTCTTTTCGCTGGTGCACGGATTCAAACGTAGCATGCCCGGTTTTTACCAGTAATGCCGTTACCTCCGGCATGAGTCTTCCCCCGGTTTCTTTCGGCACGATGTCCCGTGGCGACATGTCCAGGAGTTCCGTGCGGGTATATCCCAGCCAGCTGAGGGCAATATCGTTGACCAATATATACTTCCCGGGGCCTTCCGGGGTCAACTCGTGTAAAAATACTGCATCGTTTGCGTTGTTGAAGACTTCACGGAAGAGTTCCTCGCTTTCAACCAGCGTCTGCTGCGCCATTATTCGCTCCCGGTTTGTAAACGCAAGGGCGATCTGGTCAGCCAGCTGGCAGGCAAACGTACATTCATCCGGCTCCCAGTGGTGCAGTTTTTCAACATGCTCGAAGCAGATGAGCCCGATGTTCTTTCCTGAACTTCTCACAACCGCATCCAGCATCGAAGTTATCCGCAGGGGTTTGAGATAACCTTCGACATAGCCGGCAGTCCGGGGATCGGTCAACGGGTTATCTGCGTTAATGAACTTTTCTGACCTGAGTGCTTCGAATTCATTCCGGTACTCGCTTTCCTGAAGGATTATACCGGACGTATGTTTTTTGGGAGTTGATTCAAAGAGATCGATACATGACAGCCGGGTTTCCTGTTCGTCAAAGATCCAGACACCTGCCCGTTCTACCCCAAGCAGGGGTGCCGCCCGCTCTGTGATCATCCGCGCAAGGTCCTCAACCTCGCCCGAAGTGACGAGAGGAGATGCCGATATATCGGCAGTCACCTGCTGCTGGCTATGGCTGCGGGCAAGTGCGCTGCTTAATGAATCTTCCAGTTCTTTGCGCTGTGAGATGTCACGTACAACGGAGATCAGGCGCCAGGGATTGCCCCTGCGGTCCCGCATCAGGGACATGTGAGCTTCGAAAGGAAACACGCTTCCATCCTTCCTTACTCCATGATATCCCCCTATGGCCACTCCCGTTTTTACGATTAAAGCCAAAGCCTGACGGACACGCTCCCACTCCTCAGGTACAATAAAATCGGTGATTTTTCTTCCGATCGCTTCAGTCAGGTCTGATAACCCGAACATGGCGATACCGGCCGAAGAGCCCATCAGGATAGTACCGGAAAGATCCGTAATGGTGATGTTATCCGGGGAGGTATTGATGATCGCCCGGTAATACTCCTCGCTCTCATGGAGTGCTTTTTCTGCCCTCTTCTGCCCGGTGATATCGGTGGCAACAACGGTCAGGACATCCTTTCCGAAATACATTCCCTTGTAGAGGTGGACATCCTTGGGAAAGATCTCCCCGTTTTTGCGCCGGCCCCAGAACTCCAATTGCTGGGGCTCCCCTGCCAATGCCTGCCTTATTTTTTCGTTTATCAGGGAAAAATCATTGAGCCCCGGTGCTGCCAGAAATTCAGGGGTCCGGCCAATGAACTCCTCGCGTTTATACCCGTACATGGCACAGGCCCCGTCGTTCACCTCGACAAATCTTCCCTCGTGATCCTGGATATAGATGGCCTGCTGGATCGTGTTGAACAGACCGTGATAACTTTCCTCGCCCTCGCGGAGTGCTTCTGAAAGATCCTGTCCGGTCACTGTCGCGTTTTTCTTTTTAGGTTTACGGGGGGATTCACCGGATTTCATGATTCACACCAGAAAAAACAATACTGCGGTACGAGAAGGGCAGATTCTCTCTATTTCGAACGGATAATCACAATCCGATAGCTGCGGTATCAGTGCACCCCTTCCTCCGATCATTTAAACCTCACCTGGTGTAGGTATTCTCCTGATCGTTATCGTAAAAGTTGTCCCCTGATCCCGGTCGAGCACAATTGTCCCGTCAACCTGGTCGATAAGGCTGGTCACAAGGCGCATGCCCAGCGATGTGGTGTTCTTCCAGTCAAGCTCTGCCGGTATCCCGATACCGTTATCACGGACAACCAGCGTGATGAGATCGCCAGTATCTTCGCCACGGATACTGATCGCCCCTTCCCTTCCCTGCGGAAAGGCATGCTTGAGGGCATTGGAGATGAGCTCGTTCATCAGGAGGCCAAGGGGAACCGCAGTGTTTATGTCCACCATGATCTCACCCATGGAAAAATCCAGGTGTACCCTTCGCGTATCCGTACCGAAATAGGAGAAGAGCTGGGTTGCAAGGAATCGGGTATAATCCGCAAAGTCGATCCGTGACAGGCTCTCGGAACGGTAGAGTTTTTCATGAACCAGCGACATTGCCCGCACGCGGTTCTGCGTCTCGGACATGATCTTTTTCACTTCGGGATCATCGGTCTGGCGCATCTGGAGGTTGGTTAAACTGATGATGATCTGGAGATTGTTTTTCACCCGGTGATGGACTTCCCTGAGGAGCAGGACTTTCTCATCCAGAGATGCCCGTATGGCTTCCTCATCCTGCTTCTGGCGGGTGATGTCGTGGGCGGCAACGATGATCCGGTCTTTTCTGCCTTCACGCCCCCTGATCACCATGGCATGAATGGACAACGGCGTTGCGCTGCCATCTGTCCTCTTCAGGTGGACAATATTCTCGATCCTGCCATCCTTTAAAAGACTGAAAAAGGAACTGGCGAGAGTACCGTCTTCGACAAGGTAACCGAAATATGAGGTTCCGATCAGGTTCTCTTTGGGTATGCCGGACAATAATTCTCCCGCTGCATTAATATCCAGGATAATACCCTTCTCATCGAGGACTACTATAAGGTCAGGATTTGCCTCGATAACCGACTGGGTGTAATCGAGCGCCGCCAGCACGTCCTTCTCAGCACGCTTACGCTGGACAACTTCGTCTTCAAGTGTCCGGGTACGTTCCCTGACGATCTCTTCGAGGTTCTGGTTCATCCGTTCAAGTTCTGCTTCAGTTTCCTTGAGACGGGAGATGTCCCGCATGGACTCGATGGCTCCGGTGATCCTGCCCTCGGCATCAAGCAGGGGGGATGCAACAAGCGAGAGCGGAATTATGTGCCCGCTGCCATCACGGTTGATCTCCGTCTGCGCTGTTACGGTCTTTCCCTCCCAGTTGATTTGGGTATAATTCAACCGTGCCGCATCCCTGTCCGGATCGAGAACGAGATCGATTAGGATCGGGCGACGTTTTCCGGACAACCAGATGCTGTACTCAAAGTCCCCTTTACCGATAATATCTCCGGCAGAAACGCTACTGAGCTGTTCAAGGGCCCGGTTCCATGCGAGAACTTTCCCGTCCCTGTCGATGACAAACGTGGGATCCGGCAGGAAACTGATGATATCCATGAAGAGCTGCCGGGACTCCCGGTTCTGTCTTTCACTCTCAAGAAGTGCCCTGTCTGCAATATCTTTCTGGATTGCGAGAGAGATTGCACGGCTCAGCACTTCGAGGATGGCATCCATATCCGAAGATATCGGAAATTTCGTAAAGAGAGCAAAAACACCCAGTACCTCACCGGAGGGAGGTTTCAGCTGATAGCCGGAAAATCCTACGAGGCCGAGTCTTTCTGCCCAGACATGATCATGGACCCGGGGATCATGCTGGGCATCATTCGTGAGGAATTTACTTTCCCCGCCGGATGCAATAAGCCCGATCTTGTAGGCCCCGAACGGTACACGGCGATGTGCTTTTCCGTCAATATGGGTATACCTGCCACTGCTTGCTCTCAGGTGCAGGCACTTCTCGCGGAACCGGCATACATGCGGCCCTTCCTCAACGTAGGCATGCATGCAACCGGCACTACACAGGTCTCCCTTATCGATCATCCAGATGCGGCAGAAATCTGCTCCGAATACTTTAATAACGCCGTCGGTTACAATTTTTAATTTTTCATCCAGCGGAGTAGGTGCCAGAATGGAGGTAAGGATCCTGCTTACCCCGTCATGCCACGACCGGATCTTCTCCCGTTCTTCTTCAGCCTGTTTGCGCGCAGTGATATCGCGCCCGATACCCAGCACGCCGATGAGCATTCCCTGGCTATCGTACATCGGTGTCTTGATGGTATCCAGCAGGGCCCGGTGGCCATCATCTGAAAAGGTGATCCATTCTTCGTTGCTTGTGGGCTTTTCCGCTGCTATTGCCTTGCGATCATTCTCGCGGAAGGAGTCTGCCAGTTCGCGATCTACAAAGTCGTAATCGGTTTTTCCCACAAGGTCTGTTTCCTTTGCACCGAAAAAGCGCTCGAACATGGTGTTGCAGGAGAGATAGATCCCATCTTTGTCCTTCAGCCAGATCAGGTCGGGGATCGTCTCTACCAGCGTGTGCAAGCGGGCTTCGCTCATGCGCAGCGCCTTTTCCGCCCGTTTGCGTTCAGTGATATCGAGAATTACTCCCTCATAGTGGGTGATGCTTCCGTCTGCAGTACGTCGGATATGCGTGAAATCCGCTACCCAGAATATCTCGTGGTTTTTCCCGAAGATCCGGTATTCCTGCGTATAGTCATCGATATAGTGGCTGCTGTTGTATTCCACTTCCGTGCTCACTCGCACGAGATCATCGGGATGGATAATGGCGCTGTACTGGATCTGACCCAGGAGAAAATCGTCGCGGGTGTACCCGAACAGGGAGATGTTATCGCTCACCATCTCGACCGGCCAGTTCTCTTCGGCTTTCCAGAGGAAGGCGACAGCCGGGCTGGTGTTGATGATCCTTACCTGCTCTTCCTGCTGGCGGAGCAGTTCATTGATGCGATCCTGGATTGCTTTCTTCTCGGTGATATTCCGTATCGATCCCTGGAAACCTATGGTTTTTCCGGTCGAATCCTTTCGGGCAACCGTAGTAATAAGCGTGTTAATTATTGTTCCATCTTTTTTCTTTAAATCAACAGGATATTCGAACGAATACCCGTTTTCACGAATATACCTGATGTGTGCATCCCGATCTTCGGGATTTGCATATATCTGAGGAATCTGGATCCTGTGCAGGTCTTCCCTGCTGTCATAACCGAACAGGTCAACCGCTGCGTCGTTAAAATCCACCCACCTGCCCTCTATTGTTGTGATAAAAATACAGTCCCGCGACGTGGTAAAGAAAGCACGGTATTTCTCCTCGCTCTCCCGCACGGCTGTTTCCGCCCGCTTGCGTTCGGTGATATCGAGGAAAGCCCCGATCAGGCCCCCAAGAGTTCCGTCATTATTAAAAAACGGGGCTTTGTAAAAGATAACATCGTGGCGGGAACCGTTCGCGTACGGTACCTGGGTCTCATACTGTTGGGGAACGGGATTATCAAACATCTGCTGGTCAGCAGCAGCATACCTGTCAGCAAGATCCCGGGGTGATATGTCATACACGGTCTTACCCATGAGATCCCCCCGTTTTATCCCGATATACTCCTCAAACGGCGGGTTGCACCCAAGGTATTTCCCGTTTTTATCCTTGAAGAAGATGGGCATGGGAAGCGTGTCGATCATGGCAGCAAGGAAACGCGAACTCTCCCCGGCGCGGAACTCGGCGGATTTCTGTGCCGAGACATCGCGTCCAATGGCAATAAAACTGGAAACCACTCCCTGTGTGTTCCGCATACCCCGGGTATTCCAGACAATCGTCTTTTTTGTCCCGTCTGCGCAGCGGATCTCGGTCTCAAAATTTTCAAGGATTGTGTCCCGCCCGATAATTGACTGGATTTCCCGGGTAACTTTTTTCCGGTATTCGTTCTCCGGGTAGAGTTGTTTCCAGACTGTTTTTTTTCCCACGACATCCGTTTTTTTATAACCGCTGATAGCCTCGGCAGCATCATTCCAGATAAGGAGGGTGCCGTCAGGTTCGAGCACCGAGATCCAGACATTGGCGTTTGTTATCACGCTCTCCTGGAACTGCTGCATCTCCCGGAGCGTGTCCTGCGCCCATTTTTCCTGGGTGATATCCTCACCAAATCCAAGTGTTCCCTTGATAGCCCCGCTCTCATCGTGAAGAACGGTATTATACCAGCGGATGATCTTTTCCGTGCCGCCCCGGGTCAGTACCGGGTTTTCGAAAACCCGGTTTTGTTCAACCTGTCCGGCAATCAGCTGTGAAAATACCCTTTTCACCCGCCCCCGGTCTTTTTCCGGCAGGAACAGGTCGGCCCAGATCTTTCCATTCACCTCTTCAGGCTGGCATTCAAGGATCTGACCGCCTTTCCTGTTGAGAAACGTTATCGCCCCGTTCCGGTCGAGCACAAGGATAATTGCCGGTGCAAGGGAGAGATATTGCTCCCTGATCTCTGCGGATTGTTGCTGTCTGTGCTGAGCTTTGTACAGCTGCTCTGAGAGATATGCGATGACTGCTGCAATACCCACAAAGACAAAGAACCGGTACACCGCCCCAAGGATGACCTCTGGCTGGTTTGCATCAAAAGCGATTACCATGGAGAGGTAGGCAAGGGCAAGGAGCGTGGCAGGAACGAACCCTTTCCAGCGGTAGCGATAGGCAAGTAAAACGATCGGGAAATAATAGAGATGCATGAAGATGATGGTGATCCCGTTAGCCAGGCACCAGATGGTTATGATAATGACTGCGACAGACAGCGCGAGGATAATTCCCCTCCACCAGGGTTCAGCGATCCGGAACCGGGATACATCCGGGGATTTCATGACGGGCTCCGCGGTTCCTTTTCATGCAATACCATCGTAAACAGGGTACCTGAAGTCCGGTCGAGTTCCACGGTTCCGTTCATCTGGTCGACCAGCGTATTGACCAGCCGGAGGCCCAGTGAAGGGGTGTCCCTCCAGTCCATTTCTGCCGGAATCCCGATACCGTTGTCCCGGAACAGGATGGTTATGGTATGTTCTTCCTTTTTCACGCTGATGGCAACTTCGCCCTTTCTGCCATCAGGGAATGCATATTTGAGCGAGTTTGAGATCAGTTCGTTGAGGATGAGGCCGATGGGGATGGCGGAATCGATATCGACATTGACATCGTGAACCTCCAGCGTGAACCGGATTCCCCTGCTCTTGGCATCGTAGAACTGGAAGAGACCGGTGCCGAGGAACCTGATGTAATCCTGGAGACTGATTTTGGCGATGTCTTCAGACCGGTACAGTTTTTCATGGACCAGCGCCATTGCTTTGACCCGGTTCTGGCTCTCCCGGATGGCAGCAAGGGTCGATTCATCCTTGATGTACCGGGACTGGAGGTTTAAGAGACTTGCAATGATCTGGAGGTTATTTTTGACCCGGTGGTGGATCTCTTTTAAGAGCAGCACTTTCTCATCGTAGGATGTCTGGAGTTTTCTCTCCGTTTCCAGGCGCTGGGCGTTCTCTTCTTCCAGCGCTTCATTTGCTTTTGAGAGAGCTTCTGTACGGTCTTTGATCCGCTGTTCAAGCACGGTGTTTAAGGAACGGATCTCAGATTCCATGAGCTTGAGGTCGGTGATGTCCTGGTTTGCACCGATAGTACGGATAACTTTTCCGTCAGGGCTCATGATCGGGGCGAACCTTGCAATAATGGTATGGACACTCCCGTCGCGGGGGGTGATGCGGTGTTCAATCTGGCCGGCATAATCCGGATCCGTTGTTGCAAGAATTTTCTGAATCGATGCGAGTACAGCCGGGCGATCGTCGGGATAAACAAATTCCTGCATATAAGTCTCAGCCGGCATCAGGTTTCCCCCCTCGCGTTCGGCTGTTGTTTCATAGAGAGCGTAGAACCGGTCATCGAACGTGAACATGCCGGATGCGACATCATACTCCCAGTTGACAAGACCGGCAATCTCCATCGCCGTGGCTAGTCGCGCCTCGTTCTCCCGCAGGGCTTTCTCCGCCTTCGTGCGTCCGGCCTGTTCATCGAGCATATCAAGGGCAAACGAGATACTCACCGCGATCTCTTCGAGAAGGGCGATCTCTGTCTCATTGAAAAAATTCTTCCCGGATGCATAGATCATGTACGCCCCCACCACTTTGCCGTGGTGACTGAAGGGGAATGCTGCAGATGAATGGTAACCGCGTTTCAGCGCCTCTTCCCGCCACGGTTGCATACGGGGGTCGGTGTCGATATCATTGCAGACATCGTACCGCTTTTCCAGCAGGGCAGTGCCGGTCGGACCCAGGCTTTCGTCGTCACCATTGATGCGAATCCTGATCGATTGGAGATACCCCTCCTCATGCCCCGCATAGGCTATGGGACGGATGGAGCCCGATTCGGAGTCAATCAGGCCTATCCATGACATCCGGAAGCGACCGGACTCAACCGATATCCGGCAAATCTCGGCAGCAAAGGTCTCGAGGTCTTTTACCCGTACAATGGCCTGGTTGATCCGGGACTGGACCGCGTAGAGCCGTTGGGCCGCAAGCATCCGCTCTTCGGCTTGTTTGCGCTGTTGGATCGGGCGTGTTGTGATTACAATCCCGTTCACGCCGGCGATGTCCAGGAGATTGACCCCTATTGAATCGACCCAGATATACTCCCCGTCAGCTTTACGGACCCTGAACTCGGTAGGGATCCCGTCATTCTTCTTTTCATACACACTCCTGAGATCCATTCTGACCCGCTCGATATCCTCGGGGTGGATATACTCAAAAGGATCTTTTCCCATCATGTACCCGGGCGGGTATCCCAGTATAGTTTCAGCAGAAGAGGATTCATAGACTATCAGGCCATGCTGATCGAGGATGCGGATGATATCCGATGAGTTCTGGATAAGGGCCTGGAACCGCGTCTCGGTTGTGCGAACAGCCTCTTCAGCCTGTTTGCTGGCCGTAATGTCGATGACGATCCCGGTAATTGTTGCCGGTGATCCATCGGGATGGCGCCTGGTGATTCCCCCGACATCCCGTAACCACCGGTAAGTCCCGTCTGATGCAAGGATGCGATAATCTGCATTATATCGCGCCACTTTACCCTCAAGATGGTCTTTCATCGCCTTCATTGAGGGCTCATAATCTTCAGGATGCAGGAGTGCGGTAAAATCCTGGTACTGATGGAATTGTGAGGGAGAATATCCCAGCATTATTGCTTTGCGGTCATCGAACCGTACTGCACCATCCGGCAGGTCCATCTCCCACCACGCGAGGCGTCCGATTTCCATGGCGGAATCCAGCCGGGCTTCGTAGGCTCTCCTGAGATTATCTGCCTTTTCACGATCCGTGACATTTTCATGCGTAACAATGATATTACGGATATCCCCGGCTGCATCCCGGATCGGATAGATATGACCAAGTACCCACCGTTTTTGCCCGATTCCTTTGATCGGACTGGTATCATATTGGACGAGGGGGATCGCAACTGCCTCTCCGGAAAAACCTCTTTTGATATAAGACATTATTCCGATGCGGGTAAGCTCCTCATCCATGAGTATATTGTAATCCTTCAAATCCTCAAGGGTCAATCCCCAGAGTTTCTCGAAGGCACGGTTGACCTGTATGGTCCTGCCATCCGGCGACAATATCTGGATGCTTGATGGAGATTGCTCGATTATGGTCCTGAGCCGCTCCTCGCTCTCCACCAGCGATTCCTGCGCCTTTTTCAACGCGGTGATGTCGAATGCAATAATGGCCAGCCGGGGAACTTCCCCCAGAGAGTCGATCAGGGGGGTGATAATCACGTTATGATATCGTCCCTCATTTTCATCCTCGTACCGCACCATCTCTTTTTTCCGTATGGCTTCTTCCACCCAGGATTTCCGGCGTTTGGCCATCGGGGGGGAAAACAGGTTCCAGACGGATGTACCAAGGATTTTTTCAGCTGTTATGCCATACCCCTTCAGGACCGTTTCATTGGCATCAAGCAGTATCCCCTTGCTGTCGATGATGAAGGCACCTATAGTGGGTACGTTCATCAGGGTCCGGGCTTTCTCTTCACTCACCCGTAGTGCCAGTTCTGTTTTTTTCTGTTCAGTGATATCCCTGGCAATCCCCCGGAATCCCAGCAACTGCCCCTCATTTCCGGTTATCGGAACGGAACGGATCTCGATGATACAGGGACTTCCATCACGGCGGTTTGCCGGAACTTCAAGGGTATTGAAGGAACTCTTTTCCTGAACATGTGCAAGGAACCTGTTTTTAATGGCAGGGGCAGATTCCGGCTGGATAAGGGTAAGAAATGATTTCCCGATAAGATCTTCCTGTGCATAACCAAGCTGGATAACGCACTGGGAACTTATATAGGTGAAATTTCCCTGCTTGTCAATCTCCCATATCATATCCGGTGATGCATCTACCATGAAACGGAATTTTTCCTCGCTCTCCCGGAGCATGTCTTCTGCCCGCTTGCGTTCGGTGATATCGTACACGCTTCCAACAAGGTTTGTACAACGACCCGTTGCATCAATCAACGGGGTGACCCTGACTTCACCATATTTTTTTCCCACGGGATATTCTGTAATCTCTTCCCAGGTCACGGTTGTATTGTCCTGAATTGCCTGTTTATACTTCTCAAGTACCAATGTCAAAGACGGTTCCGGAATGACTTCGTGAACGTATTTGCCGAGAACCTGCTCTTGTGTTAATCCAGTAATATCCAGGAATGGCTGATTGACAGAAAGGAAACGATAGCGATTATGTTCTTCGACAGATAAGAAAAACAGGACTTCAGAAATATTTCGATAGATTGTTGAAAGTTGGTACTCCTTGGCTTGCAACTCCTCTTCTATCTGCTTGCGCTCGGTCACATCCTCGTAGATCGCGACAATCTCCCCGGATGGAAGTTTATAGACATAATTCTCACGCCAGCCGGATATGCGGTTGTCGTGATATAACGAGACCGGGTGCGATTCTGCGATCCCGCTCTTTGCCACCCGCTGGAATACGGCAAATAGTCCAAACTCTTTTACGCCGGGAAATACTTCGAGAACACTCTTTCCGATAATCTCATCTTTCCTGACCTGCTCTATCGTCTCTCCGGCACGATTGATATCCCGGATGATGAAGTCCTCCCCATCCGGTGTCATTTCGTAGATTACAACACCGGCTCCCATGTTGTTGAAAAGGTCCCGGAACCGCACTTCGCTCTCGATGAGAGCCTTCTCGGCTTGCTTCCGCTCTGTAATATCCCGGCTGATCCCCTGGAAGCCTTCGAGGGATCCGCCCGGGCCGATTACCGCGTTCGAGCTGACTTCAAACCAGCGGGTGCTCCCGTTTTTATGCAGTATTTCAATCTCAAAAACCGTTGCAAGATCCCGGTTCCCACGGGAATATTCCTCCATCCGCTTCCTGAGTCGTTCCCGGATAGCACGGGCCGATGATTCTGTCAGGATGCCAAGGAGCGAGGTCCCGGTCAGGTCCTGGGAAGAGTAGCCGGTCAGGTTTTCTGCCACCGGGCTTACGTAGGTGAAGGTGAGGTCCGGTGTGGTCTGCCATATGATATCCCGGACATTATCTATCAGGAACCGGTATTTCCCCTCGCTCTCCTGCAATGCCTGTTCCGCCCGTTTCTGCCCGGTGATGTCCCGGGCAAATATCGCGATATAATCCACCTTCGTATGTTCCGGGTTGAAGACAGGGAATATCTCGTTGTGAAGATACATGCCTGACCGCTCATCATCAAAAATGGCGGGGATACCGGTATCAAAGACCCGGTCGATATGCACTTTTCGCTCTTCCGCCACATCGGGAGGCAGAAGATCATAGGCACACCGCCCGGCCGCCTCCCCGGCCGTCTTTCCGAGCCGCCGGGCACCTTCAGTATTGATATCGATAATAATTCCCTGCCGGTCAAGGAGGGCAATGGTATCGTGAGGGGCATTCAGGAGCGTTTCAAGCGTGGCTTCCCGTTTCTGCAGGGTCTCTTCCGCTCGTTTGCGATCGGTGATATCCCGGATCACTTCTATCGCACCGATAGGCTTTCCGGCGGCATCGGATAAGAGAGATGCCGTACCCCACAGGTAAGCCCCTTTCCCGCCATAGAGGGCAGGGATAAACGTCTCTGCGGTTATCTTTCCCTTATCGCGCTGGATATAGTCGTAATTCCTCTCAATTTCCGTATCGTCCCTCCGGACAAGGTCAATGAGAGTCGGTCGCCGTTCTCCATAAAAAGGGAGACTGTATTCATGGTCGCCTTTCCCCAGCATCTCAACAGCCGCAACACCGGTCATCTTTGCTAATGCGTCATTCCACGCAATTACCCGGCCATCATTATCAATCGCGAGCACCGCATCGGGAAGGAACCCGAGGATATCCGCTAAGCGTTTCTGCGAGTCCCGTTCCGCCTCTTCCGCCCGGTTCCTCTCGTGGATATTTTCCCAGTCCCTAAGAGCACGCCTCACGATATGGGGCAGATCCCGAAACGCCGTTGCAGATTTGACCACATAATCGATCGCCCCTGACTTCATGACCTCTACGGCAAGGTGTTCGTCCCCGAAACTGGTCATGATAATCAGGGGAATTGTCACTTTGCCATCCTTGTAGGGCAGGATCTCAAGACCTTTTCCTTCGGGTAAAAGCCAGTCGGCAAGGATCAGATCGGGGGGATCGCGCTCAATGATCTGCCGGGCTTTAAGGATATTTCCTGCAATCGAGACCCGGAACCGTTCCGGATCGTCCCTGAATGCCCGGAGGCACAGCTCCTGGTGGGCGGTATCATCCTCAAGAAGAAGAATATGGGATACTTTTGTTCCCGCTTCGGACTTCACTGGAGGAAACGTGACTGCATGCCCCCGTAATCAGTCCTTTATCGGTTTTGCATTCCAACCCAGCCAGTAGAACCCGAGATCCTTCATGAGTTTTGTAAAGGTCCTGAAGTCGAGGGGTTTTACCACGTAGCTGTTGGCATGGTAATCATAGGATTTGGCAATATCGCTCTCGGCATCGGAACTGGTGAGGATGACCACCGGTATCCGGAGAAGGTCAGGAGTGGTTTTTATCGTCCGGAGCACTTCGAGGCCGTCAACCCGGGGAAGGCGAAGATCGAGCAGGACAAAATTGGGCCGGGGATTTTCTACCGGATCCGAATACGCCCCTCTCCCGAAAAGATAGTCAAGGGCCTGTTCGCCATCCGATACGTGATGGATCTTGTTTGCCACCTGCTGGTCCCGCATGCCCCGTATCACCAGCTCGGCATGGGCTTCGTTGTCTTCGACCAGCAGGATGTGTAAAGGTTCGCCGGTAAGTTCAGCCATAGGAATCTCTCTTTTATTTAACGGGTATTATCCTTATCGGTGTTTGTTTCCACAATGGGGAGCGTAAACCGGAACGTGGTTCCTTTCCCCGCCCCCTCCGGTTCAGCCCGGATCATTCCTTTGTGGGCTTCGATAATGCGTTTGGCGGATTGTAAGGCCGATGACTATTCCCACGGTAGAACTGTTCAGTTTCTCGAACCGGTTGAAGATCCATTCGAGATACGGGATTCAACACCCATACCATTGTCCTGTACAAAGAAGACCGGTGTTCCATCGACCCATTGGCGGCGCCTGGTCATGCGCAGCATTACACGGGTTTGAAAATAATATGAGGAGAGTTATGGATAACAATCGTGATGAACAGGATCCTGACAACAATAGTATTATTTCCCTGTCTTTCAAGAATAAACACGTTGGTCCCGTAACGGGGTGTATACGCTCATGGATCGTTCTTTCTTTTATCGCCTGCAAAAAAAGCCGAACTTACTTGTTGCACTCATCGCAGCCATTACCGCGATAATCCTGATCCTGAACGGCTCCGGGCTCACGATCGGAATAACGAACGTACTCCCGCACCTCTTCTACATCCCGATTATCCTCACAGCATACTTCTTTCCTCGTCGCGGTATCCAGTTTTCAGTCGCTGTTTCAGCAATCTATTGTGGTATGATATTCTCCTTCGACCCCACCCTCCCCGGGGTACTGTTGTCTGCCGGGGGACGGATCATCATGTTTATCCTGATTGCAGCGGTGGTCTCGTTCCTGACGACCCGACTGAGGGAGAGCGAGACCAGTTTCCGGGGTGTGACGGAACGAAGTTCCGACATTATCTTACTCACCGATATGGAGGCGCGGGCAACCTATGTTTCTCCGTCAGTTAAAAGAATTCTGGGTTACGATCCAGCCGAAATCATCGGAAAGCTGCCTGCCGATTTTATTCATCCCGATGATCTCAATAAATTACTGGAGTCCATCCCGCATCTTGAGAGGGGAGTTGTCATCGAACAGATCATGGTCCGTTTCCGGAGAAAAAACGGGGAATATGCGGTCATGGAATTTTCCGGAACTCCTGTCATGAAGGATGGAGCAGTCGCGGGAATTCAGGTTATCGGGAGAGATGTCACAGAAAGGAAACGGGTAGAAGAAGCCCATCGAGAAACCAGCCAGCGTCTGGCAGATATCATCGGATTCCTTCCTGATCCAACGATGGTTATTGACAAGGCAGGCAATGTTATTGCATGGAACCATGCTATGGAACTGATGAGCGGGATACCGGCAGCGCAAATGCTCGGCAAAGGGAGAGATGCGTACATGGCATGGATTTCCGGTCAGACCTGCCCCCTCCTCATTGATTATGTCCTGCGACAGGATGCTGAAGGGATCAAAACCGCCTATCCCCATGCCCACTTCGAAGGAAATATCGTCAAGACCGAGACAGACATTACCCGCGTGGATGGCACCCCCCTCTCACTCTGGATAAGTGCAACGCCGCTGGTTGACCCGGATGGAGAAGTCACCGGTGCGATCGAGTCCATCCGGGATGTCACGCACCAGAAAAAGATTGCACGTGCATTGCGGGAATCGAATGAATACCTTGACACGGTCATCAATACTCTCGCAGACCCCCTCTTTATCAAGGATCGCGAGCACCGCTTTGTCAAACTGAACGACAGTTTCTGCCAGTTTTCCGGGCATAAACGCGAAGAACTGCTGGGAAAATCGGATTATGATTTTTTCAAAAAAGAAGAAGCTGATATATTCTGGGAGAAAGACGAGGAGGTCTTCCGTTCCCATCGGGAAAATGAAAATGAGGAGCATATTACAGACTCGCAGGGAAATACCCATACAATCAGCACCAAAAAGACCTGGTATGTCAATACTGCCGGTGAGGAGTTTATTGTCGGGATCATAAGGGATATCACCGAGCGAAAGAAGATGGAGGCTGCAATTCGCTCAACCAACAAAAAACTCAATCTGCTCTCCAGTATCACCCGGCACGATATCCGGAACCAGCTCATGGCATTGAATACCTATATCCAACTCAGCGAAGATGCTATCAATGAACCAGATGAGCTCAGAAAATTTTTTGCAAAGGAGGCAAAGATCGCAGGCGCCATTGCCCACCAGATCAGTTTTACCAGGGATTATGAGGATCTGGGTGTGAATACTCCCATCTGGCAGAATATCCACACGATAATCACAAGGATTATTCCGCTGCTGCCGATGCAAAACATCGCTGTAGACGCAGGTGATCAAGACCTGGAGATTTTTGCCGATCCCCTGCTCGAGAAGGTGTTTTACAATCTTATCGACAATTCCTTCAAATACGGGGGTGAGCAGCTGACTGCTATCCGGGTAACGAACAGAGAAGTTAACGGAATGCTGGTAATTACTGTTGATGATGACGGAACGGGTATTTCCGCAGAAGACAAACCACAGTTGTTTACCCGGGGTTTTGGAAAAAATACGGGTCTTGGTCTCTACCTCTCAAGGGAAATTCTTGCAATAACCGATATCACGATAACCGAGACCGGAACCCCGGGCACGGGAGCACGGTTCGAGATTACGGTACCGAACGGGGCGTACCGTTTTGCTGACCCGTAGTAAAAACAACCCGGATAATGAACCGGGACTAAAAAACCGGTCTCGTATCTCCCTCCCCGTAATAATCTCCCCCTGCATTCTGAACCGTCCCCGGGCCCACAACCCGGGCCGGCACTATCCCCGCCATAACCACGAACAAGGTCCAGAACACTTTACAGACCTGCACATTCTTCCCGAATGCATCAATCACTGCATCCGCATCCGCCCCATCTGCGCCCACTTCCGGCAACTGGTCCGGATCTGGACCGGGTGGATACCCGGTGCACGCGGGTAAACATGGCGGCCATCAATATCATGCATCTCATCGCAGGGGAGGATGTCGAACCAATCCGGCCAGGACCTGAGAGAAACGAGTCATGGGAAAGAAATACGGATGGCAGAATCCTGATGAATACCTGAGCGGATGGAGCCATTGATGACCCCGGCAGGTTGATCATATCCTGCGTAATCCATGACGGATCAAGTATTATAATTTACATCATCAATAACAAATGAATAGAGTCACAACTAAAGGAAATTATCCAATGGACCATCCCATTATCCTCCACTTGCAGAAAAAACCGGGCCTCCTCTCTTTCCTAATCGCTGCCATCTCTGCCGTAGTCCTGTTCCTGAACGCATATGGGCTCACCCTCGGCATCACAAATGTGCTCCCGCACCTCTTCTACATCCCGATTATTCTCACAGCATACTTCTTTCCCCGCCGGGGGATACTCTTCGCGTGCGCACTCTCGGCGATCTACTGCTGCATGATATTCATTATTCATCCGGTCTTTCCCGGGGAACTCATATCCGCAGGAGGAAGGATCGTTTTGTTCATCGTAATCGCTGCCGTAGTCTCATTCCTCACATTGCGGGTCCAGGAGAGCGAGCAACAGTTCCGGGGCGTTGCGGAGCGAAGTTCCGATGTCATTATCCTCACGGACATAACGGGAAAAGCAATGTACGTCTCCCCGTCTGTGGAGAGAATTCTTGGGTGGAGCTCTTTTGAGATCATGGGGAAAATGCCCGGGGAGTTTATCCACACGGACGATTCCGGCATGGTGCTAGCCTCGATTCCGGATATCGGACAGGGAAAAAAAATCAACGAGATTACCATCCGGTTCCGGAAAAAGAATGGGGAATATGCTATCATGGAGTTTTCCGGAGCACCGGTCATAAAAGAGGGGACAGTCACCGGAATCCAGGTGATCGGCAGGGACATTACAGAACGCAGGAAAGCCGAGAAGGCTCTCATTGAGAGCGAGGAAAAATACCGTCTGCTTGCGGATTATACCTTTGACTGGGAGTACTGGATAGCGCCCGACGAGACCATCCTGTATACCACGCCTTCCTGCGAGCGAATCACCGGGTATACCTCCCGGGAATTTGCAGAAGATAAAGGTTTGATCAAAAAGATCATCCATCCTGATGACAGCCATGCTCTCGATCACCACATGACGCAGGGATTTACCCGGCAGCAGCCCGGTGCCGTTGATTTCCGTATTATTCACCGGAACGGGGATATACGCTGGATCGGTCATGTCTGCCAGCCGATTTATAATGCACGGGGAGAATTCACCGGGCGGCGGGCCAGCAACCGGGACATCACTGTCCGCAAACGTGTGGAATATGAACTGCGGGATGCCAACCGGCGCCTTACTGATATCATCGATTTCCTTCCCGATCCCACCATGGTCATCGATACGAACGGAAAGATCGTGGCGTGGAACCGGGCAATGGAAAAATTAACGGGGATACCACCTTCTTCCATTCTCGGTAAAGGGGATTATGCTTATGCAGTCTGGTTCTATGGAAAACCCCGTCCGGTTCTCATAGATCTGGTGCTGCACGATGATCAGGACGCGATCGGGACGCAGTATCCTAATTCTCACCGGAACGGGCACACCATCCTTGCTGAGATCGAGACACAGCGGCCTAATGGAACCCGGCTTCAGTTCTGGATTACGGCAACTCCCCTTTTCAACCAGAACGGGGAGATCGTTGGCGCAATTGAATCGCTCCGTGATGTCACGCACCAGAAAACAATTGCCCGGGCATGGAAGGAATCGAAGAACTATCTCGATGCCATCATCAACACCATCTCCGATCCGGTCTTTGTCAAGGATCGCAGGCACCGGTTTGTGACCCTGAACGATGGTTTCTGCCAATTCATCGGCTATACCCGGGAAGAACTTTTAGGAAAAACCGATTATGATTTCTTTCCCAAAGAGGAAGCAGATGTTTTCCGCAAAAAAGATGAGGAAGTGTTCAGCACACGGGAGATAAACGAGAATGAAGAAAGCCTGACCGATGCCCATGGGAACCGGCATACCATTGTCACCAAGAAATCCCTGTACATAAACAGCGACGGCGAAGAATACCTCGTCGGTATCATCCGGGACATTTCCGAACGGAAACAGATGGAGACTGCCATCCGCGAAGTGAACAAGAAATTAAATCTTCTCTCAAGCATCACCCGTCATGATATCCGCAACCAGCTTCTCTCGCTGACCGCTTATCTGGAGCTGTCAAAAGAGACCCTTGGCGATGCTGCAAAAACTTCGGAATATATTGTTAAGGAAGAGCGGGCTGCAAACGCCATCGAACGGCAGATTCTCTTTACCAAAGAATACCAGGATCTCGGCGTTAAAGCTCCCGTCTGGCAGAACCTCTCCCTCTGTCTTAAACTGGCAGTTACCGTTCTCCCGATGCGCAATGTCCGGGTCGTGGATGAGATTGCCGGTCTTGAAATATATGCAGACCCGCTTTTTGAAAAAGTGTTCTACAACCTCATTGACAATGCTCTCCGGTACGGCGGCCAGAATATGACCACGATCCGGTTCTGTCATCAGGAGTCAGGAAAGGATATGATGATCTCTGTTGAGGATGACGGTGACGGAATACCGGCAGAGGATAAGAAAAGGTTGTTCGGGCGCGGGTTCGGGCACAATACCGGTCTCGGCCTCTTCCTCTCCCGCGAGATCCTGTCGATCACCGGTATTACGATCACGGAGCGCGGGGAACCGGGCAAAGGGGCACGGTTCGAGATCATGGTACCGAAGGGGACGTGGCGAACCGCTGATATGAAGTAAGGACTGGCATCAATGGCGGAGAACAAAAATCTTCACCGGCCACGATCTATGGTCTGAAAAGTGTACTGAACCAACACAATTATAATCCAAAAAGTGTAGAATATATCCTGTTTATGGACCGAAAAATTTCTGCCCGGTTGAAACAATGGAAAAATACTCCCCATCATAAACCACTTCTCCTGTATGGAGCCCGGCAGGTGGGAAAGACCTATTCAATCCTTGAATTTGGAAAGAAACATTACAAAAATGTTGTCTACATAAATTTTGAAGCAAATGCAGAGGCTGCGAACATCTTCAGGCGGGATCTGAATCCTTCCCGGATCATAAAAGAACTCACCGCATTATCCGGTCAGACAATACTGACGAACGAAACCTTGCTGTTTTTTGATGAGATACAGGTATGTGAACAGGCCCTGACATCCTTAAAGTACTTCTGCGAAGATCGTACCGATTATCACATTATCGCTGCCGGCAGCCTGCTCGGGGTTGCTCTTAACCGGGAACACTATTCGTTCCCTGTCGGAAAGGTTGAGATGATCACCCTGTACCCGCTCGATTTTGAAGAGTTCTTATGGGCAGTGGGGAAACGGGAACTCTCTGAACTGATCAGGGATTCATACCGCTCTGACACTCAGATGGCACTGCACGAAACCGCTCTTGATCTCTACCTGCTGTACCTTGTGGTGGGAGGAATGCCCGGTGCGGTCATGGAATACAAAGACCGGCAGGACTTTGATCTTCTCCATTCCGTTCAGAAAAATATCAGTGATGCTTATATCGCCGATATGGCAAAATACGCAGCCCCTGCAGAAACGACAAGGATTATGGCAGTGTTCCGCAGCATCCCTGCCCAACTGGCAAAACCCAATCATAAATTTCAATACCGATTAATCAAATCCGGTGCCCGTGCAAACCTGTATGAATCATCCCTCAACTGGCTCAAAGAATCGGGCGTTGTTATCATCTGCACCAGAGCTAAAGAAGGCAGACTTCCCCTTTCGGTATATGGAGAATCATCCTTTTTTAAAATATACATGACCGATACGGGTCTCCTTTGTGCTCATTTCGGCATACCCGCACACCTGATTTTACAAAAAAGTTCACAACTGGATAGTATCAAGGGTGCTCTCACAGAAAATTACGTCTGTTTTGCCCTTCTTGCAAATGGATACACCCCCTATTACTGGGAATCACCGGGAAAGGCAGAAGTAGACTTCATCGTTCAGAATAAAACCGGCGGAATCGTTCCCATTGAAGTAAAATCTTCAGAAAATGTGCGATCGAAAAGCCTTGCGCAATATATTGATCATTACCATCCGGAGTATGCCATTCGAATATCCACAAAAAATTTTGGATTTGATAATAACATTAAATCGGTCCCCCTGTATGCAGTGCACTGCATCAACGAATGAAAGGGGAATCTTCCCTGACCGCGACCGGCTCCCCGTATTCCTGGATATCCCCGATTTTTCAGATCCCTGGATCGAAGAACCCCGTTCTTGTCCCGCCTTATTTTCCAAAAAATCCGGCATCCCGGAAAAAACGACCCTCACATTCGCATTCCGGCAGGGTTTCCGGGGTCCGGATGGGGTAAACTAAGTAGCAAAAACAGCTTCGGTGTAAGGGCCTTTGGCGGGCTTCAGGTGAGGGGCTTTCCGCCCGTATTTTGGCAAACAGGGCGATAATTAAGTGTATTTTTCACACGCACCGAAACGGACGGATTTTCGGGGGTTTCTGGTTAAGGGTATGGTAAACGGAGCCCGAATAAGGCGTATTTTCCCTTGGGTTGCCTACACACTGATTACAGGTTCCTCATACGAGAATAATTAGGGAACAGATCACCGATCATATACTTTCTTTCTCGGGCCTGTTTTCACAACGGAGATCCGCCATTTGGAATCAGCGATTTTAAGGATAACGCGTCGGGTTCCTGCATGGTGAAAGTAATACAGATACCCTTCGCATCGTTCTGCTGTGCGGTCCGGATCTTCAGATAACGATTCAATTTTATCAACAATTCGTTTTGAAAGGTGCGAGGGTAATTTCTCCAAATCTATACGGGAGCGATCCGCCCGGAGAAAAGAATAACTCATGGGATACCCGGTTTGGCCCACAATTCTTTGGTTGTGTATACACGCTCCTTTAAAAATATCGCTACGTGATGTGAGCGGAACGGGCGCGAGCCCGTGGAGACGAACATTATGGAAGCGACTATGGCTCACTCCGAACAGCTACATGCCCGTTACATATGCAATTTCATCATCATGATGAAGAAATGGGAAACACGAACCGCTGGAGCCTATTTTCTTCAGAGCCTGTACATGCCAGATACATTGGCCGATGATATTCTGCACAAGTAGATCATGTTAATTAAAACGGGATAATATCCGGCATTGCCCATGTAGCCGCCGTTCAACCTTCGATGCAGAGCATAGGAAAGAATAAATATCGTTACGTTTATCAGAAAATTTAATTAGATCTCAATCCTGTTCGCATCATGACAACTCCGCCAGTCATCATCCGGGCGGGAATACGCCATTCGGGTACAAAAGCAGGGAGCTCAAAATCTGTGCTCAGTCTGCCGACCCGCATTACTTGAATGGGATATGACATGGATTTCGTTATCAAAAACCCGGATGATTCCCCTGAAACCATCCGCGTCTTGTGCAACGACACCCTTAACCTGCGAAAATATAACCGGCTGCGGGGTTTTTCATTGAATGTCAGAGCCGGATCCAGTTACGGCAGCTGATCGCCCGGAATTGTGAGGGAATCGTAATCGAGCAAACAAAATATTTTATCAGACCGCGGTATAGGAACTATATAATGAGGGAACCCCGGATAACGGATTCAGGACTCGGTGCATGATGGAGAAAAGGACGATATTTATTGTAGAAGATGAAGCGATCGTTGCAAACGATATCATGGAGACCTTAAAAGGCCTGGGATATACCGTTTCCGGGATAGCAAAATCCGGTGAGATCGCGGTGGAAAAAATCAAAGAGATGAAACCGGATCTTGTCCTTATGGACATCCATCTTGCCGGAGAGATGGATGGGATTGAAGCCGCAGGCAGGATCCATGTACTCTGCAATATCCCGGTCATCTATCTCACGGCGTATGCAGACCCGGCGCTGCTTGAACGGGCAAAGGTAACCGTTCCCTATGGTTATGTCTTAAAACCCTACGATGAACGTGAACTCTATTCCGTTATTGAGATGGCACTCTACAAGCACAAGATCGAACGGCAACTCAGGGAACGTGACGACACCATACGCACGCTGCTCAACGCTACGGACAATCCCTCCGTCCTGCTGGACAAACATGCAACGATCATGGCGTTGAACGAAGCGATGGAAAAGAGAGCACAGGACACCGCAGGGAGCCTTATCGGCAAGTCCTTTTTTGAACTGCTTACCCGTCAATCCATCTCCGCGCCCCTCGCAGAAGCAGTACGGCAGGCAGGAGCCGGAAAAACAACCCGGGTTGAGGAACATGTGGGGAATATCTGGTATGACAGCGCTGCGATTCCCATTGCAGACTCCGAGGGAATTATCCAATCGATTGCGGTATACTGCACCGATATCTCCCACCGGAAAGATGATGAGATAGCCCTGAAGTCCTTAAATGATCAGCTCGTAGCAGAACGGATCCGGCTCGCCACACTCGATGCTGCTCTGGACAGCATGGATGACCCGGTCATTATCACGGATTCGGCGGGCATAATCACGTATGTAAACGAGTCGTTTAAAACACGATTCGGTTATACTATGGCGGACATCGTTGGAAAACACTTCAGCTCACTCGCAGCCCCGGAGAACAAGTTTTCCCTGAGTGTCGACGGATTTGTCACGGACCAGAAATCGGTCCGGACGGGCAAATTCATAGCCCGGAACAAATACGGGCTGAACCTGGCGTTTCTCCTCAAAAGTTCCCCATTGTATGAAGAAAACCGGATGAGATACCGGGTCATTGTGCTCCGCGAGGAGATATTGGGCAAAAAGTAACAGGTTGACTAAGAAAGAGCAAGTGCTCTCCCTTCCTTAATCGACTAAAATTACTCTGTTTTTCAGACCCCCGGAAAAACGCCCCTCATAGTCGCATACCGGCAGGGTTTCCGGGGTCCGGATGGGGTAAACTAAGTGGCAAAATCAGCTTCGGTTTAAGGGCCTTTGGCAGGCTTCAGGTGAGGGGCTTTCCGCCCGTATTTTGGCAAACAGGGCGATAATTAAGTGTATTTTTTACACGCACCGAAACGGACGGTTTTGCGGGGTTTTCCGATTTTGGCTGGCGTATCATAAAGGGAAAAATCGCCCGGGATGGGCTTATTTGCCCCAGGACCCGGACCCTCCTGCTATCAGTCTCTTAGAAGAGGGATAAAGGAGGGGGCGGATCGTTTCACACCGCATTTCCATAAGGCAGCCGCAGAACCCAAAGAGGAGCATATCACCTATCCAATGGCAGAAGAACGCGTTTTCATGTAAAAAAAGGCGATAAGAGACGAATCGTTTTTGGTTCCCCCCTCACGTAGCATTCGTTTCCATAATTCCCGGCAGCGTGAAGCAGACCGTTGTTCCCTTTCCCTCACCTTCCGACTCCACCCAAATCTTTCCTTTATGGGCTTCAATGATCCGCTTCACCGTGGCAAGCCCGATGCCGGTACCGGGAATGTCCGGATGGAAACGCTCATACAGTCCGAAGACTTTTTCCAGGTTCTCCTGGTTAATTCCCATTCCGTTGTCCTGCACATAAAAGACTGTTATTCCGGCATCGTTGCGTACGCCAACTTCCACTCGCGGTTCCGGTTGCTCACCCATGAACTTGATCGCATTGTCCAGCAGGTTGGTCATCACCTGAAGCAGCCTCTGCCGGTCGCCCGAAACGACCGGCAGGGTGTCAGGAATTATTAACGTGACCCCGTGTTTTTGTAATGAGGCGTCCAGTAACCCTGCTGCATCCAGCGCGAGTCTGCGGAATGGTACCGGCAATGGCGTATCAATACTTTTTCCACTACGGGACAGCGCAAGGAGGGTGGTGATCAGGGACTCTAATTTTTCCGCAGACTCAGACATCCGCGAAATGTCTGTTTTTACCCGGGACGAATCCCCGTTTTTCAGGTCATCTTCAAGGAGGGAGAGAAATGCCCTGATGGAGAGGAGGGGACTCTTTAAATCGTGGGATACGGTATAGGTGAACCGGTCAAGCTCGGCATTCTTCCGGGCGAGTTCATGGATGAGGTTCTCTCGTTGCACATCCGCCTGCTTTCGCCCGGTGATATCACGGATGTGGGAAACCCAGGTCCTCTTTCCGTCGTAGGTGACTAGATGGCCGCTCGATTCGACCGGGAGGGTTGTACTGTCCTTTCGCAGGAGCCGGGTCTCGAACAGAACTGATTCCTTCGTTGCGGTCTGCCGGATTATCTCTCCAAGCTGGGGGTGAAGTTCAGCGGGAACAATATCAGGTGGACCCATGGTGAGCAGCTCGGCCCGGGAATACCCTAGCATCCGGCACGCGACCGGGTTCGCGTCAAGGAAGCGGCCGGGCGACCCCTCCGTTGTCAGGGTATGCAGCAAAATCGCATCGTTTGCCCAGTCGAATACGTTATGGAATTTCTCCTCGCTTTTCTGCAGCGCATCTTCAGCCTGTTTGCGTTCGGTGACGTCCCGTATGGAAACGAGGTCTGCGGGTTTTCCCTCATAGATAATAACCTTCCCAATGCTTTCCACGTAGATTTTTTTTCCTTTTGCCGATATCACATAGTAGTGTGCAAGGTATGCATCGTGACCCTGAGATACCTGCACAAAGTCCTTAACAACATCTTCCCGAGACTCTGATGCGATGAATTCCATCACATTCCTGCCAATTAATCCTGCAGGATCATCGGATTCTATCGTGCGAGCCATAGCATTGTTTACAAAAAGGATCGTCCCCTGTAAATCAAGGATCAGGATTCCATCAAGGGCATACTCAACAAGAGACCTGAACTTCTCCTCGCTCTCCCGGAGTGACTCCTCTACCCGTTTGCGCTCGGTGATGTCCCGTGCTGCTGCAAAGACCCCCTTGATATTCCCGTTACGGTCGGGATATACGGCTGCGTTGTAAAGAACGGGCATGATGTGCCCGTCGCAGTGCCGGATCTCAAGCGGGTAATCAAGGACTTTTCCCTCGGAAAAGACCCGCATGTACCCTTCACGGGCTTTCTGTGGTTCGGTGAAATATTCCGAGAAATCGGTGCCGATCAGTTCCTTCCTTGTCAGGCCGGTCGCCGTTTCCGTTGCGGTATTCACATCCTGGATCTTCCCGTCTTTACTGATGGTCATGAGCGGATCGATACTCGTCTCGATCAGGCTGCGGTTATAGTCGTTGAGGTCACGGATTGCTTCCTCAGCCTGCTTCTGTTTCGCCCACGTCCGCAGCGCGTCAATACCATAGGCCAGATCGTTTGCCAGCTCTTTGAGGATTTTTACTTCTTTAGAATCGAATGCGTCCGCCTCGCTGGCATAGATGCCCATCGCTCCGAACGTCCTGCCTTCACGGGTCAGCGGCAGGGCAATGATCGATTGATAGCCGCGTTTCATGGCCTCATCTCTCCACGGAGCGAAAGCATGGTCCATGGAAATGTTGCGAGCCATGGACGGTTGCCCCGAACGTATCGCGGTACCGCCAGGGCCACGGCCCCGGGGGCTGTCCTCAGCCCAGGTAAGATGAGCAGTCTCGATGTATCCCGAGTCGACACCGGCATGGGCCACCGGGCGCACGGTCTTTCCTTCATCCTGTTCCGCAAACCCGATCCAGGCCATGCGATAACCGCCAATATCGACAGCGATCCGGCAGATCTCGTTCATCAGTTTTGTTTCATCAGTGATGCGAACCATTGCCTGGTTGGCATCGCTGAGCATCTGCAGCGCACGGTTGACCCGGGTAAGCTCTTCCTCCGCCTGCTTGCGGTCAGTGATATCCCGGTTGCTTACGCGTCTGCCAAGCTCAGTACCGTCATGGGCTGTCACCCGCTGACAGGCATGACCGATCCAGCGTATTGAACCATCCCGGTGAATGATCCTGAAATCAACAGACCGGGCTTCAAGAGTCTCCCATGCGGTGCGGTTGTGTTCATCCATCAGGAACTGGTCATCGGGATAAACGATCTTTGTATACAGTTGCGGATCGGCATTAAACGCCTCCGGGGGATATCCGGTGATACGTTCACAGGACGGTGAACAATAGAGTATCTGGTGATCCCGACCCAGCCACAATTCCCAGTCGAAGGTGAAATCTGCGACAGTGTGGTACTTCTCCTCGTTATTTCGCAGATTCTCATCGGCCTGCTTCCGGAAATCAATCTCCTCTTCAAGCCGGAGGGTTGTCTCCTCCAGCTCATGGGTCCGCACCGCCACACGATCGGCAAGCGTTGCATTGAGATCTTTGAGTTCCTTTTCTTTCTGCCAGATACGGTGCCAGAGCAGTTCATACGGCTGCTCCTGTCCGAATACAAGGAATGCCATGTAAAAACACAAGGTAGCGGCCAGCCGGAAGAGATGCCCGAGCATGTTCATGAAGCCATACACGCTGATATACGAAGTAAATGCGAGCTCGGCCCCGATTGTTAAGAAGTTTGCTGCAGCAAGGAGCAGGAAGATCCGGGGATCGAAATACTCCCGTTTATAATAGAGCGCGATGGTTGCAAGGATAAGGATGAATGAGATGAGGTACTCGCTCCCTATCTTGAACGGTGTCAGCCCCTGCCCTTCGATAAAGCAGTGCGGGAAGATGCCGTACCAGATCGATCCCAGCAGGAGCGCGGTGACTGCTGCGTATCCGAAAAAAAGCACCGGCAGGCGTATCTTTCTTCCGATAACAAGCGGGGCTGCAAGCAAGGTCGCCGCCTGGAGGTATCGCCCGGCAATCCAGAGCTGGGTGGGGAGATCTGCGGTTGCCGCAGGAAATACCCCCATCCCTTTGTAAGCAAGAGTATGGATAACATCGATAGTACAGATAAAAAAAAACCCGATACCGATAACAAAGAAATATGAATTGTCGATATGTTTCCGTGCATTTATTATCAGCACGAAAATGGAGAACCCTATCACGACGGTTGTAATCTCGATAATGCTGTGGAAGAGGAGATAATTGGACTGACTTAAAAGGTAGAGGAGAACAAAAGCAGCAGCACTGCAGGCAAGGGTCAGGACAAGGGAAGCCTGGGGGAACAAAGACGGGGGCGAAGCGTGTTCAGCCATTTAGCACCGCCCCCGGTCCAATGCCCATTCGTTCCCAATTTTTTTGAGGACCGGTCCAGGAATCCCGATAAAAAAATGTTCAGAACCGTGTTCAGCTGCCCCTGTATCAAAAAGCGTGTTGGCTGCCGAACGGTCTGCCGGGGGAATCGCCACTGTCAATGCAGACGGGAGGCATTCTTCGGGGGGTTCCCGTAAAAATCCGTCCTTCTGGTCCATAGAACACACATTTCCGGGACTGTAGGTCTATGGATAATCAGTATTATATATAATAAAGTAATGGGTGGATTATCCGACAGTTTTTCATGAGAATGATGCGCCCGATGTCATAACGGTCATGCGTACCGGACGAGCGTGAATATGCCGGACTTAAGGAGTTTTTGACAGAATACCCCGGCAAGGTCCAATCACTGCTGCTGATCACCCGGGATCTGGAGCGGGAAACGGAGGGGATCCGCTGCATTCCGCTCTGGAAGTGGCTGCTCATGCACTAATCCTGATCAGGACCGGCCATGATCCAGGGTTCCTGCGGGTACAGCCGGCAGCGTAAACCGGAACGTGGTACCTTTCCCGGGTCCCTCAGATTCCGCCCATATCTTCCCGCCATGCACTTCGATGATCCGCCGGCTGATCGTCAGGCCTATCCCCGTACCCCGTGCAGAAGCATCGAGTTTTTCGAACAGGTTGAAGATCCGTTCAAGATACCGGGGATTGATCCCGATGCCGTTGTCCTGCACGAAGAAGACCGGGGTCTCTCCGGTTGTGTCCACACCGATCCGGATTTTGGGGTCAGGCCGGTTCCCAAGGAACTTGATTGCATTCTCGATAAGGTTGACCATCACTTCCCGGATACGGGCAGAATCGACAATCACCTCCGGCAGATCGGGCGCAATCTCGACCGTGACACCCCGTTCGGTGAGTGACCCGGCAAGGAGATCCACTGCTTCAGACACAATCCTGCCAAACGGGATCTTTTCCGGGGGGTTAACGATCCTTCCCACGCGGGAAAGTTCCAGGAGGTCGGCAAGAAGCGACTGCATCGTGTCGGCAGCCTCAGTGATGCGGTGGATATCTTTTTTCAGCAGGAGATGGTCCGCTTTTAATGCATCGTCTTCGAGCAGCCCGGCAAACCCGCGAATGGTGATGAGCGGGCTCTTGAGATCGTGCGAAACCGTGTAGGTATAGCGTTCGAGCTCTGTGTTTTTCTGTTCGAGTGTCCGGATAAGTTTCTCACGCTGGGTCTCGGTCAGCTTGCGGTCGGTGACATCATGGATCACACCATCAATGAACTGCGGTGCCAGATCCTGGCCGGGAACCACCTTGCCCCGTTCAATGAAGTACCGCCAGCTGCCATCCTTATGCCGGAACCGGTATTCAACACTGAAGGTTGTGGATTCTGCAACTGCTTTCTCCACGGCTGCAAGAACCCGGGGAATATCATCGGGATGAATGAACGGCTCAATGGAACAGACGGCACCTTTTACCAGTTCTTCAGGAGCATACCCGGATAACGCGGTCAGCTGATCGTTAAAGAAGACCATACGGTTGTCCTCCCGCAGGTGGATACGGTACACGATACCTGGTAAATTCTCGGCAAGCACCCGGTAGGAAGCTTCGCTCCCGCGCAGCGCCTCTTCCGCCAGCTTGCGCCCGGTGATGTCGGTACCCTGTGCGATGGTGGAGATGATCGTGCCATCAGGGCTTACGATATTGGCCGAGTTCCAGAGCACGATCCGGATCTCTCCGGACCTGTGGAGAATGGGGATTTCGACAACTTCCCAGCGCTCTCCTTCAAGGGTCTTTTTAATCTGCTCAACCGACCCGTCCCTGCTCGATTCCGGGAAGAGGATTGCAAGGTGCTGCCCGATGACGTCCTCTTCGGTCCGGCCCGTCAGCTTTTCAAAGGCGTGGTTAAAGCGGGTGATACGGAACTGCGGGTCCCACACGATGATCGGAGCATTGGCATAATCGATCAGGTTCTGGAGATACTCATTGGTCTCCCTCAGTGCATCTTCAGCATTCTTCCGTTCGGTAATATCAACCCACTGGCATACCACATGGGTCAGTTCACCCCGTGCATTCAGGATCGGGAATAAGGAGACATCGATATGCATGTCGCGTGCTCCTTTGAAATCGACATCACCGGCATCTGCCGCTTTCCACCGGATACTAAAACGTGCCGGCGTGTAGTTGTCGAACACCGCCCGTACACCGGGCATGACCCCCTGGGTCTCCAGGTTGGTGTCCCTGAGCACATTGTATTTGCCCACAATGTCATCAGGGGTGAGACGGATGGTCTGGCACAGGGAGCGGTTCACTCTTGTAACCGTCCCCTCTTTATCGCAAATCCACATCGAGAAGGGGCTCATGTCGATGATCATGTCAAGGAAGGCATTGGATGATTTGAGATCTTCCTCTGCTGCCTTGCGTTCGGTGATGTCCTGTCCCTGTGCGATGGTTGAGATGAGGGTTCCGCTGGGATCAACAATATTTGCCGAGTTCCAGAGCACCATCCGGATCTCTCCGTACCTGTGGAGAATGGGGATTTCGACAACTTCCCACCGCTCCCCGGCAACGGTCTTTTGAATCAGTTCGAGAGAAGCTTCCCGGCTTGATTCCGGGAAGAGCCGGGAGATGTGCTGGCCAATGGCTTCCCGTTCGGTCATGCCGGTCAGATCCTCGAATGCGTGGTTGAACCGGGTAATCCGGAATTCCGGGTCCCAGACAATGATCGGGGCATTGGCATAATCCAGCAGGCTGCGGAGGTATTCGTTGGTCTCGCGGAGCGCTTCTTCTGCCCGCTTGCGATCAGTGATATCCCGATCAATTCCGCGGTACCCGCAGAATGTTCCATCCGGGCGAAATACCGGAACGCCGCTGGTATCGAGGATGACTTTATGGCCGTCTTTATGCAGATTCGTATTTTCAAGAGATGAGAACATTTGTTGTGAAGCAACAATCTTACTGAAGATCTCACCGACACGCGCAGCCTCTTCCGGAGGCATGAAGTCAAAGGGGGTTTTACCCGGTAATTCCTCGGGGTTATACCCGAGAATCGCGAATATCTGCGGACTTGAATAGGTATAGTGCCCGGTTTCATCCACTTCCCATACCCAGTCGCTGGTTGTTTCGACAAGATTTCTGAACCGGTGCTCGCTCTCGCGCAGAGCATCTTCTGCCACTTTGCGCTCGGTGATATCCTGGATTATCGTGACAAAATACTGCGGCTTGTTGTTTTCATCCCGCACGAGGATATGGCTGACAAAGGCCCGGATGATCCGGCCGTCTTTTTTCATATACCGCTTCTCAAAATGCGCCGCCTCCTTTGTGCTGAAAAGGAGATCCAGGCGTTCCGCCTCACTGGATGCGATATCCTCCGGGTACGTGAGATCGGTATAATTGGACTGGAGAACCTCCTCTTCCGAATACCCCATCATTCTCGTGAATGCCTGGTTTACTTTCATGAACCGCCCGTCCAGTGCGGTCAGCGACATCCCGATTGCGGCAAGATCAAAGGCAGAACGGAACCGCTTCTCGCTCTCGCGCAGTGATTCCTCGGCAGCCTTGCGATCGGTAATTACGTCGAAAACGGTTACAAAATACCCGTGCTGCGGGGAATATACCGAGATTGAGAACCACATTGTTAAGGATTCCACGAATATCTCGAACCGTTCGGGAATGCCGGTTGATGCCACCCTTCCGTAAACTTCGAAAAGCCGGGGATCTGCCTCGCGGATACCCGGGATGACTACCGAGACATTCTTTCCTTCCACATCGTGTAACCCGGTCAGCTCCCCAAAGGCACGATTCACGGCAAGGTAGGTGAAATCCCGCGGGTCACCGTCTTCATAGATCATTTTGCAATATGCAAACCCGTTCAGCATATTCTCAAACAGGGAGCGGTAGAGCCGCTCACTCTCACGAAGGGCTTCTTCCGCCTGCTTCCTGTCCGTAATATCCTGCCCCTGTGCAATGGTGGCGATAACTGTTGTCCCGTCATCAGCATAGATTGTTGCCGAGTTCCAGAGCACAGTCCGCCGGGAGCCATCCTTACGGTGGATGGGGATCTCTATTGCTTCCCATCGTTCACCTCCCGTTGCCTGCCCCAGGAGAGCCATCGACCGTTGACGTGAATCGTCGGGAAACAGGATGTCGACAGGTTTTCCAATGACCCCTTCCGCAATGCTCCCCGTCAGGCGCTCGAACGCGTGATTGAACCGGGTGATCCGGAACTCCGTATCCCAGACAATGATCGGAGCGTTTGCATAATCGAAGAGGCTGGTAAGGTACTCGTTGGTCTCGCGGAGCGCTTCTTCCGCCCGTTTCCGCCCGGTGATGTCCCGGTTGGAGATCCTTCTTCCGGCCCATGTGTCATCATCTGCAAAGATCGCCTGGCAGGTATGGCCGATCCAGCGTGTGGAACCGTCCCGTGCAATAATGCGGAACTCAATCTCTGCGGAATTGCTACTCTGCGTATTGTTTGCATGGAGTGTGAGGTGTTCCTCCCACCGGGCACGGTCATCGGGGTGGACGATCCGTTCCATCAGATCTTTGTCAGCAATAAATTCAGTGGGAGCGTAACCCGTGATGCGTTCAACGGATGGTGAGACATAGATAACGTTCCTGTTCGGACCGATCCAGTATTCCCAGTCATACGTCCAGTCGATCATGGTGCGGTATTTCCGCTCGCTCTCGGCTAATGCCTGCTGGCTCTTTGCCAGTTCATCGTAGTTTGCTGCCAGCTCCTCGTCGCTCGCAGTAATCTCTTCATACGCAGCCTCAAGATCGGTAGTCTTCTGGCGCAGCGCCTCATCCGCCGAACGCTTCCGGAGATGGTTCCAGACCCCCTGCATCAGGAGCGTGAGGTTGTCCACATCCAATGGCGTATAATCAGCGTCTTTATTGGCAACGGCACAGACCATGACGATCCGCTGCTGATCGAAGATCGGAATGGATGCAAACCGTGTGATGGGAACATGTCCCGGGGGAAGACCTTTCTTTGCCGCCTGGGGTGCGTTATAGTCATTGACGATAAGCGGGGTTCTTTTTCGCACGGCCTCAGCCCAGATGCCTGCTTTTTCGATAGGGAAATGGATCGGCGATGCGGCAACGGAACAGTCCTTCATTGCCGACTTCGACCATGCTGTGATGTCAAAGACCGCCTCGTCCGGGGACATTACACCGATAAAAGACAGTGAACTGTTCGTAAGCCTGCATCCGGCATCGAGAACAAAGTCCATAAGTTCCTGTTCACTGGCAGACTGCATTTCAGAGAGCCGCAGCAGGGTCTCCAGCCGCTCGCGGTTCTGCAGCTCTTCTTTGTTTCGCTCCGCTTCTGTTGCATAGAGAGAGCGGTAAAAATATTTCTGCCGGCGCTGCCAGACCAGCCCGATGATGATAAAAACGCTTATCACTGTTCCCGCTACCAGTGCGACAATAAGTGCCGAGCGACTTCGCCACGACGAGTACGCCTCCCCGGTATCGACTTTCGCCACGATGAACCAGGGAGAACCGGGGATCGGTTCCAGCACCGAGATCACATCTGCCCCCCGGTAATCCGTTCCTTCAAATGCACCGGTAGTTCCCAATACCGCCATCACGGATGGGACGTCCGTCTGGATGAGTGGGATTGTCAGGTTGAGTGCGGTATTGTTCCGGTGACGGAGTTCATTCAGGAACAGGACATGATCCCCCTCGCGTTCAACGAGCAGGGTTTCTGCACTCCCGCTTGGTACCGGCCACGACTGGATCAGAGGATACAGGAAATCCTCCGGATCGATCGAGAGCAGGACGGCGCCGACTGGCTTGCCAGCACCATTACTCTTACGGGCAAGGGGGGCGATGACATCGAGGTGGATATGATCGCTGCCCGGGACATAGTGAAAATCCGTCATCGTGACGTTACCCGTTGCAAGGGATTCCAGCACCTACGCTTTCACGGACGGCTGGAGGGTCGTGATCGCGGGATCGAGCGTGATCCGGACATCGCCCTGCGGATCGACCAGCACCATATTATGGTAATGGGGCGACGCATTTATCTCGCGGAAGCGGGCGAGGATCTTCCCCCGGGTCTCGTCATCACCATATGCCAGGTAATGTTCCGCCCCGTCAGCGAAAAACTCCCCGGCTGAGATGACCCGGGCATCGAACAGCCGGTCCTCCCTCCAGCCTTCGATCTGGTCTGTTTTCAAGGCTGCGATTGACGAGAGATCGCCGGTTACCCTGTCCCTGATCTGCTGTTCCTGTGACTGGTAGAAGAGGACACCGGCTCCGATAATGACAAGAAACAAGAGAAGAATAGCGATAATCAGGCCACGGGGTGCAGTATCCGGTGATTCACCCACAGGCGGCATATCGATGAGTTATACAGGGCGGTTAATAAAACTTCTTATTAAATAACCCGGGTGTATTCACCAGGGAAAATATCCTCTTCAGGAATTATAATGGGGGTTGAGACCCCCGTACCTCCAGATACGATAAACTCCGCCGACCTCAAAGGGCGCCTCGCGGCGGTTCAATGACAAAAATTGCTCTGGAGAAAACCTTTTTTTATTATATATTGCCCCCCTCTTCGCGCCACCTGTCCCCCGTTGGGGGACGGGCGCAGTGCGATAGCCCGAGTAAGGTTACAGGTAATACGTTGTCATCGCAATGGGGGGTGTGCCCCAGTGGCGGGAGCGAAGCCCCTGAGAACGTCAGAGTTTTCTAAATGATTTCTACAAAGCAACAAAAAAATTCTAAAATCTCATTGCCCCGCCGTGCCACGGAAAGATCCTGAGGCGGGGAAGAATCATAAAAACGATTTTGATGCTTCGGGTGCGAACTCCCGTTCATGTGTGTTTCAACAGGAAAAATACCTATGATAGTGCAGGAGCAAAGATGGTGCAGAAACCATCAGAGAAATTCCGCATCTGTTTTTTCTCATCAGATATTGGCAGACCGTGGATAAGGGACACGGCAATCATCAGGTGGTGTTATGCCTGCAACCGTGCTGGCTGAATACATATATATAGATGTCTTCTAAATGAGAAAATATACTATTTCAACCCGGACCGTGCCCGGTGATGCAATGAGTATCATCGGTATCATGGAGGATAAAAAACCCGGGTTGAAAATCTGTCCATTGCCCGCAGAATAAGGAGGATATGATGCCTGATATTGCCGATTTTACTCTCAAGGATATGGTCGAGGTTTCAGCTGCACTCCGATCGATGGGATCCGGTGCTGCCAGTATGGAAGAGGTAGCGGACAGAATCGTTCATTACCTGTACGATCATCTCAATGACAAAGACGGGGGAGGTAATGCCTGTGTCCTTGTCCGCCTCTTCAAGACCCACGCCTACGGAGAACTTGATGATAACCTGCAGGCATTTGCCTCCCGCATCATGAAAGCCTCACCGGGATCCCGTGAAATGAAATGCCTTGTCCTGCTGGCAAGCGCCGGCATGCTGCCGGAGTGGAACTCACGCAAACAATCTGACGGGCACAAAGCAATCCCCCTCCCCAGTGAGCATTTCATCGAATCGTTCCCCATGATCACGCAGCTCATCCAGCAACTGGGACTTGAGGTTAATACCGTATTACAGCCGGATCCGGCCGTTGTCATGGACATGGCACAGACTACCTACAATGTTTTCCTGATACCCGATGCAGTTGGCAGCAGGTACGTACCTGCCCAGGACGATTTCGTCATCCCGTTCGGGGTCAATTCTGTCCTTGGCTTTGGGGGCATCCTGCCTTCAGGAAATCTCTTTGCGATCATCTTTTTCAGCAAAGTGAAGGTCTCCCGTCAGACCGCAGATATGTTCCGGTCGCTTGCCTTAAGCGTAAAGATTGCAATCCTTCCCTTTGAGGGCAAAGCGGTTTTCTCTGATCCACGGAAACAGCGCACTTCGGTAAAGGAGGAATAACAGATGGATATGGTTATCACAACCGACAGGGTACACGCCCTTGAATCCATGGTGGCCTCACTGACCGAACTCCTGACGGTGCAGGAGAAAGTCGTCAGCGAGCAGTCCGAACGGATCATGAAAAACGAAGAGGCCCTCAGAGAGAGTAATGAACGATTCCTTGAATTTATCAGGGAAGCCGCCATGCGGTTAAAGACCCCGCTTGAGGTGGTGGAGGAAAATATCGCAGGAATTACCAGCGATGTTGAACGGGGCGGGTGTGACACGGCGGATGTGGCCCTCCAGCTGAAAATCCAGATGAAGAACATCGAACAGATCCGGCAGAACATCATAGACCTGAACAAGGCGATCACTGAGCATGGCGATGAATTGTCTGATGCAACCAGGAAATTCCTCATGGAATAGGTGAAGTTGATGACATTTTGCTTATCGAGTATCAAAGATGAGGAGATCTACCTTGTCATGGCATCAGCGGCGGAGATCAGGAACAAGAACATCGAACTGATCAAAATGCTGCAGGCCATGGATTACCATGTTCTGGTCATCGCGACAAACCAGCCCTTTGATGTCCTGAAAAAGAATTTTGAAAAAAATGGTATCCCCATGGAGAAAATTTCTGTGGTTGATACCGTTACAAAATATGCCATGGGACACGATCACGAACCTGAGAGTAACTGCAGGTTTGTCAGCAATCCTGCCGATCTGACTGCTATCGGGATTGCTGTCACGGAGTCCCTTGCCGGACTTAAAGGAAAGAAAGTATCGCTGGTGTTCGATTCGGTCAACTCCATGCTGATCTATATATCCTCGCAGAATATCACCCGGTTCATTCATTTTGTGACGAACAAACTGCGACTCATGCGTTTTGCCGGGATTTTCATTGCGGTGGAAAAAGGGCTCGATCCGGATGTACTCACCCAGCTGACGATGTTTGTAGACACCATTATCGATATGGATAAAAATATCTGTCAGAATCCGGAACCTGCTGGTGACCTGAAGGTCTGAATACTGCATTGTTCGCCCTTTTCAGATTCGGACATGTACGGGTACAAATGCGCCATAATATCAAGCGGGATTATTAAAAGAAAGGTGATTCGTTAATTAGAGCCACCAATTAAGATTTTGTTTCGGTTTTTTTAAGAAGCCATCTCCAAGAGAAAACTTATCAGACGTTCTTGGGGGCTTTGGTTCCACCTCCGCCCCCGCCACTGTGGCATCCCCCGGATTGCGATAACGACGTATTACCTGTAACCCACCTCGTCCAATCACAATGCGCCCCGTCCCCCTCGGGGGACTGGTGGCGCAAGAGGGGGGTATGGTATTAACAAAATAGGCTTACTACAGACAACAAAATGTTAACTATTTGTTGATTTGATATCTGACATTAAAGGTTGGTGGCACCAAATGATGAATCACTAAAAGAAATAATCTGGTGTACCCCTCGAAGAATGGGAACACCTGCGTTAAGCCGGTAAACCGGTACCCGCTCTCCGGCACCATGGGGTGGTATGTACTATGAGGGAAAAAACGCCCGAATTGGGCTTCGTTTATCGTGCTCCCGTATGGCAAAGCCCGTAAAACCCTCCGTTTTGTGCCCTGTGGAAAATACGTTCAAATTTTACCCCGTTTACCAAAATACGGGCGGAAACACCCTCGCCAAAAGCCTGCCAAAGACCTTTTTATTGAGACCTTTTTCGCCCGTTAGTTTACCCCATCCGGGCCCCGGAAACCCTGCCGGAATGCAAATATGAGGGTCGTTTTTTCCGGGGATGTCTGTAAAACAGGAATTGGCCTGGAATCTGCGGTCCGGTCCTGATGCGGGAGTGGTGGAGTATTGCGAAGCACATAACGCTGTCAGTGATCCAGGCGTACGTGCAGCAGGTCTGAATATCCTTGAGATGGTTATGTTCAACGAAGCTCTCCCCAACTGCATGAATTTTACCGGACAACTCCTGTAAAAAAAATGAAGAGAATTCCTGTACCCTCAAAGGTTACCACCCTCCTCATTTAGGATTCCGGACTTCAATCGACTAAAAACGAATTTTCATTCCGGGACCGGGTTAAATGTACCGTGGAGGTATCCCTGCTCATCCGTTTTTTTCTTCACTTTGATTATAAAGCGTGTACCTTCACGGGATTGCTGCTCAATAGTACCATCGAGCTGATCGACCAGCACGCGGATGAGTTTGAAACCAAGGCTCTCTGCTGTCTGCCAGTCAAAGCCTTTGGAAAATCCGATACCGTTATCCTGGTACGTAATAATGAGTCCCTTTTGATCGTCAAGGATACTGATGGTGATCTGGCCTGTTCTCCCATCAGGGAAGGCATGCTTTAACGAGTTCGAGACCAGCTCATTGATGACAAGCCCCAAAGGAATTGCCGTGTTGATATCACTGAAAATATTGTTTATTTTAAGATTGAGTGAGACTGTCGACGGGCGTACCCCAAAGAAGGTAAATAACTGTTTTGTCAGGTATTTTACATACATCTCCAGATCAATCCGGGAGAAATCTGCTGAAGTATACAGTTTCTCATGAACAAATGCCATAGCCCGTATCCGGTTCCGGCTCTCCTGTATCCCCAGGGAAAACTTCTCATCACCAATGCTTCGCGACTGGAGGGAGAGCAGGCTTAAGATGATCTGGAAGTTGTTCTTGACCCGGTGGTGAACTTCACGCAGGAGAATCTCTTTCTCATGCAGGGATTTTTCAATCCGGGTGAGTGCATGCTGCAAATCTTCCGTCCGCTCTGAAACCCGTTTCTCCAGATCCGCATTGAGCCGCCGGATCTCTTCTTCCGCCATACGGCGGTCATGGATGTCGTAGCAGGAGCCGATATACCCGGCAAACTCCCCCTCCGGGGTGAATAGTGGTTTCCCGTTATCGTAGAGCCAGCGGTAGGTGCCATCATGATACCGGAGCCGGTACTCCATCTCGAATGGTTTTTGCGCATGGAAATGATCGAGATAGATTTTTACGCACCGTTCGAGATCGTCCGGGTGGACCCCTTCAGCCCATCCGTCGCCAAGCTCCTGCTCCATCCTGCGCCCGGTAAACGCGAGCCAGTCCTTGTTGAAATAATCGCATTTCGCATGGATGTCCGACCGCCAGATCGGGTTGGGAAAATCGTCAAGGACCATTAAGTAAAAATCCCGTGCTCTCCGCACATTTTCCACGGTTCTTTTCCGTTCCCGCTCGGACAGATCGATAGGATCCCCGATTTTATGGGATATCTGTAAGACTACCCCATACACGACAAGCAGGGAGAGAATAATTGTCACGGCAGAAAAGAGGACTACCGTGCTGTCCGCATGTCCCACGACGACTGTATTCATCCAGTTCACGAGGAGGACAAGGATGAGGATGACCGGCAGCAGCCCGCGGAGGAGTCGTGCGCGGGTCGAATCGCCAGTTACGCTGGAGAGGGGCCAGCTGGCGGGACCCGCAGCTGCGTTCATCCCGATCCCCAGTATCCCGAGGGCCACTGCTGTGGTAAGTGCAACCGGTATTACGGTGCCCCCGTAAAGCAGCGGGGCGCCATACCAGTACCCGATGATCACTACTCCGCCAACCAGCGCCATCACCGTGCCCAGAAACGCACTCAGATCGTTCTTTTTCACCAGGAGAAGCAGGAGTGCAGCACTTCCCAGCAGCAAGCAGGTTGCAGTCACCGGAGACATTCGCCCTACAGGAACGGTGCCGACCGTACCCGTTACCGTGAGGAAGAGATAATCCGTCTTAAGATCGATGCCGGTAATGATCCCGGCAAGGGTCAGGCCTGCGATGAGGATACTAAGAGATGAGATTCCTGCAATCACCCTGCGGACAGTACGGTTCCCGGGCCATGCGGTCCCGGAAAAAAGAGCGGACCCGAGCAGGATGACAAGGATGGCAGTGTTGGGTGCCATGGGGATATAATCCAGTCGCACCCCCGTCAGGACTCGCGATCCAAAGGCCCATCCTGCAAGACCCGTCCCCCCGATAATAACTGAAATAATCCCGCAGGCACGTGCAACCCGTTCAAAAATGGTACCGGTGCTGATGTTCAGATTCATATCCTCCCCTCACTCTTTTTCCTTTACGACAATCGTAAACGCAGTCCCTGCTGTCCGGTCCAGTTCAATCGTCCCGTCCAGCTGGTCGACAAGCGAGTTCACCAGCCGGAGCCCGAGGGATTCCGCATTGCGCCAGTCAAAGTCTGCAGGGATGCCGATGCCATTATCCTTAAACAGGAAGGAGAGTACTCTGCCCTCCCGCGTAATCGTGATGGAAATCTCCCCTTTTCTTCCATCGGGGAATGCATATTTCAGGGAATTGGAGATCAGTTCGTTGATGATGAGCCCCACGGGAATCGCGGCATTGATATCAAGCGTGATATCCTTAATGCCGGTTGTGAACACGATACCTCTCCCTTTCATTCCATAGTACTGGAACAGGCTGTTACCGAGGAACCTGATATATTCATCGAGGTCGATCTTTGAGATATCCGCTGACCGGTACAGCTTTTCATGGACAAGGGCCATTGCCCTGACCCGGTTCTGGCTGTCCTTGATCGCCTGGAGGGTTTTTTCATCCGTGATATACCGTGCCTGGAGGTTTAACATGCTTGCAATGATCTGGAGATTGTTCTTGACCCGGTGGTGAACCTCTTTTAACAGGACACTTTTTTCGTCTAACGATTCCTGGATCTTCTTCTCCGCTACTTCATGCTGGAGCACTTCGTCCTGGAGCAGTTCGGCGGTCCTGTGCAGGGATGCCGTCCGTTCTGCGATCCCCTCCTCAAGGTCAACATTGTAACGCTGGAGCTGCAGCTCTGCCTTCTTGCGGTCGGTAATATCCGAAGCGAACAGCACGACACGTTCGACCGCCTTCTGTTCTGCACCGAAGACCGGGAAAATATTGTTATAGAAATACCTGCCGGCATATTCGTCTTCGAAGTGTGCCGGTTTCCCGGCGGTGAAGACCCCTTTTATAATCTCCCTCCGTTTTCCAGCCAGTGAGGGTGGCAGGAGATCGTACACATTCCGCCCGGTGATTTCCTCTACCGTTCCCCCCTCCTGTCGGGCACCACTCTCGTTGATGTTCAGGATTGTCCCGTCCCGGTCAAGCAGGGCAAAGATATCCGTAGGAGCATTCAGGAGCGTTTCAAGGGTGGCTTCCTGCTCCCGCAGGTGCTTCTCGGCAAGTTTGCGCTCGGTGATATCCTGGTTCGCGCCATGGGTTTTTATGGTGCGGCCGGCAGCGTCCTTGGTGATCCTGATCCGGACAACAATATACCGGATTTCCCCGTCCCTCCGGATAATCCGGTGCTCCAGGTGTGACCGGTAATTGGGATCTGTTGTCGTAATCGCCCGGTTCACTTCTTCGCCCACAACCTGCATCTCATCGGGATGAACGAATGTTCGTGCATACACATCTGCCGGCATCCGGTAGCCGCCTTCCCGTTCCGCGGTGGTGCCGTACAATGCATAAAACCGGTCATTGAAGGTGAAGAACCTGGTCGGGACATCGTACTCCCAGTCGGCAAGGGCCGCAATGTCCATCGCGGTTGCGAGCCGGGCCTCATTCTCCCGCCGCGCCTGTTCTGCAGCTTTACGGTCGGTGATATTACGTATGATGGCAAGGATTGTCTGCCTGCCATGGAGATCGAAAAGGCGGGCACTCACTTCAACCGGGATCCGCTTTTTGTCCTTTGTCAAAAAGTCGGTTTCAAAAACCGCAAACCCGTCTTCTGTCAGGCGTTGTATTATCGCCGGGAATTTTTCGAACTGCTCGGGAACATCGATATCCGTGACGGCCATCCGGGTCATTTCATCATGGGTGTAGCCAAGCCACCGGCAAACCTGGTCATTGACATCAAGGAACTTCCCGGGGCCTTCCATGGATATATCGTGGGCAAAGATACCGTCATTTGCGTTCTGGAATATCAGGCGGAACCGCTCCTCGCTCACCTGGAGATCCTCATTGACCTGCCTCCGCTTCATATCGGAAAATACCCACAGGCAGAGCAGGATGAAGGCAAGGAGGATGCTTGAAAGGATACCCGCTTTGGCAATGACAATATGGGACGAGGCGCCGCTTGCGTCAAGGATCTCCGGCAGCGGCGTTGACAGGCCGATTGTCCAGGTATTATTGCCTACCCTCACCGGGGTCCACGCCGCGATCTCCTGACCTTTTTCCGGAAGCCAGACATAATACCCGACCCCTTCCCGGCCAGAGGTGACATCAGCGGTCATCTCCTCATAGTGGCTTGCCCCGTGCGTTTGCTGGAGGGCAAAGATCTGCGCCATGCTCCTGCCCCAGTATTCCTTTGGCAGGTCAGCACTCTGGTCAAATACGATGTGATCCGGCGCATAAATCCAGGCATCGCCGTTTTTTAACAGACGGATGGGATCGATGAATTTTGTATATACCTCCTGTTCAACAGCCGTAATATCCGTCCGGCCATGCACTACCATCTCCATGTGGATGTACTCTTCAGCCCCGCGGGCTGCTTCGCGGACAATCTCCAGTTCGGTCTGCTGGTAGGATGATATCGCGGTCTCAGATGCAACCTGGTTAATGCTGTTGATGTAAGAGACTCCAAGCGCGGCGAGCAGGAGAAATGTGAGTAGAACGAGAACGTATTGAAGTAATACCCGCCGGGGCACTTCGGGTCGTTTCTTCCGGAACTTATCTTCTGTATTGTCAGTTTTTTGTTTCATACCGTTCATTTTTCAACCTGTACGTCCCTGCTGCCAGACCTCGATGTATTCCGTTACTGTGATGACAACTGCAGGTATTTTCCCGGTAATCCGGTTATGTCCTGCCGTTTTTATTCATCCCGCCAGGCACGCGAAGTGACCCGTCTTTGGCAAAATGAGGGGGCGATTCTCCATAACGGGCATTTCTTCCAGTACCCTCACGCCATTCTCTCCTTGCCTCTGCTATGACAGCGCTTTTTAGTTTAAGGATGATAAAATTATCCCCGAATGGGGGAAAGAATCCGTATCGCGACAGAATTGCCATCTTCATATATTGTACCGGCTCTGTTCGTTGCAGTGGCCGGGCTGGTGCCGGCCCGGGTCGTGGAACCGGTGACCGCTCAGCAGGCAGTTTCCATAATTACAGGAATATAAGAAAGGTTGGGGATTGCATATCCTATCTTCGGATATTTTCTGGTTTACGGTTTACTGGTGAACCGCCACCCCCCTTTTGGCACGAGGATCTCAAACCTCGCACCTTTGCCCGGCTCCCCGTCCTCGGTAATCATAATCCCCGTGATCGAGAGGATCTCGCGGGAGAGGAAGAGGCCAAGGCCGGTGTTGTGCCCGAAGCCGCGGGAGAAGAGGTGCTTCTTGTCCTCTGCTGATATGCCGACACCATCATCTTTAACGGAAATAACCATTCCCCCCTCAGACTCCTGCATAGTGGTGCGGATCACGGTCATCTGCTCTCCCCCGTACCGCAGGGCATTATCGATAAGATTGTAGAACACCTTCTCAAGCAGCGGATCGGCAAAGATTTCCAGATCCGGACAGGTCGTCTCAACCCGGGTATCCCGCAACAAATGCTCTGATGCCACCCTGCTGACAATCGCTTCTATGTTCTGCCATGCCGGGGATTTTACACCCATCTCCTCGTAATCGCTGGTGAAATTGATCTGGCGTTCGATATTGTCAGAAATCTTTTCCTGCTTCTTTAAGAATTCCATCACGTGGGCAGGTTTTCCTAAGGAGTCCTCGCTCAGCTGGATGTAGGTCTTGAGGGCCATGAGCTGGTTCCGGATATCATGCCTTGTGATGCTGGAGAGAAGGTTGAGTTTTTTATTTACCATTCTTAAGGTATCTTCGGCCTGCCGGAGACTGGTGATATCATGGATGATTCCCTCAACCCCGAGAACCTTCCCGTGTGCATCGCGATAGAAATGGCTGCTCGTAGTCGCATACCGGAGCGATCCGTCGCGGACCTTTAAGGTAATAGGATAATCAGAAACCTCCCCTTTCTCCGCAAGGACAGAAAGAAGCTGTTTGCGTTCTTCGGGTTCTGCGTACACTGAAGCTGCGTCCAATCCGATCAGATCATCAGGTGAATCATACCCGGCAAGACGTACACCTGCGGGGCTCAGCATCGTAATCTTTCCCTGCAGGTCCGTACGGTAGAACATATCCTGCATATCCTCTAAAATGGTCCGGTAATTTGCCTCGCTCTCCTTTAACGCATCTTCCGCCCGCTTACGCAGGGTAATGTCGTGGAGAACATGTACGCTTCCCGCTATCGTTCCGGAGGGATCGAGGATCGGTGAAACGGTGAGGGTAAAGTCACCGTTTAAGTTATCTTCATGGATATCCACGGTATGAGGTTTGCCGTCAGCAAGGAGGCGCTGGTGCGGACAGATGTCAGGTGGATTGGAGGTATGATGGACCGATTCATAGCAGCGAAGCCCGATTGCGTTTTCCGCAGAAACCCCGATACGCTCGGCCATCGCCTTGTTTATCCGGACGATCCTGAAATTTTTGTCAATGATGGAGATCAGGTCCGGGACCGCATTGAACGTGCGTTCCCATTCATCCCGTGCCTTCACAACCTCATCGTGCACACGTTTTTGCTCACTGAAGTCATGCATGACTGAAAAGACATAGGTATGCCCCTCCAGTTCTAACAGGCCGGCGTGAAAGTCAAGGGGAAAGACAGACCCGTCCTTCCGTTTATGGTTGATCACCCCCCCGATCCATTTCCCGCTGAGAATTTCCTTAAACCGGGCCGGAGTATCCGTAAGATTTTCCGCGACCTCAAGATCCGCAATCTTCATCGTCAGGAGTTCTTCTGAAGTGTAGCCATGCATGGCAGCACCGGCATTGTTTACTTCGACAATTCTCCCCTGGTCTTTCCCCTGGGCTTCGAAGATAAAAATTCCCTCGCCGGATCGTTCGAAGAGGAGCCGGTAGCGGGTTTCGCTTTTTTGTAATGCCGCATTTATCCGTGTGAGCTCATTCGTCCGATCGATAACCCGCTGCTCAAGGTTTGCATATTCCTGTTCGAGCTTCCGGTCCAGTTCCGCTTTGTAAAGCGCGATCTCGATCTCGGTCCGGATCCCCCGTTCATCATACGGTTTGATGATATATCCATAGGGGCGGGTCCGCTTTGCCCGTTCCACGAGTTCAGGGTCTGCGTACGCCGTGAGATAGATAATGGGAATTGTATGGTGCTTCAGGATCTGCTCTGCGGCTTCAATCCCGGAGAGTTTACCTGCCAGCCGGATATCCATCAGGATAAGGTCGGGGATCCCCTCATCCGCCATCTCAATCGCCCGTTCACCGGATGATGCGATGCCGGTAACCCGGTAACCGAGTGTTATGAGGGTCTCTCTGAGATCAATTGCCGGGATCTGCTCATCTTCGACAATCAGGATCGATCTCTGCTCCATAGTCCCCCTCCCGATGAGACATGGGGGGAGAAACCTGATATAGTTTATTTACCGGCGAAATCCTGTCCGCATTAAGCAACCATACTTCCTCATGGACACCGAGAAACGGACCGGTAGATAATGTTCACGCTAAAAACCGGTACCCCCCTTTCGGCACCAAAATCTCGAACCTCGCCCCTTTTCCGGGTTCGCCCGTTTCTGTGATCGTTATGCCGGTGATCGAGAGGATCTCGCGGGAGAGGAAGAGGCCAAGACCGGTATGTTTGCCAAACCCCCGTTCGAACAGTCGCTTCTTGTCCTCTGCCAATATCCCGACACCATCATCCTCAACGGAAATCACCAGCCCCGTTTCAGCATCCTTGAGGGAGATATGGATCGTAGTCATCTTCTGCCCCCCGTACCGCAGGGCGTTATCGATCAGGTTATAGAACACCTTTTCAAGCAGCGGATCGGCATACACCTCGAGATTATTGACCTCCGGAGTAAGCCTGATATCCCGCATCGGCAGCGACGCATAAGCATTTTTCACTCCAGCTTCCACGTTCTGCCAGTCCGGAGCCTTCACGCCCAGATCCTGGTACTCCTTCGTAAATATGATCTGGCGCTCGATGGCATTTGCCGCCCGCTCCTCTTTAATGATATATTCCGAAGTCTTTGCAGCATCGCCAAGCGATTCTTTCGAGAGTTCTAAGAATGCCTTTAACAAAAAGAGCTGGTTGTTGATGTCGTGTCGTGTGATACTGGAAAGCAGGTTTAACTTTCTGTTGGCCTGCTTCAGTGCCTCTTCAGCCTGCTTGCGGTCCTGGATATCATAGCATGAGCCGATATAGCCGGCAAACTCCCCATTTGTATAAAACGGTTTCCCGCTGTCATTGAGCCAGTGGTAGGTTCCGTCGTGATACCGGAGACGGTATTCCATCTCGAAGGGTGTTCGTGCATTGAAATTATCCAGGTAGGTCTTCAGGCACCGGTCGAAATCATCCTTGAAAACCCCCTCAACCCACCCGTCGCCGAGTTCCTGTTCGAGGGTGCGCCCGGTAAACTCCAGCCAGTCCTTGTTGAAATAGTCACATTTTGCATGGATATCTGCCCGCCAGATCGGATTAGGAAAATCATCGAGTATTTTCAGGTAAAAATCCCGGGCTTTCCGAACTTCCGCTACAATCCGTTTGTGTTCGGTGACATCTTCAAAAACTGCAACAAAAAAACCCTTTTCGGGTGAAAAGACCGAGACTTTCAGCCATTTATTCAACGGTGAGAAATCGATCTCGAAGGTTTCCGGTGTGCCTGTTGATGCCACACGCCCGTACGTGTCGAAGAGCCCGGGAGTTAATTTCCGGATATCCGGGATTGCTTCGAGAACCCGTTTCCCGGCAATATTTTTCAGGCCGGTCAGCCGTTCAAACGCAGCATTCACATCAAGATACACCCAGTCAGCGGGTTCACCCTTGTCATCATAGATCATCCGGCAATACGCAAATCCCTCTAACATATTCTCAAAGAGCGTGCGGTATTTTGTCTCACTCTCCCGCAGGCTCTCTTCGTTTAACTTGAGTTCCCGCAGGATCAGGTCATAGGGACGGGTCAAGCTGATGACAACAAATGCCCGGTAGAACAGGTAGACCGAGAGGAGCCGGAACAGGTGGCCGAGCATGTTCATGAACCCGAACACCGAGATGTAAGACGTGAACGCCAGTTCTCCGAGAATGAGGAATGCCTGCGCAGCAATAAGCAGTTTCCAGACCGTAGGATCAAAGTGCTCCCGTTTCAGGAACAGAATGACAATTGTGGCAATGAGAATGAGCGAGATAATGTACTCGCTCACGATTTTGAACGGAGTAAGTCCGCTGCCCTCAATGAAGCAGTGCGGGAAGTTATGCCAGACAAAGATGCTGGCTAAGAGCAGGGCACAGGCAGCGGTGCAGGCAGTAATGATAATAGCAACATCATATTTCCGGTCACGGGTAATCGATCGGCCTATAAAGTAGGTTGCTATCAGGAATGTGATACTCTGGAAATATCGTGCTGCGATCCAGAGCTGGGTGGGGAGGTCCGAGCTGTTGCCGGGAAATATTCCCATTCCTTTGTAAGCGAGGGTATGGACGAGATCGATGCTTCCGAAGAAGAGGAACGAGATCCCAATAATTAAGAAAAACCCGTCCGTGATCACCCTGCGGGTATTCCAGATGATGATAAAGATCGAGAATGCAACCGCAATGCCGGCGACTTCAATGATGCCGTGAAAGAGGAGGTAGTTCACGGTGCTGATGAGGTAAAGGCCAATGAGGATAACTACGATGAAGGCCAGCTGAATGACATTGGCAGGGCTAAGAAGTGTTTTCAGATCATCCTGCAGTGTGGTGTGAATATCCGGCATTTCAGCACGAGGCCCGTTCCTGATATGCCTGAATTGGGCTTTTACCAGATAAAGGTATTTCCGGCGGGGATATTCGAGGAGGGAAATTATTCTTGTTTTTACAGGGAATGCTGTTATTCATAACAAGGGCTCATCGAAAATACGCCCAAATAGGGCTCCGTTTGCCATTCTCTTACCCGGGCCAATGCTGGAAAACCCTGAAAAATGCACCCTTTTGTTTCCTGTGGAGAATAAGCCCAATTCTCGCCTCGTTCGCTAAAATACGGGCGGAAACCCCCTCGCCAAAAGCCCGCCAAAGGCATTTAAATCGTGCCGGTATTTACCCTATATTTTACCCCATCCGGAGCCCGAATGACTGCCGGAACGCGAATATGGAGGTCGTTTTTTCCGGAATGTTGGGAAAAGGGATTTTTTACTTTATGTCCGTGAACCGGTACAACCCCTTTGGCACGGTGATCTCGAAGCGGGCACCCTTGCCCGGCTCCCCGGTCTCTTTGATGGTGATGCCGGTAATCGAAAGGATCTCCCGGGAGAGGAAGAGGCCAAGGCCCGTGTTTTTACCAAAACCCCGGGTGAACAGCTTTGATTTATCGTCGAGAGCGATGCCGGTGCCATCGTCTTCCACCGCGATGACAAGGTTCCCGTTATCGTTTTTGTGTGTGATCCGGATGACGGTCATCATCTCCCCGCCATACCGGAGGGCATTGTCGATGAGGTTGTAGAACACCCGCTCCAGCAGGGGATCGGCATACACCTCAAGGGCTTTGTCCCCGGTGTCGATGCGGATATCCCGGACCGGGAGCTGCGGGATGATCCTGCCCGTGACCGCATGGATGTTCTGCCATGCCGGGGAATGGATGCCCATCTCCTCGTAATCCTTGGTGAAGGTGATCAGGTTAGTGATGTTCCGGATCGTGTCTTCTTCTTTCCGGATGAATGCTGCCATACGGGCCGGGTCCCCGGTACTGTCTTTGGCAAGGGCAACAAAACCGGAGAGGATCAGGAGCTTGTTCCTGATATCATGGCGGGTGATACCGGAGAGAAGACTGAGTTTTTTATTGGCTGTTTTTAAGGCTGCATCAGCACGTTTCCGCCCGGTAATGTCGACAAGGAGGGCAAGGGTGACTTCTTCTCCCTGGAACGAAATGTCTATTGCCCGGACGATCAGCTGGATAACCTGGCCGTCTTTCCGGATGAATTCGGTCTCGTATTCCGAGACATGGTCCCGGCCCGCCCGGAACTGTGCTTCTTCACGGGCGGTTTTCTGCGAGTCCTCTGTCAGGAATAAAAGGATGTTTTTCCCGATAATCTCATCCCGCAGATAGCCTGATGCCCGTACGCCGGCATCGTTGATGAACCTGACCTCCCCTTTCTTCACGATCAGGACCGGGCCCGGGGCATTGTTCACCATTGCCGAGTACCGCTCCTCGCTCTCGCGGAGAATCTCTTCGAACCTCAAGCGCCGGATATCTTCCCGGAGCCATGCGATGAAGAGGATTATGGCAATGCTGATGCCCAGGACAAAGACCCAGGATGAAGTCCTTGTCGTAGCGGAGGCACCTGTTGCATCGAGGATCTCGGGAAGCGGCGTGGAGAGCCCGATCGTCCAGGTATAATTATTCACGGTGACCGGTGTCCATGCTGCGATCTCCTCCCCCTTCTCCGGGAGCCAGATATAGTAACCGACACCCTCGCGGGCATGCATGACGTCATCCGTCATCTCCTCGTAATGGCTTGCACCGGCGCCCTTCTGGATCTCAAAGATCTGGGCCATGCTTCTGCCGCGGTACTCGTCCGGGAAGTCGGAGCTGAGGTCGAATACCACGTGGTCCGGAGCATAGATCCAGGCGTCCCCGTTCTTTAAGAGATGGATCGGTTCGATGAATTTTTTGAAGATCTCCTGTTCGATGTTCCCGGCATCGCTCCGGTTCAGGACAACGGTCTGGACATACACGTACTCCCGTGAGCTCCGTGCCGCGTCCCGGACAATCTCGAGCTCTGTCTGCTGGTAGGAGGAGACTGCGGTGCGGGTGACGGCCTGGCTCTCGCTGGTGATGAAATAGACCCCGAGCGCGATCAGGAGAAGGAAGGCGGCAGTGAGGATGAGGTGGTGGACCCGGATACCATAGGTTATATGACGGTGCAGGAAATCCGCTCGATCCTGCCGTAGTCCATGGGATGATCCGGGTGGTAGTGCCATATGCTTTACATTATTCCAATCCCTGCCCGCGGGTATAAACCTTACCCAGCCAGCCGTGCAGATAATTGTCCCGGCATCTTTGCGGGAGGTGCAGGCGGGTTGTGATGGCCGGTGCCCCGCAGGTATGCCGTGGTGTTGCGGTCTCTCACTCTGCTTCTTTTACCCGGCTCGCGTTGTCGGCACCCATCTCCACCTTGAGCGCGTTCGCAAACCCGCCCTGGATCCCCGCGATAGGGGAGATGAGGAGGAGTCCTGCGTGAAGCGGGACTCCTGCATTCGCAGCACGGTTAAGGTTTCTTTCAAGACCTGCGGTCTTCTCATGTCTCAAGTCTGAAGACTTTCGACATTGTTCCTCCGCTCCTCGTCCTGGCTTGCGAAGATCCCGAAAGAAGATGAGGAAGGCGGACTCGTGCACCTGGTGGAGTCTGGCGAGGTAGCGGGAGAGGGCTATTCTTAATGCAACTGCGATATCGTCCTGCCAGCCCCCGCTGAACCGGTCGATGGGGTAGTCGTCATCGACATCACGGAAGTGAAAAGAATACCTGGTATCATTCTCTCTCCCCGGCCATCCGCCACGCCCCTTTCGGCCCCGTCATCCCGAACCGTGTTCCTGTGCCCGGTTCACCGCTCTCCCGTATTCACATCATAATGATTTCAAAGACATTCCGGGCAAGATGAGGGTCATGTTCCATTTCCATGAGATATGAACGAAATTCTCATACTCCCTCCTCGCACCAGGTATCTTCTCGTAGGAAAGACCGGGAATTTGAGGGTATAGACGCCGGGAGAAAATACGCCCGAATCGGGTTCCGTTTGCCATTTTCTTACCCGGGCCAATGCTGGAAAACCCTGAAAAATGCACCCTTTTGTTTCCTGTGGAGAATAAGCCCAATTCTCGCCTCGTTTGCCAAAATACGGGCGGAAACCCACTCGCCAAAAGCCCGCCAAAGGCCTTTAAATCGAGGCATTTTTCGCCACTTAGTTTACTCCATCGGACCCCGGAAACCCTGCCGGAAGGCGAATGTGAGGGTCGTTTTTTTCGGGGTGCTGAAAAAACCGGATTCAAACGTGGAATAGGGAAGCCAGTTGCAGAGCGGGAGCCGTGTTTCTGCCTGTCGTAACGACGTTCACATCCGTTACGATGGAAATCCATGGCCTTGTCATTCTCTTCAGGTGTATCCCTTTCCGGACAAGGGGGTCATCCAGACAGGCATCTGAGAGAAAAATATATCATTGAATATAAACCAACAGGCATATCTGCCATTAATTACCTGTACAGTGTCCAGAAAAAAGACCTTGTGGATGATTAACTGGCGGGGAGACTAAAGAATATGAAAATTTTCGTACGGGAACACGCCAGAAAGTAGGCGAGGGTGTTGAATCGCCAAAGTTCCGTGTCGTTGCGGTGACAGATGGTCAGATTCAGATGGTAGCGATACACTTCCGGAAATTCGAGATCGAGCAGATTGCAAAAGAAGCCGGTGCAACGATTGTCTACATGAAACCGGTGCCGGAAGACAATAAGAAGAAGCGACAAAAACCGTAGTCTTTTTTCTCACTCACCCGATCCGTGAGATGCAGAAAGGATGAACGGTTTTTTTCACACACATGGTCAATAGATGAGAAAACAAAGCCGCTCATTCTTTCTTAAGTGTAGAGTGCCACAATGAATGTCCGTTTTGTTGACAGAGTTTTTTTCCGCTCATTCTCAGTTCCATTCGCTTCCCATCAACGTCCTTCTGATCTGCTTCACTTCACGGTATATCCACCATTATCGGAGGTAATTCCATCCGACTCGGATTAAATTTTTGATCCAATCCCGTTCATTCCTTTTCTTTCACCATAATCGTAAATGCCGTCCCGGTATTTCGGTCCAGTTCAATGGTGCCGTCCAGTTGCTCCACCAGCGAGATGACCAGCCGGAGCCCGAGCGATTCTGCGTTCCGCAGGATCCGGGCCGGCTATATGCCAATCGCTCTTCTAAAAAGAACAGGCAAAGTGTTGCTGTCAGGTATGCACCCGGGAGTCCGGTTCAGGTTTGGTTCCGGGAAGTGAAGCGGTACCCGCCTTCCGGCACATGGATCTCGAATCTCGCCCCATTTCCGGGTTCACTGGTCTCTGCAACGGTTATCCCGGTGATCGCAAGGATCTCGCGGGAGAGGAAGAGGCCAAGACCGGTATGCTGGCCGAACCCCCGCTCGAAGAGACGCTTCCGGTTCTCTGCGGATATTCCTGTACCATCATCTTCCACCGCAATTATCAGCCCGTCATCCGTCACGGCCGAAGAGATCCGGATCTCCGTCATCCGGGCTCCCCCGTACCGCAGCGCATTATCGATCAGGTTATAGAAGACCTTCTCAAGAAGCGGGTCTGCATATACTTCAAGGCCCGCAAGGTCGGCAACAAGCCGGATATCCCGCATCAGGAGAGTGGCCGTCGTTTTCCGAATCACATCCCCCACCTTCTGCCATGCCGGGGCTTGCACGCCAAGGTCCTGGTACTCCTTCGTGAAAGCGATCTGGCGCTCGATGGCATCTGCCGCCCGTTCCTCCTTGATGATATACCCGGACGTTTTGGCGGGATCATCGAGCGACTCTTTTGAGAGTTCAAGGAATCCCTTTAATGAAAGGAGCTGGTTGTTGATGTCATGCCGGGTGATGCTTGAGAGCAGGTTCAGTTTCTTATTGGCCTGCCGCAGGGCGTCTTCTGCGTTTTTTCGTTTCGTGATATCGAGGATGACCCCGACAAGCCCGTCGACATTTCCCTCAAGGTCGGTAAATGCAGCCTTGTTGAAGATGACATCATGGATGGAACCGTCGGCATATTTCACCCGCGACTCGTAGGTCTGGGTACCGGCATTGTCTAAGAGTTTTTTGTCATTTGCATAATAGATGTCGGCGAGGTCCTTTGGTGCAATGTCATACACCGATCTGCCGACCAGCTGGTCCCTGGGAAGCCCGACATATGCTTCGAAGGCGATATTGCAGCCGGTGTAGAACCCGTTACGGTCCTTGTAAAAGACCGGGTTCGGGATGGTGTCGATGAGGCGCTGGAGGAACCGGAACTGCTGGTTTAAGCGTTCTTCAGCCTTCTTCCGGTCCGTGATATCCCGGATTGTTCCCTGGAAACAGATGATGTTTCCTTCAGGATCCCTGCGTGGAACCGAGGTTATGAGGGTGCTGATGATAGTACCGTCTTTTTTCCGTAAATTTACCGGGTATTCCCGGGAATATCCCTTCTCACTGATGTGATGGATGTGGGCATCCCGCTCAGCCGGGTTGGCATACAGGGAGCTGATCCTGACATCCATCAGTTCTTCCCGGCGGTCATATCCAAAAAGGCTGACGGCTGCATCATTGAAATCAACCCATTTCCCGTCGGGAGTGGTGATGAACACGCAATCAGCCGAGGTGGTAAAAAAAGCACGGTACTTCCCCTCGCTCTCGGCAAGAACTTCATTCATCCGGAACAATCGCCCGGAGAGGTACGCCACGAGCGCCGCGATACCAATGAATATGGCTGCACGGATCCCGGCATCACCGATGACCGCAGTGTTACCCGGCGCAAATACCATGACAAGGGAGAGATAGAGAAGACTGAGTAGGACACACCAGTAAAACCCTTTTTTCCGGTAATGGTAGGCGAGGAGGACGATCGGGAGGTAGTAGAGGTGCATAAAGATTGTCGTCGTGCCAGCGGAAAGGAAGAATATGGTTATGGCAATGACGGCAACGGTGATGGCAATAATGGAAACCATCCACACCGCTTCGGTCACGGCCGGCCCGTCTTCTTGTGACCCGTTCATGGCGGTCTCCCGCTGCCGTGACAGGGGCCCAGGAGTAATTCAGGCTGCATATTCCCTACCCCTTTTGTTCTTTTTCTTTCACGACAATCGTAAATCCCGTCCCCGCACTCCGGTCCAGTTCAATGGTGCCGTCCAGTTGCTCCACAAGCGAGATCACCAGCCGGAGCCCTAACGATTCTGTATTCCTCCAGTCGAAATCCGCAGGTACTCCTACCCCATCGTTCTTTACCGTGAGGAGAAGTGTTGTACCCTTTTCAATTACCGTAATAGACAATGTACCTGTTCTTCCATCGGGAAACGCATGTTTCAACGCGTTGCTGGCCAGTTCGTTGATAATTAAGCCTAGCGGGATTGCCGTGTTGATGTCGAGCCTGATCTTACCGATGTCAATGTTCAGGGTCACCTGCCGGGTATCTACTCCGTAGAACGAGAAGAGCTGGGTAACAAGGAAACGGGTGTAGTTGGCGAGATCGATCCGGGAGATATCCTCGGACTGGTACAGTTTTTCGTGCACAAGGGACATCGCACGGACCCGGTTCTGCGTCTCTGCCATGACCTGTTTCAATCGTTTATCATCAATCTGGCGCATCTGGAGATTGACCAGGCTGATGATGATCTGGAGATTGTTCTTGACCCGGTGGTGGATCTCGCGGAGAAGCAGGACTTTCTCATCTAAAGATGCCCTGATTTTATCCTCTGCATCTTTCTGTTCAGAGATATCCCGGACCGTTGCCTGGAGGATCGGTTTTCCCTTCCATTCGAACCTTGTCAGGAGGACGGTTGCCGGGAAGTCTTCCCCCGTGAGGCGCCGGTGTGTCCATTCGAAGTAATTGGATCCATCCCGCATCGCGGTCCCGATCATCTCTTTTGCCTTCTCGCCCGATGGCCGCCCGTCCGGCTGGAATTCCGGCGAGAGCTCCCACGGTGCTTTCGATGTAAAACCAGACTCATCATCTGCGCGGAACATTGCGATGGTGGCGGGATTGCCGGACGTGAACCGCCAGTCCGGGGGTTCCAGGGTCATGATGGCGTCGTGCGAAGACTCAAACAACCTGCTGTGCCGGAGTTCGCTCTCACGGAGTATTGCCGTTTTTTCCTCGATCCCCTGCTGTAATTTTTTGTTGAAATCCTGGAGAATATTTTCAGCCTCTTTCTGGAGCGTGATGTCGATGAAACTCTCAAGAAGGACCGGCTTTCCTCCGAGCATAAGAGGAATTACCGTCTTGATGATCGGGCATTGTTCATTGCCGGATCTTATCAGGATCCGCTCGGAATCATCAATTGTCTGGTGAAGATCGGTGATCGGGCAGTTCCCCTTATCAGCAGGACAGATGAACCGGTGGCATTCGGACCCGACGATCTTCTCCTTTGCGACACCAATGAGATTTACTGCAATAGTGTTTGCATCGAGGATCCGGTGCGTTGCCGGATCGATGATAACAAAACCGACATCAATCGAATCGAGGACCGTTTTCACATAGTTCTCGCTCTCCCGTAGCGCATCCTCCGCATGCTTTCGCTCGGTGATATCCCGGACGATCATGCTCGTCCGCTTCTGACCGTTACGGTCCGCAAAGACGCTGGAGGTAATTTCTCCGAAAAATCGTGTCCCGTCCTTCCGTACAAACGTCAGCTCGCCTTCGAATCTACCCGTTCGTTCCCGCTCCTGTATGGCGATGGCGAGCCGGGGATCAGTCGTATCGACAACCCCGGTCCTGCCTATTCTGATAATCTCGTCTTCGGTCCGCTGGAGCATGGTACAGGCAGCAGGATTTGCTGCCTGGATACTGCCGTCAGTACTTGTCAGGAAGATGGCATCCATGGAGTTTTCGTAGAGAAGCCGGAACTTCTCCTCACTCTCCCTGAGTGCATCCTCTGCCTGTTTGCGCCCGGTGATATCCCTCATCACGTAATTGAACCCGGTGACCACGCCATCCGCCATCATGGGCGTCTGGTTGGTGCGGACATACCGCTCCTGACCGTCTTTTGTCAGGAGCCTGAATTCGTTTGCGCCATACTCCCCTTTTACCCTGTGCCTGAACCTTTCGAGGACCCGGGAGATATCTTCCGGATGAACAAAACGGCTGAAATGCTGCCCGACAACTTCCGGTACCGTATAGCCGAACAATCGCTGGACAACAGGGCTGATGTAGGTGACCGTCCCGTTCAGGTCCAGCGTGAGGATCACATCGCTGATGTTCTCGACAAGCTGCCGGTACTTCGCGTGGCTTTCCCGCAGTGCATCTTCCACTTTTTTACGTTCGGTGATGTCCCGGGCAATTGACAGGAAAACTGTTTTCCCAACGAGGGTAATCTTGTGAGCATTGATCTCCACCGGAACTATTATCCCGTCTTTTCTCCGGTGTTCCGTTTCAAATATCGCACGGCCGACATCTCGTAATTCCCGTATGATTTCATCGTGCGGACGGCTGAAATTATCCGTGGTAATCTTCAGCGGGCCGAACTGAAGCAGTTCTTCCCTCGTGTACCCCAGCATACGGCAGGCAACATCATTGATGTCGAGATACCTGCCGGGAAACCCGTTGTCCATGATTTCAATGATCTCGATCGCATCGTTTGCATTGTCGAATATATTGCGGAACTTCTCCTCGCTCTCTTTAAGCGCCTTTTCAGCATTTTTCCGCTCGGTGATGTCGGTAAAGAGCCCGACCATGCACATCCTTCCCTGCATCATCACCGTGGAACTGGCGATATCCATCATCCGGATCGTCCCGTCTTTTTTCAGGCACGGGATATCCGTGAGATTACCCTTCTCACCCGTCACAAGTCTCTGGAACTCACTTATAACATGGTCAAGACTCTCTTTTGGGTGGATATCCGCAACACTCATGGCCATGAGATCTTCGTTGGAATATCCCAGCATCCTGCATATGGCCCGGTTGGCATGCACGAACTTCGTTGTCTCAATGTCGGCAAACAGAATTCCTTCATTTGCGTTTTCAAAGAGGGACCGGTATCGCTGTTCGCTCTCGTTGAGTGCTTCTTCCACATTCTTGCGCTCGGTAATATTGCGGCAGAACGAGACGATACGTTTCCCACCGGGCGTTTCATTGGTTGTTGCATTGATGATGATGTGGATGTGCGTCCCGTCCCGGTGCTGGTAGATCGTTTCAAAATCCTGAATAAAGCCCTGCCGGGAACAGAGGGCCACCGCTGCGGCGTTGCTGTCCTGTTCCTCGGGGGCGGTCCACTCAATCACGGAATGTCCGATAATCTCCTCTCTTTTTTCCGCACCGATCAAGCGCATGTACGGCTCGTTTGCCTCTATGACGGTTCCCTTGTCATCAATCACCACGAAACCCGTATCGGTATTGTCTACAAGCTGGCGATACTTCTCTTTGCTCTCCCAGAGTGCTTCTTCGGCTTTTTTCCGATCTGTGATGTCACGGGCAATCACCTGCATGGCCGAGTCATCTTTCAGGATCGGAGTACCAGTAAATTCCAGGATAGCATAACTGCCGTCTTTTTTTCGGATACGTGCCTCAAACCTCGCTTCACTACCCTGCCAGTCCGGACTTCTTTTGACGTGTTCATACACGATTTCCAGATCATCGGGATGTATGAAGTCCTCGGGTCCTTTCCGGAGGATCTCATCTGGATCGAATCCGAGAATTCTTTTCACCGAGGGGGCGATGTAGGTTACCCGGCCTTTTTCATCCGTGAGCATTATGAGATCTGAGACCCGTTCAGCCATGCTCCGGAACCGCTCCTCGCTCCTCATGAGCGCATCCTCTGCCAATTTACGCTCGGTAATGTCGTGTGATATGCCAAGAACTGCATACACGTCCCCGTCCTCATCGGTTAACGGGACAAGGGAATTATCCTGCCAGAACTCGCGGTCGCCATACCGGATTTTTGCCTCTTTACGGAGCGGTTTTCCGGTAGTAAATACGGTCTGGAGATCATAGCCCTGCTCGTCAGCGATATCCGGAGGGAACAGGCTCTTTCGCGGTTTATTCAGAATATGTTCGGTTGAAAGATTCAACACCTGTGCTGCACGGGTGTTGACGAACCGGACCGTGTCGTCCCGGCCTATGATAAAGATCGGATCGGGCGCTGCTTCGGCAAGGGTCCGGTAATTTCTCTCGGTCTCTTTGAGCGCCTCTTCGGTTCGCTTCTTCTCGGTGATATCTGTATCCGCACCACGGTAACCGATAATCCTGCCCTGTTCCTCCAGGTGGGGGACACCACTGGTCTCAAGGATGACCCGGGTGCCGTTTTTATGCAGGTTTGGATTTACAAAGTTTTTAAAAGGCTCCTTTGTGGCGAATGCTTCCAATGCTGTTTTTTTCAACTCCTCTTTTTCTTCTGGTGCAAAGAGATCGTAGAAGTGCATCCTGCCAATGATCTCCTCCGGCCTGTAACCCAGCATCTTCTCCACCGCAGGACTGGCATAGGTATAAAGACCGTCAGCATCCACTTCCCAGATCCATTCACCGGCACTCTCAGCTACCTGCCTGAAACGCTCCTCGCTTATCGTGAGCACCTCTTCCGCATTTTTGCGCTCGGTAATATCTGTCAGGGTGTAATTGAACCCGGTGGTCACGCCCTCTTTCATTATCGGCGTCTGAGTGGTGCGGACATACCGCTCCCGACCGTCTTTGGTAAGGATCCTGAATTCGTTTGCTTCATACTCCCCAGCCACCCTGCGCCTGAACCCTTCGATGACCTTGGGGATGTCTTCACGATGAACAAACCGGGTGAAGTGCTGGCCGATCACTTCTCTTACCGTATAACCATACAATCGCTGGACAACAGGACTTATGTACGTGAATGTTCCTGTCAGATCCAGCGTGAAAATAACATCACTGATGTTCTCGACAAGCTGCTTGTATTTTGCACGGCTTTGTCGCAGCAACTCTTCCGATTTCTTGCGCTCGGTAATATCACGGATATGGGAGATCCAGATCCTCGTTCCGTCGTAATTCACAAGATGGCCGCTGGATTCAACCGGAAAGGTTGTGCCATCTTTACGCAGGAGCCGTGTCTCAAAAAGAAAGGTGTCCTTTGTCTGTGCCTGCCGGATAATATCCCAAAGCTGGGGTTGAAGTTCAGGAAGGACAATATCCGTTGGTCCCATGGCAAGCAGCTCTTCCCTGCTGTACCCGAGCATACGGCACGCGACAATGTTCGCCTCGATGAAATGACCCGGCGCCCTCTCGACGGTAAGAGTATGTAACAGAATCGCATCATTTGCCCAGTCAAACACGATACGGAATCTCTCCTCGCGCTCCCTCAGCACTTCCTCCGCCTCCTTACGGTGCTGCATTTCCGCCTCAGTCTCGCGCTTTCTTTTAAAAAAATATACGGCAAAGAGGGCTGGGAAAATGAGAACTGCCATAAGGATACTGTCCACAAAGCCGGGCTGTATTGTCATAAGTGCTGTATGGACAGATTCGCCGATTCTGAAATAGATCAAAAACAGTATTATCGCGAGAATGGCAACGGATATACCAATAAGATCGCGGGAAGTTTTTTTCCGTATCCATACAGAGAACTGCTCGGCGAGCACGATATTCACCCATCCCTATGTCAATGTCAGAACGCTCCTGATTCAATCCTCATATACATCTCCGGCATGATCATTCTTTCTCCTGCACAATAATAGTAAACCGGGTACCCGCACGCCGGTCCAGTTCAATGGTGCCGTCCAGTTGCTCCACCAGCGAGATCACCAGCAGGAGCCCCAGTGATTCTGCATTCCTCCAGTCGAAATCCGCCGGTAATCCAGCACCATCATCCTTTACAGTTATTGAAAGTGTCTTGTCCTCTTCCCGAATCGTGATGGACAATGTTCCAGTCCTTCCGTTGGGAAACGCATGTTTCAACGCGTTGCTTGCCAGCTCGTTGATGATGAGGCCGAGCGGGATTGCGGTGTTGATGTTGAGCATGAGCTTCCCGATGTCAATGTTCAGGGTCACCTGCCGTGAATCAACACCATAGAACGAGAAAAGCTGGGTTACCAAAAACCGGGTGTAGCTGGCTAGATCGATGTGGGAGATATCCTCGGACTGGTAGAGCTTTTCGTGGACAAAGGCCATCGCCCGCACCCGGTTCTGGGTTTCTGCCATGACCTGTTTTAATCTTTCATCATCGATATGGCGCATCTGGAGGTTGACTAAGCTGATGATGATCTGGAGATTGTTATTGACCCGGTGGTGGATTTCGCGGAGGAGCAGGACTTTCTCGTCCAGCGATGCTTTAATTTTATCCTCGGCGTGTTTCTGCCCGGTAATGTCGCGGATGGATTCAATTGCTCCCGTAAGATACCCGTCTGCATCATAGAGGGGGGATGCGATAAACCAGAGGTGAGCTCCCACGCCATTATTGAAGTGTGGAATAAATATCTCAGCGATCCGGGTTCTGCCTTCCTTTTTTATGACCGGATATTTTTCTACATCTGCCGGGTCATCGTGGAGGACGAGATCGATCGCGATCGGATGCCGCTCATGGTAGAACGGGAGAGTATATTCATAATCTCCTTTCCCGATCATCTGTTCTGCCGGAACTCCCGTCATCTCCACCATTGCGCGGTTCCATGCAAGAACCGTCCCGTTTTTGTCAATAACAAGGGTTGCATCAGGAAGGAAACTGATGATGTCAGCAAAGCGCCGCTCACTTTCCCGGGTCCTTTGCTCGCTATGGGCCAGTTCCTCATAATTCTGCCGGAGTTCTTCCTCATTGGAGGAAAGATCTTCGTATGCCGCCTTTAAGTCCTTGTTCTTCTTCTCCAGCTCTGCCATCTTCTGCTGGAGCTCAGGGTAGTAACTCTTCCGGATGGAGGACTCCCCAAGACCGATGATCTTGTTCCTCTGGCTTTGCCAGTCGGGCGTTTCTTCAGAGTGCATCTTCACAGATCCGTTCGATATCTTTTAAGGGGGGGTTGTCGCGGGTTGGTCGCCATGCAGGGATCGTTCATCGCATTCCGTGCAAGTGATAAAAAAATCCAGAGCGTTTTTCCCGTAGGTGATCTTCAGCTCCGGACTATCCAGTGATTTGAGTGTTATGCCCATAATCAATTCCTTCTGTCCGCGATCTGCGGCGGATTTTCACCAGTACCAAAGAGTTCTCCTTACTATACTCATGCATGACGATCATTCTTTCTCCTGCACAATAATAGTAAACCGGGTACCCTCACGCCGGTCCAGTTCAATAGTACCGTCCAGTTGCTCCACGAGCGAGATCACCAGCCGGAGCCCCAGCGATTCTGCATTCCTCCAGTCGAAATCCGCAGGTATTCCAATACCCTCGTCCTTAACGGTGAGGTGAAGTGTCTTGTCCTCTTCCCGTGCCGTGATGGATATCGTTCCTGTTCTCCCGTTAGGAAATGCGTGTTTCAACGCGTTGCTTGCCAGTTCGTTGATGATGAGGCCGAGCGGGATTGCGGTGTTGATGTTGAGCATAAGCTTCCCGATGTCAATGTTCAGGGTCACCTGCCGGGAATCAACACCATAGAAAGAGAAAAGCTGGGTTACTAAAAACCGGGTGTAGCTGGCAAGATCGATGCGGGAGATATCCTCGGACTGGTAGAGTTTTTCGTGGACAAAGGCCATCGCCCGCACCCGGTTCTGGGTTTCTGCCATGACCTGTTTCAATCGTTCATCATCGATCTGGCGCATCTGGAGGTTGACCAGACTGATGATGATCTGAAGATTGTTCTTGACCCGGTGGTGGATCTCGCGGAGGAGGACGACTTTCTCCTCCAGCGATGCGCTCAGCTCTTCGGTCCGGACCTTCACTTCCTGTTCGAGTTCTTCGCTATAATGTTTCAGCAACACTTCGGCTTTCTTCCGTTCCGTGATATCCCGGACTACCCCGAGCATCACTTTTGTTCCCCGTATGGTAACGACATGGGTATTGACTTCTACAGGAATGATCGTGCCGTTCTTTGCCCGGTGCTCCGTCTCGAATCTTGCGCTGCCGGCAGTCCGCTGTTCTTCAAAGACTCGTTCCATCGGCGGGTTGTGGTAACCCGTGGAGATTTCGACCGGGGTTTTTGCCAGCATCTCTTGCCGGGTGTATCCCAGCATCCGGCAGGCAACATCGTTGACATCGGTGAACTTCCCGGGAGTCCCGTCATCATTGATCCCATGGATGTGGATTGCATCGGTGGTATTGTTGAAAATATCGCGGAACTTCTCCTCGCTCTCTTTGAGTGCTCCTTCCGCCTTCTTCTGCTCAGTGATGTCTTCATGCACCAAAATGACATTGCGGATAGTGCCGGCTGCATCCCGGACCGGGTAGATACTGCCCTGAACCCACCGTTTCTCCCCGAATCCCAGGGTCCTGCTGCCATCGTATTCCAGGGGGGGATACGCAACCGCCTCTCCGGAAAAGCCCCGCTGGATATAGGGCATTATTCCAAGGCGGGTGAGTTGTTCATCCTTAAGCATATTGTAATCTTTGAGATCCTCTAATGTCACTCCCCAGAGTTTTTCAAAGGCAGGATTGACCTGCAGGGTCCGGCCATCCGGGGACATCACCTCGATGCTTAACGGGGACTGCTCGATCATGGTCCTGAAGCGCTCCTCGCTCGCCTTTAGGGCATCTTCCACCTGCTTGCGGGCGGTGATATTCGACATGATGTAGTTGAACCCGGTGACAATACCATCCTTAATCATCGGTCGCTGGGAGACGCAGACGTTCTCCACCCTGCCATCCTTGCACCGGATCCTGAAGTTGTTGATACCATACTCGCCTTTCAGTCTTTTCTTAAACGCCTCGATGCACTGCGGGTGGTCATCCGGGTGAAGGAATTTTGTAAAGTGCTGCCCAATCACTTCGTCCGGGTGATACCCATACAACCGCTCAATGACCGGGCTTATATAGGTAAATGTTCCCTGCAGGTCCATCGAGAATATCACATCATTGATGTTCTCGATGAGCTCCCGGTACATCTCGCGGCTCTCGCGGAGGGACTCTTCCGCAATATCTTTCTGGATGGCAAGGGAGATGGCACGGCTCAGTCCCTCGAGGATCGCATCCAAATCCGGCGATATCGGAAACCGCGCAAACAGGGCAAAGACCCCGAGGACATCACCATCCAAAGGTTTCAGGCGATATCCTGCAAACGCCACGAGCCCAAGGCTTCTGGCCCATGCATGATCATGGACCCGGGGATCATGCTCCACATCATTTGTGAGAAACTTCGTTTCCTCTCCGGATGCGATGCGCCCGATCTTGTAGGCACCGAACGGTACACGGCGGTGGCCTTTCCCGTCAATATGGGTATACCTGCCGGAACTGGCTTTTAAGTGCAGGCACTTGTCGCGGAACCGACAGATATGCGGGCCTTCAGCAACTTCGGCATGCATGCAGTCCGTGGTGCACCGGTCTCCCTTTTCGATCAGCCAGATCCGGCAGAAATCTGCACCGAATATTTCAACAACACCATCAGTGATGATCTTTAATTTCTGATCGAGTGAGATGGGAGCAAGAACAGACTCTAAGATCCTGTTCACCCCTGCCTGCCACAATCGGATCCTCTCCCGTTCTTCTTCTGCATGCTTGCGCTGGATTAACGTCCATGCATTCTTTGCCAGCAGGGTCAGCACGTTGATATCTTTCTCATCGTAATCCGCTGCCTTGTTGCCCACACCGATGATTGCGACAATCCTGTCTTCATCGAAAATGGGAACGACCATCTCACGGATCACCGGGACATGGCCTTCCGGCAGGCCTTTTTTATGGGGCAGGCTGGTATAATCATTGTGAATGACTGGTTTTCGTTGACGGATGCAATCCACCCAGACACCGGCTTTTGATACCGGATAGTGTCGCTCAGGTTCCTTGGGGATAAAACAGTGCTTCTTTGTTTCTGTTGACCAGGCGATCAGCTGGATTGTCTCCTCATCGGGATTGATGAGATGGAAGAACCCGATTTTGCTTGTGGTCAGCCGTTCTGCCTCATCGAGGGTATACCCCATACTCTCGCTGACCGACATTGTATCGATCAGCTGGTTTAATTTTACGGCAGCCTGTACGCCCTCTTCCGCCCGCTTGCGGGCGGTGATATCGGTCATGATGTAGTTGAACCCGACGACCCTGCCATCGGTTATCGTTGGGTGTGGCGAGACACTGACATAATGAATCGAACCAGATCTTGCGAGGATCCTGAACTCATCCCCTCCATAATCCCCCTTCAGTCTCCGACTGAATTCTTTGATAACGTGGGAATGATCATCGGGATGAACATATTTTAAGAAATCCTGTCCGATCACCTCATCCGAAGTATACCCATACAGCCGCTCGATGACCGGGCTGATGTACGTGAATTTTCCCTGCAGGTCAAGAGAGAAGATTACATCGTTGATGTTCTCGACGAGCGTGCGGTACAATTCGCGTTTCTCCTTCAGATTGTCCTCGTTTATCTTGAGTTCACGCAGGAGAAGATCATACGGCCGGGTAAGACTGACGACAACAAAAGCCCGGTAGAACAGGTAGACCGAGACGAGCCGGAACAGGTGTCCGAGCATGTTCATGAACCCGAACACCGATATGTAGGAAGTAAACGCCAGTTCACCGAGGATAAGGAACACCTGTGCAGCGATGAGGAACCTCCAGACGGTGGGATCGAAGTGCTCCCGTTTCAGGTACAGAATGACAATAGTGGCAATGAGAATGAGTGAGATAATGTACTCGCTCACGATCTTGAAAGGAGTAAGCCCGCTACCCTCAATGAAACAGTGCGGGAAGATCTGCCAGACAAAGATGCTGGCAAAGAGCAGGGCACATACCGCGGTGCAGGCTGCGATGATGATACCCACATCGTACTTCCGGTCTTTGGTTATTGATCTGCCAATAAAGAGCGTTGCTACAAGGAACGTGACACTCTGGAAATACCGTGCTGCAATCCAGAGCTGGGTGGGGAGGTCCGGGCTGTTGCCGGAGAATACCCCCATTCCTTTGAATGCGAGAGTATGAACGAGATCGATACTGCCAAAGAAGAGAAACGAGATTCCAATAATTAAGAAAAACCCGTCCGTGATCATCCTTCGGGTATTCCAGACGATGATGAAAATCGAAAGGGCAACGGCAATGCCGGCGAGTTCAACAATGCCGTGAAAGAGAAGATAGTTCACGGTGCTGATGAGGTAGAGGGCAGTGAGGATAACTACGATGAAGGCAAGCTGAAGGATATTGGCAGGGCTAAAGAGTGTTTTTAATTTTTCCTGCATTGCAGAGGTTCGAACAGCCATTGCGATACCCGCGTGTTTCCGATATGGTTCTTGTGTTGGGTTTTTACCTGATAAGGTTATTTCACGAACAGATCTACCCGCTTTCAACCGACAGGAATGAGTAATCCGCCACGGATATCGCGAACTATACATAGACGGTGGAGATGGTGGTTGAGAAGGCAACACTCATACCATGGGAATACCTAATGCCTATCCGGTGATACCATAGAGATAATAACGGGCATCCACCAGGTGGACGGAGTCAATGGCAACTGTTACATCCTTGTCCGCGATGGCCTGACGGTGATCGATACCGGCCTGCCCGCAGGCAGCGGGAAGAAGATCCTCTCCTATATACGGAATACAATGTACCGGGAACCGACTGAGATCAAAACCATCGTCCTCACCCATTTTCACATCGATCATATCGGAGGTGTCGCGATCCTGAAAAATGCGGCCCCCGGTGCAAAGGTTGCGATCGGGAAAGCGGATGCAGGGTATGTTACCGGACAGATCCCGCTGCCGGTGTATCCGGGCTTACGGGGCTTCCTGCTGCGAATCGCTGGTGCGATCATGAACCCCGGCGTCTTTTCCTTAGATATCCTGTTGAACGATGGGGATCATATTGACGGGCTGCTGTGCATCCACCTCCCCGGCCACACTCCCGGGAGCATGGGGTTTTACGATGAACGGACAAAAACGCTGTATGCCGGTGATATTCTCCGGTATGACGGGACATCCATCACCGGGGGACCCCCTCTGTTTACGATGGACAGGGATAGTGTGCACCAGTCAATCCGCAAGCTCGCCTCCCTCGATTTTGATCTCCTGCTCCCCGGTCACGGAGTCCCGGTCAGGGACGGTGCATCGGCAAAAGTTAAGGAGTTTGCAGCGACACTACCCCCCTCCTCCTTGTGAAATCACCACGTAGCTCACCCGTTCATTTTTTTCCTGGCCATCACTTATGGGCATGTATAAACCCGAAAAGTGCCCACCTACTACTTAAGAGATATATCCATGCAGCTCCACTCCTGCAAAAAGACCTACAACAATGAGACGCAGCGGGCCATCCCGCTCGATGAGACCCTTGCCCGCATTGAACCCAAAGTTCCCGCAGCCGGCATCACCCGTGTCGCGGACATCACGAACCTTGACCGGATCGGGATACCGGTCTTCTCCTGTATCCGCCCCACAGCAGAAGACGGTGCGATTACCGTGTACAACGGCAAAGGAGCTACGGTAGAGGAGTCGCGGATATCAGCAATCATGGAAGGGATCGAACGGTATTCGGCCGAAGCGCACGACCGGGACATACGGGTCGCCCTCTTCCAGGAACTGGAAGGACGCGAGCCGGTCATCAACCCGAATGACCTGATCCTGCCGGAAGGTGCAGCAACGGATCGGTTCATGTCCTGGTACCAGGGGTACGATATTGTCAATAACGAGACGGTCTGGGTCCCGGCCTATGCGATATTTCACCCGGTCCCCCCCCGGCACCGGGGACCCTCCCGCACGAACACGAACGGCCTTGCCTCCGGAAACACGATCGAAGAGGCAGTATTCCATGCCCTCTCCGAAGTCATCGAGCGGGATGCCTGGTCGCTCGTGGAATCGACCCGGGACACCGGCCCTGCGGTTGTCGGTATCGATGACCCGACAATTATGGACATGCAGAAGAAGTTTACCGATGCCCAGGTCGAGGTTACGATTCGGGATATTACCAGCGACATCGGCATCCCGACGATCGCCGCAGTTGCAGATGATGTGCTCTTAAAAGACCCCAGTCTCCTCACTATTGGTATCGGGACGCATACCAGCGCACGGATTGCCGTGATGCGGGCACTCACCGAAGTAGCCCAGAGCCGGCTCACCCAGATCCACGGGGCACGGGAAGACACAACGCTTGCCGATCTCCGCAAAAAGATGGGGTACGAGCGGGCGAAACGGATCAACGGGTACTGGTACCGCAATAACGGGACGGTGGATTATGCAACGATCCCCTCATCAGATACCGATGATTTCTTAAAAGATATCGGAAATATCATCACGGCACTCAAAAAGAAGGGGCTCGACCGGGTCATTGTCATCGACCTGACCCGGGAAGAGATCGGCATCCCTGTCGTCAGGGTGATTGTCCCGGGGCTTGAAGTCTTTGCAATGGACCCCGAGCGCCGGGGAGAACGGGTGAAGCATGCCAAAGATCATCGTCTTTCTCGGGCCAAGCCTTGATGTAACCTCGGCCGAACAGATCCTCGCTGCCGAGTACCGGCCTCCGGCAAAACGGGGCGATCTTATCGCCGCAGCGCGGGATGGTGCTGCAATCATCGGCCTGATCGATGGTGTTTTCCACCAGGAATCGGCAGTCGCCCACCGCGAGATCCTTGCCGCGGTGAAAGGCGGCATCCGGGTTGTCGGTGCATCGAGCATGGGTGCACTCCGGGCTGCTGAGATGGATACGCTGGGGATGGTCGGTATCGGCGAGGTTTACCGGATGTATAAGAGTGGCGAACTTGAGTCCGATGACGAAGTCGCCCTTGTTTTTGATCCCGAGACGGGGTTATCCCTTTCTGAACCGCTCATCAATATCCGTGTCACCTTTAAAGAAGCGGAACGGCAGGGAATCATCACGGCACCGGATCACGCAGTCTTACTCTCGGCGGCCCAATCCGTCTTCTACCCCCAGCGTACCTACGGGCGGATCATGGCGGCAGCGGGTGCGGCAATTACTCCGGAGACTCAGGAGCGGTTCTTATCATGGGTGAAACTCCATGCCTGCGACCAGAAGCGGGAGGATGCGGTTGAAGCTCTCAGGTATATAGCAAACATCAGCCAGAGGTAATCATCCAATGGCAGATTGTAATGGGACTGTCAGGGAAATATCATTCCAGCTGAACCGGCAATCATTTATTACGCCTCCAGACTAAGGCATCATCAATGACGATGTCTCCCAGCCTGCCGGGATTTGGAGGTTTATCCCTGTTCCGTCTCTCCCCTACCGATCTGGTCAGGTTCTGCGTGATTACCTCCATCACGTTCTCGATTATTGGCATTACGTATCTCTCCAGGGCTACCGGATACGGAGCACTCGTCCCGCAGCTCTTCTATTTTCCCATTCTCTATACCACCTATTTTTATCCTGAACGGGGCCTGTATGTCGCATGCAGCTGTGCAGCAGCCTACCTGTTCATCACCCTCTCTTTTGTCAGTCCCGAATTCATGAACATCGGCGGGATAATCTTCCAGGCCCTGCTCTTTGTCGGCATTGCAGCAGGGTCAGGGTACATAATCAGGTCACGAGATTTCTCCCCGTATCTCATTCCCAAAGATGATACCCGTGCAATACAGGGGATGATCAAAACCGGCGAGAACGATCACGTGGAATTCAAGCTCCAGTCCCTCTGGAGTGCTGGCTTTACCAGGGAAGAAATCAGTACCAACGAATCTCCGGAAGTGCGGAAGTACCGGACCAATGCTTCGAAGTTTATCATCGCCCGCTCGATTGCCGGGTTCCTGAATACGGATGGCGGGGAGCTTATCATCGGGATCCGGGAAGACCGGCATCACAACACTATCACGGTTACCGGCATCGAAAACGATTATCCCCATATGCATGAGGAAGACCGGAATCCTGACGGGTACCGGAGGATGATTGTCGACTCAGTGATCCGGAAATATCTTCCGGAGATCTTTGAGTCCGCAAGCAGATTTATCCACATCTCTTTTCCGGTAGTATCCGGAAAAACTCTCTGTCACCTGCATATTACTCCTTCTGATAAACCGATCTTTGTTGACTCCGGTACTGACGAAATTTTTTTTATCCGGGTCGATGCCTCCACCCGTGCCATTACCGGAAAAACCCTGACTCGTTATACTCTCACAAGGTTTTCATCAGGTTAAAATAGCGTTTGCATCCTTACTTTTAGTCAGGAACTTTTTCATGCTTGAATGCGGAGACAACCGGTCAAATAGCAGTTATCTGGTATATAACCCTTAAAAAAAAAGAAAATTATTGCTTCAATAGCCGCCCATGCCGGGGGGCATTCCACCCATTCCGCCGGGTGGCATACCGCCGCCCGGAGCACCGGATTTTGACGATGTGATGACATCGTCAATGCGGAGGATCATGACTGCTGCTTCTGCAGCGCTGGAGATTGCCTGGGTCTTGACCCGGAGCGGTTCGACAACTCCTGCCTTGAGCATGTCAGCCGGTTTGCCGGCCACTACATCAAGGCCGTAGGTTTTCTTGCCTGCTTCGTGGGCTGCCCGGAGGTCGACAAGCATATCGATGGGGTCAAGCCCGGAATTTTCGGCAAGAACGCGGGGGATGATCTCCATTGCGCTTGCGAACGCTTCGATGGCAAGCTGGCCACGGCCACCGACGGTTGCAGCATACTCGCGGAGCCTTAACGAGAGTTCTGTCTCAGGCGCTCCGCCGCCGGGAACAATCTTCTTTCCCGAAACGACAACACTGACCACCATGAGGGCGTCATGGATGGCCCGTTCGAGTTCATCTACGACATGCTCCGTTCCGCCGCGGACAATGATGGAGACCGCTTTGGGGTTTTTGCATTTCGAGATATAGATCATCTGATCGTCGGAAAGTGTTTTCTCTTCGACAAGGCCGGCTGTACCGAGATCCTTAGCCGTAATAGCATCGACGCTGTTGACGATCCGTGCACCCGTTGCCCGGGCAAGGTTTTCGACATCGCTTTTTTTGACCCTGCGGACCGCAAGAATGCCGGCTTTTGCAAGGTAGTGCTGGGCAACATCGTCGATACCTTTCTGGCAGATGACAACGTTTGCCTTGCTCTTTATGACCTTGTCCACCATCGCGTGGACCATCTGCTCTTCTCCATCGAGGAATGCCTGAGCCTGCCCGAGAGAAGAGATATTGATCTTTGCGTTCACTTCGGTCTTTTTGTATTCGAGTGCCGCATTGAGGAGCAGGATCTTTGCATCCTTGACAATTTTGGGCATGCTCGGGTGCGCACGTTCCTTGCTGATAACCATACCTTCAATGAGGGCCGAGTCATCGATTGAGCCGCCTACCTTCTTTTCGATATTGATATGGGCGAGATCTGCGGTACCATCGGGGTCGGTGACAAACGTGACTGCCTTGACGATGATATCGCAAAGGTGGCCTTTTGCTACATCCGAGTTCTTGCCGGTGAGTGCTGTCTCTGCAATTTTCTTGAGCATCGCGGTATCGGTTGGCTTGACCGTGATGGCGTACTTGTCGAGCAGCACGAGAGCTTTTTCTGCTGCCATCCGGTAACCCTCAGCAATACTGGTCGGGTGAATCTTCTGTTTAAGAAGCCCTTCTGCGTTCTTTAAGAGTTCACCTGCAATAACTACGGCAGTTGTCGTGCCATCGCCGACTTCAGCATCCTGCGTCTTTGCAATCTCGACCATCATCTTTGCGGCAGGGTGCTCGATATCCATCTCCTTTAAGATAGTGACACCGTCGTTTGTGATGGTGATATCCCCTATACCATCGACAAGCATCTTGTCCATACCCCTGGGACCGAGGGTCGACTGGACCGCTGTTGCAACAGCTCGTGCAGCGGCAAAATTGCTGTTCTGGGCATCCTGCCCATGGCTTGTCGTTGATCCTTCCCTCATAATTATTATGGGTTGTCCCCCGAGTTGTTGTGACATTGTGTACCTCTTTTTTTAGATTGTTCCATCGATTGTCATTTTACCCGTTCCGGTGATCATTCCTGCATGATTACCGGTCAGCCATAACGGATTACTACGGATAATCCATTGGTGGCAGTAGCATGCCATTTTCGGGATTGCACGGTTTCGTGCGCATACCGGTGCCGGTAAAACAGAAGTCATCATCCCAGAACGGACGTTTGATGGTGGACTTCATCTCCAGATGATAAAACAGATTGACCTGCATCGGTTTTATGTGTATCCATCGTGTGGTGTGTTTCAGCGGAAAACCGTCTTACCGATCGGAAAATACTATGCATCTCTCAAATTGTGACCGCTGCTTCAGACAATATGGTATTCATTTTAGTAGCATGCATGTCATCAGCGCAATCAATTGTGACCATACTCATCGACTAAATATCAAATCCTTTCCCTGCTTCTAATTTTTTACACTTTTTAAAAATTGCGGATCTTTTGAAAATCAGGCTCTGTTGAAATTCTTGTGGGGCACCAAAGAATCGCTCTTGGGGGCTACAGCACATCGTGCTTCCGCCCCCGCCGCTCGGGCATCCCCCAATGTTGCGATAGCCGTCAGAAGGTTGATGAGAAAACTCGAAGATTGGGGGTCAAGGGGATACTCCCCTTGGGCTGCCTCACCCTCTGGGGGAGAGAAGGGGTCACCCTCCTGGCTGCCGAGAGAAAACAAACGAACAACAAACAAGAGTTTTTCAAATGGACACATTTTTTTTTTTAAAATTGTCTTTTTTTCCAATGAAAAAATGTGCAGGGAAAAACCCTACTTTGTATCCCTCAACCTGACCGCGTTGTTCCCGTCCCACAACAGGACCACATTCGAGCTTCCCAGCATCCGACCGGTTTTGGAATCTGTTGCAGTTACGGTGATGATAACCGGTTCAAGGATAGATGCTGGTTGTTCGGTAAATGACCAGTATAATTTCTCTCCATGATTGGTAACCGGGTTTCCAACCTCATTTACTGTATAATTTACTGCGCCCCACGACAAGAATTTCCCATACGTTGCATTCCATACAAATTGGGATCGTGCAGCATCAAAACCGTTCCCATCAACGGTAATCCCAATCCCGGGTGTTGAAGACATAATGGGTGAGTACCACTGCGGGCTTGCGGTCAGGGTTACCGATGTTTTTGTTACTACCGATAAGGTTGGGGGCTGTGCCGGCACAACCGAACAGCGTCCGTTCGTGCACCCACAGCTGCCGGCGCCGCAGTCCAGCGGTCCTTCGCAGCTCATGGTGCACATCACATTATCGCACACGGGTTTTGCAGCCTGTTTGACACAGCCGGTCGGATGACAGCACGGGGCAGGTACACAGTCCGCATCGGTCGTGCAGGTCTGTGAATCAATAGGAACGGTTGTCACCGCTGGAGGCAGGGTAGTTATCACTGGAGCTGCAGGGGGTGGAGTTTGTGATGTGCAGCCTGCAAGGAGAGCCGCAGCAATACAGAGGAAAAGGAGCATGAGTATTTTTTTGTCCATACTAAAAATCTGTTGTACTCCTGATAAAACCGACGGTGACTGCGAAAATGTTCGCTCTTTTCTTCTGAATAAAAACAAAGGTGGGAATACTACCCTTTCAGGTGCATCCCCCTGCAGGGGAGCTCACTCTACCTTTGCCCACACGTACGCAAACCGCTGGAACGCGGTGATATGCCCGAAGATACCAAAGAGTAACAGCAGCCAGCCGAACCAGCCGAGCCCATAGAGACTTATAGGGGCGATGAGGTCGATGAGGCCGACAACCATGATCAGGACGAGCCGGTCTGCCCTGCCCAGCAGTCCGCCATAATAGCGCCCGACACCCACCGCCTGCGCCTGTGTGCCGAGATAGGAGGACATCAGCACCCCGGTGAGTGCCAGTACGCCGATCTGCCACGGCACCATCCCCCCGGCAAAGATACCGGTGATAATGAAGATATCCGCGTACCGGTCCACCGCATGATCGAGGAAGTCACCCCGTTTGCTCTGGCACTTCATCTCGCGGGCAACCGCTCCGTCCATCGAGTCACAGAATGCATTGAGGGCGACTGCTGCAACGCCCCAGAGTTCGAGCCGCAGGTAAAACAGGATGCCGGCTGCAGCAGATGCGATCAGGGCAGCGATCGTAAAGAAGTTCGGCGTCAGCCGGCACCGGATTGCAATCGCAACCAGCGGATCGAAATAGACTTTCACATGGGAACGGTACTGGTCGAGCGTCATTTAATGCACCTCTAAAAAGCCGGACCAGTCGATCAGACCGAACTGGGCCGGAAGCTTTCCTGCAACAAACCCTTCGATCTGGTCAGCACAGTACACCGGGTCGTGACCCGTGGTGTCCAGTTCAAAGATATGTGCGGCATCGTGCAGGTCCACCGTCTCGATCAGGCAGTCATCGAGAGCTTCTGCATCCGCATTTTCCTGGATCTTGCCGGCAGGATATTTACGCTGTTCCAGCCGTTTTTTCAGTTCGTCCGGGCGGCACCGGAGCACAATAATGCGATCGCAGGGAAGCAGGTGGGCAAAGTGTCCTTCCACAAACCCGTGTACCGGGACAAACTCCGCTGCCCAGCGCTCATCATCGAAGATCTCGGTGTCGCGCTGCTCATCGTCACCGGTGATATAGGGGCGTATGGTATCGGTAAGATGCACGACCTTGTGCCCCCGCCGGGTAAGCTCCTCGCCTATCAGCGATTTGCCGGTGCCCGGAGTGCCGGTGATACCGCACATCATAGTTTGTTTATCTCCTCAATGAACAACTCGTTCTCCCAGTCCTCACCGACGCTCACGCGGATGTAATGGTCAGGCAGACCGGCAAAACTCCTGCACGAGCGGACCACAACGCCTTTGCGGGCAAGGTTTTCAACAACTGCATCGCTCTTGTGCGGGGCGACATCGATCATCACAAAGTTCGCATCCGAGGGGAGCACCGGGTACTTCACCTCATCGGCAAACCGTGTGCGCCATCGCTTCACCTGATCGATATAGCGTTCTGCACGCTCCTTGTCCGGCAGTGCCGCTGCTGCCGCTGCTGCGGAGACCGAATTGACGGTGAACGGCGTCCCTGCCCGCTGGTACCACGGCGGCAGCCATCGCGGGGTGAATGCATACCCGATCCGCAGGCCGGCAAGGGAGTAAACCTTGGAAAAAGTTCTTCCCAATACAAGGTTCTCGTGTTTCTTCATGAGAGGGAGATAGTCGATACCGGCAAACTCGACATAGGCATTGTCAAGAAAGAGGACGCCTTCAATTCCTTCGAGAATCGCAGCAACGGTGTCAACCGGCATTGCATTCCCGGTAGGGTTGTTGGGAGAACAGACAAAGGTAATCTTTGCCTCTTTGGCTGCCTCAATCAGTTTTCCGCAATCAACCGAGAAATCTGCTTCCCGTGGTACGGTGATTACTTCAGCACCCTGGCCCATCGCCGCCAGTGCATAGAACGAGAAGGTAGGCGTGGAGATTGCTACGGTCTCCCCGGGCTCGACAAGGGTGCGGATGATAGTCTCGATCACACCGTCCATCCCAACGCCCGTCACAAAGTGATAATCGCCATAATATGCCCGCAGGGCATTCATCAGGACATTGACCCGCTCATCCGGATACCGGTTCACGGTTTTGAGTACTTCTTCTGCTGCAGCTAACGCAGCAGGAGAAAGGGGCTCGGGGTTTTCATTGCTGGCAAGCCGGGCTATCTTACGGATACCGTACTCGCGGGCGATATCCTCCGCTTTTTTGGCAAAGACATAGCCGCTCTTTTTTTTATAGCAGGATCTAACCAAGCGCTCCATTGATCACTCCGACCACGCGGTCGATCTCGGCATCCGTAATTACGAGCGGCGGGACTAACCGCAGGTTCCCATCCGCAGCGCAGTTGACCAGTACACCCTGGCTGGCGCATTTCTTCTGGACATCCGGGCATTTGTCCCCGATAGTCATGCCGATCATCAGCCCGCGGACACGGGGGTTTAACGCGGCAAGACCCCTGCCGAACCGTTCGCCTTTCCGGGCCACATCGGGAAGGATCTTTTCTATGACGCCAATCGTGGCAAGCGCTGCTGCACAGGCAAGCGGGCCCCCGGCAAACGTGCTCCCGTGCTCGCTCTTTTTGAACTCCAGGTCTTCACGGGCAACCAGTGCGCCCATTGGAAACCCGCTGGCGATCCCCTTTGCAAGGGTGACAATATCCGGCATCACCTTCGTGTGCTGCATGGCCAGCCATGTGCCGGTACGTCCCATACCGGTCTGGACCTCATCAGCGATCATGAGTGCGCCGGTATCATCGCAGATCTCGCGGATGCCTTTGATGAAACTGTCTGGTGGTATAATGACTCCTGCCTCTCCCTGGATCGGTTCGAAGATGATCCCTGCTGTATCGTTATCCACGACTTTTTTCAGCGCATCAAGATCGCCGTATTCGACAAAGGTCTTGACCATGCCGAGCGGCTCGAACGGCTCACGGATCGCCGGCTTGTGGGTGACGGCGAGGGAACCTACGGTACGGCCGTGGAAGCCGTGGGTGAAGGCAACAAATTTTTTCCTGCCGGTCCGGACCCGGGCCAGTTTGAGTGCCCCGTCCGTTGCTTCTGCACCCGAGTTGGAGAAAAAGGCCTTGTGCAGGCCGGTAATCTCTACGAGTTTCTTTGCAAGATCCCCCTGGTGGGGCACGTAATAGAGGTTGGAGCAGTGGATCAGCTGGTGTGCCTGGTCGCAGATCGCTTTTACTACGGCCGGGTGGCAGTGACCGGTACTGCAGACCGCGATGCCTGCGACACAGTCAATATACTGTTTCCCTTCCGCATCCCAGACAATTGATCCCTCGCCTTTTACAATCGCCATATCCCGCGAGAACGCCGGCATAACGTAGCGTTCATCGAGTGCTTTGAACTGGCTTGTTGTTTCCATTTCCATCACCGTATTCTTTTTTGTTTGCTTATGTTCCCACGTTATTCATATTCAATGGTTGCCGGGGGTTTAGCCGTGATATCGTAGACCACCCTGGCAACGCGGGGAATGTCAGCGGTAATTCTTGAACCAATTTTTACCAGGTGTTCAAACGGGATATCGAGCGGATCTGCTGTCATCCCGTCACGGGAGTTTACCGCTCGTATGGCAACGATCCACCCGTGAATCCGGTTGTCGCCTTTGACGCCGGTGCCAAGGCCGAGCAGTGCGGCAAAGCACTGCCAGGGCCGGTACTTCTCGACCAGTTCGTCTTCAACGATCCAGTTTGCCTCGCGGATAATGTCGACTTTATCTTTGGTAATTTCACCAATGATACGAACCGCAAGCCCCGGGCCGGGAAACGGCATCCGGTGCTGGATCTCCTTAGGGAGACCAAGGGCTCCGGCCACGTCCCGCACTTCATCCTTGTAGAGGTCGCGGATCGGCTCGATCACTTTCACAAACTCCATATGCAGCGGCATACCCCCGACATTGTGGTGGCTCTTGATCCCACCCTCGCTCTCAATGCGGTCAGGGTAGATGGTACCCTGCAACAGGCATCTGGCTCCGACCTTCTTTGCTTCACGCTCAAAGACCCGGATGAACCGCTCGCCGATAGCCTTGCGCTTGGCTTCGGGTTCGGTGATGCCCTTTAAGCATGCGAGGAACTCGTCTTCGGCATCCACAATCTGGAGGTGGATATTGCCAAAGAGCGTGCGGATCCGTTCGGTCTCGCCCTTCCGCATCAGGCCGGTATCGATGTAGATCGGGATGAGATTTTCACCGATTGCACGGGCTGCAAGAGCCGCACAGACCGAACTGTCCACGCCACCTGAAAGGGCCATGACCACCTTGTCGTCACCTGCTGCGGTTTTGATCTCTGCAATGGATTTTGTAATAAATTTCTCTGTATTGACCATCTTTATCTCCTATATTGTCCTCTTGTTCGCCCTGCATGCTTCAACAAACCCAAGATACGGGGGAGACGGGCGGGTTGGCCGGGAACGGAACTCCGGGTGAAACTGCGTGGCAAAGAAGAACGGGTGACCTGGGAGTTCGAGACACTCCATCCGGTTCTTGTTGGTTGCGGAAAAGACGAGCCCTGCCTTCTCCAGGTCCCCGATATACTTCGGGTTCACTTCGTACCGGTGCCGGTGGCGTTCGGTGATCTGTTTCTCCTTGTAGAGTTTTAACGCCAGCGTGCCATCACGGATATCAGCGGTATAATTGCCAAGCCGCATTGTCCCGCCGAGTTCGTTGATCCCTTCCTGTTCCGGTAAAAGCCCGATCACGTGGGTGCCCTCTCCGAACTCCTCACTCGTGGCATCGGCAAACCCTGCCTTGTGTCGGGCGTACTCAACGGTTGCCAGCTGGAACCCTAAGCAGAGGCCGAGGAATGGCACATTGTTCTCGCGGGCAAATTTGATCGCTTCGATCTTGCCTTCAATACCGCGTTTGCCGAATCCTCCGGGAATCAGGATGCCGTCATAGTCCTTGAGCTGGCTCCGTTCGTAGCGTTCCGCATCCAGCCAGACAATCTTTACTTCCGTCGAGAGTGCCCGTCCCGCATGCTTGAGCGATTCCTTGATACTGATATAGACATCCTCAATGCCGTACTTACTGACGATAGCAACGGTCACCCGGTTGGTGTACTCCTTGTTCACCAGCCGGTACCAAGCGGTGTCGGGCTCTTTTTTATCCAGGCCGAGATGGGCAGAGAGCACATCAGCAATGCCTTCCTTTTCCATCTCCATCGGTACAGCATACGTGTCAGGAGCCGTGGCAGCAGATATGACGGCCGTCTGGGGGAGGTCGCAGAATGCTGAGATCTTGCGTTTTGTCCCGGCCCCAATCGGGTTCTCGCTCCTGCCGACAATGATGTCAGCATGAAGCCCGAGCTCCCGCAGGGCTTTTACCGAGTGCTGGGTGGGTTTGGTCTTCATGTCCCCCATCGTATCTTCAGGGATGAGGGTGACATGGATGAGCACAATATCATGCTCGGGGAGTTCACCGTGCATCTGGCGGACCGCTTCTAAAAACGGCATGCTCTCGATATCACCAACTGTTCCCCCGACTTCCACGAGACATATGTCCGCCTTGGTACCGTCGGGAAATTCCCCTTCTGCGGCCTGGCGGATACAGGTCTTGATCTGGTCAGTGATATGAGGAATAATCTGCACGGTCTCTCCGAGGAAATCGCCCCGGCGTTCCTTATCGATGACCGTGCGGTATACCTTGCCGGTCGTGATATTGTGGGCTGCCGTCAGCTCGATATCAAGGAACCTCTCGTAGTTGCCGAGATCGAGATCGACTTCACTCCCATCCTTGAGCACAAAAACTTCACCGTGCTGGGCCGGGTTCATCGTTCCCGCATCAATATTCAGGTAGGGGTCGATCTTGACTGCTGTCACCTGATAGCCGCGGTTCTTTAAGATACGTCCGACCGATGCAGCCGTGATCCCTTTTCCCAGGCCGCTCATCACACCGCCGGTAATTATGATGTACTTCACGAGAATCTCCCCAGTTGCATTATATTTGGCTCACAATCCCTAATAGTGTTATCTTCGTTTAAGTAACGGCAGAAAACCCGGAAATTTCCCTCTTGCCTGTCTGCACCGGCCCGGCAAAGCCATTGCTATGAACCTGTGGTGACGCTCTTTTAAAAGCAAGATTAATTTGTGAAAACATCTCACTGAGATGATATGAAATTCAGGCAGATTATTCATATTCTGGCAATTATCGCATGCATTGCCTGCTTCGTCCCGCCGGTACTGGCAGCGGATGAAGCCCCCAAAGATGAGGCAACTACCTTTTATAACCGGGGTGAACTGCTCCTCGATACGAATGACTATGAGAGTACGATTGCCCTCTTTGACCAGGCACTTGCCTCCAATACGACCTTGATGGGAATATCCAATGGCCTGCTGTACACGTACCGGGATAAAGCCTACGCACAGATACAGCTCAAGAAATACAACGAGGCCCTCCAGACTCTCGACCAGGGACTGGCACTCTATCCCAAGGACAACATGCTCTGGAACAATAAGGGCTATGCGAACTATATCCTTGGAAAATACCCTGAAGCTCTCGCAGCGTATAACAATGCCATCTTGTTTGAGAAGAATTATACGATTGCCCTGATCAACAAGGGAGACACCCTCTCAAAGATGGGAGACTACTCCGGGGCTATTGATACGTATAAAATTGCCCTTGAATCTGATCCCGGCAACCGTGATGCAACAGCGGGTCTCGCCGCTGCACAACAGGCCGCTGCATCGACAATACCGGCATCCATGATAGTGATTGTTATCCTTGTGATCATTGTCGCTGGTGGCGCGGTCTGGTATATTAAATGCAAAAAGCCTGAAGAGAAACTTAAAGAGAAGAAGTCCCCGGGTAAGAAGAAATAATTTTTTGCATTGTAGAAAATCGTTTTTCACGTAATATATTGCCCCCCTCTTGCGCTACCAGTCCCCCGTTGGGGGACGGGCGCAGTGTGATAGCCCGAGTAAGGTTACAGGTAATACGTTGTCATCGCAATGGGGGGTGCCTCAGTGGCGGGGGCGAAGCCCCCGGGAACGTCAGAGTTTTCTCAATGATTTGTACAGAGCATTTTTTATATTCCTTTACCGTCACGGCAAATGCTGACGAAGTACGGGAAAGCATCGTCTTTTCATCGCTTTCTAAAAAGACCTCAGCTTCAGCAAACGCAACCCGTCTTCCTTTCTTGATCACCTTTGCCTCGGCAACGATGAAACCCTCCCGGACACCTTTGACAAAACTGGTGGATTCGGAGATGGTCGCAATACCCTCGTGCTCCTTTAGCTGGGTGTAGAGGGCAAGGGCAATCGCCTCATCCGCGAGTGCAACGAGCATTCCTCCCTGCAGCCAGCCGACACCGTTGAGCATATCCGGCCGGATCTGCATCCTGAGCACTGCCGTTCCGGGTTCATAACTGACGATATCAATCCCCATTAAACAAAAGAACGGGTTGGCATTGCTGCCATGCTTCCGGATATTTTCTATATAGGACATGAGTCTCTTTAGGATTATCAGATTATTGAACGATTAAAATGATCCATTCCTATGAACAGCGCGATTGGCAAAACGTTTCAAAAGCAAAGATGAGACTGCTTTATTTTTAAACGTCCCATTGACTTTTTTTTCAGATAATTAGGCACATGAAAATTCAATCGAAAACGAGTAAGAAAAAATCCTTATCCCCACATACCACCGTGGACACTTCAGGTCAGGAATTTCCCGCAATACAAATCCCAAAACATTTTCCCCACTATCCCCAATAACCTGATAATAATCCGGCAGGAAAAATGAGTCCGCGTATCCAGGCAGCAGCAGTCTCCCTACAAAAAAAACCCGGTATCTGCTTTCCTATCGGCATCCCGGACCCGGAATCACTTACCGGGGGAATATTGCAGCGGATAGGTAAGAAGCTCTATTACAGAACTGTAATCTTTTTTCTTATTGCGGCGATCCTGCTCATCCCGCCAACTGCTGCTATCATTGTGGATAGTGATGGTCATCAGGGACCGACAGGTATTCCCCTCATGATACCCGCTTTCCAGATACCTGACAATCCGGCGGGGACACCGGTTCTTCCAACAGAGCCGGCAGATAATGACGACAATGAACCGGGGCACGGACCAATACCTGCGAACCAGGCCGGGATAACGGATACTGCCACGTTACCGTTTATTTCCTATAACCGTACACCGGGGAATATTTCCCGCCAGTACACCTTCTCCTTCCAAAAGTCGAACATCACCATCACGACCAATGTAAGCAATGCCGTCTATTACGGGGCAAAAAACGGGGATAAATTCGCAATAATATCACAAGAAACCGCACCGGAAACCATGGCTTCCGATTACTACCGGGCGTTTGTTGACGATCCGCACCAGGACTCGCTCTATGCTGACCTCATCCAAAGTTTCCGTAGCATCAGGACGGAACAGCAGTATTCCGATGACGAATATCTTGAACTACTCACGGTATTTGTGCAGAGCCTTCCTTACGACAATGAATCTGCTGCACACCCCGATAATCCCTCTCGTTTCCCGGTCGAAACCATTGTTGAGGGGACCGGTGATTGCGATGATAAGAGTGTCTTACTTGCCGGCCTCCTCTCACGGGAAAGTTACAACGTCTCACTCCTTCTCTTTATCCCGGAACACCACATGGCGATCGGTGTAAGTGGTGAACGTATGCAGTACAGGGACACCGGGTACATTTATGTCGAGACTACGGGCGTTTCATTCATGGGTGATGTGCCACGGGGACTGAACCAGTCCGTAAAATATGTCCCTTCCGGCCAAGTTCCGGGAAAGACGCCTATAACCAGTCTTCCGCTGGTGATCCGGGTGGGTTCAGGATCCAAAATGTTCACCAGTGCGGAAAAAACAGAATATATCTTACTCCAGAAGAAAGCCGTTGATGCACGGATCGCATTACTCAGGGTGCATCTTGAAAAGACCTCACAGGATAGTCCCTCCCGATACAGGACACTCATGGAGAACTACTACACGTACACGGGAATCCACAACTATATCGTGAAGCACGAGCAGGATCGGGCCGGAACCTACCTGTATCTCACTTCACAGATGTCCCCTGCTTTTTCAACATGTAGTTCTACTGGCGATCTGACCTGCCCGGCTTCCCTGACGAGTGATGAGACCGGGCAGGCATGGTATATGCCATGTCCCCGGGGGATCTGGGTGCCACAACGGTGTGTGTGGCAGAGCGTGCGGCAGGAATTCGTCAGCTTATGCTCGTAACAGAATCCCCCGGCAATAGATGGATTTTTGGATGTAGGGGAAACAGCACGCTAAAAAAAATCATTCCGCCATCTAAAAATGGCCCGGTAAAGCCTAATACTACAGAATATGCTGCCTTAAAAAATCCAGAAAACACCGGTTAGAGTTCTGCGGTTCCGGCCATGGCAGAATAGCGGACCGTAATGACTGCACCTGATGACTGTCCTGGCAAACCAGAAACATCCTCACAATATTTTAGCAGGGATGACCATGTTGCTTCCGAGAGGGCATATCGGGAAAAACGCCCGTCCTTTCGTACGTTTAAGATACCGTCATCGATAAGCCGTTTCATGTGCCAGGAAACGGTTGGACCCGACACGCCGAGAATCTTTTCAAAGTCCGTGCGGGACATCAGAGGATTCCGGGCAAGAGAGAGGAGGATCTTATTATCTGTATCCTGACGCAGGTATTTCATCACTTTCTGTTCACCATTGCCATATTTGCCGGAATTCTCAAAATAACTGAGAGCCCCATGGTTCTTGAGAAGAATAATTTTTTTAGAAATTCTCATGAGGGTCAAGTGATAGGTGAGCGCACCGCGGGAGATCCCCATCTCTTGGGATAACTCAACGAAACTGATACCCGGCCGGGACCGGATGAGGGTGTACAACGTATTTCGTACCGTGCTGGCAAGGATATTGTTTCTCGCTATCCTCTTAAACCCGAACAAGGAGAGGAATTTTAATGCAAAAAAAATCTCGACCGGAAAAACAAAAGCCGGGAAGAGGGCGAGGGCACCTATAATAACCATCTCGCGGAACGTGAGATCCCAGAATGTAATGGGGATGACATCTGTGGTGGTTTTCCCGGTTGCCCCGAACGCCGGTTCTACGATATATCCCTGTGGGAGAGCGATTACTGGTACTGCAAGTGCTGCGAGCAGAACAGCGAGCAGCGCAACAGAAATCAGTTCCCTCCTTATCATAACTGTTTTATTTTTTTTGTTTACTCATCAGCCTTGTGGTCTTTAGGTGCTGGTCTTAATCCATGAAAGATTTTCGAGACTGCCAGAGGTAATATTCTTGAAACTATGGACCTGGAATTTCCAGAGTCCCGGCACCATACCAACTGGATTATTAATCTTTAAATCAATCCTCCCGTCAATTCTGCCATCCGATCCATCAGTAAAAGGGCCAAGGGTTTTGTCCGGGGTAATGACCGATAATGAAAGCGGATCGGCCAGATCGCCGCTATAGAGTGAGACAATGATATAGGGGGTGTCAGCAGACACGTATTTTGAGAACAATGCGGTATGTTCCTGGTGCCCGGTCCGGTTTGTTGCTGACAGGAGCCCGGTCATCCCGCTTTGCATGGATTGATCCAAAGGATTGTCTGTAATCGCAGTTGCACAGTACCTGCCAGGGGCCTGTAGAGGACCCGGGGAAGCAACCGCGAGGACGAGCACTGCACCGGCACAAAGCAGCACGGCAATCCACAGGACTTTCATATAAAGAGCTGCTCCCATGAATGATATCAGTGTTATCGTTTGTCTGCGGTCGAGTCTTTTTTTCGATATGTAGAGCATTTGCTCATAAATCGTTTATATAGACGGGGCATTTTTCTGACCATACAAATCCCGGTCGTGGTCGTTTCGCGATCGGAGGTGATCATGTATGGTACCAAAAAACACAATCGTTCTGATCCTGTCAGGCATTATCTCCGGCATCATCCTTGCATACCTGGTGATGACCGCATTCTCGCTGCAAATGGGGGAAACCAGTAGTAGCCAACTACCGATCCAACCCGCTCTACAGCAAAAAGTCATGCCCGGCGCTGAAGAACCACTACAGTTCTCGTCACAGGAGGATGCCCGGGCATTTCTCAGAACACATACTGAGGGGTATGATGAACCGCAGCTCCTGACAGACGTAACCGGCCCTGTGGATACCCGCGAATGGTCCACGGCAAACGGGACCCGCACCTGGAGGTTCGATGTCGATACATCGACTTTCAAACCTGATGAGTATATCGTCACGGCAGATGCAATCCTGCAACAAGCGACCGGCACCGCCCTCTTCAATGTTCTTGATTCGCCGCAGGGAAGGATCTCACAGCGGGCGCAGGGACTCCAGCCGATACCCGTCACCGGGAAATATTTCATCACCATCAACCCTATCGGCGACCGGTATGTGGGTGAGAAGTTCACCATCACCGGGCGGACCAACCTCGCGGCAGATGACGAGATGCTTGTGCAGGTCTATTCTTCCTCCTTCAAGCCAACCCAGAAGAGCCAGAGCGGGGAGTTTTCCGGTTCGACCGGGACCATCCGGGCATCGTCATCCTCGCAACCGGCACCGGTATCAATGACAGCCCCGGCACCGGAAACGAACCGGGAATATTCCACCACCAATGTCCAGGTAAAGGATGTGGACGAGGCGGATATCATCAAGACTGACGGGACATACCTCTATGTCGTTACCGGCAATCACGTCCATATCCTTCACGCATATCCTGCTAATACCGCAGAAATTATCTCGACCTTACAGTTTTCCGGATCCCCACAGTCATTGTACTTGCACGGGGACCGGCTCGTTCTGATCAGTTCTGAGTATAAACCACGTACCTTCATGAATTGCCCGCCCGGCGCCTGCGGCAACACCATGCCAACCGTCCAGAAGACACGGGTATTTGTCTATTCGATAAAGGATCCGGCCCATCCGGCACTCCAGCGCGAGATGGAGATGGATGGAGCGTATAAGGACACCCGCATGATCGGCTCAATGCTCTATTTCGTCACGACGGATTACATCGACCTGTATGCCGATGATGTGGCCTTTCCGGAGATCTATGACAGCCGGAGGGGTTCATCGGTTCCCCCGGTCTATTATTTCGATAAAAAAGACCGGGAGTATTCCTTAACAACCGTCGGGGCTGTTGATATCATTGCGGGTGATCCGATAAAAGCAAAAACATTCCTTATCGGATCGGCCGGAACCCTATACGTGTCACCGGACCGCTTGTATATTGCGATCGCTTCGCCCGGAGATTACCGCACCCCGGATAAAACCGACCTGTATGCCTTTGCGCTGAACGATGGCCTGATATCCTTTGCAGCACGCGGAACGGTTGACGGGACGTTGCTCAACCAGTTCTCAATGGATGAATACGAAGGAAACCTGCGGATTGCGACAACCGTTCAGGACCGGGGCGGCCCGCGGAACACCCGGTTCAGCAAGGTATCGGTCCTGGATAACCATATGAGCATCATGGGCTCGGTGGATAATCTCGCGCCCGGCGAGCGGATCTATGCTGCACGGTTCATGGGAGACCGGTTGTACCTGGTGACATTCCGGGAGACCGATCCGCTTTTTGTCATTGATCTCTCGGACCCGGCGCGTCCGATGGTACTGGGTGAACTGCATATTCCTGGCTACTCCAGTTACTTGCACCCTTATGACGCCACTCATCTCATCGGTGTCGGAAAGCAATCGACATGGGGCGGCCTGAAACTGGCACTTTTTGATGTTGCCGATGTGCACAATCCGCGACTGATCGATGAGGAGAAAATGGGCGGATACGGAAGCGATTCCGAGATACTCACGGATCACAAGGCCTTCCTGTTCGACCGGGAAAAGGATCTCCTTGTCCTGCCCGTTCATCTCGTGGAAGATGCAACGTCTGTGAATGGCTGGCGTCATTCAATCTGGGGCGGGGCATATGTATTTGGCGTAGATCCGGACAACGGTTTCACCCGGAAAGGGACGGTCGTGCATTACCGGGATACGAACGGATCCTACCATGAAGTAAAACGTGCGCTCTATATCGAAGATACGCTCTATACCATGTCACAGGACAAAATTGTCATGAGCGATTTACGAAATGCCACACGCTTGATCGGTGCTGTCGGGTTGAGATAGGCGCATATTTTTTTCTTTTTTTAGTCCGGGTACCTGAGTTCACGTTTCATTTAATGAATTACCGTGGGGTATTTTGTTCGCAACCACACGGTCTTTTCCCAACATGTAGAGAATTTGCTCATAAGTCGTTTAAATGCAAGAATTAAATCTTCTGACGTAAGCATCTGGTGAACATTTCACCGGTGTCAGGATAAGAGGTTAAAAAAATGGCAACAGAAAGAAAAGGATCGAACAACAGCATGGGGAAAAAACCATGGATATCCATCGCAACAATCGCAGGTATGATTATTGTGGTGGTAATTGCGCTCGTGTATTTTTGGGGCGGCAATGGGGAAACAACGAGCCTCCCATCACCCGGTTTATCTCCAGTGCAGTCATCATCAGTGCAGGGAATACCAGTGTCCGCTGTCAGGGCGTCGTCCCAGCAGCCGGGGGTCCTGACTTATGGTGTCGCCCCGGAAAGTATCTATGAACCCACACAGGTCGTAATACCGGTAAAAGGGATCTTTATTAAGGTCAGCTACCGCGGCGGGTATGAAGGGTCATACACTTCCGGGAGTGAGACGCAGGAGATCCACAATTCGGGAGAGCGGCTGTTTGAGATCGAACACCCGGGCACTTCAGTATCAGTCTCGTTTAAAAAACAGGATAATTCCGCAAAACAGGCACTGGTTGTCGAGGTCTGGAAGGATGGTAGCATGATAAAAACAGCATCTACTTCCCTCCCGTCGGGTGAAATCAATATCAACGGGGATATATAGGCCTGCAGACACAATCCGTCAGGTTCAATGCATATACCGGACAACCGCATAATCAATCGCAATAGTGTGAGGGTAGGACAAGCGGGATCAACGGGCAAATTCCCATTTGATGACCGGGACTATGCCACAAGTCCAGCAAAAATCGCGAGTGCATGGTGACAGAGATGAATGCAGAAATTTCCCAACTGACCGATCAGGCAAAAATGTTTGCTGCGGAACTAAATGCGCTCCAGGGCGAGATGATGAGCGTCGTTGTCGGGCAGGAAGACGTTATCGACCGGCTCATCATCGCATTGTGTGCGGACGGGCACGTTCTTTTAGAAGGAGTGCCGGGCATTGCAAAGACGCTTATGATCCGCACACTCTCGCAGTGCATAGATTGCAGTTTTGTCAGGCTCCAGTTCACGCCGGATCTCCTTCCCGCCGATATCATGGGGACGAAAATCTTCAACCAGAAGGATGCCAGCTTCTCTACTATCCGGGGTCCGATCTTTGCACATTTTGTCCTTGCCGATGAGATCAACCGTGCACCCCCGAAGGTGCAGTCCGCCCTGTTAGAGGCAATGCAGGAGAAGCAGGTGACCATCCAGGGTGAGACACACCCGCTTGCTCACCCGTTCTTTGTGCTTGCCACCCAGAACCCTATCGAATCAGAGGGCACTTATCCCCTCCCGGAGGCTCAGGTCGACCGGTTTATGTTCAAGGTACTGATGACCTACCCGGATAAAGAAGACGAGGTCAGGATTCTCGACCGGTTCACTGAAGGTACAACCATCACCCCAAAAAAGGTGATGAGTGTAGAAAAGATCCTCGCCATCCAGTCATTCACAAGAAGCCTTTACGCGGATGCTGCTATCAAGCACTATGTCACGGAGCTCGTGGATGCCACCCGTCACCCGGCTGCCTATGCCATAGACACGGCAAAGTACGTTGCCTATGGTGCATCCCCGCGTGCGTCTATCAGCCTGATCCTCGGTGCCAAGGCCCGGGCCCTGCTGGCCGGCCGGGGTTTTGTGCTCCCCGAGGATGTCAAAGCGGTGGCACACGATGTGCTCCGGCACCGAATCATCCTGACGTATGAGGGTGAGGCAGAAGGTGTGACGCCGGATGCGATCATCGATCGAATTCTCCAGAGAGTAACGGTGCCGTAAGGACTGCCATGACCACGGGAGCAGGCTGCACGGATAAGGGGGTGACCACATGGAAAACAGAACCGACCTGATCCGCCAGCTCAAAAAGATTGAGATCACCACCAATGCGCTGGTGGAAGGGCTCCAGTCGGGGCTCCACCACTCACTCTTCAAAGGCCATGGGGTCGAGTTTGCCGAGATCCGGGAGTACGTGCCCGGAGATGATGTCCGCACCATTGACTGGAAAGTCACTGCCCGGTACAACCGCCCGTTTATCAAGGAATATACCGAGGAGCGCGACCAGACCTTTTACTTTGTCGTAGATATATCAGGATCCGGCACGTTTGGTTCAGAGATCTCCAAACAGAAGAAGATGCTTGAAGTGACCGCGAGCCTTGCCTTTGCAGCACTGCGGAATAACGACCGTATCGGCCTCTGCCTTTTCTCGGACCGGGTGGAAAAGTTCCTGCCGGCAAAACGGGGGAAAAAACACCTTGTCTCGATCCTCAATACCTTAATCGATTATAAGGCAGTCTCGATCAAGACCGATCTATCAGTCGCAGCAAGGTTCCTTGGCACGATCCTTATGCGAAAAAGTTCGGTGATTATCCTGTCGGATTTCGTATCGCCGGATTTTCTGGGGGCGCTCAAGGCCCTCCGCAGGCGCCACGAAGTCATCGCAGTCCGTGTTACAGATGTGCGGGAACAGGAGCTGCCCGATTTCGGAACCCTGGCACTTGAGGATTCCGAGACCGGGGAACAGGTTCTCGTGGACACGTCCGATGCTGGCTTTCGCACGAGATATTCAGCACTCGTTGAAGAAGCGGAAAGGACACTCACTGCCGGCCTTTCCCGGGCGGGAATCGGCAATGTATCACTCCTGACAACAGATCCCTACGATATCCCGTTGCAGCAGTTCTTCCGGGGCATGAAGAGGAGGCGGAACCATGGCAGGATTCTATAACCCAGTCTGGCTCTGGGGACTTGTTCTTATACCTGTCCTGGCCGCAGCCTATCACTTTGTACTTAAGAAAAAGAAACGGGAAGCGCTCGTCTTTTCCAACATTGCATTTGTAAAATCTGCTCTCGGAGACAAACAGAAATCCCGGCGTGCTCACCTGCTCTTTGCAATCGTCCTCGCTGCCATTGCCCTGCTGTTTATCGGTCTTGCAGACCCCCACATCCCCCTTGATCAGGCTAAAGAAGGGGTCAATGTCGTCCTTGCCATTGACGATTCCGGGAGCATGCAGGCCAGCGATTACCCGCCCACCCGGCTCGAAGCAGCCAAGAATGCGGCCGACACGCTTATCAAAAACCTCGAGCCGTCCGATAATGCCGGCGTTGTGATCTTCGAGTCCGGCGCAACTACTGCGGCGTACCTGAGCCCCGACAAGGACCGGGTCCGGCAGAAACTCGGGTCTATTACACCAAAACCGGGACAGACCGCAATCGGCGACGGCCTCATGCTTGCGATCGACATGGCCCGATCAATACCGAACAAAAAAAGCGTGGTAATCCTGCTCTCGGATGGCGTAAACAACACCGGCATGGTTACCGTTGACGAAGCGGTCGCAGTTGCACAGGACGCCAATATCCAGGTCTTCACTGTGGGGCTGGGATCGTCACAACCGGTGGTGATCGGGTATGACTGGCTGGGCAAACCGCAGAATGCCGAGCTCGACGAGGCAACCCTGAAGTCGGTTGCAGAAAAGACCGGGGGCAGGTACTTCAAATCTGTAGATGGACAGACATTGTCTGAAATTTATACCGGACTGAATAAGGTGATTGTCCGCGAACCGGAAGAGACGAGCATCAGGGACTTCTTTATTGGCGGGGCACTCATCCTCATCCTCATCGAGCTCTTTCTGCGGTATGGGCGGGGGCGGATCATCCAATGAGTTGCAAGGTCCTGTTTGCGTTTCTCTTGCTCTGTCTCATCGTCCCGACAGCTCTTGCCGCAGATATCACATTCACCGCAGGCCAGCAGGACTATTATTTCCTGACCGGGCAACCCGTGGAGATCCCGCTTGCGGTGACCAGCAGTTATCCGGATGAGATGCCCGGGACCGTCCGTTTCTCCACCGATATGCAACTCCAGAAGACCGGTGTTGTGATGATCAGCACCCAGAACCGGGTCTTCACCCAGACGATCCCGACCGGCCAGTCATTCTTAAACCTCACGATGGCCCCCTCACAGGTGTCCCGGGATTACAAGGTGCATGTATCGTTCTATCATGTGGCCCCGTTCCCGGTCAATACGAGCCTGCCGGAGTTCTTCGTCCACATTGTATCAGACTCCGGCCTCATGAAAAATTCCACCGTATTTCTGGAAAGCACCAGCCGGCCGGAGAGCGGAGAGATCCCGTCGGCAAGTTCTGTTAGTATGGTGGAGCAGACGGTGAGCACCCGGCAGCAGATGGGATCTGACAGCACAGGGCAGCAATCAATTGCGAGTGGCCAGCCGCAAATGGATACGGAAGCTGCCCGACAGCAGCAACAGCGCGAGAAGGAGAAGCGGGAGCGGGAACAATCGGAGTTTGACGGGCGGCTCGGAACAGATCCGCTGTTTATGGCAGTGAACGACAGTCTTGGTGCCGAAGGCTTCACCCGTCAGACATTGGATTCACAGCCGGCAGGTAATGATACTGGTACGTTCTCAATGGTGTACCGGAAAGGAGCGGAAGACCAGGTCATCGTGCAGGGTTCAATGCAGGGCGGGGTCGTCCCTTCGGTGCGCGAGGTGGCGAATACTGCGATCACCGCTGACCCTGCACTGGACGCCGATATGACATTCCAGTCCTTTGCCCGGACACTTGCAGAGCAGGAGTATGATCATAAGGAGACTTCCATCAACCGCACGCTCTCCAGTGCAATGGCGAATATCACGTATGCCACATCCGATGGAAAAAAAGCGTACATGAATGCGACCACGAAAGACAACCGTGTTGTGCAGGTGACTCTGGATCTGGAGACCGGGCCGGCCGGCTTTCCGCGTGTCCCCGTCCTTATGCTGGCGATAGTAATCCTTACGATCTTCGGAGGGTACGTGTACTGGAGATACAAGCGACGCGTGCTTCCGGCACCCGATGCCCGGGCCGGCTTACCGACGCTGTACTTTGACCATCGAAAAGAGGCAGAGCAGCTCCTTAACGATGCCGAGCGGGCATCTAACCAGCACCGTTACTCCGATGCGTACAGCCAGGCAGGCCGGGCCCTCAGGGTATTCCTGTCGTACGAGTACGGGAACAAGGACGAAGTTACCACAACGGAAATTGTGTCGCTCCTCCGCACTTCTGGCCGTGATGTCAGGAACATTGAAGGTATGCTCTGGCTGTGTGATGAGGTGGTTTTTGCCACACGGGAGCCGGATGCCGCAGAATTTTTATCCATGATCCAACAGATACGGCAAATTATCGCCTCATCTTGACCGGAAATTATGCTGGGCTGATAATTATTTTATAAATAAGTCCGTTTCGTTGCCGACAATCTTTTTTATGAGAATCTGGAACAGGATTCCTTATGTTTCACCCCTATCCTTAAGATTCCGAAAATGTCATCTTTTCACCATGCAGGACCCTGAAACAAAAGAGATGCTCGCTGACCTCATCTGGCTCAATGCGGTAATTGCCACAGAACTCATCCAGATTACCGAGAACACATCAGCAATTCTTCGTAAATCCCCGCCACCGGAGAGTTGCCTTGCCGAACATCATGAACTTAAGAAAACCGCGCTCCATATGGCAGAGAAGTACCGTCCGGCAACGGTGCTTGGCCAGCACCTGCTCAAACACCAGTAATGTTATTGGGACACTCTGCTCACGGTTATAGTACAATATATCCTGACCGTACAAAAAGAGTTCGCACGTATACTCCATCCCGTCTGATACTTTACCTCTTACATCTTTGGTAACAGGAGCAAGCCCGTCATGACCCCCCCCGGCATATCGTTCAGTCTCGTCATCCCCGCATACAACGAGGAGAACCGGATCCAGTCCCTCTTCGATGATATTGCAGGATTTGACGGGGAACTTATCGTTGTCTGTGACGGGACTGACAGGACTGCGGAGTGTGTCAGCAGGATTGCGGCCGGCAGAAAAGATCTCACGATCCGCTGTCTGGGGTTCGATCACCGGCTGGGCAAGGGAGGTGGCGTGATCGAAGGACTCAAAGCTGCCCGGGCACCCTTCGTTGGATACTTCGATGCGGACGGTTCTACGAGTATTGCTGAGATGCAGCGGCTTTTTTCTCACCTTTCACGTTTTGAGGGTGCAATCGGTTCGCGCTGGGTGCCGGGCTCAACCCTTCGCGTGCGGCAGGGGATACTGCGAAGGATGGAGAGCCGGGGTTTCAATCTCCTGATCCGGCTGCTCTTTGGTCTCAACTTCAGCGATACCCAGTGCGGGGCAAAGGTCTTTACAAAAGCCGCAGTCGACACTGTTCTTCCCGAGATGACTTCGAGGGGATTTGAGTTTGATGTCGAACTGCTCTGGCGGATGCAGCGGGCTGGTTACACGGTAACTGAAGTCCCTATTGTCTGGCAGAACAAGGGCGATTCGCGGGTGCAGAAGCGGGATATGATCCGGATGCTTATGGGGCTGTTTGCGATCCGGTTTGGTCCAGGAAATGTATGATCCCATCATCGCGTGAAGAGCAGAAGAAAGAAGCGTTCCGGCTCTTTGAAGACGGGCGGTATATCGAATCCGGCCAGATCTGCACCATCCTTTTAGAATCCGGAAAGGATTCCGCGATCGATGTGCTCGCCGCAACGAACCTCTACTATATGGGAAAACTCGACGATGCGGAAGTCTTTTTTAAGGATCTTGCCCAGAAGATGCCGGACTCTTCCTATGTGCACAGTTACCTGGCAAAAGTGCTCGAAGCCCGGGGGGATGAAGGGGCGATTGCGGAGTATGCAACTGCCGTCCACCTTGACCCCTCCAACCAGGATGCCCTGCGGAGCTATGCAGAGTATCTTCTCGCCCACCGGGATTACCGGGCTGCACTGCCGGTATTCAGGCGCCTTGTCCAGCTGGGTAAGAAACCGGCAGATGTCCGGCACCTGATGCAGGCGCTCCTGGGGATTGGCGAGGCTGCAGAGGCACTCTCGATGCATGACCTGATGGGGGGCGGAACTGCTCCGGGTCATGAATATGTTGATGCTCTGGTAAAGACCGGCAACTTTCCTGCCGCTGCGGAACTGGCGAACCGGATCTACAAAGAGACCCGGGATCCCGCAGTACTCAGGAAATATCTTTCTGCCCTTTCCTGCTACGATATACCGGCTTCCCTTGCGGCCTATGCAGATCACATCCAGTCCGATACCGAAGGGGAGATCCTTTTTGATTATGCACTGCTTCTCCAGGCAGAGGGGAGTGCCAAAGAAGCGCTCGATACAGCCCGGGCCCTCGCTGAACGCTCCCGCCAGCCGGTGTATCGCCTTTTAGTGTGCGATCTGCTCGCCGCCCGGGCAAATGCTGGCGAGGGGAGAAACGATGCCCTTGCTGCCTACGAGCAGTTGATCAGGGATGAACTGGCAACGAAAAACGATCTGGATCTGCTGGGTACTATCATTGGCAGGTACCGCCGGCACCTCTTGATGGGGGTGCCCGCAGAGGAAGCAAAGCGCAGGTTCCTTGGGATTGTTTCACAGGATGTGAACGTTGCAAGCCTGCTCGAAACCGCCCGGTTATACGAAGAGATCGGCGATGCCGCAGAAGCCCGCTCCTGGTACTACCGGGCGTACCGGGCTGATTTTCTCACTGGGGGTCTTGTCTATGCACAATTCCTCGATGCACATGGTGAAGAACGCGAGTGCGAGAAAGTGATGCTTTACATCCTCTCCAATGTGAAAAAGAGTGCAGACATAAGCCGGGTGGCAGCCGTCATTGTGGACAGGCACGGCACCATGCACCGCCTGAAGCGGCTGATGGCCCAGTTGCTGGTAAAACTTGAAGCCCGTCGGGCGACCCTGAATTCCGAAGGCCTTGAGCTTCTCGCGATGGCTTTTTTCATTGCCGGCACCAATGCACACGATGAGCAGGACTATGCGGGCTGCAAGTATTACTGCCTGAGCGGGATGGACGTGATGCCGGCCCACAGCCGGGCTATCCGCCTTGAGGATTTCCTCACCCTGATCCGGGCCTGTAAGGAGAAGTCAGTAGCCGATCGCCCGATCATGAACGTGCCGCAGGCAAAAAAACGGGTCGCAGGTGGCCCCCCTGCACAGGTGATTACCGACCAGCTCGGTCTTACGGAACAGGAGGCAAAAATCCTTGAGTTTATCCGGCTGCACCGGACTGCAAATGAGATGGACTTAAGGAAGGTGCTGGGAACCCGAAGGGTAGTCGGGATTGTCAACCGCCTGATCGAAAAAGCAACAGCACAGGGATTGTTACTGATCGCAAAGAAAGGAGTTGGGGAGGAGGGAGAAGCGTATGAATATACCGGAACCTGAACGGATGGACCAGCGCCGGCTCGAGAGTATCAACATCATCAATGCGTTACGCAGGGGTACAGTTCCCGCAAGCGGGCTGGAGCGGATCGCCGTCGGGCTCGATGTTGAAGAGGGCGTGATCAGCAGGCAACTGGATTACGTTGCGCAGAGCGGCGGGGATCTCAAGTTTATCCGGGGCGAGTACGGGAGCGGCAAGACGTTTCTGGTTGCCCGGGCACTTGAGATCGCCCGCACCAAGGGTTTTGTCACCTCGCACGTGATCATCTCATCCTCCACACCACTCTATAAGATCAAAGGTATCTACCAGCAGGTCTGTGCAAACCTCCGCACGGGCGGCGAAGAGCACGCGATCAAGACTATTCTCGACAACTGGCTCTTTGCCATCGAAGAGCGGCTGCTCTCGGTGAGCGGGACAGGCCTTGAAGACGCTGTACTTGAAGAGGCCACGGAGCGGGAGATCGAAACTGCGCTCAGCGGGATCAGCGAGGTGAACACAGCCCTTGCTGCGGCCCTTCGCACCTATTACCGGGCGAACAACGCCGGGGACTTCCAGCTGGCACAGGCGGCACTTGGCTGGATTGCCGGCGAACCGAATATCGGGCGGGATTTCAAGCAGAAGGCAGGGATCAAGGGGGAGATCGATGACACCATCGCGTTTGTCTTCCTGCGGGGGCTTGTCTCCATTATCCACGGGGCAGGTTACAACGGGATTGCAATCGCTGTCGATGAGATGGAGACCACGCAGGGACTCCAGCGCAACCAGCGGGAGAAGGGCTACCACACGCTCGTCCGGATCATCGATGCGCTCGACCGGGGCGATATGCCGCGCTGTTTCTTCCTCTTCACCGGCACTCCCGCCATGTATGACGGTTCACGTGGCATCCGCTCAGTCCCGCCACTCTACGATCGCATCAGTGTCGTGCAGAACGATGCCTACCGCAACCCCCGCCAGCCGCAGATTATGCTCGGGAAGTTTGATACCTCAAAACTCGAACTGGTGGCGCTCAAAGTTGTGGATGTCTATGCACAGGCGTATTCGGAGCCGGACCGTGAGCGGGTCTCGCACCGTTTCATCCGCGCTATGATCAAAAAAATCACCACGCGTTTCGGGGGACGGATCGATGTTATTCCCCGGATATTCTTAAAAGAATTTGTCGATGTGCTGGACAAGTGCGAACTCTACGAGGATTATACTCCCGGTGATGCGTACGATTTTGATGCCGAGCATCTCAAAGGAGACCTTAAAAAAGAAGAGGAGGCTGTGATGGTGGTCAGGTTTTGATCCCCTCGTCAAAAAGACAATGTTTTACCCTTTCACAGCTCACCCTACCGGCATGCGCCGGGTCTATCTCCTGTTCATCCTTGCCGCAGCCCTGCTGTGCGCACTTATTCCTGCAGCAGGAGCCGTGACACTCACCCTCAATACTTCAGAAAATGTGGCGCATGTCGGCGATACGATCATTCTCAGCGGCTCAGTGACCGGAATAAAAACGATTGCGGCGTATCTCTTTGTAACCGGCCCTGATCTCGATCCCCGTGGCGTGACCCTGGACAACCTCAACATCCCGGCCGGCCGGGGTTTGTTCACTACGGCACCGGTGCATCTTGAGAATGGAACCTGGTCCTATACATGGGATACTTCTGTCATCCTTGGCAATCTCAAGCCCGGTACCTATACGATATATGTTGTCAGTTCCCCGGTAGACCGGCTCCGCTCTGTCAAAGACGAGTATGCTGCAACCGAGATCGTTTTCCACCCGGCAGAATCCTCACCCAATGAAATTCCGCTCGAACCCTGTATTCCGGTTGCTGCACTGGTTATAGTCGGAGTTGTATTAATGGGATATCGTCAGATGCGGCGGGATTAGATTGAAAGGGGAAACGTCGGTTAATATTTTGAGTTACTTTTGTTGAAGTGGTTTATTGATGGGGGCTGATGCCCTCATACCCCCAACTATGATGAACGCCGCCGCCCAAAGGGGCGTCCCCGCGGTGGTTTGATTGCTATTTTAAGGTAGAGCAGGCTCTGTTGAAATCCTTGAGGGAAAGAAGGAGTCGCTCTTGGGGGCTACAGCACATCGTGCTTCCGCCCCCGCCGCTCGGGCATCCCCCAATGTTGCGATAGCTGTCAGAAGGTTGATGAGAAAACTTGAGGGGGTCAAGGGGATGCTCCCCTTGGGATGCCTCCCCCTCTGGGGGAGAGAGGGGGTCACACTCCTGGTTACAGGAGAAAATTAATGTATTACATTAAAAGAGGATTCCGACAAAGTCCAGAGCGGAAAAAAGATTAAATTAGATCAGGGAAAACCCCTGGCAATCACTTCCGGCCGGATTCCCTGCGCACCCGCACGGATTCAGCATGGGCGTGAAGACCTTCTGCATCGGCAATGGTCTCGACAATATCACCAATTGCCTCGAGTCCGTCGCGGTCGATGATCTCAACCGATGCGGTCTTGCAGAAGTGATTCACATCGAGACCGGAGTAGGTTTTTGCGTACCCTGCGGTCGGGAGCACATGGTTGGTTCCTACGGCATAGTCCCCGCAGGCAACTGCCGAGTAACGCCCGATAAATATTGCCCCCGCGTTCTTCACTTTCGTCACAACGGATAAGGGATCGGCAACCTGTATCGAGAGGTGTTCCGGAGCAACGGCATCCGATGCAAAAATTGCCTCTTCCATCGTGCTTGCAACGTAATACCCGGAGTTCCTGAGCGCCTGTTCGATGATCTCTTTTCGCGGGGCGACCTTTGTCATCGCTTCGACTTCGCGGCCGACTTTTGCAGGGAGGGACTTGTCGGTGGTGATCAGGATACAGGCAGCATTGGGGTCATGCTCGGACTGTGCGAGAATGTCGGCAGCAATGATGCGGGGGTCCGCAGTTGCATCGGCAATGATCCCGATCTCGCTGGGGCCTGCCGGGAAATCAATCTCCACCTTTTCACGGAGCATCATCTTTGCCAGGGTGACATAGACGTTGCCGGGCCCGACAATTTTCTGCACGGGCCTGATGGATTCAGTGCCGAGTGCCATTGCGGCAACGGCCTGTGCACCACCGGCATTGTAGATCTCGGTGACCCCGGCAATGTCGAGGGCGACAAGCGTCAGGGGCTTGATCGGTGGCGGGGAGCAGGCGCAGATCTCCTTTACTCCCGCAACACGGGCAGGCACCGCACACATGAGAGCAGATGACGGGTAGGCAGCACGGCCTCCGGGAATATAGAGCCCGACGCGGTTTAAGGGCGTGGTTTTGACACCGAGCACGACGCCCGGTTCCATCTCCTGCAGCCAGAGATCCCGGGGTTTCTGGAGTTCGTGGAAGCGCTCGATGCGTGCATGGGCCTCGATCAGGCTTTCGATAATCTTTGCATCGACCTGCTCATAGGCATCCTCGCGCTCGTCATCCGACACCGCGATGTCAGTCAGTACACAGTGCTTCTTTGCCAGGTCAATAAGTGCAGCATCCCCCTCGTTCTGCACACGGCTGATGATCTCTGTTACGGTGGTCCGGACATCCTCAAGGCTTGACTGCCTCCCCGCGATCCACGCATCGATCTCCACTGCCTTCCACATAGTGCCATTATTTTCGGCAGGAAAGGTTGTTAAGGTTTCGTCAGGTTAGAACAGGTATTGACTGAAATCCGTTCTGTGGCAGTATTTCGTGTCAACACCCCATCATTAATTACCCGATTTTACCTAATACTGATCAATGCGCACGGATTTTGGCATTCATATGAAAGGGGGCGTCATCACCGAACGAGATGCAGATTTCTGCACGATCCGCATCCGGGCCCCGGCGGGTATTTTTTCCGTTGAACAGATACGGGGGATTGCACACATTGCGAAAAAATACGGCACGGGCACGGTTCACTGCACCACCCGCCAGACCCTGGAGATCCCGCATGTCAATCCGGTTCTGCTAAAAAAAGTCGAAAAAGCGCTTGCAAAGAACGAAACCCCGGTTGGTTCGGAAAAAGATGAGATTGTCAATATCATCGCATGTCCCGGGATTGAGCGCTGCAAATTTGCAAATATCGACACCATCAGTCTCGCAAAAAAAATCGACCAGAAATTATTTGGCAAGGAGATGCCGGTAAAGATGCGCATCGCTTTGTCGGCCTGCCCGAATGCCTGCACAAGTCCCATGCTCAACGAGATCGGTGTCATTGGGAGAGTTCGCCCCTTAAGGACTCCCGGTCTCTGTACCGGGTGCGGGACCTGCGTCGAGTATTGCAAAGAGAAGGCGATACGGATTAAAAACGGCATCTCGATACTCGATGAAACGAAATGTGTCGAGTGCGGGGTATGCATCCAGTCCTGCCATTTTGATCTCCTGAAAGCGGAACACCGGCATTTTCTCATCACGGTTGGCGGGAGGAGAGGGAGACATCCCCGGATCGGCAGGGTACTGTTGACGGTAGAGACTGAAGAAGAGGTGCTGACAACCATTGATAAAATAGTCAACTGGGTGTACCGCCGTGCCTGGAGCGGAAGGCTCCTGTCAGAGCAGCTCGATGAACTCCATTTCGAAAAATTCCGGCAGGATATTATTACCCAGGCAAAACCTGCGGCAAACAATACTTCAGCAAAAACACGATAAGGGTGCAGGGTCCCTCTTTTTTTAAAATCGACAGATGGATAATAAAAAAAAAGAGATTTGGTGTTTATCGTCCGTAACATGCAATGGACTGATCCAGAAAGGATAAAGATTGCAAAAATCATTCAACTGTTAGAACGAAACCAGAAGTTTAGCAAAATAGTTGATCATGATTGATTGCCAGCAAGTTATCCGCCCTGTAATGGCTGAACCCAGAAGCATACCCGTACGTGAGCCAGGCCCCTGATAACCGTGTCCGATACTTCCCTGCCACCCCTGCGATTCAACCTCTCCGAGCTGGCGGGATCGCTCGGGGATTTCGGGACGATCATCCCGCTCATCCTTGCCGTTGCGCTGGTCTCGGATGTCAATGCCCGGTATATCCTCCTCTTCTTTGGGATCTGGTTCATTCTCACCGGCCTGTATTACCGTCTGCCTATTCCGCTGGAGCCAATGAAGGCAGTTGCGGTGATCGTTATCGCCGGCTCCATCAGCAGCGGGGAGATCGCGGCAGCCGGTATTATCCTCGGGGTCATATTTCTCGTACTCGGCTATGGCCGGTTCTTCGCAGTTATCGAAAAATGGGTACCGCAGAGTGTTGTGCGGGGAATCCAGCTCGGCTTGGCGCTGCTCCTGTTCCGCTCATCCCTGGGGTTCGTGGTGAAGGATCCCCTGTTCTTTATGATTGGTATCGGCATCATCGCCGGCTTTTACCTCCTTGCACGCTACCGGTCGATCCCGGACCTCTCTGCGATCGTGGTCATAGGTGTTGGTCTTGTCGCAGGAATCGCACTATCTGGTGTTCCTCCCCTCAGCCTGATCCCGGCCCCGCAGCTTGTGATTCCCGTGCCTGCGGATTTCTCATCTGCTTTTTCAACCCTGGTGCTACCCCAGGTTGTTCTTACCATCACCAATGCCATCCTTGCAACCACTCTCCTGACAAAAGATCTGTTCAAGCAGGATGTCCCGCCAAAGAAATTCTCGACAAGCATTGGTCTTATGAACATCTTCTCCGTCCCGTTCGGCGGATTTCCGATGTGCCATGGAGCCGGAGGGATGGCCGGGCAGTACCGGTACGGCGCACGGACCGGGGGGGCAAATGTGTATGCGGGCCTGATCTTCATCATCCTCGCCCTTTTCTTTTCCTCACCGCAGGTCCTCTCTATCATCGCGGTTGGTGTGCTCGGGGCACTCCTTATCTTTGTCGGGATCGAGATGAGCCGGCACAGTTTTAAGACTGATTCCCTCATTGTCACAGGGGTCATCGGGATCCTCGCGCTGGTCAGCTCGATGACGCTGGCTTTTATTGTGGGGATGGTCCTTGCGTATAGTGCCGATTTGATTAAGAAGAAGGGTTCACAGGATATCAACTGATATTTTCTGTCTTCTTTCAAGATAGGAAAATATTCAGGGCATCTGCATTTTGTCATGAAAATTTTTAAAATCTGTTGACGATAGTGCAAACACATAGAAATTGAGTTTGGAGAGCAATATTTTCATTGCTCTGGTGCGAAGTCTTTGGCTTCATGCGGGTTTTTTTAAAAAAAAGGATTAGTTTGTCCCGGGTGCACGGACTGCCGTGGTTACCGCTGCCGTTGTTGCAGCGGGAGATGCTGCAGAAGATGCACCGGTTGCTGAAGCGGTTGCCGGTGCAATCGCGGTTGCCGGCGTGCTGTAATCCCCTACCCATCCTGCTGTTGCAGTCGGAACTTCGACGCTCATGGGGATGAAGAGGGCCTTTCCGTACTTGTCGACTCCAAAGCTGCCGATGTCCTTCTGGGTCTGCGGGTCAATGAGGAAGTTGACGAAGTTGTTAGCCATCTTGATCTTATCAGCAGGTTGCTTGTCGTTGTAGACGGTCATCACGCTGTAGATGTTCAACAGGCTTGCACCTTTGCTGACAACCGGTACCAGGTTGAGGTTGGTCTTGTACGCAAGGAATGTTCCTTCATCGGTCAGCGTGTAAGCGCCTTTCTCGCTTGCCATCTGGAGGGTCTCTCCCATTCCCTTGCCGGCTTCTATGTACCAGTCCCCGGATTTCTGGACCTGTGTTGTGTAGTTGTATCCGGCCTTGGACCAGACGGTCTTCTCAGCAGAGTGAGTGCCGGAACCATCGCCACGGGATATGAAGTAAATACCTGCCGTCTTGTTGGTGCCTTTCAGGCGCAGCGTTGTCATTGCTTTCTCGGGAGTCATATTCTTGATCCCTGCGGGATCATTTGCCGGGCCTACAATAATAAATGAGTTTGAGGCAAACGAGCGCCGGTTCAGGCCATAGCCGTTTTTCATGAATGTCAGTTCCTGGCTTGGCGAGTGAACGAGCAGGACATCGGCGTCACCGCGCTGGGCCAGCTCGATTGCCTTGCCGGTTCCCTGCGAGGTTATTTTGAGCTGGACATTGTACTTCTTCTCAAATATTGGCTGGAGATAGTCGAGAAGCTTGGTGTCGTACAGGCTCGTGGTCGTTGCGATGAGGAGCGTCTGGGGTGCAGCCGCCGTTGCAACCGCGGTTGGGGTAGCGGGGGTGGCCGGTGTCTGGCTCGTGCATCCTGCAAAGCAGGTTGCAAGGAGCAACAGTACGCATACTGCTGCAATTAATCCTACATGCACATTTTTTGTCATAGTTAAACCGGAATACCGGTCGATAGGAACATTATTCAATGTTTCTTTTTCGCACGAGTTAAAAACATCTGCTTACCAATTGGTTATCAGATGGTTTCAATGATTTATTATTGACATTCGATATTTGTTAACATTAAATTATATCTGGGTTGGTTAATCTCTTCAGCATTTTTTGAGCAATTCTTCGAAAATTGCCGCGCCGAGAATTTCACTGCATTCATTATGGTATTTGTCCTTCATGAGCCCTATCATTTTACGGCTGCCTTTTGCGGTTGTAATGATCCCAACCCGTTCAGCCCGGGTGACCAGCTCGTCCTGCTCCATCATGGCAAAATAGGGCAGGACATAATAATGCTGGACATTGAGAAATTCTGCAAGTCTTCGTGTTGTCGGGAACTTCAGCCGGATGGAATTATCGGCATAGGTGACGGTGATCGAGCGCTCCAGCAATTGGATCCGGACTGCGGCGTCAAACAGGATATCAACGGAAAGGGCGGCCATAGTGGATCTTCATGGAATAATTGTACATACTTCCATAAAGAGGCTTAGCAAATACTCGTGATATCAGAATTCTGCATTGCCAGCACAGCTGGAATTTTTGTTCAAAAAAAAAGGTTAGTGTTTCTTCTTGTGTTCATCGGCTACCGGCTTCATGAACACGACTTCAGCGCCAACATCTTTGGCGATCTGCTCGACTTCAAACTTCCGGAAATGGGTTGCCTCAACCTGGAGTTGTCCACCGGTGACGGCAATGATGCGGAACTTGGGTGACTCGACACCCTCTCCGACTTTCTGGCGCTCACGCACATAGATCTTCATGGTCTTTTCCTCCATGCCATTACTGATCCTAAAAGCTCATCAATCTTTGGTGCCGGGATCGTACTGGCTCTGGTATATCAACTGGTTTACAAGAACTTATAACTTTCCATGGTGATAGGCTTGTAGGCTGATGGCACATGAAAAAGCGATTTGAACTTCAGAGTGGCCTCCAGGGTGAGACGCTCGTCCGGAAAGGAATGATGAAGACGAAGCGGAAAGCTTCCGAACAGATTCGCATTGCACCGGACATCAATATCATCAAGATCGGGGGGCACGGGGCAATCGATTACGGGCGCGAAGTCATGCACCCGCTCTGCGAAGAGATTGGGACCGTATCCAAAAAGCACAAACTGCTTGTCGTCACAGGTGGTGGCGGGCGGGTCCGCCATATCATGGATATCGGAATGGACCTCGGCATGCCCACCGGCGTCCTTGCGGAACTCTCGGCAAAGATCTCCGAGCAGAATGCGATCATGGTCTCGATCCTTCTCTCAAAATTCAATGGGCAGCGTATCCATACGGGCGATCTCCTCGAACTCCCGATGCTCCTGAAACTCGGTATCCTGCCGGTCATTCACGGCACCCCCCCGTACGGGCTCTACGAGCACCCGGCCAGGAATGATCAGATCCCCCCGCACCGCACCGACACCGGCGCGTTCCTGATCGCAGAAGTGCTCGGTGCAAAGAGCTGCATCATCGGAAAGAACGTTGATGGGCTGTATATGGAAGACCCGAGAAAAAATCCCGACGCAGAGTTGATCCGGGATATTACGGCAAAGGAACTGATCAAGCTCGATCTCGAAGATCTGGTTGTCGAGCGGATGGTCGTTGAACTCCTCAACAATGCAGTCAACATCCGGGAAGTTCGGATCATCAACTGCCACAAACGCGGCAATATCGAAAAAGCGATCAACGGGAAAAATATCGGGACAATCATCCGGGCAGAGTAACCCGCTTCTCTTTTTTATCACCGGTGCGGCCGCGTAAAGGTGTGATACGACGACTGGCAGCCGCGTCCGGGAAATGACGACTAGGTCAGAAGTTCAGACATCGTGGCATGATGCCGGATACCGTACCAACCGGTTTTTTTTACCTGACCCGCCCGATTTTGTGGGCAGAATAGTGTTAATTTCTTGTTAATAAAAGGATTTTGTTAATTATTTTATTTTAACGAAAGCAGATCCCGCTTTAGATTTCATCGGGTATATTTTCCATCATGTAAAACAGTATCTCGCTGGTGGGAATACCCCCCTGGTGAACAGATTCAATAAACATTTCGTGTTAGTTAAAAGTATATAACCGAGAATTTTTATTTTTAAACAAAGTATGTTAACTGATCACCCATGGGTATCTGCACTGACATCATGCATGATTTTGTATTGCAGGAGATAAAGCACCTTTACTCCAGCTACGACGGCTGGAAGATAACCCTGAAAAAGAAGGGGACCGGATATGATACGATTGTTCTTGTTAAGCGGATGAACAACGGGTACCTGGAGATCGTCCGGATTCTGGTTACCTTTAAAAAAGAGGTTACCCTTGATATGATTGACGATCTTATCCGCCCGGAGCCGGTTTTTGACGGGACCATTCCGCGCTATGATTATGCGATCATCGTACCCGCATTTGCAGATACATCAAAGATGCCAAAAGATCTGAAAATTTTTGTCATGAAATCCTTTGCCTTTGACGGTAAGGAACTTACCTGGGTGAAAAAACCTGTCCGGAAAACATAAAAACCCCTGATGTCGTGCCCAAAATCTCCCCTTTTTTACCCGGCACTTACAGGAGGTAGCACTTCTTCCTGTCCCGGGGCAATCTGATAATCATTCAAATAAAAATGTTATTGGTCCGTTTGCGAGCCGGATATTACGGTTCATATCTTCTCATAATATTTCATCGAACCGCAGGCCCCGCAGCGATCCCCTTCGATCAGGTAATCCGGGACGGTCTCACCGCAGCAGGGACAGGTGACCGAAGACCATTTCTTCTTTTTTTTCACCGTGACCCGGACCCGCTCAAATGAGAGAATCTTTCGTCCGGCACGGAATATCTCGTCTTGCAAAACTCCTTTCATGGTATGTTTGTTGTAGGCCGGGCTATTTGCATACCAGGTATCGATCATGGAATATTTTTTCAGTTTCTCCAGATCCACGTACACCCGCACGGCATCTGCGGTTTCACTGTCGGCAGGAGCATTAAGCGTGATAGCAAATTTCCCGATGGGCACGACCCGGAGCCGGTTATTGCCGGTCGTGCAGCGGGCTATTACCTGCAGGGCATCCGGGAGACACTTGGGCGTCTCGCAGACCCCGTACAGTTTTTTATCCGCGGTTACCCCGAGCAGTTCCAGTGCATAATCCACCATGAATGCCCCGATGAGGACGCCGGGTGCCGGGTAGGTATGGAATTCTGACAGGCGGATGACCTCTTGCTGGAGTTCTGGCTGTACCCCGCATTTGTCCATACTGGCTTTCAGTGCATCGGGCATTTCTTCAGGGTGACCTGCTTGCATGATCCTACGTTAATTATTATCTGATAAACATGTTATGAAAAGTAACTGGTTTTAATAAACGCAGGATGCGGGATGATACACTGTTCACATTCCTCCGGCGTTTTTGTCTGTTCCAGAGACGGATGACGAGGAAAGCGATCTGGTCCGGGAAGGATAATAGCAAGCGGCAAGCACATCGTCGCCACAGGCACGACCGGCATCACCAACGGTTGTGGCGAGCGTTGACAGGGAGATTATTGAAACCGGAACATTGATGCCGAATGCAGCAACCATTGGTGGCGGGGCAAAGGCCAAACAGCTATAGGAACGCACGCTCCACCGGTCGACCTTTACTCCCATCTGGCCGAGCCGCGTGGCTACCTGCCCGCAGGTCATTGTCATTGCGAGCGTCCGGCAGAGATCTACGACCGGTGATCCCACCCGTGTCCCGGGATAGAATGGGTCATCAGGCATCCAGATCCGCCCGCAGTCCCGGCAGTACGACCGGTGAATGATCACCTCGACCGTATGGTCGCTTTCGTCAAAGAGAAGTGCGAACCGTTTAACCCGGGTGTCATAGCCTGACAGAGTACCGCCACAGGATCTGCACGACCCCCCTCCATGATATTCTGTTCTGTCACATACCTGGAGCGCCGTATGCACAACATGGGTAAGCATTGGCGGCAGGGGGCGTAACCTCACCGTGACAGCCCCCATCTGTACTGCATTTTACAGCGGGGAGTAATTCCCGGAATAATCGACTTGCACCCCACCCAACGCATATTCATGCCCGGAATCTGAAAAGCCCCCAGATAATCTCCGATAATAGGAGATTTTTCAGAATATATAAATATAGTGTTTACTTAGAACAATAATCAAGCAGAATTAATTTACTAATTTTGCTGGTACCGTCACGATAGGTGACGTGAGGTGTGTGCACGGATGCCACGGCCATTTTAGGCCGGAAGCACCCGTGAAGTTTGGTGATAGAATGAGTGATAGTTCAAGTACTCTTAAGTATGTACCGACGACCTGTCCGTACTGTGGGGTAGGCTGCGGTCTGAACCTCGTGGTGAATGAAGGGAAGCTTGTCGGTGTAGAACCCTATAAGCGAAGCCCGGTGAACGAAGGCAAGCTCTGCCCGAAGGGGATGACCTGCTGGGAACATGTCGGCAGTCCCGACCGGCTGACTAAGCCGAAGATCAAGAAGAACGGTAAGTTCGTGGACGCTACCTGGGAAGAAGCTATTGACCTGATTGCAAAGAAGTTTAAGGAAATCTCCGACAAGAACGGCCCCAAGTCCCTTGGTTTCCAGACCTCGTGCCGTACCGTCAACGAGGACTGCTATGCCCTGCAGAAGTTAGCGCGCGTGGGATTCCAGACCAACAACGTCGACAACTGTGCACGTATCTGCCACGGACCTTCTGTTGCGGGTCTCTCGCTCTCGTTCGGGTCCGGTGCGGCTACCAACACGTTCGAAGATGTCCTGAATTCCGACCTTATCATCATGTGGGGTTCCAACGCAGTCGAGGCTCACCCGCTTGCCGGGCGCCGCGTCATGCAGGCCAAGAAGAAAGGAATCAAGGTTATTGTTGTTGACCCGCGGTTCAGTGCAACGGCACGGATTGCGGACGAGTGGATCCGGTTCACTCCATCAACCCACATTGCGCTTGCCAACTCCATGATGTACTGGATCATCAAGGAAGGCCTCCAGAACACGGCGTTCATCAACGAGCGTACGAAAGGCTACGAGGACCTCAAGAAGACTGTCGAGAAGTATGCCGATGTCGAGGAGATCCACGGTGTCCCGCTCGAGACCGTCAAATCGTTAGCCCGCCAGTACGCAAAGGCAAAGAATGCGGTCATCATCTACTGCCTCGGCATCACCGAGTTAACCACCGGTACCGACAACGTCCGTTCAATGGGCAACCTCGCGCTGCTCACCGGCAATGTCGGCCGCCCCGGCGTCGGTGTCAACCCGCTTCGTGGCCAGAACAATGTGCAGGGCGCCTGCGATATGGGTGCATACCCGAACGTCTTCTCCGGCTACCAGGCTGTTGCAGTTGCTGACAACCGTGCCAAGATGGAGAAGGCATGGGGCATGAAGGAAGGTTCCCTGCCCGACTGGTATGGATCAACCCTGACCGAGCAGATCAATGACTGCGGCGCTGTTGTCAAGGCAATGTGGGTCCTGGGTCTGAACCCGGTGGTCTCCTACCCGGACTCGAACCATGTCATGAAGATGTTTGACAAACTCGACTTCCTCGTCATCCAGGATATCTTCTGGACCGAGAGCTGCGAGTATGCAGACGTTGTCCTGCCCGGCACCTGCTTTGCCGAGAAGGACGGGACGTTCACCAGCGGCGAGCGCCGTGTTAACCGTGTCCGGAAGGCTGTCGACGGCCCCGGCGAGTCGAAATACGACTGGGAGATCATCGGCATGGTTGCCAAGAAGATGGGTCTCAAGGGCTTTGACTGGAAGACAGCAAAGGATGTCTGGGACGACATGCGCTCAGTCACTCCCGGCCAGTTTGGTGTAACCTACGAGAAGATGGAAAAACCCGAATCAGTCCACTGGCCCTGCCCGGCCATCGATCACCCGGGAACTCCGATCCTCCACGTGGGGAAGTTCTCCGCAGCGGATGGCAAGGGCACCATGTTCGGTCTCGAGTACCGCCCACCAGCAGAAGTAGCGGATGCAGAGTATCCGTTCACGCTCATGACCGGGCGTGTGATCTTCCACTACCACACCAGGACCCAGACCGACCGTGCCAAACAACTGCATTATGAGGTACCAGCGTCCTATATCCAGATCAACACCATTGATGCAAAGAAACTCGGCATCAAGGAAAATGAGAAGATCAAGGTATCAAGCCGCCGTGGTGAAATTGAAACCCTCGCTCACGTATCCGATGACGTTGCACCTGGTGTTACGTACATGGCTATGCATTTCCACAAGGGGGCAAACACCCTAACCAACACTGCGCTCGACCCGCTCTCCAAGATGCCGGAACTGAAGCACTGTGCTATAAAGATCGAAAAGATTGCGGGGGCGAAGTAAATGGCAAAGAAAGGCGAAATGCTCTATGCATGGACCAATGATGCCGGCCTCTTAAAGAAGGCGGAATGCGGCGGTGCGGTCACCGAGCTTCTCAAGTATGCACTCGAGAGCAAGACCGTTGATGCAGTGCTTGCCGTAAAGCGTGGCATTGACCTGTACGACGCGGTCCCGGTGCTTGTTACCAACCCCAGGGACCTTGACGCGTGCGCCGGTTCGCTCCACTGTGGAACCATCCTCCTCTCCAAACTGGTGATGGAGTACGCACCCAGGATGGCCGGGAAGAAGCTGGGACTGGTTGTCAAGGGCTGCGACATGATGGGCCTCCTTGAGCTCGCAGAGCGCAAGCTGGTCAACCTCGATAACATCGTTATGATCGGTGTCAACTGCGGAGGATCGGTCAGCCCGGTTGCCGCACGAAAAATGATCAAGGAAAAGTTTGGCGTCGACCCGAACACGGTCACCAAAGAAGAGATCGACAAGGGCCAGTTCATCATCGAGTACGAGGGCGGCCACAAGGGTATCGCCATGGATGAGCTCGAAGAGGCCGGCTTCGGCCGCAGGTCCAACTGCCGCCGCTGCAAGCTAAAAGTCCCCCGTCAGGCAGACCTTGCCTGCGGGAACTGGGGGGTCATCGGCGACAAGGCCGGCAAGGCGACCTTCGTCGAGGTCTGCTCCGATAAGGGAGCAAAACTCATTGACGGAGCCGTCAAAGCCAATAAACTTGCCACAGAAGCCGCAAACCCCAAGGGTATTGAGATCCGCGCCAAGGTTGAAAATGCAATGTACAAGCTTGGCGACAAATGGCGAAAGCACGACTTTGAAGCACTCGCACCGGTCCTCTGGGATACCATAACGAAGGAGACCGGCCGTTGCATGAAGTGTATGGCGTGCATCGAGCATTGTCCGGTTTGTGTTACCCGTGATGACAAGTTCACGCAACCTGACCTGATGATCCGCCATGGTTTCATCCCGCCCGACCCGATGTTCCACCTCCGCAGATTTGCACACATCTCCGACTCCTGCATCAACTGCGGGCAGTGCGAAGAATGCTGCCCCTCGGAAATTCCGCTGGCGCTCTTCTCGCACGCGATCCGGACTGAGGCAGACAAGTTCTTTGAACCAAAGCTGGGAAAATCAGCTTACACCAATTAATTTTTTAATTGGGAAAAATCGGACACATCCTGATAGCCGCATCCTGACGGGATGTGACTGTGCACCCATAATCGCCCGGGTGGAGTATACTATCTCATCAAATATCTAAGTGAACCATAAAACGGAGAGATCAGGACCATCATCAATCCAGATTCTCTCACGTTTGGGAAAACCCCCCATTTTTTACCGTGATTGTCGTTTTTTTTGAGTGTATAAACATCGTTTTTACCTTATAAACCCACCATTGTTAATCAATTTTTACGATAATTTCAAAACCTATATATTGTTTTTACACCAACTTACCCTTTATAACTACATTCAATTAACAAAATGGTTTAGGAAACCTGTTTTGCAATGGGTTTTACCGGTAAAATTATGGTGATAGACAATGAGCGAACTAAATAAGGATTCTCTTAAGTATACAGCAACGACCTGTCCCTACTGCGGGGTTGGCTGCGGCCTTAACCTCGTATCCAATGGGAATGAGCTCGTTGGTGTCGAACCGTACAAGCGGTCCCCGATCAACGAAGGCAAGCTCTGCCCGAAAGGTACGACCTGCTGGGAAACCGTCCAGAAGCCCGGCCGGCTGACCAAACCCCTGATCAAGAAGGGTGACAAGTTCGAGGAAGCCTCGTGGGACGAAGCTACTGACCTGATTACAAAGAAGTTTTCAGAGGCGCACAAACAGGGCGGCCCCAGGGCGCTGGGTTTCCATACCTCGTGCCGTACCGTGAATGAGGACTGTTATGCCCTGCAGAAGTGGGCCCGTGTTGCCTTCCAGACCAACAACGTCGACAACTGTGCCCGTATCTGCCATGGACCGTCTGTTGCCGGTCTCTCGCTCTCGTTCGGTTCCGGTGCAGCCACCAACCCGTTCGAAGATGTCCTGAATGCGGACCTCATCGTCATGTGGGGTTCCAATGCAGTTGAGGCCCACCCCCTCGCCGGCCGCCGCGTCATGCAGGCCAAGAAGAAGGGCATCCCGATCGTTGTCGTTGACCCCCGGTTCAGCCCGACTGCACGGCTTGCTGACAAGTGGATCCGGTTCACCCCGTCGACCCACATCGCCCTTGCCAACAACATGATGTACTACATCATCAAGGAAGGCCTTGAGGACAAGGAGTACATCAAGGAACGCACGAAAGGCTTTGAGGATCTCAAAAAGACTGTCGAGAATTATGCTGACGCTACGAAAATCCACGGTGTCCCGCAAGAGACGGTCAAAGAGTTTGCCCGCCAGTATGCAAATGCAAAGAATGCAGTCATCATCTACTGCCTCGGCATCACCGAGTTAACCACCGGTACCGACAATGTCCGGTCCATGGGGAACCTCGCACTGCTCACCGGAAATGTCGGACGCCCCGGTGTCGGTGTTAACCCGCTCCGTGGACAGAACAACGTGCAGGGTGCCTGCGACATGGGTGCATACCCGAACGTCTTCTCCGGCTACCAGGCAGTTGCCGTCCCCGAGAACCGTGCCAAGATGGAGAAGGCATGGGGCATGAAAGAAGGAACCCTTCCCGACTGGTATGGTGTCACCTTAACCGAACAGATCACCCAGTGCGGTGACCCGATCAAGGCGATGTACATCCTCGGCCTGAACCCTGTGGTCTCCTACCCTGATTCGAACCACGTAAGGAGATCCCTTGACAAACTCGACTTCCTTGTTATCCAGGATATTTACTGGACCGAGAGCTGCGAGTACGCAGATGTTGTCCTTCCCGGCACCTGCTTTGCCGAGAAAGACGGCACATTCACCAGCGGCGAGCGCCGTGTCAACCGTGTAAGGAAAGCCGTTGACGGTCCCGGCGAGTCGAAATATGACTGGGAGATCATCGGCATGCTCGGAAAGAAGATGGGCCTCAAGGGCTTTGACTGGAAGACCGCAAAGGATGTCTGGGACGACATGCGCTCAGTCACCCCCGGCCAGTTCGGCGTAACCTACGAAAAGATGGAAAAACCTGAATCTGTCCACTGGCCCTGCCCGACTGTCGAGCACCCGGGAACCCCGATCCTCCACGTAGGAAAGTTCTCCGCAGCAGATGGCAAGGGCACCATGTTCGGCCTCGAGTACCGCCCGCCCGCGGAAGTCGCCGACGCAGAGTACCCGTACACGCTCATGACCGGTCGTATCATCTTCCACTACCACACCCGGACCCAGACAGACCGGAGCCCGACCCTGCACAACGATGTACCTGAAAACTACATGCAGATGAACACACTGGATGCAAAGGAACTCGGCATCAAGCCGTACGAGAAGGTCAAGGTTACAAGCCGCCGTGGCGAATCCATCGCTATTGCACGCGTAACCGATGATGTCGCCCCGAAAGTTCTGTTCATGCCCATGCACTTTGCCCATGGTGCAAACGACCTCACCAACACAGCACTCGACCCGCTCTCCAAGATGCCGGAACTCAAGCACTGTGCTGTCAAGGTTGAGAAGATCAAGGAGGCCTGAACACCATGACCAAGAAAGGAGATATGCTCTATGCGTGGACCAACGACGCCGAAATCCAGAAGAAAGCCGAGCTCGGGGGCGCAGTAACTTCCCTCTGGAAGTATGCCCTTGAATCCAAGATGGTTGACGCAGTCCTTGCCGTAACCAAGGGTGTTGACCTCTACGATGCAAAGCCGGTCATCATCACCGACCCCAAGGATCTTATCAAGACTGCCGGTTCGCTCCACTGCGGAACGCTTCTGCTGCCCAAACTGGTCAAGAAATATCTTGATGGGGCAGAGGACAAGAAGATCGGGGTTACCGTCAAGGGCTGCGATGCAATGGCGTTCTACGAACTCGCCAAGCGCAAGCAGATCAACCTTGACAACATCATCATGATCGGTGTCAACTGCGGAGGATCGGTCAGCCCGGTCACTGCCCGCAAGATGATCGCTGAAAAGTATGGTGTTGACCCGGAAAAGGTCCACAAGGAAGAGATCGACAAGGGCCAGTTCATCATCGAGTACGAAGGAGGCCACAAGGGGATCTCCGTTGACGAGCTCGAAGAAGCAGGCTATGGCCGGCGCAGCAACTGCCGCCGCTGCAAGATGAAGATCCCACGGCAGGCAGACCTTGCCTGCGGTAACTGGGGCGTCATCGGCGACAAGGCCGGAAAAGCAACCTTTGTTGAAGTCTGCTCCGAAAAGGGAGCAAACCTTGTTGACGGCGCCGTCAAGAAAGGCATCATGACAACCGCACCGGCCAACCCCAAGGGTCTCGAGATCCGGGCAAAGGTCGAAGGTGCGATGTTCAAGCTCGGCGACAAGTGGCGGAAGCACGACTTCGAGGCGCTTGGCGATGGTAAGGATCGCTTGAAGAAGATCATGGCCGAGACCGCACGCTGTATCAAGTGCTATGGTTGTATCGAGACCTGCCCGATCTGTTACTGCGTCGAATGCACGACCAAGAACCCGGCCTATGTTCCGCCCGGCGAACTGCCGGTCAACTTCATGTTCCACCTGATCCGGTACGCTCATATCGCAGATTCCTGCGTGAACTGCGGCCAGTGCGAGGAAATCTGCCCCGCGGAAATCCCCAATGCCCTTTTCATGCACGCCCAGCAGGTCGAGCTTGAGAAGATGTTCGGCCATGTGCCGGGTGTCGACATGGAACTCCCGCTCCTTGCCTTTGCAGAGGAGAAGACCGAGCGTGGCCGGCTTCACAATACCGGCAGTGACATGGTCTACGACAACGTCTTTAACCCGTTCACCAAGAAGTGAAAATTTTCTTCCTGAACGAATCTTTTTTTAGTCGAAAAAAATAGAAAAATTCCGGCTCTGTGGAAATCATCGGTTTTTATCATGGACCGCTCTTGGGGGCTACGGCATATGATGCCTTCGCCCCTGCCACTTGGGCATCCCTCCACACAGGGATAGGCCCACAAAAGGTTAGTAAAAATACTGCCGGGGGTCAAGGGGGCGCTCCCCTTCTCGTTGCCTCCCCCTCTGGGGGAGAGAGGGGGTCACTCTCATAAATACTAAAAGAATATAACCGAATCTCAGGATAAAACAGGATTTCTTATGAAAATCAGATTATTTGGAAAAAATGGAGATGTATCCTTTCTTCAACTGCGATGAACGCCGCCGCACCAAAAAGGGACGCCCCCGCGGCGGTTTTGATGAATAATCTGTTGAAACCTCATTGCCCCGCCGTGCCTAAAGAGAGGCCCTGAGGCAGGGAAGAATCATAAAAACGATTTTCATGATTTGGGAGTGAACTTAATGGTTCATGCCCGTTTCTACAAAGCCGAAAATTTCCCTTGATTCGCAAACCTTTGAGCAGCGGATCTGTTATTATTTTCAGATATACCCGGCCGGCAGGCTTCCCGGTGACAACGGGGCAAGGGTATGTTCGCCGTTCAGCACCCGGATAGTGCCGGTGAGGCTGACATCATAGCCCCCGGTCTTTGCAAGGATCGCGCGATACGCAGGGGACTGGATAAGCGATACGAGCGTGCGGATCCGGGGGTCTGCCAGCATCTCCCTGCGCACTGCAAGCTCATAGTCTTCGTAAGCAACCGGGACAAACCGGAGTCCGGCGGCGCTGGCAACGCTGGACGTGCACATTCCGGCATCGGCAAACCCGTTCCGGACAGCGGCTGCTACTGCCGGGGGACCATGCACTTCCTGCAGGTACCCGTTCACCTGGGACGGATCAATGCCCTCCTGGGCCAGCAGAGTATCGAGAACCATCCGGGCAGGTGACTCTTTCCGTGTATTGATGAACCGGACACGAAAGAGATCTTTGACTCCCAGTCCGTCACTGGATGCAATACCCAGTTCGAGCGTGGCGATATGGATAAAGGCAAGATCACCGGCTTCAAGGTATTTGATGAAGGGCTGGTATGAAGTCAGCAGGGACCGTGCCGGCAGGCTCAGCGGGGCCGCATGGCAGGTATTGTTTTTAAGGGCGAGGAGTGCTCCGGTATTGCCGGGGTTACTGGCATGGATATAGAGCCCCTCATCATGGGCAAGGCAGGTAAGTTCCTCTAACGAGGGGTCCAGCGAGCCGGTCAGGATGAGCGTACGTTCTATGCTTCCCGGATCCGTAGTGAGGAGGACCTCAAGCTCGGTACCTGCCTCATAACCTTCCACCCGCGCCGGGATACGGGTGTAACCGTTAGCCTTTACCGTCGCCATCTGGACACCGGCCTTTTTTATATACGGGGTTGCAATGAGGTTAGAGCCGATACGGCCGACAAAGACTGGCACGAGATCGTCAAACCCGGGATCCGAAACAAGCGGCTGTGCCAGCCGGACCGTCACCGGAGAGCGGGGTGCCGGGGGAAACCCCCACGATTCCAGCAGGGGTGCAGCAAATTCCCGGAGGGCCGTTTGGGCAGCAAGCGGGTAACCCGGCAGCCCGAGAACAGGTTTTCCCTCCACCTTTCCCAGCATTACCGGTTTACCCGGTCTGACTGCCACACCATGGAAGATCAGCTCGCCGAGCGACCGGATAACACTTTCCGTGAAGTCCCGTGTACCGGCCGAAGAGCCCGCGGAAATAATGACCAGGTCATTCTCTTTCACCGCTCTGCTGAGGGCCTCTCGAATGAGATCGGGATCGTCCGGTACGATGGGAAAGCGGGTGCAGTGTGCCCCCATCTGGTTAAGGAAGACGAGCGCCATGATCGTGTTGCTCTCCACCACCTGCCCCGGCGCGGGTCGGACACCGAGCGGGACCAGCTCGCTGCCAGTGGGAATAATCCCGACATTGACGGCAAGGACCCTGACCGTTGTAATCCCGTACGTAGCCAGTGCCCCGATATCGAACGGCCGGATTATATGGCCTGTCGGCAGCACGAGCCGGTTCTCCTTGATATCTTCTCCGGCAGGGCGGACATGCTGCCAGGGTGTAGCCGTCCTTCGTATCTGGAATCGGTTGCCTGCCTCCCAGACATCCTCGATCATGATGACCGCGTCAAACTCCGGAGGGATGATGTTGCCGGTATTGACCCGGGCAAAATGGTCCAGGGTTACCGGGTTCCGGTCGCCCGCCCCGATGGTGTCCCGGCTCCTGACCGCGATTCCGTCCATGGCAGAGATGTTCACCTCCGGCACGGAATATTTCGCAAATACCGGTTCTGCCACGACCCGCCCGGCCGACTGCATGACCGGGACTTTTTCAGTCCTGTGGGGGATCACAAAGGATGAGGTGAGGAGGGCGAGCGCTTCATCAAGAGAGCGGAGCTCGAGGTAGCGTTTTACCATATTCCCCCCGTAATCTCCGCTTCTATTACAAGATCTCGTTTACCCATGACGGATCCTCAATCAACTACTTTCATTAACAATGTGCTTTTGTAAACGTAAAATATTGTCGTAATGTTTCTCTCAATAAACAAATCGTTTGAGGACCGGACTTCTTCACAGATTTGTATCGTGATATCCGGCAAATGTTAACCTCCCTTCTGATTCGATCTCATGAGTACTTACCAAATTATTTTAACTATATGATTAAATTAATTTATTGTGTTAACAACCATGAACCTGAACAACATCGATACCAAGCAGGTGAAGGATTACAAAGAAGCCCTCAGAAAAGATCCAAATGAAGCAAAATTTACTGCAAAAATAGAAGGCGACTGGCTCTTTGAGAATAGCGGCCCGCAGTTCCGCTCGACGGTCAAGGTAAAGGATGGCACCTACACGATGGAGGCAAGCCACCCGAATTTTGCCGGCCCCGGCTACCGCCCTGGTCCGATGGCATTCGGCCTCTTCTGGTTTGCCGCATGTTATTCCAGCACGTTTGTCACTGAAGCCGCCATGAGAAACATACGGCTAACCTCCGTCAGGACAAAAGTCGAAGCAGACCTTGATTACACCACCCAGTTCGACCTTGGCGAGAGCCCGCTCATCAGCGAGTACCGGGTCATCATGGATGTCAAGGGTGATGCGACCGGGTCACAGGTTAAGGACTTAAAAGAGTACGCCCTCAAGCGCTGCATGGGTATGTTCACTATCCAGCATGCGATCGCACTGAAGGCCGACGTCCGGCTCCAGAAATAACCGGCACCCGGGGAGTATGTGCATGCATGAACCAAATGAGCCAGTCGACCCGGCCCATATCAGGGAGATCGCTGAGGAGTACTACCGGACCGGGCAGTTTTACTGCTCTGAAGCGATCGTGAAGACCATCAACGATGAATTCGGGCTCAACTATGCCGATGACGTAGTCCGGATGGCGTCCGGGTTTCCTATCGGTATCGGGAGTGCGGGTTGTGCCTGTGGTGCCGTTACCGGCGGGGTAATGGCGATCGGAATGGTCTTTGGACGAAAAGATCCAGGTGATCCCAGCATTGACCGGTGTCTCGCCCTTTCACGGGAACTGCATGCACTCTTCATCCGCAGGCACGGCTGTCTCTGCTGCCGTACCCTTATCCATGGCATGGTACTGAAATCTCCCGAACACCTCCGGCAGTGCATCGCATTCACCGGAGAAGTAGCAGAGGAAACCGCAAAGATTATTCTCCGGGAAACCGGGGATGGTCAGCACCGTATTTCCTGACGGGATTATGGGGAAAAACAGGATATGGCGCAGATTATGGGTAAAATACACACCCGGATGTATATTCTCTTTTTAGAACAATGCGATCCATCTGCCCTCATCTCCCAGTTTCTCACTCAGAGCGAAAAGGACCTGGTTAGCCTTCTCTATTGAATAGTGCCACGCGATGCAATCCCCATTGTCAAAGGCAACACCCCCTGCCACTGATAATCCAAGCCCGCACTCAATGCAGAGATCCTTATTTTCCATGAGCCGAGGCAGCTGGCAGATGAAATCCCTGCCGAACATAAATGAACGGAGCGGGCGGGACATGTGAGAATAATAGAGGAACTCCTCATGCCTGCCATAGACGGAGAAGATGCAGTACTGCCGGTCATGCCGGGAAAAAATCGGGTGAATCTCGTGGATCATGGGCCGTGGTAATATCAGGGATCTGAGCCTGGCTTCTTCATCAGGCTCACCCGGTAACGGTTGTTGTCCATCTTCCATATCTTCACGTCATACCCGGTATGGGAGAACGGCACATCGATCGTGTCCCGCTGATCACGGCGGACAATACATTCAACCGGGGTATCCGGCCCTGCCTTTTTCAGGAGTATTTTTAAGCGAATCATTAAGCTTGTGCAGGTGAGGTTTGAAAAATCCGGAATCTCTGCTGGTTCGCTTGTCATACTTCACGGTCCGTTTCAGAAGAAGATAACCCTCTGGTGGCTTGCCGATACGCCATTAGGGGGATAGAAGAGGAGTTGCCCCAGTTCCGGAATCCCGATATCGAGCACAGCATTCAGTTTCCTGTTCTTTGAGATTCCCCGGAGGGTTAACGAGGGCTGGAACACGAAAAACTGGAGATTTTTGCTTCCCGCAACGGCATCGACAACCTCCTGCAGGTTGAAAAAGTGCGTGCCCTTCTCCAGCTTGTGGTCGCCCATGAGAGCGTATACCCCATCCTCGATGAAAATAACCCGTGTCTGGATTCCCTCGTATGCACAGGCAACCGCAAACGAGATCGCACCAAATGCCATTTCCGTGCCATAGGGGCGCCGGGTGACAAGGATGGTGATGGGGGGTTTCCTTTCGTCCTCCGACTTAGTGGTTGAGGACGATTGCCCCTCTTTTTTCAGATGGATATATGCACTATCCTTTGCAAGGATGACATGGTTGCGCTCGAACTGGTCGATTATCTCCTTGAGGTTCCGGATCCTGAACGGTTTGATTGAGCACGTCGAGATTACCACGCCCTGCCCGTCGTCCCAGGTACTATATCCCCGGGCTGCGGCACACCGCCCGCAGGCGATCATCTGGCAGGAGAGCCCCTTCTTCTGCGCTTTATCGTTCACCGCCTCGAGCCCGGTGCCGATGTTCTCGCACTCCGAGGGATTCTGTCCGAGATGCCCGGCATGGACGCCATCAAGGTACGCGTACAGGTCCACGGAGGCATGGGCTTCCACGCCGGCATCAAGATACTGGAGGGCCGCGTGGGCCGACTGGTGCATATAGGGGGACTCCAGCTGCAGGTAGCCCACCGTGCTTGGCACCGGTTGCTCATGTTGCCGTGCAAATTTCAGCACATCCTTCCAGAATGAGGGCTGGCCGTTGAGTGCCAGGCTGTTCCGGTCGATCACCTGTTCGGGGTTCTTCATCTTCAGGCGCCCGGCCGAGATCCCGCGAAGCTCGAGTTCTTTTGAGTCGCAGATGATCTTCACCGATGGCATCGAAAGAATGATCTCCCAGACCGGAACAGTCTGCGGGTTCTGGAGGCTGTATAGTGCATCACCCGTTAAAAGAAAGGTAAATATGGAACCCTTTGATTTCGTATGGTGCAGAAGGTTCTCCGGGTTCAGTTTTACGAAGAAAAATTTAAGGCTCTCCTCAATCCAGGAGAGGCGTTCCGGGGTTATCGGACCGCCGAGCAGGTAAAAATGTGAGGTCATGGATACTTTCTCTTCTCTAAGATTCACGAATCAGATTATTTATCGGTTTTGTTAACACAATCAGGTTAATTTTTCGTAAGCCGGATCTCCCACTGTCCCGGGGAGATCTTCTTCGATTCCATACCCATGCCGGTATCCTGTGCATACTGCGGGATGGAAGTCGTTGCCGCCGAGGGGTGGTCACAGGCGATGACCAGCTCGTCTGCGGGTTTCATTGCGGCTGCGGCTTTCTGTACCGCGAGCAGGCAGTACGGGCAGACTTTTCCGGTAATGTCAAGGTTTTTTGTTGTCATTGTACCGCTCCGTTATGCAATCCCCAGTCCTTTTAAGAGGGCGACGCCCCAGCCGGACACCCATGCAGCGAATACAACTGCGCCTATACACATGCCGATGACAAAGCAGAGGGATTTGATGTTTCCTTCCGATGTCATGACTACCTGCCGGAGGGGGCACCCTCCGAGAAGAACTCCGATGAGCCCGACTGCAATCCCCCCGATAATAGCAAGAACGATATACGCAGCGACCGTGAGGTTCGCCGGTGCACCGGGCACGGGCATGAGACCCTTCCCGATCAACCAGAAGAAATTTTCGAATGCTGACGGCGTGATGAGCCAGAAGACAAGGTACCCGGCAAACGCCCCGCCAATAAGGGCGAGATACCCGTACAGGAGCCGGGTGTGTTTGAACATGAAGAAATCACGGAACCCGCCAATCGAGCAGAACCCGGACCTCTGCCCGAGCCACCCGATGAGGATACCAAAGAGGAGCGTGACGATGGGAACAGCGATGATCGCGGTGTCCCTGGAGAGCCAGCCTGAAGCGACCATTATTCCTCACGCTCCGCCATAGCGGTGGCAATTTTTATTCCCACTAGGACACCGGCAACGATGGCCACAAGCCCGATTAACGCAACCACATCGCCGTACCCGATACGGAGACCGATGCGGTAGGGGCAGCCACCCATGAAGAGAGCGAAGATCATGAAAAAGAGCCCGCCCAGCAGGTACCATACATACGATACCGGTTTACCGGTTTTGGTTTTGAACTCCTGGTAATATTTCGCCGATGTAAAAGCCCCAATCAGGACACCAATGACGGTCATTACCGGGAGGATCGCGTTCTGGGAGATTGCAGCAATGGCGAGTTTGGTGCCGGCAAATGAGTTCACCGCATCGTTAACAACATCGCGGGTGTGGCAGGCAACACAGAACCCGTAGGCTTCCGGTCCTCCTGCACTGATCAACAATACCTGCATCAGCGCGGCAAGGATACCGATCGCGAGCCCGACATACAGCGGGTTCCGTGCAAGGGTATCAAGGCACGATGCATGCTCTTCTGTTTTTGCCCTGGTTTCGGCCATGATCATACGTTTCTGTCCATGGTAAATAAATTTAATGAAATTATTTGATAAGTTAACTCTAAAAAATTAATATATTTTATTCGCACTGTACGGATCGCTGACAATCACGCGGATCTGTCAGAAGGGAGATAGGATAACCTGCCGTAATGCACAACAAAACCAGGGGATCCCGTCTTACGATATAAAAAAATGGAAGCAGGAGAAAAGAAACGCTGGATTATTCCTTTGCATTCTCTGCTATCTTTTCCCGCACTTCATCGATGTGCATGACCATATCGTAGGCAGAGCCGGCGAGGCAGTAGCCCTGCCGGTCGAATGCATAGACCGGGAACTTTACGAGCTCGTCCGGTACAGGCTGGGCGGTCAGTTTCTTGAAATTTACGAGATCCCGGATGTTCAGGCCGATTTTATCGCAGAGCTCCCGGAGCTCTTTGATCCAGCGTTTCAAGTCCCGCACATCTGAGCCGTCCCACTTGAAGATCTGGTAGATCTTCATGTAAGTATCCCGTTCGAGGATGATGTGGGTGGAGGCTTTGTCTGACTTTAAGTAGAAGTCAAGGAAGGTCCGGACATCCTTGATCTGCTGGGCATTTTCGTAGGCAATCGCCCGGCATTCCTTGTTGAGCTCCTTTGCCTCCTCGGGCCCGAGGTTCGGGCCCAGTTTCCCGATATCCCGTGAGAGTTCCTTAAGGCTCTCCTCGGCATCCTTGAGCTCATTGATCATATCCTCAAATTTCTGGTTAAGCTCCACCCCGAAAAAAGCCTCCATATATTCGGACTGCTTCGTCATAGGTACATATGGGTAATCAAATGCTATAATCATTGTTACAGTGGCAATATCTATCAGTTAACACGCCCCATAGCTGCTTGATATGGTACGACCACCCAGGTCCATCAACCAGGATCTTTTTACCCGCGGCGGGATCATCACCGAACGCGACCCAGACTTCTGTATCGTCCGCCTGCGAATGCCGGCCGGCATGATCACACCAGCCCAGATGAAAGAGGTGGGAGAGATTGCCGGCCGGTATGGGGTTGAGAAGATCCACCTCACCACCCGCCAGACCATCGAGTTCCCTCATGTCGATCCATCCTGTCTTGACGGACTCCTGAGCGAACTCGAAACAAACGGTACCCCCCTGGGGGCCGAGCGGGAAGAAGTGGTAAATATCACTTCATGTCTTGGCACCCGCAACTGCAAGTTCGGCATCATCGACAGTGTAGGTCTTGCCGAGAAGATTGACAAAAAATTCTTCGGCAAGGAGCTCCCCGTCAAAGTGCGGATCGCCATCTCTTCGTGCCCGAACGGCTGCGAGAGCGAGCGGCTCAACGAGATCGGTATCACCGGCATCCAGAAGCCCATCCGTGACCCCGGGCTTTGTACCGGTTGCGGCACCTGCACCCACTATTGCCGGGAGAAAGCGATCCATGTCCAGGACGGCATTATCGTCCTCGAAGAGAACAAGTGCATGGAGTGCGGGTTCTGCATCATGCCCTGCCCGTTCCATATCATCCGTGGCGCTGAACCGGAGTACCGTATTACCGTGGGGGGTCACCGCGGACGCCATCCGAAGCTTGGACGAAACCTCGTAACGGTCAGGACCCAGGACGAGGTGATCAAGGTTATCGACAAGATCATTTACTGGATCTACCGGCAGGCTTCAATGGGCTCGATGTTACCTGAGCAATTAGATGAACTCGAATTTGATGAGTTCAAGAAGACGATCATAACGATGATTGAAGGATAGACCGGTATCGGATTGATCAAGTTAATCTTCTTTTTTTTAACATTGGGCCCCATTCCCGCAACCATTATCGTCTCCCCCGTTCTAATGCCGCGTGAGGCACCCTGTGGTGCCCGGGAGTATACAAACCATGAACATGGTCTGGGACAGGTACGTATCCAACGGTATCCGTGAACTGGGATACGATGTCAAGACACGGACAATGGCAGTGGTATTTGCAGACAAGACAAGACGGTACCACGCACCGGTACCCTATCCGCTCTATGCGTCCATCTTCCATGCAACGTTCCCTGAGCGGCTCTACAAACAGACCGTTGCCGGAATTATCCCGACTGTCAGCGGGTCGTGAGTCCGGAACTTTGACACGTCTTAACGAATGGATGCAAGTCTCCAGTACGTTACGATCTGTTTTTCTTCCGGTATTCCGGTGCCCTGTACAGACATGAAACCCACCGGATTCCGGCTTCAGGAAATTTTTTAGAAACGAAAAAAAAGTTTCGTGAACGATTGGTTCTTCAGTAGCTGATTGTCCGCATCGCAGAAAGCGTATCGGGCATCATCTTGCGGTAATATGACTTGGGGTGGCCGCACGTCGGGCACTTCCAGTCTGCCGTTATGGCGGAGAAGTCCGTTCCTGCCTTAATCGGTGCTGCCGACATGATCTTGCACTCGTATTTGTCCATAGTGGAAGAGTTGCACAGGATCGTGGTGAATGCCTTTGTCTCTCCGACTGCCGGGTCATAGATATGACCGCACATCATGCATACGTACTTGTCCATCGTGATAACCTCGTTTATCCCCTGATATCAGGTAACATAATCCTATTATCTTTCACACCTTATTAGCGTATTGAAATTAACGGGGAGTTCAGGGGAGAGCCCGCCTTTTTCCGGCACCGGTAAAAAGAACCAAGATACATCATGACTTAACCTTACAGCAATGGCTGAGCACCCGGGAGCGGGTGAACCCCCGCTCATCTACCTCAACAATGCGGCAACAAGCTGGCCGAAACCCCCGGAAGTACTTGCGGAAGTTGACCGGTGCCTGCAAACTCCCTTTTTCGAGTCTGGGCGTTCAACTGCCGGGGGAGCAATGGATTATCCCTCTGCAACCCGGGATGCACTTGCCGTTTTTTTCCATGCTGAGGAGCCGGACCATTTTATCTTCACGCAGGGCGCAACGGATTCCTTAAATCTGCTCATCCACGGTTTTGTAAAAAACCAGAACACGCCTTTTCATGCAATCACGACAGAACTGGAGCACAACTCCGTACTCCGCCCCCTGCATACTCTTGAAGGGGAAGGGCGTCTCACCCTCTCCCTGCTCCCATTCCATGACGGCCGCGTCACCCTTCAGGAGATCAAAAAAACCATATGTCCGGATACCCGCCTCGTTGTCATGACCCATGGCAGTAACGTGCTCGGCACCTTACAAAACATACGGCCCGTAGCGGAATATTGTGCATCAAACGATATCTTCCTCATCGTTGACGGGGCCCAGACTGTTGGGCAGATTCCCATCAACCTGTCAGAAATCCCAGCGGGTGCGTTTATATTCACCGGACACAAGGCACTTTTTGGGCTTCCCGGTATCGGGGGATTCTACCTCCAGGATCCCGAAGCGATCGTTCCGGTCCGGCAGGGGGGCACCGGCACGGATTCCCGCACACTTGCTCACCCGCAGGATATGCCCCGGAAGTTCGAGGCCGGCACCCCGAATTATCCCGGTATTGCCTCGCTCCTTGCCGGTATCCGCTCCATCGAACGGCAGGGACAGGACGCAATCACCAGTAAATGCAGGGGCCTTACTTCGCTCTTCATCAGGGAACTTAACCGGGATCCGGATATCATACTCTACACCCCTTCACCCGATCTCCCGGTTGTCTCTTTCAACATCCGGAATCTTGACAACGATGAGGCCGGTTACATCCTTGCAAAGGCATACAATATCATCACGCGGACCGGTCTTCACTGTGCACCCCTCGTTCACGAACAGATCGATGGCGGGAAAGGATGTATCCGGGTGAGTTTCTCCCGTCTCAACACTCCCGGGGAATGTCGTCTGGCTGCAGACGCAGTGCGGGAGGTAGCGGAACATGCGGATCGTTAAGTCTGTCCAGACCAAGGTCTGCGTTGACGGGTCGCTCATGAAAGAGTATGTCCTCGATGAACCCCTCTCTCCTGATTTTCTCCGGTTCCTTGCATCGTTTGGCACGGTGAAGCAGTACCCTCACCTCCGGCGCCCGTACTTCTCGTTTGAGCAGGAACACTTCATTTTGGTCAAGGGATTTGAGGGGGATGCTAATATCGAGGTGCGGTACCGGAAGGAGAATGCCGACCTGACCGCTGATTATTTCCACCTCCTGCTCTACTATTTCGGTCAGGGTAACCCCGGAATCCTTACGATGCAGGAGATTGCCGGATCGATCCGCATGAAAATGAAGACCCGGATGCCACAACAGGAAGACCGTGCATGAATCCGGCTGCCGGTATCTTCGACCGTTTTGCCGATGATTATGACGAATGGTTTGATGCAAACAAAGACATCTATGCAGCCCAGACCGGTTCCCTCCGCCGGTATATCCCCGGCACGGACAATGGTCTTGAAATCGGCGTGGGTTCCGGCAGGTTCGCATGCCGGCTCGGGATCCGGCACGGTCTCGATCCATCACTCCGGCTGCTCGCTATGGCACGGGAGCGGGGGGTGGAAACGGTTCTGGGCAAGGGGGAATTCCTGCCGTACCGGTCCGGAACATTCAGCTGCATCCTTATGATGACGGTCATCTGCTTCCTGGATGATGTGGCCCGGTCGTTCCGGGAGGCGTGCCGCGTCATCCGCCCCGGGGGGACGCTCATTGTTGCCTTTTTGGAAAAAGACGGGGAAGTTGCCCTGCGGGAACGGGCCCGCGAACCTGCCGGCCGGTTCCTGCACTATGCGGAGTTCCTGACTGCGGAACAGGTGATGGCAGCACTCACCTACGCGGGCTTTTCCGGTGTTGGTGTACGGGAAAACCTGAACGGTTTTTGTATAGTAACTGCACGAAAAGAGTAACGCACACAGAATCCGGTGAGAGGGATGAATTCCTTCACCGTGTATGTGACATGTGCGATAAAAAAAATTTATTGTTTCATATAGAGCTTGCCGTACACGGTTTCGCCCTTGCGCTTGGGGTGGCGCTCGCCAAGGTCGCCGATATACTCGGTGAACTTTGCCTTGGTCCCATCGACTTCAAGGTCGACGTCCCTGACCGGTTTGTAACCGGGCATCATGACGTTGATCGAGCCAAAGACGTAGATCTCTCCCTTGACCAGCTGGCCGCCGACACGGCGGTTCGCGTTGCCCTTGAGGATGATCTTGCCCCCCTCCATGTGGGTGCCGAGATGGATATCGACATTGCCCTCGATGATCATCTCGCCGCCGGTCATGAAGGTTGCGACATCGGAGCCGGCATTACCTTTCACGCGGAGGACTCCCCCGCTCATGCCTCGCCAGTCGCCACGGTAGGCAGCGCCGAGGTAGTTACCGGCATTGCCGTTGATGGTGAACTCGCCGCCCGCCATTGCAAGGCCGCAGAACGAGTGGACATCCCCGTTGACAACGAGTTTGCCGCCCTTCATCCAGCTGCCGGTGTACATATCGCAGGCAGAGTTGACGACCACTTCACCGGCAGTCATCTTCGCACCGATGTACTTCATCTTCGTGCAGTCGCCGTTGATGACGATCTTTGTCTCTGCTGCCGTTGCGCCTGCTTCACCGGCAATGGTGAAGTAGTCTCCCAGGGTCGTGATCTCCTTGCCCTGGAAAGCACCGAGTTTTGCTATCTGGTCGGCCTTCTTGCCGGCGAATACATCCGGGTTGACATTCTCACATTCCAAGAAGAGTTCCGGTGCGTTCTTTACAGTCAGTGTAACAGTGTTCATTTTTTTTCACCTCACTGGGTTGCATCCACGCTGATGATGTGCTGGTGCGGTGCATAGCTCTCGGGGACCGGGTAGTTGTTCTCGTTCACGCTGTAGTAGCGGAGGAATTTCTCCCGGACATCATGCATGACCTGCTTGTTCTCCTTGACTTTCGCATCCACCCAGAAGGTCTGCTTCTTGCCCATGTCGACAACCTTGCCTTCTTCGACACAGATCTTGCCGTCCTTGAAGAGGTAGGCAACATTGGCAAATGCCTTCTCGATCTCAGGGCCGGTTGAAGGGAACTTGTCCGGGTTGATGTTGTAGATGGCGATATCGGCGTTCATGCCGGGCTTTAAGCCACCGTAGTCCTTGGAAAGGCCGAGTGCCTTTGCGGGACCTGCACGGGTCATGGCAGCGAGCTCGTAGAGCGTGATCTCACGGTCGATGTTTGCGAGCGTGGTTGCGCCGATAACCTTGTCGGCTTTCTTGAAGCCATTGAGGAGCTCATCGCGGACCTTCTTGCTCATCAGCCATGAGTAGACACGCGGGTACCGGGTGAACGGTCCTGCGTTCGGGTGGTCGGTGGTGATGAAACAGCGCATCGGGTCCTTTGCATAGAGCGGAATTTCGAGGCCGACTGCCCACTGGGAGCAGAAGACGGCGTTGCTCGGATCATAGATAAAGGGTACAATACCCGCTGCGGTCTCGAGTTCCACGTCCACGTTGAACCACTTCAGGTGGTTGAGGCCGTGGAGGTGGTGTTCAAACGGACCGTCGGCAGTCATTGTCGTGGTCTCGTCAAGAGTGACGTTTCCGGTATCGATGGTGAGGTTCTTCTGCTTGTTGACGTACTCCATGACTTCCTTTGCCTTGGACTCGAAGTCGCCCCAGTTGGTTCCGCCATAGGAGTGGAACTGGAGGTGCGTGGAGTGCAGGACCTGCTCGCGGCCGAAGTTGTTCCTGGCCTTGATGCCTTCAGCGAGCTTTAAGGAGTCGATGGTGGTCTTGTAGTTTCCGGGGTTACCGAGATCGTTCTGGTGGAGGTGCATCGAGTGTGGGAGGCCGAGGAACTCGTTTGCCTCGATCAGGCCCTTGATGATCTCTGCCGGGGTGATCTCGAAGTACGGGACCGGGTCATGGATAGTGAGACAGTTCAGTCCCCATGCCCAGGCTTCGGTGCCGCCGGGGTTGACGCATTTGACACCATAGCCTTTGGTCTGGCGGAGCACCCAGGCGATATAGGCTGCGGTGTTCTCGACCTCATGGTTCTTGAGATACTCAAGGATGAACCAGTTGTTGCCGAAGACCGGGAGTGCAGCCTCATCGATGATGGGGGTGTCGTGGATCTCTTCGTGGACGTGCCGGGCATACAGAGGGGGCATCGCGGCTTCCATGGCGAATGTGAATCCCATGCGGGCGTACTCGTAGCCGGTCTTGAAGACGGTCGGGATGGACTTGCCCCCCTCGATCCGGGTCATGCCGGGTTTTTTGTGGGAGTCGAAATGCTTGTCCTCGGGGCGGTACCAGCGGCCTGCATTGACCTTGGGGCCTGCGACGTGGGCATGGATCTCAAGGGCGCCTGCCATGACTGTCTTGCCTGCGGCATTGATGACCCGTGCACCGGAGCTGACTGATTCGACAATCTTGCCGTCCTTGACCGCGATATCCTTCTTGTCGCCCTTGATTCCCTGGACCGGGTCAAAAACGTGGCCGTTCCTGATGATAAATTCAGACATCATGCGCCTCCCTTGGCGAGGAGTTCGTCAACACGGTGGTTGATCTTTGTCAACAGTTCCTCGTCCGTGAGCACACCCTCTGGCGGGTCGACGACCTTACGGGTTTCGATCGGGACGTTGTCCATACGATAGGCACAGCCCCCGACTTCGACACCGACCATCGCAACGGGGATGTGGATGTCCGAGATCTCGGTCGTGCAGTTGATGTGCGGGTCGACCGTGACGGTGGGCTTTCTTGAGCTGCTGATCATCGCATCGACCGGGAAGTGTGCACCGGGGTCGGTGGCAATGTAGAAACAGGCCTCGACTTCGTTGCGGTTGAGGAGATCAACAGACGTTGTCTCTCCGGTCTGGTGGCGTGCCTGGTCCCTGCGGGAGAGGTCAACGGCGTACGGGAACCCGTACTGCCAGCCGAGCACCTGGCCGGAGCCGGTAACGTTCCAGTGACCCCGCATGGCCATGATCGCAAATTTCGTGAAATCGTTCATGTCGCGGGTCAGGTTGATCGCGATATCGATGTTGTGGTTCCTGCCCATCGTGTGGGTAAGTCCCATGCCGAAGAAGATGATGCCGAAGCGGGCTGATTTCAAATCCTCAACGATCTCAATGATCTTCTCTTTCGGGACGCCGCCAACGGTGTCCGGGAGGGCTTCGCCGCGGGCTGCTGTTCTGAAAGCGTTTAAGAGTTCGTAGTCATAGCCCTGCTGGACCTGGATGAACTCATCGGCGCACTTTGCAGTGTCCGTGTACCGGCAGTCAACACAGTAGATCTTGCGACCCTTGTGGCCCTTGACGGTGAAGAAACCACGGGGGAAGATCGAGTACCGGGACATGTGGCGGGGGTGGGCGTGAGCCGGGTTGCATCCCCAGAAGATAACACGGTCGGCACGGTTCTTGACCTCGCCGAGCGTACAGCTCGGGACACCGACATCCTCGATCGCGATGAGGGACGAGCCGTGGCAGACGGTTGCGCAGTTGTCGACAATGCCGCCAACCTTCTCTGCAATCTCGTGGCCGATGCTCATGGCCTGGCAGCTGGTGGATGCCCAGCCGTACATCAGGGTCTTTCGTGACTTGACCAGCATGTTTGCGGTCCAGTCGATCGCCTCATCGTAGGAGATATTCTTATAGGTACCATCGGCCTGTCTCATCCGGGGCAGCTTGACGCGGCCGGGAAGCCGCTGGTGGTTGAACTTCTCGGCGCCGATGGCGCACGCATTCTTGACCCCAAGAATGGTCTTATTGTCATCGGATACGGTGACGATAAGGTCATCGCACAGGGTACCGCAGAACGGACAGATTACATCAGTTACATCTTTTGGCATAGCTCCTCACTTCCTTATGAGGCCGCAGGCGTCCTGCAATACCTCGACTGCGCCCATAATGCGTGCACTGGCAGCTACCTCGACATCGACCGGGAATCCCTTGAAGCAGGGTTCACCTGTTGAAAACGTGTAAGCCGGGACGATCCGGTTTGCCCAGGGTCCCATCGGGATGTGGGCAAGGCCCGGTACAAGATCTTCGCGGGTCTCGACAGCTTTTACAATAACGCTGCCGACCGAGCTGGTGACCTTGACATTGGTATTCTTCCATACACCGAGTTTCTTCATATCCTCAGGGTGCATGTGCATAATCGTGCAAGCGTCGAAATATTTCTGGGACGTCTTGCCTGCTTCCATGCCGACACCCTGCTGGATGGTCCGGCATGTGATCATGTTGAGGGTTATTTTCTTTTCCATACTATCTCCTCGAAAAATCTGGTCAGGCTCTGACCGGGAAGTCGCTACCTGTGCCTTTGCCGGAAAGGCTGATCACTTCGTACGGACACGCTTCTACGCACACACCGCATCCTGCACAGAGTTCAGCCTTGAAATCGAGGCTGACCGCAATACCATCCTGTACCTGGTAGATCTTTTCCCTGGTAACAGGGTCGAGCGAAAAGAGCTCGAGAGCATTAACCGGGCAGGCAACAACACAGTTGTTGCACCCGGTACAGCGTTCCATGTTTACATGAACTGCAAAAGCCATGCACATCACACACAAATT